>Ga0137306_100090_pt1 | contig 140491 bp, 106 predicted proteins | sample Inofroosms_March_FD_97187 | JGI IMG/M metagenome (GOLD analysis project Ga0137306, IMG submission 97187) | Mouse cecal microbial communities from Vienna, Austria - N-Acetylneuraminic and N-Acetylglucosamine D2O microcosms_March | ecosystem: Host-associated > Mammals > Digestive system > Large... | reverse complement strand
AGACTGACGTATGGCATAGGCCGTTTCTGGTCAGGGGTGGCACAACGTGTAAAACGCGGTCTGGAGATAATGGCGATCGGGGCAATAAGCCTGAGTAAACATACATGTGTGATGCTCGGTGCTGTCCAGTCCCCGGACTTCAGGACTCTTGAATCTGAGAAACAAATGTCAATGCTTGACTGGTATGTGGCACTTGTCAGGTCAAAGGCGGCAGAGCTGCTCTCACTGACGGATATTCTGGTTGCCGATGCCTTTTTCTCCAAATATGAGTTTGTAAATGAAGTGATTGGCATGGGATTCCGGTTTGTCGGGAGATTACGTGCCAATTCATATCTCAGGTATCTGGCCATACCGGATTCCTCTGCCCCGTGCAGACGTGGCAGAAAGAAAAAGTATGGAGAGAAAGTGGATTTCTCAACTCTTGATATGTCCGTGTTCACTTCATTCATATATGAGGATTCCAAAGGAATCAAAACCCGATGTCACACGGCGGTCGTACATTCTAGGGCATTGAAACGCGACATCCGTATCGTGGTCTGTCCGGTTGAAAACGCAGACCCTCTTCTTTACTTCTCTACCGACACCAATATGAGACCTGAAAAGATCATCGGTTTCTACCGCACCCGCTTTCAGATTGAGTTCGGCATACGCGATGCCAAGCAGTTCACCGGACTTCAGTCACAGCAGACACGCGACAAAGCCCGGCTTGACTTTGCGTTCAATCTTTCCTTCACTGCCCTCAATGTCTGCAAAGAGGTCATAAGGAAGGATTATCCGGATCTTTCGGTAGCGCAGTTCAAACGGCTTATGTTTGAATCTTATCTCGCCTCAACAATTATTTCGACTTGCGGAAAATCTCCGCATCTCAAAATAATTAAGAAAATAAATCATCGGTTGGCTCAGTTAGCGGCTTAACCAAGGCTGAACAACCTCAAATTTTACCGAATCATTGAGATAAGATCCTCTGCCGAAACATATTTTTTTTGCCCCGACAGCTTGTGAATTATCAGTATGTAGCGGATCAACCGTCCCATATTTTTTTTCATACGGCAAAAGTATAACATGAAAACGACAAAACGTGTCGTTTCCATAATTAAATTCACCAATTCACCATTACGACATTTGTGATGAATTTTATCATGGGGTGTTTGCTCTGATCCAATAATCTAATGACTCCCTTCCCTGATGAGGTTGAGTCTCGGCAGAGAGGCGTTGTTCTGTGCGAAGTCACTGCGCCATGGGACAACGCCAAGTGACGCTTTCCGTTGGCACCTGCATATGGCGAAAATATGGTGTGGTAATGTCGAAGGCTGTTATAATCCATGATTTTGTGTGGCTTTGTGGAAGCGGCACGCATGGATCTGATCGTTTTGCAGTGTTTTATTAGAGAGTGTATCTCCGTTTCGAAGGGGTGGGAGCGTGTGCCGAGGTGTATGTCAACGGCTATCTCGCCGGATCTCCAAGCCGCATCTGTGGCAAGGCCGTACCGATCCTTATCTGTATAAAGTAGTTTCGTGTCTTTATCAGGATGGCCGCAAGGTCGACGAGGTGGTTCAGCCGTTGGGTCTGCGTCATTATGAGATCGTGGCCGGCAAGGGGTTCTATCTCAATGGCAGGAAATACCCCATGTATGGTGTCACCCGCCACCAGGACTGGTGGGGACAGGGCAGTGCGCTTACCGACAGGAAGCACGACTTCAGGGAGCATAAGTAGAAGCACGGCAGCTGGTAGCCTTCACCCGATGCCCCGGCATAATGAAAGCAGAGAGGCTGCGCCGTCGTTGACGGGCAGCCTCTCATTATAGAAATAATCGCTGGATTATTCAGCGGTAGTTTCGGAAACGATGGGTTCGTTTTTAGTAAGGATAATACCGGCTTCGATCTTGGTAGTACCCTCGACGACATCGGGAACAGACTTGAGGATGCCGTCCAACATGGGTGCCATTGCTGCAAAATCCTCATTCTGTCCGGCAAGGTTCATGATTGTCTGGCGCACTTCCTCGTCATTGAAGATGGGTGCTACTGCTTTAAGGATCGGGAGAATGAATTCAGTGTTGGCATAAACCGAAAGATTGTCATCAGTATTGATGAATTCGCGATCTTCGCCTTCTTCTGTCGCTGCTTTATATATGCCGTTGGCGTAGGTGATAGGGAAGCCCTCGCTGACGCATCTGGCAAGCATCTCAGCCAGTCCGTCGATTGTAGCCTGATATTTGGAGAAGTCGATTGCACGTGATTTAGCAGCCTCGTTCTGCGCTTTCATTACATTCATAATGATAGCCTGAGGGTTGAGATAGAGCAGTAAAGTGCCATCGGATGCAATGACATATTGTGCCAGCCCAGCGGGCGACTGTATTACCGGACCGCCGACTTTTCCATTCTCAACATAGCCTGCGATGATATTGCCGTCCGGCTGGAATTCAATGGTCTTAAGCGAACGTGAGATCATCTGGGTTATGCTGGCCGTTTCATTATCGTCTTGCGGTATGAGACCCATCTGAAGCATTATGCCGACAAGATCGGCAGGCTGAAATGGCAGCACCAATCCACCTAAGTCAATGTTGAATTTGGCGCTGCTTTCCCATACGAAATGCACAGGATTGCCTTCGTATTCCCAAGTGTCTTCATTATAGAAATAGTGAGGAACATACCATTTGTTTTCGGAGAGCGGAGCATTTTTAAGCTTGGCTTCGGTGATGTTGAACACGAGTTTCTCGGAAGCGACCTGACCTTCGTAGTTGAAGGTTACGAATGCGGTTTCGGCCGAGCCGCTGAAGGCATTGTCGTCGCCGAGCACTACGGGCAGCTCGAAGCTCGATGTGCCGGGAATTACTCCGGGTGTCTGTATCTTGGAGAGCTTCGAGAGGTCTACCGGCAGCTGTGCGGTGGCGAGCAGGTCGGTCAGGTCAAGAGCCTGTCCGGCAAGAGTCAGCACCGCACGCTTGAAGTCTGATGCATCGGGCTTGAAGCTCACCGTCTTGCCCATGAGCGGAGCGCCGTTGTAGGTCAGCTCGAGCATGTGGTCTACGTCGGCATCGGTGAAGGTGAGGGTGGAGATGATCACACCGTTCTTCATCACGATGTTTGTGAAGTTGACCTGAATGGTGGTGGCGGTGATGGTGCCGTCATAGTGGAAAGTGCAGTAGGTCGACTCTGCGTCGCCTTCGAATGTCGCACGGTCAGCCTCGAATTTGGGAGTCACGTTGATGCTAACCGAAGCAGCACCGGGAAGCACGTCGCCCGGAGCTATTACAGGGCTTTCGGCGCGGCTCGCAGCGCGGCTCGCATTGCTGCCGAAAATGTCAAGGATCGCGCTCTTGCCGTCGGCGGCGGGCACGTACTGGAGGGTGACGTCGGAGAGCGACTGTCCGTTGCTAACGAATGTCAGACCGTTTGACGGAGTCATGGTCTTGCTTTCGGCCGGAAGCTCGAAGAGCTGAGGGTCGTTGTTGTCGTCGCTACATGAAGTGAAGCCTGCCATCGCAGCGGCAGCTACAAGCACGTAGGTGAAAAGTTTTCTCATTGTCAATTATTTAGTTTGTTGTAAAAGCCTTTGTCAAGGCATGATTGTGTAATGATTTGTACTGTCTGTATCACGCAAAATATGGCGCGAAATTAGTCTTTTATTCTTCTTTACGATGATTTATTTTAGTTAAATATATTTAACACTACCAATTTTTTCGACCATTTGACCAGTCGCACGAAATAATTAGACTAATTTTGACGGATTAAATACCGACGCCGGAAGAGGCGTCGGTCAGTGAAATATTGGCAAATCATAATATAAACAGATGACAATTAGATCAATCGCTGCATTTGTGCTGTTGTCCGGACTACTCTCTGCGTGTATCAGGGAAGAGCCCAAAAATGCCGAATGCGATATCGTGCAGGTGACTGTGTCCGGTGATGTGCTTAACCGTGAGCCTAACATATCCAACACCAAGGTGCTCCTGATAGTGAAAAACAATCAGGCTGTAACGGCGCTTGCACCGGAGTTTGAGCTGTCGCCGGGAGCCACTGTCGAGCCGCCGAGCGGCACACTGCGCAACTTCGAGTTCCCGCAGACATATATCGTAACCTCGGAGGACGGCAAGTGGCACAAAGACTATATCGTGGAGGTGCAGCGCAACAACAGTATCAATCTCGAATACGATTTCGACCATGTGCGCCGCATCAAGGCTCTCGGAGGCGTATGCTCCTACGATGAGTTCTACGAGCCTGATCCTTCGGGCAAAGACGCTCTCGTATGGGCAAGCGCCAATTCGGCTTTTGCGCTGACTCTTCAGGGATCTACTCCCGGCACATTCCCCACTTATCAGGCCGACGGGGGAGTGGATGGCGGAAAATGCGTGGCGCTGGTTACACGCTCCACCGGATCGTTCGGACAACGGGCCAAAAAGCCGATGGCGGCCGGAAATCTGTTTTTCGGTACGTTCGACGGCACCAATGCCATGACGAATCCTCTGGGAGCAACCCATTTCGGAATACCGTTCACTCAGGTGCCTGTGATGTTCAGCGGCTTCTACAAATATCAGCCCGGACCGACATACAGCGAACCGGATGCCGACGGCAATCTCGTGGCCGTGCCCGGAAAGACTGACATGTTTAATCTTTACGCCGTTTTGTTCGAAACATCGCCCGGACACGAATGGCTCGACGGCACCAATGTGCTTGCCGCCGACAACCCCATGATCATATCCACAGCCGTAATACCCGACCGACAGGCTTCGTCCGACTGGAGGGAATTCTCCGTACCGTTCACACTGCGTCAGGGCAAGCAGATAGATCCCGAAAAACTCAGCGAGGGCAAGTACAGCATTGCCATTGTGATGAGTTCGAGTGAGGACGGCGACTTTTTCAGAGGCGCCATAGGCAGCACTCTTCAGGTCGACCGTATCCAGATCACGTGTGCCGACTAATCACGTGTGCCAATTAATAAGTTACATCATTCATCTCCGTCAATAACAATGAAATCATTCATACGCCTCATGGCCGCCGCAGTCGTCATGCTGTTGGCAGTCATGCCAGTAGGAGCCGAGGGCTTCTTCCGTGATATAGAATATCAGGTCAACGCCGGATTCAACGTGGGTGGAGCCTCGCCGCTGCCTCTGCCCGAAGAGATCCGTCGCATCAAGTCGTTTGATCCTAAGCTTAATATGCAGGTGGGAGCCATAGCCACAAAATGGCTGACCCCCGACCGTAAATGGGGTCTCACTGTCGCTCTCCAGCTCGGCACAAAGGGCATGGAAACAAAAGCCCGTGTGAAAAACTACGGCATGGAGATACTCGACGACGGCAAGAAACTCAAAGGCCGTTGGACCGGGATGGTGCGCACGAAATACAGCACACAGCAACTGTCGGTGCCCATTCTGGCACGCCTGCGTGTGCACGACCGCACGTCGCTGACATTCGGCCCGTATCTCGCCTATGCTTATAAGAACGAGTTCGACGGCTATGTCTACAATGGATATCTCCGCGAAGGGGATCCCACAGGCAACAAATACGTGTTTGAGGGCGACTCACGGGCATCATACGACTTCGGCGACGAGTTGCGCAAGTTCCAGTGGGGACTTCAGGCCGGAGTGACATGGATGGCCTATAGCCATCTGGCGGTCAACGCCAATCTGTCGTGGGGGCTTAACGACATCTTCGTTTCGTCGTTCAAAACGGTGACCTTCAATATGTATCCCATATATCTTAATGTGGGATTCGGCTATCTCTTCTGATCGGGTTCTGCCGTATAAGCAGTCCTTTCGGGTTGTGTAGGGTCGCCCGCATAGATTATTAATCAAAACAGTAATACAATCAACGAATTAGTCAGAAAATGGAAAAAGTAAGACAGGTTCTCAACGACAAAGCATGGGCGAGATGGACTGCGCTGGCGCTGATCGCGTCGATGATGTTCTTCGCCTATATGTTTGTCGATGTGATGTCGCCGCTGCAGGAGCTGCTCGAAGTGCGGCTTGGCTGGAGTCCTACGGCATTCGGCAACTATGCCGGTGCGGAGTATATGCTCAATGTGTTCGGCTTCCTTATAGTGGCCGGTATAATCCTCGACAAGATGGGTGTGCGTTTCACCGGCACCCTCTCGGCATCGCTCATGGTGGGCGGTGCAGTCATCAAACTCTATGCCATTAGCCCGCTGTTTGTGGGAACGGCTTTTGACGGATGGCTCTCGTCGTGGTGGACTGCGATGCCCGGTTCGGCCAAGCTGGCCGCTCTCGGTTTCATGATATTCGGCTGCGGCTGCGAGATGGCCGGTATTACGGTCAGCAAGGCGATCGCACGCTGGTTTGACGGCAAGGAGATGGCTCTGGCCATGGGCTGCGAGATGGCTCTGGCGCGTCTGGGCGTGTTTGCCGTATTCTCGCTCTCTCCACGTCTTTCGCAAGCGCTCGGAGGCGATCCGTCGGTAGTGGTCCCGGTGGCTTTCTGCACCGTGCTGCTGCTCATCGGTCTGATATGTTTCATAGTGTTTACGGTCATGGACCGTACTCTCGACCGGCAGACCGGTGTGGGATTCGGAGAGACCTCTTCCGAGGAGGAGTTCAAGCTCAGCGATGTTGGCGGACTGTTCCGCTCCCGCCTGTTCTGGATCATAGCTCTGCTCTGCGTGCTCTATTATTCGGCTATCTTCCCCTTCCAGCGTTTCGGCACCAACATGCTGCAGTGCAATCTCGGCATCTCGGCCGAGACGGCTGCCGACCTGCTTCGGTGGTTCCCGATCGGCGCGCTGCTTCTGACTCCGCCGCTGGGATATTTCCTCGACAAGTGTGGTCGCGGCGCCACCATGCTCATCCTCGGATCGCTGTTGCTGATCGGTTGCCATCTGGTGTTCGCTCTGCTGCTCCCGGCTGTGCCGAGTCAGGCTCTGGCTCTTGTGACCATTCTGGTGCTCGGAGTGTCGTTCGCACTGGTGCCCGCTGCTCTGTGGCCTTCAGTGCCCAAGGTTATGGACAAGCGCTACCTCGGCAGCGCCTACTCGCTGATCTTCTGGGTGCAGAACATCGGACTCTTCGGAGTGCCTATCCTGTTTGGCAACGTGCTTGCGGCAAGCAATGCCGGAGTGACCGATCCGATGGAGTATGACTATACCAATCCGATGCTGATGTTCGCCGGATTCGGCGTGCTGGCGCTGATATTCGCTCTCTGGCTCAAGATACTCGACACACGCAAGCACTACGGACTTGAGGCGCCCAATATCGCGTCTGACGCCGCTGTGGAGGCCGCCGAAGCCGAGTCGGCCGAGGAGTGATCATCCTCTTCTTCTGAACAACATAAAATAAGAGAGGCCATGTGTCTGGGATATGAGTTCCGACACATGGCCTCTCTTATGATTGATTATGTAGTGTCAGCGTGAGGCGAAGAGACCTGTCGCGGCACTCTGGGAATAGGCCATCACTCCGGCCTGGCTGAGCTCTACGGTCTGCATTGTGCCGTCGGCTGCAGGCATGCTGACATGATTGTCGTCGACAAAGGTCATGAACGGCATCGCTCCATGTCCGGCGTCGACGCTCCATGTCTGTTGGTCGGCATCGAAGTCGAGTCTGACGATCGAACCGTCGTTCTCCGAGGTGATGGTATAGCCCTTGCCGTCGCATTCCACGAGGTAGCGTCCGTCGTGGCCGTCGATCACTTTCTTGCCCTTGGCCACGGGATTGGTGCCGCTCCAGAACTCGATGCTGTTGATCACAAGCACGTCGGCCAGGCACGACACTTCATAGACCGGAATGACCCAGAATGCGAAAAACACGAGTTCGTTGACAAATTTGTTGCCTACCTGACGGTTCCATGACAGGAGTTTGTTGGTCAGCGAGAAGCTGCCGATACATGAAGTCATCATCATAGAGCCTGCAAGAGCCACTACGAGAGCTACAGATAGATATCTTTTCTTCATAACGGATATAAAATAATGGATTATAATAGGTTCTTGGCACTGTTACGGATTGTTCACTGTCGAAAGTCCGGCCGGAATGTCATTGCCGTATGTTTTTGCACACTTGATCGTAGAAGGCAAATACGCTGCTGACATGCGATGACGTTTCGCGTCCGCGGAAATAGCCGTATTTGCACACCGGGTCGTTGTAATACTCCGGATTGGATTTGAGAAGCAGTGCCTGTTCGACATTCCCGTCCCACACCTGAGGATTCATGCCGTATTTGGCCGCCAGAGCTATCGCGTCGAGTATGTGGGCGAGTCCGGAATTGTAGGCGGCCACGACAAACTTGCGCCGCTCGCTGCGGTCCGGCACCCGCGATGCAAGCGACTTGTCGAGAGCCTCCAGTATCTTCACCGCAGTGGAGATGTTGGCATTGTTGTCGGTCATGGCTTCGTCGGTCAGGCCATAGGCACGGGCTGTGCGTGGCATGATCTGCATGATTCCGCGTGCGCCGGCCCACGATACCACCGTGGAGTCAAACCGGCTCTCCTTGAAACTCAACGACGCCAGTAGACGCCAGTCCCATCCGATGGTGGAGGCATAGCGTCTGAACAGATGGTCGAACGGCGACACGACCCCTTTCGAAAGATCGATCTTTACGGCAGCAGTTCCCGGCTCTGAGCCTTTGCTCAGCTCAAAATATCGTTTGAGCAGTGTGGCCTGCTGCCGCCGTGGTTTCTCTCCGCGGCTCCAGGTATCGATGCTGTCGGCAAGCCATTTGTTGCCTTGCGCCACGCCCCAGGCCGAACGTTGCGGAAATGATATCTGGAGCGTGATGTCAAGATCGTTGTAATACGTCTTGTTGAGCCGGCCTATATCGCTGTCTACCACCGTCAGAGGTATCTCGCCTTTCGACACCATCTCCATCAGATCCTCCGTGATCAGCGTGTCGCGGTCCACTTCATGGATGATGATGCCGCCGCCAAGTTCCTCATTGAGGTTGTTGAGGCGCTGCAGGTATTTTGATCTTTCTTCCACATACACTTCCCGACCCACGAGTTGCGTGACGTCGGAGATCAGCGGCTGCTTGCCTCGCTTTGGCTGCACAAGCACCTGATATGTCGCATTCTCGATGCCGCAGTGTATCACCCGCTGGCGGTATTCGCCTGTCACCGGCACTTCGTATGCAAGCAGATCGATCAGACCCGAATCGAGCAGCTCCACCGCTCTCGAAAGCGACGGAGCTATCCGGAGGCTCAGATGCATCCCTTTGTCGGCTGCAAACCGGCTCACCATGTCGTAGTCATAGCCCATAGGCTCCTGTCGGTAGATGAAATATGACGTAGGGCTGTAGAGCGTACCTACCCGTAGGGTGTCGGGCAGACGGTGGCGCAGCGAGTCGTAATCGTCAGCTGTATCCGACGCGCCTCTGCTGCATCCGCACAGCCATCCGATTGCCGCCGTGGCGGCAATGGCGAGCAGTGCGGCGATATGGCGGGTCGTGTACATGGCTGTGGTCTGGCCGCTGTGGCTCTGATCAGTATTCAAACACCCCTTTTTCCGATTTTATCGTAAGGCGGTTGGCCGGAGCCTCCTCCACGCGTCCAACGATGCGTGCCTCTATGCCGAAGGCTTCGGAAATCTCAATGATACGGGCTGCATCCTCGGGCTTGACATAGATTTCCATACGGTGACCCATGTTGAATACCTTGTACATTTCCGGCCATTCGGTGCCCGACTGCTCCTGGATGAGTTTGAACAGGGGAGGGATCGGGAAGAGGTTGTCCTTTATGACATGTTTGTTCTTCACAAAATGCATCACCTTGGTCTGAGCGCCTCCCGAACAGTGGACCATGCCGTGGATCGACGTGCGCATCTCGGCGAGGATCTGCTTGATCACAGGGGCATATGTGCGGGTGGGCGACAGCACGAGCTTGCCGGCTGTCACGCCGGTGTGTTCCACCGGAGTGTCCAGACGCACGCCGCCGGAATATACCAGTTCGTCTGGAACGGCCGCGTCAAAGCTTTCGGGGTAGCGCTCGGCGAGATACTTTGCGAATACGTCGTGGCGGGCCGATGTCAGGCCGTTGCTGCCCATGCCGCCGTTATATTCTTTCTCGTATGAGGCCTGTCCCGACGAAGCCAGACCGACTATGACATCGCCGGCGGCGATATTCGCATTGTCGATCACGTCGGAGCGGCGCATGCGGCATGTGACCGTTGAGTCGACGATTATCGTGCGCACGAGGTCGCCCACGTCGGCAGTCTCGCCGCCGGTGCTCCATACTCCCACGCCCTTGTCGCGCAGGTCGGCCAGCAGCTCTTCAGTGCCGTTGATTATGGCGGCTATGACCTCGCCCGGAATCAGCATCTTGTTGCGTCCTATCGTGGAGCTGACGAGAATGTTGTCGGTAGCGCCCACGCAGAGCAGGTCGTCGATGTTCATTATCAGTGCGTCCTGCGCTATCCCTTTCCACACCGACAGATCGCCAGTCTCGCGCCAGTAGATGTAGGCCAGAGATGATTTGGTTCCGGCACCGTCGGCATGCATGATGTTACACCATTCGGGATCGCCGCCAAGTATGTCGGGGATGATTTTGCAGAAGGCGCCGGGGAAGATGCCTTTGTCTACGTTTTTGATGGCGTTGTGTACATCCTCTTTGGAGGCGCTTACGCCGCGCAGATTGTAACGTTGGTCGCTCATTATGGTAATTGTTGTTAAGTAAGTGTTGGCAGATTGTATAAAAGATCGTCTTTCACTTACTGTCGCTTGAATTTGAATGCTTAATTATGGTCGGAGAGATTTATAATATCGCGATTATGCATATGGAGAGGAATATCAGCGTCGCAGGCGCCACGAGCAGCAGAGAGTCGATGCGGTCGAGTATGCCGCCGTGACCGGGCAGCAGACGCCCGCTGTCCTTCACTTTGAGGGTGCGTTTGAGAAGCGATTCTACAAGATCGCCCCATGTCGCGAACAGGCAGGCGGCCACGGCATAGGCTGCCAGAAGGCCGATGCTCATATAGCCCGGTAGGCCGCATGATATGTGGCCTGCGGCTATGGCGCAGATAATGCAGAATGCCATGCCGCCGAAAAAGCCTTCCCACGATTTCTTGGGCGATATGCGCTCGAACAGGCGTCGGCGTCCGATCATCGACCCTACACAGAATGCGCCGGTGTCGTTTAGCCATATCATGACGAACATGAGCAGAGCCATTGACGGCGATGACATGATGTAGACGGCGGCCGCGCAGGCCAGAGGCAGCGAGATATATGTCTGCCCCGAGAGGCTGCAGGCCAGCGATCGCAGAGGCGATATGTCAGGAGTTACATAAAGCTGTGCTATGAGGCGCACGATGAGGTAAGCCATGAATGGAACCGCCGCGGTTGCGAATGCCGCCCATGGGCCGGAGTGCAGGTATGCTGTCGCATACAGTGCCGGGGCGGCTGTGACGGCCATAGATCCGGCTATGTCAATGATCAGTGTCGCGGTAGTGCCTGACTGTCCCGTCCCGCCGCAGAGCGAATGGAGTTCCACCGTTGACAGCACGGCAAAGAGGGCGAGCAGGGCGGTGAGGCCCCACATGCCTCCGTATAATATCGAACACACTATCAGAGCCACGTAGACGAGCCCGGTGAGAGAGCGGAGCAGAAGGTTGTTCATATTTAGCAATCTTGCTTGGAGTATGATTTCATTATGCTGTGGATAGCGTTAAATTCATGCATACTTCGATACTGTTGGATTAAGCGACAAAATTACTACTTTTTTTGAAAAAAGTGTCATCATCAGCCTACAAAGGTGTGACACCGCGCAAAAACTACCCGGCCGCAGGATCCGGCGCGGGCTTCGGATTGTTAAGCGTGTTAAGAAACGGTGACACTTTTTTGCCATAAAACAAAAAAGACTTAATTTTGCCGCTGTGGTCAGTTACAGGGATGACCGCTTGAAATCTATCTATCGTAAAACCAATCATTATACGCCTATCGGAACACTGCTACTCTAAACCAGTAAAAATTTAGAATAGTGACACAGAACATGGTCGCGCTGCCCGATGAATCTCTGGTGGCGAAGTATGCTTCAGGATGCAATGAGGCGTTTGACGTGCTTCTACGCCGTCATCAGTCCCGCCTGTTTTCCTATATTTTGTCCGTGGTCAAAAACCGCGATATGGCTGATGATATATTCCAGGACACATTTGTCAAGGCCATAATGACCATAAGGCAGGGACGCTATAGCGAGAGCGGACGATTCTTTTCATGGCTGACACGTATCGCCCACAATCTTATTATTGATACCTTCAGGCAGGCAAAAGCCGAAAATGTGGTGTCGGCCGATGCCGGTGAAACCGATGTGCTCAACCGCCGCGAACTGAGCGAGGGCAATATCGAGGATCATCTCGCTTCGGTGCAGATCGACTGCGATGTGCGCCGGCTGGTGGCTGCTCTCCCCGACAATCAGCGCGAGGTACTGGAGATGAGATATTATCGCGACATGTCGTTCAAGGAGATCGCCGATCAGACAAATGTCAGCATCAACACCGCTTTGGGACGTATGCGTTACGCGATCATTAATATGCGTCGGCTGGCCGAGCGCAATCATATAGCGCTTACGGTCTGAGGCACATGCCCGTTATTTATCGGTGAAATATTGCAGATGGCAAAACAGGAATATGTGAGCAGAAATCTCGAGTGGCTTGAAGCCAAGTCGCGCGAGCCGGGCGTGAAGCCGCTCGACAAGGGAATTTTCTATAAGGTGCTCCGGTCGGGCGACAGCAAGGGTGCTCTGCCCGGCAGAGGGAGCGTGGTGACGGTGCATTATGTCGGAAAGACCATCAACGGTCGCGCTTTCGACAGCAGTCGTGGAGCTACGCCTCCGGCTTTCAGACTGCGTGAGCTTATACCCGGATGGATCATTGCCTTGCAGCAGATGCATGTCGGCGACCGCTGGGAGGTGTACATCCCCGCATCGCAGGCCTATGGCAAGTCGGCTCAACCGGGCATTCCGGGAGGATCCACTCTGATCTTCGATATAGAGCTTCTCGCCGTCAACTGATGATGTAGTGGGGCAGACATATCTGTTGCTGAAAACGGCTTCAGCGCAGCAAGGCGTTGAGGTCGGGAATGCGTCCCGATCGCATTGAATAGGCCGGCATGTTGAGTTGCCGGCATTCGTTCATATAGCGGTCGGCTATTTTTGTGTTTAAGTCGGTCGACATCACGATGGTGTCTGGCCGGTACTGTGTGGCAATTTCCTTCATTGTTCCTCTGTATCCGCGGCATATTATCACGTAGACCGGTGGCGCGCTATCGGTCGGTTTTGTGTTCCGGTTGCCGTCGGCGAATACTACGCTGCTGTTCCCGATATGCAGAGTCGGGCATCTGTAGACTACGCCGGGAAATTCGGCCCGTCGGTTGGCTGTCATCAGGGTATCGATGCCTCGGCGACCCATATAGTCGCGCATGCGTGGCATCTCGCGAGCGGCTATCTCTGATAGCTGGCGGTCGCCGGCGGTTGATATTATGCTGACACTGCCGGGCGTGGCTACGGCCACACAGGTGTATCCGGCGGCAGGAATGATATATACTCCTGAGTGTTCGGGCGTAGCCTGAATCATCCCCATGCTTATTGTGGCAACCGCACAAAGAGCCGATGCGGTCAGTCCGGCTATGCGCCGGCAGTGCAGCCCGTAGGCAAGAAGCGCTGTAGCCAAGGCTGCGCCGACCAGAAGCCATGGACTGAAATAAAGGCCGTCCAAAGTTGCTCCGGGCATGTTGTTGCATAGGTTGGCTATGCCGGTTACGCATTGAGCCAGCCGGTCGACGACGCTGTTGAGCATCACCGGATCTCCTCCGCAGGCCTCGATGGTTATGGCGGTTGCTCCGCCCGATATCAGGAGCGGCAGCAGCGGAGCCACAGCCACGTTGGCCGGAAGAAAATAGATCGGAAAGGTGTGGAAATAATATGCCGATATTGCCCCTGTGGCAAGCATGGCGGAGAGTGATACGGATACGATCCCTGCCAGACGGTGGGCTATGCGTCGGCGTGGTGCGGTCGGATTCAGCAGTCGGGCGAACAGTAATATCCCGGCCACTGCGGCAAAGGAGAGCTGGAAACTGATTGTGAATAATGCCGTGGGATCGAAGGCCATGATAAGCATGGCGGCCAGACAAAGGGCGTTGGCCGGACTGTGGCGTCGCTGAAGCATTGAGGCCATAAGTAGCACCGAAGCCATCACTGTCGCTCTTGTGACCGATGCCGACAGGCCTGTGACGGCGGCGTATGACCAAAGCAGGATGATGGCTGATGCTGAGGCAGCGCTGCGCATCCGGCAGAGGCGCAGTGGATACAGGGCTATCATCAGCAGCGAAGCGATGATCCCGACGTGAAGGCCGCTGAGCGCAAGTACGTGAGCCATGCCCGCGCCCGAAAAACTCTTTCGTGTCGACTGGTTCATATCCGAGGTGTCGCCGGTGATCAGTATGTTGACCAGCCGCTTGGTGTCTCCCTTCATTCCGCTCCGGTAAATGATGCCGGTTATGGACATGCGCAGTTTTATCAGCCGCATCATGATGCGTGGCGACGGCTCTGCGCTGATTATGTTTTCTGGCTTGACAAAAGCCTTTCCGGCTATGCCGCTGCGCTTCATCCGTTGCTGTTCGCTCGTTTCCTCCGGGAAATACGTCCGTGTTTCCGGACGCTCTATGGCTGTTGTCGCGACTATGCGGTCGCCCGGCTCTGTGTAGGGTTCTGTCGACGGAATGTACAGATATATGTCGGCGGGATTTGTCGGACGGTAGCTGCCCTTCTCGTCGGCATATCTCACAGGGCTGACTTTCAGCCGTCGGGTGGCATCTCCGTCCTTCACCTCTTTGATGTCGGCTTCGAGTGTGATGGGTCGGTTGAAGGGGAGTGCCTCCTCATCAGGTGCGCCGACGCCGAAAGCCAGCGCTCCGGCAGCTGCGGCACAGGTGGTGATGGCTGTGTGGTTCTGTTTCAGTGCTGCAAATATGATCGACGCGGCGATAGCTGCCAGTCCTATGAGGGCAGCGTCGGTGAGGGCCGACAAAATGATTCCTGCAGCCATGGCTGTGGCCGCAGGAATCAATGGCATCATGGAGAGAGGAGCACGCATCTGGTCGGTTGTGGCGCTGAGCGCTCATCTTCGGTTATAGCCAGAGCGGAGCGAGGTATCTCGACAGGAGATAGCCGCCGCCGAGCAGCCACAGATAAAGCCAGAAAGCAAGGATGAACGGCTTGGCGCCGGCTTTCTTAAATTTGTCGATACTGGTTTCGGCGCCTAAGGCGGTCATGGCCATGGTCAGCAGGAAGGTGTCGAAGTAATTGATCGTGTCTACTACCGGCATTGGAAGCAGGTCGAATGAGTTGAAACCGATCACGGCAAGAAATCCTACGGCAAACCAGGGTATGGCCACCTTGCCTTTCGTGGAGCCGTCATGCTGGGCCGAACGGGCGGCGCGTCGTGCCACCCACCAGCCGAGGATGAGCAACACAGGCACCAGCAGCATCACGCGGATCATCTTCACGATGATGGCTACATTGGCCACATCGGCTCCCATGGCGTTGCCGGCTCCTACGGCGTGAGCCACTTCGTGGAGGGTGGCGCCGGCATAGATGCCTACCTCCTGAGGAGTCATCTCAAGGATGCCGGCGCGGTAGGCTATGGGATAAAGAAACATCGACAGTGTGCCGAATATCACTACTGTGGCCACGGCCACAGCCGTCTTGTAAGGCTTGGTCTGGATGGTCGACTCGGCTCCGAGCACGGCTGCCGCACCGCAGATGCCGCTGCCTATGGAGGTGAGAAGAGCTATGTCGCGGTCCATCTTCATCATTTTGCCTATGAGTATGCCACCGAGTATGGTAGTGGCCACGACTATGGCGTCGACGATGATTCCGGCCGCGCCTACATTGAGTATGTCCTGAAAAGTAAGCCGGAAGCCGTAGAGTATGATACCCACGCGCAATATCCGTTTAGAGCAGAACTGTATGCCGGGAACCCACGTTTCCGGTAGGTTGTTGCGCAGTGAATTGGCATAGAGCATACCGAGAACGATACCTATGATCATCGGGCTCAAAGATAGTTCGCGCACCACTTGCGCACTGCCTATATAGAAGGCGGCGCATGAGAAGAGGGCTATGAGCAGTACACCGTGGAGCATGCTGCTGCGTTTTTCTGTCAACATGATTTTGAAATAGGTTTGGTTATGTGTTCGTTGCTTATTGTGTGTGTTGTCTTTTATGAGTGCCAGATGTTCCATGCGGCAAACGCCTGAAGTAACAACATTTCTAACCCGTTTTTTGTTTCAGCTCCATGCTCCTGCGACCGCTTCATGAACAGTGTGACGTCAGGGTTGTAGAGAAGGTCATAGCAAAGGTGTTCCCTTGTCAGTTCTTCGTAAGGAATATCAGGGCATTCGTCTACATGCGGATACATGCCGAGCGGGGTGGTGTTGACTATTATTTTGTGTTTTGCCATGACCTCGGGTGTCAGTTCGCCATAGGTCAGCGTGTTGTCACGTTTGGTGCGCGACACCCATGTCACCTCGACTCCCAGATTCTTCAGTCCGCAGCCTACGGCCTTTGCCGCGCCACCGGTGCCGAGCACTAATGCATGCTTGCGTGCCGGGTTGAGAAGGGGGGCTATCGAATCGGAAAAACCGATGATGTCGCTGTTGTAGCCCTTGAGCTTCAGATTCTTGCCTGAACCGATGAATTTGATGACGTTGACCGCTCCGATCACTTTCGCATCATGATCCATCTCGTCCATGTAGGCTATCACCTGCTCCTTGTAAGGAATTGTGACATTGAGTCCCGCCAGATTGGGATACTGGGCTATGATCTCCATGAGGCGTCCTATGTCATCGATCTCGAAATTGACATATCGGGCCGGGATTTTTTCCGCCTCGAATTTGTGGTTGAAATAGTTCTGTGAGAAAGAGTGTCCGAGCGGATACCCTATGAGGCCGTAGAGCCGTTCAGGTGTTTTTGCCATGCGAATTAAATCGGTTGCTTGTTATTATTACTACAGGAGTTTCGATGAAACACATGTAAGAATATGCACTGTCGCTTGGTCGTTGGGCGGTGTCAAATAGCGTCTACTGGCAGAGCCTCGGCCATTCTCGATTGATATCTTCTGCAAATATACGAATTGAAGTTCATATATTCATCGTTTTTGCATGACAATGAGTCATTCTCTCTGTGCTTTTGTCTTTTTTTTGCGGATCGGTACGCCTGTTTCCTTATTTTTAGATAATTTCTTCATGCTGATCACCACTGGCATTCCGAGCCATCCGCGGGCCACAGTCACTTCACGCTTCGCTCCGATGCGGGTACGGTTGTACTCTTCCAGACTTAGATGTTGCTCGGTCTTGCGTCCGTCGGGCAGCGTCACTACAGCTCCGTAAGTGTAGTAATGGCCGTCGGGCACGTATCTGTTACGGCCCACACGCCGGGTGCGGTTGTGGCGGTGACGAGTACGTTCGGTCACTTCGCCTATTAACGTTTCGGATTTCTCCTCGGTTGCCCCAAGACGGTTGATGCCCAGTATCGCGAGATAACCTACGCCGCCAGCTACGAATACATGCATCAGACCCCGCAATGTCTTCTGTGTGATGGAGCGCTTCACTCCATTCTTGGCGCGAAGAGTCATAGGCAGGGAAGTCAGCGCAAGAATCGCGGCAGCGGTCAGAGATATCCAGCGTGACGACAGGGTCTGCGACGCCAGAGCTATTCCGGCGCCCCAGCTCGTTATACCGACTATGATCAAGAGCACAAGCAGAATATAGGGCATTTTTCCTTTCATTGCGAAGAAATATTTATTTACGAAGGCAAAATTACGAAAAAATGATTAACTTTGCAGCGTCTATTTGTCGCGTCGCTTATAGCGGCAAATTCAGACGGGGTGTAGCGCAGTCCGGTTAGCGCACCTGGTTTGGGACCAGGGGGTCGAAGGTTCGAATCCTTTCACCCCGACAATAAAGTAAAAGCCTTGAAAATCAGACGCAATCTGGCTTTCAAGGCTTTTTTGCGTTTATACGTAAGTTTTAGGCATTATTTCGGTGTGTTTTTTGGGGTCAGCGGATTTTTTTTGGGTCGTTTTGGGTCATTTTGGGTAACTTTGGAGCAAGTTGTTTCACTTATGTTTCAACAGCCGAAACGATATGGAATAATATAGACAACATTGTTTAACAATAGTATGAGTAATTTAACAATTATGTTCACCCACTGATGAGCTAAATCTTCGTATCCTTTGTTTTCGCTGAATAGTTACTCACCCACAAGCTATTTGTCAATGTGTCTCGCAAGAATGCGTTGACCCTGCGAATAACCTATAGTGGCTTTGGGTTTGAAATGTTTCATGGTGTATGGTATTATGATAGCAGTTGTTGTGTGTTGCCGGATCTGGAACGGTGCGGTCAGAAAGCGAAGCCTACATTGTCCACGTAGAGCGTCAGTCCTTCAGTGCCTACGTATGGCTCGCCGTTGCCGGCCGAAAACATCACGATGATATGGGTCGGAGTCGCATCTGCTGAATCCCACCCATCCTCCTGTATCCTGACGAGTTTCCCTTTCGAATTGTGGGCATAGTAGGAGTTGTCGCCGTTGCGCAGAGGTAGCCATGACAGCGAATGATTCTTTGACACATCGCCATATACAAGCGGCACGCGGTGTCCCGATTGCCATGCCGTGCCGCGTTTGAATTTCTCTCCGCCGGTAGCTATCCGCTTTGCATGTAGGCCTCCTTGAGCGTCCTCCCAGCGGCGCTGAAGCATCACGAACACCACAGCCTCATCGCGTCCGGGCAACACTTTCTTGCCGCCGAAGCCGGTCGATTTCACCCGGGTGTCGGTCTGCGGCATGTCTACCGAATAGTCCATCACCAGAGCTTTCGGCCGCTTGGTGTAGGGTATGCCCATCTCCATCTTGGCGTAGGGATCGCTCGTGCTTGTGATCGGCTCTATCATCTCTCCGAGAAACATCGATCCGGCCACCATCACATCCATGTTTATCAGCCCGAGCACTTTGACGCGTTCCATCTGTGTGCACAGTTTCGCACATCGGTTGCTGGCCGTGCGGTTGGCCGGATACACGGCGTTGGAGCCTTTGGTCACACCCGATACTTTGGCGTAAACATTGCTTGTGGCCCACGGAGAGCCGCCGAGGTTGCGGTATGCGGCATTGTCGCTCCCCGATATATTCCTCTCAGGACCTACTTCGTAGAGCACCTTTTCGTGGCCGCCTATCACCACCGATTCGCGAAGAGTGCGGCGTACCCAGTGCTCGAAGTCACCGTAAGGTATCGGTTCGGTCGTTTTGGTCTGGGCAGCCGATATCATGGCCGACATTATTAATGCCGCGAGGCTTGCTGTGCGTGTTATGTTCATATCTTTTTTATGGAATGTGCAAAGTTAATGCAATTTTTGAAGTATATGCTGTGACGTTTGTCAGTGATGTTTGTCAAAAAGTGGTATTTGTCAGAAAGAATATGTGAGTGTCAGTCCGTAGCGCATTCCTGTGCGCGAAGTCGGATTGAATACGAATCCTCCCGACGCGCTCGCCATGTTCCGGGGGACGCCGTCGAAGCGTCGGATGGCTCTGCGCTGGTCGCCCCTGAAATAGCCCAGGACTTCGTTGACCGGATCGCAAAAAAAGGCCGCCACATAGCCCAGGGAGCGCGAACCGAAGATGCGGTAGCCGTTGGACATTATATGGCGTTTGGCATGATAGAAAGCCTCGCCCATGATTGAGCCTACAACTGACGTCACTACAATGTCCTGAGCCGACGGGATTTCGTTGAAGGCTTCAAATCCGTATTCCCAGAAGAATGTAGAGATGCAGAAGCAATACACAAACGAACCCCAGTAGTTGAATCCGCAGCTCCGGGCACTCATGTAGTAGGCGGCGCCGGCATAGGGGTGGAGCACAAAGTTGAAAATAAATTTGTCACCGTCCCATACCGGACCCTCTTTGACGTGGCGAAGCCAGCGTTTGAACAACGGGGTCTTGCCGTTTTCATGACTGTTCCATGCTGTCGATTCCTGAGGAAGCAGTTCCAGGATGCCGAGCGCGGTCAGACCGCCACCCATTAGGACTGCCGTATTGGCCCACAGGCGGTTCCAGTCGCGCATGGATCGGGTGGGGGAGTACGGATAGTCATACAGGCTCGGTTTCTTGGACCAGCATCCTTCTGTGGCGGCACTGGTCGCTTCGGTGGTGTCGTCGGCTCCGGCATCGTCGTTTGTGATTGATGCCTGATGAATAACGAGAGTCTGAGGCACCTTCGGAGCCTGCGGCAATGAAATGCTTGGAGTCGGTATTGATATTTCTGTCAATGTCGGCAGCGAGACGGCGCCGGCCGCCAGGTATACTGCGGAGATCATTACCGTTAATATGACCGTAATTCTTCTCATTGATTAAAATAGTCGATACGTTGATAGTATGCTTATTTCTTAAACGCTGGCGCGACGCTACAGTTCTGTCGTGGTAACTTTTTATGGCGGTTGCGGACAACAATCTGACCCTATCGGAAAAAGATTGACAGGCGTTTTGCTCACTGATCGGAGCATTTTCAGTAATTTTGCTGCCGTAAATCAATGACTGATCAGTTTCAAAAAATACTTCTGGCGGTGACGATGCTCATCATTCCGTTTGCCGGTAGAGCGTCCGACCATGGTGATCCGCTTCAGGCCGATACTGTGCCCCAACGTAAGAATATCATCGACCGCCTGCTCGATTATTTTGCCGAATCCAATAAACCCGACTATAGCAAAGGCCTTGATGTCAGTTTTATCGGAGGACCTCACTATGCGTCGGATACCAAGCTCGGCATAGGTCTTGTGGCCGCCGGCAATTATCTCGCTGACCGGTCCGACACATCGGCCATACCCTCCACCGTTTCGCTGTACTCTGATATATCCACCGCGGGATTCGCTCTGCTCGGACTGCGTGGCACGCATATATTCCCATCTGACCGACGGCGTATCGACTACAATATATTCTTCTATTCTTTCCCGACCGAATTCTGGGGACTCGATTTCGGAAGTCAGTGCAATGATGATGGCAAGTCGTCATATCGTCTGTTGTCCTACAGAGCCTCTGCCACGTTTATGTGGCGTCTTGGCGACAATTTGTTCGCAGGGCCGGCGCTTGAGTTTCATCACTATGATGCCCGCAAGGCACAGCGTCCGGAGCTGTGGCTGGGTCAGGATATGGTCACCAACACTGTCGGCGCCGGTTTTAGATTGCAGTACGATTCGCGCGACTCACACACCGGGCCGGCTACAGGTTGGCTTTTCGTGCTTGACCAGAAGTTTTGCCCGCGTTTCCTGAGCAATAGTTATGCGTTTAGCTTCACGGCATTGCGGCTTGCCCGTTACACTCCTCTCTGGCGTGGTGGGGTGCTTGCTGCTCAGGTGGCCGGACGCTTCGCTTATGGCAATGTCTGCTGGAGCATGATGTCCAATCTCGACGAAGGGGGCGGTATGCGTAGCTATTACGAGGGTCGCTATCGCGACAAATGCGCTCTCAATGTGGTGGCAGAGTTGCGTCAGCATGTGTGGCGTCGTAGTGGTGTGACGTTCTGGGCCGGTGCCGGAGTCGTAACCCCGGCCATCGAAAGTGTGAGATGGAGTCGTGTGTTGCCCTGCGTCGGACTTGGATATAGGTGGGAGTTCAAAAAGCGTTGCAATGTGCGACTCGATTATGGTATAGGCCGCGGGTCATCATCTTTTTCGTTTAATATCAATGAAGCATTCTGATACACCACACCGTCTGAAAACACGGACGCATATTTGTTTTTCGCCGCAAGTCTTGTCTGTCATATTGTTGATCTGGACTCTGGCAATGCTCGCGGCTCCGGCAGTGATATTGTCGGTCACCGAACAGATGTCGTGGGCTGCACGCATCGCCAACGCTCTATTCCCCATCGGAGTATTCGGCTTGTGGCTTGCGTGTTCGCGTCGTGTGGCTGCGACAGTTCTGTCCACGATACCGTTCATGGTGCTTGGAGCGTTCCAGATTGTATTGCTGTTTCTCTACGGACGGTCGATCATAGCGGTCGATATGTTTCTCAACGTTGTCACGACAAATCCCACTGAGGTAGGTGAACTTTTGGGAAATCTGTTGTCAGCCATACTGACCGTCTGTCTGATGTATCTTCCTCCGATCGTATGTGCGGTCGTGGGATGTGTCCGGCATTGGCGTGCCGGCCGCCGTGCGCTCTCTGTCGTCCGTCGGGCTTCCTTGTCGGCTTTGCTGGTGGCTCTGGTAGCGATTGCGGTTTCGCTTCCTGGATCGCGTCCGGTGCGACCTCTGATTGATATCTATCCGCTCAATGTGCTTTATAACATTGTGCTTGCGGTCGATCGCACGGAAAGGCTTGAAAACTATGGGTCGACATCATCGTCGTTTTCGGCTCATGCTGTGGATCTTTTTCCGGCCGACTCTGCACGAAGGATCGTGGTGATCGTCGTGGGTGAAACAGCCCGTGGCGATCGTTGGCAGATCAATGGATATGGTCGCCCGACGTCGCCCTCGCTGGCTGCAGGTGGTTTTGTCAGCTTTCCGGAGGCATATTCAGAATCCAACACCACTCATAAGAGTGTCCCGATGCTGCTGTCGCATCTCACAGCCGATACATTCGGAGATTCCATATACTCGGTAAAGAGCATTGTGACGGCATTCCGTGAGGCGGGATTTCGCACAGCCTTCTTCTCCAACCAGCGCTACAACCGTTCGTTTATAGACCGCTTTGCGTTTGAAGCTGACACAACTCTGTTTATAAAGGAGCAGCCGGGGGCTTCGGGAGAGTCGTTAGATATGGAGCTGCTGCCGCTGCTGAAAGAAGAGTTGGTGCGTGGTGCGGACCGTCAGCTCATAGTGCTCCATGCCTATGGTTCTCATTTCAGCTACAACGACCGTTATCCTGAGGATTTTGCCCGGTTCGTCCCGTATGAATATACCGATGCCTCGTTGGCGGCCAAGGATCGGCTTGATAATGCCTACGACAATACCATACTCTACACGGCGGCCATGCTCGATTCTGTGGCGTCATGTCTGCGTTCGTCAGGTGCCGAGGCTGCGATGGTCTACGCCTCCGACCATGGTGAGGATATCTTCGACGACGACCGTCATCTGTTTCTTCATGCTTCACCTGTGCCGAGCCGATGGCAGATCGACGTCCCGATGATTGTATGGATTTCCGATCCAATGGCGGCGCGTCATCCCGACTATCCCGACGCTGCCGGCGCAAATAGACCTATGCCGGTCAGCACCTCGCGTTCGGTCTATCATACCGCACTGCAGCTTGCAGGCATCGGTTCCCCGCTTTTCGATCCGGAGCTTTCTGTCGTGTCGGGGGAATATAAAAAACCGGCGCGGCGCTATCTTGACGATCACAACCGCGCCGTGGATCTCGACGCTATCCTCGCACGATAGGCGTCGTGCTATTTCGTAGGCTCGATATCTCCGATGCGTGACATTGTGATGTCTTTTTTCCCGACTTCATAGCGCAGGAGATTCTTCTTCACTTTTACGTCATCAAGGTGCTTTAGCTCAAGAAAACGTGTGGTGATCTCTCTCTTCAGGCGTGCCTTGAGTGATGCTGCAGCGAGAGGGCGTATCGAATCAAGGGCAGGCGCATCCTGATCGGTCAGCAGATTGGTGTCAAATACTATGTCGGCCGGATCTATGTCTATCTCGATCGATTGCGGATCTATAGCCACGCTCACTTCGTCATCGTCAATCGCTGTCCATACGCCCTGGGCTGATACTTCGGCGGCTGCCGAAAGGGCGTATGGCTGGACGATCTGATCCGTCTGTTGCAGAGGGCCTGTCGCGTCCACCATCGCCGAGATTATCAGCGGACCGCCGTTCTTGTCGTCGTCGCGTACAAAATTGAATGTTTCCACAATGTTGGCCGTGCCCGACATCTTGTCCGATAGGCGTTCGGGGGTGCCACACCAGCTGCCTTGGATCTCTTTTGCCAAACGAGCCGTTTCATCACACGATACAAGCGTCAGTGACACAAGTGCAATTGAAGCAAATAATGCGGTTTTGATCATGATTGTTGATATATGTTTTGCATTTTTAAGATATTAACGCGAATAGGCGCATTAAAGTTTTGCTTTATGAAATCAAATTTGTTAACTTTGCCATTCAGATACGATCAACATATACAATATACATAAATACTTATCTGATTATGGCAACCAAACCATTCCGATATCAGGAGATGTTTCCGATGTCGGCTGACACTACGGAGTATTATCTTCTGACACCCGACTATGTGAAGACCGAGAATTGGAACGGTCACGAGATGCTTGTCGTTGATCCCGAAGCTCTCACGGTGCTCGCGCGTCAGGCCACGCACGACAACGCTTTCATGCTTCGCAGGGAGCACAACGAGATGGTGGCTAAGATACTTCACGATCCCGAAGCCAGCGAAAACGACAAGTTCGTGGCTCTTACCATGCTGCGCAATGCCGAAGTGGCAGCCAAGGGACAGCTCCCGTTCTGTCAGGATACCGGCACAGCTATAATCCACGGCAACAAGGGACAGAATGTATATACCGGCGGCGGCGACGAAGAACGTCTTTCCAAAGGTGTCTACCTCACCTACACCGAAGACAATCTTCGCTATTCGCAGAATGCGCCTCTGACAATGTTCGATGAGGTCAACACCGGATGCAATCTTCCCGCACAGATCGATCTTCATGCCGTCGACGGCAACGAATACAAGTTCCTTTTCGTGGCAAAAGGAGGCGGATCGGCCAACAAGACATATCTTTATCAGGAAACTAAGGCGCTTCTGACGCCCGAAAAGCTCGTCCCGTTCCTCGTGGAGAAAATGAAGAGTCTCGGCACAGCCGCCTGCCCGCCCTATCACATCGCGTTCGTGATCGGAGGCACATCGGCCGAAATGAACCTCGCCACAGTAAAGAAGGCCTCTGTAAAATACTACGACAATCTTCCTACCAAGGGCAACGAACTCGGACATGCATTCCGCGACGTGGAGCTGGAGAAACAGCTCCTCGAGGAAGCGCAGCGCATCGGACTCGGCGCACAGTTCGGAGGAAAATATTTCGCCCACGACATACGCGTCATCCGTCTGCCGCGCCACGGTGCGTCCTGCCCCGTCGGTCTTGGCGTAAGCTGCTCGGCCGACCGTAATATCAAGGCAAAGATCAATAGCAAGGGCCTCTGGATCGAGAAGCTTGATTCCAATCCCGGCGAACTGATCCCCGAAGAGATGCGCCGCGAAGGAGAAGGTCAGGTAGTGAAGATCGATCTCAACCGTCCGATGCCCGAAATACTTAAGGAACTCTCCAAATATCCGGTGGCCACGCGCTTGTCGCTCAACGGCACTATTATCGTAGGCCGCGACATAGCCCACGCCAAGATCAAGGAGCGTCTCGACCGTGGCGAGCCGATGCCGGAATACATGCAGAGTCATCCTATCTACTATGCCGGACCGGCCAAAACGCCGGCAGGAATGCCTTCAGGATCCTTCGGACCCACCACTGCTGGACGCATGGACTCCTACGTCGACCAGTTCCAGTCCGAAGGCGGATCGATGGTGATGATAGCCAAGGGCAACCGTAGCCAGCAGGTTACCGATGCCTGCCACAAACATGGAGGATTCTATCTCGGATCCATCGGCGGACCGGCCGCTATACTCGCACAGAACTCCATCAAGAAAGTGGAATGCCTCGAATATCCCGAACTCGGCATGGAGGCTATCTGGAAAATCGAAGTGGAGGACTTCCCCGCCTTCATACTTGTCGACGACAAAGGCAACGATTTCTTCCAGCAGATAGTGCAGAAATGCAACGGATGCGGACTCAAGTAATCATACCGTCACTACATCGCGCTTGGATGCTTCGGCATCCGGGCGCTCTGACATTAAAGAAATCTTAATACCCAATACCAAATCATGGCAGAAAAAAAAGAAAAATTGTTTGACCAGTTTCCGCCGGTGACCACAGCCGAATGGCGCGAGAAAGTGGAAGCCGACCTGAAAGGCGCGCCTTTCGACAAGAAACTGGTATGGCGTACCAATGAGGGCTTCAATGTGCAGCCTATGTACCGTGCCGAGGATATAGAAAACCTCAGCACAACCGATTCGCTTCCCGGCGAATATCCGTTTGTCCGTGGCACACGCACCGACAACGACTGGCTGGCCCGTCAGGAAATTGACGCCGCCGATCCTGTCGCCGCCAATGCCAAGGCTCTCGACGTGCTCGGCAAGGGCATCACGTCGCTTGGATTCCGTATGAAAGAGTGCGACGCTGCTACTGTCGCATCGCTGCTCAAGGATATCGATATCGCCAAGGTGGAGATCAACTTCACCGCATGCCCGCGCCACTGCGAGGAGCTGTGCGCAAGCATCGTGAAGTATGTCAAAGACAATGGTGCCGCCGACACATTCCGCGGAAGCATCGATTTCAATCCGTTTAAGAAGGCTCTCAAGCACGGCAAGCCGTTCCCCGGCGATATCGCCCAAATGGCTGCCGATATGATTTTAGTGGCCTCCGATGTCAAGGGGCTGCGTCTGCTCGGTGCCGACAGCGTGATGCTGAGCGACGCCGGAGCCTATATATATCAGGAACTTGGCTATGCTCTCGCATGGGGTGCCGAGTGGCTGACTCTGCTCACCGACCGTGGGCTTTCGGTCGATGAGGCCGCATCGCGTGTGAAGTTCAATATGGGTATCTCCAGCAACTATTTCATGGAGATCGCCAAATTCCGTGCGGCACGAATGCTCTGGGCGCAGATCGTGGAGCTTTACAAGCCCGCATCGGCCGACGCCTGCAAGATGGCGGTGCATGCCGTGACATCGCGGTTCAACCAGACAGTCTACGACGCACACGTCAATCTTCTGCGTAGCCAGACCGAATGTATGTCGGCCGCTCTCGCAGGAGTCGACTCGATCACTGTGACTCCCTTCGACGCACCCTATCGCACCCCTGATGATTTCTCCGAACGCATCGCGCGCAATCAGCAGTTCCTTCTCAAGGAGGAGAGCCATCTCGACAAGGTGGTCGATCCTGCCGGAGGATCATACTATGTCGAGACTCTGACGGTCGCCATTGCCAAGGAGGCATGGAAGCTCTTCCTCGAAGTGGAGGACAAGGGCGGATTCCTTGCAGCTGTCAACGATGGCGAAGTGCAGCGCGCTGTCCGCGCCACTTCCGATAAGCGCCACACAGACGTGGCACGCCGCAAGGAGATACTTCTCGGCACCAACCAGTACCCCAATATCAACGAGATGGCGGCCTCAAAGATAGAAGCCACCGGATGCTCGTGCGGATGTCACAACCATGACGATGACAATGCTGACGCAGCGCTCCCCACAGCCCGCGCGGCAAGCGATTTCGAAGCGCTGCGACTGGCCACGGAGGCAGCATCCAATCGTCCGAAGGTGTTTATGCTCACTATCGGCAATCTGGCCATGCGTCTCGCACGTGCGCAGTTCTCCACCAACTTCTTCGGCTGCGCCGGCTACGAGATCATCGACAATCTCGGATTCGAGACAGTGCAGCAGGGCGTCGACGAAGCTCTTGCCAAGGGTGCCGACGTGATCGTGCTCTGCTCAAGCGATGACGAGTATGCCGAGCTCGCTCCCGAAGCCTACCGCTACCTCGACGGCCGCGCCGAATTCGTTGTGGCAGGCGCTCCGGCCTGCACCGACGATCTCAAGGCCATCGGCATAGAGAATTTCGTCAATGTGCGCTCAAATGTGCTCGACACTCTGCGTGCGTTCAACGAGCGTCTGCTCAAATGATAAATCCTCATCCTTAATACCATCTTACAATGAGACCCGATTTTAAGAATATCGACATAACGAAAGATGCCTTCACCACTCCGGCTCATGCCCCGGCGGAGGCAAAGGGTGAGGAATGGCTCACGCCCGAACTCATCCCCGTAAAACCGATCTATACAAAGAGCGACCTTGAAGGACTCGAACACCTCAACTATGTGTCAGGTCTGCCCCCGTTCCTCAGAGGTCCGTACAGCGCCATGTACCCCCTGCGCCCCTGGACTATCCGACAGTACGCCGGATTCTCCACCGCAGCCGAATCCAACGCTTTCTACCGCCGCAACCTTGCAGCAGGTCAGAAGGGACTCTCGGTGGCGTTTGACCTTGCCACACACCGTGGTTACGACGCTGACCACTCGCGTGTGGTGGGCGACGTGGGCAAGGCCGGAGTGTCGATCTGCTCGCTCGACGACATGAAGGTGCTTTTCGACGGTATACCCCTCAACAAGATGTCGGTGTCGATGACCATGAACGGTGCCGTTCTTCCGGTACTCGCTTTCTATATCAATGCCGGACTCGAACAGGGTGCCAAGCTCGAAGAAATGGCCGGAACGATACAGAACGATATCCTCAAGGAGTTCATGGTGCGCAACACCTATATCTATCCGCCGGAGTTCTCGATGCGTATTATCGCCGATATATTCGAATACACATCGCAGAACATGCCCAAGTTCAACTCCATCTCCATCTCCGGCTACCACATGCAGGAGGCCGGAGCTACCTGCGACATCGAGCTGGCCTATACGCTTGCCGACGGACTTGAGTATCTGCGCGCGGGCGTCAATGCCGGCATGGATATCGACTCGTTCGCCCCGCGTCTGTCGTTCTTCTGGGCTATCGGCATGAACTTCTTCATGGAGATCGCCAAGATGCGCGCGGCGCGTATGCTCTGGGCCAAGATCGTCAAACAGTTCAACCCCAAGAACCCGAAGTCGCTTGCGCTCCGCACCCATTCACAGACCTCCGGATGGTCGCTGACAGAGCAGGATCCGTTCAACAATGTCGGACGTACCTGTATCGAGGCTATGGGAGCTGCCCTCGGACACACACAGTCGCTCCACACCAACGCTCTCGACGAGGCTATCGCACTTCCCACCGACTTCTCGGCGCGTATCGCACGTAATACGCAGATCTATATCCAGGAAGAAACTATGGTGACAAAGGAGATCGACCCCTGGGCCGGATCATACTACGTGGAGGCGCTCACCAACGAGATCGCACACCGCGCATGGGAGCACATCCAGGAGATCGAAAAGCTCGGCGGTATGGCCAAGGCTATCGAAACCGGACTGCCCAAGCTCCGTATTGAGGGAGCCGCTGCGCGCACACAGGCGCGTATCGACTCCGGTCGCCAGACCATCGTCGGTATCAACAAGTACAGACTCGACCACGAGGATCCGATCGACATCCTCGAGATCGACAATACCGAAGTGCGCAAGGAGCAGATCGAACGGCTCAACGAAGTCAAGAGCCATCGCGACGAGGCCAAGGTCAAGGAGGCTCTCGCGGCTATCACCGAGTGCGTGCGCACCCGCAAGGGCAATCTGCTCGACCTCGCCGTGAAGGCTGCCGGACTGCGCGCTACGCTCGGCGAGATTTCCGACGCATGCGAAGAAGTAGTAGGACGATACAAAGCACAGATACAAACCATTTCAGGAGTGTACAGCAACGAAACCAACAACGACCCCGACTTTGTCAGGGCACAGAAGAAGGTGGAGGAGTTCGCCAAACGCGAAGGACGCCAGCCGCGTATAATGATCGCCAAAATGGGTCAGGACGGCCACGACCGCGGAGCCAAAGTCGTCGCCACAGGATATGCCGACTGCGGATTCGACGTCGATATGGGACCGCTCTTCCAGACTCCCGCCGAGGCTGCGCGTCAGGCGGTGGAAAACGATGTGCACATACTCGGTGTGAGCTCGCTCGCTGCCGGCCACAAGACGCTCGTGCCGCAGGTCATCGAGGAGCTGCGCAAACTCGGACGTGAGGATATACTCGTCACTGCCGGTGGTGTGATCCCCGCGCAGGACTACGATTTCCTCTATCGTGCGGGTGTGGCGGCTATCTTTGGCCCTGGCACACGTATCCCCGACAGCGCCATCAAGATGATAGAGCTCCTCGAAGCCGAGTGATCTCGCTCCCACAGGTCATTCCGTTGACCTCCGAATGATATAGGCCCTGTGTCGAGCATCATCGACACAGGGCCTTGTCTTGATCATGATGGCACTGTGTCAAAAATCAATATGTTGCAGCGTATTGTTATGCCCGAATGGACAATTCATTTTAAGGCTGATGGAATATGGTCGTAAGTAACTCGCAAAAAATTAGCTGCGAGTGATTTTTGAGATTTGTTCGAGTGTTTTTTACTTGAAAACGAGGGCGTGTAGCGAGCTACACAACTGAGGGTGAAAGCAAAAAACGCCGGACAACATCAAAAAGCGCCGCAGCAGGCACGGGTTACTGATGAATTTAATAATATCAACTAATTTTTAAGAGTTACTTAGTGCAAAAAAAGTAATACATTGTTCCATCTCCCATTCGGTTGTCCTTAGGCAAGTTGTAGGGATGCTCCACGGAGCATACAACCTGCAGGTATATGATTATTGCCGTTGCTGTTCAAGGCGGTATTTTCGAAAATGCCTGCGGTTTCTGTAGCTGTAGTAATGACAGACAGAGAAGCCGCAGGCATGAAGTGTTATGATTGTGTGATATGTCGCTCAGGTCAGCTGTTTATTTGTCGATGGGGGTGGAGTTGCGTTCGAGCACTGCGGCGTCGAGGCTGGCTATGGTGGCGAGGTTGATGATGTCGCGCACTCCGGCGTTGACGCTGATAAAATGCACGGGCTTGTTGAGACCCATCTGTATCGGGCCTATGGCGTCGCCGAGTCCCATTTCGAGCATCGTGCGGAAAGCGGTGGTGGCGGCACTCAGATTCGGGAATATGAGGGTGTTCACTTCCTGTCCGTTCAGACGGTTGAACGGGAATGTGGTGTCGCGCAGATTGCTGTTGAGGGCATAGTTGAGTCCCATCTCGCCGTCAATGGCAAGGTCGGGATACATCGTCTGCATCCGCTCCACCGCTTTGCGCACCGTCAGGCACTCCTCTTCGCGGCCCGAACCGAAGTTGCTGTACGACACCATGGCTATCACCGGATCGTGTGAGAAGTATTCCACCGAGTTGCGGGTCAGGCGGGCTATGTCGACGAGGGTGTCTTCGTCAACGGTTTTGTTGACCTGGGTGTCGGAAATGAAGAATGTGCCGCGTTTTGTGTTGACGATATGGAGTGTGGCGAAGTGGTCGTAGCTCGGACGTATGCCGATCACCTCCTTGGCGATCTTGCCTACGGAGTGGGCGGCGGAATATGTGCCGGCAAGGAATGCGTCGGCGTCGCCGGTTTCCACCATCATCATGCCGAAATAGTTGCGGTCATACATCTTTTCGAGGGCTTCGGCTTCGGTGATGCCTTCGCGCTGGCGCTTGCCGGCAAACAGTTCGGCGTAGCGCTGACGGCGGTCAGCCTCACGGTCGTGACGCAGGTTGACGATCTCCACGCCTGTCAGGTCAAGCCCGAGGCGTGCGGCGCGCTTCTCGATCATCTCTTCGTTGCCGAGCAGCACGGGGATAAGCACGCCCTCTTTGTGGGCCATGACGGCGGCCTTGAGCATATTGTCGGTGTTGCCCTCGCCGAATACCACACGCTTCGGATGGCGTTTGGCTTCGTTGTAAAGGCGGTGGGTGATCTTGTTGTCATAGCCCATCAGGCGGCGCAGGCGCTCGCAGTATTCCTCCCAGTCGGCTATCGGACGGCGTGCCACGCCGCTCTCCATGGCGCCTCGTGCCACAGCCGGAGCCACCCTCGTGAGCAGACGCGGATCGAGCGGTTTGGGCAGTATGTAGTCGCGGCCAAATTTCAGGTCGGTCATGTTGTAGGCTGCATTGACCACTGTCGGCACAGGCTCTTTGGCCAGCGCTGCAATGGCTCTGACAGCAGCGAGCTTCATCGCTTCATTGATGGTGGTAGCGCCACTGTCAAGGGCGCCGCGGAATATGTAGGGGAAGCCGAGCACGTTGTTGATCTGGTTGGGATAGTCGCTGCGGCCTGTGGCGAAGATCAGGTCGGGACGCGAGGCCATGGCTTTGTCGAAGGAGATCTCCGGATCGGGGTTGGCCAGAGCGAATACGATCGGGTGTTCGGCCATCGACTGTACCATCTCGGTCGTGACCACATCCTTCACGGAGAGGCCGAGAAACACGTCGGCTCCCTTCATCGCTTCGGCAAGGGTGCTGACGGGGCGATCTGTGGCAAATTCGGCTTTCTGAGGGTTGAGATCCTTGCGCTGTGTGGTGATCACGCCTTTGCTGTCACACATCACGATGTTCTCTTTCTTTACGCCGAGCGCTATGTAGAGCTTGGTGCATGATACGGCTGCGGCGCCGGCGCCGTTCACCACAAGCAGCACATCCTCTATTCGCTTTCCCTGTATCTCGAGCGCGTTGAGCAGGCCGGCGGCCGATATAATGGCGGTACCGTGCTGGTCGTCGTGCATCACCGGTATGTCGCACTCCTCTTTGAGCCGCTGCTCGATCTCGAAGCACTCCGGTGCCTTGATGTCTTCAAGATTGATGCCTCCGAATGTGGGGGAGATCGCTTTGACTATGTCGATGAAGCGCTTCGGGTCTTTTTCGTCCACCTCTATGTCGAAGCAGTCTATCCCGGCGAATATTTTGAAGAGCAATGCTTTGCCTTCCATTACTGGCTTGCCGGCAAGCGGACCTATGTCGCCGAGGCCGAGCACGGCCGTACCGTTTGATATCACTGCCACGAGATTGCCTTTGTTGGTGTATTCATACACGTCGGCCGGTTTGGCTTCGATCTCTTTGCACGGATATGCCACGCCGGGCGAATAGGCCAGAGCGAGATCATGCTGCGTGCTGTAGGGTTTGGTGGGGATCACCTCGATTTTTCCCGGTTTGCCCTGACGGTGATATTCAAGGGCCGCTTCTTTTGTTACTGTCGACATCTGTGTGCTATGTGTTTGAAAATGTGAATGTCATTATACCGCTGACGCCTCAACCCCGGCTGTGGATCACTGAGCCGGGGTTGGTGGCGGATATTTTTGCAAATATACAAAAATAACCGTTGGAGTGTATGTTTGGTTGTCGTTTTATGCCTTAAAAAAGTCTATCTGGGAAAATATCTGGGAAAATATGTGATTGTCAATGTGCGCTTACGGCTCAGAATCTGACTTTCACAATGGCTGGATTGGTGTCCTCCACTCCGGTCAGCTCGCTCATTGATTCGTCAAGTATCAGGAAGTAAAAGCCGTCGCCGTCGCTGTATGGTATCGGCATCGTGAGCACCTCCTTGCCGTCATAGTCCATCACAAAGCCTTTGCCGCGGGTGTCGGGATCGACAGTTCTCGAAAACAGCAGTGTGCCGTCGGTGAGGTCTACTACCTGAAGATACAGCTTGTTCTCATACATATATCCGAGCATCATCTGTTCGGCCGAGGGTATGAATCTCACTCTGATGGTGTTTCTGCGGTCAGCTTCCCATGCGTCGAGATTGGAGTATTTGCGCGGGTCGGGGATGGCATATTTGCCGGGATCGATCACGGCGTATGGTTTGAAGTTCTTCTCACCGGAGACGATGCTGTAGAGTGTGTCGTTGAAGTTATACTGGATTAAAGCTATATCTTTTCCGGTTATGATGTCGGCTCCCATACCGACGGTCGAGTTGCCCATGTGGGCTACGAGGTAGTAGGCTCCGCTGGGTATGGAGTCGGTAAGGCGCCAGTTGCGGTCGAATATCTTCAGGCTCAACTCTTCCCCATCCTTTGCGTGTGTAAGTCCGCCCCAGTAGCCGCCGGGCAGGGGGAAGTCGCGTTCTATGCCCAGGGTGTCGATTGTTCCGAGATGATTCCCGTGCAGGTCATAGCGAAAAAGTTTGTCGCTGATGAGATCAAACACTTCCCAGCCGTTGCCGTCAACGCTTGGATAGGGTTGTATGGCGCTGTGGTATTCGCCGGGGCCGCCTCCGCGGCGGTTGAAAGCGCCGAGGCAACGGCCGCTCTTTGTGTCGAAGGTGATAAGCTGACCTTTGTCCGATACGAACAGCCGGTTGCCGACCGTTCCGGCTATATTGCTGATGCCGAGCATCGTGGAGTCGGTTACTTCGGGGTGGATGAGCATCTCCAGCCGTCCTTCGCCGGTGTCTGCAGCGTCGACCAGCGATTCGATGTCGATTACTGTCAGCGGTCTGTCTGATTGATCGCTCCCGCAGGCGCATAATGTCATGGCTATCGCGGCTGTGGCCGAAAGGATGATTTTTGTGTTCATGGAGTTGAATTGTTTTTTTGAAAGTTACTTGCTTATGGTGTTGAGTGTGAACGCTCCGGATGTATGAAGCGCGAAGTCCGTACTGTTGTTGACGCTGCTGAATGAGATCCGGGCTATGCGCAGTCTGCCTACTTCCAGGCTGCAGCTTGCATCGGCATCCAGTGTGCTGTGCCAGTCGATGGCTTCGACAGTCGAAAGTGAGTCGGCCTGAATCCTCAGCCGGAGTGTGCGCTCTCCTAAGGCAATGGTGGATATCGACGTGTTGTGGATCTCGATATCCGGATACTGGCCGAGGTCGGCCGGATTAACTGTCACAAGTCCGAGACGGCAGTTGCGGAAATGTGTTGTGCCTCTGATCTGCATATAGATGCTGTCGGTCACTGCGTCTTTCAGGCCTACGGGCACCTGGCTGAGTGTGCTTCTGATTTTTGCGGGGGTCGACGGTGTGATTACGCGGATCGGGTAAGAGCACTCGATATGTCGGTAGTAGCCTCTTCCGGCGGAGCTGTCGGGGCGGTTTATGAGCAGATTGAGTTTGCCGTTGCGTTCGCTGACAGTTATATACGGAGCCAGTTCCGACGGATATTCCACCCGGGGCGAGCCTATGGTGTCGGCTACGATGATCTCGATGCCTGCGGATAGGGAAATGCCCAGATACCGGTCTTCGGGTTGCGTCACTTCTATGTTGTCGGCCATGGTTATGGCTACGCTCTCTGTGGATTCGTTTGAGATCACGATCGGCGACATGTCAGTCCTGATGCCGTATGAGGCGGTGATCGCAATCACGCCAAGTGTGAGTAAAAGTCCGCCTATGGCGGTGGCGATCATTATTATGGTGGTCTTTTTCATTGTTTTAAGAAGTTTTCATATTCTGAAGCGAGTTCCATTGGAGTCCAGCCGAGTGCGCGTATGCGTTCGAAAAACCGTGGAAGTTCATCGGCGTAGAATTCTGCCCGTCGCAGACCGCTGACGATCTCATGGCCGTTGGAGGCGACAAAGTATCCGCATCCGCGGCGGTTGAATATTATGCCGCGTTGCTCAAGCCATTCGTATGATCTGACTGTCGTGTTGGGGTTCACTTCCATTTCGGCGGCCAGTTCTCTTACTGACGGCACTCTCTGGTCGGCGCTGAAGGTGCCGTCCATTATGCGGTCCATAATGTGGTCGGCTATCTGCAGGTATATCGCTTTGTTGGTGTCAAACTGCATGTCGGTTTTGATTGGGTTGACAATCTGGGTCTTTCGCGTCTATCGCTTGGTGGTGGTCACGTCAAGTTCATGAAGTCTGATGCATCCCAGCGTCCAGTTGAACAGGATAGCTGCTGTCGCCATCGCGAACATGATCTCTTTGAAATGATCCTTGATCCATAGATGTTCGGGCCATATTTTTCCGTACATGAGATATTCTCCGGTCATCATGGCGCATATCATATATATGGCTGTCAGCGCCCCGAATACAATAAATGTTTTTAGAAACGAGCTCCGGGTCCATATCGTGCTTCCGAGCACAAACAGCGACTGGATGAAGAAGTAGATGTATATGAAGGATGCGACGAATGTGGTGCGGTAGTGCGGTGGGCCGAGTACTGAACGCGTGTTTTCATTGTCGATAAATATCGGCCTGAAAATGAATTCGGCATAATAGTCGGGCAGTGTTATGGCTGCGATTCCTACCCTGATTGCGTCGGCGAGTGCTACAGATAGTAGAAATATCACCGGGAAGGCTATAACGTATATGATCCAGCGCGACAGAAATGTTTCGGTTATTGGCGTGGGGCGCATAAGCAGTCTGATGCGGCCCTCTTTGCTTCTGATGTCCTCCATCATCAGTGATGAGCCCAGGCATGACAGTATCAACCCTCCGAAGTAATATAACGCAGTCATGTCGCCGAGTTTGATATCTTCTCTCTGAGGCCATTCTTCCCAATTGTAGCTGTAGGGGATGTTTATTATGGCTATGCATATCATCACTCCGACTAACAAGGCGGTGCGGAGCAGTAGTTTGCGCCGGTTTTCGGATATGTAGAGGGCGGTAAGGCTGAGTGCTCTTGCCGCGCTGAATCGGTCGGTGTTTGTCATTGCTGTGTGAATCTGCTGTTTAGACTTTCTGGATTGTTAAGAGCATACTCAAAAAGGCTCTCGAGGTTGAGTTCGGTCGGATGATCGGGGTTGTCGTTGGGCAGTATTAGAGCGCTGCCTCCCACGGCCGGCTGGGCAAACAGTGCCTGCTGCATCAGGGCGGGGGAGTCGGAGTTGACAAACCGCAGGCGTTCGGTTATTTCGGCTGTGCTGCGGTCGAGCAGCACCCGGCTGCGTTCGGTGATGACCACATGGTCGAGTATGCGGTCTATGTCGCGCACCTGATGGGTGGAGATCAGAATTGTGCGGTCGTCGGTCATCGACGATACGATAAATTTGCGGAATCGGCTTTTGCCCGGTATGTCAAGGCCGTTGGTGGGTTCGTCAAGCAGCAGCAGGGAGGTGTTGCACGCGAGAGCGAAGCACATGAAGGCTTTTTTCTTCTGGCCCATCGACAGGGATCCGAGGTGCAGATCCGACTCCAGTTCGAATGTGTCGAGGTGGCGGCGCATGTCGTCAAGGCTGAAGTTGGGATAAAACCGTGAGTTGAGCCGCAGAAACTCCCTGAGTCTGATGTTCGGTAGCGAGAATTCTTCGGGCACGATGAATATGTCCGACAGGGTCGAGGGGCGGCGGAAGCGCGTGTCCGTGCCGTTGTAATACACGTGTCCGCTCTGCGGGGTGAGCAGGCCGGCGGCGAGGTAGAGGAGGGTCGACTTTCCGGCGCCGTTGCGGCCGAGCAGGCCGTAGATGCCTCCGTCGCGGATGTTTGCCGAGAAGTCGTTGAGCACGGGCGGCCGGTGGCGGCCGTAGCTGAATGTGATGTCTTTTATTTCGAGCATTAGTGTAATAGTGAAATAGTACACTGTAAAGGTATGCATAATTTTTAATTCGCAAAAAATATTTCACAAAAAAAATGTATTTACTAACTTTGCGATAGTCAAAAAAAACAACTATTACCAATCATGGAAGAATTAGACATAGCACAGGTGTTCAATGCCGCAGAGGTGCTTAAAGATGTGGCGCGTCATCCGCGTCTTATAGGTGTTACAAAGATAAATCCCGACGCACAGGTGTATCTCAAGCCTGAAAATCTTCAGCATACCGGAGCATTCAAACTCCGTGGCGCTTACTATAAGATCTCGCAGCTTACACCCGAAGAGGCTCAGAAGGGTGTGATAGCTTGCTCGGCGGGCAATCATGCGCAGGGTGTGGCGCTGTCGGCTACGGCCAACGGTATCAAGAGCATCATCTGTCTGCCGGCGGGTGCGCCGATCTCCAAAGTGGAGGCGACAAAGCGGTTGGGAGCGGAAGTGGTGATGGTGCCTGGTGTCTACGACGATGCCTATGCTAAGGCGCTGGAACTGCAGAAGGAGCATGGATATACGCTGATACATCCGTTCGATGATCCGCTCGTGATCGCCGGACAGGGCACTATCGGTCTTGAGATCCTCGAGGAGATGCCCGATGTGGAGGCTGTGATCGTGCCTGTGGGTGGCGGTGGTCTTATCTCCGGTGTGGCGTTCGCGCTGAAGACTCTCAAGCCTGAGGTGAAAGTCTATGGTGTGCAGGCCGAGGGCGCTCCCTCGATGGCCGATTCGCTCAAGCGCAATGAGCGTCTGCATCTCGACAGCGTTTCTACGATAGCCGATGGTATCGCGGTCAAGGAGCCTGGAATCAATACGTTCGAGATGTGCCGCAAGTATGTCGACGAGATCGTGACCGTGAGCGACGACGAGATCGCTGCAGCTATTCTCAAGCTTATCGAGGAGCAGAAGCTCGTGGCCGAGGGCGCTGGTGCGGTGTCGGTGGCGGCTGCTATGTTCGATAAGGTGCCTGTCAAGGGCAAGAAGGTGGTGTGTCTGGTGAGTGGCGGAAATATCGATGTGACTTCGCTCAACCGTGTGATCACACGCGGACTTGTCAAGAGCGGCCGAGACGCTACCATCGCGATCGACCTCTCGGATAAGCCGGGACAGCTGTCGAAGGTGTGCAGCATCATCGGCGATCATGGAGCCAATATCCTCTCCGTGCAGCATGAGCGCAATTCAAGCCATACCCAGATCAATGGCTGTACTCTCCGTGTGGAGATGGAAACCCGCAATCTGCAGCATATCGCCGATATCAAAAAGGCTTTGCGCGAGAACGGTTTCGACGTGAAACAGTGATATGCGGGATTGCTTGCCGGTTTTATTAATTGAACAGTTGTTTATATGAAGTTGCGTAACGTTTTTCTTGCTGCGTCGTTTGCTGCGTCGTTGACAGTTTTTGCCGGAAATCCGAAATATGTGTTCTATATGATCGGCGACGGTATGGGCATGGGGGCTGTTTCGGCAGCCCAGGGTTTCCTTAATGCTGTGGATGGCGATGGGGCTATGCTGCAGATGCTGCAGATGCCTGTGGCTTCGATGTCGCAGACCTATTCGGCGTCGTCGCCGGTCACCGATTCGGCGGCTGCCGGTACGGCGTTGGCTTGTGGGCACAAGACGCGCAACGGAATGCTCGGTATGGATGCCGATACTGTAGCGGTGCAGTCGATAGCCGCACGGTTTCACGACAACGGGTTCGGTGTCGGACTGGTGACTACGGTTGCGCCCGACGATGCGACGCCGGGGGCGTTCTATGCCCATGTGCCACGTCGCAGCATGTACTATGAGATAGGCTGCGATGCGGCGCGCTCTGGCTATGAGTTTATCGGGGGAGCCAATCTGCGCGGCGCTAAAAACACTGATCTGATGGCACGGTTGGCCGATGCAGGGGTCGATGTGGTTCGTGGCCGTGAGGCGGCCGCAAAGTCGACGTCGCGCAGAGTGATGATGCTCAACACCGATTCAGTGAAGAAAAACAATGTCGGTTATACTATCGATTCTATCGCCGGAGTGCTGACGCTGGCGGATCTCACCGAGAGTTGTCTGAAGCATCTCATGCGGGTAAGTCCCGACGGTTTCTTCATGATGGTGGAGGGTGGCACTATCGACCATGCGGCTCACTCCAATGATGCGGCTACGGTGGTGATGCAGACTCTGGATTTCGACCGGTCGATAGGATTGGTGAGGCAGTTCGCGGCCAGCCATCCGGGTGAGACGCTGATAGTCGTCACCGCCGATCATGAAACCGGTGGAATGGGTATGGCCTCGCTGCGTCATCACTATAATCAGAGGCTTGATCTTTTGGCTCATCAGCGTATGTCGAAGGATGCGTTCGCCGAATGGACATCTTCGGTCATCAAGTCGGGCAACGCTCCGGCATGGGAGGATATGAAGGGTGAGCTTGCCCGCCGTGTGGGATTGTTCGGCGCGGTGGCTGTGGATGAAGCCGACGAGGAAGCTCTGAAGGCTCTGTATGAGACCACGCTGTCTCACATGGGTGGCGATAAGAAGTCGACCCTCTACAGCAGCTTCGACCGTTTTACTGATAAGGTGTATGATCTGATGAGCGCTCTGACCGGCGTGGGATGGACTACCGGCGACCACTCGGGGGCTGTTGTTCCGGTGTTTGCCGAGGGCGAGGGACAGCAGTTGTTCGCGCCGGCGCAGGACAATGTCGACATTCCGGTTAAAATCATGAAAGCCGTAGGGCTCTGAGGCCTATGATCGGCTTGCGTCATCTTTTGCCGCTTGCGGCTGCCATGGCGGTCGGTGCCTGCACCGATCGCCATGAGCATATCAGTGCGGTCTATGAGAGCGATGGTTGTCTGGTGAGCCTGACCGGAATCACTAAGGCCGACGGTAGTGTCTGGATGCCCGATGATTCACTGGCCGCAGCCTCGCCTCTTGCTTCGCCTTCGCCGTTGATCGATGCTGTTTTTGCCGATGGTATCAGCCGGTTCGGCATGATGCTTGCCAGTGATTCGTCCTGCGGGGGATTGGAGGCTGACATGGCTGTGGCTGTCGGAGGAAGTTTGCTCGATCCTGATGGTGCTGTGGCGATGTTGCGTCGGCAGGCCTGTCAGACTGATTTTGGCGGGTGGCCTATCTCTGAGGGAGCTTTGCTCTGGATACCGGCGGCATGGAGCGCGTTCTGTGCCACATCCGATACGGTTTGGCTACGCGAGGCTTACGGTGTCGCGCAGGATATTATCGCGCGTTCGCTTGAGGTCGGATGGGATTCGTCGCTCGGACTGCTTCGCGGCAGTATGCCGGCATGGAGCGGGGAGCAGCAGCTGCCGTATCCGCGCTGGGCTGATGCGGTGCGGCGTTTCGAGTCGGTGTCGCTGACCGCCAATGTGGCTCTTGCGGAGGCAATTGCCGCGTTGGAGCGTATGAGGGCTGTGGCGGATGCCGGCGGAGAGTGTCCGGCAGTAGGTGCCAGTTATGTGAGGAGGCGTGTCAATTCGCTTCTGTGGGATCCGTCGCGTGGACGTTACAGTGCTTATCTCTACGGTGGCAGGTTGATGGATATGCAGGCGCCTGTGACTGACAATATCGGTCAGGCGATGGCAATGATATGGGGTGTGGCGTCAGAGCCGATGGTGTCGTCGGTGTTGTCGCGGACAGGTTACATTCGGGGTATGGTGCCCGATTTATATCCGCTCATGGCGGGCATGAAGGTGGAGGCGGCTTTAACCGGTGCTCCGATGATGCAGACTCTCTGGGCCATGGCTGCGGTCATGGATTCGCGCGAGGAATCTCTGCTGGCAGCCATCGCTTCGCTGTGCCGGCTTCATGCGTCAGAGCCCGAGAGCGGCGCTTCATCATGGCTCGCCCTGCTGGTGATGCGTGTTGTTTTTGGGATCGGTTTGCAGCCGGCGACAATTGGTTTTCATCCGTCGGTGCCGCAGTGTCTTGGGGGTGGTCTCTCACTGAATGGGTTGCGCTATGGTGATGCGGTGGTCGATGTGGCGATAAAGGGCTTTGGCAATCGTGTCGCACGTTTTGAGATTGACGGGGTGCCCTCTGTGACTTACAATATCGCTGACTCTCTAAGCGGGTATCACAAGGTCGAGATACTGATGGCCAATAATACGATGACCGAGGTAGGCGTCGAGGATGTCGGGCTGCAATGGTGCCCGCCGACGCCGGAGGTGGTATGGCGGTCGATGTCGTCGGGACGTATAGCCGATTATTCCGTTTCGCTTGATTATTATATGGTTGTCAACGGACTTCGGGATGTCAGACTGACATCGCCTGAGGTGTCAGTATCCGGACTGGTTTCGACGTCGGTGGCGGCAGTGGTAGGTGTGGCTGACGACGGATTGTCGGGCTTCTGTTCTATGCCGAGATTCTGTGTGCCGCGTGGGGCTGTGAGCCGGTATGAGGTCGAGGAGTGCAATCGTTCTGGCACGGATCTCGTGCGCGACCGGCGCACATCGCGCCGCTATGTGGAGTCGGGTCGTGGGGGATTGGCCGATATTAAGGTCACGGCGACAGAGTCCGACGAGGTGGATTGCCTTATAGATATTTGTTATGCCAACGGTAACGGACCGGCAGGATTGCCGTCGGCCACGGCGTTGCGCCGAGTGACGGTCAACGGTGAGGATGTCGGCATGGTAGTGATGCCGCCGCGTGGCGGGGGCTGGTGGTTATCCACCGGATACTCGTCGAGCGTAAGGGCTCGGCTACGTAAGGGATCGAACGATATAGTTCTGTCGGTTGTTGACAATCTCGGAGGGTCGTCGGCGGCAGATCTGGTGCTTGTCGACAATGTAAGGGTTATAAGGCTGACAGATGAATTATTACAGCAATGAAACGGATCGGAATACTGAGCGATACTCATTCTAAATGGGATCCGCGCTATGCCGCGCATTTCGACGGATGCGACGAAGTGTGGCATGCGGGCGATATTGGCGATATCGGTCTGCTGCAGCGGCTGCGTGAATGTGCGCCTGTGGTGAGAGCCGTCAATGGCAATATCGATTCAGGCGAAGTGCGTCGGGAGTGCCCCGAACTCCTCGAATTTGAAGTGGAGGGAGTGAAGGTGTTGCTGACTCATATCGGCGGATACCCGGGTCGATATCGTCCTGGTATGAAAAAGTTGCTCGCGGCCGACGGTATCCGGCTTATGGTCTGCGGCCATTCCCATATCCTTAAGGTCATGCCCGATCCGGAGCTAGGACTGCTTCATGTCAATCCGGGAGCGGCAGGCGAGCAGGGCTGGCAGAGAGAACGCACGCTTGTGAGGCTGATTCTCGATGCCGGCGACATACGTGATCTTGATGTGATCACTCTTGGCCGTCACTATGGTGGAGACAATTGATAATCGATTAAATTTGAACGCATACTTATGAAGAAACTGATGATCTTATTATCGGCCTGCGCTCTGCTCGCAGGCTGTAAGACAAATGAAGCCAATTATCGCCAGGCCTACGAGGTGGCGAAGCAGAGATACGAGAATGCCGATACGGTGAGCACGTCATCCCACCGGCTTGAGCGCTATGCGCAGCCTCATCCTAAAGTGATCGACGGCGACACTCTGCAGTTGCTCATGCAGCCTGTCAGCGCTGTGGCCGGAGAGGGACTGACATCCTCGCAGATCCGTAATTACAATGTCGTTGTCGGTCAGTTCAGGCAGATATTCAATGCCCGCCAGATGCGTCAGCGTCTTATCGCGTCAGGATATGCCTCTACTGCAGTGCTGGCTTCGCCGCAGCCTTTGTACTATGTCGTGACAATGTCTACCGATACAGCATCGCAGGCAGCCGCTGAAATACGCAGACTGCAGTCCGACGCATCGGTGAAGCTGCGTGCTCCGCTGCCATTCGTCATCTCGCCGCGCTGACAGATTTTTTAGAACAAAGCAAAAAGCCTTGCGTCCATCGTTTCGCAAGGCTTTTTGATTAAAGAGTGTGTTTTTACTATCCATTGACGGAAGATTCATAGTCACAGTGTGTGGATTAGACCTCTTTGAAGTGTGAGCGGTCTACGCCGCAGATCGGACAGGTAAAGTCGGCAGGCAGTTCGCCGTCGCACTCTACAGTATATCCGCATACGTCGCATTTATAGACACGTTTTGCCGCCGGTTGCGTTTCGGATGCCGGCTCTTCGCGATAGGTCGGTGCGTTTTTCGGAGCACTGCCCTTGATCACTTCATGATAGTAGGAGTATGTCATCGGACGTCCCTCACCTTCATAGGTGGCCTTCAGGCGTCCTATGACAATTATGTGCGTCCCGCAGTCGACAAAGTCGAACGCGTCAAGAATGAGCCGCCCGCAGAATTTGCCATTTACGGCCGGCGCGCCGTCAAGATCCTTATATCCGTAGCCGGAATATTTGTCGTTGTCGCGGCTCGAGCAAAAACCGAATTTGCCGATGATCGACGGATCTGTATCTTCGGCCAGGATTGAAAGGCTGAAGCGTGGGTTGCGCCGTATGGCATCAAGGGTGAAGTTGTTTTTGTTGAGCGATATCGCCAGAACCGGATTTTCGCTTGTCACCTGAAAACAGGTGTTGATGATACACCCTACGGGCCTGTCGTCGGAGTAGCATCCGACCACATACAGCCCGTAGGTGATCTTTTGAAGAGGAGTAAGGTTCATGATTTGTGTGTCGTTTAATAGTTCTGTGCCTCAAGCTCGAAGAAGCAGCGCGAGTGCAGGCACACAGGACATACCTCGGGAGCTTTTTTGCCTACTACGATATGTCCGCAGTTGCGGCATATCCACACCATGTCACCGTCGCGGGAGAATACCAGTCCCTCCTCAATGTTTTTGAGCAGGCGACGGTAACGTTCCTCGTGATGTTTCTCTATCTCGGCTACGGCACGGAAGCGGAAGGCTATTTCGGGAAATCCCTCGGCCTCGGCCTCTTCGGCCATGCGCGAATACATGTCGGTCCATTCGTAGTTCTCTCCTTCGGCAGCTTCGCGGAGGTTGTCCATGGTGTCGGAAATTTCGCCTCCGTGGAGCAGTTTGTACCAGAGCTTGGCGTGCTCCTTTTCGTTGTGGGCTGTTTCTTCAAATATGGCGGCGATCTGTTCGTAGCCGTCTTTACGTGCCTTTGATGCGAAATAGGTGTACTTGTTTCGAGCCATAGATTCGCCGGCAAATGCCTGCTGGAGATTCTGTTCGGTTTTGGTGCCTTTTAAGTCTTTCATAATCGTGTGTTATTTTGTTGTTGTTGAGATATTTTGGTTACATTCAGGACAGATGCCCTTAAAAAAAACGTTTACATTGTTGCATACATATTCGTCGGGAAGCCGAAGTGACGACATGTCGAGCGTGATGTCGAATATGCGGCGGCACTCCTTGCACATGAAGTGGCCATGGGGCTGACGGTCGGCGGCGTCATAGCGTGTGGAGTCCGACGATATGTCTATGTTGTTGACAAGGCCTTTTTCCGACAACAGTTTCAGGCTGCTGAACACTGTGGTGCGCGACAGTGTCGGATGCTCTTTGACCAGTTCGGAATACACTTCGTCGGCTGTCGGATGGCAGTAGCACGAATTGATGTATTCTAAAATGGCAAGCCGCTGCATCGACGGACGTATGTCCGCTTCGCTCAGTCTATAGTGGAGTCTGTTACGGTCTGTTTTAATCATTGAATTCTAATACCATATTGTACTGAATACAAAGTTATATCAAATACATCACCTGTGCAAGTGTTCACAGAAGGTTTTGTTGATTATTAACATCTGCTGAAATTTGTTGACAGATACGGAGCGCGCTCCACGGATCAAACAAATATCCATGGAGCGCGGTTCAGTAATATCGGGATGTCGCTCGGCCGGTTTTGATGAATTGATATTCACGTATCCGTTTATACGACAGCTACAGTATTTCCTGCCTCGGTCAGATCATATTGACGAGGGTCTTTTTTTTGCGGGATCGCAAGTCAACCCCACCTTCAGTTTCTTGAATATCTTATGGTCTACTTCGCCAAGCATCACAGTGCAGTGGGCTTCACATCCGTTGAGCTCCGGCAGTTTCTCAAGTGCGCGACGGCAGTTCTCGTCGTGTGTGCTCAATACCGAAAGAGCCACCAGCACCTCATCGGTGTGCAGTCTCGGGTTATGTCCCTGCAGATACGTTGTCTTGGTGTGCTGTATAGGCTCGATCAGATCCTGTGGTATCAGCTTCACCGAATGGTCTATGCCGGCAAGATGCTTGATGGCGTTGAGTATCACGGCGGCACTCGGACCGAGAAGCGCGCTTGATCCGCCGGTGATTATGGTACCGTCCTGCAGTTCTATAGCCGAGCAGGCCACGCCGGTCTGTTCGGCGCGTTCTCTGGCAGCGGCTATGGTGCGGCGGAATTTGGTGTCGATATTGGCCTGTTTGAAAAGCAGTGCTATCTTGTCCACCTCAGAGTCGCAGCAGTCACCTTGTGCCAGACGGTTGAGGGCGGTGAAGTAGCGTCTGACTATCTCGTTTTTGGAAGCCTGGCAGCATATCTCGTCGTCATTGATGCAGAAGCCTACCATGTTTACTCCCATGTCGGTGGGTGACTTGTATGGGTTGTGGCCGTAGATCCCTTCGAATATGGAGTCGAGCACCGGGAAGATCTCTATGTCGCGGTTGTAGTTGATTGCGGTCTTGCCGTACGCCTCGAGATGAAACGGGTCTATCATGTTCACATCGTTGAGGTCGGCTGTGGCAGCCTCATAGGCTATGTTGACCGGATGTTTCAGTGGCAGACTCCACACTGGGAACGTTTCAAACTTGGCATAGCCGGCCTCTATGCCGCGCTTGTGTTCGTTGTACAGCTGGCTGAGACATACGGCCATCTTGCCGCTGCCGGGGCCGGGAGCCGTTACTATAACAAGCGGTCGTGTGGTCTTGACATAATCGTTTTTGCCAAAGCCCTCTTCGGAGGCTATCAGATCCACGTTGGTCGGATAGCCGTCGATCGTGTAGTGGTAGTAGGTGGTGATGCCGAGACGTTCAAGGCGCTGACGGAAGGCGTCGGCGCTTTTCTGCCCGTTGTAGTGGGTGATGACCACCGAACTTACCATAAATCCGCGTTTCTGGAATTCGTCGCGAAGTCTCAGCACATCCATGTCGTATGTTATGCCAAGATCCGTGCGTACCTTGTTTTTCTCAATGTCAATGGCGCTGATCACGATCACTATTTCCGCGTGATCGCTGAGCTGGCTGAGCATCCGGAGTTTGCTGTCGGGCTGGAATCCTGGCAATACGCGGCTCGCGTGATAGTCGTCAAACAGTTTGCCTCCCAGTTCCAGATATAGTTTGTTGCCAAACTGAGCGATGCGTTCCTTTATGTGCTCGCTCTGTATCTTGAGATACTTGTTGTTGTCAAATCCGTATTTCATAACGGGATGCAAAGTTACGAATTTTTTGCTGTAATAGTTCGTCTGATACCGCCGTATTTCACAAATGTTTTTATAAAAGCTGCGATAAAAAACCTGCGCCGTAATGCATGATTCATTACGACGCAGTCTTTGAATGCTTTTTCAGTCGGGAATATACTCCGGGCGATTACTTTACCGATGCTTTCGACATGGCTGCGGCCACATCGGCGCGGAGTTCGTCGTCCTGCTTGTCGCGGCTTATGATATTGCCCTCCGGATCAAAAAGTATGATGCATGGTATTCCGGCGATACCGTAGAGATCGGTCGGAATATTCTGGCCATTGAGGATCTGCGGCCAGGGCAGTTCATGCTGCTCTATGGCGCGGAGTGTGTTGGCAGGTTCGTCCCATACGGCTACGCCAAGCACGTCAAGGCCTTTTGGGCCATACTCTTCGTAGAGTTCCTTGATGACTCTGGTCTCGCGGATACACGGACCGCACCAGCTCGCCCAGAAGTCGACAAGCGTGTATTTGCCGCGACCCACATAGTCGCTCAGACGTGAGGTCTTGCCGTCGTAGGTGATCTCGAAATCCTTGAATTTGTGGCCTACTGATGTCTCCTCTTTGTTTATAAGACCCTGACGGAGTGTCTGCACGCGTTTCGAATCGGCAAACTGCGGATATTCCTTGAGTTTGGCGTCGAATGTGGGCAGATCATATCCGTAGCACTGCTGAAGGAAGAGGTAGTAACCGAGCGGATTGCCGGCATTGGCCTTGAGAGCGTTTTCAAACAGATCGTTATTGCTCTGCTGTATCTCTTTCTTTTTTGCTTTGTCATCGGGGGTGTCGCCGAGCTGACGGTATTCGGCCACGAACTTTTGCTGCTCCGACATGAGGTTGACGAGGGCGTCGTTGGTCGGTGAGCCTGCGGCCATGCGGTTGGCCGGATTGAAGGCTATGTCGCCCTCTTCGAGCACAAACTGTCCGGCACGGTTGCCGTCGAGGATCACCCGGGCAAACACCGGAGTGGTCACAGTGCCTTTGAAGATGGCTTTTCCGCCATCAACCACCGTCGAGTCAAGTTTGGCACTTGTGTCGAAGTCGATGATGTAGGCTGTCAGGCCATCCTCATCCTCCGAAAGCGGGAGAGTGACAGTGTAGTTGTCGGTCGCTGTGGCCGCATTGGCGCACGATACTGCCAGGAATGCTCCGGCTGCGAGGGTCATGAATGGTAGTTTCATATCAGTGATATTGGTTATTGTTGTTCTTGCTGGAATAATTCATCGTTTTCGTCGAGCTTGAAGTTGTGGGCCAGCAGGGCGATGAATTTTGATATCTGCGTGATGGCCTCACGTGTGGCATCGGTGATCTCTTTGTGCTGTAGCCGTAACATAAGCATTCCGTAGAGTGCGTTGAAGCAGGTTTCAATCTCTCCGGGCCGTTCGTCGCCGCTTTTGGCGCGCAGTTCCACTATGTAGGGAAGCGTGCGGTAAAATTCGGCGGTGTATTCGGCAAAGCGTGGATCTTTGAGCAGTGCCAGATGCAGATCCACAAGCTGTACGATTACGTTGCGGTTGAGTTGCAGATGCCCGCTTTTTGCCACACCCTCGCGGCGCATCATGTCGATCAGGCTCTCATACCATTCGGTCATCTGTCGGCGCTGCTCGTCCGACAGGCCGGTGTAGCGGTCGATCACGTTGGCTTTTATACGGTCTATGTCAAGATCGTTGGCGCGTATGATGTCCTCTATCTGCCACATATACAGCAGATATTCGGCTATATTCTCTTTTCTTTTTTCGGATGCGGTAAACATTTGTTTTACTTGTTTGGAGTTCAGTCAGGATAGATCCGTCTTAAGTTAAACACTGTTCTCTCTAATGAGTTTGCCGGCATAGAGTGTCAGTTAGATTGTAGTGATGCGGCGAGAGCCTCGGCGCAGCGCTCGCCGTCGATTGCAGCCGACACGATTCCGCCGGCATATCCGGCTCCTTCGCCGCACGGAAACAGGCCGGGGGTGGTCAGCGACTGCAGTGTGGAAGGGTCGCGCACGAGTCTTACGGGAGCCGATGTGCGCGTTTCGTCGCCGATCACGGTGGCTTCCTGAGTCAGGAATCCGCGGTTTTTGCGTCCCATCTCTTCAAAACCCTTTCGCAGCCGGCGCGAGATGCAGTCGGGCAGAAGCTTGTCCACTCTCGCTGGATAAAGTCCGGGGGCATACGACGATGGCGGAAGAGTGTCGGAGTCACGGCCGGCGACGAAGTCGGTCATGCGCTGTGCGGGAGCTTTCTGTGTGCCGTCGCCAGCATTGAAAAAGCGTCGCTCGATCTCCTCCTGATATAGCATCATGCGCAATGTCTCATCTTCACCTTCGGGTGTGGCCACATCCTCAGGGAGCAGCTCCACTACCATGCCGGAATTGGCCCAGCGTGTGCCGCGGTTGGAGGGCGACATGCCGTTGACCACCAGTAGTCCGGGTTCGCTCGAAGCGGGTATGATGAATCCGCCAGGACACATGCAGAACGAGTAAACGCCGCGGTTCTCCACCCTGGTCAGCATCGTATATTCTGCCGCCGGAAGATATTTGCCACGACCCTCCTTGCTGTGGTAGCGTATGCGGTCAATCAGAGCCTGCGGATGTTCGAGGCGGACTCCTATGGCTATCCCTTTCGCCTCCATGCCTATCCCCGAAGCGCGCAGAGTGCGGTAGACGTCGCGCGCCGAGTGGCCGGTGGCCAGTATCACCTTGCCGCGGAGGTCGCCGCGGTCGGTCGAGACTCCTGTTGCATGTCCCGATTCATCGGTGATGATCTGTTCGGCACGGGTGGAAAACCTCACCTCTCCGCCGCAGCGTTCGATGGTGTGGCGCATGGCCTTGATTACTTCCGGCAGACGGTCGGTGCCTATATGTGGATGTGCGTCTGCCAGTATGTCGGTCTGTGCGCCGTGTTGGCAGAAAATCCGTAATATCCGATCGGTGTCGCCGCGTTTTTTGCTGCGGGTGTAGAGTTTCCCGTCGGAATAGGCTCCTGCGCCTCCTTCGCCGAAACAGTAGTTGGAGTCAGGATCGACGACCCCCTCTCGTGACAGCCGGGCCATGTCGATCCGTCGTGAATCCACATCCTTTCCGCGTTCGATCACTATAGGCTTTATGCCGAGCTGTATGAGCCGCAGAGCCGCGAACAGTCCGGCGGGGCCGGTGCCTACTACGACAGCCGCAGGAGCCGATTCCGGCAGCCGGTCGTAAGGCTCGGGCGCGAACAGTGTCGCCGACGGATCTTCGTCGACATACGCAAGTAGCGTCAGGTTTATCATCACATTGCGCTGGCGGGCATCGATCGAGCGCTTGATGATCCTGATGCCTTTTATGCGGTTGGCGTCGATATTAAGGCGGGTGCTTGCCAGTGCGGTCAGTCGCAGTTCTGAGGCGGCAGTGGCCGGGTCGACGCGTAGTTGTAGCTGTTCGGTCATGGTGTAGAGATCGCTTGGTTATGTTTCTTCATCTGCCACCACAGTGTCACTATGGCGAAGACAAAGGCTATCAGGTCGCTTGCGGCTATGCTTGCCCACACTCCGTCAATCCCGAACTGTTTCGGGAGGATTATGAGGAACGGGATCAGAAACAGAAGCTGGCGCGTAAGCGACAGGAATATCGAAATCTTCGGTTTGCCCACCGACTGGAAGTAGTTCTGTATCACTATCTGGCATCCGATCACCGGATAGAACAGGAAAAAGATCCTCGCCCCGTGTCCGGCTATGTCTATTAGCTGCAGGTCGGTGGTGAACAGGGAGCTGACTGTGTCAGGGACGAGCTCGGTGATGACCCAGCCTACGGTGGTGATGCCCACGCCAAGCCATATGCCTATGCGCAGAGTGCGTTTGACCCGTTCCCAGTTTCCGGCACCGTAGTTGAAGCCGAGTATCGGCTGCATGCCCTGCGTGACTCCAAACACGATCATGACGAAAAACATAGTCGTGCGGTTGAGTATGCCGTAGGCTCCGACCGAAAGGTCGCCGGCATCACCGCCATAGTCGAGCAGCGCTTTGTTGATGAACACTACTACGATACAGGCGCACACACTCATCAAAAACGGCGACATGCCGATAGCATAGATGCGGCGTGCTATTGACGGCGTGAACCACCGGTTGCGCAGATTGAAATGGATGAAACTGCGGCGTGAAATGAAGTGGGCGAGCACCCAGACACAGGCCACCGACTGTCCGATCACGGTTGCCATGGCTGCGCCGCGTATTCCCAGATCGAGGACGAAAATGAATATCGGAGCCATGATCACGTTTACCCCTACCGATAAAAGAGCCGATACCATTGCCTTGCGCGGATAGCCGGTGGCGCGCATCAGGTTGTTGAGTCCGATGAACACGTAGGCTATCGGGGTTCCCAGCAATATCACCTCCATGAATTCGCGGGCATAATCAATGGTTGATGGGGTGGCTCCGAAGAAATACAGTATCTCGTCGAGAAACAGCAGTGTGATGCCGCCGAATACCACCGACTGTATGATGCATAGAAGCAGCACGTTGTTGACCACATCGGTGGCTCTCGAAATATCCTTCTGACCCATGAAAATGGATGATATCGTGGCGCCGCCCACAGCTATGAGGGTGCAGAAGGCGATCACGAGATTCATCAGCGGAAAAGTGATGGCCAGTCCGGATATGGCCATGGCGCCTACGCCTCGGCCTATGAATATGCTGTCGATGATATTGTAGAGCGAGGTGACCACGCTCGCGATGATGGCCGGCACGGAATACTGTATCAGCAGTCGGCTGATTGATTCGGTGCCCAGTGTCATCGGTGATTTTGAAGTATCTGTAGGCATTTCGTTCCAAGTCGATTCTGCAAAATTAACTTTATTTGTTGGCTTAATGACAATGCGGAATATTAATTTTGCAAAAAAAACTACAGCAATGACTACAGTCCCCAATCAATACGGATTCGGTGCGCTCTTCGATCTCGACGGGGTGATCATCGACAGTGAAACGCTATATACCGGTTTCTGGAACGATATAGAGGCCGAGTTCCCGACAGGGATACCTGACTATGCCATAGCCATAAAGGGTCGCACTCTTGAGTCGATAATGGAGGAATATCCTACCGAAGAGATAAGGCGTGAGATCACTCGCCGTCTGATGGAGTTTCAGGCTTCAATGCGGTTCACGCCTCTGCCCGGAGCGGTGGAGATGCTTGAGGCGCTCGCGGCGGCGGGGATACCTTCCGCGCTGGTGACGAGCAGCGATGCCGTCAAGATGCAGCGGCTGTTTGACATGATACCTCGGCTGCGAGGCCTGTTTTTGACTGTGATAGATGGGTCGATGGTTACACATTCCAAGCCCCATCCCGAGGGATATTGTCGCGCCGCTCGCGAGATCGGGATGGAGCCTGAAAGATGTGTGGTTTTTGAGGATTCGCTTCAGGGGCTTGCTGCCGGACGGGCTTCAGGAGCGACTGTCGTCGGACTGGCCACTACATATCCCGTCAGCCGGGTGGAACCGTTGTCCGATGTCGTCATATCGTCATGGCAGGAGTTGCCGTTGGAGCGTCTGGTGGAGCTTATGAGCTGACTCAGACAGCCTTGAAACTCATGTCGAGGCCTTTGACAGAATGTGTCAGTGCACCTACCGATATGTAGTCCACTCCGCATTCGCCGTATGCACGCAGTGTGTCGATCGTAATGCCGCCTGACGATTCTATTTCGGTACGGCCGCCGATAAGTTTCACGGCTTCGCGTGTGCGTTCGGGAGTGAAGTTGTCGAGCATGATGCGGTCTACACCAGCTTCGAGAGCCTGACGGATCTCGTCTTCATTGCGCACTTCCACCTCGATCTTCAGATCCTTTCCTTTGGCGCGGCAATATTCTTTGGCGCGTTTCACAGCTTCGGGTATCCCTCCGGCGAAGTCCACATGATTGTCCTTGATCAGTATCATGTCAAACAGTCCGATGCGGTGGTTGGCGCCTCCTCCGATCTTCACGGCCTCTTTCTCAAGCAGGCGCATGCCCGGGGTGGTCTTGCGGGTGTCGAGCACTTTGGTGTCAAGGCCTTTCAGCCGTTCCTGATAACGGGCTGTAGTGGTGGCTATGCCGCTCATGCGCTGCATGATGTTGAGCATGGTGCGTTCAGTCTGCAGCAGCGAGCGCACGCTGCCTTCCACTTCGAAGGCTACGTCGCCGGGTTTCACATGTGTGCCGTCGGTCATGTACACGGTCATCTTCAGCTCCGGATCGAAGTATTCAAACACGCGGCGTGCCACATCGACTCCGGCGAGGATTCCCTCCTCCTTTATGATAAGACGCTGCCGTCCGCGAGCTTCGGCAGGGATGGTCGATAGGGTGGTGTGGTCGCCGTCGCCCACATCCTCGGCAAAAGCGAGCCGAATCAGTTCGGTGATAAGCTGGTCGTTTGTTTCCATGTCGGTTTTTATGTATTTTTGCACACAAAATTAATAATCTTATCCCGACTCCGCAACTTCCGTCACGATGAAAATTACTATTATGGCCGTGGGGCGCACCACCACTCCTTACATTGCCAAAGCCACCGACGATTATATCGGCCGTGCGTGTCATTACATGCCGGTGGAGATGCTGACTGTGGCTGATATACGCCAGACACGGTCGCTGACCATGCAGCAGCAGCGCGACAAGGAGGGCGAACAGTTGCTGCAGTCGTTTCAGCCGTCGGATATGGTGGTGTTGCTCGATGAGCACGGGCGTGAGATGACCTCGCGCCAGTTTGCCGGATATATCGAGCGTCAGGCCGTCAGCGGGCGTCGTCGGCTTGTGTTCGTGATAGGAGGTCCTTATGGTTTTTCCGACGCTGTCCGATCAAGAGCCGATGCCATGATATCGCTGTCGCAGATGACATTTTCCCATGAAATGGTGAGGCTTTTTTTCGCCGAGCAGATCTATCGCGCGATGACTATCCTGCGTGGAGAGCCATATCATCATGATTGATTCTGTAGCTGTCAGACATGTATGAGGTCGGTGAGCACCATGTCGGTCACAAGCCAGTGGTCAGGGTTCATACTAATTGTGTCGTCGGTTTTCATCAGTCGGCCGGCGGTAATGTGAGGGGCGGCGTCGTCAATGAGCCGTAGTGTCGGTCCGCTGCCGAAAAGTCTGCGGAATTCCGACAGATTGATTCCTTCGGCCGTGCGAAGGCGTATTATCAGGTAGTCGTTGATGCGCTCGTCGGTGTTCTCCTCTTCGGCAATGGCAAAACACTCTCCTCCGCTCGCCAGATACGACTTTATGTCCGAAGGGTTGTAGCGCCTGATCCGTCCGTCGAAGCTGTGCGCCCCGGGGCCGAGGCCGATGTATGGCGAAAGATCCCAGTATCCGCTGTTGTGTATGGCCCGGTGTCCCGGAAGGGCGAAGTTGGATATCTCATAGTGCTCATAGCCGGCTTTGGATGTCGTATGCCGCAGTATGTCGAACATTTCGGCTGCTTCCGTGTCGGTGGCTTCACTGACTCTCCCTCTGGTGCGCATGGCGTGAAGACGTGTCCCCGGTTCGTAGGAGAGTAGATAACATGACAGATGTTCCGGTCGGCGTGCTGTCAGTTCGGCAAGGCTGGAGGCGAACGATGCCGGTGTCTGTCCCGGAAGTCCGTATATGAGGTCGGCGCTGACATCGAGTCGTGAGGCAGTCAGCAGATCGAGTGCTTTCAGAGCGTCGGAGGCTGTGTGGCGTCGGCCTACGGCGGCCAGCTCTTCATCGCGCAGCGACTGTATGCCCATGCTGACGCGGCTGACGGGAGTGTCGTCGAGCCATCTGACGAATTCGCTGTCCACATCTTCCGGGTTCACTTCTATGGTGATTTCAGTCATATCCGGCGTGGCAAGCAGTTCGATTATTCGCTGGAGCAGGTGGCGTGGCAGTGCCGACGGGGTGCCTCCTCCGATGTATAGTGTCGGCCGTGATAGGAGGCCGTCGGTTTCATTTCGACGCCATTTCCACTCGGCTTCAATCGTGTCGCAATATCGTTCGGCAAGTTCTATGCGGGGGAGCGAATAGAAGTCGCAATATGCGCATTTCGAACGGCAGAAAGGTACGTGGACGTATATCATTGGTAAATCGCTATCATGAAGATGATTGGATGTCGCAGATCCTTTCAGTCTGTTTTGCCGTTGCGTCCGCAGATAGCCTTGAAATGGCAGAAGGTGCATGATTTTTCGTCGTCGGTGGCCGAAAACGGCACCGACGGATCAAAAATCTCCCGGAGCACTTCGTTGAGCCGCTCTCTGAATCCGTCGATCACCTGATGATAGTCGGTCAGATCCTCGAGCCGGTAGCGGTCAGCCTTGATGCGTAGCGGTTGTATGCCGCCCAGTGCCATATCGCGGAATTTGTATATCAGGGGTTGTATAGGCTCTTCCGGATCGTGCTGCGCGGCATAGACCATGCAGTATATAATCAGCTGTCTGACGGCTTTCACGTCGCAGTATCCACGTGCGAAAAGACGGTCGAGATCGGCGTCGATGGTGGTGCTGTCGCCGCCGGTCTTGTAGTCGACAATGCGCAGACGTCCGGCCACGCGGTCTATACGGTCTATCCGCTGTTTCAGGCGGAGTGTGAAAGGGAGTCCGGCATCTATATGGGCCAGAAAAGGCTCTTCGGCCGAGATGAACCTAAAAGGCGTCAGATCCTTCTCTCTTCTGAGCATGGTCAGGATCAGGGATTCCACGAGTTTCCCGGCTATCAACGCTTCTCCTTTCAGAGGATTGAGGCAGTCGTCGCCAAGCCGCAGGAAGTTTTTGTTGATCACCCGTGTTATGGTCTTTTCAAGTGCCGCTTCGGGGTGGTCGATATGGTGCTGCAGCATGTCGGCTGTGACTGTCACCTCTGACGCATCGCCTTTGAGCATATTGTAGAATGCCTCGGCTGTGTCGTGTACGATAGTGCCGTTGGTACTGGCGTCGATATAGTCATGTAGTTCGTCGCTTGGATCAAATCCTTCCACATAGCGCAGATAGAATTCAAGCGGACAGCTGAGATAGGTGTTTATATTGCTTGCCGACAGGTTCAGTTCATTGCCTTTGGATGCCTTCGAAGTAAACCTCATCAGTTTCTTCATTATGGAGGCCGTTTTGTTTACGGCTATGGCATGGCGTTCATTCCTGCCGTTGTTGAATTTCAGCTGTCGGTGTGTCACCGTCGCTCCTGAAGACAGATATAGAAGCTGCACGGCATATCGCGACAGTTCGCCAGTGCGCAGACCCGATGTGCGCACGTCGTAGGTCAGTGTCACTCTCGACGCTCGCGATATAAGTCTGTAAAAGTAGTAGGCATAGACGCTCTCCTGAAAATCCGAGGTAGGGAGTCCGTAGCCGCGTCGGATTGATTCGGGAATGAACGAATTGGCATGGTTGCGCCGTGGGAATATCCGCTCGTTCATCGACATCACGATGATGTTGTCGAAATCGAGTGCACGCGTTTCAAGCACACCCATCACCTGCAGGCCGGCAAGCGGTTCGCCTTTGAAATGCACTATCTCGCTCTGCAGAGAGCGTTCGATCATGCGCACGAGCGTGGCTCCGCGCATCTCTATGCCGTGGTGTTGTATGGTGGCCTGTATCTCGTCGATCTTGGCGATATATGCGTCGAGAAAGTGGCGTGCCACTCCTTGTTCGGCTGTGCTGTCAAGCAGCAGGGTGGCCATCTGGCGCAGGTAGTCGCATATCCTGTCGGTGCTGTCGGTGAGTCTGACAGCAGTGAATATCGGAGCCAGAGAGGGGTAGTTGTTCTGTATAAGACGCTCTTCGACTCTGAACAGTCGGCTGCTCAGTATCTCGTCGGCCAGCGCGTCGGCCTCGTCAGGCGCAACCCTGCGCACGTTGGGATCAACCAGCAGATTGCTGACATCCTCATGGAAGAATGTCGGGCCGTTGCGCCCTTCGCGTGAATGCATCTGCAGTGAGCTTATAAGGCGCAGCAGGGTCGACACGGGGCTTTGCCTGAACGGGAAGCCCATCGTGACGTTGATATCGGTGATCTCCTCCGGCATGTTGTGTACGAGCGGCACGAACAGTGATTCGTCGGGGAGCACTACAGCGGTGTCTATGGCATTTGCCGGGTCGGCTATCTTTCCGCCGCTAATCCAGTCGGCCAGCGTCTGCGAGGCGGCATAGATCTGGGCCATATTGCCCGGAACTCCGACAATATCTATCATCGGCGACGTGGGTTTCGTGTCGCCGTCGATCTGATATAGCGATGGAAATTCTGCCATGTTGGCGCGAATGAATCTGCCGGCCGGATTATCGGTGCTCAACAGTATGGGTGAGTCGCAGTCCCAGTAGAAATCAGCCATGCCTTTGTCGCGGAGTCGACTGAAAATGATGTGTTCGGATGTCGACAGCAGATTGAATCCGATAAACACATAGCGTCTGTAGGGCATCCGTCGCAGTGAGTCGCCTTTGCGTATGGCGTCGGCGGCCTCTCTGAATATAGCTCCCGAAGTAGTCAGTCGGCGGGAGCGCAGTGCATCGCGATAGCGGTGATAGAGCAGTGCCATTACCTCCCAAAGTCTCAGGAATTTGGTATGGACAGTCGATCGCCCGCGGCTGTCGACGTGGGTCCAGAAATTCTCCACCGACATCTGGCTGCGGTCCTCGCCCCAGTATCGCTTTATCGCTTCGACCTGCTCGGGTGTGAGATAGTTGGAATTGATCTCTTTGAACCGTTTGGCGTTGACAAATATCTTGTCGGGATCGGCAAGATAGCGGTCCACGTCGTTGAAGTCGTTGATCAGCATGTCGCCCCAGAAAGCGAATCGGTCGAAGTCAAGCGCGTCGTCGGCCGAAAAAGTGGTCTGTTCTTCGAGGATCCGGCGGTACTCCCGGAACATGACAAACAGTGCCTCAAGGCGTTCGGCCTCGCGTGCGCGTGAGAATCCGGCCACAAAAGAGTTGATCGTCTTGGTGCGTATGTTTCTGATGCGTCCGTCCGATTCCAGTTCGACCGCTTCGCGGAAAAATGTGGCCGAACGTTTGTTGGGAAACACAAAACATACCCGTCCTATGTCGTCGGCCTCATTGGCTATATAACGGTTCGCTATACGGCGCAGAAACGATTTCATTGCTTGAGGAGCAGGATGATTTTTATGGCTACGTCGAGGTTGATTATCTTGCCGTTGCCGTTGCCGGCTATGTCGGTGCGGGCATCATCGAAGGTAGCTATGATCTTCTCGACGTTGTTTTCGTTGATAAACCGGGAAAAGTTGACACTGAACTGTTGCTCTTCGCGACTCATGTAGTTGAGCTTGTCGACTCTGAAATTGTAGACGAAATTTTCTCTGGTAAGCCGGGCGCAGTAATCATAAAATTTTATCTCTTTTTCTCTGCCGAGAGCGGCGAGTTCCGACGCGAGTCCCCGCAGCTCGGCTATCTTTCGCTGGTAGGCGAGCCTCATCAGGCGTGTGAAGAACTCAAAGAACGCATGAGTGTCGCTTCGGGTATCGATCATCCTCAGCGCGGCCGTTGTGGAGCCTTCGGCGTTGTGCGCCAGCATCAGCGCCTCGGCGGGATCTATGGCGTGGCGTGCGGTCAGATATGCAGCCACCTCTTCGTCGGGCAGCCGCTTGACCTCGATGCGTTGCAGCCGCGAATAGATTGTCGGCAGTATTTTGCCCGGCTCGTCGCTGACCATGACGAAAATGGTGTCGGGATATGGCTCTTCTATCAGCTTAAGCAGCTTGTTGGCTGTGTCGCTGTTGAGACGCTCCGGCATCCATAGCACTACGCTTTTGTAGGGCGACCGATGACTGGTGAACGACAGTTTGTGGATCAGAGCCGCACTTTCGTTGACGTAGATGACCGGCTGCGCGTTGCGGCGTCCGAACGAGTCGGCCCATTGGTCGAAGTCCATATATAGCCGGCCGTGCATATAGTCGCGCCATTGGGCGGCATAGTCGTCCGATACGGGTGCCGAGTCAGATCCCTCTTTCTTTACTGTCGGGTAGGTATAATGGGTGTCGATATGGTTGAAACTCTGATGCTGCAGGCACGACGGGCATTGTCCGCAGCTGTCGCCTCCCTGACGGTCGGTGCAGCAGACATATTGGACGAAAGCCCTTGCCAGAGCCATCTTGCCGGTTCCCGCAGGGCCTTCGAGCAGCAGTGCGTGTGGGATGCGGCCGCTATCGGCCATCTGGCGCAGCCGTGATTTCACAGCCTCATGTCCCGGTATGTCGGCAAATCTCATAATACCAGTCGGAGGGCTTTCTCCACGCTGCGCGTGGCATTGAGTGAGTATATGTGCACCGATGGCACTCCGGCCTCATAAAGGCCGCGCATCTGCATGGCCATCCATTCCACGCCCACTTCTTTGGCCTGAACGTCGTCCTTGCAGTCCATCACGGCGCGGGCAAGGTCAGTCGGTATGTCGACATGAAACACCTTGGGCAACACTGTAAGCTGACCCTTGGTCACGATCGGTTTGATCCCGGGAATGATAGGCACTGTGATGCCGCTCTGCCGACAGCGTTCGACGAAGCTGAAGTAGCTGTCGTTGTCAAAAAACATCTGTGTGACGATATATTGGGCGCCGTTGTCTATTTTATTTTTCAGCCATGCTATGTCTATGTCGCGGTTGGGCGCCTCATCGTGCTTCTCCGGGTATCCGGCCACTCCGTAGCTGAAAGGGGAGTCGTTGGCCGAGTCCATGGTGGTGCCGTCGACAAAAGTTCCGTTGTTGAAGTCGTTGATCTGTCTCTGCAGTTCCACGGCGTGGGCATGCCCTCCGGTGTTGGGTATGAATCGGTTGTCGTGGCGGGCTTTGTCGCCGCGGAGCACGAGCAGGTTAGTGATGCCCAGAAAACGCAAGTCGATCAGCGCATACTCTGTTTCGGCCTTGGTGTAGCCGCTGCAGATTATGTGCGGAACGGCCGGAATGCCGTAGCGTTGCTGGAGGGCGGCGGCCACAGCCACAGTGCCCGGACGCGAACGTTCGCTTACGCGCTGATACAGGCCGTCGGCCGTTGATTTATACACCATTTCGCTTCTGTGCGTGGTGATGTTGATATATCGTGGCTCAAAACATTTCAGACTGTCGATACCTGCAAACAGCTGGTCGATACCTTTGCCTTTAAGCGGAGGGAGCACCTCTATGGAAAATCCCTTGGAGCCTTTGCGCTGTATTAATTCCGGAATAGTCATGATGGATGCAAATTTAAGCATTTTCGTTCGAAATACCTCCGTTTGTCGCCGGATAAGTAACTCAAAAATGTGTATTTTTGCGCTATGAAAGTTATGGATGCTGATTTTTCGGCCGGGGCGGCGAGGTTCGCTCCTTCTCCCTCAGGACGCATGCATCTGGGGAATGTTTTCACGGCTCTTCTGTCGTGGTTGTCGGCGCGCCGGTCGGGGCGTCGATGGATTCTTCGTATAGAGGATCTTGACCCGCAGCGTTCCAAAGCGGAATATGCGCTGCATATAGAGGATGATCTGCGGTGGCTCGGACTTGACTGGGACGAAGGGGGAATGGACGATCGTGGCGGAGCCGGTCCATACAGCCAGAGCCGTCGCGGAGAGATATATGGCGAGATACTCGGGAGGCTTGAAAGGCTTGGAGTGACGTATCCATGCTTTTGCCGCCGCGCCGACATCATGGCCACTCAGGCGCCGCATCAGACTGACGGACGGATCGTCTACACCGGGACGTGTCGCCCCGAAAGGCTTGGATACGGGGAGTCGAGGCGCAGAGCTGTGTCGGAGCCTCATGCGGTGAGGATAATGGTGCCTGACGAGGAGATCTGTTTTGACGATCGTGTGTTTGGCCGTCAGAGCGTGGCGCTTTCCGGTCATTGCGGCGATTTTGTAGTCAGGCGTGCCGACGGTGCGTGGGCCTATCAGCTTGCGGTTGTCGCCGATGATGCTCTGATGGGAGTGACGGAAGTAGTGCGTGGATGCGATCTTCTGCTTTCAACCGCCCAGCAGCTTTATCTTTACAGGTTGCTTGGATTTGACGCACCCTCATTCGCGCATGTGCCGCTACTGGTCAATACAGGCGGTCAGCGGCTGTCGAAGCGCGATGCTTCGGCGTCGTTGGAGAGCCTTCGGGCAAGAGGTGCAAGACCACAGTCGGTTGTCGGGCGGCTGGCTTTTGCGGCAGGGATAATCGATCGCCCCGAGCCGGTGGCACCGACCGATATAATCGGTGAAATGGACTGGAACCGTATAAAGCCTCAGGAGGCGATCCTGACTCCCGAAATAGACTGAAACAGTGGGATTGTCCGCGTGGTGAAATTCATTAGGCGATAGAAAAGTATGGCATAGCCGGTCCCTATCATGGCACCGACAAAGATATCGCCCGGATAATGTACGCCAAGATATACTCTTGATCCGGCATGGAGCATGGCCCAGAGAGTCATGCCTGCGGCTGCCCGACGTGTGCGGAAATACAATATAATGAATGTGGCAAGTGCGAAAGAGTTGGCGCCGTGACACGACGGGAATCCGTACATGCCGCCACGGTATCCGTTGACAAGGTGAAGCGAGTCGCCAAACATGGCTGTGTCCCACGACGGCCTCAGGCGTCCTACGACGGGACGTATCAGCGAAGCTATGGTCTGATCGACGGCAAGGATTAGAAGTCCTATGAATATCAGACATGTGAGTCCTTTGCGCCAGTCGGGTCTGACGATATAGACCGCAAGAGCCACATAGAGCGGTATCCATGCGAAACGATTGGTAACCACCCACATTATCTGGTCGAGCCAGGGAGTGTTCAGCCCGTTGACTGCCAGTAGCATTTCGGCATCGAATTGTTTTAGCGCCGCTGCAATGGTAGAAAAGAAGAGTTCGAGAGTCACTGTGTGTTGGTATTATGAGCTACAAAAGTAGTCAAAATTCCACAATATTTCCCGAAAGTGCGATGTTTTAACCTTTTTGTGCTAATTTTGTCACAAATTATTGTGCATCAATGATGCCATATACTTCACGGTGGAGTGTCGAACGTATCAGTCCGAAGTCCGGAATTACTCCTGATTCAGGCGTCCAGACCATTATCTTCATGGGGAGCGATGCGCCTCCGTGCCGGTAGGGGGGCTGTGTGTAGTCATAGGGCAAAAGCGAGAAGCCTGCACGTTTGTAGAATGCTACGCGTCGCCGTGTGAGGTCGTCGGTCGGCAGTTCTACTTCAAGCACAATGGGGCGACGGTCGGACCGGTGGAGAACTTCAAGCGCGCGGGCGCCGTAGTGGCGACACCGCAGTTCGGACAGGATCGCAAAATGCTCCACATATATGAATCGTTCGAAATCCCATAACGTTATGAAGCCGACCGGAGTGTCTCCGTCATTCAGAATCATAACGCTGAACCGGTCGTCGCTGTCGGCTATGCTCCGGAATGCTTCAAGTGGCCGGCGCTCTTCTTCCGGAAAGGCTTCGGTGATAAGACGTTCTACCAGTCCGAACAATTCTTTGTCTGATGTGTCGATTGTGGTTGTGTTCATTCGCTAAGTGACTCGGATTTGAATTCAGGTGCACAATTGCAAAGGTAGTAAAATATTCGGCAGTATTGTGCGTTTTCAGTTTATGCGAGGATTAATAAAGATATTATGCACTGTGATTGCTGCATCCGCGTGTCTTACCGCGTGTATTTCCGATGAGATATCTTCTTCATCGTCCGACCGTCCGGAGTTTTCGTCCGATTCGTTGCGTTTCGGGCAGGTGTGGATGGGAGAAACGAGTCCGGCGGTGGCAGTGACTGTCTATAACCGCTGCGACAAGGTGATGAGGATTACCGACGTGTCGGTGAGCGGAGTCAGAGGGGCTGATGTGCGGCTCAATGTCGACGGGTTTTCGGGAACTGCGTTTCATGACTTGGATATCCGTCCTGGCGATTCCATAATAGTGCTGGCCGATGTCCTCCCTGAAGCACCGGTGATCGGTGGGCGGATCGATTTTAGTGTCAACGGAACTGTGACGTCGTTGCCTTTTGTCGGCGAGGCGCTTGATCCGCTGATATTGCGTGATGTCACCGTCACTGCTGACACAAGGCTGGAAGCCGGTGCGATCGTCAGAGTGTTCGGATGTCTGACGGTTGCCGATGGTGCCACACTGTTAATAGAGGAGGGTGCGTCGGTATATTTTCATGATGGCGCTTCGCTGTGCGTGGCGGGGCGGCTCGTGGCACAGGGCACTCCGGATGCGCAGATAAAGCTTTGCGGCGACAGACTCGGAAATGTCGTGACCTCGATACCCTTTGATATCATACCGGGTCAGTGGGGAGGTGTGTCGGTCGAGGGGGGAAGTGTTGACATGAAGTGTGTCAATGTGTTTAATCCGGTGGTTGCGCTTAAGTGTGGCGAAGAAGCCGAAGTCAGTCTTGACAACTGTCGTCTGACAAATGCTTCGCAGCGTGTGGTCGATGCGGCTTCGAGCTGTATAGAGGCTGTGGGCTGTGAGTTCTCGTCGTCGCCTGATGGCGTCGTTGTGCTGAGTGGCGGACGTGCGTCGTTCGGCCGTTGTACATTTGCGTCCGACTATCTGTTTGCTGCTTCCACAGGCGCGCTGCTGCAGCTGTCGGATGAAGCGACAGTGGAGGTAGGGGAGTCGATCTTTTTTGGCTCGTGCCCGGATCTTAGCCCGGCGAATCCGTCAGGAGCGCTATTTGAGCGGTGCACTTTCAGGAGCCATGGCTCGGATGACAATATGTTTGTGGGCTGTCTGTGGAATTGTGATCCGCTCTTTGATGTGGATGCTGGGCGATATGTGTTTGACTACAGACTGAAACAGGATAGCCCGGCAAGGGCTATCCTGTGTGGAGTGCGTACCGACCGATATGGCGTAAGCGGTTCTCTGCCCGGAGCATACAACAGCTGACGATATCGGTGAGGTCTATTTCAGAAATCGCTGAACGACAGCGGCAGCAGCGAACTCACGGAGGGGAGTATGTATATGTCGCCGGGGGAGTCAAGTATCACTCTGGCCGGTTGCCCGGCAAGTTTCTCGTATTCAAGCAGTGCCTGACGACACGCTCCGCAAGGCGGGGTGGGTGTCGGAGTTGGCTGTCCGTCGGTGCCCATGGCTGAAATGGCTATTGCCTCGAAGCGAGCGTCGGGATGGGCCGAGTGGGCATAATATGCGGCCGTGCGCTCGGCGCATGTGCCGGATGGGAATGCAGCATTTTCCTGATTGGAACCTTCCGTGATGCTTCCGTCCGACAGGCGTATGGCTGCGCCGACATGGAAATGGCTGTAGGGAGCGTAAGCCCGCGAGGTGGCTCTGCGCGCGGCGTCCACAAGTTCACGGTCGCTGTCCGTGAGTTCGTGGTACGATGTGCGCTTGCGCGGTATGATGATCGGATCGTCGGTCATGGGTCGGTGGTTATTGGATTTTCAGTGATTTGAGTCGGTCGCCTCCGTCGGGATCAGTGGCTATTGCGTGGTAGTAGCGGTCATCGTAGCCGGGGAAGAGCGGGGATACGGGCATTCCGTCGGCGGTACGCTCAAACTTACCGTCTTTCTCGCGCTTCACATTGCCGTCGAGATATTTCACCAGCAGGTAGTCGCCAAGTTGTTTGTAGCGTTTCGTGTAGTCGCGGGCCCAGCGTGCGGTGTGGGCTGTCAGTGTGGCTGAAGCCTCTGTTTCCGGCATGGAGGCTACAGCGCTGCGCATGGAGTCGACCTCTGCGGCTATTGAATCTTCAATCTCGTTCTGCACGCGGCGTATATCGGGTATCATCTGAGAATACCGGTTGTAGGCCTGGTTGGCCACATAGTTGGTGACCCAGAATGCTGCATCCCATGAAAGATTGTACATATCTCCATTGCCTACAGCAAATTCATGAGGCACTTCAGTGACGCTGTTGTAGACGGGAACGTAGACGCAGGTGTTGGCATCGTCAACTCCAAACCACAATATGGCGCGCATGGCAGCGGGTGCTTTGGAGTCCATCTGGCTGACGAATGAGAAACCGGTCTGCTGTGTGGCGATAGCGCGCTCGTGAGTGTATTCTGTGCTGTCCACCTCGTAAGTGAGCGGACGCCAGCGGTAAGGCACTTTATACGGGCCGGCTCCGACGTCGGCGGTCATGTCCATCGGCGTGCCCTCGAAGTGGTCGCGCATCATGGCCTGCATCTGGCGCACGTCGACTTTTGACTGCGGGCGGATCCACAGAGGTAGAGGGTCGCCCTGTCCGCGGAGCACCCAGTCGAGATATGGAGCTGCCTCCGGGGAATTGAAGCGGTTGTAGAACGACCATACGCGGCCGTCGCATCCGCGCAGGGCGCCGCCGTCGGTCACGGCATAGGCGCGTGAGAAACTGAAATCTTCATCCTTCCCGTCGAAATATCCCTGACTGCGGGCGAAGCTGATCACATCGGGCGCGTAGAGCGTTTCAGGATCGTCGAGCGGGAACTGATGTATGCGTGAGTGGTTGGCATGTCCCGATATGCAGTCGTCGGGGACGCGTCGCGCCACCCACACGGCTCCCTTGTCGGATTTGCCTTTGCCTATAAGTTCCATGATCCACACTTCGTCGGCGTCGGCGATTGAGAACGATTCGCCTTCCGAAGCGTATCCGTAGTCGTTTACCAGATCGGTCATGACCTTCAGTGCCTCGCGTGCCGTACGTGCTCGCTGCAGCGTGATATATATCAGCGAACCGTAGTCTATGAGGCCTGTGCCGGCGAGTTCATGTCGTCCGCCCCAGGTGCTTTCGGCTATTGTGAGCCCGTGTTCGTTCATATTGCCGAGAGTGCGGTAGGTGTGTGGAGCTTCGGGTATCTCGCCGAGATGACGTCCGGTGTCCCATTCGGTGATCTGCCTCATCGTACCGGGAGCGTGGTCGGCTGCCGGCTGATGGTATAGTTCGCCGTAGAGGGTGTGGCTGTCTGCGGCGTATGTGATCATGATGCTTCCGTCGGCTGTGGCTTTTTTGCCGGCGATAAGGCTTGTGCATGCGTCGGCCGATGGTATGGCCATGGCAGCCGATGCGACCAAAGCGAGTAGTTTGTTGGAGTGTATCATTTTTTGTAAATCAGTTTGTTTTGCCTGTTGTCTGTATCTCGGTCATAGGTGGAGGCTGTAGACGGTCGACCGCTCGTAGCGGGGGAATATGTCGAGCCGTGGCATCGTGATGTCGCCTGACGCGACGTCGGGATGTCCGCGTAGTGCATCGCCTACTGCCTCGATAGCCTTTTGAGGTGTGTTGTTGTCTTCACTCAGATGGCAGAGAAATATGTTGTGGAGCCGCGGAGTCAGGAGCGACGATAGAAAGCGCGCGGTGACGGTGTTGTCGAGGTGTCCGTCGTCGGCTTCGATCCGTGCTTTCAGATAGGCGGGATAACGGCCGCATCGAAGCATCTCGGCGTCGTAGTTGGCCTCGATGATGATATGGTTGGCCTGACGCATATAGTGGTCGACGCGTTCGGTGATGGATCCGAGGTCGGTGGCCACGGCCACGGTCTGCGATCCTGATTCGAGAAAAAATCCGGAATTGTCCGATCCGTCGTGGCTTACATTGAAAGCTGTGATGCGGAATCCAGCCAGCTCGAACGGAAATTCCTTGTATATCGGCCGATGGTAGTCGCTGAGGCGACGTGATATGTTGTGGCGGCGCAGTATGCCGTTTAGGGTCTTGGGAGTGCAGTAGACTCCCATCCATGAATGTTTTCTTACGATCGAATAGGCGAATCTGATATGGTCGCTGTGGTCATGGGTTATGAGTATCCCTTTGACATCTTCAAGTGTCAGACCTATAGATTCGAGCCCTTTGGTTACAGTCGGCACGTCGACCCCGGCATCGATCAGTATGCCGCCGCTGCGTGTACCGAGATACGCACAGTTGCCGCTGCTGCCGCTTCCGAAGCTGACCAGAAGCAGCGATCCGCGTTCTACCGGATAGTCTTTGATCGGTTCTTCGATAGGGTTTGACGGAGCTGCGGCGTTATCGGCCGTTGTGGCGGTATGGTGTACTACGAAGTCGAGTATCGACGGATGTACCGGCAGTTCTTCGCCGAAAATGCCGCCTCCGTCTGTATTCGGGTCGGATATGTCAAACAGTCCGGGCTGGCGTAGCGGACTTGGCTGGAATTTATTCTTTTTTGCCATCTGACGTGTGTGCTGTAAAGGTGTTCAGTCCTGCCGGAACAGAAGGAATATCGAGGGCACACGGTCTATGTCGGCCGGCTCTGCGGCCCATCGTGCGAGTGTCTTCGTGGTTATATTCTGGCGCGGTCCGGTTATGTCGGTGGCCACGCATAGCAGCATGTCGTGCGGCAGGGTTGCGGTGAGTTCGCGTATCAGACGGTTGTTGCGGTAGGGTGTTTCGATAAATATCTGCGTCTGTCGTTCGCGCTCGATGCGTCGCTGCATTTCGCGTAGCCGCGCCGTGCGTGCATGCTGGTCTACCGGCAGGTAGCCTGCGAATGCAAAAGTCTGGCCGTTGAATCCTGAAGCCATAAGGGCGAGCAGAATACTCGAAGGCCCGACGAGCGGACATACGCGATAGCCGCGACGTTGTGCCTCGGCAACAGCATCAGAACCCGGATCGGCCACAGCCGGGCATCCGGCCTCGGATACTATGGCCATATCCTCGCCGCGTTCCATAGGAGCCAGCATAGCCGCTACTTCCGACGGCCGGGTGTGTTCGTCGAGCACGTCGAAGGTCAGCGAGTCTATGTCGATTGAGCGGTCACACCGCTTCAGGAAGCGGCGTGCTGACCGCAGGTTCTCTACAATGAAGTGCCGCACATTGCGGGCCACTTCTATGTTGGACTGCGGCATGACGACTGACGGATCAACGTCAGAGAGCGGTACAGGCAGAAGATACAGTGTAGGCCTATGTGTGGCTGATGATGCGTCGCTGTCGGCGCCTTTTGATTTTGTGGTGGATGAATTCATTATTGCAAATATACGAAGAATTCGCGAGATAAAAACAAAAATCATCAGTGCCATGGTAAGAACTGACAGTGCGGACTGTTGGCTGCGACGTCATTGACGGTCGGTTTGTATGGCTTTTTTAGACATTCACGAAAAATGCGTAACTTTGCATCATGTTCAGAAAAATTATCACAATATCGCTTGCGGTGGCGGCCGGGATTGCTGTGCATGCAAGAGAACTTGGGCCGACTTCGGTTCTGATGCCTATGCCGGCATCGGTTGTCATGCCGTCAGGCAAGGCTTTGTCTGTCAGTGACGCGGCTATAGTCAGGTCTACATTGCCATCGGATCACAGACTTCTGTCGGTCTATGGAGAGATCATGACCCGTCATTTCGGCGATGGTGCGGGAGTGGATGCTTATATCGGTGTCGATACGACGATGACAGGCAGCGAGCATTACCGTCTGGAGGTCGATTCGGTCTCTTTGAGGCTATGTGGCGCTTCGGAGGAGGCGCTGTTCAGAGGGTTGCAGACTCTTGATCAGCTGCTTTGGGGCGATGCGGTCATGACCGCCAGTGGAAATGTTTCACCGATAATCATAGATGACGCTCCCGCTTATCCGCGTCGGGCTCTGATGCTCGATCCTGCACGCCATTTTCTGCCTGTAGATGATGTGAAGCGGTTTATAGATGTAATGGCGTCGTATAAATACAACGTGCTGCAGCTTCATCTGACTGATGATGAAGGCTGGCGGGTGGCCATAGAGGGGCATCCGGAGCTGACTGAGGGTACCGACCATTACACGGCTTCGGATATAGCGGATCTGATCGACTACGCAGCACAGCGTTACATTGAGATTGTGCCTGAAGCTGATATTCCCGGCCATACTTCAGCTGTGCTTGGCGTGCATCCCGGCCTTGGCTGCCACATAGCCGACAGCGCGGCGCTCGCGTCAGCGCCGGGAAACGGAGTGATGGTATGCGCGGCAAATGATTCGGTCTATGCTCTTTATGACGATGTCATACGCAGTATCGCGTCGATGTTTCCGTCGCCTTATATCCATCTTGGCGGCGACGAGGCCGCAATCGAACGCAACTGGGCTTTGTGCGCCGATTGTCGCCGCATGATGTCCGAACGTGGATATACCGATGCCGCACAGCTGATGAACGATTTTTTCGGGCGTATGCTTGCCACCGTCCGCAGCTGTGGCAAAAAGGCTATATTGTGGTGCGAGCTCGACAATATTTATATGCCGGCTGAGAAGTATCTGATGGAATATCCTGCCGATGTAACTCTCGTGACATGGCGCAATGGGTTGACGCCTAAATGCATCGAACTGGCAGCCGCTCACGGCAACCCGTTGCTGATGGCGCCCGGAGAGCACGCTTATCTCGACTATCCCCAGATGCGCGGCGATCTTCCGGAACATAACAACTGGGGTATGCCGGTGACCACACTGCGTCAGGCCTATGCGATCGAGATGCCTTCGGCCGCCAATGTGACGGGAGTGATGGGAACTCTTTGGGGAGAGGCCATCAACGACATCAATCGTGCTTTCTATATGGCCTATCCGAGAGCCATGGCTCTTGCAGAGGCCGGATGGACTCCTGAATCAAGACGGTCGTGGGATTCATTCCGCCGCCGTCTGCCCGGTGCGCTCGGTCGGCTGATGGAGCGCGGGGTGTCGTTCAGAGTGCCGTTCGAATCATTTGACCGATAGGAATATGTTAGTCATGTCTGTGGATCCGGAATTTTTTCTTGTGCCTCTCACGCCGGTTGTAGGTATATCGGTTGCAGCAGCTTTTATTGCGGCGGTGTATGTGCTGGCGGTGGTATTGCCGAGGCTCAAGCGTATTCTGAACGCATCGCGGGCTGTCAAAAACCGGGATGATGACGGAGAGCTTCCTCCGGTGTCGGTTGTAGTCTGTTCTCATGCCGATTCCGGACGACTTCGCCAGTTGCTGGCCGATATACTTGATCAGGACTATAATGCACCGTTTGAGATAGTGGTGGTCAATGACGAAGGTCATTCCCACACCGACGACATAGTGCGCGCTCTTCAGGTCGAACACCGCAACCTGTTCATAACTTTTCTGCCCGATGATACCCGCAGCCTTAGCCGGCGCAAGCTCGCAATCACGCTCGGCGTGAAGGCGGCCCACCACGACTGTCTGTTGCTGACAACAAGCAACTGTACAATACCGTCGCGCCTGTGGCTCCGGAGTATGGCGCGTCATTTTGTCGACAAATCAGTGGAAGTGGTGATTGGTTACGGACGCCATTGCGGCAATGATGATACCCCCGACCATGGTCACGGAAGCGGCCGGCGCACATTCGACCGTTTACGGTCGGCTTTGCTTTGGGTCGGTTCGGCGCTTGTCGGAAAGCCATTGCGTGGCACAGCATGTAATCTGGCCTACCGCAGGTCGGTGTTTTTCAAACACAAGGGATTTTCATCGGCGCTGCATCTTAATTATGGCGACGATGATTTGTTTGTCAATGAAATTGCTACCGCATACAACTGTGTCGCTGAAATATCTCCCGATGCCATAGTGGATCAGCACGAATCGGATATGGCTTATTCCCATCGAGCCGAATCCTTACGGCGCGAATTTACCTCTGCCATGCTTCCGCGTGCGCCTTTCCGGCTTATGGGTAGTGTCAGTGTGGCGCTATGGATATGGCTTCTCGCCTCGGTTGTGTCGGTGGTGTATGGTGCTCCGTCGATAGTGCCTCCGATAGTAGCCGTAGTCATGTTCGCCGGGATGTGGATACCCGTATCTCTTATGTGGCGGAAAGTGTGTGCGGTGCTCGAAGGCGGTCGTCAGGGATGGTCGGCGCTGTTTTTGTGGTTAGTCCAGCCGATCCGTACCATCGGACGCCGTTGGTCGGCATGGCGTCGGCGACGCAGTAATTTCACATGGGGGTGAATATAGTGCGAGCACAGTCTACTGTCGTTGGTCGGCGTGAAATTCAGGTTCGCCCTTAATGAGGTAGAAAAGTGATGATTATTGCAAAAAAGTGGTTGATTTTTTGCATGTGAATAAAAAAAAAGTGCGATATTTGCACTTGCAAATTGAAGACAAGTTCAATGTTGTCAACAATTAGTTGCGTATCAATGTATTATCAAAAAATATAGAATTATGACAAAAGCCGACATCGTTAGCGAAATCTCGAAGACCACCGGCATCGACAAAGCCTGTGTGCTCGAGACTGTAGAGAAGTTCATGGAAGTTGTGAAGGAGAGCCTCGGTCATGGCGAAAACGTATATCTTCGTGGCTTCGGCAGCTTCATCGTGAAGACCCGCTCGGAGAAGACCGCCCGCAACATCTCAAAGAACACCACAATAATCATCCCCGAGCACAAGATCCCGGCATTCAAGCCCGCCAAGGTGTTCATGGAAGATGTCAAGAACGCTAAGTGATCAGCATTCCCCAATATAATAACAACCAACTAAATATCGCATAAAATGCCAAGCGGAAAGAAAAGAAAAGGCCACAAGATGGCTACTCACAAGCGCAAAAAACGTCTGAAGAAGAACCGTCACAAGAAGAAGTGAGTCATACCCGCTGCGTGTTGCCGTCAGGCCCGACAGCGGACACTCATCGAATCTTCCGCTTCTAAATCAACAGACCGCGCGGAAATCGAACAGCGAAGGACAAACTTCTCAGGGTCCGCTCCGAGGGTCCGGAAGCTTTGTCCTTTGTCTTTTTTGCCGGGAGAACGCCAAGTGTGGCGCATACCCGAATAATCACAGTATAATATCAAGAAAATGAAAAGCGAACTCATTGTCGACGTGCAGCCAAAGGAAGTGTCGATAGCACTTCTGGAGGACTCCAGGCTTGTTTCGCTCCAGAAGGAGTCGAGAAACATAGCCTATGCGGTCGGCGACATCTACCTGGCGAAAGTCAAAAAGCTTATGCCGGGTCTGAATGCCGCCTTCGTCAACGTCGGGTATGAAAAAGACGCTTTCCTCCATTACCTTGATCTTGGCTCAAGCTTCGCAAGCTACTCAACCTTTCTGAAGCAGGCGCTCGATGACCGTAAGCATCAGCCGTCGCTGCCTAAAATGAAACTGAAGCCCGACATTGACAAGCACGGACAGATAACCGACGTGCTTCAGCCCGGGCAGGAACTGATGGTGCAGATAGTCAAGGAACCGATATCCTCCAAGGGTCCCAGACTCACCACAGAAATAACTCTTACGGGGCGCTATATGGTGCTCATACCTTTCGGCGACAAGATATCAGTGTCGCAGAAAATCAAAACCTCCGAGGAGAAGATCCGCCTCCGGAGGCTTATCGAGAGCATCAGGCCAAAGAATTTTTCCATCATCATCCGCACCTCGGCCGAAGGCAAACGTGTCACAGAGCTTAATCATGAGCTCCGCACGCTGCTCCAGTGCTGGGAAGACACGGTGGCCCGCGCACAGTGTGCGACTGCGCCGGCGCTGATTTTCGAGGAAGAAAGCCGCATAGTCGGAGTGCTCCGCGACATCTTCAATCCCGATTTCGAAAGCATCCACGTCAACGATCCCGACGTATATTCGCAGATCTCGAAATATGTCAATCTGATCGCACCCGACCGTAGTTCGATCGTGCAGCTCTATCAGAAACCGGAGCCTATATTTGATCATTTCGGTATCACGCGACAGATCAAGTCGTCGTTCGGCAAAACTGTTTCGTTCAAAAGCGGAGCCTACATCATCATAGAGCACACAGAGGCGCTCCATGTGATTGATGTCAATTCGGGCAACCGCTCAAAGGCCGCCGCCGACCAGGAAACCAATGCGCTGGAGGTGAATATGCGCGCTGCCGACGAGATTGCACGTCAGCTCCGACTCCGCGACATGGGGGGCATAATCGTGATTGACTTCATCGATATGGCCAAGTCCGAACACCGCCAGAAACTGTATGAGCACATGAGGGAGATCATGGCTACAGACCGTGCGCGACACAACATACTCCCGCTTTCGAAATTCGGACTGATGCAGATCACCCGCCAGCGTGTAAGGCCGGCGCTCGACATCACTACCGCCGAAGAGTGTCCGTCGTGCTTCGGGAAGGGCAAGGTGCAGCCGTCGCTGCTCTTCACCGATCTGCTGCGTGAAAAAATAGATTATCTTGTGGACGAGCTGAAACAGACCGGTTTTACGATGTACGTACATCCGTTTGTCGATGCATACCTGAAAAAAGGACTGATATCCACATTTCGCCGCTGGCGCATGGAGACAGGCAAGAAGTTCAACGTCCGTCCCGATCAGAGCCTCGCATATCTGCAATACAGAGTGCTCGATGCCAAGGGCAACGAAATCGATCTCAAGGAGGAAAAAGACATCGATTCGTCGGCCACAAAATCAAAAAGCAAAGCCAAAAACAGAGGTAATGAGGACTAAAGGTCTTTAACCCGTCCTCACTGACCGACCAATATCACACGACACTGTGTCAGGAATCATCGATTCAGTCACAGTGTCGTGTGGTATTATGGTGGGGCATACGGCGATTGCGCTGACGTGCAGCTCTTTTACGGAGCTTTGGGCAGGAGAGTGACTCCGTCGGCGTCTACGGGGTATGTGGCGTTTTCGGCTTTCAGACGGGCTTCCATCAGGTAGAACATCTCACTGAGTTTTGCCGGATCTGCCGTGGCGAGATCATGGTTTTCGTATGGATCATCGGCCAGATTATACAGGCTGTAGCCCGGATGTTCAGGGTCGTCGGGGTTATAGCGATAGATAATCTTCCAGTCACCTTTGCGGTAAACGGTATAATACTGACCGTAGTTATGATGCGGAAAGTGCATCAGGAAATCGTCGCGATGACGCGTATCGTGCTTTCCGCTGAGCAGTGTCCTCAGGTCAGAGCCGTCGAGTGTATGGCCTTCGGGATTGTCGATTCTGGCCACGGACAGCACTGTGGGGAATATGTCCATGATTGTCGCCATTTGCGTCTGTATGCCGCCTTGGCTTATGGGATATTCCTTCTGGAATTTATTGTCGGGCGCCGGTTTAGCCCATGATATTATGGCCGGAACGAGCATGCCCCCCTCAAATTCCATTCCTTTCTTACCTCTGTAGGGAGCCGAGGAGGTGTGGCCGGCTTTGTCTCCCATCGGTGCGTCGCTGCCGTTGTCGCCGAGAAATATCAGGAGTGTGTTTTCGGCCTGTCCGATGGAGTCGAGATGATCCATGAGATCGCCGAGACTCTTGTCCATCCCTTCTATCAGAGCGGCGAATGCCGGTGCGTTGACCGGATATTCATCGGAGGTATAGTGGTCGATAAAACGCTTGTCGATGTCAAAAGGCGCATGAACGGCATAATGGGCCAGATTGAGATAGAACGGTTTGCCCTCGTTTACGGCTTTGTCTACTTCGCTCGCCGCTTCAATAGTGAGCGCATCGGTAAGGAAGGTCTCGGTGTTATGGTATTTGTCGAGATCGGGCACGGCGCGAGCCTTCCAGCCTTTGTACTTGCCGTAGCCATTTTCAGGCAGATAGCTGGCTGGATGACCGATTGCCGAACCGGCTATGTTGACGTCAAACCCGAGATTGCGCGGATCGCGGCCGTCGGTGTGCATGTTGGAGAAATGGGCTTTTCCGACATGGATTGTCTTGTAGCCGTTTTCACGGAGTATTCCAGGGTAAGTGATGCTGCCTGATGTAAGGCCGTTCCAGTTCCAGTCGTAGGGGCCGTATTTGTCGCGGTTGTTGCTTTCGGCGTTGATCCAGTTGGTGGTGCGGTGACGGGCTGCATTATGTCCGGTCAGCAATGATGTGCGCGACGGAGAGCTTACGCTCTGTGCATAGAACTGTGTGAAGCGTGTGCCTTGCGCGGCGAGGCGCTCCATGTTTGGAGTGCGGTACCAGCGGTTGAGAGGCTGCTCGACAGGGTTGCCCTCTTTGTCGGTGACAAATGGGAGGGATGTATCCATAAGTCCCATGTCGTCGACAAGAAAGACCACTATGTTAGGGCGATCCTGAGCGCCGGCAACAGCTCCCGACAGGAGTCCTATGCCGGCTCCGATATTTTTGGTGAATCTATTCATGTTGCTTGCATTGCGATTGATTACCATCCGGGATTTTGTGTGAGCTGAGGATTGAGGCGCACTTCGCGAAGCGGCAATGGGAACAGATAGTCCTTTGCCGGGTCGAATGTGCGTGAGTTGCCATCCTGCACGAGTATGAACCCATCGGCGTTGAGTATTATGTCTTTGCCGGTGGTCAGCGCAGGGTATGACCCGGCATCAAATTTAGCACCGAGAATCGATTGCGGCAGTTCATGCTCGGCTGTTTTCCAGCGGATGAGGTCATCGTAGCGCAGTGATTCGGAGCAAAGTTCCACGCGGCGTTCGCGGCGTATCTCCTCAAGCATATCCAGTCCGTGGGCTGTTGCGAAGGCGTTGGTGAGGTGAGGCAGACAGTCGGGATTGCCGGCGAATCGGTCGCGGATGGTGTTTACTGAAATATCAAGATCTGCATCCGAGATGCTGCCGTCAAGTTCGTAGGTGGCTTCTGCATACGTGATGAGCACCTCGGCATAGCGTATCAGTATCTCGTCGATCTTCGACTGGATATTGGCATAGGAGTCTTCATCGCCATATTTCTTGAACATGTAGCCGGTCTTGGTCTGGTTGGCCAGATTGGGTACAAAAGCCTCGTTCCTGAACGGGTCGCCCGGCCGCCAGATGGTCAAGGCCATGCGCGGATCACGGTTGTCGAACTCCTTGCCGAGAGGCAGATATTCGACCGTATAGGCCGATTTGCCTATAGGCAGACCGTCTTTGCACAGGAATGCATCGGCGAGATGTTTGGTCGGGTCCTGTATGAAATCGACAATCACGCCTCGTATGCGGGCATTGTATGAGCTTGTTTCGTCGGAGTAGCGGAACGACAGGATGTGCTCCGAAGAGTCTTCACCCGGCAGAAGGAATAGATTGCGGTAGTCAGGATATATGCTGTATTCATTGCTGTCCATAAGCCGTCGGGCTGCATCGCGGGCTATGGCGAGGTATTGTGTGCCGTCGGCTCCGCCATGATATTTGTACCAGGTACCGAAATACAGCGCGATGCGTGCCGTGAGTGCCTGGATCGCTCCTTTGGTGATTCTGCCGAGATCATTTTTCATCGCGCTTTTGTGAGGCACGGCCGCTTCGGCTTCGGCAAGATCAGCGAGAATGATGTCGAGTATCTGGCGTTTGTCGATGCGTGGTCCGTAAAGTTCCTCTGAAGCAAGATCAAGCGTATGGTCGGCATAAGGCACATCGCCGAATCGTTTTATAAGATTGAAATAGAAATAAGCCTTGAAGAAGAGGGCCTCGCCGCGATAACGCGCTTTGACCGCATCGCTGACCTCGGCTTTGTCGTAATTTTCGAGGAAGTCACATACCACACGTATGTTGTTGTAGGCGGTGGTCCATATCCCGTCGGTGTTCGATGCCGTATATGTGCCGCTGCTCACGGGGTTGCCGATCGCGGCGAAGCAGTCGATCGACTGGTTGTCGAGTGTATAGCTGCGGTTCATGTTGGCATACAGGCTGTTGAGGCCGAACCGAAGATCTGATTCCGTTTTCCAGAATGTGTTAGGCGACAGTTCGGTCTTAGGCTCCTTGTCAAGGAAGTCGCTGCAGCTGCTGAGTGCGGCGATAACCATAAGGGCTGTCAATACGGTATATATTATCTTGTTCATGGATTCCTGTTGTTAAAAAGTAAGATTAATGCCGAATGAGTAGCTGCGGAGCATCGGATACATGTAGCCGTTGATGTTTGACAGTTCAGGATCGAAGTCGCTTTGCAGCTTGCTGTATTCAAGGAGATTGTCGCCACTGAAATAGATACGTAGACGGTCTATGCCCGCTTTGCGCATTATACGCGACGGCAAAGTGTATCCGATCTGCAGGTTTTTCAATCGGATATAGGCCGCATTCTGTAGCCAATGGTCTGATATCTGATAGTTGTGTGATGTGCCGGCATAGGGGCGTGGCAGGGCGGCATTTGTGTTGTCGGGCGTCCAGTAGTCGTTGTGAAGGGTATAGGAGAAGTTGCCCCATGTGTCGCGGAATGGAGCCATCACTTCCGACGACAGGTAGTAGTCGCGTTTGCCTACACCCTGGAAGAGTGCGCTGACATCGATGCCGTTCCAATCGGCGCTCAGGTTCAGCCCGAACACATAGCGTGGATTGGTCGAACCGAGATAGGCGATGTCGTTGGGTGCCGATATTTTGCCATCGTTGTCGAGGTCAATATATTTCACGTCGCCGGGAGCAGTGATGCCTTTGCGGAATACGGGATAGTTGTCGACCTCTTCCTGAGTCTTGAAGTAACCGTCGGTCTTGTAGCCGAATATGGCGCCGAGGGAATATCCTTCGGTATATACGCCTACGCCAGATGAGAATCCGTTGAATTCCTTACCGTAATTGGTGAGTTTGTCTTTTTGGTCGGAGAGCGAGAAGCGTGCCGAGTAGTTGAGGTTGCCTATGCGGTCGTTCCAGCCTATGGCTATGTTCCATCCGTGGACCTTGAGCTCGCCGTAGTTGCCGGTGGGGACTGTGATGCCAATCATGCTCGGGATCTCGATGCTAACAAGCATATCCTTGGTATGTTTCCAGAAGAGCTCGGCTTCGGCCGTGAGGCGGTTGTTGAGAAAGCCCAGATCGATACCGATATTTGTCATTTCTACAGTTTCCCATGTGCGGTCTTCGGAGGGGAGGCTGTTGACCTTTGCCCATTGTCCGAGTTCGTTGGCAAACGGGTAATATCCGCTGATGTTATATTTGGCGATATGGTCGTATAGGCCGAGGCCGTTCTGGTTGCCGAGCTGACCCCATGAAGCCCGCAGCTTAAGGTTGGTGACTATGTGCTGGCCCTTCATGAATGCCTCTTCGCTGATGCGCCATGCTCCCGAAAACGAGGGGAAGTAGCCCCATCGGTGTTTCTTCGAGAATCGCGATGAACCGTCCATGCGTATGTTGGCTTCGAATAGATAGCGTTCGTCGAAGTTATAGTTTATGCGTCCGAATCCCGACAGCAGTGCCCATTCGGTTTCGCTGGCGGAGTTGCTCCACTGGTCGGTCGACCCCATGACAAGTGCCGGCAGTTCGTTGCCGATTATATCGGTGCGCTCGCCGGTGAGGCTCTCATAGCTGTTGTTTTCAGCCGACCATCCTGCGAGTATGTGGAGGTTGTGCCGCTTAATTTTCAAATTGTAATCGGCGGTGAGTTGTCCTGTGATATAGCGGGTGTTATCTGTCGACTGTGTGAGCCTGTTGGGTCCCGACTGGCCGGCTCCCATCGAGTTGAGTCCGTTCGGACCGTATTTTCCATATTGGCGGCGCCAGTTCTTGCTTTGCGGGTTGATGACTCGTCCGGCACCCACAGCTTTTACCTCAAGACCTTTCACCGGTTTGTATGACAGGGTGAAAACCCCTTCGATGCGCTGTCGGCGGGTGTGGTTCTCGCCTCCTTCTTTGAGTGCCTGAATCGGGTTGGCCTGCATGCGGTAACGGGCATAGTTGCCGTTGGGATCATATACAGGCATATTGGGTCCCGCCTGTATCATGGTGATGTAGGGTATCGTCCAGCTGCTGAACTGCGCGGCAGTCTTTGAGGTTGTGCCGGTATATGTCACTTTGCTGTCGAAATTCAGTTTGTTTTTGACGAGATCGGCATTGACGTTTGATCTCAGTGTATAGCGGTCGTAGTTGTCGGGCCCATACTCGCTGAACATGCCGTCCTGATCGAGCCATCCGGCCGAAAAACGGTAGCGAAGTGATTCGGATGCTTTGGAGACTGCCAGATTGTGGGTCTGCTGAAAACTGTGATCAAACATCATGCTGATCCAGTCAGTGTCGGCGGTGTAGATCCAGTCGTTGCCGTTGGGCAATGCTGTGACCGATGGATCGAGTATCGCCTCAAGAGCCTTTTCGGAGAAGTTCGGGGCCAGTCCGGCATTGGTATATGCAAGATTCTGCATTATCGCGTGGTCATAGCTGTTGTTGCTCTTGACAATGCGTGTGGGTTTATTGAAGGAGAAGTTATCGGTGTACTCGACTTTGACTTTGGAGTCGGTGCCCTGACGTGTGGTGATCAATATCACGCCTTCGGCTGCCCGTGCGCCGTAAATAGCTGCCGAAGCCGCATCTTTAAGCACTGACACTGACTCTATGTCCTGAGGATTGACAAGATTGATGTCGCCCGGCAGACCGTCGATGATCACAAGGGCGCCTCCGGAGTTGACCGATGTGTTGCCTCGGATTTTTATAGAAGAAAACTGTCCCGGCTGACCTGTGCCTGACTGTACGGTGACGCCTGCCATCTGCCCCTGGATAGCGTCTGTCACGCTGCGTATGGGGCGGTTCTCGATGGCTTTGGCTGAAATGTTTTCCACCGATCCGGTCAGGTTGACTTTTTTCTGTGAGCCGTAGCCGACAACGACTACTTCGTTGAGATAATTGTCATCTTCCTCCATGTTGAAATTTAGCGGATTGTCGCCTGAGGCTTTGCCTTTGCCGGTGACATAGCCTATGCATGTCACTTCGATTGTAGAGCTGTCAGGGGCTTGTATGGAGTAGTTGCCGTTGATGTCGGTGATCGCTGCGAGGTTGGTCCCTTTGACGCGCACGGTAGCGCCGACCACCGGATCGCCGTAGGGATCAAGCACGGTGCCTTTTATGACTTTTTTGTTCTGTATGGGTTTAGACGGTATCTCTTTGGCTGTCAGTACTATTTGTTTCCCGTCCTTGATGACGTATGACAAGTCGGCCTGACGGCAAATCTGTTCCATTATCTCATCAATGCTTTGGTTTTCAGCCGACACATTGATGTTTTTGCGCATCCCGTCGAGATTGCTGTTGTAGAAAAAACGGTATGAAGTCGTTTTTTCGATCTGTTTTACGACTTCCGCTACAGGCCTGTCGCTCACGTTGAGCGTGATTTGTGCAGATGCTGATGATACCGACGCCGCGATAAGCAGCGAAAGTGACATCATTTTTTTTATAAACTGCTTCATGGTAAAAAAATGTGCAAGTTTTTTAAGTGATGACAAATAATCCTTTATAACTTTGCGAATGCAATTGATTCGTGGTCTGGTCTGTCTGCAAACAGATGTCAGGCATTATAAAGGCGAATGATTGTGGTTTTTTAGTGAGAGTGTCGGTTTCTATGTAGACGGACACTCTCTGATTTTTATGATCCGGAGGCTCTTATGTCATAGGCATAGCGTATTTGGATTGGTTTATAATGTTGTTGTATCGCTGATTTGTTTTTACAGGTTAGCGTCTGCGCAGATGGATTGTATCACCTTCGAAATAATAGTCGATCGGTGTCGTGAGATTGAGTATATCTATGAAGTTGCGGATGTTGGTGTTGTGGATCGTGCCCGCAAAGCATTCCTTCCCAAGCGATGGATCATCGATCTTTATTTTGGTGTTGTAAACACGACTGAGTATGACGGCAATCTCGTCAAGCGACTGCCCGTTGAAGGTTAGTTCGTCGCTTCTCCAGGGAGCTTCGCTCAGTTCCATGTCGTCCGATGTCACAGTCGCTTTCATGTTGCGTAAGTCGATGGTGACTTGTTGGTGAGGCTGTAGAATAGTCGAGGCGTTGCTGTAGTTTACTCTCACCGATCCTTTGTAAAGCGAGGTGGTGAGGAAGTTGTCGGTGTCGTAGGCCGATATGTTGAACCTGGTTCCGAGAGCCTCTGTAGTGATGCCGCGAGCTTCTACTATAAAGGGATGTTCGGCATCCTTGGCGACATCGAAACTTGCTTCGCCGTTGAGTGAAATGTAGCGGATTTTGTGACCGTAGTCGGAGTCATAACTTATGCATGACCCGGAATTGAGCCATACGAGAGTGCCGTCGGGGAGTGTTACGCTGGCTCTTTGTCCGAGTTCGGCGGTGACGGCAAAAGTGGCAGGTTGATACGAGTGGCGGATGAAAAGATGTGTGGCGAGAATGCAGAGCGCTGCCGCCACGCAGGCGGCTGCCGCGCTGAAGATCACCTTCTTTATCTTTCCGGTGACAGCGTGTTTGTAGAATTGGATTCGATCCGGCCCGGAATGCTGTCCATCGGCTCCGGGATTGATCTGCTCTATGATATGGGCATACATGCGGTCTTGAAGTTCGCGAGGTATCGATGCGTCTTTTTCAGCGACCCATACTTCATCGAACAGCCTGAAAAACTCTTCGCGGGTAGTGTGTCGACGCATATACTCCATTAGCTCCTTGCGTTCTTCAGGAGTCAGGGTGTTGTCAATCAGGTGATGAAGCAGGCTGATGTTCATGATGCGTATTGATGATTGCGCCGCCTTGTGGCGACCGTTTGTTATTATTAGTCAAAAAGTGGGGGAGGGTACTTAGTCCTTATAGCGCGTTTAATACAATTTAACACTCAAATATAGCAACGACATAACCGTAGCAGGTACATATCCGAGCAGTTTTTTTAGTTCCCGCACCATAGCATAGATGTGTGCCTCTACAGTGCGTTCGCTGATATTCAGACGGTTGGCTATTTCAGCGTATGTCAGATTGTCGAATCGGCTCATCATGAACACTTTGCGTCGCATCCGGGGCTGTGAGTTCAGTATTTGCATGATATAATTGTTGAGCGATGTAGCCTCTGCTGAATCATTAGCCGAATCGTCGGCAAGCTTGTCGGCGGCTATATCGATGTTGTAGATCATCTTACATCGTGTCATTACGTAGCGGTAAGCGAGATTGCGTGCTATAACAGCTACATATCCTTCGAAATTTTTGTCGGGGTCAATGTTTTCGCGGCGTTCCCATATAGTCAGAAATAGATCCTGGACTATATCCTCCGCCATATCTTCGTTGCCTAATAAGTAGGATACGGTCCGATATACTCTGGGGCTATACCGCCGATAGACTGTAGCGAAAGCCTCATAACTGCCATCTTTGAGCTGTTTGAGCAGTTTGGCTTCAGTGGCTTCATCCGATGTGATTTTTGGCTTTATTCTGATCATCTGACAATTATTGGTTGGCCTGTTTTCAACCGGCATTCAGGCAGGTTGTTGTTGAGTTGATGTTATTGGATTTTGAAATGTGATGTGACGTTGGTTCACAGTAGTCTGCTATGCGTGGCAGCGAGTTTGACTGTGTTGCCGTGATGATAAATACTTACTGCACATGTTGATGACAATGACAAAAGTAGAGATAAATATGCTAACCTCCAAATAGGAAAGGCTCACTGGACTTCACACGCTGCCGATGATGGTGTTGATGCTGTGTCAGTGACGCGTCAGGGGTGGGGTAGTGGTTTATAATGATGCATAATGATACGTAATGGACGCATAAGTGGTGCATAATGTGCATAAAATGAAGAAAAATGTGCATTTGTTTGGACATAGAGCCTAATTTAGGTTATCTTTGCGAAAGATACCAGTAAAGGATTTTATCTGAAGCGCGACAAGCGTATATCACACATAGACACAATCTGCAAAATGGAACATCATAACTTCAGCCACAGGCTGCGCAGCGATGCCAGCACGTCGGGTCGACGTATGGCCGGCGCACGGGCGTTGTGGCGTGCCAACGGCATGAAAGAGGAGATGATAGGTCGTCCGGTGATAGCTGTGGTCAATTCGTTCACACAGTTTGTGCCCGGGCACACCCATCTTCATGAAATAGGCCAGACTGTGAAGCAGGAGATCGAAAGGCTCGGATGCTTTGCAGCCGAATTCAATACCATTGCCATCGATGACGGCATAGCCATGGGACATGACGGAATGCTTTATTCATTGCCGTCGCGCGATCTGATAGCCGATTCGGTGGAATATATGGTCAATGCCCACAAGGCCGATGCGATGGTGTGCATATCCAATTGCGACAAAGTGACTCCCGGAATGCTGATGGCGGCCATGCGGCTTAATATTCCGGCGGTGTTTGTCAGCGGCGGTCCGATGGAGGCTGGAGAGGCCGGAGGCAAGGCTGTGGATCTGATCGACATAATGATCGATTCGGCCGATATGACCGTAAGCGACGAGGCCGTGGCCGAGCTTGAGCGTAACGGATGTCCTACATGCGGAAGCTGCTCAGGTATGTTTACGGCCAATTCGATGAATTCGCTCAACGAGGCTATCGGTCTTGCTCTGCCCGGCAACGGCACGGTGCTTGCAACCCATATCAACCGCCGACAGCTTTTCAAGGATGCCGCCCGGCAGATTGTGGAAAATACCTACCGTTACTATCGCGACGGAGACGAATCGGTATTGCCTCGCAATATCGCTACACGCCAGGCTATGCTCAATGCCATGACGCTCGACATCGCTATGGGCGGATCCACAAATACTGTGCTCCATCTGCTGGCTATAGCGAACGAGGCTGGAGCTGATTTCACAATAGCCGATATCGACGCATTGTCGCGCCGCACGCCGGTTTTGTGCAAGGTGGCGCCCAACTCGCATTACCACATAGAGGATGTCAACCGCGCCGGAGGCATTCTGTCGATCATGCGCGAACTTGCGTCTGGCGGTCTTATCGACACCTCTGTGAAGCGTGTCGACGGGCTGACTCTCGGTGAGGCAATCGATCTGTGGGCCATAGGCGGCCGTCGTTATGCCGATCGCGCCGACGAGCTGTGGCGCAGTGCTCCGGCACGCAGACGCACTACCGAACTCGGATCGCAGATGACATATTACTCCGATCTCGATACCGACCGCAAGAATGGTTGCATACGCGACCTTGATCATGCTTACGTGAAGGATGGGGGACTGGCCGTGTTGCGCGGCAATATAGCGCTTGACGGATGCGTGGTCAAGACCGCAGGAGTAGATGAGAGCATATTCCGGTTCAGCGGGCCGGCCAAGGTGTTCCGCTCGCAGGAGGAGGCCGTCGACGGTATCCTGCGCGACCAGGTGAAGGCCGGCGACGTCGTGGTGATCGTCTACGAGGGGCCTAAGGGCGGTCCGGGAATGCAGGAAATGCTTTATCCCACGAGCTATATAAAGAGCAAACATCTGGGCAAACAGTGTGCGCTTGTCACCGACGGACGTTTCTCCGGCGGCACATCGGGGCTGTCCATAGGCCACGTATCGCCTGAAGCGGCGGCCGGTGGAGCGATAGGTCTGGTGCGCGACGGCGATATAATCACCATCGATATTCCGGCTCGTACTATCAATGTAGAACTGACCGACGGCCAGCTTGCCGAACGTCGCAGTAAGGAAGAAAGCTTCGGCAAAGAGGCATTCACACCTCGCAGCCGTGACCGCCACATATCCAAAGCCCTCAAGGCATATGCCGCCGCAGTGACTTCGGCCGACAAGGGAGGGGTAAGACATATCGACTGAAAATGGAAAAGAAAATATCAGGAGCCGAAGCGCTCATCAAATCGCTCATAGCCGAGGGAGTCGACCGTGTGTTCGGTTATCCCGGAGGAGCTATAATCCCTGTCTACGACAAGCTATATGACTATACCGACAGTCTGACACATGTGCTTGTCAGGCACGAACAGGGAGCTATTCATGCCGCTCAGGGATATGCCCGTGTGTCGGGACGCCCGGGGGTGGTTATCGTAACGTCCGGTCCGGCCGCCACCAATGTAATGACCGGCCTCAGCGACGCCATGATGGACTCTACGCCGCTGGTTGTCATCACGGGACAGGTCTACGCGTCGCTTCTCGGTTCGGACGCTTTTCAGGAAACCGATGTGGTCGGCATCACACAGCCGATCACCAAGTGGGCCATACAGGTGCGTCGCGCCGAGGATATCCCTGCGGTAGTGGCGCGTGCGTTCCATATAGCCAGCACCGGACGTCCGGGGCCGGTAGTGATAGACATAGCGAAAAATGCCCAGACCGACATGCTCGACGAGCAGGCCTACCGCAAGTGCAGCTACATACGGTCGTATATGCCTATGCCCGAGATTCCCGATGCCGACCTGCGTCGCGCGGCAGACATCATCAACGCCGCCGAACGGCCTATGATCATATCGGGTCATGGAGTGATGATATCGGGAGCGGAGCGTGCATTGCAGGAGTTGGCCGAAAAAGCCGACATTCCTGTGGCTACTACATTGCTCGGCTTGTCAACCATTCCCACGGCCCATCGGCTTAACAAAGGTATGGTGGGCATGCACGGCAATGTCGGGCCCAACTGGAATACCAACCGGGCCGATGTGATCGTGGCCGTGGGCATGAGGTTTGACGACCGTGTGACCGGCGATGTCGAGCGCTATGCTACCGGCGCAAGGATAGTGCATATCGATATCGATGCTTCGGAGTTCAACAAGAATATCCCCGCTGCGGCCACCGTTCACGGCGACGCCCGGCATGCTCTCGAGGGGCTGATACCGATGATAACTTCAAAGACGCATGATGAGTGGCTCGCATCGTTCGACCGATGCGATCGCGTGGAATACGATATGGTTGAGCGTGCGGCTCTCGGTGTGGGTGCGCCTGCGCAGGGAGCCATGTGCATGGGTGAGGTGGCCCGCAAGGTTTCCGAAGTGGCGGGTCCCGACGCTGTGCTTGTCACTGATGTCGGCCAGAATCAGCTGCTCTCGGCCCGTTATTTCAACTACTGCAAGCCGCGCAGCATTATCACCTCGGGCGGACTTGGCACGATGGGATTCGGTCTGCCGGCTGCCATAGGCGCGAAGATGGCTGCTCCGGAGCGTCCGGTGTGCATATTCTGCGGCGACGGAGGCTTCCAGATGACCATTCAGGAGCTGGGTACCATCATGCAGTATGGCACAGCGGTGAAGATAATAGTGCTAAATAACGATTATCTCGGCAATGTGCGCCAGTGGCAGGCTATGTTCTATGACAACCGCTTCTCGCAGACTCCGATGGTAAATCCTGATTTTGTGGCCATAGTGCGCGCCTACGGCATCAAGGCCGAGAATGTGGAGCGTCGAGAGGATCTGGAACCCGCCATACGCCGCATGATGGAGCACCCCGGTGCATATATGCTCAACGTTAGAGTCGACGAGCGCGACATGGTGTTCCCCATGACTCCCGGGGGAGAGGCTGTCGACTACATATTGCTCGACGAGGACACGGTGTTTTCCGATGAAGAATAAAATTTCCGCAAGATAGAATCTTTTCATGACTATGGAAGAAAAAACGCTGTTCACCGTGGCGGTTTTTGCCGAAAACCACGTGGGACTGATGAACCAGCTGTCGATCATCCTCACCCGCAGGTGTATAAATATGGAGAGTATCAGCGCAAGCCGCTGTTCGATACCCGATGTCAGCAAGGTGACATTCACATGCTACAGCGACAGGCTGACAATGGACAAGATCGTCAAGCAGATAGAAAAGCGTATCGACGTTTTGCGCGCATTTCTCTATACTGACGATGATATCGTATATCAGGAGGTGGCTCTCTATAAGGTGCCCACCGCGAGGCTTCTCGACGAGCAGCATCTCGAAGAGATCATTCGCTCCCACGGAGCGCGCATCCTTGAGATCACACGCGACAACACCATCATAGAAAAAACCGGACACAGCGACGAAACCGAGGCTCTTTTTGAGGAGCTGAAGCGTTACGATATCAGGCAATTCGTGCGGTCGGGGCGGGTGGCTATCACTAAGTCGCCCATAGAACATGTCGACCGCTTTCTTGTCGAACAGGAGCAGCGCCGTCTGCGCGTCAACGAGATATGACCGCAGCAGAGAATCTGCCTACGGAGCTGACAGTCGGTTACCGCATGACGGCAGCCGGAGCATCGGCCCAGGGAACATTGCCGCTGTCCACGCTCGTGGCCGACGTGATACAGGTGGCTACCGATCATGCCAACGCTCTCGGAGTCGGATATTCCCGGCTTATAGAGGACGGAAATTCATGGGTGTTGAGCCGGCTGACCATAGAGGTGGACCGTATGCCGCGCATTAATGAGGACTATAGCCTGACCACGTGGATAGAAGGATTCAACCGACACTTTTCCGAGCGTAATTTCGAGCTCCGTGCGTCGGGCGTCACGATAGGCTATATGCGGACTGTGTGGGTGGCCATCAATGTGGCCACACGCCGTCCGGCAGATCTGTCGGGCATATCCCATCTGCAGAGCACGGTGAGCGACCGGCGTTGTCCGATAGAGCCGCAGAGGCGCATCCCGTCACCTCCGGCAGATATGGCCGACGTGTATGAGGTGATTTTCCGTTCGTCGGATATAGATTTCAACCGTCATGTCACCACAACCCGTTATATGGAGCTTGCAGTCGACTCTCTCCCGCTGGAACTTTATGACCGGGCGTACACACGGCGTTTTGAGATCGCGTTCCGTCATGAGGCACGATGGGGCGAGGCTGCGAGGGTGATCACAGCACCGGTTGACGATGACGCAATGGATTATGTCACATCTGTGGCGCTTGCCGATGGCACACAGCTCTGCAGTGTGCGTCACACACTCCAGCCTGTTCAGTGACATGACGTGGAAACATACTCTAACGAAAACATTAAAAAAGTAGATGATATTTCAAATTAAAACAAAAATGCATTGTTTTTGTGATAAATTGTAATATCTTTGTGGTTCAAATTTTGAAAATATCACTTAAGAGAATAATATGGCAAAATTAAATTTCGGTGGCGTAGAGGAAACGGTCGTCACCCGCGAGGAATATCCTCTTGAAAAGGCCCGCGAGATACTCAAGGACGAAACGATAGCCGTGATAGGCTACGGCGTGCAGGGGCCGGGTCAAAGCATGAATCTCCGCGACAATGGATTCAATGTCATCGTCGGACAGCGTCAGGGCAAGACCTACGACAAGGCGGTGTCCGACGGATGGGTTCCCGGACAGACACTGTTCTCCATAGAGGAGGCCTGCCAGAAGGGCACTATCATCATGTGTCTGCTCAGTGATGCCGCAGTCATGTCGGTATGGCCGCAGATCAAGCAATATCTGACAGCCGGCAAGGCATTGTATTTCTCACATGGCTTCGCCATCACGTGGAACGACCGCACCGGCGTCGTGCCTCCGGCCGACATCGATGTGATAATGGTGGCTCCCAAGGGTTCGGGCACTTCGCTCCGCACGATGTTTCTTGAGGGTCGCGGACTTAACTCCAGCTATGCCATCTATCAGGACTACACCGGCCACGCGCTTGAGCGCACAATCGCTCTCGGCATAGGCATCGGATCGGGCTATCTCTTCGAAACAACCTTCCAGCGCGAGGCTACTTCCGACCTGACAGGCGAACGCGGCTCGCTGATGGGAGCCATACAGGGACTGCTGCTGGCGCAGTACGAGGTGCTCCGCGAGAACGGACACACCCCCTCCGAAGCATTCAATGAAACCGTAGAGGAACTGACCCAGAGCCTGATGCCTCTCTTTGCCAAAAACGGTATGGACTGGATGTATGCCAATTGTTCGACAACCGCACAGCGCGGTGCGCTCGACTGGATGGGTCCGTTCCACGATGCCGTGAAGCCCGTAGTGCAGCGTCTGTATGAGAGCGTGAAGTGCGGCAACGAGGCGCAGATATCCATCGATTCCAATTCCAAGCCCGACTATCGCGAGAAGCTTGAGAAGGAGCTGAAAGATCTTCGTGAGAGCGAGATGTGGAAGGCTGCGGTGACTGTGCGCTCGCTCCGCCCCGAAAACAACTGAATCCGGACGGTCAGGCAACACGACCGTTTGACATACAATGCCCCGTCAGAAACGCACCCATTCGTTTCTGACGGGGTGTTGTATGTCTTTTCGCTTCAATTTCCGGAGCGCAACGGTCTGACTTATGAGTTTGACCTGAAAATCAGCAACAAGGGTGGCGATAACGTCACAAGAGAGCTGAAGGTCAACGGTAAAAAGATGGAGGAGCCGTCAGGTTTCACTATCGTTCTGCAGTGAAAGGAAAACATAGTTAAAAAAGGGGGGGAGGCTGTGTCATAGATATTTGTTTTTGACACGACAGCCTGAGTTATATCTCATTTCCTGAAATGAATAATCCTGCGTATTGGCGGGATGTTTGCGCTTTATCGTACAGCGACAGTTTTTTTAGATTTATTAAACAAAATGACGTTATAATCGGTTATATGATTGAAACGATTATTTTTTACCGACAGTCAAAAAAACATCTCATCTATGTATATGATAAAACGCATACTGTTATTCATGGCGGTGACAGGCCTGTTGTTTCTTGGAGTGTCGTGCGCGCAGGAGCAGGAGAAGCAGTGCCGGGAGATCACCGATGCTATAAGCAATCAGGATTTCGACAAGGTGACCAATCTATGCGACAAGCTCTACAAAAAGCTTCCTGATTGCTCGGTAAAGACTCTTGGAGATCTTACGTTGAGTTATATCACTCTGGCTTTCGTGGGCGCGACAACGGGCAATCAGACCGCTACCGAACAGTCGATGCGCCGGGCGGTCGACTGCTACGATGCGGCCATGAAGAAAGATCCGGTCGAGGCCGGTGCGTTGTGGGAAAAGATGTCGGCCGAAAGCGGGTCGCTCGGACAGCCGATAAATCCGTCGAATATAGTCGAAACCTTCCGCCAGACTCTCGGAGAATTCGATGCCCAGCAGGCTGCTATGAACGCCAAGAGTGCGGGGGCAAATGTGGCTCCGGCCGATTCCTTCGTTAGGTAGATGTCACGATTTATGATTGAATGATGCTTCTGAAAGTGTGCTTGCCTCGCAGATAATACGCGGCGAGCACATTTTTCTTGGCTTCCGGCGTAGAGCGCAGCAGGTCGGCCCCGGAGCCGTTTATGTCAGTCAGACCGGCTTTCATCTTACGGTAGTCGCGGTGGGCGCGTATGATGGCGGCCGCGTCGGCCCATTGCATCGTGGCGGCATATCGGAGCCACGCCACTGCGTCGAGAAGCCGGCGGACAATCAGACGCTTGCGGCGAACACGGTCAGGAAGATTGCGGTGAAGCATCAGCAGGTTGTTGCGGAAGTTGAGGTATGTCTTCTTCGGATCTGATGCCGGCAGACTGCCACCTCCGAGATGGTGGACACTCGAATTTCCTACGGCATACACTTTCCAGCCGCGAAGCCTCATGCGCCAGCAGAGATCGATCTCCTCCATATGGGCGAAGAATATCTTGTCGAGGCCGCCGGTGTCGAGATATGCCTTTCGGCGTACCATGAGCGCGGCTCCCGATGCCCACATCACTTCGGCTGTATCGTCATACTGTCCGCGATCCGCTTCTATGGTGGAGAACACACGGCCTCTGCAATACGGATAGCCGTTGCGGTCGAGATATCCCCCTGCCGCACCGGCATACTCAAACACCGACGGATTTTCGGCCGAAAGTATCTTGGGCTGGCATGCTCCGGCATTGCTGTGGCTGTCCATGAACTCTACAAGCGGCTGCAGCCAGCCCTCGGGAGTGGCTGCATCGGAGTTGAGAAGCACGGCGTAGGTGGTGTCTATTGCCGCTATCGCGCGGTTGTAGCCTTCGGCGAAGCCGTAGTTGCGGTCGAAAGCCATGACTTCGACCTCAGGGAAGTCGCGTTCGAGAAGTGAGAGAGAATCGTCGGTCGATCCGTTGTCGGCCACGACTATGCGTGCGCCTGTGGCTATCGTGTGTGATATGACCGAGGGCAGGAACCGCCTCAAAAGGGCGCTGCCGTTCCAGTTGAGTATCACGACGGCTGTCGACGAGCAATCTGTCGGGTGGTTATTCAGCTTGTGGTTCATCGTTTGCGGGCAATTTTACCGGATTCTTCCATCGTCGGTGGGTCCATAGCCAGTCGGCCGGATCACGTTCGATGGATTCCTGCAACATGTCGGCGTAGCACCGTGTGATCTCCATCGGTGCGGTTTCCGAAGCGTCATCGGAGATATGTTTGAGCGTCAGACGGTAATGTCCGCGACTTGTGTGGCTCAGATCGAAATATATAACGGCGGTCTTGAGCTTGCGGGCGAGAGTCTCGGTGCCGGTGATCATGGCGGTGGGGCGGTTGAGCAACATCAGCGGCAGGGTAGGGTCGCCGTGGCTCGGTTTCTGATCGCTCATAAATCCGGTGACACTCATGATACCCTCGCTGCGCATCCGCAGCAGATCGCGCAGCACGGTGCGCTTTGGCAGTGATTCCGATCCGAAACGTGAGCGTAGCCGAAGCATGAAGCGGTCGGCCCACTCGTTTTTAAGCGGTCGGTAGACCTGGCAGAATCTGACGTTGTCGCGGCCGCTGTGTCGGCTCCAGAGGGTTATGGCCGGTGCCCACTCCCAGTTGAAGCAATGAGAGAAGTAGGCCACGACCGATTTTCCGCTGTCAAAAAGCGTATCGAGCACCTCCATGTTTTCGAACACTATGCGTCGACGCATCTCCTCATCGCTGACATGCAGGAGTTTGATGGTCTCAAAGAAGTAGTCGGAGAGGTTGCGGTAAAACCGGCGTTCGATAGCCGAACGTTCGTCACTGCCAAGATGCGGAAAGCATCGGGCGAGATTGTCGGCCACTGTTTTGCGCCGGTAGCGGACGATGTGGTAAATCAGGGCATATATGCCTGTGGATAGCGCGTAGAGTGCTCTCAGCGGCAGCAGTGCCAGACCGTGGAGCATCCATCCCATAGGAGCGTATAAAACGTTTTCGATGTGTCGGTTCATTTTGCCGGAATTCCTTTCATGAAGTCTTTGCCTCCGGCCGTCAGACGTGTATCGACTATGCGGTTGAACAGTCCGGGGTCGGCGGGCATTTCTACTTTTATATAATTGTCGGTAAATCCATACATGTGGCCGTCGGCGCTGACAGAGTGTTCCACGAGCACTTTGCGCGTAGTCCCTTCATAGCGGCGCTGAAATTCGGCCAGCTTTCGGTCGGAAACGGCTATCATCGTGCGGCACCGTTCGTGACGCTCCGAAGGCTCTACGCGCGGGCGTATCTCAAGGGCGCGTGTGCCGGCACGCTCGGAGTAGGGGAACACATGGAGCCTGCTGACCGGAAGCCTCTCTATGAAGCGTAGCGATTCATCGAAGTGTGCAGGTGTTTCTCCCATCGCTCCGGTGATCAGGTCTACGCCTATGAATGCGTCGGGCATTGTGTGGAGTATTTTTTCTATGCGCGATGCAAACAGCGAGGTGTCGTAGTGGCGGCGCATAAGCTGCAGCACATGGTCGGATCCCGATTGCAGGGGCAGATGGAAGTGGGGCATGAACCGGCGCGACGAGGCGACGAAATCGATGATCTCGTCGGTCAGCAGGTCAGGCTCTATCGAGGAGATTCTGTAGCGGTCGATCCCCTCTACGGTGTCGAGCGCGCGGCACAGGTCGATGAAGCGTTCTCCGGTGAGTTTGCCGAAGTCACCGATGTTGACTCCTGTGATCACTATTTCGCGTCCGCCGTCGGCTGCCACCTGTGAGGCCTGTCCGACGAGCTGCTCTATGGTGGCCGAGCGGCTTCGCCCGCGAGCCTTGGGGATGGTGCAGTATGTGCACCAGTAGTCGCATCCGTCCTGCACTTTCAGAAACCAGCGTGTGCGGTCGCCGCGTGAGCACGAAGGGGCGAAGTCCTTGATAAGCGAGGCTTTGTTGACGTCGACGGTCGGCTGTCGTTCGGCAAGCCAGCGGTCGAGATATCCGGCGATCTGCAGCTTGCGGTCTATGCCGGCGGTCACAACCACTCCGGGAAGAGATGAGGCCTCTTCGGGATGTAGTTGTACGTAACAGCCTGTGACGGCTATGGCCGCGTGGGGATGTCGGCGGGCTATGGCTCTGATGGTCTGGCGGCACTTTTTGTCGGCTTCGCCGGTGACGCTGCAGGTGTTCACCACCACTATGTCAGGATGGTCGCCCTTGCGTGCCTGCTGCAGTCCGCGCTCCTCAAGCATACGGGCTATAGTGGCTGTTTCTGAGAAATTGAGTTTGCAGCCGAATGTATGTGTCAGATATGTGAGTGGCATTGTTGCGTTGTGGTCTGTGTTCAGTTGCTGTTTTTTCCTGCTATGGCCACATTCATCAGGTCAGGCCTGAGATATTTGCTGGCCATGTCGGCTATGATCTCAGGCGACATTGTGCTGGCTGTCATAAGCCGCTGATCGAAATAGTCGGGTGAGAGCCCGTTGATATGCATCGACTGATAGAAATCGCTCACGGTGAACGGTGTTTCCATTATGTCAAGCAGCGAGGACAATTCAGTCATGCGTATGCGTTCCATTTCATCGGCGTCGGGAGGAGCCGTTGCCAGACGTGTCATCTCAGAGGCTATCTCGTCTACAACCCTGTCGCGATAGGCGTTGTCACATTCGGTGGCAATACTGATCATCCCGCCTTCGGCATATCCGAGCAGTGAGGCATGTATGCCGTAGGTCAGTCCGAGACGTTCGCGTATATTGGCCGACAGGCGGCTGCCGAAATATCCGCCGAGGGCGTTGACGGTCATTCGCAGCGGCAGATAGTCGGGATGATTGCGGTCGATCCCTCTGAGGGTGACACACACGGCGCTCTGCAATGCTCCGTCAACGGTTCTGAAGCCGCGCTTCCCGGAGCCGATGTTGAACGGCACTATGCATGACGACGGCTCTTCCATGCCCTGTGGAGGTGTTATCGATCCGAAACTGCGGTTTAGCTGGTGTTCAAGCGACGGCGTAAGACGTCCGGCTATGAAGAGCCGTATGTGGCGCGGATGAAGATTGCGTCGGTGGAAGTCGAGCAGTGTGTCGCGGTCTATTGCCGCGATGCGGTCAGGATCGGGATTCTGTGCTAGCGGGTGGCCGGCTCCAATGGTTATCTCTCTTGAAAGCGCCGACGCCTGATAGCCTACGGTCTGCTGTTCTATGGCGGTCTGCGCTATCATGCGTTCGCGCCATTTAGCCAGTCGGTCGGCCGGGAATGACGGATCGGTAAGTATGTCGATCACCTGCGGAAGTATCATCTGTCGTTTTGATTCCAGATGATAGACCGTAAAGCTTCGGTGATGGTTGCCGCTGCTGCAGGCAGTCCAGGCTCCGTTGAAGTCGAAATGATCGGCCAGAGTCAGTCCGTCGGTGGTGGTAGTACCCTCCTGACGCAGCTGTGAGTCGAGCAGCGCTATTGCGGGATTGCCGGCCTCGGCCATGCCGCCTTCTGTGATGACGGTCAACCGGCTGATCTCCGTGTCGGGATGATCGAGTGCCGACACTTTCATGCCGTTGTCGAGCGTCAGCTCGCGCATGGCCGGAAGTTTTATGTCGGAGGGGATATGTGTGGCCGGTGCATTTGACCTGTCGGGTGTAGCTGACATTATGGGTCGGTAGTTATTTCTCGGCGAGCAGTGACTCAGCTCGGCGCAGGTCGTCGGGTGTGTCAATGCCAATGGTTTCACAGTCGGTCACGGCGGTCATGATCCGGTAGCCGGCCTGCAGCCATCGGAGCTGTTCGAGCGATTCGGCCAGTTCAAGAGCCGACTGCGGCAGTTTCACTATCTCGCGGAGAACTGAAGTGCGGTAGGCATATATGCCCACATGGGTGTGGAACACTGCATTGTCGAGCCATTGCTGCCATTCGTGGCCGCGGACGTAGGGGATTATCGAGCGACTGAAATACAGCGCGTGTCCGGCGCCGTCCATCACCACCTTTGGTGTGTTTGGGTCAAACAATGCGTCAAATCCGCGTTGCGGATCGAAGCGGCGGACGAGGGTGGCTATGTCGGTCGAGTTATCGGCAAAGCACTCTTTGAGCTGCGCTATCTGGCGCGGGTCGATAAAGGGTTCGTCGCCTTGAATGTTGATCACCACGTCGGCGTCCGATCCCAGAGTGTCGAGAGCCTCGCAGCACCGGTCGGTGCCGCTGCGGTGGGACGATGATGTCATGACGGCTCTTCCGCCGAAAGCCTCTACAGCCCGGGCTATGCGTTCGTCGTCGGTGGCCACTGCCACGCTGTCGAGTTCAAGGCTTGCCTGGGTGTAGACCCGTTCGATCATGGTCTTGCCGCCTATCATGGCGAGCGGTTTTCCGGGGAAACGCGTTGATGCGTATCTTGCCGGTATTATGCCTATGAATTTCATGTTTATTTGTGTTGCAATGTTTTCAGTCGATGCTTTTCAGAAGGCGGATTGTTTCGGCTCTGCCCGCGTTGATCAGGTCGGGATAATGGGCGTCGCTGTTGACTATGAGAGGTATTCCGGCCTTTTTGAGCCTGTGCCATAGCCGTCGGTTGGGGAAGGTGCGGTGATGATCGGCAAGAGCCTTGGTGTTGACTTCGGCTATTATGCCGGAGGCGGCTATATGGTCTATCACGCCGTCAAGGAGTGTGTCGAACCATGATTCATCCTCTATGCCCGGGCGGAAATGCGAGGCATTGTGTCCCACCTTGTCGAAATGTCCGATGATATTGAATCCTCCGGCATCGATCATGGCATGGGTCTGGCTGAAATATTGTTCGGTCACCCATCGGATATCGTTGTCGAAAAACTCCTGCATCTTCCATTTGAAATTTTCGAAACGCCCGTCGATGTCGACATATTCGCCTTTTTGCGTAGGCACGAAATGTATCGAGCCAATGCGGTAGTCGAGCGGCAGTGACTGGAAATAGTCTGATGCGGGTCCCCATTGCGGCCCGAGATAGTCGATCTCCATACCTGCATATATATCCATCCGGCCGGCATACAGGTCTTTAAGCCGGTCGCACTCCGCCAGATAATAGCCTACGGAGTCGCGGCTCATGTTGCAGCTCGACTCCACCGTGATAGGGGAGTGGGGGGTGAATCCGTAGTGTTTCATCCCGGCATTGAGGGCGGCTTCGGCCATTTCGGCCATCGTAGCGCGTCCGTCGCAGAACTGTGTGTGGGAGTGAAAGCAATAGTCGTCGGTCTGTCTGGCTATGTCCGAAATGTCGTTGTTGGTCATCATTGTAGTGCGGAATGTTTCATTGTCAGGATTGCCCGGATCGGTTTCATACAGGTTCTGACGTAGTGTCATGACTGAGGCGTCGCACATAGCGGGCAAACATCAGAGCAAACACTGTTGCCACAGCCACTCCAGCGCATGTCGCTATCGTGAGATCGAGTCCGAAGCCTTCGGGACGCCGGGCAAAGAGCAGATAGCTCACGCTGACGGCGGTCATGAACATGGCCGGCAGCAGGCTGACTATATAGGCTTTGCGGTGGCGTGCCATATATACCGTGACTGCCCATAGCGTAAATACGGCCAGAGTCTGGTTGCTCCATGCGAAGTAGCACCACAGCACATTGAAGTCGATCATCATCAAGGCGAAGACAGCGGCAAAAAGCGGCAGTGAGATGAGAAGGCGCTTCCATATCGTGTGCTGGCTGAGTTTCATGAAGTCGGCCACGATCAGGCGAGCGCTGCGCATGGCAGTGTCGCCGGTGCTGATCGGCGCGGCCACCACTCCGAGCAGGGCGAGAATGCCGCCGGCGGTGCCGAGCCAGCTGAACGATATTTCGCTGACAAGAGCGCCTGCACTGTTGCCGTGGGAGGCCATATAGGCTGTGAGCTGCTCATATCCGCCTGCAAAGGCTATCGCCGCGGCAGCCCAGATAAGAGCCACGATACCTTCGGTCACCATGGCGCCGTAAAATATGGGGCGGGCAAGTTTCTCGTTTTTCAGGCAGCGGGCCATCATGGGCGACTGTGTGGCATGAAAGCCGGAGATCGCGCCGCAGGCAATGCTTACAAACATCATCGGGAACACCGGATGATGCTCCGTGTCGGGCATCCTGTTGTCGAAGCCGGCGCTGAAGTCTATGGGTACGCCGAAATCGCCGAACAGCAGACATCCGAGCAGTCCCACCGCCATGAAGAGCAACGCCACTCCGAAGAGCGGATAGATATTGCCTATAAGCTTGTCGATCGGCAGCAGTGTGGCCAGGATGTAATATCCGAGTATGACGGCTATCCAGACGGTGCGGTCGAGAGTGTCGGGAGTCAGTCCGGCCAGAATGTCGGCCGGTGTGAGCACGAATACTGCGCCGACAAGCAAGAGCAGAAGCACCGAGAATCCGCGCATCACCTGCTTCACTCCGTCGCCGAGTTCATGACCTACGATCTCGGGCAGCGAAGCGCCGCCCATGCGTATGGAGATCACGCCCGACAGGAAATCGTGGACGGCGCCGGCGAAAATAGTGCCGAGCACTATCCACAGGAAGGCTGCCTGACCGAACATCACTCCCATTATAGCGCCGAAGATCGGACCGAGGCCTGCGATGTTCAGAAATTGTATGAGAAAAACCTTCCATGTAGGCATCGGCAGATAGTCTACGTCGTCGCGCAGCCGGTAGGCCGGCATCGGCCGGTTTCGGTCGGTGCCGATCAGGCGGTCGATGAGTGTGCCGTAGATGAAGTAGCCGCCGACGAGCACCGCCAGAGCTATGAGAAATGAAGTCATGATGATGCGGAACTGTTGCTGTCGGTCTGATTATTTTTCGTCGGCCGGACCGGCGATGGTTTCACGCATTATGGTGTCGGCCTGGACGTTTTTCATCCTGTAGTAGTCCATGATGCCGAGATTGCCACTGGCAAAGGCGGCGGCCATGGCTTTGGGCAGTTCGGCCTCGGCTTCTATCACCTTTGCTCGGGCTTCCTGTGCCTTGGCTTTCATCTCCTGCTCCAGGGCTATGGCCATGGCACGGCGCTCTTCGGCCTTGGCCTGTGCGATGTTTTTGTCGGCCTGCGCCTGGTCTATCTGCAGTGCGGCGCCGATATTCTTGCCTATGTCTATATCGGCGATGTCAATCGAGAGAATCTCGAATGCCGTGCCGCTGTCAAGGCCTTTGCGGAGCACGAGTTTTGATATGCTGTCGGGGTTTTCGAGCACCTGCTTGTGGCTCTCCGACGAGCCGATGCTCGACACTATGCCTTCGCCTACGCGGGCAAGCACGGTGTCCTCGCCGGCACCGCCTACGAGTTGGCGTATGTTGGCGCGCACCGTGACTCGGGCTTTGGCTATGAGCTGTATGCCGTCCTTGGCCACTGCGGTCACCGGGGGAGTGTCGATCACTTTGGGATTTACGCTCATCTGCACGGCCTGAAACACGTCGCGTCCGGCAAGGTCTATGGCTGTGGCCATCTTGAAGCCCAGATCTATGTTGGCTTTGGCGGCTGAGACAAGCGCATGCACCACCTTCTCCACGTCGCCTCCGGCAAGATAGTGGGCTTCGAGATCGTCGCGGGTCACGCCGGTCAGTCCGGCCTTGTGTGCCTCGATCATGGCTCTGACTATCACCGATGCGGGCACTTTACGGATACGCATCAGCACGAGCTGCAGCAGTGAGATCCTGACGCCGCTCACGCGCGCCGAAATCCACAGGAAGAACGGCACGTAGTAAAAAAACACGCACAGAAGCGCCACCAACACCACACCCAGTATGATAATTGATATTTCCATTGCTTAAATGATTTTATAGGGATTATTGATAATTTGAAATCAAGTGTGAATTGTTTTGATCGTCAGTGTGTCAGGCACCGGTTTGTGTCTGTCGGCTGACAACCCTTCACGGAGCTTATTTTTCGGCTTCGGCGAGTTGGGCGGTCAGATGTCTGATCTCTCTCCGCAGGGATCCGGCCGCAGCTTCCAAGTCAAGTATCTGCCGTGATAGGGTCTTTTCGCCGGTGGCATAACGGCGACGCAAGGCTTCGAGATCGGTCAGTGTGCGGTCGAGTTTATGACGTGTGCCTATGATCTGTGTCATGAGTGTGCGGCCACGGCTTGTACGGAAATCGTTGAGATCATGGTAGATCTTTGAGCCTATGGCTATGGTGAAGGCCGCCGTGGGGCTGCCGGATCCGCCGTTGTCTGACGCGCGTGCGAGCAGGCCCGAGTAGTCGGCCCCGGGCTGTTGAGTGGCGCGGAAATCGCTTATTATAGCCAGTCTGGCGAGTCCTGCGGTATCGGCAGGGTAGTTGACACGCATCTCGCGTGGAATAAACCTGTAGATGGTGATCGAGTCGCCCAGGCGGTTGCGGTCGGTGGCCCACCATCCTATGCCCGACTCCTCGTCGATAGCCAGCATGTAGTCGTCATATGGCGAGTTATACGGCATGCCGATGTTTTGTGGCTGCAGATACTCCTCGCCGTTGTTGCGGGTCATGAATATATCGTATCCTCCGAGCGAATTCTCTCCGTCATTGGCGAAGTAGAGGGTCACTCCGTCGCTCATCAGAAACGGATATGCAGCGTCACCACCCTCGCCGAGACCCTCGCCGAGCAGCTGCGGTTCGTCCCACGATCCGTCGTCGAGGCGGGTGCTCTGCGTCAATGTATAGTTTTCGTTCTCATCGGCAGCCGACCAGATGGCTGTGCGGCCGTCCTCTGTAATGAATGCGGGCAGGTCGGCAATGGCGCGTGCTCCTTGCGGAAGCGACTCGGCTCCCGCTATGCGTCCGGCGGCTTTCGACAGACGGTAGATGCGGAAGAAGTCGTCGCGGCCTATGGCAGTGCTGTCTATGATGGTCAGCTGTTCCACGCGCTCCATCATGTTGCGGCCGCGTTCGATGCGTTCGCGCAGGCTTTCGACTTCGGGCGACGGCTCGGCGGCTTTGCGCCGACCGCGTTTTAGCCTGCTCTCGTAATCGTCGAGATGCTCGTCGGCTCCATCGAAGTCATATTCGAGAAACGCTATCTCGGCCAAACCTATTCGCGAGTCGTTGGTGCCTTTGGCAAGGTATGGTCGTGCCTCGGCCGGATGACCGGTGCGCAGCAGTGCTGTTCCGGCTTTATGTTGCAGAGCGGCATTGCGCGGTTTGGCTTTGGCCTCTTCGAGCAAAGTCGGGAGTGCTTCGGCGTATTCGCCCTGTTCAAACAGGCTTTCAGCCTCGGCAAGTGTCTGGGCGTTCAGTCCGATAGTGGCGCCCGCGGCCAGTAATATTGCGATAAAAAATCTTTTCACAGCTGTATGGTATCTTTCATTGTCAGCAGGTGCGGCGCACCCGGGCAGTCGTCGTGTCGGCTGTCATATCGCAAAATTACCGTTTTTTTTCCACACTTCCAATATCCCGGCTCGCCTGTTTGTTGCTGTCAGGCCGGTTTCTTTCTGAAAAAGGATCTGCGGTGGCGTTCAGGGCGTGTGCGTTCAGGGCGTTTGAGGCAAAAAACGGGCAGATAGAAGAAGATCCCGACGATCGACATGATGAGTCCTCCGATGGTGCCTGTGGCGAGCGGAAACCAGAATGATTCCTTGCCGTCGCCGACCATGAAGGGTATGAAGCCGAGTATGGTTGACACCACAGTGAGGAATATGGGCAATATCTTGGTGTTCCATGCCGTCAGATAGAGGCTGAGTGGCGGCCGTCGCGGATATCGTTCGCGCAGTGAGTTGTATTCGTTGAGGATGTATATTGAGGCGTTGACCGTGATGCCGCAAAGCAGTATGAACGAGGCGAAGCCTCCCTGGTCGAAGTTGATTTTGGTGAGGTAGAATGTCACGAACACGCCTATGAACGATATCGGTATGGTGAATATGATGGCCAGAGGCTGCACCAGCGAGTTGAAGAGTATGGAGGTGGTGAAGAATATTATGGCTATCACGAGCAGGAGCAGCCAGTAGGATGCCTCCTGATCGCGGTTCCAGTAATAGTCCCATCCCTCGGTCTTGGCAGAGTAGCCTATCGGAAGCTTGCGCGACAGTCGTTCGAGATCGTTCTCGAGAATTTTCTTTCCCTGTGTGTTCGATCCGATATATTCGTATTGCAGACACAGACGGTATTGCTGATTTTCTTTCGCGATCGATTTTGGAGCGTCGCGGTGGCTGACCGTCGCGAAGTCGGCCAGTTTGAGGGTACGGCCGCCGATAGGTATAGGCATGTTCATCAGCGCCCATACATCGTAGTTCCTGCCCTGCTGCGAATTAAGATATATCTGCTCCAGGCTTCGCTCACCGTTGACATATCCGGAGTTGATCTTGCGGCCGAATATGGGATTCAGGGCGTTGTAGAGCTGCGATATGGTGAACCCTTCCTTGGCAAGGCGCTCTTTGTCGACCTCTATGGCAAATTCGCTGTAGTCGTCCTTCCAGTATGAGAATTCAGAAGCGATGGTCACCTCTTTGATGCGTCGGTGGCTGAGCAGCTGTGCCTTGAGCGAGTCGGCCCATTGTTCAAGCTCGTCGTAGTTGTAGCCGAGCATCTTCACTCGATAGCTGCCGGTGCTTTCGCGCACGTCGTTGTTGAAGCCCTGGTCCTCCAGGCCGTAGACGCTCCACGAGCCGCCGCCGAGAGTCTGTGCCTTGCGTATTATGTCGCTCTTTAGCTGATAGGGAAAATAGGTCTTCTGTGCTGCTTTTGTAAACACTATGTAGATCGACGCGCGATACGGTGAGCTGATGGATGTCTGAAACTGGCGAATCTCGCTGAAGCCTGTCAGATAGCTCTCCATCTGGGTGATAAGCTCGTTCATCTGTTCGAGTGTGGCGCCGTTGGGCAGTGTGGCGTAGATCTGAAGCGACGGCTCCGATTCGCCGCGGTTGAAGTAGCTGCCCGCATACACATCCTGCGTGAAAAGCCTCAAGGATCCTCCGAGAGCCACGTCAGCTATCGGTTTTATCTTTTCTTTGTAGGTCTTGCTTCCGAGGGTGGCGTTGTAGAGCCGTTCCCATCGGTTGAGCTGATTGTCTGACTTGGGATTCCAGCGGTCGGTGCCTATTGATTCGGGAAGCATGAACACCGGCAGTCCGAAGCTGAGAACGAGGAGCACGGTCATGGCTGTGCGGTGACGCTGGCAGAAGCGGATGACAGCGCTGTAGGCGTGTGAGAATCTCACTGCCCAGCACTTGCCGCCGCGGCTCTTGCGGTGGCGCAGGCGCAGACCGATGCGCTCTATTAGCGCCGGAACGAGGAAGAGAGCCACAAACAGCGATACGGCAAGATTGATGATCACCACCGCCACAAAATCCTGAAGATTGAGCCTGATGCTTTCGTTGAGGAAAAACACTATGCCCAGCGCACCCACCGTAGTGAGAGTGGCCGCCATCACCGATGTGAACGCCTTGAGGTTGCGCTTGTGGGTGATATGGTCGGTTATCACTATTATGTTGTCGATTATGAGGTTGAGCGATATTGTGATGCCGGCGAGCGAGTAGAGCTGTATCTCTATGCCTGTGAGATAATAGAATATCACTGCCACTGCCAGATTGATCATCAGCGATATGGTGATGATCAGCATATAGCGCAGGTTGAGGGTGATGATGCCTACGAATGCCAGCAGTATCAGGAATGTCAGTCCCGAGCGAAAGTAGATTTTCGACAGCTCTTCATTGATGTTTTCGGTGGCGTCATATCCCATGATCACCTGATACCCTTTGGGCATTTTCGGCTTAAGCTGATCCATCAGGGCTTTTACCTTCTCGGCAAGCTGAAGCTGGTTGGCGTCATCGTCGGCTGTGATGTTGAGATATATGGAGTTGAGTCCGTTGATGCGGTAGTAGCTCTGGGCTTCGGCTTCGCGCCGCTCCACGGTGACGAGCCGCGACAACGGTACGCCCGCTCCGTCGGGAGTGCTCACGAATATATGCGATGGATCAAACGATTTGCCGGCATCAAGCGTGCTGACGGAGCTTACACGCAGCCACTGGTCGCCCGAGCGGGCTATGCCGAGAAACTGTGAGCGTGAACTCTGTGTGATCGCTTCGACAAGATCGTCCGGTGTAAGGCCGAGCGAATGCAACATGTCGCTGTCATACTTTACGTTCCACTCCATCGGGCGTGCGCCCGACAGCTCCACTTTGTAGACTCCGCGCAGCTGGCCGAGTGCCGGCTTTATGTTCTCCTCGGCATAGCTCTGTATTTCGTATGGTGAGGCGGGGGCGTTGAGCGTGTAGCTTAGAAACGGGCGTGAGGCGCGGTTGTCGGCCTGACGTGTGGTGATCTGTGGATAGCTCACCTCTTCGGGCAGCTGCGACCATGCCTGCCGGATGATTGTCGACACTTCGAAGCGGGTTGCTTCGATGTCGGCGTGACGGTCGAGTCCGATCGTTATGTCGCCGCGGCCGTTCGACGAGCTTGATGTGATCTCCTTTACGCCCTGCACACGCGCAAGCATCGATTCGAGTTTGCTCGTCACTCCGCTTTCGATCACACGGGCCGAGTTGCCGGGCATGGTGAAACTCACCGTCAGGCTCGGGAGGGAGCGCGATGGCGATAGTTTGACCGGCAGCAACGGCACCAAAGCCGCTCCCACGATGGCGAGAGCTATGAACGTGACGATGGCAGTGAATGATGATAGGCGTCGTTTCATGCGTCAGCAGAAGGCGGTGTGTGAGGTCTCGGGTTATGGTCAGCGGATATGGTGCTGTATGTCGAATTTGTTGGACAGTTCCATGCCGCTGTCGAAGTCAAATAGAGTCAGTTTGCGCAGTTTGTAGTAGCTCAGCCAGTAGTTCTGCAGTGAAGTGATGTAGTTTTTGTTGGCATCCTGCTGGCGGTTCTGCGACAGTGTGAGGGTGTTGAGATCGGCTTTGCCTATGATGAAGCGCTGACGTGTCTGCGCATACGACGTTTCGGCCAGATCAAGTGCCTCGATGGCTGAGCTGACGAGCTGACGCTGTATGTTGAAGTCGCTGACGGTCATTATCACGTCCTCTTCCATCGACAGTTCGTCCTGACGGGCCTGGATTTCAAGTATGTTGAGATTGTTCTTGGCCATGTTGAGCCGGCCTTTTCTCACTCCCCAGTCTATGAGCGGTATGTTGATCGACAGCGACACGATGTCCTGACGCATCGGGTGGTGGTAGGCGCCGGAGAAGTTGTCGGCAAACTGGTTGAAGCCCACGCTTGCATTGATGTTGGCGTTGAAGCGCTGTTCCATACGTGTGCGGCTGACATCGCGCTGTGCTTCGAGAATACCCTGACGGTGGGAGAGAAGTTTGGGATTGTTGGCTTTGGCATGCATGAGTGCCAGATCCGGATCGATCGTTCTCGCGGAGGGCACCGACGGGAGCTGTACGGTGATCTCGGTGTTTTTGTCCATACCCAGAAACGATGCCAGTGAGAACATGGCGCGTTTCAGCGCTATGCGTGTGTTGGCGAGAGTGTTCTCGGCATTGACTTTGTCAAGTCTCAGCGTCAGCAGGTCGGCCTGCGATATCGAGGCTATCTTGAAACGGCGTTCGCCTACGGTGTAGATCGTGTCGGCTGAGGCGAGATTGTCTTTTGCCAGACGATATTCGGCCTGGGCGAGAGCCAGATTGAAGAAGTAGTTGACGGCCGTTTCCGACACCTCCTCCATATTGTAAAGAAATTCTTTCTTGACTTTCTCGTATTTCACCGGTTCTATGCGGCGCTCCCATCTGAACTGGTTGAAGCCTAACAGATCCTGACGGTAGCCTATACGCACGGGTATCGCTGAATACTGCGTGTAACGGGTGTGGCCGAAATTGCGCATGTAGGCCAGTGAACTTTCGACATAGAATGTTCCGCCGAGCGGGTCGAAATTCTGCACAATGTTGAGGCCGCCTGATGCGGAATATGATTTCAGGGAGTAGTAGCGGTAGACCTGGTCGGTGTTGTCAAATTCACGTGTCACCGACTGGTTGTAGCTCGCAGGAGTGAGGTTGAGCGACAGACTCGGCAGACGTCCGGCCTTGAACGATACGTATTCCCAGTATCCCGACATATAGAGATTCTGGGAGCGGAATGCCTGCAGCGAGCTGTCGGAGGCTATCTCGATGGTGCTCTGTAGGTCGAGGGTTATGTGGCGCTGTGCGCTGATGCCGGAGGCTGTCAGCAGTGCAAGCAGTAGCAGGTGTAGTCGATTCATGATCTGTTTCGGTCGTGTGGATTGCTTATACGGTTTGGAGCGGTTTGTCGCTTTTGCGGTAGATGAGCCAGTAGACGAGCGGTATCAGGAATATGCTTATCAGTGTGCCTACAACCATTGAGCCTATCATGGCTATGGCCAGAGGCTGCTGCAGTTCCGAACCCATGTCTTTGGTGAATAGGGTGGGCACCATGGCGAATATCGTTGTGAGCGAAGTCATGATTATCGGCCTCAGGCGGCGGAGTCCGGCTGTGTGTATGGCCTCCGTCAGAGGTATGCCGGCTTTGCGCAGTTCGTTGATGGCGTCGAGTTTGAGTATCGAGTCGTTGACCACGATACCGCAGGTCACGATAATGCCTATCGCGCTCATAAGGTTGAGCGTATGGCCGAATACCCATAGGGTAAGCAGCGCGAAAGCCACGTCGAGAGGTATCTCAAGCAGCACTATCAGCGGCTGCACGAAGCTCTCGAACTGGGCGCAGAGTATGAAATACATCAGCAGTATGGAGATAGCAAGTATCACCATCAGCTCCTGCATCATCCTTGCGTTTGAGAAGAAACTGCCTGAAAATTCCACGTCCCACATGTCCGACCGGTCGACCGTCGACCGTATCCGCGACATGGTACGCTCCGGGTCGGTGATGTCGTAGTAATTGAGCGGCACGTATTCGCCGTTTTTTCCGGCATGGATCTCTTTCAGTTCGCGATCGCGGTGGGATTTCACCAGATACGACAGCGGTATCTCCGATGTCCGGCCCTCCTTGTCGGGTCGCGACTCCACCATGGTGGTGGCCAGTATCTCGTCTACGCTCCGTTCGGTGGTAGTGATGCCGATAGGCAGATATTGCTGATATGAGCGCAGCGTAGTGACCGTGTTGCCTTTCAGCGCCATGCGGAGCAAGCGTTCCACTGCCGAATAATCCACATTGTAGAGCTGGAGTTTTTCGCGGTCTATCACAAGGCTTATGCGGTTGTGGAGGGCTATTCCCGACGATGGAATGCCTATGGCCGACGCTATCTCGTCGTCGAGCGACAGCAGGCTCTCGGTTTCGGTGGCGCGTGCACGGTCGGCAGGGAAAATGCGTGCCTGGACCGTGGGGTCGTCCGAAGAGAATATCTTTTCGAAAATGTTTTCAGGAGGGCTGAAAGTCACCATCGCCTTGGGATATTCCGATCTGACGACGGAATCAATACGTGTCTGCAGAGGCGCTATGAGCGATGGACGGAGTGCGCGCAGATACACCTCGCTCTCCGACGGAGTCAGTTCGCTTCCGGCATCGAGCAGATAGTCCTGCACTCCGATATAGGCCGAGTGCATGTCGACATCGTTGTCAAGGCCTATATTGTCGAGCAGACGGTTGACGCGCGCCGCATTTTCGTCGATATTGATGTTTTCGTTCCATTCGATGCGTGCTATAAGTTCGCTGTGATCTATCTGTGGCATCCGCTCTACAGGGAGCACCATGAACATGGCCACGCACATCGGCAGGATGAGGCATATTCCCGTCACGCAGATGGCCACATGGCCGAAGCACCAGTCAATGATACGCGTGTACACACGGTCGAGCCATGCGTTGACCTTGGTAGCCGTCTTCCCTTCATGGGCGGCGCGTGTGGCGGTGTTGTGTCCGCTTTTGCGTGAGGCTTTGCGGCGGTAGACAAGCATGTAGATCACCGGCAGAAGCATTATGCCTGTTATGTAGCTGACGGCAAGTCCGGCGGTGATGGAAAACGCCTGATCGGTGAATATCGCGCCGGCTATGCCGCTCATGAACACCAGAGGCACGAATACCGCCACAGTGGTCAGCGAGGAGCTGAGCATCGGGGTGATCATCTCCGATGTGCCTTTGTCGCAGGCACGCATGAGCGTAAGTCCTTTCTGTCGGTATTGGGTGATGTTTTCGGTTACTATCACGGAGTTGTCGATCATCATGCCTACGGCGAGGATAAGTCCCGAGAGCGAAATGATGTTGAGCGACACATGGAAGAGATAGAACAGCAGGAACGTGATTATGATAGCCACCACTATGCTGGCGCCGATGATGATGGATGCGCGTATGTCGCCCATGAAGAAAGCCGTGACCATAAACACGAGTATGAATCCCAGTATGAGATTCTGCACGAGATTGGATATGGTATAGTCGAGCAGCTCGGTCTGGTTGCGGCTCTGCGAGAATTCTATGTCGGGATAGAGTTTCGAGAAGTATTCGGCGGTCTGCGACAGCGATTCCTTCATGTCGTCCATGTTCTCCTCGCTCTGCTTTATGATGGCCAGAGTCACGGCACGTTTGCCGCCGAAGTAGGAGTAGCCGTTCTCGCTGTCGGCTGTGACTTCCACACGGCACAGATCGCGCAGCTGCTGCATGCGGCCATTCTTGCTGATGTAGATGTTCTCTACGTCGACCACGGTGCGCAGCTGGTTGGATATGTGTACGTTGTATTCATAGTAGCCGTCGCGCACGGTCATCGTCCCTGGCTCGATATTGTTGGCGGTCAGAGATTTTTCGAGGTCGTCGACAGTCACTCCGGCAAGCTTCATCTTCGTTTCGTCGGGCACTATCCGCAGATATTGTCCCGGGATGCCGGTGACGTCGGCCATGGCTATCTCCGGCAGCTGCTCAATGCGTCGGCGCACGACATTGTCGGCCAGTTCGCACATCTGCAGGAAGCGTGTTTCGTCGGTGGAGCCGTAGGGCCGGTCGCTGCGCAGAGTCATATTGAGATACAGCACCGGTATGTCGGTGGCCGACGCTTTAATGGCCTTCGGTCGCCGTGTGTCGCGCGGCAGTGTGTTCATCGCGGCGTCGATTTTTTCGTTGACTTCGATAAAGGCGAGGTCGGTGTTGACGCCGTAGTCAAATTCGAGCTGTATGACCGACAGACCGTCGCGCGTTAGGCTCTTTATTTCGTTGAGGCCGCCAACTTGTAGCAGCTGTCGGCGCACCGTGGCGGTCACGTTGTTCTCAAGCTCGCGCGCACCTGTGTCGTCGCCCTGTATCTGCACTGTGATATGGGGTATGGCGATACCGGGCAAAAGACTTACCGGGAGTGAGAAATATGTGACAAGTCCCACAATAAGACAGGCCAGAAAGGCCATGATCACAGCTATAGGGCGCTTGAGAAGAAAATGTACCATACGATGGAGGGGCTGTCGGTTGGTGTGGGGTAGTAACGTCTGTTCAATGTTTGTCGTCGACCACTGTCACCGGCGATTCATGAGCCAGGTTCACATTGCCGTCATAGATCACTTCCATCCCTTCGGTCAGTCCGTCGGTGATTATATATTCGTTCATGTTTTCAAGTCCGGTGGTGACATAGTTCCATAAGGCTTTGCCGTTGCTGTGGACAAATACCACCTGCTTGCCGGTGCGGAGCACTACTGCCGACTTGGGCACTACAAGGGCGTTTTCAAGATCGCGCTTCACGCTCACTTTCACATTCATGCCGTCAAACAGTCCGGAGCCTTTGACGGAGGCGCGCACCGTCACGAGGCCGTCGTCATTGACCACCGGATTGATCTCGCTCACAGTCCCTTCTGAGGTTTCGCCCGTGGAGAATGAGGTGACCGTCACACGGTCGCCCTGACGTATCACTGACAGTTCGCTCTCAAGTATCTTGAACTCGACATCCATGCCGCCCGATGCCACGATGCGGCAGAACGGCTGGGAGTTGTCAGGCCGGTTGTGGACTTTCTGAAACAGGTTGGCCACTACGCCGTCGAACGGTGCCTTCAGAGTGGCGTCTTCCAGTTCGCGGCGCGTCTGCTGCAATACGGTTTCGGCCTTGTCGAGGCCGCTTCGCAGCCTGGCGAGTTTCATCACCTCAGCAGGCACTTCGCCGGGCTTTTCCGGATCGTATCCCTGACCGATCAGCACATCTGCCAGTTCCAGCCGTGCGGTTTCAAGGTCGTTGAGGTTCTGGGTCAGGGTGTTTTCAAGTTTGAATTTGTCGAGCGAGGCTATTGGCTGCCCTTTCCTGACGTGTTGGCCGTTCTTCACCATTATGCGGTCGATCACGGCATCGGACGATGCGAAACTGAGGTCGGCGAAGTCGTGTGCGCTGACTTTGCCGTTGCTCACGGTTTCATGACTGAACATCTTTGGTGTGAGTTTCAGGGTCTTGACTTCCGCTATTTTCGAGGGAAGCACGGTCGCTACGCTGTCGGTATCGTGTTCTGAACTGTCGGAGGCATTTCCGCAGCTGCTGAAGCCTATTCCGAACATTGTGCAGGCTATTGATGCGGCTAATGTCAGTCGTTTCATTGCAGTCTATGGTATTCTGATTGGTGTCTGATATAATTGACGATAAATTTAGTAAAAAAGTTACAGTGCGCAGGTTTTTTCAACTTTTTTTGAGGGATGTTGTTCGTAGTGGGCATCTGGCAATGATATGGCAAGACGGTGTGGCACATACTGTTGATGGTATCCGTGCCCACCGTCTTGTCTATGGCGGTTCTTTCCGTAAAGCCGGGGTTATTTCAGATTCTGCCGTGCTTGTTCGAGATAGGATTTCATCGCGTCATGGTCGTGACGCTCTACGATCTCCTTCAGTGTGGCCAGACGCTCTACGATCTGGTCGAGCTGTGAGGGGGTGTTGGGGTTGAACAGTATCTCGCTCAGCAGGAAGTCGTCCTCCGACATCAGACCGCGTGCTATGGCCATGTGGCGCTTGAAGGTCGTGCCGGGAGCATCCTGATGTTTCATGACCGACGCGAATACGAGCGTCGACGCGAACGGGATCGAGAGCGAGTAGGCTATCGTTCGGTCGTGCTCTTCGAAGGTGTACTCCTCGATGTGCAGCCCGAGCTGTCCGTATAGATCCTTGAAAAATACACGTCCGAGATGATCGCCTTCCGATATGATGATGGCGTTTTCGTCGGCGAGATTGCTCAGCGACGCGAATGTGGGGCCGAACATCGGGTGGGTGGAAACGAACGGATGTCCGCACTCGGCATAGAATTCCGGCAGTCCGGTCTTCACCGAAGAGATGTCGGAAAGTATGCAGGATCGGTCGATATGGGGCAGCACGGCCTTGAATGCGTCGAGCGTGTATTTGACCGTGGCGGCATTGATCACCATTTCGGGGTGGAAACCGTCTATCTCGTCAAGGTCGCTGAACCGTTGCGCGTTGTAGGTGAACCGAAGTCTTTGAGGGTCGGGGTCGTAGACGGCCACCTCGTGGGTGAAAGAGAGCAGGTCGCTGAAAAACGACCCCATCTTGCCTGCTCCCATTATAAGTATACGCATAGGGCAGTGGTCAGCGGGCACGATCGTTCAACACCTCTATCTGCTGGCGCACCGATTCGTCGTGGATGGCGAGCAGTATGGTGCGCATGAAAGTTTCGTCCATACCCATCTCCTGTCCGAGCGTCACGCGGGTGCGGATTATGTCGTTGTAGCGGTTGGCCTGCACTACGGGCATACGGTGTTCCTTCTTGTACTGGCCTATCTCGCGCGACACTCTCATGCGCTTTGCAAGAGTTTCGAGCAGGTCGTTGTCGATCTGGTCGATCTGCTGGCGCAGAAGAGTCAGGTTTTCTGTCGACTGGCGTGAGTCGCGCACCACGAGGGTGTTGAGTATGAAGTTGAGAATCTCGGGCGTAACCTGTTGCGAGGCGTCGCTCCATGCCTTGTCGGGATCGCAGTGGCTCTCTATGATCAGACCGTTGAAACCCATGTCGAGCGACTGCTGCGAGAGGGGGGCTATCAGTTCGCGCTTGCCTCCGATATGCGAGGGGTCGACGATGATCGGCAGCGAGGGGAACCGCAGGCGCAGCTCTGTCGGGATATGCCATTGCGGCATATTGCGGTAGAGATGCTTGCCGTAGGTGCTGAAGCCGCGGTGGATGGATCCCAGACGTCTGATGCCGGCGTTGTAGATGCGCTGCAGGGCGCCGATCCATAGTTCGAGATCCGGATTCACCGGGTTTTTGACGAGCACGGCCACATCGGTGCGTCCCGACTCCTGAAGTGTGTCGGCGATCTCTTGCATGGCGAAGGGGTTGGCCGAGGTGCGTGCGCCGATCCACAGCAGATCCACTCCGGCAGCAAGGGCGTCGTTGACATGCTGGCGGGTGGCCACTTCGGTGGCTGTGTACATGCCGGTCGTTTCTTTGACTTTTTTGAGCCATTCGAGTCCCGGAGCGCCGACGCCTTCGAAGCCGCCGGGCTTGGTGCGGGGCTTCCATATTCCGGCACGGAATATCTTGATGCCGTTGGCGGCGAGTTCAGCCGCGGTGGAGAGCACTTGTTCTTCGGTTTCTGCACTGCAGGGGCCGGCTATGACGAGTGGTCTGTCAGGGTCTATCCCCTTGAAGATGATAGGTTGCAGGTCTTCCATCGGTTTCTGACGTTTTTTGTGTATGTTTTAATATGTTTGGATTTGTCTGTCTGACGATTGTCTGATGCGGGCGAGTGCCTCGCGGAGTTTCTCTTCGGTGGCGCAGAGCGATATGCGTATGTAGCGGTCGCCGTTGCTTCCGAATATGAAGCCGGGGGTGACGAACACCCGCGACTCGTAAAGCGCACGGTCGGCCACGGCCTCGCTGCCGCTCTCACTGTCGGCTATGCGCCCCCACAGAAACAGTCCGCGCTGCGTCGGGTCGAATGTGCATCCCAGGGCTGTCATCACCTCCTCGGCCACGGCACGTCTACGTGCATACGTGGCGTTGAGCGTATCGTACCATGATTTGTCGGCCTCAAGCCCTTTGACAGCTGCCAGCATCATGGGCCGGAACTGTCCGCTGTCGATGTTCGACTTCACTTTGAGTATCCACTCGATCATAGTGGGATTGGAGGCCAGCATTCCCATGCGCCATCCGGCCATGTTGTGGCTTTTGCTCATTGAGTTTAGCTCTATGGCCACATCCTTGGCTCCCTCGATCTGCAGCAGGCTTGTGGGGTTTTCGTTGAGGATGAAGCTGTAAGGGTTGTCGTGGGCTATCACTATGCCATGACGTCGGCCGAAATCCACTATCCGTTGCAGAAGTTCGGGAGTGGCCTGGGTGCCGGTGGGCATGTGGGGATAGTTGACCCACATCAGTTTTATGCGTTCGAGCGGCATTTTTTCGAGCTGGTCGAAGTCGGGAAGCCAGCCGTTTTCCTCGGTGAGATCGTAGTTGAACACTTCGGCCTGCGCCAGACGGCTCACCGACGTGTAGGTGGGATATCCCGGATTGGGCACAAGCACGCCGTCGCCCGGATTGAGCAGAGCAAGCGAGACATGGAGTATTCCCTCCTTGCTTCCTATCAGCGGCAGGATCTCTTTTGATGGATCCAGCTCCACGCCATACCAGCGCCGGTAGAAGTCGGCGTAGGCTTGGCGCAGCGCGGGGAGTCCGGTGTAGGATTGATAGCTGTGGTTGCCCTCCTTGCGTGCCTCTTCACACAAGGTGTCGATCACTTCGTCGGCCGGCATACGGTCAGGCCCGCCGATACCGAGCGATATGATGTCGCGGCCTTCGGCATTGAGACGCGCCACCTCACGCAGTTTCTTGGAGAAGTAGTATTCTTTCACCTCGCTTACCCTGGAGGCTGGTTGTATCTCTTTTTTCATGATTCTGGATGTGTTTGGAAGCTGTCAGATTTCTTTTTTGCATTCCTTGTATTCGCCGAGCACTCTGAAGTCGTTGAGCAGAGGGCGCACTGCGTCGAGTGCCTGGCGGTAGCGCACGAAGGAGTCAAACGTAAGGTCGATATAGAATCTGTATTCCCATTCGCGGCCTATTATGGGCATCGACTGGATTTTCGAAAGGTTCATGTCGTAGAACGAGAAAATTGTCAGCACCTTCGACAACGCCCCGTGGGTATGGGGGAGGGTGAATACGATTGACGATTTGTCGAGCTGTTCCTCCTTCGGTTTGAGCTCCGGAGCCATCAGAGGATCGGCGAGTATCAGGAAGCGCGTGAAATTGCGCTTGTTTGTTTCGATTCCGCGGGCAAGTATTTCGAGTCCGTAGAGTTCGGCGGCCAGTTCGCCGCACACGGCCGCGTGTCCGCGCAGGTCATGCATGGCTATGTCCTTGGCGCTTCCGGCTGTGTCGAGTTTCTCCACAATGCGCAGATTCGGATGCCGGCGCAGATACTGTTCGCACTGCATCAATGCCATCGGATGGGAGTTGACTTCGGTCAGCGAGTCGATCGGCTGGCCTGGCAATGCGGCAAGCACATGGGAGATTCTCATCTTGTGTTCGCCGACGATCGTCAGATTGCTTTTGCGCAGCAGTTCGTGGTTCTGGAGCAGGGCGCCGGCAATGGTGTTTTCAATCGCGAGTATGCCGATAAGGGATGCATCGGTGTCGAGTGTCTCGAACATTGCCTGGAATGTGTCGCAAGGCACTGTGTCGATCTCTGTCGGTGCGAAGTAGGCTCTTGCCGCTGCATCGTGGTAGCAGCCTGCCACTCCCTGTATGGTCACTTTGGGTTTCATTGCGTATGTGTGGGATGGTCAAAATAAAAATCCCGTCGTCATCTTGTGGCGCCGGGATTTGTTATGTTTCATTCAATTTTCGTTGCAGTCGTTGATTCAGGCATGCGAAATCCCGTTTTTATTTTTGGTAAAATAAAAATACGAATAATAATATGCGCTAAATCGTGTCATGCGTTATCTGTTGTTTTCAATGCAAATGTAGGTATTATTTCTGAAATGTAGCAATAAACCCCGAAAAAATTTCAGATTATTTTATTTTTGAATGAAATCGTATCGGATAGTATCTGGCACGACGTCGGATTACGTACGATTTGCTGAACGAATTCCAAAGTCAATGCCCGGCCACCATTCTGATCGCTTCCTGTGGAGTGACGAGGGTCTGTTCGCCGTTGGCCATCGACTTCAGGGTGAGTTTGCCTTGATTCATCTCTTCTTCGCCTACGAGTGCCACGTAAGGAATGGATTTGGCGTTGGCATACGTCATCTGCTTCTTCATCTTGGCTACGTCAGGATAAATCTCGCAGGCTATGCCCCCTTCGCGCATGGTCTTCATCATGGCCATGGCCGCTGAGGCCTCCTGATCTCCGAAATTGGCAAACATCACTTCGGTCGACGATGTGGCCTCGGCCGGATACAGGTCGAGCTGGTTGAGCACGTCGTAGATGCGGTCGGCGCCGAACGATATGCCTACACCCGATAGCCCGGGCATACCAAACACTCCGGTGAGGTTGTCATAACGGCCTCCGCCGGTGATCGATCCTATCTCCACGTCGCGGGCCTTCACTTCGATGATAGTGCCGGTGTAGTAGTTAAGTCCGCGTGCAAGCGATGAATCGAGTTCCACTTCGGCACGCATCCCGAGATTTTCGGCTCCGTTTATGACGGTCTGCAGCTCGGCTACTCCGAGCAGTCCGGTCTCATTGCCCGCGAGGATCTCTTTGAGTGCGTTCAGACGTATCTTTGTGTCGCCGCCGATGGCAAGCACCGGCTCAAGGCGAGCTATGGCATCGTCGGTCAGTCCGCGCTCTGTAAGTTCCTCCTTAACTTTGTCAAGTCCTATTTTGTCGATCTTGTCGATGGCCACGGTGATGTCTGTGAGTTTTTCCGGGGCTCCGATCATCTCGGCTATTCCGGCCAATACCTTGCGGTTGTTGAGCTTTATGGTGATCCGTATGCCCAGACGAGCAAACACTTCGTCGATGATCTGCAACAGTTCGATCTCGTTGATCAGCGAGTCGCTGCCCACCACGTCGGCGTCGCACTGATAGAACTCCCGGTAGCGTCCTTTCTGCGGACGGTCGGCACGCCATACGGGCTGGATCTGGAAACGCTTGAACGGCATCGTCAGTTCGTCGCGGTGCTGCACCACAAAGCGTGCGAACGGCACCGTCAGGTCATAACGCAGTCCTTTTTCGCTCACCTTCGGAGTCAGATGCACGTAGTCGCCGGAGTCGATCATCGTGCGGTCGGCGCCGCGAAGCCAGTCGCCTGAATTGAGGATTTTGAAGAGCAGCTTGTCGCCCTCTTCGCCATATTTGCCCATGAGGGTCGAAAGATTCTCCATGGCCGGAGTTTCGATCTGATTGAATCCGTAGAGTCTGAACACACTGCGGATTGTGTCGAAGATATAGTTGCGGCGGGCCATCTCTTCGTGTCCGAAGTCGCGGGTGCCCTTGGGTATGGATGGTTTCTGTGCCATTGCTGTCGCTTATTTTCTGATCGCCTCAAGTGCGGCGGTGATGGTGGCTATCTTTGCTTCGGCGTCGGCCAGCTTCTTGCGCTCGCCCTCTACCACTGCGGCCGGAGCGTTGTTGACAAAGCGTTCGTTGCCGAGTTTCTTCTCTACGCTGACTTTGAAGCCCTGATAATATTTGAGGTCTTTTTCAAGTTTGGCTGTTTCGGCTTCTACGTCGATAGAGTCGAGCAGCGGCACATTGATCTCCGTCAGCCCTACCATGAATGTGGCTGCGGCCGGATCTTTGGTAGCGTTGTGGTTGACGGCCGAGGCGTTGGCGAGTTTCATTACCGGAGCATCGACAGCCTTGTCCCACGAGCCGATTATGTTGACGGTAAGCGGCTCCTTGTTGGGTATGTTTTTCTCGGCGCGGACGTTGCGCAGGCCATTGACTGCCGCCTTGACGGTTTCCATCAGCCGGGCTTCGTGAGGATGACGGTCGGCCGGCTGCTCTATCTGCGCATACATGATCGATTCGCCGTCGCGACGCTCTGTGAGATGCTGCCACAGCTCTTCGGTGATAAAGGGCATGAATGGGTGGAGCAGACGCAGCAGAGAGTCGAATATGCCGAGGGTCTCATTGTATGTGGCGCTGTCCGACGGAGAGCCATAGGCCGGTTTTACCATTTCGAGATACCATGACGAGAAGTCGTCCCAGAACAGGCGGTAGGCTTCGCGAAGGGCTTCCGAGATGCGGAATTTACTGAAGAGGTCGGCGATCTCCTCGGTCGATTGTGCCAGACGCTCTTTCATCCATGATATGGCGAAACGTGCAGCTTCGGGCTGCGTGGCCTCAGCGCTGACCTCCCAGCCTTTGACCAGACGGAAGGCGTTCCACATCTTGTTGCAGAAGTTACGTCCGGTTTCGCAGAGTTTTGTGTCGAAAAGTATATCGTTTCCGGCAGGTGCGCAGAGCATGATTCCCACGCGTACTCCGTCGGCGCCATAGTCGGCTATCAGCTTGAGAGCGTCGGGGGAGTTGCCGAGCTGCTTCGACATCTTGCGGCCTATCTCGTCGCGGACTATGCCGGTGAAGTACACGTTGCGGAACGGTTCCTTGCCTGCGAATCCGTAGCCTGCCATGATCATGCGGGCCACCCAGAAGAATATGATGTCGGGGCCTGTCACCAGATCGGTGGTAGGGTAATAGTAGCGCATCTCCTCATTGTCGGGATCGAGGATGCCGTTGAAGAGTGTGATAGGCCAGAGCCACGACGAGAACCATGTGTCGAGACCGTCCTCCTCCTGACGCAGGTCGGCGGCGGTGAGCGACGGATCTTTCTCGCATGCGAGCTTCAGAGCCTCGTCGGCATCCATGGCCACTACAAACGAGCCGTCGGGCAGATACCATGCAGGAATACGGTGACCCCACCATAGCTGACGCGAGATACACCAGTCGTGGATCTCGGCCATCCAGTGGTCGAAGGTGTTTTTGAATTTTTCAGGAATGAAGCGTACGGTGTCGCTGTCGACAGCCCCGACGGCCGGACGAGCCAGCTCGTCCATGCGCAGAAACCACTGGTTGCTCAGGCGAGGCTCGGCGACGGTATCGGCGTTGCGCTCCGAATATCCGACCTTGTTTTCGTAATTTTCTACCTTCTCGATCAGACCCGCTTCGGTGAGATCCTTGGCTATCTGTTCGCGCACGGCAAAGCGGTCCATGCCTATGTACATGCCGGCAGCCTCGCTGATGGTGGCGTCGTCGTTGAATATGTCGATCGTGTCAAGGTTGTGTTTCTGGCCGAGCATGTAGTCGTTGACATCATGGGCCGGGGTGACTTTCAGGCAGCCTGTTCCGAACTCCATGTCGACATAATCGTCCTCGATCACGGGTATCTCACGGCCAACCAGAGGCACGATCACACGCTTGCCCTTGAGATGGGCGTTTTTGGGATCGTCGGGATTGATACACATGGCTGTGTCGCCCATAATGGTTTCCGGACGGGTGGTGGCTACAACGGCATACCTGTCCTCGCCGACTATATAATAGCGCAGATAGTAGAGCTTGCTGTGCTCCTCTTTATAGATCACTTCAATGTCGCTCAGAGCGGTCTTGGCCTTGGGATCCCAGTTGACCATCCGCTTGCCGCGGTAGATAAGCCCGCGGCGGTAAAGATCGACAAATACCTTTGTGACACTTTTTGACCGCAGTTCGTCCATGGTGAAGGCGGTGCGGCTCCAGTCGCACGAGGCTCCGAGCTTGCGCAGCTGCTGCAGGATGATGCCTCCATACTGATGAGTCCAGTCCCACGCGTGTTTCAGAAACTCCTCGCGTGTGAGATCGCTCTTCTGGATTCCCTTTTCGGCAAGCTTGGCCACGACTTTGGCCTCTGTGGCTATCGAAGCATGGTCGGTGCCGGGCACCCACAGGGCGTTTTTGCCCGTCATGCGGGCGCGGCGCACGAGTATGTCCTGTATCGTGTTGTTGAGCATGTGGCCCATGTGGAGCACGCCTGTGACATTGGGCGGCGGGATAACGATCGTATAGGGTTCGCGCGCGTCGGGAGTGCTCTTGAAGAGGTCGTGACGCATCCAGTAGTCATACCATTTGTCTTCAACCTCCGAAGGGTTGTATTTGGTGGCAAGCTCGTTCATTTTGTGCGTATGGTTGGTTTCTGTATTTGCTTGATTGTTTATGTCGGAAGTGCAAAATTACGCAATATTCCACCGCCGAGCAAATCTTTTCCCCCGCAAAACCGCAGGTTATAGACCGCCGCCCACCGATGTACACACCTCAACACTGCGCCATGGCACGGATCAGAGCGAGGCTACGGCTTCGTCGAGGCTTTCCGACAGCAGCCGCCTGAAATCGCGGCTATGGGCGTTGCGGGTGTCCATATCGGCTATCGCTTTTTCCAGCCGTGGCAGGAAAATCGAAAGCATACCTCCGCGGTCGGCTTGCCTGACAGTGTCGGCCACAAGACGACCGACACTGCGTTGTGTCGTGTCCTTGACCCAGTTGACGCTGCCTGTGAGACAAAACTGTTCGACGGTGTAGGTCATAGCCTCGGCCACATGCTCGGCGCCGGGATTGAGCGATTCGATATCTTTTATGAATCGTCTGATGCGTGTCGTTCGCGGACGTGCCCGCCCCCGCGATGTCCGGCCGGCCTCTTTGGCTATCAGCGATTGTGTCTTGGCCATTTTTTTGTCTATATCGGGATTGATGTAGAAATCAAGATACTCCTTGGCCTCGCTTCGGGCCTCGTAGAGATCGGTTATTAGCTCGGTGAGCTGTTGGGCGGTCATTCCGGCCAAAACTTTTTTCAGTGCGGTTTTCGACATATCCGCAAAGTTACACATTTTTAGACAATCTCTATGAGAGTGTTTGAATTTCACTTCTATTCACTCAAAGAGGATTTTCGGAGAGATTCGCGTGAGTTGATGAGGGAGCGATGCGGGCATCGTGACCGATGAAACTTGACGCGAATCGCCCGAAAAGACCTTTGAGGGGATGGAAAGAAGTCCCTATATATTTCTTCGTGTTAAATTCAAACATACTCTTAATGACTGCTGCCGTAGTTTCAGCAGAGGATGATTACACAGCGCGGTAAAAAATAGTAGAGGCGCTGTGCCAAAATCCGACATTTCGACACAGCGCCTTTGAGGTGCATACGTTTGGCCAAGTGCGTTGTCATAGCGGCTCGGATGAGCCGTTATGACATGTATCCTTGATCAGTTGTAGCCTTTGTTCTGCACATACAGTCCGGGAACATAATAAAGCTGGTTGTAGGGGATCGGATAGAATTCGTTTTTGCCTGCGGTGTAGTGGGCATTCTGATAATACTGTCCGTATCTGGTGTCATTATACACCGAGTTTTTTTCAGACTCAAAATATGCGTTCAGCACAGTGGATGCTATGCCCCATCGGCGCAGATCGAAGTAGCGGCTGCTTTCCATGGCCATTTCGAGGCGTCGCTCCCAGCGCAGGCATTCGCGTGCGGTTTCCTTGCTGGCGAAATATGAAGACGGATAGGGAGATATTTCGCAATATTCGCTGGCATATGCTATGTGCTTGTCGATCGAGTTGGCTGCGCGCTGGCGTATGTCGTTGATGATTTCGCGGGCTTCCGGCAGACGTCCAAGCTCTATCAGCGCCTCGGCCCGCATGAGCATCACGTCGGTGTAGCGTATCACGTAGTCATTCATCGCAAAAGCCTGCCATGAACCCTCGAAAGTTTCTCCGGCGCTACGCTGCGGCACTTCTTTGAGCGAAGTGTAGTAGCCATAGGTGTTAGGCGTTCGGGAGTTGTCGAGCGTCATGATGTGCTCATCCTCGTATTTGTAGGGAAATGTTGGCATTCCGACCGTGTGGAACAGGCGCGGATCCCATTTCTGGGTGGATGGTATGCCGTTGACCGGATAGATGTCGGTGTCATTGAACGAGTCGAACATCGGCAGACCGTTCTGTGTCTTGAACGCATTGACCAGATTCTGCGACGGTTTGTGGAAGTCCCAGCCACACGACCACATGCCCCAGCAGCCGTTAAGGGTATTCGACCAGTTGGCGCGGCCAAAACGAGTGTTGTCGTCAGTATATTGCGAGGTCTGCACAGCAAACACGGATTCCTTGCTGTTCTTGTATTCCGGAAGGAATATGTCGCCGAAATCCTCAAGATACCCATAGCGGGAGTTCTTTACGATCTCGGTGTATTCCACCACTTTGTTCATGTATTCCGCGTTTATGAATCCGGTGCCGGTAGTAGCCTCGTATCCGTCGCCCCAGGCAAGAGTCAGATAGCATTTGGCGAGATATGCCGCCGCGGCCACCTTGTTGGCGCGTCCGCCGCCATCCTCCGCTTCGAGGGGAAGACCTTCGAAAGCCAGCTCGAACTCGCCGATCACCTTTCCCATCAGTTCCTGATAGGTGAATTCATTGTTTTTTATCTGTTCGTGTGTGCTCTGTTCGAACACGGCTTTGTCGATCCATGGCACCTGACGGAACATGGTGACGAGCTTGAAGTAGCTGTGGCCGCGCAGGAAATGGATCTCCGCCTCACGCCGGGCTGCTGTCGCTCCGCCGAGTTTCTCTATGCCGTATTGTTCCAGCGCTGTAAGTGCTCGGTTGCATCGCGATATGTTGCAGTAAAGACGATACCACAGTTCGTCGAGCTCGCCGGGAGTGGAAGTGAGTGTCGACCAGATCTCCATGGGATGATAGCCGGTGTCGGTTGTGCCGCCGCCACCTTTGAGGCAGTCATCAGATCCGAGATCGCCATAAGGCCACAGATTGAAGGGATAGGAATACCAGCAGTCGCCAAGCGAGGCATAGGCTGCGTTCACCATTTTGTCTGGCTGGGAATATGCGAGTTCTCCGTCGATGACTCCTGTCGGTGGAACGTCAATGAAATCGTTGCACGCCGAAAATGTCGGTAGGATAGCTGACAGAAGTAAGTATTTTATTGCTTTCATTATTAGGATGTTGTTGCAGGATTAGAAATCAAGTTGGAGTCCGAATGAAACGGATGTCGGTATAGGATACGCCCAATTGGGATTTTCCGGATCGGAGCAGGTGAGCGAACGGCTCTTGATTGTCAGCAGATTCTGTCCTGAAACATATACACGAGCCTTGTTCATGCGGAGTTTCGAAAGAAGCTTGTCTGGCAGACTGTAACCGAGCTGGAGCGTGCGGAGTTTTGCGTATGAGCCGTTTTCCACGAAGTAGGATGATGCGCGGCCTTCATCGCCTTTATTGTTGGTGGTCAGCATCGGGATGGTCGACGAGGTGTTTACGTCAGGAAGCCATGCGCCAAGCAGGCGACTGCCCTTGTTGCTTCCGGCATCGGTCACGCTCCAGAAGTCGTTCTGAAACTTCTGGTTGTTGTAGACGTCCTGCCCCAACACACCTTGCCAGAACATCTGGAAGTCGAAATTCTTGTATCCGAGTTCGACATTCAGGCCGAATGACAGATCCGGCACGGGATTGAATATCCAGGTCTGGTCATCGGGGGTGATACGTCCGTCGCCATTGAGATCGGCATATTTCATCCCTCCCATGCGCGCATTGTCCTGTCCCGATGCCGAGGCCTCTTGCTGTGTCTGGAACAGACCGTCGAACACATAGCCCGTCATCGAGCCGTAAGGCTGTCGCGACTCCACGAGGTTTTCGCTGGTAGTGTGGGCATACGAGCCGGTAGTTGTGGAGGGAAGATATGTGACGCGGTTGCGGAAGAAGTCAAGATTGAGCGATGTCCTGTAGGAAAGACCGCAGTTCAGCTCGTCACGCCATCCTGTCTGGAATTCCATGCCCCAGTTGCGCAGCGACGGGCCGTTAAGCCATGATGCGCCTCCTTCACCCATGGCGCCGAGATAGGCCGGCGTTATGAGCATGTCTTTTACATCCTTGATGTATGCGTCGACCGTTCCGAACAGTCGGTTTCCAAACAAGCTGTAGTCAATTCCGGCGTTGTATTGTATCGTCGTTTCCCATTTCAGATTGTCGTTGGCGGTCTGGCTGGCAACATATCCTGAAGGGAAAATGCCGCTTTGCTGAAGCAGGAGGTCGTAGGCGGTCGATGTGACGCGGTCATTGCCGTAATCGGTCACGTAGAGTGCGTAGCGGGCAGTGTTGGATATAGCCTGATTGCCGGTCTTGCCCCATGACAGACGTATCTTCAGGTCATTGAGCCACGATTTTCTGATGTTTTCCGAAATACGGTAGCCGAGTGTGGCCGCCGGGAAAGTTCCGTAGCGGTTGTTGCGGCCGAAGCGCGACGATCCGTCGCGGCGTATGGTGAATGATGCCAGCAGAAGATCGCGCCAGTTGTAGTCGGCTTTGCCGAAATATGACACAAGGGCGTAGGCCGACTTGTTGCCGGTCGATTTCTCCACGCCTACCGATGCGTCGGGATACATATAGTCGGGGGTCTCGATGTCATAGTCTTCGTTATAGCCCGAAAAGTCTATGCGGCTCTGGCGGAACATCTCCATGCCGGCCAGAAGGGTCAGCGTATGGTCGTTGGCCAGAGTGAGGCTGTAGTTGGCCGTATTGGTCCAGGTCCACTTGGAGTCATTGGCCTGCGAGAGGGTTGTCGAATTGGTGTCGTTGTTGACAATATCGCTGTGGAAGGTATAATTGTATGAGTGTATAAAGGCCGCATCATAGTCGAGGCCGAAGTTGCTGCGCAGTGTCAGTCCTTTGACGGGTCTGATGTCGATGAATGCGTTGCCGAATAGCCTCCATATATTGAGGGCGTTGTCTTTGTTGAAAGCAAGTTCGCGCAAGGGGTTCTGCCGGTCTGCCATGCTGCCTACCGGACCGGCATAAGTAGTGCCGTCGGTTTCGAACACCGGTACTGTCGTTGGCATTTTCAGGGCGTTTTCCATCGGCTGGCAGTCGACCTGCTTGGTGTGTGTGAGAGTGAAGTTCTCACCTACCGACACTGCCTTGCTGACATTGAAAGTGGAGTTTACACGAGCCGCGATATTCTCGAAGTCGGTATATTTCAGTATACCGTCATTCTTTTTATATCCCATGGAGAAAAACACCGTGCTCTTGTCTGTGGCCGATGAGACCGATGCGTCATAACTTTGGGAAAAGCCTGTACGGGAAATCTCGTCGAGCCAGTCGGTGTTCGACATCATCATGGTGCGCCGGGAGTTGATATATCCGTCATACAGGCCGTTGACCGTATAATCCACATATCTGTTGCTGGCGATGTCATAGATCCTGACTGGATATCCCGACGGAGCATGGAGGTCAAGGCCGTAGCTCGAAGCATACGCTGCAGGATCGATGCCGTCGTTCATAGCCGCCTGAGCCATTGCGGTGGCATATCCGGGAGTGTCAAGCAGCTTCATTGTTGACTGAGATGAATAGAACTGTGCAGTGAGATTCGCGGAGAAGCTCACATTGATCTTGTTGCCTTGCGATGCTTTGCCACGTTTGGTGGTGATGATTATAACACCGTTGGCGGCACGAGAGCCATAGATCGATGCAGAAGCGGCATCCTTCAGCACCTGCATGCTTTCGATATCGTTCATGTTGAGTGAGTTCAGTGTCGCTGTGGTAGGAACCCCGTCAATCACAAACAGCGGATCCTGTGAGGCATTGAACGAACCAATGCCGCGGATACGCACAGAGCCGGTGCCGCTCGGCGAACCGTTGCCGGTTATCGTCATGCCCGGCACCTTACCCTGAAGGGCACGCATTGGATCTGTGTCTGACGACGTTTCAAGCGATTTGGTGGAAACGACCGATACGGCGCCGGTAAGATCGGCTTTTTTTACAGTCTGGTAACCGACCACAACCACTTCGTCGAGCGACTCGATATTCTCTTCAAGATGGATCGTCATGTCGGCAGAGGCTTTGACATGGGTTGTGTTGAAGCCCACATACGATATTTTCAGGAGAGCTCCTCCAGGAACCGAAATCTCAAACTTGCCGTCAATGTCTGTGACGGCCGAGGTTTTGTTGGCCTCGCAGAAGATAGACGCTCCGACAAGCGGTTCGTCATCGGTTTCTGAAAGCACTGTTCCTCTCACAGCAATGTTCTGTGCCTGTGCCATGATTGCCATCAGCAACGGCAATACTGCACCGAGAATTGTTCTTTTCATCTATGATTGGTTTTTGAGTTTGTTGTGAATTTTGCTGCAAATGTAGCCCTATGCGCCATGGACAGCATATAATAGATGATGTTCAGACTATGAATTTTTGTGCAATGCACGATTTTTAATGTCAAATGCCCTGTTTTTAATGATATGTGTAGCAAGAGGGGGAACAGTCCAACCGCTCTGACATCCCCATTCGCCATCAGGATAACAACAATGACGCTTTGTCAAAAAGCCGTTTTTTTGACACAGCGCCATGTTTCGTTTCTCTATGGCGGGGGGCTTTTGAAGCCCAGATCCGAGCTTGGGTGACATAGTCCCGCACGGAGTTGCAGCGGAATGCTGTGACGGCATCGCCCACCGTCACTGTTCAGGAAGTCGGGCCGGTCAGTCGGTTGCGTGCGGCAGTAGGAGTCTCGCCGTAGGCTTCCCGATAGCATTTAGTGAAATATGCCGGATTGGAGAATCCGATCTCGTATGCGATCTCGCTGATGGTCTTGTCGGTCGTGGTCAGCAGCATCCGTCCACGCTGAAGTCTCAGGCGACGTATCAGTTCCACCGGCGCATAGTTGGTCAGAGCCTTTATCTTGCGGTAGAATTGCGACCGTTCAAGTCCCATCATTGAGGCGATAGCGTCGACGTTGAGGTCGGCATTGCCCATCTCTTCCTTGAATATAGTGAGAAAGCGGTTGTAAAACTCATTGTCTATATCGGACGGGGTGGTGACTGATGCGCCCGATTCGGTCTGTGGCCGTCCGTCGCTGTCTTTGCCTGCATTGTGATGAGGCGAAGTCGTCAGCCATAGCTCTTTTATGCGTTTGCGACATGAAATCAGGTTCGCGCAACGGGCTTTGAGCACATGGCTGTCAAACGGTTTCGAAATATAGCCGTCGGCGCCGCTCTCATAACCCTGTGCTCTCTGTTCGTCCATCGAACATGCCGTCAGCATCAGCACAGGGATATGAGATGTGGTTATCTCGTTCTTGATACGGCGGCAGCATTCCATACCATCCATCACGGGCATCATGACGTCGCAGATGACCAGATCGGGCACATAGCGGGCAGCCTTGGCCACTCCATCCTTGCCGTTTGACGCCGTCAATATGTTGTAGTCATCATTGAGCAACTCGCCGATGAGCCGCTGTATGTCCCTGTTGTCGTCGATTATGAGCACGATTGGTTTGCCGGAGTCCACTGTCGTATCTGCCTCGCACTCTATGCGGCCAAGTTCAGAATTCACACTGTCGTGGTCGATCCGCTTTTCGGTGTCCACAGCCGATTCGGCCACGTGTCTTACCGGCAGGACAACAGTAAACACCGATCCTTTTCTGAGAGCGCTTTCCACCGTGATGATTCCGCCATGAAGTTCCACAAATGCCTTGGCGAGCGATAGCCCTATGCCCGAACCTCTGGGGTGTATGCGGTCGGCTTGATAGAAACGGTCGAATATGTTGCCGATATCTCTTTCGCTTATCCCTTCGCCGGTGTCGGCCACTTTCAGTACGATGTTCTGTGCGTCGTACTCGATCGAAACGGTTATGGATCCGTTGTCGGGGGTATGTTTCAGCGCATTGGAAAGCAGATTGAAAAACACACGTTCGATCTTCTCCACGTCGATGGCGGCTGGCATGGGAGTGTCAGCCGGACTGCATACAAGCGACAGTTTCATGTCGCGCTCTCTGGCAATTGTGTGGAATGACTCCATCCAGTCGCTGACCGACCGGCTGAAATCCACCTCCGAGAGCCGCAGTTCAAGCCTGCCGTTCTCATACTTGCGGAAATCCAGTATCTGGTTTATCAGCCGTTGCAGTATTCTCACGTTTTTGTCAGCTATCTTCATCAGGGTGTGCTGATGGGGAGTGAGATTATCGGCAGATGCAAGTCGGGCTACAGGTTCGGATATCAGTGTCAGAGGAGTGCGCAGATCGTGCGACACATTTGTGAAAAACATCAGTTTTGACTGTGTGGCCTCCTGCAGCTGACTGTTGAGTAGAGCCTGCTTGTCGCGCTCCTCGCCGAGCAGGCGGTTCTGTGTCATAAGCTCTTTTTGGTGGCGGCTGCGCTGCCAGTAGGCACGTAGTAGCAGAAAACCCACGCCGAACAGAAGTATTATGATCGCGATGCTCGCATAAAACAGTGATGTCTGCGATGAATGCTGCGCCCAATAGTCATCGATACGGGCCTTTAACAGTCTCATTTTACAGGTCTCCTCCTTAAGAGTCTCGTTCTGGAGCAGAAGTATGTCGGCATTGCTCAGGTCTACGGCCGACGATGCGGGGAGTATGGTTTCCCGGTTGTATGGTTTGCCCTTGAGTATGGCAAGAGCCGTCTGTATGATTCTGTGTCCCTCTGTTGGATAAAGGAATGTGGCGTCGATCAGAGTGTCAGCCACAGCCTGTATGCCTATTTCAGGTGCGGCGTCGATGCCTATGATCTTTATATCGTCACGTCCGAGGCGTCTCACCGTTTCCGAAGCGCCGATCGCCATCCTGTCGTTGTGGGCGTATATGAGATTGACCTCGGGATACAGCTTCAGAAGGGAGTCGGCCACCCTGATTGCGTCCTCTTTGTTCCAGTCGGCTGCCACGCTTGCAAGCAGAGTACCGCCGAGAGATTCGAATTCGCTTGCAAAGCCCTTATGGCGTCCGTAGGCTGGTGTGGATCCTTCCAGACCGCCGATCTCTATGGCCTTGGCGTTGTCGCCGGCCAGATTCCGGGCATATGCGGCCGCCGAGCGTCCTATGCCCTGGTCATCCACGCCGATACGTGCGGTATATGTGTTGTCGTTGATGTTTCGGTCAAAGATGACCACCGGCATTCCATTCCCGTATACTTCCCTGATCACAGGAGTGAGGGTAGTCGCCTCGTTGGGCGAGACTATTATTATGTCAAAACCGTGGCTGACAAAATATCTGATGTCATCGATCTGCTTTGCACTGTTGTCGTTGGCCGATCGGATCTCCACCTCGGCGTCCTCATGAAACATTATCTCGCGATTGATCTCATCGTTCAGTTTCATTCGCCAGTCATCCTCGCTGCATTGCGACACACCGATTCTATAGGGCTTGACCTCAGTGCAGCCCGACAGGATAAACAACAGAGCCAGCCAACAGTATGATAGAAAAAATCTTAACATGACGTATTATGGTTTAAGGCACGCGGTAGCCTGATGAAACATCTATTTATGAATGGCGTGTAAGTGGTGATCGGTAAACACCTGCCCGGACTATTGGCAGTCAAGTGTGTGTCGACCCTCCTTACGATTGTGCAAATTTAACCATTATCCGATAAAAAAAGTGCATAAGACATTAAAAATCGGGCAAAACAACATATTTGATAGGCTATGCACAATTTTTTATATCCCTGCTCCTGGCATTTGAGTAGTTTTGCATCGTGAAACAGCGGCCTAGGCAAGTGGTCGAATTTTTATAATATTCAGCTTGTCTTATGGAGTGTTTCGGTGTGGAGCGAAGGAGAATATCTACATATTCCGACAGAGCTACAATCCGAAATCGGCTAAAAAGAAGCCGCAGCAAGCCACGGGTTACTGACGGGTTCGATAATATCAACTGATTTTTAAGAGTTACTTACTTAACCAATAATCATAAACAATGAGCAAGACTATAAAAGGCATCGCGGTCATGATGATGCTTGGACTGACAGCGGTCATGGCCGGTGCATCGCCGCTTGACGGTGTGGAAATAAACCATCTGGGTACAAACAATACCATCGTAAGAGTAAACGGCGAGAGAAAGTATCTGTTGCTTCCGGTGCAGGAATCTCACGACGACGCAAGAATCAACATTCTTGTCGACGGACGGCTCGACCGTACCATCAACGTGAGACTGGCGAAAAACAGAGTTGACTATTATGTACCGTTTGACCTCACCCCTTACCGCGGGCATAAGGTGGTGATGAACGTATTCACCAATCAGGGGCGTTCATCGGTAAGAGAAGCCGCCGATGATGCCTGCTGGAATAATATCTCGCTTGCTGATACGTTCGACACCGTCAACCGCGAGAAATATCGCCCGGTTTATCACCACACACCCTTATATGGCTGGATGAACGATCCTAACGGCATGTTCTATAAAGACGGGATATGGCACCTGTATTACCAGTACAACCCCTATGGATCGAAATGGCAGAACCTTTCGTGGGGACACTCCACATCGACAGACCTTGTCCACTGGAATCATCATCCTGTGGCAATACAGCCCGACGGACTCGGAATGGTGTTCAGCGGAAGCTGCGCCATCGACCGTAGCTCTACGGCCGGATACGGAAAGGATGCTGTAGTCGGGCTGTATACATCAGCCGATGCAAGTCAGACTCAGAGCCTTGTATGGAGTGATGACAATGGCGAGACATTCCGTACATACGCGGCAAACCCTGTGCTGACTCTTGAATCCGAAGCGCGCGATCCAAATATGTTCTGGGACGATGACGCCCGGCAGTGGGTGCTCGTGCTGGCTCATGCGCTCGAACACGAAATGCTCATATTCACCTCTCCTGACATGAAGAAATGGACTCTGCAGAGTTCGTTCGGTAAGGGCATTGGCACCCAGGAAGGTGTCTGGGAGTGTCCCGATCTGTTCCGGCTGCCGGTCGAGGGCAGTGGCGAAGAAAAGTGGGTGATGCTGTGCAATCTCAACCCCGGCGGCCCGTTCGGCGGAAGCGCCACACAATATTTTATAGGCGAATTCGACGGAAAGACTTTCAAGGCCGATGTCGATGCCGATGGCAATATCCCTACAAAGTGGATGGATTTCGGAAAAGACCATTATGCAACCGTAAGCTGGAGTGATGCCCCCGGCGGCCGTCGAACAGTGATCGGATGGATGAGCAATTGGCAGTATGCCGCAGAGGTGCCTACAATGCAGTTCCGCAGTGCCAACACCCTGCCGCGCGAGGCTCGGCTCTTCAAAGCCGCCGACGGACAGATATATCTGTCATCTGAGCCGTCGCCGGAACTTACGGCCTTACGTGGCAGCCTGTCGCTTAAAGTCAGAAAAGCTTCCGTCGGCAGAAAATCCCGTACTTACGTTCTCCCTTCGGCCAACGATGGCGTATGCGAGATAGTGTTTGACGTTGATGCAAGAAAATCTGGAGCTGTCGAGATCGAACTCAGCAACAGTGACGGTGGGAAAGTAGCCATGACGTACGATGCCGTCGCCCACACTCTGTCGTTTGACCGCACAAAAAGCGGAGTGGTCGACTTCAGTCAGGATTTCCCGGCAGTGACTGTCGCACCCACATTTGAAACCGACAACCGAATATCATTGAGAATATTCATCGACAGGTCAAGTATCGAAGTGTTCGGCAATAACGGAAACTTCGTGATGACCAACCTGGTGTTTCCGACAATCCCATACACGCGACTCTCCGTGTCAGCGCGGGGAGGCAACGCGAAGATCGAGAATCTACATATCTACTCAATTAAAGAAAACTGATAAGTAACTCGCAAAAATTAGCTGCGAGTGATTTTTGAGATTTGTTCGAGTGGTTTTTGCTTTAAGACGAGGGCGTGTAGCCGAGCTACACAACTGAGGATGAAAGCAAAAAACGCCGGACAAAATCAAAAAGTACCGCAGCAAACCATGGGTTACTGACGAGTTTCATAATATCAACTAATTTTTAAGAGTTACTTAACCGAAATACATATTTTAGATTATGGCTCAATCATTTGTCACCAGTCGCAAATCCTTCGTGATACAGATATTGCCCGTGATGCTGTGTTTCTTTGTAATGGGGTTTGTCGACCTTGTCGGCACGGCATCCAATTATGTGCAGAAAGATCTTGATCTTACCGATGCGCAGGCCAATCTCTTCCCCTCTCTCGTGTTTTTCTGGTTTCTGATATTTTCGGTGCCCACGGGCATGCTGATGAACCGTATCGGAAGAAAACACACCGTTCTGATCAGCCAGATGGTTACGGCTGTATCACTGTTCATTCCGGCTTTTGGCGACAGCTATATTGTCATGCTGATATCATTCTCGCTGCTCGGAATAGGTAATGCGATAATGCAGACATCGCTTAATCCGTTGGTGACTAATCTTATCAGCAGCGACAAACTCGCGTCGATACTCACTTTCGGACAGTTTGTCAAAGCGATTGCCTCGTTTCTCGCCCCCGTGATAGCCGCATGGGGAGCTACTACCGTGTTCCCCACATTCGGACTCGGCTGGAGAGCGCTGTTCGTGATATATGCTGTCATAAGCTTCCTGTCTATCTCACTGCTCGCAGCCACACCTATCGACGAGGAACGACCCGACAGGGCATCAGGCATAGGAGAGTGTATCAGATTGCTCGGACGTCCGTTTGTGCTGCTGTGCTTCATTGGCATAATGTGTCATGTCGGGATAGATGTGGGTACCAATACCACAGCTCCCAAAATCATTATGGAGCGTCTTGCACTGCCGCTTGAAGAGGCCGGATTCGCCACAGGAATCTATTTTATATTCCGCACAGTAGGATGTTTCCTCGGAGCATTTATCCTCCGTACGGTCTCTCCACGGTTGTTCTTTGCCGTCAGCGTGCTCATGATGCTTGCAGGCATGGGCATATTGCTCGCATGCTCCGGCCTTGCGCCGATATATGTAGGCATAGGTTTGATAGGATTCGGTAATTCCAACATATTTTCGGTGGTGTTCTCTCAGGCGCTGATGTCGGCGCCGACCGAAAAAAATGAAGTGTCGGGTCTTATGATCATGGGACTGTTCGGCGGAACGGTATTTCCGTTGGCCATGGGATATGCCGCCGATGCCATGGGGCAGATCGGAGCGGTGGCTGTTATGACCGCCGGAGTCGTTTACCTGCTGTGCTACACCGTTAAAATAAAAAGATAAGTAACTCTCAATAATCAGCTGCAAGTTTTTTCTGAGATTTTTTCGGGTGATTTTAGGCATTTCTGTCACTATCGTTTAAATTTGAACACTAACCTTATAAATATAACTCAATCGATATGAACGACATAGACATGGTAGTAGGAATGGGTGAGGCCTTGTGGGATGTTCTGCCCGAAGGCAAGAAGATCGGCGGTGCGCCGGCCAATTTTGCCTATCACGTATCCCAGTTCGGACTGCCAAGCTGCGTGGTGAGCGCTGTGGGCGCCGATGCACTCGGCAAAGAAATAGTGGAGAACTTTACCTCCAAGGGTCTGAATCAGCTTATAGCTGAAGTACCATACCCGACCGGCACCGTACAGGTCGAAATAGATCAGGCCGGAGTTCCGCAATACGAAATCAAGGAAAACGTGGCATGGGACAACATTCCATGGACAAAGCAGCTTGAATCTCTCGCCGCACGTACAAAAGCGGTGTGTTTCGGCTCTCTCGCACAGCGTAATGTCGTCTCACGCAATACCATCAACCGTTTTCTGGATGCCATGCCCGGCAAAGGCGACAGTTTTGTTGTGTTCGACGTGAATCTGCGCCAGGGATTCTACAACAAGGAGATTCTATGCAACTCCATGAAACGTTGCAACATATTGAAGATAAACGATGAAGAGCTGGTGACAGTCAGCCGGATGTTCGGATATCCGGGTATCGACCTTCAGGACAAGTGCTGGATACTTCTTGGCAAATATAATCTGAAAATGCTGATACTCACATGTGGTATCAACGGCAGCTATGTGTTCACCCCGGGTAATGTTTCGTTTTATCCGACACCTATGGTTGAAGTAGCCGATACAGTGGGAGCGGGCGACAGTTTTACGGCTGCGTTCATAGCATCGTTGCTCAAAGGCAAGAGCGTGGTGGAAGCTCATTCGCTTGCCGTGCATACATCAGCTTATGTGTGCACTAAAAACGGAGCTATGCCCATATTGCCTCCACAGCTGACCGACTGATTGTCATGATGGACTAACCTGATTGAAAACACACAGAATAAGTGACTCGCAGCAAGCCACGGGTTACTGATAATATCAACTGATTTTTAAGATATAGTAAAGGCGCTGTGTCAAAATCCCACATTTTGACACAGCGCCTTCGATATGCCGGTTACTGTTTCTGCTCGGCATCGGGCTTCAGCCAGCGGTCGAGCCAGCGGAAGAATACCCGCTGCCACAGTATGGAGTTCTGAGGCTTCAGGATCCAGTGGTTTTCATCGGGGAATATGAGCATCTCGGCCGGGATGCCGCGGAGCTTGGCGGCATTGAAGGCCATCATGCCCTGCGAGGCGAGTATGCGGAAGTCATATTCGCCATGTGTGACGAGTATTGGTGTGTCCCATTTGTCGACAAAGCGGTGGGGAGAGTTGGCAAACGAGCGCTGGGCGGCAGCATTGCTCTTGTCCCAGAACGGTCCGCCGAGATCCCAGTTGGCAAACCACATCTCTTCGGTCTCGAGATATTGGGCGTCGGTGTTGAATATGCCTGCATGAGCCACAAATGCGGCAAAGCGGCCGTCATGGTTGCCGGCAAGCCAGTAGACGGAGAAGCCTCCGTAGCTCGCTCCGACAGCTCCGATATGCTTGCTGTCGATGTATGATTCGCGTTTCATGTCGTCAACGGCGCTGAGATAGTCCTTCATGTTCTGTCCGCCGTAGTCCTTGGAGATCTGGGCGTTCCATTCGGTGCCGAACCCGGGCAGTCCGCGGCGGTTGGGAGCTATAACTATATAGCCGTGGGCAGCCATAAGGGCGAGATTCCAGCGATAGCTGAAAAACTGGCTCACGGCCGACTGAGGTCCGCCCTGGCAGTAAAGCAGGGCCGGATAGGTCTTTGTGCTGTCGAAATCAGCTGGATAAAGTACCCATGTGGTCATCAGCTTGCCGTCGGTGGTGGGCACCATGCGTTTTACCACTTTAGGCATGTCGATCGACGACAGAAGGGCTGTGTTGACATTGGTGAGCTGCTTGATCTCTCCACCCTTCACAGCCAATATCTCGTTTGGCTCCACCATGGAGTGGCGCATGGTCAGAAGGGTGGTGCTGTCGATCGGGGCAAGCGACTCGTAGTCATACTGGCCTTCGGCCACTACGCTTACCTCACGGGTGGCTGTGGAGATGCTGAAGATCGGAGTCACGCCATCTTTGGGAGCGATGAAGTAGATCGACTTCGAGTCGGGATTCCATGCGATCGCGTCGGCGGTGTAGTCCCAGTCGATGGTGAGATCGGTCTTTTTGCCTGTGGCGAGATCGAGCGTGAATATGCGGTTTTTGTCCGATTCATACCCGTCATGTTCCATGCTGAGCCATGCGAGGGTCGTGCCGTCGGGGCTGAATGCCGGCTGTGTGTCGTATCCTTCCATCCCATCTGTGAGATTGGTCGTGGTGCTGTTGTCAAGATCGTAGAGATAGAGGTCGGAGTTGGTCGAGAGGGCATACTCCATGCCGGTCTTCTTGCGCGACACATAGACGAGTTTCTTGCTGTCGGGACTCCATGCGAAGGATTCGATGCCGCCGAACGGTTTCATCGGAGCTTCATAAGGTTCATCGGCCATTATGTCGGCCACGTCGGTCAGCCGGTCGCCGTCAAATTTGCCGATAAACGGATGGGGCACTTCCGTAACCCATTCATCCCAGTGCTTGTACATCAGATCGTCGATGATGCGGCCTGTGGCCATAGGCAGATCAGGATATGTATCCTTGGCTGTGCGGGCATATTTCACGTTGGCTATCAATACCACGTGCTTGCCGTCGGGGGCGAAAAGAAATCCGCCTATGCCGCCCTCTACCGAGCTTACGGCCTTGCGGCCGCTGCCATCGGCGTTCATCACCCACAGTTGGGGCTGGCCGTCGACAGGGCTTATAAACGCTATGCGCTCGCCGCCGTCGATCCACACGGCGCCGTTCTCCGAGCCGGGAGTGGCGGTCAGGCGCTGGGCTTCGCTGCCGTCTGTGTTCATGACATAGAGATCCAGATTGCTCTTGTTCTCTTCTACGCTCTCGTAGCTTACGCCATAGAGCACTTTGGTGCCGTCGGGCGATACACATGGAGCCGATACACGGCCGAATGCCTCAAGCACTTCGCTGGTGTAGGTGCGGTCGACAGGCTTGAAATCCGACTTGTCGATCACATTTCCGCTGTCGGCCGAAGGATTCTGACCGCAGCTTGCCAGAAGTGCTGATGCCATCATTGCAATGATTGGTTGTTTCATAAACTTACGGTTATTTTTTTCTTGGATATAATTGTTCTATCAGATCGGGGCGGTGGATTCGTCGCAGGGAGTCGATTATTTCTCTGCGGTAGGTATGGTCATACCAGAAGAAATATCTTCGCTGCGCCAGCTTCTCGTCGCGGGTTCGCGCGCAGATGACCGGTTTGCCTGTATATGGATGTACACCCGAATAATATATCTCGGTGCTGACAGTCATGGGTGTAGGAGTGAAATCCTGCACTTGTTCGAGATGAAAGTCCAGTTCTTTGGTCTTCACGGCAAGCTGAGCCATATCGGCTTCGGTGCATCCCGGATGGCTCGATATGAAGTAGGGTATCAGCTGCTGTCGGAGTCCGCACCGGCGGTTGACGCTGTCAAAAATCTGCTTGAACGCATGAAACTGGTCGAACGAGGGCTTGCGCATCACTTCCAGCACACGCTGCTCGGTGTGCTCCGGAGCCACTTTGAGGCGTCCCGACACATGGCGTTCGATCAGCTCTTCATTATACCGGCGGTTGGTGGCGTCCGTCTCTTTTCTTCCCGTAGGATGCATCGACAGATCATAGCGCACGCCGCTTCCTATAAATGATTTCTTGACACCGGGCAGCCTGTCGACCGACTGATATATGTCAAGCAGACGGCTGTGGTCTGTGTCGAGATTTGGACACGGCGAGGGGTGCAGGCATGATGGCCTCATGCAGCGGCTGCATATCGACAGGTCGCGTCCGTGCATGCCGTACATATTGGCCGACGGACCACCGAGATCGCTGATATAGCCTTTGAAGTCAGGCATGCGGGTGACAGCTTCAGCCTCGCGCATGATCGACTCTTTGCTGCGCGAGGCTATGAATTTGCCCTGATGGGCCGATATGGTGCAAAACGCGCACCCACCGAAGCATCCGCGGTGCATGTTGATCGAATGGCGTATCATTTCGTAGGCCGGGATCGTCTTCCCTTTGTAGCGTGGGTGGGGGAGTCGAGTATACGGCAGGTCAAACGAGGCGTCTATCTCTTCCGTGGTCATCGGTGGCAGCATCGGGTTGACGCGCACCGCCACATCGCCGTAGCGCTGCCATATCGTTGCGCCGTGCATGCGGTTGCTCTGCTGCTCTATATGCTTGAAATTGGCCGATTGCAGGCGTTTGTCTGCCTTACATTCGTCCCAGCTGTGGAGTATGATGTTGTCGGCGTCGGGGGCAGGGATTTCTGACGCAGACACTATTCTGGCTGTCTGTGGAGTGTCAGTGAGTTCGTCGATACTGTGGCCGGAATCGAGCGCATGCGCTATCTCTCGTATGGTCTGTTCGCCCATTCCGTAGACGAGCAGGTCGGCTTTGGCATCGAGCAGTATCGAGGGGCGTAGCCTGTCCTGCCAGTAGTCATAGTGCGACAGACGCCGCAGTGACCCTTCTATGCCGCCGAGCACTATGGGCACATCAGGCCACAGTCGCCGCAATATCTCCGTATATACGATACTCGGATAGTCGGGGCGAGCGCCGTGGCGTCCGCCCGCCGTATAGGCGTCATCGCTGCGGCGCCGGCGGTTGGCGGTGTAATGGTTCACCATCGAATCCATTGCTCCGGGCGACACTCCAAAAAAGAGTCGCGGACGTCCGAGCTTCTTGAAGTCGCGGAGATCATCGCGCCAGTTAGGCTGAGGCACGATGGCTACACGATACCCCTCATGTTCGAGCACACGGCCTATGACAGCCGCGCCGAACGATGGGTGATCTACATATGCGTCGCCCGAAAACAATATCACGTCGGCCTCTTCCCAGCCGCGCAGTTTCATCTCTTTGGCCGAAGTGGGGAGGAATCTCCGCAGGTCAAGTGTAGGGTCGGTCATCACGCTTCCTCTTTTTCTTTCAACAGTTGCTCCATCTTCAACACTTCGTCACGCAGACGGGCGGCTTCGATGAATTCCATCCGTTTGGCGGCCTCGACCATCTCCATCCGTTTGCGGGTGATGGACCGCTGAAGCTCCTCGCACGTCATATAGGGTATCACCGGATCGGCGGCAATGTCGACTTGAGCGGTGTATTCATTCTCATAAATGACTTTCGACGCCTGGCCGTCGCGGCGCGAGCTTTTGGCTGCCGGCTTGCCCGAGCGTGATCCTGCGCTCTGCGATGCCGTGTCATCATCGCCGGTGTCCACCCCGATTATGCGGTTGCGGGCCTTGACTATCGCCTGCGGAGTTATGCCGTGCTCCTCGTTATAGGCCAGCTGTATCTGTCGGCGGCGGTTGGTTTCGTCAATGGTCAGCTGCATGCTGTCTGTGATTTTGTCGGCATACATTATCACGCGGCCGCCGAGATTACGTGCGGCACGGCCTACGGTCTGTGTCAGCGACCGGTGGGAACGCAGGAAACCCTCCTTGTCGGCGTCGAGTATGGCCACCAGCGATACCTCCGGCAGATCAAGACCCTCGCGCAACAGATTCACGCCGATCAATACGTCATAGACGCCTGCACGCAGATCGTCGAGTATTCTTATACGGTCGAGAGTATCCACATCGCTGTGTATATAGGCAGTCTTTATCTTCAGCTTAGTCATATAGTCGTTGAGCTCTTCGGCCATACGCTTTGTCAGCGTGGTCACCAGCACTCTCTCCTGACGCTCGATGCGAAGCTGTATCTCCTCCATCAGATCGTCGATCTGGTTGAGCGACGGTCTGACCTCTATTATCGGGTCGAGCAGACCGGTGGGGCGGATAAGCTGTTCTACCACCACGCCCTCGCTCTTCTCAAGCTCATAGTCGGCAGGGGTGGCGCTGACATACACTACCTGTTTCGTAAGCGACTCGAACTCCTCGAATTTCAGTGGGCGGTTGTCGAGAGCCGCAGGCAGTCTGAAACCGTATTCCACAAGATTCATCTTTCGCGACACATCGCCGCCATACATCGCCCGGATCTGTGGCACCGTCACATGGCTCTCGTCAATGATGGTAAGGAAATCGTCCGGGAAATAATCAAGCAGGCAGAACGGACGCATGCCCGGCTGACGGCCGTCAAAATAACGGCTGTAGTTCTCGATGCCGGGGCAGTGTCCCACCTCGCGCATCATCTCCACGTCGTAGGTGACACGCTCATATAGGCGCTTGGCCTCCAGCTCGCGGGCTTCGCGGTTGAAAAAGCCCACCTGTTCTCCAAGGTCAAGTGCTATCTGTGCTATGCCGCTGGCCATGCGCTGCGGAGAGGTGACGAAAATGTTGGCCGGGAATATTTTGAATGAATCGTGCTTGCCGAGCACCACATTGTCGCGCGGATAATAGCTTGACACCGACTCTATCTCGTCGCCCCAGAAGGTGACACGCACCACGATCTCCTCGTAGGCCAGATATATGTCGACTGTGTCGCCCTTAACCCTGAAATTGCCTCGACCAAGCTCCATCTCGTTACGGCTGTAGAGGGCGCCTACAAGTTCGCGAAGAAAGGCGTTGCGGCTCACCTTGCGGCCGCGGTATGCCTCGATCACATTGCTGTTGAAGTCCTCCGGATTGCCCATGCCGTAGATGCACGACACAGAGCTGACGACTATCACGTCCTGACGTCCTGACAGCAGAGCCGATGTCGTGGCCAGCCGCAGTTTGTCGATCTCGTCGTTGATCATCAGATCTTTCTCGATGTATTTGTCTACCGACGGAATATACGCTTCGGGCTGATAATAGTCGTAATACGATACGAAGTATTCCACCGCATTATCCGGGAAGAAGTTCTTCATCTCGCTGTAGAGCTGTGCTGCCAGAGTCTTGTTGTGGCTTAGTATCAGGGTTGGACGCTTCACCTCCTTTATGACGTTGGCCATGGTGAAGGTCTTGCCCGAGCCTGTCACTCCAAGCAATGTCTGGGCCGGCAGTCCCTGATTGATGCCTTCCACAAGCTCCTTTATCGCACGCGGCTGGTCGCCGGTCGGACTGTATTCTGATGCAAGTCTGAAATCCATAAGCTACTTAGAGTATGTTTGAATTTCACTTCTGTTCACTCAAAGAGGATTTTCGGAGAGATTTGCGTGAGTTGAGGAGGGAGCGATGCGGGCATCGTGACCGATGAAACTTGACGGAAATAGCCCGAAAAGACCTTTGAGGGGATAGAAAGAAGTCCATATATATTTCTTCGTGTTAAAATCAAACATACTCTTAATTTGCAAAGTTACTCATTTTTTCCGCTCGGCAGAGTGCGAATTCGTCGCATTATTTGTTTATCTTTGTAAATAACCGTTTAACGACTGGTTTATTATGGCGATCCGTAAACAAACGCCACCGTTAACTACGGATTACTGATGACGTTAATATTACCAACTAATCTCTAAAAGTTAATTATCATGCTTAAGAAAGGCGATAAAATCCCCTCTGTGCTCGGACTCGCGTCAGATGGGACTGAAGTGATGGCTTCCGATTTTGCGGGAAAGCCACTTGTGATTTATTTTTATCCGAAGGACAATACACCGGGATGCACAGCCGAGGCCTGTTCGCTGCGTGACTCCTATCCGGCTCTGCTCGATAAGGGTTATACACTCATCGGCATAAGCAAGGATTCGGTCGAAAGCCACCGTAAGTTTGCCGAAAAGTATTCTCTGCCGTTTCTGCTCCTGAGCGACCATTCGACTGAAGTCAATCAGGCTTTCGGTGTGTGGCAGCTCAAGAAAATGGCCGGCCGGGAATATATGGGCACAGTGCGCACCACCTTCATCACCGATGCCGATCATGTTATTACCGAAGTGATCACAAAGGTCGATACAAAAAAAGCCGCCGATCAGCTTCTGCCACTGCTGTAGTGCATACGGGTGGCTGCTTATTGGGCGCTGTCAAATTAATCTTTTTTGCCGACAGCCTTTGAATCTTGCTCATGAAGGTAAGTCTGGTATGACGCGTCCACGACATAGCTGAAAGGATCCCGGATAGATAAAAGAAGCGGTGTTCATCGGCTTTGGGAAGCCATGATACACCGCTTCGTTATGTCTGTATATTCGCTGATCGCTTATTTTTGCGACTGCTTGCTGTAGGTCATCTTTATCTTTGCTTTGTCAAGCGATATCTTGACCATAGCCGGTTTGGTGACGTATGGCGATACGTTGGTGATGTACGTCGTGCCGGATGTATAATAGCTCGACGAAGTGGTCTCGGTCTCGAGATTTACCGGAGTCAGTATGAATGTCCAGTCATCGGCTGTCACAGTGCTTTTCTCAAGCATGTCAAGTATATACTGGCGCATCTCGCTGAATGTATAGCTTTTCTTTGTGGCGTCGTATGTGGCCATGAACGAGGTGCCCGAATCCGCGATCTTGTTTTCTTCAAAAAACTCGCTTTTTTTGTTCTTCAGCACCATGAGCACATGCTGCGGTACTTCGATATTGTAGTCGTTGGCGATCTCTTCGGCCGGTATCTCGAAGCTGACGTTGTTGAGCACCGAGAGTTTGCTCGCTCCGCGGCGGTAGCTTGCAAGGATGTCGGCCAAGGGGAATGTCAGCTCCACTTCCGTTCCGGCCGGAGCTATGAGTATATTGTCGCCCGAATTGATCATCCCTCGTATCTCGGGGCTTATCGTCAGGTCAATGTTGTTGTTGGTGATCACCTCGGGAGTCACAGCCATGTATGAGCGCACAAGGTTATAGATTGTGTCCTTCTCTACATCGTTCACAGTCACCTGCATCTTCTTGCGGTAATACACATTGATTCGGGTTTCGGTGATGTTCATCACTCGTCCCGATCCGAATGTATTGGTCACATATATGCCGGGAAACCAAGAGGTGAATGCCGCCGGCGTAGTGAAGTCTTCAGGCACTTGTTCAAAATGGGTAAACAGGTCTGTGGCCAGCGACTTCGGAAGATCGACCTGAACGGAGCGGAACGACAGCTGATTGACCGAGTCGTTCCAGAGTGCATTGGCCGTATAGATAGTCTCGCCGAGTTTGTCGGCGGTCGAATAATAACCATCCGGAGAGAAGTTGCTGTATATGGGCGACGGCAGAGCCTTGTTCAGTTTGTACACCTCCAGTCCCATCGGCACGATAGAGTCGCCGGTGAAGTCATTGGTGGTCATAAACATGATGAGTTTGCAGGAATCCACATCAGCTGCAGTCACTCCGGCGGTGTCAAGATTCATGGAAGGCATGAACTGGCACACGAAATCCGACTCGATAGATCCGTACTCCTTGGCATCGAGCCGGCCTATCAGCTGGGTCAGGGTGCGGCTCTGCACCACAGGATTGTCAACGGTGCGACCCGTCACACTGAATGTCGAGTCGACAACTATTTCGGATGTCATCACATCGTCAACCAGAGTGGAGCCGATGGTAGTGGAGTCATCGTTGCAGGCACACAGAGCCAGCAGTGAGCCTAAGGCCGTAATGATCAGCGGGCATTTCATAGTTTATGCAGGTAGGGGAGAGCTTTTGAGCTTTTTTAGTCTGAAGATTTGGAGTCATTCTCCTTTTGCGAGAGAATCGACTGGTAGAAATCATGGTATGCGGCAGTGGTGGCCTCTTCGCCGTCCGGCCCCGGATATTCAAGCACCGGCTTGCCGCTTTGGCGTGCATATTCCACCAGCCCGGCCGGTATGTCGGGAGTCGTCACTACGATGGCATCGCTGTGGTCGATTCCGAGCTTGTTGAGGGTCATCCAGTCGAAGTCGCCGCCGCCAAGCGATTGCAGGCATTCATCGGTAAAGCCGGCCATCTTGAGCTTCTCTGCAAATCGCGCGTCGAGCTTGCCCTCGAATGATTCCGGACGCAGCGAGTAGACCACCAGTGAGCGTGAAAGCCCCGGGTCATCCTGATAAAGATGGCGTATGTAGAGCGGAGCAAGCGCGGTGATCCATCCGGTGCAATGTATTACAGTGGGATCCCAGCGGAGTTTGCGCACGGTTTCGATTACGCCGCGCACGAAAAACATCGAACGCTCGTCGTTGTCCTCCGGCGATGACTCTGTTTCGAGAACCTTTGTTCCAGGACCCTCGAAATAGTCGTCATTGTCAATGAAATACACCTGCATGCGGGTGGGCTGGAGAGTGGCCACCTTGATTATCAGAGGATGGTCGTTGTCATCAATAGATATGTTCATCCCCGAAAGCCGTATCACCTCGTGAAGCTGGTTGCGGCGCTCGTTTATACTGCCGTATTTGGGCATAAACGTTCTTACTTCGTAGCCATGGCTTTGTATGTCCTGCGGCAGATTGCGGCCGAAGAGCGACATGGGTGTCGAGGGCAGGTAGGGATTGATCTCCTGAGAGATGTAAAGTATTTTTTGATGATTCATTTCATTTGGGAAGACTCCATATTAGGGCATTCCGGCTGCAAAGTTAGCCATTTTTTTTGAATTTTGCCACTTTTTATCCGTAAGCGGCGCGTTTGCCTGCGTGTATGGACTGCTGTATGGACGCAAGCAGGCCTGTCGGGCTACAACGCCTGCCTGCATCATGCCCAATTGTTGTGCTCTATGGTTGTGTTGATGGGTTTTCGCCATATAGAGTTTTTTCACTACCTTTCCTCTAAAAACGTATTGGTAATTTTCTTTCCGGATTGCTGAAAACACCAAGGAGAATGGTGCATTCCTTGTTACAGGCATACGGCGAGCCTGTCCATGACCCTGAATAGGGATGGATAGAGATATAAGATTGTTACTTTCCTCTACAAGCTTGGGTAGCTTATGCCGGTGTCCAACTCCTTCCGATGCCTTTGCAAATTTGCGAACCGGGCTGCGATGCACCACAAAGGTAATTACATTGTACCGGAAGGTATGTCGAATGACTATCGGATGACAGTCGATCCAAGTCTTTTCATTTGTTCCTCCATCTTCTTTTGTTCCTCAAGCCTTTTGAGGTAAATGTCGATGAAGTCCTGTTCTTTGGTGAGCATGTGCCATACGGCAACGAGTATTTTGCGTGCGATGGCCACTTGTATTTTCATTTTGCTCTTTTTCTTGACCGTGGTTTGGA
>Ga0137306_100088_pt1 | contig 141821 bp, 96 predicted proteins | sample Inofroosms_March_FD_97187 | JGI IMG/M metagenome (GOLD analysis project Ga0137306, IMG submission 97187) | Mouse cecal microbial communities from Vienna, Austria - N-Acetylneuraminic and N-Acetylglucosamine D2O microcosms_March | ecosystem: Host-associated > Mammals > Digestive system > Large... | reverse complement strand
ATCCAATTCGCACTCGGAAAATAGCTTTGCGATATGCCGTTCCACGCTTGCTCCCGTAACATGGAATATCGTAGCGATTTCTTCGACGGTCATCCATACCGTTCCATCGGATGACAAAGCCACTGCAACGTGGGCGGGTTCTATGATAATGGCGCCTCGTTCCATAGCTATGCCTCCAACGCTATTTTCTCGATATTTTCTAATTGTCCCGCCAATGCTTGCATGTCCCGACCTATTTTGTCGTTGGTAATGCGGGCATAGATTTGGGTCGTTACAATGTTCGTGTGGCCCAGCATCTTCGATACGGTCTCGATCGGCACTCCTTTGGCCAGCGTCATCGTCGTCGCGAATGTGTGCCGCGCAAGATGGAACGTGATGTTCTTCTCGATTCCGCATAGGTCGGCAATCTCTTTCAGATACGAATTGAGTTTCTGATTACTCAGTACAGGCAGCAATCGACCGTCGGGCAGCGTTCCTTCGTATTTCTTCAAAAGCATTTCAGGTACTTTCAGCAGCGGTACGTTTACCGGCGTCTGCGTCTTGTGTCTGTGCGTCATAATCCATAGCTTGCCGTCGAACGAGGTGCGGATGTTTTCCTTGGTCAGATTTCGCACGTCGATGTATGCCAATCCCGTAAAGCACGAAAAGATAAACACGTCGCGCACTTGTTCCAGCCGTACGCACGGCATCTTCTTTTGCAGGATGCGTTGCAGTTCTTCTTCGGTCAGATAGCCGCGGTCTACTTTCTTCAAGCGGATTCGATAGTTGGCGAACGGATCGCTGAAGATCCATCCGTTGTTCTTCGCTTCGATGATAATCATGCGGAGCGTTTGCAGAAACTTGGCTGCCGTGTTTTGACAGCATTGCTTTTCCGTCCGCAGATATTGTTCGAAGCTCACAAGAAACGAATGCGTTACTTCTTTCAGTGCCACATCTTTCACCCGATACTTTGTCTGAATGAACTCTTCCACCCTTCGGAAGCAGCGGTCGTATTTGCGATAGGTAGCTGCACTCTTGCTGATACCTACCAATTTCTGCACGTCTTCGTTGTGCTTGCGAAACGTCCCCAGCAGAGTTTGTTGGCGAACGGTAATCCCTAAAAAGGCATTGCGTACTTTCTCCGCCGTTACATAGGCTTCGTATTTCTCGATTTCCCGATAGTGGTTGCGCAGGCTCGTCCGTATTTCGTCGAGTAGTGCGTTGAATTCGCGTGCGGCTTTCGTCGTGCCGAGCATCTTTTGATTCGTCGTATCCCACAGCTGCGGTTCGATGTCCAGCTTCGAGCTGAATTGTACGGATTCTCCATTGACCGTAACACGAATCATAATGCCCGCTTTACCAGCTCTGTTTACTTGATTCTTTCGGGCATAGAAAAGAATCGTGAATGTGCTTTTGCTCATAATACCTCTCGTTTTGTTCCCGCCGGGCGATTTCTGTAACGATCGCCGTCGGCAAAGAACCGGTTAATAATTGGTTTATGAACAGACACTGCAAGGACAATAGACGACAAATCAGCGACTTATGTCGTAAATCGTTACTAAAATCCCAAAGCCGTTTTAGTAACGGTTTTAGTAACGCGACTTTGTCCGAACGGGGCTTTTTCGAGGCTTTCTGATGTCGTGGAAATAGAAACGAAAATCCCGCAAAACCTTGATTTTGCGGGATTTGTCTTCGTTTGGCTCCGATTTGTCTCGGATCGAAGTGGAGAATACGAGATTCGAACTCGTGACCTCTTGCATGCCATGCAAGCGCTCTAGCCAGCTGAGCTAATCCCCCGTTGCGAGTGCAAAGGTAAAACGAATTTTTGAAAATCCAAACAAAAAACGAATAAAGGTGGGGCGGATGCGAAATATGCCGGCGGAATGCCGCGGATCGATGGCCCGGCCCGGGCGGAATTGCGGGAAATCCGCATACGGGGTCCGGGAGCGGAATATGGGAAAAAAGCGGAGACCGCCGGAATCCGGAAGTCTCCGCCCATACACAGCGGGAGGAGGGCTACACCTCCCAGGTGGCGCCGGACCGCAGCAGATCGTCGACGCACCGGATTTTGGACGTGGCCCTGACCTCCTCGACCTGCCGTTCGACGGCCAGGTCGTAGACCGCATCGTCCTCGACGGCCCGGATGACGCCCACGGCCACCGGATAGTCGGGGTATTTCATCGCGGCGAGCATCGAGTGAAGCGTCGTGTCGCGCTCGTGGGCGTCGTGCGTCAGCACATCGTCGAGCGTGTAGCCGTCCTGGCCAACGGTCACCACCTTGAGCTTCATGTTCTCGAAGACGAGACCCTTTTCGTTGTTGGCGCCGAAGAGCATCTTCTCGCCGTGGCGCAGCGTGATCGTACGCTCGGCGCGCGTGGCCTTGTCGGCCGCAAAGGCGGCATGGGTCTTGTCGTTGAAGATCACGCAGTTCTGCAGTACTTCCACGACCGACATGCCGCGGTGCAGCGCGGCGGCCACCATGCACTCCTTGGAGAGGTTGACCTCCATGTCGATCGAGCGGGCGAAGAAGGTGCCCTTGGCGCCGATGACCAGCTCGCCGGGGTTGAACGGCTTCTCGACCGTACCGTAGGGCGAAGTCTTCGTGATCTTGCCCAACTTCGACGTGGGCGAGTACTGGCCCTTGGTCAGACCGTAGATTTCGTTGTTGAACAGGATGACGTTGAGGTCGACGTTGCGGCGGATGGCGTGGATGAAGTGGTTGCCGCCGATGGCCAGCGAGTCGCCGTCGCCTGTCGTGACCCACACGTTGAGCCGCGGATTGGCCACCTTGACGCCCGTGGCCACGGCATTGGCGCGGCCGTGGACCGAGTGGAAGCCGAAGGTCTTCATGTAGTAGATGAAGCGCGACGAACAGCCGATGCCCGAGACGAACGTGAAGAGGTTGTGCGGCGTGTCGGTGCGGTCGGCCACTTCGGGCAGGGCGCGCTGCACGGCATTGAGGATGGCGTGGTCGCCGCAGCCGGGGCACCAGCGCACTTCCTGGTCGCTCTTGAAGTCGGCGGGGGTGTATTTGTAGTCTGCCATGGTTTTACTGCAATAAGGATTCGAATTTCTGTTTCAGCTCCACGATGGTGAAGGGCTGGCCCTCGCACTTGTTGAACTGCTCGTAGCGGAACTCCTGCAGGTGCTGGCGCAGGTAGGCGGCGAACTGTCCTTCGTTGAGTTCGCACACCACGATGCGGCGGAAGCGGGCGAAGATCTCCTTCACGCCGCGGGGCAGCGGGTTGATGTAGTTGAAGTGGCAGAGCGAGACGCGTTTGCCTTCGTCGCGCATCCGGTCGACGGCATTCTGCAGGTGGCCGCGCGTGCCGCCCCAGCCTACGACCAGCAGGTCGCCCTCGGCATCGCCGTAGACCGTCTGTTCGGGGATGTAGTCGGCGATCTTCGCTACCTTGGCCGCCCGGGTCGAGACCATCGTCTGGTGGTTGGCCGGGTCGTGCGAGATGCACCCTTTCACGCAGTCTTTTTCGAGGCCGCCGACGCGGTGTTCGAGACCCGTTTTGCCGGGGAACGCCCAGCCGCGGGCCAGTTTTTCGTTGCGCACGTAGGGCATGAACCCGCCTTCGGGCGCTTGGTCGACGATGGGCGGGCAGATGGCAGGGTACTCCTTCATCTGCGGGATGCGCCAGGGCTCCGAGCCGTTGGCTATGAATCCGTCGGTGAGCAGCACCACGGGCGTCATGTGCTCCATGGCGATGCGTCCGGCTTCGAACGCGTAGTGGAAACAGTCGCTCGGCGACGAGGCGGCTACCACGGCCACGGGACACTCGCCGTTGCGGCCGTAGAGCGCCTGCTGGAGGTCGCTCTGTTCGGTTTTGGTCGGCAGACCCGTCGAAGGACCGCCGCGCTGCACGTCGACCACCACCAGCGGCAGCTCGGTCATGACGGCCAGGCCCAGCGCTTCGCTCTTGAGCGAGAGGCCGGGGCCCGAAGTGGTCGTCACGGCGAAGTTGCCGGCGAATGCCGCGCCGATGGCGGTGCAGATGCCCGCGATCTCGTCTTCGGCCTGCACGGTCTTCACGCCCAGGTCCTTGCGCTTGGCCAGCTCCTCCAGAATCACCGTTGCCGGGGTGATGGGGTAGGAGCCGCAGAAGAGCGGCAGCCCGGCCTTTTCGGCCGCGGCGCAGAGCCCCCATGCCGTGGCCACGTTGCCGTTGATGGAGCGGTAGGTGCCCTTTTCGAGCCGGGCCGGCGCCACGCGGTAGTTGTTGGCGAACTGGTGGGTGTTGGCCGCATAGTTGTAGCCGGCCTTGATGGCCAGCTTGTTGGCTTCGGCGACGGCGGGATTCTTCTTGGCGAACTTGCCGTCAAGATAACGCAATGCGTGCTCCTCCGGGCGGTCGAAGAGCCAGAAACAGATGCCCAGCGCGAACATGTTCTTGCACTTGACCACCGTCTTGTTGTCGAGGCCCGTTTCCTTGAGCGCCTCGCGGGTCATCGAGGTGATGTCGGGCACCACGACGTTATATTCGTCCAGCCTGAGCTCGGCCAGCGGGTCGAGTGTGGCGAATCCGGCCTTGCGGATGTGCTCCTCGGTGAGCGAATCGCCGTCGAGGATCACCGTGGCACCCGGCTTGAGCCATTTGCGGTTGGCCTTGAGCGCCGCGGGGTTCATGGCCACCAGCACGTCGCAGTAATCGCCCGGATTGAGCTGGCGCCGGTTGCCGAAGTGGACCTGAAAGCCCGAGACGCCGGCAACGGTGCCCTGCGGGGCGCGGATTTCGGCAGGGTAGTCGGGGAAGGTCGAGATGCCGTTGCCCATCAGTGCCGAAGTGTCGGAGAAGAGCGTGCCCGTGAGCTGCATGCCGTCGCCCGAGTCGCCCGAGAAGCGGATCACGACGTCCTGCAGTTCATGCACAGAGTTCTGTTCCATGTCTTAAATGAAAGGTAAGGTTAGTTTTTGTAAGACTATACAAATATAGGAATATATTGTTAGATTGTTCACAATCCGCGGAAATTATTTGCGGCCGGGGATGTCTCCAAGGCTGGTCGGCTTTTCTGCAGAGGGCGAATCGCAGCGCTCCGGGGAACCGGGAGCAATGAACGATCGGGAGAGGCGGTATGCTTGTCGTGTCGGGCGCTTGTTTTCCACGGAAAGACATATGTTCATCTGCGGCGGCCGGGGTCGGACGCATCGGAGATGCGGGCCGCTGCGGAGAGCAACGCAGCGCGTAGCCGGGTGGGGTGGCCGCAAGCAGATTCTTCGTCGCTATGCTCCTCAGAATGACAGGGGCAGGAGGGGCGCTCGGAATGATAAGGAGCGCCGGGAAGATAGATGTGCAACGGCGGGGGGACTGACGAAGGACGGCATTCGGAATGACGAGGGAAAGGAGCCGGTCTTCGAATGCCGAATGGCCGCGGCATGTCATGTTTGGAAGAGCTGAATATCTGTTTTAAAGGGGAGAATCTGCTCGGTCTTTACGGCCGGGATGAAAAAAAGGAGGTGCTTCGGAAAGCACCTCCTGGCGATGGACGGCTGGCCCGTTTATTTGGGCTGTTTGCCGATGTAGGCGAGGATGCCGCCGTCGACGTAGAGAACGTGGCCGTTGACGAAGTCCGACGCTTCGGAAGCGAGGAACACGGCGGGGCCCATCAGATCCTCGGGTGTGCCCCAGCGTGCGGCGGGCGTCTTGGCGACAATGAAGGCGTCGAACGGATGGCGCGAACCGTCGGGCTGCTTCTCGCGCAGCGGGGCGGTCTGCGGCGTGGCGATGTAACCCGGGCCGATGCCGTTGCACTGGATGTTGTACTCGCCGTACTCCGAGGCGATGTTGCGCGTGAGCATCTTCAGACCGCCCTTGGCGGCAGCGTAGGCCGACACGGTCTCGCGGCCGAGCTCCGACATCATCGAGCAGATGTTGATGATCTTGCCGTGGCCTTTCTTGATCATCGACGGAATGACGGCTTTCGAGACGATGAACGGACCGTTGAGGTCGATGTCGATTACCTGGCGGAACTCGGCGGCGGTCATTTCGTGCATGGGGATGCGCTTGATGATGCCGGCGTTGTTCACAAGGATGTCGATCACGCCGACCTCCTTTTCGATCTGCGCCACCAGCGCGTTGACCTGCTCTTCGTTGGTCACGTCGCAGACGTAGCCGTGGGCCTCGATGCCTTCGGCCTTGTAGGCGGCCAGACCTTTGTCCACGAGTTCCTGCTTGATGTCGTTGAAGACGATCTTGGCGCCCTGGCGTGCGAATGCCGTGGCCAGTGCGAAGCCGATGCCGTAGGAAGCGCCCGTGACAAGCGCGACCTTGCCTTCCAAAGAAAAGTTTACCATTTTATTAAGGGAAAAGTTAAAGTTTTTTTAAGGGTGAGCCTTGCGATCGGACGGAGCTGAAGCCACCGCAGGGTGGATTTTGCCGCGACAAAAGCAAAGCCGAAACCACGCAAGGGGGCATTCCGGGAGACGGAACGGCCCCCTCCCGGAACGAAGCGCCTTATTTCAGGTCGGTGATCTTCGAGAAGTCCTGGTCGCCGTAGTCGAGATTCTCGCCGCCCATGCCCCAGATGAAGGTGTAGTTGTGCGTGGCGGCGGCGCTGTGGATCGACCACTCGGGCGAGAGGACGGCCTGGTCGTTCTTCATCCAGATGTGGCGCGTCTCCTCGACTTCGCCCATCAGATGGCAGACGGCGTGCTCCTCGGGCACCTCGAAGTAGAAGTAGGCTTCCATGCGGCGCGAGTGGACGTGGGCCGGCATGGTGTTCCACACGCTGCCCGGCAGCAGTTCGGTCATGCCCATCTGCAGCTGACACGTGGGCAGCACCTGGTTGACCAGCATCTTGTTGATGTTGCGGTCGTTGGAGCCTTCGAGCGAACCCATGTGGGCCACCACGGCGTCGGCCTTGGTCACCTTGCGGTCGGGGTAGGTGCAGTGGGCCGTCGTGGAGTTGAAATAGAACTTGGCGGGGTGCTGCGGATCGGCGCTCTCGAAGGTCACTTCGCGGTCGCCGGCACCCAGGTAGAGCGCTTCCTTGCAGTCGAGTTCGAAAACCGTGTCGCCCGACTTCACGCGGCCCTTGCCGCCGACGTTGAAGATGCCCATCTCGCGGCGCGTGAGGAAGTGGGGGGCTTTGAGCGGGTCGATGGCTTCGAGCCGAAGTGTTTCGTTGACGGGCATGGCGCCGCCCACGATCATGCGGTCGTACATCGAGTATACCATGTTGACTTCGTCGGCCGCGAAGACCTTTTCGATCAGAAAGTCGCGGCGCAGCCGGGCCGTGTCGTAGTGCTTGGCATCCTCGGGATGCGCGGCATAGCGGATTTCGTAGTTGGTTTTCATCGGGTTATTGTTTGTTATGTCGTTGTCGTGGCAGCCGGGATTTTCCAGTGCGGAAAGGCGGGAGTTGCAGGACAACTTACACCAAGATAAGCCAAAGATAGGGAGAAGAAATCGAAAATGAAAAATTATGCGATGAAAAATGCCATTCCCGACAGCTTCTTTGTCATTGCGGGCAGGTGCGGGCGATTGCGCGGGTCCGCGCTGGAGCGTCTCCGCGGGTTTCGTCCGGAAACGCGTCCGCGCTTCGCAAGCCTCTCGGAGTGCTCCGCATGCCGTTCGGGGCGAATCCGGCCCGGCAGCGGCCGGGGTTTCCGGCGGCAGGTGCGGCACTTCTCTGCGGCCAGGGCAATACGGGGGCTCCGGCGGTCAGCGGAGCGAGTTCATGCGGATCGAAGCCTTCACGAGCGCGATGGCGCGGATGCGGCTGACGGCGACTTCCTTGTCGGCGTGGTGGGGATTCTGGCTCACCAGCTTGACGAAGCCCTCGCGGTCGGACTTCTGGATGTATTTGACGGTGACGTACTCTTCGCCGTCGATGTCGATCGAGAGCAGGTACATGTCGCCCCAGAAGATGTCGTTCAGATCGCGCAGCTGCTTGTACAGCACGATGTCGCCCGACTTGAGCAGCGGGTACATCGAGTCGCCCACGATGTAGATCGCCCCGTCGCACTTGGGCAGGTTGGGGATGTGGATGAAGTTGATGGGTTTGGCCTGCGCCTGGTCGGTGAAGAGCGGCACCAGGCCCGCCGTGCCCTCGATCGAGTAGAGCGGCACGCTCTGCAGGGGCAGCGAGTTGTCGGTGCGGTGCATGTAGGCCGTCAGATCGGGTTCGGCGCTGAACATCGGCCCGTGTCCGGATTCGAGCCACTCGGGATTGACGTTCAAATCTTGAACAAGAATGTTGCGGTTGCGCGACGAGAGTCCCGCTTTGCCGGTCTCGATCATGGAAAGCGCCGCTTTGCCGATGCCAAGTCGCTGTGCAAGCTGCTCTTGCGTCCATCCGAGTTGCTTGCGTATCAATTTTACCCGCTCGTTCATAGGATGCCTATTGAAAAATTTTATAGTAAAAAATCGTGTTTCGGTGTATTGAAATTCAATTATTGAATATATCTTTGTCCTGCAAAATTAAGCAATTTGTTTTTGCTGGCAAAAAATTTACCAAAAAAAATAAATCAAGAATCAACATGTATTCGGTTTCCGACCAACTTTATGCGGAAGTGACGGCCCGCCTCCGGGCGGCCATCGGCGACAAAGGCTATTTTTCGGGCTCGGTAGACGGCGAAACGGACGAGGTGGCCTGGCGGTTGACGGCGTCGGTGCTCGTCTACCGCCGGCGGGTGTCGCTGCCCGAGGGCGACGAGGAGCGCATCGCCGACCTGGTGCCCGTGTGGTGGGAGTTCCACACGGTGGTGCCCGAGGGCGAGATACTCAACGACTTTTCGTTCGGCGACGTGCGGGATGCAATAAGGAATTCGTAGCCCGAACCGGCCCGGTTGAACGAATTGCGGCTGTTCGTCTCTCTTGTTCGCATTCGGAGCAGTCCCTATTTCCAGAAACCGCCCTCACCTTTCACTTTTCACCTTTCACCTTCTTTAAGTTCCGGCACCCTTCCCGTCTGTGGGCGCGGCGCCGCCCGCCGGAACCGGTTTCGAGCAACGGACCCGCCCGTCGTGGCGCCGCACAAGGGGTCCGGAAAAACGATTCGTATGAACAAACGAACAGCTGTCGCCTCTGCGGGAAATGCTCCCGCAGAGGTTCTTGTTCCGGGGCTTGACTTCCCGGAACCGTCGGCGGAGCCGCACTTCGCTCCGCCGGAATCCGCCCCGGCTACTACGGACGACCCGGCCGGAGATCCGAAAAAAACGAAGAGACGCGCGCCGGCAACGCGCAAACAAACAAAGCGCACGACTGCCGAACAGCCGTTGCCGGCCGGAGCGCAGGCCTTGGAAGCGAGCGGAGAATCGCCCGTCGACCGGTCCGGGAACTCTTCGGGTACGGCCGCCGGGAATACGACGCGGCTGTCATCCGGAGATCCGGCCGGCCCGCCGGCTGAAAGGATGTCTGAAGCGCCGGTCGGAAGGTTGCCCGAAAAACCGGTGAAAAGTTTGCCTGAGGCGCCGGCCGAAAAGCGGTCCGGAAGGTTGCCGCACGCCGGGGATTCCGGACCGGCGCAACCGGAAGTTCCGCCGTCGTTCGAAACCTTTGCGGGGCTGGTCTATCCGTTTCTGGAGCTGCAATGCTTCCACCGCAACTATTACCGGGTGCTGGAAGCCTTCGCCCGGGGGCGTGTGCGGCGGCTGATCGTCACCATGCCGCCCCAGCACGGCAAGAGCGTGGGGGCCACCACGTTGCTGCCGGCCTATGTGCTGGGGCTTGACCCCGACTGCCGGGTGGCGATCGCTTCCTACTCGGGGTCGCTGGCCTCGAAGTTCAACCGCCGTGTGCAGCGCATCCTCGAGTCGCGCGAATACGGCGACATCTTCCCCGCCACCACCATCAAGCGCGGCACCCGGCCGCCCAACTACATCCGCACGGCCGACGAGGTCGAGATCATCGGCCGCCGGGGCGGTCTGCTCTCGGTGGGGCGCGAGGGCTCGCTGACGGGCAACCGCGTCGACTGCTTCATCCTCGACGACCTCTACAAGGATGCCCTGGAGGCCAATTCGCCGCTCATCCGCGCCAATTGCTGGGAGTGGTACACCTCGGTGGTGCGTACGCGCATGCACAACACCTCGCGCGAACTGATCGTCTTCACGCGTTGGCACGAAGAGGACCTCATCGGCACCATCATGGCGCGCGAGCCGGTCGTGGAGCTGACCCGCTGGTCGCAGCTCGAAACGTTGCAGCCCGGCCAGTGGCTCCATCTCAACTTCGAAGCGCTCAAGGCCTCGCCCGCCACCGAACTCGATGCGCGCTCTCCGGGCGAGGCGCTCTGGGAGGCGCAGCACGGAGCGGAGCTGCTGGCGGCCAAGCGCCGGCTCGACCCGCTGCAGTTCGAAGCCATGTACCAGGGCCGTCCCTCGGCGCGCGAGGGGCTGCTCTATGGTCCCAACTTCGCGGAGTACGACCGCCTGCCGCACGAAATCGTGCGCTACGGCAACTACACCGACACGGCCGATACGGGCGACGATTACCTGTGTTCGCTCTCCTATGCGGTCGACACCGACGGGGTGATCCACATCACCGATGCGGTCTATTCGCGCGAGGCGATGGAGGTGACCGAGGAGCTGGTGGCCGGGATGCTGGTGCGTTCCGGTACGCGTCAGGCGGCGGTGGAGAGCAACAACGGCGGGCGCGGATTCGCCAGGGCCGTGCAGCGCCTGGCACCGGAGGTGCGTGTGGAGTGGTTCCACCAGCACGGCAACAAGGAGGCGCGCATTCTCTCCAATGCGGCCACGGCCATCCATCTGCTGCGCTTCCCGCAGGGGTGGAACCAGCGGTGGCCCGAGCTCTATGCCCATCTGACGACCTACCGGCGTCAGTTCCGCGCCAACCGCTGGCACGACGCGGCCGACGTCATAACCGGCATCGTCGAGCGCGAGGCCGCCGACGGCGGGCGCCGGAAACTGTGCGGCGTGCGGTTTTTGTGATTCGGAACCTTAAACACCCAATGCGCATGCGGACTGCGGCCCGGGTGCAACGGTTTCTTTTCGAACAGGTTTTCCCGTTTCGGCATCGGCTCCGCGCTCGGCTTGCGAAAAATTGCTTCGGGGGGCGGCTCGCGCCAAGGGACGCGACCCCCGCAGCCGCCCCCGAGGACGGGACGGAGGATGCAGAAGACAGTTGAAGGTCCGATTCTCGCCTGAAGTCCGCGCGTTGCCGGCCGATGAACGATTTTGTCCCAAAATTCCGATAAATTCGTCCGAAATGCGTATATTTGGCCCTGTCATCAAACATGCGAAAACGAATGAAACCATTGAAAATCGGAAATTTGTGCGCCTCCGTACCTGTCGTGCAGGGCGGTATGGGCGTAGGCATATCGCTTTCGGGTCTGGCTTCGGCCGTGGCGTCGGAAGGCGGCATCGGAGTGATCTCGTCGGCGGGGCTCGGCGCGATCTACAACGACCGCTCGAAAGACTACCGCGAAGCCTCGATCCTGGGGCTGAAGGAGGAGTTGCGCAAGGCGCGCGAAGCCACGCGCGGCATCATCGGCGTGAACGTCATGGTGGCCATGTCGAATTTCGCCGACATGGTGCGCACGGCCGTCGCCGAGCGGGCCGACATCATCTTCTCGGGTGCGGGGCTGCCGCTCAATCTGCCGTCGTTCCTCACCGAGGGTGCCCGGACCAAGCTGGCGCCCATCGTCTCGTCGGCGCGGGCTGCGGTGCTGCTGTGCCGCAAGTGGTTCGAGGAGTACCGCTACGTGCCCGACGCCATCGTGGTCGAGGGCCCCAAGGCGGGCGGCCACCTGGGTTACAAGCGCGACCAGATCGAGGACGCCGACTACGCACTTGAGAAACTGGTGCCGGAGATCGTGGCCGAGGTGGCGAAGTTCGGCGCCGAGCACGACCGCCATATTCCGGTCATCGCCGGCGGCGGCATCTACACGGGCGAGGACATCTACCGCACGATGGAGCTGGGCGCCGAGGGCGTGCAGATGGGCACCCGCTTCGTGACGACGGAGGAGTGCGATGCCGATCCGGCCTTCAAGCAGTCCTACATCGACGCCCGCCGCGAGGACATCGAGATCATCGAGAGTCCGGTCGGTATGCCGGGCCGTGCGATCCGCAGTTCGTTCCTCGAGCGGGTCAAGGCGGGCCTCAAGCGCCCCAAGGCCTGCCCGTTCGACTGCATCCGCACGTGCGACGTCACCCACAGCCCCTATTGCATCATGCTGGCGCTCTACAACGCATTCAAGGGCAAGTTGCAGAACGGCTACGCTTTCTGCGGCGCCAACGCCTGGCGTGCCGAAAAGATCCAGACGGTGCGCGAGCTGATGTCGTCGCTGAGTGCCGAATACGATTCCTTTGCGCAGAAAATCAAAGGTTTGGCAAGATAGAGGCGCATCCTTTCCCCGGTTCGGCGCGGCTGCTTCGGCGGCCGCGCATTTTCGTGCCTTGGGGCGTCAGAGCGGGTGCGGACGACTCGTCCGGAGTATGGGGCGAAATGATTGTTCCGTGAAATTTCGCGGCGGCAGGGCCCGGCGTCAGAAAAGCGGCGGGCGGCGGAAAGGCGTCAGAAAAGCGTCGGATGCGGCGTCGGCTCCAAGGTGCGGAGGTAGTCGAAAATCTGCCGGTTGTCGTGCATGATGCCGTGGCGTTCGCATTCGGCATGGAATATGGCCGTCAGCCGTTCGTTGTCGGGGCTCGCGAGGACATAGCGGTTGCCGAAAGTGCGGATGTAGCGCTCTTTCATGCCGGGAAAAAGCCGGTCGAGCCGGTCGTAGAAGTAGTCGCGGCTGCCCTCGCGCAGGGTCATGCCCATGCCGAAGCAGACGATGCCGCGCACGCGGGCTTCGATGCAGTAGTCGAGCACGCCGCGCAGGTTCTCCTCGGTGTCGTTGATGAAAGGCAGGACGGGCGTGAGCCACACGACGGTGGGGATGCCGGCGTCGCGCAGGGTTTTCAGCGCCCCGAAGCGCTCGCGCGTGGTGCTGACGTTGGGTTCTATCCGGCGGCAGAGGGCCTCGTCGCGGGTGGTGAGGGTCATCTGCACCACGCACTTGGCCTTGCGGTGGATGCTGCGCAGCAGGTCGAGGTCGCGCAGCACGCGGGCCGACTTGGTGATGAGCGTGAAGCCGAAGCCGTAGCGGTCGGCCAGCTCCAGGGTCCGGCGGACAAGGCGGAACTCCTCTTCGAGCGGAATGTATGGGTCGGTCATCGAGCCGGTGCCCAGCATGCAGCGGGTGCGCCGGCGACGGAGCGCCTGTTCGAGCAGTTCCGCGGCGTTGGTCTTGACCTCTACGTCGTCGAACGGGTGGGCGAAACCGTAGCAGGCGCTGCGCGAGTCGCAGTAGATGCAGCCGTGGGTGCAGCCGCGGTAGAGGTTCATGCCGTTTTGCGGCGACAGGATCGTCCTGGCCTCGACCGTGTGCATGGCTACAGCTCCCCGAGCCGTGCTTCGGGGGCGACGTCGAGCGACGAGAACTGCCCCGCCCGGTAGCGGTGGCAGCCCGCCATGGCGATCATGGCCGCGTTGTCGGTCGTGAACTTGAATTCGGGCAGGAACGTCCGCCAGCCGCGCTTCCGCCCTTCGGCTACGATGCCGTCGCGCAGGCCCGAGTTGGCCGAAACGCCCCCGGCGATGGCGATGTCGCGGATGCCGGTCTGCTTCGAAGCCTTGACGAGCTTGTCCAGCAGAATCGTGACGACGGTGTGCTGCAGCGAGGCGCAGAGGTCGGCCTTGCGCTGCTCGATGAAGTCGGGATTTTCGGCCACACGGTCGCGCAGCGTGTAGAGGAACGAGGTCTTGAGCCCCGAGAAGGAGTAGTCGAGCCCCTCGATGCGGGGCCGGGCGAAACGGAACGCCTCCGGATCGCCTTCCTTGGCCAGCCGGTCGATGACCGGACCTCCGGGATAGGGGAGCCCCATCACTTTGGCACATTTATCGAAGGCTTCGCCTGCGGCGTCGTCGATCGTGGTGCCGATGATCTCCATCTCCAGCGGCGAGTCCACGCGTACGATCTGCGTGTGGCCTCCGCTGACCAGCAGCGCCAGGAACGGGAAATCGGGGTGGGGCAGCCGGCGGTCGGGCAGGTCGATGAAGTGGGAGAGGATGTGCCCCTGCAGGTGGTTGACTTCGACCAGCGGGATGTTGCGGGCGATGGAGAGTCCCTTGGCGAAGGAGACGCCCACGAGCAGCGATCCCACCAGACCCGGGCCGCGCGTGAAGGCGATGGCGTCGATCTCCGACGCCGCGACGCCCGCTTCGCGGAGCGCCGTGTCGACCACCGGCACGATGTTCTGCTGGTGGGCGCGCGACGCCAGTTCGGGAATGACGCCGCCGTACTTGACATGCACGGCCTGCGAGGCGATGACGTTCGAGAGCAGGACGTTGTTGCGCAGAACCGCGGCCGAGGTGTCGTCGCACGACGATTCGATGCCCAGAATGGTTATGTCCATCGGAAATTTCGTTTTTTTAACTATAATAGTTAACTTTGCAGGTTAACAGTCCGTATTGAAAATTTCGTCCCCTCTTCCGGTGCTGCCGGGAGTCGCTCCGGCAGGGCCGTTGCGGGACCGGATGTCGTCCGCCCGAAAGCGGGCGAGGCATGGCGGCGGGGCGTTCCGCGCGGCGGAATCCGGTGCGGACGATCGTTGAATGTTTGTAAGGCCATTCGTGGGCAAAGGTATAAAAATATTGGGAAAGGTGTTCATGGCGATCGTCGTGTCGGTCGTCGTGCTGCCTTTCGTCGTGTCGTTGTTGTTGCAGATACCCTCCGTGCAGAACTGGGCGGTGCAGAAGGTCGTGCGCATGGCTTCCCGGAAGTTGGAGACCACGGTGGCCGTCCGCCGTGTCGACATCGGTATGCTGGGCAAGGCCCGGATCGACGGTTTCTACGTCGAGGATTACCAGCGCGACACGTTGCTCTACGTCGACCGGCTCGACGCCTACATCACCGGCCTCGGCATCTGGGGCGGCGGGGTGACGCTCTCCCGCGCCGAGATCGCGGGGGCGAAACTCTTCCTGCGCGAGACGCCCGAGGGCGAGATGAACATCCGGCAGGTGGTAGGCCGCCTTTCCGACCCCGACCGTCCCAAGAAGGGCAACTTCCGGCTTCGGCTCGAAAAGGCCGTGATCGAAGGGATGGAGCTTTGCCTTGAGCGCCGCGTGCACCGCGATCCGCCCTACGGCATCGATTTCGGGCACATGCACCTCTCCGACATGACGCTCCGCGCCGACGACTTCACCATCGACGGCCAGACCATCTACACCACCATCGAGACCTTGTCGGCCCGCGAGCGCAGCGGCTTCGAGCTCGACCGCTTCTCGGGGCGCTTCTACCTGGTCAACGGCTGCATGGGCTTCGAGGAGGCAACGTTGCTCACCGCCCGGTCGCACGTCAAGATTCCCTACCTCTCGCTGGTCGGCAATTCGTGGGCCGACTACAAGGATTTCGTGCGCGAGGTGCAGATCGACGGCGCCCTGCGCAACAGTTCCCTCTCGACCGACGACATCGCCTGTTTCTCGCCCGGGCTGCGCGACTGGCATACGCTCTTTGGCGGCATCGACGTCGATTTCAACGGCACGGTCGCCGATTTCGAAACCCGCGTCCGCAGCCTGCGTGTCGGCGAGGATACGTTCCTTGCGGCTACGGCGAAGATCGAGGGGCTGCCCGATGTCCGGCAGACGCTTTTCGACCTCGATGTCTCCCGTCTGGTCGCTTCGGCCGACGATCTGAAACGCCTTTCGCGCGACATCGCCCGGAAGGAGCTCCCGGAAAATCTGGTCGCCATGCTCGGCCGTGCCGGGACCCTCGGAGTGCGGGCCCGTTTCCGGGGGCGGTTGTCTTCTTTCAAGCTGAAGGCCGCCGTGAATTCGGAGGTGGGCGACGTCGACGTCGACCTGGCGATGCAGCCTTTGCCGAAAGGCCGCCGCAGCCTGCGCGGTGCTTTGGCGGCCCGCGGTTTCCGGCTCGGACGCCTGCTCGGGCAGAGCCGCCTGCTGGGCAACGCCACGCTCACGGCTTCGATCGACGGCTCGGTGGGGCGCGGCACGACCGACGCCAAGGTCGAGGGCAACATTTCGCAGCTGGAGTTCAAGGGCTACACCTACGATTCGCTCCGGCTCGACGGCCGCTTGCAGAACCGCGGCTTCGACGGTACCGTCACGGCCCGCGACCCCGCGCTGAACTTCGATTTCGCCGGGCGTGTCGATCTCAACGACGCCATTCCCCGCTACGACTTCACGCTCGACCTCCGGCGGGCCGATCTGGCCGCCATGCACATCAACCCGCGCGACTCCGTCTCGGTGCTCGCGGCGCATGTCGCGGCCAACGCCGGCGGCCGCTCGCTCGACGATCTCAACGGCGTGATCCGCGTGACCGACGCTTCGTACCGTTACAACGACAAGACGATCGAAACCCGCAGCGCTGTCGTTACGGGTGAGAATTCCGAGCACAGCAAGTATGTGGAGCTGCGTTCCGACTTCGCCGACGTCACCTTCCGCTCGAAGACCAGCTACCGCACGGTGTTCGAATACTTGCGCCGGAGCGCCTGGAAATACCTGCCCATGTTGAACCGGCAGGGACGCGACACCGGGCATGCGGAGCTGAAAACGGCCGTGGCCGACGACTATTCGCTGCTTTCGGTGCATATCCGCGACTTCAACCCCGTGGCCGATGCCGTCGCTTCGGGCCTCCAGATCGCCGACGGGTCGACCTTGCAGCTGCTTTTCAACCCGGCCAGCGACCAGCTTTCGCTGCGGGCCGATTCGGAATACATCGAGCGCCGGCGCATGCTCGCCACCCGGCTCAACATCAATGCTTCCAACCACGGCGATTCGCTCACGGTCTACGCTTCGGCCGAGGACCTCTACGCCGGGGCGCTCCACCTGCCGCACCTCTCCGTGACGGGCGGCGCCAAGCAGAACCGCATGCAGCTCTCCACCGGTTTCGAGGATTCGGTGCGCCGCTTCTCGGGACTGGTGAGCCTGCGCGCCGAGGCCGCCGAGGGTCCCGACGGGCGGACGATCGATCTGCGCATTCTGCCTTCGCACATCACGCGCGGCGACAAGCGCTGGCAGATTTTCGCCAACCGGATCGCCATCGACACCTCGCGCATCGTCATCGACCGGTTCTACGTCAAGAACCGCGAACAGGACCTGCTGCTCGACGGCATCGCCTCGCGCAGCCCCGACGACTCGGTGACCTTGCGTCTGCGCAACTTCGATCTGGCGCCGCTCACGCAGATCGTCGAGCGCATGGGCTATCTGGTCGAGGGACGCACCAACGGCGGCGCCACCATGAAATCGGTGTTGCGCGGCGGCGAGTTCCAGGCCGACATCCGTTTCGATTCGCTGGAGGTCAACGACATCCCGGCGCCTCCGCTGCGGCTGGTATCGCGTTGGAACGTCGCCCGCAACCGGGCCGCGGTGACGGTGCTCAACCGCGAGAAGCGCGATACGGTCATCCGCGGCTACTTCGCCCCCGACCGCATGCGCTACTATGCGCGGCTGAATGTCGACAGCCTCGACATGGGGCTGCTCGATCCGGTGCTCTCGGGCGTCGTCTCGTCGACGCAGGGCGTCGCGTCGGCCGAACTGGTGCTGCAGGGCGAGCGCCGCAACGCGGACCTTACCGGACAGATCCGCGTGCGGGGACTCCGCACCAAGGTCGACTTCACGCAGGTGGCCTATTCGGTGCCCGAAGCGGTGCTCGACGTGAAGGGCAACCGCTTCCGCGCCTCGAACGTTCCGCTCTACGACCCCGAGGGCAACCGCGGCCGGCTGGACATCGACCTCAATCTTCAGCATCTGTCCAACATCGCCTACGACCTGCGCGTGGCGCCCGACGCCATGCTGGTGCTGGATACCTCGGCCGAGGACAACGACTTCTTCTACGGCCGGGTCTACGCTTCGGGCATGGCCCGCATCCGCGGCGACAAGGGCCAGGTCAACATGGAGATCGCCGCCGAGACCGACGACGATTCGTTCTTCGCCATGCCGTTGTCGAACAAGGCCAATATCTCCTACGCCGACTTCGTGATCTTCGAGAAGCCGGCTCCCGTCGACACGCTCGACCGTGTGATGCGCAAGAAGATGTTCTTCGAGCGCAAACAGCGCAGCAAGTCGACGCAGAGCAGCCGCATGACCATCGCTCTGGCGCTCGACGTGCGGCCCAACGTCGAGGTCGAGCTTTCGGTGTCGGGCAACGCCGTGAAGGCGCGCGGCGAAGGTACGCTCAATCTGCAGATCGACCCGCGGTCCAACGTCTTCGAGATGTACGGCGACTACACCATCCGCGAGGGTACCTACCAGCTGTCGTTGCAGAACATCATCAACAAGCGCTTCACCATCGAGAGCGGTTCGACCATCCAGTGGACCGGGGCGCCGATGAACGCCATGCTCGACATCAATGCCGTCTACAAGCTCAAGGCGTCGCTGCAACCGCTGTTGCAGCAGTTGTTCCAGAACACAGCCGAGAACAAGGCCGGCACCGACCGGTCGGTGCCCGTCGAGTGCGTCATCCACCTCGGCGACCGCCTGTCGAATCCGGAGGTGCTCTTCGACGTGCGGGTGCCGGCGTCCGATCCCGAGACGCAGACGCTGATCGCCAATGCGCTGGCCACGCCCGAATCGACCAACATGCAGTTCCTCTACCTGTTGTTGTTCAACAGCTTCCTGGCCGAGAACAACGCCGCATCGGGTTCCGACATCGGCGCTTCGGTCTCGGCGGCCACGGGTCTGGAGTTCCTCTCCAACCAGTTGAGCAACTGGCTTTCGATGAGCGACTACAACCTGATGATCCGCTACCGGCCCAAGTCGGAGCTGACGGGCGAGGAGGTCGATTTCGGTCTTTCGAAGAGCCTGATCGACGACCGGCTCATCGTCGAGCTGGAGGGCAACTACCGCATCGACAACAAGGAGGCGGTGAACAATTCGATGTCCAACTTCATGGGCGAGGCCTACGTCACCTACCTCATCGACCGGGCCGGCACGCTCAAGTTGAAGGCTTTCACGCAGACGATCGACCGCTTCGACGAGAACCAGGGTTTGCAGGAGACCGGCATCGGTATTTATTATAAGGAGGATTTCAACAATTTCCGCGATTTCCGCCGCAGGGTCCGGGAGCGTTTCACCAACAAGAAGCGCCAGGCCCGCCGCGCGGCCCGCAAGGCCGAAAAGGCAAGGGCTGCGGCGGAAGCTGCGAAAGCCGCAGAGTCCGGCGGAACGGAGGGGCCGAATGAAGCAGCAGCGGATTGACAAGGGCGATTCCCGGTTGCGGCGACGGATTGCAGCGGTTTCGACTTTGTGCCCGGTGCCGGCTTGCATCGAAAATGCGACCCCTGCAGCCGGTCCGGGCGAACAGAATGTGTTATCAAGATAAAAACTTAAATAAAAACGAACTATGATGATTTTTTTGCAGGCTGCCGGGGCGGCGGCCGTGAGTGAAGGAACCCGCATGGGACTGTGGACGCTCTTTACCAAGGGCGGTTGGCTGATGTGGCCGCTGCTCGCGCTGGGCGGCGTGACGATCTTCATCTTCGTCGAGCGCTTCCTGGCCATCCGCAAGGCCTCGGTCCTCGACATGAACTTCATGAACCGCATCCGCGACTACATCTCCGACGGCAAGATCCGTGTGGCGGTCAACCTCTGCCGCAAGACCGACACGCCCATCGCCCGCATGATCGAGAAAGGCATCGAGCGCATCGGACGCCCCATGAGCGACGTGCAGACCGCCATCGAGAACGTGGCCAACCTCGAAGTCTCGAAGTTGGAGAACGGACTGCCGTTTCTGGCCACCATCGCCGGCGGCGCCCCGATGATCGGTTTCCTCGGCACGGTGCTCGGCATGGTCGAGACCTTCATGGATATGTCGGCGCAGGGCGGCACGGTCGACCTGGCGCTTCTGTCGGGCGGTATGTACGTGGCGATGGTCACCACGGTGATGGGTCTGCTGGTCGGCATTCCGGCCTACTTCGGCTACAACTATCTCGTGGCCCGCATCGAGAAACTCGTGTTCCAGATGGAGGCCAACTCCATCGCTTTCATGGACATTCTCAACCAACCCGTCCAAAATTAGTGCGTTATGGCTATCAAACACGGTTCCAAGGTCGACAAGTCCTTTTCGGCGTCGTCGATGACCGACCTGATGTTCCTGCTGCTGCTCTTTCTGTTGATCGCCACCACGCTCATCAACCCCAACGCGCTGAAGCTCATGTTGCCCAAGAGCTCCAACCAGCTCAAGGACAAGGCCATGACCACGGTGTCGATCCAGCAGAACGGCTCGTCCTACAACTACTACGTCGAGCTGGAGCCCGTCCAGGGCATCGCAGGCGTCGAGCAGGCGCTGCGCGCACGGCTCACGGGGCAGGAGGAGGCCACCGTGTCGCTCCATTGCGACAAGACCGTGGCTGTCGACGAGGTGGTCAAGGTGATGAACATCGCCAAGGACAACGGCTATCGCTTGATTCTGGCCACTACGGCCAATTGATGCGCGTCGCAGCGAACGATCCGGAAACGGGCGGAACGCTTCGCTCCCGGGGCATGATCGCAGGCGGCAAGACCTCGGACCCCGACGTCCGGGAGCGGCCCGCTCCAAGCAGCGCGGCTCCCGCAGCCGGTCCGGGCGAAAAGCGGCGGCGAGCAGGCGGCCGGCGTTCCTGCAGCCGATTGTGAATTGAGTATTTTGCATTGACTCCATGTATTACTACGAACCGAACGACAGAGCACCGCGTTGGTGGGCGATCGCGGCGGCGGCATGTTACGCTGCGCTGCTGACCGCTGCTTTCGCGTGGGTGTCGTTCGACTTCGCGCCAGCCATGGAGAAGCCCGCCGACACGATCCTCGTGGAGTTCGTCGAACCTCCCGCACCCGAGCCGCCGAAGCCGCCGAAAAGCGTTGCGGAGCCCCGCATGCACGATGCGCCGGCCCCCGTCGAGCGTACGGCGCAGATAGCAGGCAACGACCCGGCTACCCGCACGCCCAACCCCAAGGCGCTGTTCAGCATGAACAAGAGCGGCCCCGACGAGCCCGCCGATGCCGGCAATCCCCGCGCGCCCGAGGGCGAGGAGCAGGCCTCGGGGACGGGTCCCGGTCTCAATCCCGACGGTCTCGACCAGGTCGACAAGGGGCTCCAGGGGCGCGGCCTGGTGGGTGCATTGCCGCGCCCGTCCTATCCGGGTACGCAGAGCGGCAAGGTCGTTGTGCGGGTCACCGTAGGTCCCGACGGCAGGGTCACGAGCGCCGATTTCGAGCCCAAGGGTTCGACCGTCAGCGACCGGCGCCTCATCGAGGCCGCCCGTGCCGCCGCTTTCAAGGCCCGGTTCACCGAGAGCAGCGCTCCGGTGCAGGGCGGGACCATAACCTATGTTTTCCGTTTGGAATAAGTAAAAAGTCATGATCGTTATGAAACAGATCCGTTCGATGCTCGTATGCCTGCTCGTCGCAGGGGCGGGCCTGACCTTTTGCCGGGCGCAGAGCGCCCCGGTACAGAGCACCCCGGCGCAGCAGCAGGAGAGTCCGGCTTCCTGTCAGGCCCCCGAAAAGGGCGCCCGCCTGGTGCTGCCCGTCAACACCTACAACTTCGGCAACGTCCCGCGCAAGGGCGGCAACCTCGAAAAGGAGTTCGTTTTCCGCAACGAGGGCACGGCGCCGCTGGTCATCGTGCGCGTGCTGACCTCCTGCTCGTGCTTCAAGGCCACGTTTCCCAAGCGTCCCGTCGCTCCGGGGCAGGAGGGGGTGATCCGCATCGTCTACGAGCCGCTCAAGAGCGAGCCCGGCACTTTCAACAAGGTGTTGCAGATCTACTCCAACTCCGTCACCGGGCGCGAACTTCTCACCGTGCAGGGCAACTCCGTGGAGTGATGCACAGACCGTGACGACCGGTCGCCCTGCCGGCGGAAAAGCGCAGTTTTATCCGCTGCTCTCCGGCGTGGGACTTGGCCGCCGCCGAACCGCCAAGCGCACTTTTTACCTTTCACCTTTCACCTTATCCCGATGTCTCTCCTTTTCACCAACGCTACCGTCCTGCCGATGACCGCCGTCGGCGACCAGCCCCGCACGTTCCAGGGTGCCGTGGGCATTGCGGACAACCGCATCGCCTTCGTTTCGGCCGACCCGGCCGCCGAGGCCGATTTCCGTGCGGCGCACCCCGAGGCCCGCATCTTCGACTGCCGGGGCAAACTCGTCATGCCGGGTCTTGTCGACACCCATTGCCATGCGGCCATGACCCTGCAGCGCAGCTATGCCGACGACATTCCGCTGATGGCGTGGCTCAACGACTATATTTGGCCCTTCGAGGCGCGGCAGACGGCCGACGATGTGGTGCTGGGCATGACATTGGGCATCGCCGAGATGCTGCTGGGCGGCGTCACGTCGTTCGTCGACATGTACTACCACGAAAACCGCTGCGTCGAGACGGTCGACCGGCTTGGCATCCGCGCCATGCTGGGATGCAACTATTTCGACTCCAACATCGAAGAGGTGCTGCCCGAGATCGGGGAGGCTGCGCGGCTGGCCGCCGGCCGCGACCGCATCCGCATCGCCGTGGCGCCCCATTCGCCCTATACCGTCTCGCCCGCGAACCTGCGGCGCGGCCGCGAGCTGGCCGACCGGCTGGGGCTTCATCGCATGATCCACATCGCCGAGACGCAGGACGAAATGCGCATCGTGCGCGAGCGCTACGGGGCGTCGCCGGTGCGTCATCTCGATGCGCTGGGATTCCTCGACGAGCGGACCGTCGGCGCCCATTGCGTCTGGGTCGACGACGAGGAGATCGACATCCTGGCACAGCGCGGCGTGACCGTCTCGCACAACCCGCAGAGCAACATGAAGATCGCTTCCGGCGTGGCTCCCGTGGCGCGGATGATCGAACGGGGCGCTCTGGTCACCGTCGCCACCGACGGTCCCTGCTCGAACAACGATCTGGATATGTTCGAGGAGCTGCGCACCGCGGCATTCCTGCAGAAATCGGCACTGGCCGATCCGTTGGCGCTCCCGGCTTACGAAGCACTGAAGCTGGCTACGGTCAACGGTGCCCGGGCGATGGGACGCGAGGGCGAACTGGGCGTGCTGCGCGAGGGCGCATTGGCCGACCTGATCGTCGTCGATCTTCAGAAACCCCACCTCCAGCCGCTCCACGACGTGGTTTCCAACCTGGTTTATTGCGGCAAGGCCGCCGACGTCGAAACGGTCGTTGTCGACGGTTGTGTCCGGGTCGAGAACCGGCATATCGTCGGTCTTGACTTGCCCGAACTTTACCGCGATGTCGCCGCCGCGGTGGAGCGGATCAAAAACAAAAAGTGAAATAAAGCGTGAAAGGCGGGAGTCGTTTCGTACGAACGTCTTTTCACCTCCACCAATGGCAGTCCCGCCCGGAGTGGCGCAGATCATGGTTTGCGTCAGCGCGGCAGGGCAGATTCAGCAGTCCGCTGGCGGTGTAATAGTGCGGAACAGAATAGAGAGGCGGTTATGTTTTGCTATTCTTATCTTTGCACACCGAGCAAACAGAACAACCGTTCCCGCTTCCCGACCGCACAGCCCGGGTCCGGCTCGTATCGAAGATACGCCCACGCCGACCCCGGCGAACAATTATGCTGTCAGCTGTTCATCCCAGTCTGCTGCGGAGCCGAGAACAATTCAAAATGCACAACTTACGATTAAGCGAGGGTAAAGACCGTGAACGGTCTTTACCGAGCGGGAGTCGAAGTCAAGCCCCCGCAGGGGGCTTAATTCACAATTAAGAAGTAGTTTGTCATTCTGAGGAGCATAGCGACGAAGAATCTGTAACCCTACCCCATAGATCCTTGACTGCACTGCGTTTGTCTTTCTCCTCCTTGCTCGGCATAGTCCGCAAGCGGTCTCTGCACTCGCTGCGTTCGTCGATTCGCTCCGCTCAGGATGACAAAGTAGGGCAGTCGGAGTGGGACGGCCGCAGCCTGCGGGGCACGCCCGGCGACAGCCGGATGTTTGCGGGCCTCCGCTGCGGGAGGCTGCGGCCCGCCCGCCTGAAAGGCGGTATTTGTGAAACAGACACGAATACGGATTCTTTGTTGCTATGCTCCTCAGAATGACAACGATGGAATTGAGCATTCGAAGAGAACTCTATTAATTCTGAATTTTGAATTGTGCATTTTGAATTGTTTTGTTCCCTCTCTGCGGCATTCATTCCAGCGATTGCTTCGCACACCGGTCCTGCTGCGGGCCTCCGCAGCCGTGAGACGGGAGACTTGGTCGTCGTCGGCACGGAGGGCGACAGCTGGTCGTCGTCGTCCTACGGCGGTACGAACCCTCACAACGCGGGCTATCTGTACTTCATTGCGGGCCGTGTGAACCCGCTGAACAACACCAACCGCGCCAACGCCTTTCCCGTGCGCTGCGTCCAAGCATCTGCCGGACTGCCTTCTTGATACGGAGCGAACCGTGCGAGCGAGACGCACGGTCCGACAGGGGAGCATGCCCCAAGAGCGACATGGCCCCAAATCGCGGATTGCGAATCGTCTTATTCCTCCCGCAGATAGACCGTAGCGGTGCGGGCCGTGTTGTAGACGCGGATGCGGGGCCAGCGGGCGCCCTCGGCGTCCACGATGTCGAACGAGAAGTGCTCGCCCCGCATGTCTTGCCGCTCCTGCCCGCCGAAGCGCTTTTCGTCGGTGGAGAGCAGCGGCACATACTTGCCCGGGCCCTGCACCGGCAGTTCGTAGTCGGGAATCGAGGCCGCGGGGTGCCAGTTGAAGACGAAAAGCAGACGCCCGTGCGAAAAGACCATCGTTTTGTTGAGGTCGTCCATCAGCAGGTTCCAGGCATAGCCGTCGGAGAGCACGCCGTACTGCCGGACCAGCGCGATCATCGCCCGGTCGAAGTCGCCGAGCCAGGCGTAGCGCAGGAATCCGTTGTCGGCCAGCGACCATTGCCTCCGCGCATGGGCGTAGCTCCAGCCGTTGCCCTCGCGCGGGAAGTCGATCCACTCGGGGTGGCCGAATTCGTTGCCCATGAAGTTGAGATAGGCCTGGCCGCCCGTGGAGATCGTCATCAGCCGGATCATCTTGTGCAGCGCCATGCCGCGGTCGATGACGAGATTTTCCGACGCACGGTCCATGTGGTAATACATCTCCTTGTCCATCAGCCGGAAAGCGATCGTCTTGTCGCCCACCAGGGCCTGGTCGTGCGATTCGGCGTAGGCCACGGTCTTCACTTCGGGCAGGCGGTCGGTCATGACGGACCACATCTCGCGGATGTTCCACTCCTCGTCGGGCACCTCTTTCAGGTATTTGATCCAGAAGTCGGGGATGGCCATGCCCAGGCGGTAGTCGAAGCCGATGCCGCCGTCGGCGACGGGGATGCACATGCCCGGCATGCCGCTCACGTCCTCGGCGATGGTGACGGCCGCGGGGCGGAATTCGTGGACCAGCGTGTTGGCCAGCGTGAGGTAGGCGATGGCGTCGCCGTTGACCCCCGCGTCGAAGAAGCGTTCGCGGCAGTCGAAGTCGACATAGCCGTGGTGGCGGTAGAGCATCGAGGTGACGCCGTCGAAGCGGAAGCCGTCGAAATGGAACTCGTCGAGCCAATATTTGACGTTCGAGAGCAGGAAGTGCTGCACTTCGGGTTTGCCGTAGTCGAAAAGTTTCGAGTCCCAGTGGGGCTGGTCGCCCGCGGCGCCCGGCAGCGAGTAGTGATGGTCGGTGCCGTCGAGCCGGTTGATTCCCTCGTTGAGGTTCTTCACGTAGTGGGCGTGCACCAGGTCCATGATGACGGCCAGGCCCAGTTCGTGGGCGCGGCGGATGAGTTCTTTCAGCTCCTCGGGCGTGCCGAAGCGCGACGAGGGGGCGTAGAAACTCGAAACGTGGTAGCCGAACGAACCGTAGTAGGGGTGTTCGGCGATGGCCATCAGCTGCACGGCGTTGTAGCCGTCCTTTTTTATTATAGGTAGGATTTTCTCCGTGAACTCGCGGTAGGTGCCCACTCCCTCGCTCTCCTGCGCCATGCCCACGTGGGCTTCGTAGATCAGCAGGTCGCCGTTCTGCGAGGCGTCGAACGCGTCGCCGCGCCAGTCGAACGCTTCGGCCGGCGCCCAGAACTGGGCCGTGTAGTTCTTCGTCGCCTCGTCCTGCACCACGCGCCGCGCGTAGGCCGGGATACGGTCCATCCAGCCGTTGTCGCCGTGGACGTGGAGTTTGTAAAGCGAGCCGTGCGTGAGCCGGTCGCGGTACATGGCCGCCGGAAAAAAGGCGCTCCAGACGCCCGCCGCATCCTTGTGCATGCGGATTTCGGTGCGCTGCCAGTTGTTGAAGTCGCCGAAGACGTAGACATCGTGCGCCCCGGGCAGCCATTCGCGCAGCCACCAGCCGTCGAGCGCGTCGTCCCACTGCCAGCCGAAATAGCGGTAGCCGTTGGCATAGTCGGCAAGCGAGCCGGCCGTGCGGCGTATGTCGTCGACCTTGCGCCGGTAGCGTTCCCAGCGGCGGTTCATCTCTTCTTCGACGGGGCGGAGCCATTCGTCGCGCTCGACGATGGGCAGGCGGGGGGTGGGGGTATTCATAATTTGCAGTTTTTCGTTCACGATTCGCAGTTCGTTCCTTTCGGGCCGGTTTTCTCGCTCCGGCATGGCCAGAACAAGTCCGGCTCTGTTCTTGACTTGTCGAAACCGTTCTCTTTCGGAGCGGTTTCGCGCCCCGGCATAATCCGAACAAGTTCGGTTCTGCCCTCGGCTTATCGAAAACATTCCCTTTCGGGCAAGTTTTCTCGCCTCGGCATAACCCGAACAAGTTCGGTTCTGCCCTCGGCTTGCCGAAAACATTCCCTTTCGGGCAAGTTTTCTCGCCTCGGCATAACCCGAACAAGTTCGGTTCTGCCCTCGGCTTGCCGAAAACTTTTTTGATTCTGCCGGGACGAAGTATCTTCGCCGCAAGTCAAATATATGGAAAATTTTTCTATCTTTGTCACGGAACACTTCAAAAATACCTTAATTCTCAGCCTATGTTCAAAGGACAACCCAAAGGTCTGTACGCCCTTTCGCTGGCCAATACGGGCGAGCGTTTCGGCTACTACACCATGCTGGCCATCTTCACGCTCTTCCTCCAGGCGAAGTTCGGCTATACGGAGACCGTCACCACCCAGATCTACGGCATCTTCCTTGCCGCAGTCTACTTCATGCCCTTCTTCGGCGGCATTCTGGCCGACCGTTTCGGCTTCGGGCGCATGGTCACGCTCGGCATCTTCATCATGTTCGGAGGTTATGCCCTGCTGGCCGTGCCGTCGGGTACGGGCATCGCCGCCCGGGTCATGATGTTCGGGGCGCTCACGCTGATCGCCTGCGGTACGGGCCTCTTCAAGGGCAACCTGCAGGTCATGGTCGGCAACCTCTACGACGACCCGGCCTATGCGGCCAAGCGCGACAACGCCTTCTCGATCTTCTACATGGCCATCAACATCGGCGCCATGTTCGCCCCCGGCATGGCCAAGTGGATCACCAACCACTTCCTCGCGCAGGACGGCCTGGTCTACAACGGGCAGATTCCCGCTCTGGCGCACCAGTACATGGCCCAGGGCGACGCCATGGCCGCCGAGCCGCTGGCCAAGCTGCAGGAGCTGGCCGCTTCGATGGGCGCCGGTGCCGGCGACCTCGGCGAGTTCTGCCGCCACTATGTCGAGAAGCTCTCGACGGCCTACAACATGGGCTTCGCCGTGGCGTGCATCTCGCTGGTCGTCTCCTATGTGATCTACGTCGCTTTCCGCAAGAGTTTCAGGCATGCCGACGTCACCGCCAAGCAGCAGGCCGTTTCGGGTGCCGCCGCGCAGGTCGAGCTGACGCCGGCGCAGACCCGGTCGCGCATCACCGCGCTGCTGCTGGTCTTCGCCGTGGTCATCTTCTTCTGGATGGCGTTCCACCAGAACGGTTCGACCATGACCTTCTTCGCCCGCGACTACACCACGCCCGAGGCCACGGGCATCACCCGCATGGGCTTCGACATCTTCAACCTGGTGCTCGTTCTCGTGGGCGTCTATTCGCTCGTAGGGTTCTTCCAGTCGGAGAAGCAGCGCGGCAAGGCGATCAGCGCGCTGGTCTTCGTCGCAACCGCCGTGGCCCTCTTCTTCCGCTGGCGCACGACGCCCGATCCGGTGCACATCCTGCCGCAGGAGTTCCAGCAGTTCAATCCGTTCTACGTCGTGGCGCTCACGCCCGTCTCGGTGGCCATCTTCTCGGCCCTGGCCCGCAAGGGCAAGGAGCCGTCGGCGCCCCGCAAGATCGGCTTGGGCATGATCATCGCCGCCGGCGGTTTCCTCATCCTCACGCTCGGTTCGGTGGGCCTCATGTCGCCCGCCGAGGTCAAGGCGGCCGGTGCGAGCGACGCGTTCGTCTCGCAGAACTGGCTGATTTCGACCTATCTGGTGCTGACGTTCGCCGAACTGCTGCTTTCGCCCATGGGCATCTCGTTCGTCTCGAAGGTGGCTCCGCCCAAGTTCAAGGGCATGATGATGGGCTGCTGGTTCGCCGCCACGGCCGTGGGCAACTACGCCACTTCGCTCATCGGCTACCTCTGGGGCAGCGGCATGGCCTTGTGGATGGTGTGGAGCGTACTGATCGTGCTGTGTCTGCTCTCGGCGCTCTTCATCTTCTCGATCATGAAGCGGCTCGAAAGCGCTACGGCGTAGCTCGTCCGCAGTTTGCGATCCATGGCCCGGATGTTCGCTGCATCCGGGCCTTTTTTCTTGCACGGGAGGTTTCCGGAGCAAGGTTTTTGCCTTGGCGGCTTCGGGCTGTTGCCTGCGCAAGATCCGTATCAGCCGACGGAGCCTGCAATTCAAAATTCGACTTCGATGATTACTTTGTTCCGCCTTACACAGACCGATACTCGCGAATACCGCTTTATGGAGGAGCTGCTGACCGCGGCGTTTCCGCCCGAGGAGTACCGCGAGCTCGGGGAACTGCGCCGGCTGACTTGCGGGCGGCCGGTTTTCCACAACAACCTGATCTGCGACGATGACAGGCCCGTGGGGCTCGTCACGTTCTGGGATTTCGGCGATTTCCATTACATAGAGCATTTCGCCACGTTGCCGGCCATGCGCAACAAGGGCTACGGACACCGGGTGCTGGAGTTGTTGGGGGAGCGCCTGCGGACGCCCCTCGTGCTCGAAGCTGAGTTGCCCGTCGAGGAGCTGGCCCGCCGGCGCGTCGGGTTCTACGCACGTCAGGGTTTCCGCACCTGGCCGCACGACTACCGGCAGCCGCCCTACAGAGCGGGCGGCGAGCCGCTGCCGATGGTCTTGATGTTCAAGGGCGATCCCCATTTCGAGGAGTGTTTCGGGACGGTCCGCGACCGTATCTATCGCGAGGTTTACGGCTGCTGAGCCATCTCCGCGGCTTTCGGGCTGACAGCATCTGCTGCGCGGCCGCGGCTGCCGAGCCATCTGTGCCGGCATGCATCTGCGCAGATGCCGGCGGCTGCCGGTGCATTGTGCCGGTCCCATGCCCGATTTTCCGATGTGCTGCGGAGTCTCGACCCGCTTGTCGGGCGGGCTCCGTTGTCGTAGATTTCGTCGGAATTGTAGAATAAGCGAATAAACTGAAGAAAACGGAAAACTTTTTTTGTTTTCCGGGTTTTCGGACGTATATTTGTGGCCGGTAAAGTGCGGACCTGCCGCGTGCAGGGCGGAAAGGGGGCCGGTGCCTCCTCCGGACGACCGCCGACAACGAATTTACGAATCAAGACCGGCAGCTTTTTATGACTCCCAAAGAGCGGATAGTGGAACAGACCATGGAGATGTTCGTGACGCAGGGCATCAAGTCGGTGCGCATGGACGACATCGCGCAGCGGCTGGGCATCTCGAAGCGCACGCTCTACGAGCTCTTCGGCGACAAGGAGGGGCTGCTCTACCTGGCGATGGTCTGCTACTTCGAGCGCAACCGCCTGCGCTGGGCCGAGCTGAGCACTGCGGCTCCCAACGTGCTGGAGCGGTTGTTCCTGGTGCTCAACGACGTCATGGAGCACTCCGAGACCACTTCCCGGATGATGGAAAACCTGCGCAAGTTCTACCCGGCGGTCCACGAACGGCTCATGCGCGGGGGCTCGGAGAAGAACCGCGCCGATTTCCGGGAGATGATCGAGCAGGGCATCGCCGACGGACTCTTCATCGACAACATCGACATCGAGCTGGCTATCACGGTGCTTTACTATACGGCGTCGGCCATCACCGTGCGCAAGGACATGATCCTGCCCGAGGGCATCTCCGAGCGCAGCGCCTTCACGCAGATCGTCAGCACCTTCTTCCGCGGCATCTCCACGGCCGAGGGGGCGAGGATCATCGACGGGTTCCTCAAGCGGCAGCAGGCCGCGCAAGGTTGAGTTTTCCGATAAGCCGGGTACCGGATTGGGCGTTCCGGTCGATGCCGGGGCGGGAAAAACAGCATGAAAGGGGACGTTTTCGATAAGCCGAGTGCAGAGCCGAACTTGTTCGGGATTTGCCGGGGCGGGAAAAACTGAAAAATTCGAACAACAACTATCGACAGATAATGATGAAACAAACGATTCTGACACTCGGCTTCGTTCTGGCGGGCTTCGCCGGCGCTTCGGCGCAGATGCGGCTCTCGCTTTCCGAAGCGGTCGACCTCGCCCTGAGCGAGAATCCCACCGTCAAGGTGGCCGAACTGGAGGTGCAGCGTTACGACTACGTCAAGCGCCAGACCTGGGGCAATCTGCTGCCGCAGCTCTCCGCCTCGGGCAGTTACTCCCGTTCGATCGTCAAGTCGGAGATGCGGGGCGGCATTTCGTTCGGCGCCGACAACACCTTCGCCGTGCAGGGCGACCTCTCGCTGCCGCTCTTCGCGCCGCAGGTCTACCGCACCATGAAGCTCAACGACACGCAGATGGCCGCGGCCGTCGAGGCGGCCCGCGCGTCGCGCATCACGCTCGTCGCCGAGGTCAAGAAGGCTTTCTACAACATCCTCCTGGCCGAGCAGTCGCTGGCCGTGTTGCGCGAGTCGCAGGCCACGGTCCAGCGTACGGTCGACGACACGGAGCTGCAGTATAACAACGGCCTGGCTTCCGAATACGATCTGTTGACGGCCCAGGTGCAGTTGAGCAACCTCCAGCCTACGATCATCCAGACCGAAACTTCCATCCGGCTGGCCAAACTCCTGCTCAAGATGTACCTCTCGATTCCCGAGGAGGTCGAAATCGAGGTCGAGGGCGAGCTCGACGCCATGCGCGACCAGGTGCTCGCCGGTACCGACGGACTCACGGCCGACATCTCGGAGAACTCCGACCTGCGCACGCTCGAGTTGCAGGAGATGTTGCTGCGGCGCCAGCTCAAGGTGGCCAACGCTTCGCGGCTGCCGAGCCTCGGGGCTTTCGGTTCGGCGTCCTACACCGGCAACGACATGGAGCCTTTCATGGGCATGGGCGGCAACGACGGTCCCAAGTTTTTCTGGACCCATCCCATCACCGTGGGCGTGCAGCTCTCCGTACCCATCTTCGCGGGACTCACCAAGATGAACAAGTCGCGCGAGATCAAGAACCAGATTTCGCAGCTCTCGCTCCAGCGTTCCTATGCCGAGGAGCAGGTGGGCGTGCAGGTGCAGTCGGCGCTCAACGATCTGCTGACGGCCCGCGAGAAGATGTTCGCCCAGGAGCGCACCGTCGAGCAGGCCCGCAAGGCCTACGCCATCTCCGACACCCGTTATCGGGCGGGCGCCGGCACCATCCTGGAGCTCAACAGCGCCCAGCTGGCGCAGACCCAGGCGCAGCTCAACTTCTCGCAGGCGATCTACGACTACCTGTCGGCCAAGGCCGAGTACGACCGGATCGTGGGACGCGAGGAGTAGCCGCCGGCCGGGAGTCCGGCGGCGGCCGCGCAGGATGCTCCGCTGCAAGACGGGGCAGACCGTCGCTGCGGCCATCTCCGGGGGCGCCCCGGCGGGTTCGCCCGCCGCACCCCGCCCCAAAAGCGGAAACGACCGCCGCCCGGGCCGCAAAACGCAGAAAGAAACCAAGTGCAACCAAGAAAACAATACTATAGCAGATATGAAAAGATTAGCGTTCATGTTGTTGACCGTGTCGGCATTCGCCGCCTGCACGGGAGGTAAGAACACCGGAGCCGTCGTCGCCGACCCGGGCGTGCTGACCAAAAGCGCCGCGGCCGAGAGCGCCACGGTGAGTCTGACCGAGGAGTTCACCTCCGAAATCGAACCTTACAAGGAGAACGACATCACGCCCGCCGCAACCGGCGTGCACATCAACCGCATTCTGGTCGACGTGGGCGACAAGGTGCAGAAGGGCCAGCTTCTCGTGACGCTCGACCCCACGCAGTATACCCAGGCCCGCGTGCAGCTCAAGACCGTCGAGGACGACTACAACCGGCTGCTGCCCGTCTACAAGGCCGGCGGCATCTCGGCCCAGCAGATCCAGCAGGCCAAGGCCCAGCTCGACGTCCAGCGCGAGGCGGTGGCCAACCTGCGGAAGAACATCGAGGTGCGGTCGCCGATCTCGGGCGTCGTCACGGCCCGCAACTACGAGTCGGGCGACCTCTTCGCCGCGCAGCCCATCCTCCACGTCATGCAGATCGACCCGCTGAAGGTCATCGTCAACATCTCGGAGCAGTATTTCCCCAACGTCAAGGTGGGCATGCCCGTCGAGCTGCTCGTCGACATCTTCCCCGACAAGAAGTTCGAGGGCAAGGTGTCGCTGATCTACCCGGCGCTCGATGCCGCTACCCGCACCTTCAAGGTCGAGGTCCGCGTGCCCAACGCCGACCGCACGCTGCGCCCCGGCATGTACGCCCGCACGATCTTCGACATGGGCGAGAAGCAGGGCGTCATGGTGCCCGACGTCGCCGTCCAGAAGCAGGTCGGCTCGGCCGAACGGTTCCTCTACGTCATCCGTGACGATTCGGTGGCCGAGCGCCGCAGCGTGACGCTGGGCCGCCAGGTCGGCGACCGCATCGACATCCTCTCGGGCATCGAGCCCGGCGAGCAGGTGGCCGTCACGGCGCTGTCGAAGCTCTACGACGGAGCCAAAGTATCCGTAAAACAGGATTAAAACCTCCTGACCCATGAAAATCTACGAAAGCGCGGTACGCAAACCGATCTCCACGATCCTGTTGTTCGTGGGCGTGATCGTCTTCGGACTCTTCTCGCTCATGAACCTGGCCGTGGACCAGTATCCCGAGATCGAAATCCCCCAGATTTCGGTCATCACGATGTATCCCGGCGCCAACGCCGCCGACATCGAGACCAACATCACGCGTGTGCTGGAGGACAACCTCAACACGGTGAACAACCTCAAGAAGCTGACGTCGAAGTCGCAGGACAACGTCTCGATGATCACCGTCGAGTTCGAATACGGTTCCGACCTCAACGAGGGCGCCAACGAAATCCGCGACGTGGTGTCGCGCGTGCAGTCGATGCTGCCCGACGACGTCGACTATCCCACGATCTTCAAGTTCTCCACGTCGATGATCCCGGTGATGATGCTCGCCGTCACGGCCGACGAGAGCTATCCGGCGCTCAACAAGATTCTGGACGACAAGCTGGTCAACGTTCTGAACCGTGTCGACGGCGTGGGCGCCGTGTCGATCGTCGGTGCTCCCGAGCGTGAGATCCAGGTCAACGTCGACCCCACGAAGCTCGACGCCTACGGGCTCTCGGTCGAGCAGCTCGGCCAGATCATCGCCGCCGAGAATGTCAACATCCCCAGCGGCAGCATCGACATCGGCAACAACACCTTCAACATCAAGGCCGACGGCGAGTTCAAGCTCTCCGACGAGTTGCGCAAGATTGTGGTTTCGAACCTCGGCGGCCGCACCGTCATGCTCACCGACGTGGCCGAGATCCGCGATACGCTCGAGAAGGCCACCATGGACGAGCGCGTCAACGGCAAGCGCGGCGTGCGCGTCATCTTCCAGAAGCAGTCGGGTTCGAACACCGTCAACATCGTGCACGAGATCCAGCGCCGCCTGCCCGAAATCCAGCGTACGCTGCCCAAGGACGTCAAGATGGAGCTCATCTACGAGGCGTCGCAGGAGATCACCGACGCCATCGGTTCGCTGTCCGAAACGATCATGTACGCCTTCATCTTCGTGGTGCTCGTCGTCATGGTCTTCCTCGGACGTTGGCGCGCCACGTTCATCATCTGCATGACCATCCCCGTGTCGCTGATCTGTTCGTTCATCTACCTGTTCGCCACAGGGTCGACGCTCAACATCATCTCGCTCTCGTCGCTCTCCATCGCCATCGGTATGGTCGTCGACGACGCCATCGTGGTGCTCGAGAACATCACCACCCACATCGAGCGCGGTTCGAATCCCAAGGAGGCGGCCATCTACGCCACCAACGAGGTGTGGCTGTCGGTCATCGCCACCACGCTGGTCGTCGTGGCGGTGTTCCTGCCGCTGACCATGGTGCCGGGTATGGCCGGTATCCTCTTCCGCGAGCTGGGTTGGATCGTCACGATCGTCGTGTGCGTCTCGACCACGGCGGCCATCTCGCTCACGCCCATGATGTCGGCCTATTTGTTGAAGCTCGATGGCGGCGTCCACGACTACAAGGGCATCGGCATCGTCTACAAGCCCATCGACCGCGCTCTGGAGTGGCTCGACAACGCCTACGCCCGTGCGCTCGACTGGGTCGTACACCACCGGCGCATCACCTTCGGCTGCATGATGCTCCTGTTCCTGGCTTCGCTGGGACTCGTCACGCAGGTGCCCACCGAGTTCTTCCCGCCTTCGGACAACGGCCGTATTTCGGCCACCGTCAAGCTGGAGCAGAACCTCTCGATGGAGTACACCGCGCGCATCGCCCGTCAGATCGACAGCGTCATCTACGACAAGTTCCCCGAGGTGGTCATCGTCTCGGCTTCGGCCGGCGCCAACTCGTCGGACAACGCCTTTGCGGCGATGCAGACCACCGGTTCGCACATCATCAACTACAACATGCGTCTGCGCGACCTCGCCGAGCGCGAGCGTACGATCTACCAGATTTCGGACCTCCTGCGCAAGGAGCTCGACATGATTCCCGAGGTGCGGCAGTATACCGTCACGCCGGGCGGTGCGTCGGGCGGCATGAGCGGTTCGGCAACGGCCGACATCAAGGTCTTCGGCTATGACATGGAGCTCGCCAACGCCGTGGCCAACGATCTCAAGGAGAAGTTGTCGGACCTGGAGGGTACGCGCGACGTGCAGCTTTCGCGCGACGAGCTGCGCCCCGAGTTCAACGTGGTATTCGACCGCGACCGCCTCTCCTACTACGGCATGAACAGCGCCACGGCGGCGCAGGCCGTGCGCAACCGCATCGACGGTCTCACCGCTTCGAAATACCGCGAGGACGGCGACGAATACGACATCGTCGTCCGCTACGGCGAGCCTTTCCGCACCCGTGTGGAGGATGTTGAGAACATCACGCTCTACAACATGCAGGGCCGTCCCGTCAAGCTCAAGGAGGTGGGTAAGGTGCAGGAGGAGTACGCCGCACCCGAGATCCAGCGCGAGAACCGCCAGCGCATCATCACCGTGCAGTCGACCCTGGGTGCCGGCGTGGCGTTGAGCGACGTGGTGGACGAGATCGAGAAGCTCATCGACTCTTACCAGCTGCCCGACGGCATCGACCTCGAAGTCGGCGGTACGGTCGAGGACCAGGGCGATGCCTTCCGCGACCTCCTGACGCTCTTCGTGCTGATCGTCATCCTGGTTTACATCGTCATGGCTACGCAGTTCGAGTCGCTGAAGTTCCCCTTCATCATCATGTTCACCATCCCGTTCGCCTTCACGGGCGTTTTCATGGCCCTGTGGATGACTTCCACACCGTTGTCGCTCATCGCGTTGATCGGCGCCATCATGCTGGTGGGTATCGTCACCAAGAACGGTATCGTCATGGTCGACTACATGAACCTCCTGATCGAGCGCGGTTCGGGCGTCTTCGACGCGGTGATCGCCGGCGGCAAGAGCCGTCTGCGCCCCGTGCTCATGACCTCGTTCACCACGGTGCTGGGTATGTTGCCGCTCGCCATCGGCACGGGTGCCGGTTCCGAGACGTGGCAGCCGATGGGTATCGCCGTCATCGGAGGTCTCACGTTCTCCACCGTCCTCACGCTCTTCATCGTGCCGGTGCTCTACTCCATCATGGTCAACCGGGCCCAGCGCAAGGAGCGCGAGAAGATGGCCCGCCTGGCCACCGAGCAGCAGACCGCCGCGGCCAACCGATAGCCAACAGTCGAAAACCATTTTCCGTTCCGAAGGCGCCGTGCCGGGCAGTGCCTGCGCGGAGTTTCGGAACGGGCCAAGAAGATAATTATGAAAGCACTCTTTTTGTCATACAACCAGGCGCTCACCGACCGCGTCAACCGCATTCTCGACGATCAGGGCATCCGCGGCTTCACCCGCTGGGCGCTCACCGAGGGGCGCGGCACCATCGACGGCGAGCCCCACTACGGCACCCATGCGTGGCCTTCGATGAACGCTTCGATCCTGGCCATCATCGACGATTCGCAGCTCGACGCCTTGCTCGACGCCTTCCGCAAGATGGACGAGGCCACCCGCATGCAGGGTTCCCGCGCCTTCTACTGGAACATCGAGGGCGGGTTTTAGCGAATGGCCGGTCGGGCATCGGTCCTCCGTTCCGAGGACCGGCCGGTTGCGAAGAATTTTTCGCATTTTCTCGAAACGCGTTGCTTCGGCAGCGCGTTTTTTTGTGAACATACGGCTTTGGCCGTTCATTGATAAGGGGCCGGCCTCTGCGCTCGCTTCTTCGCAAAGTCGTGAATTGCTTCGTTGCCTGGCTCGTGCTTTGTGCGACCGCCCCCGGGCCGGGCAACGACGAACGGCGATTCCTGTTTCGGGACAATAGCGTGCGTCGCAAAACGAAGAGGATGTTTCGTCGGACCCCGAATGTTCCGCAGCAGCGGATTTGTCCTTGTTCTTGCCGGGCCGGATCGGCAGAAAGGTTCGGCTGTTTCGTTTTTTCATTTTTAATGCTTAATTTTGTTGGGATGAAGCTCACTTTTTTGGGAACGGGGACCTCGCAGGGCGTGCCGGTGATCGGGTGCCGCTGCAAGGTGTGCACCTCGGCGGACCGCCGCGACAACCGCCTGCGGACTTCGGCCATGGTCGAGACGCACGGCGTGCGCCTGGTCATCGATGCCGGGCCCGATTTCCGTTATCAGATGCTCCGGGCGGGTGTCCGGCGCATCGACGCCATCCTGCTGACCCACGAGCACAAGGACCATACGGGCGGGCTCGACGACGTGCGGGCATTCAACTTCGTCGACTATCCGCCCACGGTGCATCGGGTCGACATCTACGCCGCTCCGGCCGCCGCCGCCATCGTGCGCAAGGATTTCGACTATGCTTTCGGGGAGAACAAGTACCGCGGCGTGCCCGAAATCGAGTTGCACGAGATCGATCCGGCCCGGCCGTTCCGCGTCGGCGGGGTGGAGGTCGTGCCGGTGTCGGGCCGCCATTCGGAGCGTTTCACGGTGACCGGCTACCGCATCGGGGCGTTGGCCTACCTCACCGATTTCAAGACGATTTCCGATGCGGAAGTCGAAAAGTTGCGCGGCGTCGACGTGTTGGTGGTCAATGCCTTGCGTTTCAAGAAGCACGACTCCCATTTCAACGTCGAGGAGGCGCTGGCGCTCGTTCGGCGGGTGGAACCGCGCGAAGCCTACCTTACGCACATGTCCCACGAGATCGGACTGCATGCCGCGACCGATTCGACGCTGCCCGAGGGCGTGCACCTGGCTTGCGATGGACTGCAAATAGAGCTATGACGCCGGTTTTCTTGCCTCGGGCGGCGGTGTGTTGCATCTGTCCGGCCGAAGCGGGAAAACCTGTTTGAAAAAGCACGATTATGAAAAACTTTACCAATAAGACCGTCATCGTGACGGGTGCTTCGTCGGGTATCGGCGAGGCTTTGGCGCGCGAATTCGCCGCCCGCGGGGCCCGGGTCGTCCTGGGCGCCCGCAGCATTCAGAAACTTCAGCTCATCGCGGGCGAAATCCGCGACCGGGGAGGGGAGGCCGTCTATTGCGCCGTCGACGTGACCCAACCCGAGGAGTGCCGCGAACTCATCGACACGGCCGTGCGCGAATTCGGCGGTGTCGACGTGCTGGTCTGCAATGCCGGGCTCTCGATGCGGGCCCTTTTCGACGATGTCGATCTCGACGTGCTGCACCGCTTGATGGATGTCAACTTCTGGGGCACGGTCAACTGCTGCAAGTATGCGCTGCCCTATCTCCAGGCGTCGAAAGGATCGGTGGTCGGCGTCTCGTCGGTGGCCGGTCTCCACGGCCTGCCCGGCCGCACGGGGTATTCGGCTTCGAAGTATGCCATGACCGGATTCTTGGAGACCCTGCGTATCGAGAACCTCAAGAAGGGGCTCCATGTCATGATCGCCTGCCCGGGCTTCACCGCTTCGAACGTGCGGTTCGCAGCCCTCACGGCCGACGGTTCGCAGCAGGGCGAAACACCGCGCAACGAGGCGAAGATGATGACCGCCGCCGAGGTGGGGCGCATCATCGCTCGGGATGTGCTCCGGCGCAAGCGTCTTTGTCTGATGGAGGCCGAGGGCCGCGCCACGCATTTTGTCAAGAAGTTCGCCCCTGCGTTCCTCGACCGCATGTTCTACATGGTCATGGCCCGTGAGCCGGACAGCCCGTTGAAGTGACGCACGGCCGACGAATCTGACTTGTTCGGTTTCTGCTCGCAGGGCATCGGGCGGTTCAGTTGTTTTAGGGCCGCTTGCAGGAACCCGGAATCGGGGCTGTGCAGCTAAAACGGGGCCGCCGAATCTCCGAAATTGAAAATCACCCCTGTCAGAACAAGTTCTGACAGGGGTGATTTCTTTTGAGCCGGAGTCGTCGGGCCCCTTGATCGTAGAGACGATTATTTGAAGAAGATCGACGAGATCTCCTTGTAGTTGTGCACGCGTTCGATGACGTCGGCAAAGAGGTCCGCCACGGTCAGCACCGTGAACTTGTGCAGGTCCTTGTCGGGGTTGAGCGGAATGGTGTCGGTGACGATCACCTCCTGCAGGGCGCTCTCGTTGATGCGCTCGTAGGCCGGACCCGAAAGCACGGGGTGGGTGATGGCGGCGCGTACGCTCTTGGCGCCGCGGGCCATGAGCATGTCGGCGGCCATGCAGATCGTGCCGGCCGTGTCGATCATGTCGTCGACGATGAGGATGTTGCGGCCCTCGACGTCGCCGATGGCGGTCATCTTGCCCACCACGTTGGCCTTGGCGCGCTCCTTGTGCGAGATGATGATGGGCGTGCCCAGCAGCTTGGCATAGGTGTTGGCGCGCTTGGCTCCGCCCATGTCGGGCGCGGCGATGGAGAGCTCCTCGATGTTGAGGCTGCGGATGTAGGGCACGAAAATGCCGCTGGCGTAGAGCGCGTCGACGGGCACGTCGAAGAAACCCTGTATCTGGTCGGCGTGCAGGTCCATGGTCATGATGCGGTCGGCACCGGCGGCCATGAGCATGTTGGCCACCAGCTTGGCGCCGATCGGCACGCGGGGCCGGTCCTTGCGGTCCTGGCGCGCCCATCCGAAGTAGGGCACCACGGCCACGACCTGGTGGGCCGAGGCGCGTTTGGCGGCATCGACCATCATCAACAACTCCATCAGGTTGTCCGTGGGCGGGAAAGTCGACTGAACGATGAATACCGTGCAGCCGCGGATCGACTCGTTGAAGCAGGGCTGGAACTCGCCGTCGCTGAAGCGGAGCACCTCCGACTGGCCGACCGCCGTGCCGAAGCTGGCCGCGATCTTTGCCGCCAGATATTCCGAGGCGCGGCCCGCGAAAATCTTGATTTTGTGGATTGCCATAACGGGTTGTTGGGTTTAGTGGTGCAAGGACAAGCGTGCCGGAGACAATGCCGGATTGGTGCGTGCTTTGCCGGGCCGGGTGCCTATCGTTGCGCAAAGATAGTACAACAGAGTCAAAAAACACGCCCCGCAGAGCGTGTTTTTTCAACATTCGGTCAACCTTTCAGGCATTCGCCGACGAACGCGAGGATTTCGTCGCGCCCGGTGCCCTTGGCCGACGACGAGACGAACATGGGCGGAAACTCCTCCCACTGCTCGGCCAGCGCCGCGCGGAACCGTTCGACGCTGCGCTGCGCCTGGCTCTTCGAGAGCTTGTCGGCCTTGGTGAAGACGATGCCGAACGGCACGCCGTTTTCGCCCAGCATTTCGATGAATCTGAGGTCGATCCGCTGGGGTTCGAGCCGGATGTCGACCAGTACGAAAAGAAAGTGGAGCTTTTCGCACCGCAGGACATAGTCGGTGATGATCTTCGAGAAGTCGTCGCGCTGCCGCTTCGACGTGCGGGCATAGCCGTAGCCCGGAAGGTCGACCAGATACCACCTGTCGTCGATGCGGAAGTGGTTGATGAGCCGTGTCTTGCCCGGCGTTCCCGAGACCTTGGCCAGCGACGTGCGGCCCGTCAGCATGTTGATGAGCGACGATTTGCCCACGTTGCTGCGGCCGATGAAGGCGATGTCGCGCAGGTCGTCCTTCGGGACCTGCGAGATGCGTTCGGAACTGCAACGGAATTCGGCTTTGGCGATCTGCATGGCGCAAAGATAGCATTCGCAATCCACAATTCATAATCCGGGGTCGGCAAATTCGCCTGCCCGCGGCCCGCCGCGGGGTTTCCCAGCCGGTTCCATATCGGGCCGGAAGCGCCCGGGGCCTTATGAACTGCGGATTCGGATTTTCCCTGCGCTATTGTTCGCTCCGGCCGGTCCACTCCATCTTGAGCGAATAGTGCATTGCGATGGCGAGGATGATGAACAGTCCGATGCTGCCGGCCAGCAGGGCGAAGATTTCCAGCTGGAGCAATATGTAGATATAGACGTAGAGCAGCGTCAGCAGTCCTCCGATGCAGGCGGCCGTGGCTTTCTGCCGCACGATGCCGTAGATGAAGAACGTGATGAGCGAAACCGTCATCGCCGCAGCCAGGAAGTAGGCCGCTCCGAAGTCGAGGTGCTCGGAGATCGAGACCAGCAGCGAGTAGAAGAGAATCAGCGCCAGCCCCACCAGCAGGTATTGGAACGCATGGATGTTGCGGCGGCGGGTCATCTCCACGAAGAATACGCCGCAGAACGTCAGCAGGATGACCAGCGCCGCATATTTGACCGAACGGGTGGCCTGCCGGTACTGCGTGACCGGAATCAGCAGGTTGGTTCCCAGTTCGCTCTCCTGGATCTTGTACTTGTGCTCGTCGTCTCTCAGCAGCTGGGGATATTCGCGGTTCTGCGCCACCACCTTCCATTCGGCCGTGAATCCTGCGTCGGTCACTTCGCGCCTGGAGGGCAGGAAGTTGCCGCAGAAGCCCGGCGTCGGGCAGTCGGAGTCGATGCGTATGCGGTTGCTGTTGCCCACGGGGGCCATGTAGAGTCCGCCGGAACCCTTGAACTTCAGCGGGATGTTGAACCGGATGCGTTTGTCGGGCGTGGCCGTCCAGCCGGACAGATCGACGCGGGCCGCCACCCCCACATTGAAACACGGCTGCTTCGTTTCGCTCGTCGTGGCGAGCTGCCGGCCGTCGAAGCCGATTTCGATGCTCTCCTCGATGCCGCGCAGGTCGGAGATGCCCAGCATCACGGCCGCTCCCGCCCAGTCGACGACCATGCCGGAGGTGTTGGCCGGCAGGTCGGCCGGCAGGTTGAACGTTCCGCTCAGCACCAGGTCGGCCGTGTAGACGTTGGTGTCGTAGAATCCGCGGCGGCGTTGTTCGCAGTCGATGTGCCCGACGATGTCGAGGTCTTCGGGCAGCAGGGTGATCCGGCCCTCCACGCTTTGGGTGCCGTTCTGGGTGCGCGTCGTCAGGCGGTAGGGCACCGACAGCACGGGGCCCGTGAGGTGCTGGACGCCGCCCCACATGCGGGCGACCTCGTCCTGGGCGCTCTCCATCATCGATTCGCGATCCTTGATCAGACTCATGACCATGCTGCCCGGGATCAGCAGCAGCAGCATGATGGCTCCGATGAATAGCATTTTGATCGTCAGTGAGTTGCGGCGCAGCGTGCGTGCGGGAGCCTGCGGCTGCGGTGCGGGATTCGGGTTGTTTTCCATGTGTTCGGTTGTGTTCGGGGATTGTACGGTTCGGTTCTGAAATTTCGGGGAGTGCGGGCGGAGTCATCGGCCGCTACCTTTCGTCGCGGCTTCGATCAGTTGTTCGAGGGCCAGCAGGTGGCGGCGGAAGGCTTCGCGGCCGGCTTCCGTGGCGCGGTAGGCGGTATTGGGAATCCGGCCCACGAACTGCTTCGAGGAGACGATGTAGCCGGCGTTTTCGAGCGTGCGCGTGTGGGTCACCAGGTTGCCGTCGGTGAGGTTCAGCAGCGTGCGCAGCGACTTGAAGTCGAGGCTTTCGTTGACCGTCAGCACGGCCATGATTCCCAGCCGGACCTTGCTTTCCAGGGTTTTGTCGATATGTTCGAGCTGAAGATTCACGATCGGTTGCGGGTTGCGAGGAACAGGATGCCGAAAAGCAGGTTGAAGGCGCCGAAGCCGACGGCCCAGAAAACCAGTGCGTAACCTTGGCAGAAGCTGTCGGCAAGGCCCAGCGCCAGTTCGGCATAGCCCAGAAAGCGCACCGAGCTGAAGGTGTGGGCGGAGGCCGAGACCAGCGCCATGCCATAGAAAAGCAGCATGACCGAGGAGGTGAGGCCGTAGTGGCCGCCGACGAAGAGCGCAATGCTGAAAACGCCGCCCACGAGCAGCGGCAGGAAGAAGTTCCACAGCAGCCGGCGCGCTGCGGCGTCGATGGCGATCTTCGAGCCGTTGCGGCGCGCTTCCGCGAAGCTCAGCCCTACGGTCGCCGCCACGCAGAGCAGTACGAGCGCTGCGGCCATCCCGATCAGCGCTTGGATGCGCGCATGAGTGTTGAGCTGCAACATCGGGGCGATGTCCCATCCGCCGTTGTACAGCCGGTTCACGCCCCACGCTGCCGCCAGCGCCAGCAGGCCCGACACGATGGGTGCGTAGGGACTCAGATTGAGGAAGCGCGACGAGCGGTTCATCAACGTGCGGATCTCGGTGAGTGTCGAGCAGATTTCGTCGGTTTCGCGGTTTTGCATCTTGGCGATCGGTTTGGTTTTCAAGGGTAGAACTCCTCTTGGGAAGCTGATTCGGCAGATTCGAAAAGTACTTTGTAGTGCAAAGTTAATGCAGGATTTCGGATTCTGCAAATTTTTTTTTGAGATTTTTGGCCGCGGGTGGGTGCGACGGATCAGGCAGCCGTCGGAATTATGCGGTCTGCGATTGGTGTAGTTAGGAGGAATGCTTATTCGCAAACACGCCTCCGGTCAATCGGTTCTGCTTACGTGAGGACAGCAGTTTGCGGAGCACGCCCGGGCCGGCCGGACAGTTGCGGGGCTCTGCCGGGGGAGGTTGCGGCCCGCGCGGCTCTCGGAGCCGCCCGAAACCGACAGCGTGTTGATCAGGTTGGCACGCTGCGTCCGATGCGTTGTTCGGAAAACAAAGGGCGCATCCGATTGTCGGATGCGCCTTGAACTATACTCGCTTCGGCCGCTGACAGCCGTTTCTATATTTTGTTCGGATTGATGGGGCGGGACCGGCGGGGCCTGTCTCGGTCTCTCCCTGTCTCGGTCTCTCCCCGTTGTTGGGTCCGTCGCCGGGTGTCCTTTGCTTCTTCGATTCGGTGCTGCTTTGCGCTCGCACCGGGTCGTTTCCCGTCTTCGGGATTTCCCTTTGCTCCGGCCCTGCTCTTGTCTTCGGGGCTTCCGGCCTTACCCCCCCCCTCGTTTCGCCCCGCCGTTATTTCCCCAGCACCGAAGCGGTGTAAAGATAGCGTTTGATGCTGCGTTTGGGGGTCTTTTCGAATTCGGTGGGGTAGAGTACGATTTCCGAAACGCGTTCGTAGGCGGCCAGCTGGGCGTTGAGTTCCGTGAGGTTGTTCTGCATGATCTCCGGCAGGTCGTTCTGGTCTATGCCTTCGTTTTCGGCCTGTTCGTAGTCGGGAACCACCAGCGCGCGGAGTTTGCCGTTGCCCAGATCGATCACCAGCGATTCGAGCACCATATACATGTTGTTGAGCTTGTCTTCGATCTCCTCCGGGTAGATGTTCTGTCCGTTGCCCGACAGGATCATCGTCTTCGAGCGGCCGCGGATGTAGAGCGTGCCGTCGGGGTCCATGGTTCCCATGTCGCCCGTATGGAGCCAGCCGTCGGCGTCGAGCACCTTCTGCGTGTCCTTGTCGTTCTTGTAGTAGCCCTGCATGACGTGTTCGCCGCGCACCAGAATCTCGCCCGCCGTGTGTGCGGGGTCGGGCGAATCGATCTTCACGTCGAGCATCTGGCGCAGGTAGGCGCCGCACGACCCGGCCTTGAACTCGTTGTCGGGTGCGAAGCTGATGAGCGGGGCGCACTCGGTCATGCCGTAGCCGATCGTGATCGGGAAGCGGATCTTCATCAGGAAGGCTTCGGTCTCCTGGTTCATCGGGGCGCCGCCCACGATGAAGATCGAGACGTTGCCGCCGAAGGCGTCCATCAGTTTCTTGCGGATGACCGAATAGATGGCCGAGCTGACCAGCGGAATCTTCACGGCCAGGCTCATGGGGCCCTTTTCGAGCATCGGCAGCACCTGCTTGCGGTAGACCTTCTCCAGAATCATCGGCACGCAGCAGATGATCGTGGGCCGGACCACCGACATGGCCTCGATCAGAATCTTGGGCGAGGGGATGCGCCCCAGCAGCGTGATGTGCCCGCCCACGGCCAGCGGCGCCAGGAAGTCGAAGGCGCAGCCGTAGGCGTGGGCCAGCGGCAGGAACGAGAGCGTGCGCCCGCCTTTCTGGAAGTAGCGCAGGCCCGTCTGGGTGTTGACGGCTTCGCGGGCGAAGACCACGTTGCCCGTGAGGTTGTTCACGGTCAGCATCACGCCTTTGGAGTATCCCGTCGTGCCGGAGGTGTAGTTGAGCAGGATCACCCGGTCGTTGGGGATGTCGGGGTATCGGATGTCGTTGACGCTGAATCCGCGCGGGTATTTGGTGCGGTAGTTCTTGACGATTTCGCGCTGGAACTTCGTCAGCGACTTGCCGTCGCGCTCGTAGATGGCGTGGAAGTCCGTCAGCGAGAAGACCGCTTCGATCTGCCGGATCTGCTCCTCCTCGATGACGTCCCAGAAGTTGTCGCTCAGGAACAGCAGGCGGCTTTCGGAGTGGTTGATGATGTGGATGATGTCGTTGGGCGTGAAATCCTGGAGGATCGGCACGATGACGGCTCCGTAGGTGATCGTGCCGATGTAGGTGATGCACCAGCGGGGATTGTTGCGCCCGATGAGCGCGATCTTGTCGCCCTGCCGGATGCCGGCCTTGCGGTAGAGGAGGTGCAGGCGGGCTATCTCCTTGGCCATTTCGTAGTAGGAGAAGGTCTCGCCGTTGAAATAGTCGGTCAGGGCCGGCATCTCGCGGTTGTCGCGGAAACTGGCCTCGTAGATTTTCAGTAGGTTTTCCTGTAACATAGCATAGACTCCTTGGCGCAAAAACCGGACCGGGAGGAGTATCCCCGCCGGCTATTCCTTCTTGTCGCGGGGCTATTCCTTCTTGTCGCGGGGCTATTCCTTCTTGTCGCGGGGCTGTTCCTTCGAGCGGGCGCTCCGGGGCTTCCAGATGTAGATTTTCGATTCGGTGCCTTCGCGCAGGCGTTTGATGTTCTTGCGGTGGGTGACGATCAGCAGCACGGCGATGGCGAACGAGAAGACCACGAACGGCACGGACCCGTTGACTTTCGGGGAGATGAGCGTGAAGACGGGGAAGCAGCATCCCGCGATCATCGACGAGAGCGAAACGTAGTGCGAGATCATCAGCACCACGATCCACACGCCGAAGCAGAGCAGGATGGCCGGCGGATAGATGCCCGTCACGGCGCCCACGAGCGTGGCCACGCCCTTGCCGCCGCGGAAACCCGCGAAGATGGGGAAGATATGGCCCAGGACGGCGGCCACCACGGCGGCGATCTTGAGGTTGATGATGTCGTTGGGGCCGATCAGTTCGTCGTATTGCAGCAGTTCGATGACCGTCACGGCTACGAAGCCCTTCAGAAAGTCGAGGGCGAAGACCGGCGCTGCGGCACGACGGCCCAGCACGCGCAGCATGTTGGTCGTGCCGGCGTTCTTGCTGCCGTGTTCGCGGATGTCGATGCCGTAGTATTTCTTGCCGATCCACACGGCGCTCGGTATCGAGCCCAGGAGATAGGCAAGGACAATCATCGTCGTGGCAGTATAAATGGTAAGAAGCATGGCAGTTTCGGAATGGTTTGTCAATGCAAATATAGCAAAAATTTCCATATTCGGACATTTCGGCATGAAAAACGGACGGATCGGACCGTTTTTTCGTCCGCTCGCCCGCATGCCTGCGTTCCGTGCCTGCGGCTTCAAGAACCGTGCGGAGCGCTGCGGCACGCCCGGCCGACATATAATTGCCTTTTTCATTTTTAATTCGTATTTTTGCATCCGAAACAAACTACCGTTATGGATGCCAGAACTTTGCTCGAACCGATGGGCTCGTGGGCGTGGTGGCGCTCGTGGATACTGATTTTCGTGGGCTGCTCGATCATGGGCGCCGGCTTCGTACTCTTCATCAACCCCTACAACTTCGTCCCGGGCGGTGTCTACGGCATGGGCATCGTCCTGCACAACATCTTCCCCTCGGTCCAGGTCGGCACCTTCGGCTACATGTTCGATGTGCCCCTCATGTTCACGGCCCTGCTGGTCTTCGGCGGGCAGTTCGGCACGCGCACCGTGCTGGCGGCGCTCTATACGCCCGGCTTCATGAACATCCTCACGCGTCTGGTTTATCCCACGGAGGAGGCCGTGCGTTCGCTCGATCCGGCGTTGTTGCTCAACGGCCACCTCGACCTCTCCAACGACCTGCTGCTAACCTGCATCATGGGCGCCGTGCTCGTGGGTGTGGGACAGGGTCTCGTCGTGCGGCAGCAGGCCACCACCGGCGGCACCGACATCGTGGGCATGCTGTTGCAGAAGTTCTGCGGCATCAGGTTCTCGACCGGCATCTTCCTGGCCGACGGTTTCGTCGTCATGTCGGGTCTGGCCGTCATCGGCTTCGGCATCGGTACGGGCGAGGCTTCGGCCAACGGGTGGATGCTCACGCTCTATTCGCTGCTGATGATCTATGCTTCGTCGCGCGTGGTAGCCTACATGCTCGACGGCGCGTCGTACGACAAGCTGCTCTTCATCATCAGCGACCACCACGACCAGCTCAAGAAATTCATCATCGGCGATCTCGACCGCAGCGCCACCTACATCAAGTCGCGCGGCATGTACACCGACGCTGCCCGCGACATGATTTTCCTGGTCGTCAGCCGCAAGGAGGTGCGCCAGGTGCAGCACAAGATCAAGGAGATCGACCCGCGGGCTTTCGTCGTGGTCACCGACGCTTACGAAACGTTCGGCGAGGGATTCAAGCAGTTCCCCGACAAGAACGAGATACAGGCGGAATAGGGTTGCGGCATTCCGTCTGCGCTGCGGCCGCTCCGCCGCCGGGGCGGAAGCGGCTTCGGGCCGATCCGGCCGCCGGAACGGAACACAATATTTTATAATTGTGAATTTTTGATAGTGAATTGTGAATTGAATTCTTTGCGTCCCCTTTCGGGCGTCGGCCGGAAGCTCTACCTTGAGACCTACGGCTGCCAGATGAACGTCGGCGATTCGGAAATCGTCGTCGCGGTCATGCAGCAGGAGGGCTACATCCATACCGACAACCCCGAGGAGGCCGACGTCATTCTCATCAATACCTGCTCCATCCGCGATAACGCCGAGCAGCGCATCTGGGGCCGTCTGGCCGAGATGAAACGGCTGCGGAAAGCCCGTCCTGCGCTCATCGTCGGCATCATCGGCTGCATGGCCGAGCGTCTGAGAGAGCAGCTCGTCGAGGGCCCCGCCGGGGTCGACGTCGTCGCCGGGCCCGATGCCTATCGCGATCTGCCGCGCCTGGTCCGCGAGGCCGAGGCGGGCGGCAAGGGGGTCAACGTGCTGCTCTCCACCGAGGAGACCTATGCCGAAATCGCCCCCGTGCGGCTGGACAAGAACGGCGTCGGCGCCTTCGTCTCCATCATGCGCGGCTGCAACAACTTCTGCTCCTACTGCGTGGTGCCCTACACCCGCGGCCGCGAGCGGAGCCGCGACCCCGAGACCATTCTGGCCGAGGTGCGTTCGCTTTTCGACAACGGTTACCGCGAAGTCACCCTGCTGGGGCAGAACGTCAACTCCTACCGCGCCGGCGAGGTCGACTTTCCCGAGCTGGTGCGGCGCACGGCGCTGGTTTCGCCCCTGCTGCGCGTCCGCTTCGCCACGTCGCACCCCAAGGACATGAGCGACCGCCTGCTGGAAGTCATGGCTTCGATGCCCAACATCTGCCGTTCGATCCACCTGCCGGCCCAGTCGGGCGCCACGTCGATGCTCGAACGCATGAACCGCAAATATACGCGCGAATGGTACCTCGGCCGCATCGCCGCCATCCGCCGCTACATGCCCGACTGCGGCATCACCACCGACCTCATAGCCGGTTTCTCGGGCGAGACCGAGGAGGAGCACGCCCAGACCCTTTCGCTCATGCGCGAGGTGGGCTACGACTTCGCCTTCATGTTCAAGTATTCCGAGCGCCCCGGCACCTTTGCGTCGAAGCATCTGCCCGACGACGTGCCCGACGAGGTGAAGTCGCGGCGCCTGCAGGAGATCATCGCCCTGCAGAACGAGCTGGGCCGCGAAAGTTACCTCCGCGACGTGGGCAAGGAGTTCGAGGTGCTGGTCGAGGGTGTTTCCAAGCGCGATGCCGGCCAGCTCTCGGGCCGTACGTCGCAGAACAAAGTCGTTGTCTTCGACCGCGGCCCGCACCGCATCGGCGACTATGTCCGCGTGCGCATCACGGGCTGTACGTCGGCTACGCTGTTCGGAGAAGAAATAAAATCAGAAAATTAAATATTCAGTTATGCGATTCGACGAACTCGACCTGGAGGATGAAATCCTCGACGGTCTCTACGATATGAATTTCAGCGAGATGACCCCCGTGCAGGAGCACACCATTCCGGTCATTCTCTCCGGGCGCGACATCATCGGCTGCGCCCAGACCGGCACGGGCAAGACCGCGGCCTACACCCTGCCGCTCTTGAACCGCCTGCTCATCGAGGGCAACCCCGACAACGTCATCAAGTCGGTCATCATCGTGCCCACGCGCGAGCTGGCCCAGCAGATCGACCAGCAGTTCCAGGGTTTTTCCTATTATCTGCCCGTTTCGACCACCGTCGTCTACGGCGGCGGCGACGGCAAGGGCTGGGACGTGCAGAAGCGCGGCATGCTGCTGGGTTCCGACGTGGTCATCGCCACCCCCGGGCGCATGATTTCCCACCTGCAGAACAGCGGCATCGATCTTTCGCACGTCGAGTGCGTGATCCTCGACGAGGCCGACCGCATGCTCGACATGGGTTTCAGCGACGACATCATGAAGATCATCTCCTACATGCCCAAGGAGCGGCAGACCGTCATGTTCTCGGCCACGCTGCCGCCCAAGATCCGCGAGCTGGCCAAGACCATCCTGCGCAACCCCGCCGAGGTCAACATCGCCATCTCCAAACCCAACGAGGCCATCGACCAGTCGGCCTACGTCTGCTACGAGAGCCAGAAGCTGGGCGTCATCCGCGAACTTTTCGCCGAGCCGACCGATTCGAAGACCATCATCTTCTCGTCGTCGAAGCTCAAGGTCAAGGAGCTGGCCCACACGCTCAAGCGCATGAAGCTCAACGTCGCCGCCATGCACTCCGATCTGGAGCAGGCCCAGCGCGAGGAGGTGATGCTCGCTTTCAAGAACAACAAGATCAATATCCTGGTCGCCACCGACATCGTGGCCCGCGGCATCGACATCGAGGACATCGGGTTGGTCATCAACTACGACGTGCCCCACGATCCCGAGGACTACATCCACCGCATCGGCCGTACGGCCCGCGCCGCCGCAACCGGCAGCGCCATTACTTTCGTCAGCGAGGACGAGCAGGGCAAGTTCCACCAGATCGAGAAGTTCATCGAGCGCGAAATCCGCAAGGCCGACCTGCCCGAATCGGTGGGCGAGGGTCCCAAGTACGAGCCCTCCGAGAACCGCGGACGCGGCGGCAGAGGACGCGGCGGACGTTCGGGAGGCGGACGCGGAGGACGCGACAAGGGCGGCCGCAGCCGTGCCGACCGCAAATCCGGACAGGCTCCGACCACGGCTGCTGCGGCCGATACGACTGCTGCGGCGGCTCCCGTCGACAACGATCATGCTTCGGGGCGCGGCGAGGGCAACCGCGGCTCGCGCGACCGCAAACGGCGCCACCGCGGCGGACGCAACCGCCGCCGCGGCAACAAGCCGCAGGAGGGCGGCGCTCCCCAGCCGGCCGAATAGTCCGGCGGCCCGAGGGCCGAAATTCCTGCTTCCGCTTCGTTGCGTTGCGGCGGCACGGAATGCGGCATCCGGCGCCGGATGCCCGGCAGAGGTCTTGAGCGCGGACCTGCCGGGAGGATGGGCTGCGAGCCCGTTGTGTGTATACGAATAGATGGAAGATGTTGCGTCGGATGACGGTTCCTGGCGTAATGATTCCCCGATTGTTCTTTGAAAGGCCGTTGTTGCAGGGCCCGGAATGGCGGAGGCCAGGGTTTCCGCCAGTGCGGCCCGGCAGATTCAGCAATCCGCTGGCGGCGTAATGATGCTGGAGGATTAAAGGAAAATCGTTGTTCGTTTGCGGTTGGTTGCCGCCGGTTTTTTGCGGTTTTGCAATTCGCAGGCAATTATCGGTTTTGATAGCGGTGGCGCAAAAGTTCTCGTGCCGAAGCCGGCGGAGCGAGCCCCGTTAAGAACGGGGATTTGTAAATTCTGCGAGCCTCCGCAGGGCGCGGCTTCGGCTCGCACGGCTGAAGCCGGTGTTTGCGATTCGAGCTTTACCAGCCTGCCGGACAACAATTCCTATTTCCGACTTGCGTTGCCGCCAGTTGCATATTCCAGCCTGCCGCGGAGCTTACGAACGATTTGCTGTCGTCGCCGTCGTTCGGCTCTTTGAGCCGTGCGGGCCGCAGCCTCCCGCAGCGGAGGCCCGCAAGCGTGCCCCGCAGGCTGCGCCCGACATATCCTTAAACCATTGTTCCGCACCCTCCGCCGCATTCCTTCGAGCGATTGCTCTTTGCGCCTGCTGCGGGCTACCGCCGCCGTGAGGACGGATATTTGGGCGGCATCGGCACGAATGGCGGCTATTGGAGTTCGTCGACCCTCGGCAGCACGGATCCGTCTCGTGCGGGCAACTGGAATTTCAGCGCCGATAACGTGAATCCGTTAGGTGGCGATGCCCGCACCACAGGCCGCCCCGTGCGCTGCGTCCAAGCATCTGCCCGACGGCTTTTCCGGGGGGCGGTCGGGGAGGGCGGAGACGTAAAAGCGCCGTGCAACCGGTTTTCGGCCTTTTGCGATGCCGGTGCGGGCAACCCTGTCTGCTGCCGGGCTGAAAACGGCCGGATTTTTGGAGCGAAGAATACTTAATCTTTATAATTTGAAACTATGAATATGATGAAAAAAACAGCGATTTGGATGCTGGCGCTCGCGTTGTTCGGCGCCTTGCAGGCTTGCGACGATGACGACGTGAAGGTGCCGTCGCAGGTGCAGACGGCCTTTGCGGCGAAGTTCCCCGGTGCCACCCGCGTGGATTGGGAGCGCCGCGGTTCCTATCTGGTGGCCGATTTCCACGATGCCGGCTACGAGACCGACGCATGGTTCGATGCCGCCGGCGTGTGGTACATGACCGAGACCGAAATTCTCTTCCAGTCGCTCCCTGCCGCCGTGCAGAGCGCTTTCGAAGCAGGCGAATATGCAACGTGGAAGGTGGAGCACGTCGAGAAGGTGGAGCGTCGCGACATGGAGCCCATCTATGTCATCGAGGTCGAGCGCGGTGAGGCGGAATTCGATCTCCACTATTCGCATGACGGCGTGTTGGTGCGCGTCGTTCCCGATGCCGACAACGACCGGCACCACGACGATCTGCTGCCGCAGCAGCTGCCGCAGGCGGTGACCGATTTCATCGCTGCAAAATATCCCGGCGCCCGCATCCTCGAGGCCGAGCCCGAACGCGATCCGCTCTATGTGCTCGAGGTGGAGATCATCGACGGCGGCCGCCTGCGCGAGGTGCGTTTCGACGCGGCCGACAAGTGGGTGCATACCAAGACCGAAGTGCGCGCCGCCGAAGTGCCGGATGTGGTGATGGCTGCCCTGCGCGCGTCGCAGTATGCTGCTTGGACGATCGACGAGATCGACCAGTATGTCGCTCCCGAGCGGGAGTGGTACCGTTTCGAGTTGGAGCAGCCGGGTTCCGAGCGCGAAACGGAGGTCGACATTCTCTCCGACGGTACGTTGCTTTAGCTGCCGTATGGCCAGAACAGAAGCGGCGGCCGGATTCGTTCCGGCCGCCGCTTGTTTTGTCCCGGCGCCGATTCATTGCGGCAGAACCGGCACCGCCCGCTTCGAGGATGGGTCAGCCTCGGTGCGGTGCGTCGGCGCCGTGTTCGATGTCGCAGGCGCCGCAGTTGCCCGTACAGCCGGGCAGGGGGGAGCCGGGGGCGCAGTCGGCCGTGCCGTCGGCTTCGCGGGTCTCCTGCACGGCGCACTTGATACCGCGGCGCTGCATCTCCTTGTTGGTCGAGATTTCGGAATCGATGTGGTGTCCTTTGATCATGAGCGTGAGCGACATGCCCAGGACGAAGAACCCTACGGCGGCTGCGGTGACCAGAACGACGAACAACCAGGACGGCATGATATTGGAATTTTAGCGGGCGAAATTTTGCCTTTCGCCGACAAATGTATACATTTGTATGTTAATTTGCAAACGCATGCCGTTTCCGTCCGGCGGACCGCGCTGCAGCGCGGAATCGGGCCGGGAGGGGCGTGCATTGCCGGCGTGCGTCGGCGGAAGCGGACAAACAGGACGAAGATGAAAATCGTGATAGCGGGAGCGGGCGAGATGGGCAGCCACCTGGCCCGGATGTTGAGCGGCAACGGCCATGACATCACCATCGTCGACAGCGATCAGAAGCTGTTGTCGGAGGTGGGCAGCCTGGCCGACGTCATAACCGTGGAGGGCGATTCCACCACGTTCGGCACCTTGCGCAAGGCTTCTGTGCGGCGGTGCGACCTCTTCATCGCCGTCAACCACGAGGAGAACGACAACATCGTGGCGGCGATGCTCGCCAAGAAGCTCGGCGCCAAGAAGTCGATCGCCCGCATCGACAACAACGAATACCTCGAGCCCAACAACAAGGAGGTCTTCATCGACATGGGCATCGACTACCTGTTCTACCCCGAGAAGGTCGCCGCCCACGAGGTGATCAACCTCCTGGGCCATACGTCGACTACCGAGTACGTCGATTTTTCGAGCGGCAAGCTCTCGCTGGTCGTTTTCCGCCTGGAGCCCGCTTCGCCGCTGGTGGGGCAGGAGCTCGCCGGTTTCGACGACGGCGGTGCGCCGCTCAGCTACCGCACGGTGGCCATCGCGCGGTCGGGGCAGACGATCATCCCCAGCCGCGGCGAGTTGTTCATGGAGGGCGACATGGTCTACGTCATCGCCCGGCAGGACGCCGTGCGCGAGGTGATGGAGCTCTCGGGCCGCACCAACGTCGAGATCAAGAACATGATGATCCTCGGCGGATCGCGGATCGGCATACGCATTGCTACGGAGTTGCAGGACGAAGTGAACATCAAACTGGTCGACTACAACGCCGAGAAAGCCTACCGGCTGGCCGAGACGCTCGACAAGACCCTGATCATCAACGAGGACGGCCGCAATACCGAGGCCATGATGGAGGAGGGACTGGCCAACATGGACGCTTTCGTCGCCGTGACGGGGCGCAGCGAGACCAATATCCTCGCGGCCATGCTTGCACGGCGCATGGGCGTGAAGAAGGTGATCGCCGAGGTCGAGAACCTCAATTACATCAACCTCGCCGAGTCGATCGGCATCGACACGATCATCAACAAGAAGCTCGTGACGGCCTCCAACATCTTCCGCTTCACCATGTCGACCGACGTGCAGGCCATCAAGTGCCTCACGGGCAGCGACGCCGAGGTGCTGGAGTTCATCGTCAAGCCCAATTCGCCGGCCACCAAGGCGCGCATCCGCGACCTGGGGCTGCCCGACGACGCCATCGTCGGCGGCATCGTGCGGGGCGACAAGGCGTTCATCGCCGTGGAGAACATGGAAATCAATCCCTACGACCGCGTGGTGGTCTTCACCATGCCGGCGTCGGTGGACAAGATAGGTTATTTTTTCAATTAGCAGCAGGTGTCGTTTCGCAGTACGATATGCAGGATGTGGTTCTCGCGCCGCGAGCGGGCCATCGATCTCTTCCGGCGCCGGCCGGCCGAGACGCAGCAGCGCATGTTCCGCGAGGCGTTGCAGCGCGGCCGGGACACCGCCTTCGGGCGTTATTTCGGGTTGCCGGAGGTCCGCACGCCCGGGGAGTTCCGCGCCGCGGTGCCCGTTTTCGATTACGAGAGCTTCAAGCCTTGGATCGTACGCATGCTCAACGGCGATCGCAATGTCGCGGTCCCCGGCCGCGTCGACCTCTTCGCCCGGTCGTCGGGCACCACGTCGGACCGCAGCAAATACATTCCCGTCACGCGCGAGTCGTTGTGGCGGAACCATACGTTGGGCATGCGCGACATGGCCACGCTCGTCATGGCGGCCGATCCGGCTACGAAGGCTTTCGAGGGCAGGACCCTCACGCTGGGCGGTTCGTGCTGCCGCGAGGGCCGCAACCTGGTCGGCGACCTCTCGGCCCTGCTGATCCGCGAAACGGCTTTGGTGAGCCGGTGGGTGCGGGCTCCCAGGAGCAGCACGGCCATCATCGCCGACTTCGACCGCAAGGCCGAGGCCATCGCCCGCGAGTGTTCGCGCCAGCATATCACCGCCTTCGCCGGGGTCCCTTCGTGGAACCTCGCCCTGATGCGGCGCGTGCTCGAATATACGGGTAAGCGCAACCTCCTGGAGGTGTGGCCCGACCTGTCGCTTTTCGCCCACGGCGGCGTGGAGTTCGCTCCCTACCGCCGGTCGTTCGAGGCGCTGATCCCTTCGTCCGACATGCGTTACATGGAGACCTACAACGCTTCGGAAGGCTTTTTCGCCCTGGCCGACGATCCCCGGCGCGACGACATGCTGCTGATGCTCGACTACGGCACCTATTTCGAGTTCCGCGACGGCGACGACGTCGTGCCTTTGGAGGGCGTGGTGCCGGGACGGCGCTATGCCATGCTCGTCACCTCCAACAACGGGCTGTGGCGCTACGAGATCGGCGACCGCGTGGAGTTCACCTCGACGGATCCCTACCGCATTCGTTTCGCAGGGCGCACAAGGCAGTATATCAACGTTTTCGGCGAGGAGCTCATCGTCGAGAACGCCGACCGGGCGCTGGCCGAAGCCTGCGCCGCTACCGGCGCTGCGGTGGCCGAGTACTCCGTGGCGCCGTGTTACATGACCATCGACGAGCGGGGCGCCCACGAGTGGATCGTGGAGTTCGAGCGCGGGCCGGCCGACCCGGAGGCTTTCGCCGCGGCGCTCGACGGGGCCCTGCGGCGCGTCAATTCCGACTACGATGCCAAGCGGCAGACCACGCTGGAGCGTCAGCGGCTCACGACCGTGGCGCCGGGGACTTTCCTGGCCTGGATGCGGGCCCGCGGCAAGAACAAGGTGCCGCGTCTGGTCAACGACCGCCGCGTAGCCGAGGACCTGCACCGATTCGTTTCCGAGAGAGTGGGAGGTGCAAAGTAAAATCGCATCCCGACGGATCGCAGATAATATGAATGACAACGAAGAGACCTTTCACGTTTAACCTTTCACCTTAAAAAATCGGGAATCATGTATATCGCCATTGCCGGTAACATCGGAAGCGGTAAGACCACACTGACCCGCATGCTGACCCAGCGTTACAACGCCAAAGCCTATTACGAGGAGAGCGACAACCCCTACATCGGCGACTTCTACAACGACATGAACCGCTGGTCGTTCAACCTCCAGATCTCGTTTCTCGGAAGCCGCATCCAGCAGACCATGGAGATGCTGGCCGACAGCAAGTCGGGCGTCATCTTCCAGGACCGCACGATCTACGAGGACGCCCACATCTTCGCCGACAACCTTCATCAGATGGGCCTCATGTCCACGCGCGACATCGAGACCTACATGAAGATTTTCCGCCTGATCACCTCGCTCATTCCCCGGCCCGACCTGCTGATCTACCTCAAGGCGGGTGTGCCGACGCTCATTTCGCAGATCCGCAAGCGCGGCCGCGAGTACGAGATGAACATCGACGAGGCCTACCTCCGGCGGCTCAACGACAAGTATAATCATTGGATCGACGATATTTACGAGGGCGACATGCTCGTCGTCGACAAGGACCACGAGGATTTCGTCACCGACGAGGCTGTTTTCGAACGAATCTGCGCCCGCATCGATGCCCTCGGTGCTAAGCGTTAGCGGCATGGAGCTGCCCGATGCATTCGTTCGGCGCGTTGTTCGCGACCTCGGTCCGGAGGAGGGCGCCGCGCTTTGTGCGGCGCTCGACGGCGTGCCCCCCGTGAGCCTGCGGCTCCACCCGGCCAAGTGCGGCGATGCGGAAGCGTTGTTGCAGCGGGCGGAGGCTGCCGGACAGGTGCCCTGGTGTCCCGACGGACACTATCTGGCCCGCCGCCCGCAGTTCACGTTCGACCCGGCGTTCCATGCCGGGGCCTACTATGTGCAGGAGGCTTCCTCGCAGTTCGTCGGACGGCTCGTCGGCGATGTCGTCGGGCGGCGGGTGCTCGATCTGTGCGCTGCGCCGGGCGGCAAAACCACGCTCTATGCCTCGCTCGTCGGGCCCGACGGGCTGGTCGTCGCCAACGAGATCGACCGGCGCCGGGCTTCGGTCCTGGCCGACAACGTCCGCAAGTGGGGGACGGGCAACGTGGCCGTCACGGCCTGCGAGCCGCGGGCCTTGGGCGATTTCGAGGGATGGTTCGACGTGGTGGCCGTCGACGCTCCCTGTTCGGGCGAGGGCATGTTCCGCAAGGACATCGCCTCGCGCGCCGAGTGGAGCGAGAACAACGTGCGTATGTGCGCGGCCCGGCAGGAGGCGATTCTGACCGAAGCCTGGCGGGCGTTGAAGCCCGGCGGGCGATTGATATACAGCACATGCACCTTCAACCGCGACGAGGACGAAGGTTCGCTCGAACGGTTGCTGTCCCATGTGGGCGAGGCGGTCGTCGAGGCCGACGTTCCCGAGGTGGAGACGAGTTGGGGCATCGTTTGCGGACGGGTCGGGGCTTTCCATACCTACCGTTTCTATCCGCACCGGACATGCGGCGAAGGCTTTTTCGCCGCCGTGGCCTGCAAGGCTCCCGACTGCGGCGGCCGGATGCGTACGCCGAAAGGGCGGCGCCCGCTCTTTGCTTCGGCCGACAAGTCTACGGTCGCTGAGCTGGAGCGCTGGGTCGAGGAACCCGCGAGTATGCGCTTCGCCCGGGTGGCCGACACGCTCTACGGATGGGTCGGGGCGCAGGCCGATGCGGTGCGTGCCCTTTCCGAAGCGCTGCCCGTGATCTGTTCGGGCGTGGCGATGGGGCAGGTCTTCAAGGGGCGTCTGAAACCCGATCCGGCCCTGGCTTTCTTCACGGGGCTCGACCGTTCGGCCCTGCCCGTGGCGGAGGTGGGGCACGACGAGGCGGTCGACTACCTGCGCCGGCAGGAGCTTCGGGCCGATGCGCTGGCCGAAGGGATGAACCTGGTGTGCCGCGAAGGGCGTGCGCTGGGTTTCGCCAAGCGGATCGGCGGCCGGGTGAACAACTTGTACCCCAATTCGTTGAGGATTCTGAAAGGTGAAAGGTGAAAAGTGAAAGGTGAAAGGTGAAAAGCGGCATGGGCCGGTGGAGCCGGCATAAAAGCGATTGAATGGAATATGGCTGAGAAACTTTATTATTCGATGGGCGAAGTGGCCGAGATGTTCGACGTGAAACGGTCGCTCATCCGTCATTGGGAGTCGCAGTTCAGCGTGCTGAAACCGCGGCGCACGGCGCGCGGCAACCGCATGTTCACACCGCAGGACGTGGAGCACCTTAAGGTGATCTACCATCTGGTCAAGGAGCGCGGCATGACGCTGGAGGGAGCCAAACGGGCCATGAAACGCCGGGCGGCCGACGGTCCCGACGGCGAGATGAAGCGCGAGGCCGAACTGATGACGCGTCTGAAGCATATCCGCGCCTTGCTGGTCGAGGTGCGCGAAGACCTCAAGAGCGGCGGTGAGGGAATCATCGCCGACGAGGAACCGCTGGCGGAGCCGGCGTCCGCTTCGCATTCCGACACGGTGCCTGCGCGGCGCCGTACCAAGCCCGTGGTGAGGATCGAACCGGCCGAGGAAGCGCTCGTTGTCGAAGGACCCGCGCGCGAGGAAGCGGCAACGCCCGTGATGCGGGGCGAGGAGAAGCCCGTGACCGAATCCCGCGATGAAGCACCGGCCGGCGAACCCTTTGCAGCCGCAGCATCGGTCTGCGAATCGCCTGCTGGCGAAGGGTGGGCTGCCGCAGAGTCCGTAGCAGATAAAGCGTCCGCGGAAGAATCCGCATCCGAAGGAGTTGTTGCAACGGGGATGCCCGGCGAAGAAGATGCAGTTGTCGAAGAAGAATCCGCCGCCCCGGTGCCCGAGACCGAAATAACAGCCCGCGATTCTTGGCATGAAAACGCTGCCGGCCTTTCCGAAAGAGAAACCGTAGTTGAATCTCGCGAAAAAGAATCGGAGGCCGAGGCTTACGAAGACGAATTCGCCGCCGAACCTATAGAAAAAGAGAGCATGACCGAATCTGCTGCAAACCTTGTAATGGGAGCCGAACCCTGCGAAGAAACACAAGCTCCGGAAGTGCCGCAGTCCGCGGCTGCCGAATCGGACGACCCTGCTGCGGATGCGCCCCGCGCCGAATCGGACGACTCCGTTACAGATACACCCCGGCCGGCCGCCGGAGCGCCGAAACCGCGCTCGGGCGCACCGCGACGTTCGCGCCGCAAATCCGGCGACGACGAGAACAAGGAACTCTTCGCCTTTTATGAACAATCGCTTTTCTGATCCGAAAAGCGGCACCGGCGCTGCGGGCCGGAACCTGCAAGAAAATAGCATCCTATGAAAATCAAGGATATAACCGATGTCATCGAGCGCTTCGCGCCGCTCGCGTGGCAGGCTTCCTACGACAATGCGGGCCTGATCGTCGGCCGCCCTGACGACGAAGTGCACGCGGCCCTGCTGGCCGTGGACGTGACGGACGAAGTGCTCGACGAAGCCGAGCGCGAAGGCTGCGATCTGGTCATCGCGCACCATCCCGTCGTCTTCCATCCGCTCAAGCGGTTCAATTCGGCCGACATGGTGCAGCGCTGCGTCGAGCGGGCCATCCGCCGCGGCATTGCACTCTATGCCTGCCACACCAACCTCGACAGCGCGCCGGGCGGGATGAGCTGGTACCTGGCAGAAATGCTGGGCGTGGGCGGATTGCAGGTGCTCGAGCCCGCCGATGCCGACGGCCGGGTGGGCTTCGGCGTGGTGGGCGATCTGCCGGAGCCGATGCCGACCGGAGAGTTCATGCGGCTGCTCGGCCGCGAACTGGGCGTGCGGGTCATCCGCCACAGCGCCTTTGCGGGCGAGAGCGTGCGCCGCGTGGCGGTCTGCACCGGTGCGGGCGCTTCGCTCATCGGGCGTGCGCGGGCGGCGGGGGCCGACGTCTATGTCACGGCCGATCTGAAGTACAACGATTTCATGACGCCCGACGGTGCGCTGACGGTGGCCGATGTGGGGCACTTCGAGAGCGAATATTGCGCAATTCGGCTGCTGTTTGATATATTATCGGAAAATTTGATTACCTTTGCGCTCCGCAGGAGCGAGTGCTCGCGCAATCCGGTGAACTATTGGGTTCGGGACTAAATTATACGACATCATTATATGGCTACACAGAAGAAGACCGCCGAGGTTGACTATTCGATGCAGGAGAAGATCCTGGCACTCTACGAGTTGCAGCGGATCGACAGCAAGATCGACGAGATCAACAAGGTGAAGGGCGATCTGCCGCTGGAGGTACAGGACCTGGAGGATGAAATGGCGGGCATGCAGACCCGCATCGACAAGATCAACAGCGAGATCGACGAGCTCAATGCGCTGACCAAGCAGCGCAAGCGCGAGACCGATCAGGCCAAGATCATGATCGCCAACTACAAGGAGCAGCAGAACAACGTGCGCAACAACCGTGAGTTCGACGCCATCACCAAGGAGATCGAGTACCAGGAGCTGGAGATCGAGCTGGCCGAGAAGCGCCTCAAGGAGTACGCCGTCGCCGTCAAGGGCAAGAAACTGCAGCTGGAGGAAGCCGAGAACCTCGGACAGGAGCGTGCCGCCGATCTGGATGCCAAGAAGAACGAGTTGCAGGGCATCGAGGCCGAGACCGCACCCCAGGTTGCCGAATTCAGCGCCCAGGCCGAGGCCGTCAAGGCCAAGATCGACGAGCGTCTGCTGACGGCCTACGACCGTATTCGTCGCAACGTCCACAACGGACTTGCCGTGGTGACGGTCAAGCGCGACGCCTGCGGCGGCTGCTACAACCGCATCCCGCCCCAGCGCCAGGTCGACATCCGCCAGGGCAAGAAAATCATCATCTGCGAGTATTGCGGCCGCATCCTGGTGGCCGATCCCGAGCAGACGCAGGAATAGGCATGTTGCCGAGTAACAATGTGGCCGGAGTCCGTTGAGGACTCCGGTCGTGTTTTGAAGGGACCCGGTTTCATGAGAAAGCCTGTGTTTTGAAGGGACCCGGTTCCGGGCGAAGCGAAAGGTCGTGTTTTGAACGGCATCGTTTCCATGCGAGCGCCCGTGTTTTGGGGCCGTTTCCCAACGAAAGACTGTGTCCGGAACGGTCCGGTTTAACGAGAAAGGCCCGGGACGAACGCGTGCGTTCTGCCTTGGTGTCTTGTAATCTCGCAGCTTCATGCCCGGAGTGGCGCCTGCTACGGTTCGCGCCAGCGCGGCAATGCAGATTCAGCAGTCCGCTGCCGGCCCGTCTGCTTTCCCGACCAGCGGGACAGGAGTCTTGTCCGGCAGTTTTTCATCCCAGTCTGCCGCGGAGTTTGCGAACAATGAATAGTACGATTCCAACGCGTTGTGCGGATCGCAATTCTTTCCGTTTTGTCATTCTGAGGAGATCGGAAGATCGACGAAGAATCTGGTTCCTGATAGTCTCTATAGATTCTTGACTTCACTTCGTTTGTCTTTCTCCTCCTTGCTCGGCATAGTCCGCAAGCGGTCTCTGCGCTCGCTGCGTTTGTCGATTCGCTTCGCTCAGAATGACAAAGTAGGGCTTGGATTCGGGCGCAGCCTGCGGGGCACGCTTGCGGGCCTCCGCCGGGCGAGGCTGCGGCCCGCACTGGAGAGCCACCCGACGCATCGACATTCGCAGCAAAAACCATTGTTCCGACTCTCCGCCGCATTCATTCCAGCGATTGCTTCACAACGCCTGCTTCGGGCTACCGCCACAACGCGTCGGGAGCCTTGACGGCCGTCGGCGACGGCGGTTGGTGGTGGTCTTCGTCGTCCTTTGCGGCCGACCATCCGAACGCGGGCGACATCGGGTTCAGAACAACCAACGTGAACCCCTTGAACTCGGACAACCGGTCCAACGCGTTGTCCGTGCGCTGCGTCCAGCATCTGCGGAAGCTGTTCCGGCGACTCCTGCTCCGGCGGAAAATCGTCCGTCGGGGCAGGATGTCGCTTTCATGCCGTCGGCGGGTTCGGAATCGTCCGGTCGGAGGGTTCGGTCCGGATAGCTGCGCTCCGCCCGAAGCGCTTTTGTGCCGGGTGCCGAAGTTTTTGCCGCCGGTTATGGTATAATCCGGATTGTTTTTGTAAATTTGCACGATTCCATGCCGATGAAAAAGTTTTCCATATCGCTGCTCTTTTCCGTGCTGTGCACCCTCTCGGCAGGTTGTTCCGACCCGGTGGACGTGCTCGGCAAGCAGAAGAGCGACTTCGTCTCGTTTCTCGAGCGCTCCCACCAGCCCCGGCTCGTTCCCGGCGAGCAGGTCGAGGAGGGGACTCCGGCGGCTTTCTACACCGTGTCGGGCGATGCGGTCTACCGCTATATCGACATCGAGGATTATTACAATCCCGCCCGCCCGGAGCGTCCCGAAGTGACGGCCGATTCGTGGGTGACCGTCACGTTCCGCTCCTATGTTTTCAACAATACCGTCATCCGGGGACTTCCCGACGGCGGCCTTACGGAGAGCAATTTTTCGAGCGTCACGCCCCCGTTCTACACCAACGATCCATCCTTCGAGCCCTATTTCCGCATGGCCGGACTCACGCCCGGAGCCTGGGATTTCGAGCCGTTGCGGATCGATATGCGCAAGGGCGGCATAATAAAAGGGTTGCAGGCCGCGTTACTTGGTTGCCGCGAGGGCGATCGGGTGGAGGCCTACATGACCTACAACATGGCCTACGGGGATAAGAATTACATGTATATGATTCCCGTGCAGACCCCCGTAGCGGTCTTCTTCCGCGTGGATAAAGTCGAATAACATGCAAATAATGAATATGATACGTAGATTCCGTCCGGGTTTTGCCGCCCTGGTCGCCGCGCTTTCGCTGGCGGCCTGCGCCGAGAGGCAGAGCGATTCCTATGACACGTTCGAGGACATGTCGCTCGAGGCATGGATCGCCCAGCACTGTCCCGATCTGGCGGGTAATTACCAGGAGTTCGGCGACGCGGGCTACTACATCGATGTCATCGATCCCGGCGATCCCGGTGCCTTGCCCATCAACGACACGGCTTGCTGGGTGACGTTCGATTTCTCGGCCCGCGACCTGGGGCACCGTATCGTCCTCACGCGCCGTGCGCCCGAGGCCCGTTTCGTCGGAACCTTCACCAAGTACACCCATTATGTGCCGTTCTACCGTTATTGCGGCACCGCGAACACCGGTTTGTCCGAAGGCACCTACCTGGCCATGCGCAACGTGCAGAAACTCGGCGAGACGTATTTCGAGAAGTACGCCGCCGAGCGGGGATTCGAGTCGCGCGAGTTGTTGCTGCGCCCAGGTTCCGAAGTCGTGCTCTATTGTCCGTCGCGCATCGTCGGCAACATGTTGGGCGACGGCGGTTACGAGGGGCAGTTTTCGCTCGAATCGGGCAAGCCGATCCGCATCGAGATGAAGATCTCCTCCACGGTCAAGAATCCGGTCGAAGCCGAGGGCACGGCCGTGGACCGTTTCTGCGAGGAGAACGGCAAGTTGCAGATTTACAGTTCGGCGGAGAAACTCGCCGAGGGTACGCTGCCCATGCCGTCGGGTCCCGACGATCCCACCCATCCCTACAACCTGCCCGACAAAAGGTGGGTGAGCGCCTGCGACTCGGTGCCGCAGGTCTATGTCAACCTCCGTTATCGTCCGGACGAAGCGCCGTTCGATTTCGGCAAACCTTATGCGGCGGGCGTCGCGCCTTTCGTCAGCGAGGCTTCGATGGACGAGATCGACCGGCGTATCAGCAAGGCGCTCGTCGAGCGTTTCGGAGAACCTTCCTATACCCATATCAAGGACCTCAAGGCCGATTCGGTGGGCATGGACGGCAAGGCCAAGATCTGGTATATCGGCCGTTTCCTCGACGGTTTCATCTTCGACACCAACATCGACGAAGTGAAGCAGATCATCTACGGCGAGGTCAAGAAGAAGGGCGAAGCCCTCTCCTATACCCCCGAGGAGGGCGGCATGATCCAGGCCTGGTATTATGCGATTCCCGGCATGAAATTCGGCCAGTGGGCTTCGCTCGTCACCGTTTCGACCAGCGCCTACGGTTCGGCCGGCAAGACGGGTTCGACCTCGACCCAAACTTCCTCGAACGGTTATTCGGCAAGTTATCTGGATTATCTCAACTATCTGAACTACATCAACAGCTATTATGGCTACGGTGGCGGATACGGCAGTTATTACCCGGGTTACTACGGCAATTACATGAACGGCTACTACGGCAATCCTTACTATGGCACGCCGTCCGTTCCCGATCAGTCGGAGACGACGGTGACCACCGAGGTCTATACCGAAATCCTGCCTTTCACGCCGCTCCTGTTCCAGATCTACATCGAGCCCGAGGAGGAAAAGTAACCCTTTCTTCCTCCGGGTTCCGCTCTCCGTCCGGTTTTTGCGCTGCGGTTCCGGTTCGGCGGCTTCGGTTTCATCTCGTAACATGATTCCGTTCGCACTCCGGTTTTGTCTCCGCGTTCCGGCTCGGTTCTGCCCGGTTCCGCAAGGCGGTTCGGTGTTCCGATTTTCGGTTTTGTATCCCGATTTTGCTAAGTTGTAGCACCGCATCTGTCCGGACATTGCAAGGCCGGCGGATGCCGATACCGGCGGTTTGCGGCCTTGCAGCCGACCTCACTACGCCCCGTTTCCTCTCCGGATGCGGGGCGTTGTGCGTCGAATCGGGAAGCGGGTCTTTCGGACACTTATTTTTCCCGGGATAAATTTGGCGGTTTGACAAAATTGTCGTAACTTAGTTGTGCAGAACCATAACTTAAAATCAACGGATATGATCATCACCTTTAACGAACTGCGCCGTATCAAGGACAAGCTGCCCAGCGGCAGCTCGCAGCGCATTGCAGACGAATTGGGAATCGACGTGGAAACCGTGCGCAACTATTTCGGCGGCAAGCACGAAGCCAAAGAGTGCGTGGGCGTCCATTTCGAGCCCGGACCCGACGGAGGCGTGGTCACGTTGGACGACACCGCCATTCTCGACGCGGCGATGCGTATCCTCGGCGAGCAGAAGTAAGCCGGACGAACGGCGGAAGGGGCGGCTTCTTCCGCATAGCGCGAGCGGGTGACCGTTCGCGCTTTTTTGTGCTGTTCCGGACGGCTCGGGTGCCCTCTGTCCGGGGCGGCGTTCCGGTAGCCCGGCGGGTTCTCGGGTCCATGCTGTCCGGGGCGGGTGGATGTTTCGGGGATTTCCGTGTATTTGTGTGTTCTGCGTTCGGACGATTCGGGTGTGCGCGCCGTTTGGGATGTTTCCTTGGTTGGGGTGTTGGTTTCCTTTGAAAGTTTGGGCGCTCGGGCGACCCGGGGCTTCTTTTGGGGTGTAACGGGAACCGTCGGTTGATTGGCTCTCCGCGCATTCCGGGTCCTTTCGGATGAAAAGCATCGCGCTGTCGGCATCGGCGACAGCGCGAATGGCAAACTTCACGTGCAGATGCTTGGACGCAGCGCACGGTGCGGGCATTGGCCCGATAGCCGGCGTACAGGGGACTCGTCTCGTGAAGCGTGAACCAAAGGATGCTTCCGCGGCTATTCGTGGCGGAAAGCGAGGCGGCAGCAGAGTAGGAGCCTCCCGTACCGACGTTGACCAAAGCTCCCGACACGCGGTCGCGGTAGCCCGCAGCAGGAGTAAAAAGCAATCGCTATGAGGAATGACGCGGAGGGTGCGGAACAATGGTTTTCGCAATGAATGCCGACGCGTCGTGCGGTTCTTCAGTGCGGGCCGCAGCCTTGGCCGGCGCAGGCCCGCAAGCATCCGGCTGTCGCCAGGCGTGCCCCGCAGGCTGCAACCGAATCCAAGCCCTACTTTGTCATTCTGAGCAAGGTTACAGATGTTTCGCTGCGCTCAACATGACGGTTGCAGCGGCTCTTCGCAAAGAAGTGAACGACAAACGAAGTGCAGTCAAGAATCTGTCTACGTATACTTCTATACAGATTCTTCGTCGATCTTCCGATCTCCTCAGAATGACAATGTTGTCTTTGCATTGAATCATTTCCTTTCGGGAACTCATTCAAGTGCTCGCCCGGGCCGGCTGCGGGGGTCGCATCTCCGATGCGAGCCGGCCCCGGGCGCAAGGTCGCAGACCTTGAAACACTATTTACCCATTGTTCGCAAACTCCGCGGCAGACTGGAATATGCAACTGGCGGCAACGCAGGAGGTAAAGAGAAAAGATGTTCGGGGCGGCCGCGGCTTACAGAGCTAAACACCGGCTTCAGCCGTGCGAGCCGAAGCCCCGCCTTGCGGAGGCTCGCAAAACTCGCCCCGCTGGCTTCGGCACGAGAATATTTCTTGTACCACTATTAAAACCGAGAACCGGCTGCGGCTCGCGCAATTCTACGAATTGCAAAAACCGCAGAACTACAGAAACCGGCGCAAAACCCGCCCCAAAAACAACTATTCCTTATCAATCCTCTCGCGCCATTACGCCGCCAGCGGACTGCTGAATCTACAAACCACGCTGACAAAAGCCGTGACCCCTGTCACTCCGGGTGTGAAGTTGCCTTTTCAAAGGTAAAAATGAAAGGTTAAAAGGGAAAGGTTGAAAACAAAAAGTTTAAGCGAAGAAATACATAGCGCTATTTTCCGAGTCACCCCACAACGGCTGTCGATTTGCTGCGTTCAGAAAGACGGCACACCGAACGCCGGGAAAAACCGGGTGAACGGTCGTGGAACCAAAGCCATTCTGGCGACTTTCTGCCAAAATAGCACATGCGAAAATCGGAAAAATGGCGGAATTGTCAAAAAGGCTGTCAATTTGGCAGGCAGCGGCGTTTGGTATAACCTTTGAACACACCAAGGGCGAGTCCCGCGATGAGGGGCGCCGCGCAGTCGGGCGGGGCGGCTTCGGCCGACGCAACGTCACGTTGCAGAAAAAGGCCCCGCCGGACGACCGGCACGAACAGAAAGAACAATCAATTAAACCTAATAGCATTATGGCAAAGATCATCGGTATCGACTTGGGCACGACGAACTCCTGCGTGTCCGTCATGGAAGGCAACGAACCCGTGGTGATTCCCAACTCGGAGGGTCACCGCACCACGCCGTCGGTGGTGGCGTTCACCGAGGGCGGCGAGCGCAAGGTGGGCGACCCGGCCAAGCGCCAGGCGATCACCAACCCCAAACGCACGGTCTTCTCGATCAAGCGTTTCATGGGCGAGCGTTACGACCAGGTCATTTCCGACATCGAACGTGCGCCCTACAGCATCGTCCGCGGCGACAACAACACGCCCCGCGTCGACATCGACGGCCGCCAGTATACGCCGCAGGAGATTTCGGCCATCATCCTCCAGAAGATGAAGAAGACGGCCGAGGACTACCTCGGACAGCAGGTCGACGAGGCGGTCATCACCGTGCCGGCCTACTTCTCCGATTCGCAGCGCCAGGCTACCAAGGAGGCGGGCGAGATCGCAGGTCTCAAGGTCCGCCGCATCATCAACGAGCCTACGGCCGCCGCACTGGCCTACGGTCTCGACAAGAAGGACAGCGACATGAAGATCGCCGTCTACGACCTCGGCGGCGGTACGTTCGATATTTCGATTCTCGAGTTGGGCGACGGCGTCTTCGAGGTCAAGTCGACCAACGGCGACACCCACCTCGGAGGCGACGACTTCGACCACGTGCTGATCGACTACATGGCCGAGGCGTTCAAGGCCGAACACCAGATCGACCTGCGCCAGGATCCCATGGCCCTCCAGCGTCTGAAGGAGGCCGCCGAGAAGGCCAAGATCGAGCTTTCGTCGTCCACCACGACCGAGATCAACCTGCCCTATATCATGCCCGTCAACGGCATTCCGCAGCACCTCGTCATGTCGCTCACGCGCGCCAAGTTCGAGCAGTTGTGCGACCACCTCATCCGCAAGACCGTCGAGCCTTGCAAGCAGGCGTTGCAGGATGCCGGTCTGCAGGCTTCGCAGATCGACGAAGTGATCCTCGTGGGCGGTTCCACGCGTATCCCCGCCATCCAGAAGATCGTCGAGGAGTTCTTCGGCAAGGCGCCCAACAAGTCGGTCAACCCCGACGAGGTCGTGGCCATCGGCGCCGCCATCCAGGGCGGTGTGCTCACCGGCGAGGTCAAGGACGTGCTGTTGCTCGACGTCACGCCGCTGTCGCTCGGCATCGAGACCCTGGGCGGCGTGATGACCAAGCTCATCGACGCCAACACCACCATCCCCACCCGCAAGTCGGAGACTTTCTCCACGGCGGCCGACAACCAGCCTTCGGTGGAGATCAACGTATGCCAGGGCGAGCGTCCGCTGGCCCGCGACAACAAGTCGATCGGCCGTTTCCACCTCGACGGCATCCCCGCAGCTCCGCGCGGCGTGCCGCAGATCGAAGTGACGTTCGACATCGACGCCAACGGTATTCTCAACGTTTCGGCCAAGGACAAGGGCACCGGCAAGGAGCAGAAGATCCGCATCGAGGCGTCGTCGGGTCTGACCGAGCAGGAGATCCAGCGCATGCGCGACGAGGCCAAGGCCAACGAAGCCAAGGACAAGGAGGAGAAGGAGCGCATCGACAAGATCAACGCTGCCGATTCCAATATCTTCGCTACTGAAAAGCAGCTCAAGGAGTACGGCGACAAGTTGCCCGCCGACAAGAAGTCGGCCATCGAAACGGCGCTCGGCAAGCTCAAGGAGGCGCACAAGAATGCCGACATCGCTGCTATCGACGGCGCCATCGCCGAGCTCAACGCCGCTTGGCAGGCCGCTTCGCAGGACATCTACGCCCAGCAGCAGGCCCAGGGTGCGGCCGGTGCGCAGGGCGCAGGCCAGCAGGCCAATGGCGGCGGTCAGCAGGACGCCTCCAACGGCAACCAGCCCGAGGATGTCGAGTTCGAAGAGGTGAAATAGTTCCTGTTCCCTTTCGGGACGGGGCATTTGCCCGCCGTTCCGTTTCTTTCAGCGCAGTTCCGGTTTCCCGGGGCTGCGCTTTCCGTAGGCAATGTGCGGAATCGATCGTGTCGCAGGCGATTCCGTTATCGGACACCTCTGCTCGCATCCGGTCGATGTTCGTATGGGCCGCGGCCGTAGTTGCAGGGCGGGTTCTGCAATTTTTGCCCGGCCAAAAGGAGTGCGACGATTCTTGGGTCGTACCCTGCACTCTGCACTCTGCCGAACGCCGGATGCAGCAGTTGTTCCCGGGCGGAGCCTGTGGTATTCCAAGGCAAGGTTCGCAATGATTTTCGGACCGGAGCCTGCGGGGCACGCTTGCGGACCTCCGCCCGGGGAGTCTCCGGTCCGCACAAGGAAGATTCCCGACTCTGCCTGAACCGATGTTTGTCCGCGCTGCTCTCCTCCTTGCTTGGCAGAGGTGCCTGCATCGGTTCTGCACCTGCCGCAAATGACATGTCGAGCGGATCGGATCGACGAACGCAGCGAGCGCAGAGGCCGCTTGCGGACTCTTCCGAGCAAGGAGGAGAGAGACAAACGCAGTGCAGTCAAACATCTGTATGCGCTGTTTACTTGGCTGCGCCGCCTTGTCCGTTCTGCAAAGTCCGCCAGCGGTCTCTGCGTTTGCGGCGAACACCGGTTCACTTCGTTCAGAATGACGAAGTTATGGATGGAGATCATGGCATGCGGTCCCGGGAGCAGCACCCGACGGCCGGGAGCCCTTTTTGCGGTTAGGCAAGTCCGCCGATTCGGGCCGTGCCGCGATGCCGGAGTGCCTGAGCACGGAAACCCGGGCCGACGCGCTAACGGCAGCATGGGCAAATGCGTCCGCCCGCCGGAGCGATGAGCACGATTTTCGCGCTGTGACGCATATAATTGCCATTTTAATTGTGAATTCCGAATTGTTTTTCATATCTTTGCATGCTATCATGCGCAATAATAAAAACAACAACGAATTATAACAAATACATTTAACACCGATGCAAAGTAAAGGTTTCATCAAACTCATCGCGGCGCTCCTGGCGCTTGCGTGCGTTTTCCAGCTCTCGTTCACGTTCAAAACGCGGAACGTCGAGAAGCACGCGGCCGCCTATGCCGCGCAGTTCCCGCTCGAGCAACAGGCCGAGGCCGAGCAGCACTACCTCGATTCGGTCCAGAACCTGCCCGTCTACAACCTGGGCTTCATCTCCTACACCTACAAGGACTGCAAGGAGAAGGAGCTCAACCTCGGTCTCGACCTCAAGGGCGGCATGAACGTCATGCTGGAGGTGCAGGTCGAGGACCTCGTCAAGGCGCTGGCCGGTCAGAGCCAGAACGATCCCGCCTTCATCGCCGCCATGGCCGAGGCCAACGAAGCCATGAAGGAGGGTACGTCCAAGGATTATATCGGCGAGTTCGTCAAGGCTTACGAGCGTCAGACCAACGGCGGCTCCCTCGCCACGGTCTTCGTCAGCCCCGACCGCAAGGACATTACGCTGGAGAGCACCAACGCCGAGGTCGAAAAGATCCTCAAGCGTGAGGCCGAGGCCGCCATCGAGGCTTCCCACAACGTGCTCCGCAGTCGTATCGACCACTTCGGCGTCACGCAGCCCAACATCATCCGCCTGCCCAATTCGCACCGCATCCTGGTCGAGCTGCCGGGCGTCAAGGAGCCGCAGCGTGTCCGCGACCTCCTGCAGGGTACCGCTTCGCTCGAGTTCTGGACCACCTACAACGCCAACGAGATCCTCTCTTCGATGATGACCGCCGACAAGTATCTGCGTTCGCTCCAGACCGAGGCTAACGCTTCGGGCGAGTCCGTCGGGAAGCCCGTCGCCGAGAAAACGGAGGACGCTGCCGCCGCCGGCGAGACCAGCGATCTGATCGCCGAGATCGGCCAGACCGAGGAGCCTGTCGCCGTGCAGTCCGCACGTTACGACCGCGCCCAGAATCCGCTCTTCGCCGTGCTCGATCCTTCGTTCGCCGGCGGAGCCGCCATCGGTGCCGCCTACAAGGCCGACATGGCTGCCGTCGAGGCTTATCTCAACGATCCCGCCGTGCGCGAGTTCTTCCCCGCCGACATCGAGTTCAAGTGGGGCGTCAAGGGCGACGACCGCATCGACGGCCGCTACATGCTCTACGCCATCCGCGTCACCTCGCCCGACGGCAAGGCTCCGCTCGACGGTTCGGTCATCACCGAGGCTCACGAGCAGTATGCCGAGCGCGGCGCTTCGGCCGTCGTTTCGATGACCATGAACGCCGAGGGCGCCCAGGAGTGGTCGCGTCTCACGGGCGACAACATCGGCAAGTGCATCGCCATCGTGCTCGACGGCTACGTCTATTCGGCACCCAGCGTCCGCACCAAGATCGACAAGGGTTCGTCCGAGATCTCCGGCGACTTCACCATCCAGGAGGCGCAGGACCTCGCCAACGTCCTCAGCTCGGGCAAGGTCCCCGCTCCCGCCAAGATCATCCAGGATACGGTCGTAGGCCCTTCGCTGGGCCAGGAGTCGATCAACGCCGGTATGTTGTCGTTCCTCATCGCCTTCGTTCTCGTCCTGCTCTACATGGGTCTTTTCTACAAGACCGCAGGCTGGATGTCCGACATCGCTTTGCTGACCAACGTCTTCCTGCTGATGGGCGTGCTCGTCTCGTTCGGCGCCGTCCTCACCCTGCCCGGTATCGCCGGTATCGTGCTGACGATGGGTATGGCCGTCGACGCCAACGTCATCATCTACGAGCGCATCAAGGAGGAGCTGCGCGGCGGCAAGAGCCTTTCGCTCGCCATCAAGGACGGTTTCTCGAAGGCTTATTCGGCCATCATCGACGGTAACCTCACCACCATCATCACCGGTATCGTCCTCTTCATCTTCGGCAACGGTCCCGTGCAGGGCTTCGCCACCACGTTGATCATCGGTATCGTCACTTCGTTCTTCTGCGCCGTCTTCGTCACGCGTCTGCTCATCGAGTGGATCGTCTCCAAGTGGGGCCATATCTCCTTCTCGCGTTCGTGGTCGGAGAACTTCCTCAACAGCACCCGCATCGACTTCATCGCCAAGCGCAAGATCGCCTACATCGCGACGGGCGTCATCGTCGTTCTTTCGTGCGTGTCGTTCGCCGTGCGCGGGCTCAACCTCGGTGCCGAGTTCACCGGCGGCCGCGCCTACGTCGTCCGTTTCGACAGGGCCGTTTCGGCCGAGGAGGTGCGCAGCCGCATCGAGCAGGCTTTCGGCGCACAGGCCGGTGCCGACGCCGCTTCGGTCAGCTCCGAGGTCAAGCAGTACGGCAATGAGAACCAGATGCGCATCGTCACGCAGTATCGCTACGACGACACCTCCGACGAGGCTACGGCCGAGGTCGAGCGCATCATCTACGATGCCGTCAGCCCGCTCTACACCTACGACATCACCTTCGAGCAGTTCCGCAATACGCAGACCGACGTCAACGGTATCCTCAATGCCGACAAGATCGGTCCTTCGATCGCCAAGGACATGACGTGGAACGCCATTTATTCGGTGCTCTTCTCGCTCATCGCCATCGGACTCTACATCACCTTCCGGTTCAAGCGTTGGCAGTGGGCTACGGGCGCTACGCTGGCTCTGGCCGTCAATTCGTTGTTCATCATCGGTCTTTTCTCGATGTTCTACGGTCTGATGCCTTTCAACCTCGAGGTGAACCAGGCTTTCATCGCTGCCATCCTCACGATCATCGGTTACGCCATCAACGACACCGTGGTGGTCTTCGACCGCATCCGCGAGTACCTGGGTCTCTATCCCAAGCGTTCGTTGCGTGAGAATGTCAACAACGCCATCAACTCGACCCTGTCGCGTACGATCAATACGTCGGGTACCACGCTCGTCACCTTGCTCGCCATCTTCTTCTTCGGCGGCGAGACCATCCGCGGATTCATCTTCGCGCTGACGGTCGGCGTTGTCGTCGGTACTGCCGCCACGATCTTCATCGCCACTCCCGTGGCTTACGATCTCATGGCCCGGGCCGACAAAAAGAAGATCGAGAAGCAGTAGCCTTCCCGGTCGTTCGGAACAGGAAAGCGTGCCCCCGGCGGGTGCGCTTTCTTTTTGGGTTTCGGAAAGCAGCTTTTACGGCCCGGAGTGACAGGGACCACGGTTCCTTGCAGGCACGTCTTCCCGCCTCCGCAAATTCAAGCATGTTTGCTTGACTCTGCGCGCAGTTTTTGGGGAAACGGTCTCGTCAGCGCGGCCGGTAGATTCAGCAGTCCGCTGGCAGCGTAATGGCGCAGGAGGATTGATAAGGAATAGTTGTTTGCGGACGGTTGTTCGATTGCTGGTTTCTGTGGTTCTGCGGTTTTGTAATTCGCAGTGTTGCGCGGGCCGCAGCCTCCCGGCGCGGAGGCTCGCCACTTCGGTTGTCGCCGGACATGCTCTGCAGGCAGCGTTCGCTTCGTTCAGAAAAAGCGCACGCTGTTTAAGTTCGCAAGCTCTGCTTCGGTCGGCGCTGTGTTGTTTTCGTGCCGAAGCCAGCGGGGCGAGTGTCTGCGAGCCTCCGCAGGGCGGGGCTTCGGCTCGCACGGCTGAAGCCGATGTTTAGCTCTGTAAACTGCAATTACCCGTCTAAGAGCTCCGGATTCTATGAATTCGGCTTGCATTCGACGTTGGTAGATTTGCGAACAAATCGCACATCTTTTCCTTCCACCTTTCCGCGTTGCCGCCAGTTGCATATTCCAGTCTGCTGCGGAGTTTGCGAACAATTCAGTAGTTTGTCATTCTGAGGAGCAGAGCGACGAAGAATCTGTATAAAAGTATACGTAGACAGATTCTTGACTGCACTTCGTTTGTCGTTCACTTCTTTGCGAAGAGCCGCTGCAACCGTCATGTTGAGCGCAGCGAAACATCTGTAACCTTGCCCAGAATAGATTCTTGACTGCACTTCGTTTGTCTTTCTCCTCCTTGCTCGGCATAGTCCGCAAGCGGCTGCTGCACTCGCTGCGTTCGTTGCTTCGCTCAGAATGATAAATTGTGCATTTTGCATTAATCCCCCTACGGGGTCTTGACTTTACTCTTGCTCGGTAAAGCCCGTGAACGGTCTTTACTCTCGCTTAATCGTAAAGTTGTGAATTGTTTCCCTCTCCGCCGCATTCCTTTGAGCGACTGCTTTTCAGCGCCTGCTACGGGCTACCGCCACGAGTCGACGGGAGACTTGACGTATGTCGGCCTGCACTTGGGTTATTGGTCTTCATCTTCTTTCGGGGCGGGTTCCGATCATGCTTCCTGGCTACGTTATTTCGATGGCGACCTGACGCCCATGCATGGGTGGCATCGTTCCTGCTCCTTTTCCGTGCGCTGCGTCCAAGCATCTGCCAGGCTGCTTTTGCCGACCGGGCCCCGTTTCGTGTCCGGACCTGTTCGGCCCTGCGCCGTTCTGTGTCCGGTTCCCTTTCCGGATATGCTCTGCTGCATGCCCGGGCCCCGGAAGTCCGGAGCTGTTGGGCCGGGAGCAGGGCGAGGGTGGGAAAATTCCCGATTAATTTTGTTTTGCCGCCGGCTTGCACTATCTTCGCAGCAAAGTTCCCTGCGCTATGGACAAATTCATGCAATGGATGCACCGCTACGTGCAGCCGGTCTTTCTGGCCATGTTCGTCGCGGCGTTCATCTTCTGGTATATCGCCAAGCTCAGCTATACCTACAGTACGCGCCAGGATGTCATGGTCGATGTCGACGGCGTGCTTTTCGAGGTCACGTGCGTCGTCGAGGGGGTCGGCACCAACCTTTTCGGTTACAAGGTCTATTCCAACAAGACGCTGCGCATTCCCTTGTCGAGTCTCCGTTACCGGCCTTCGCGCGAGGAGGGCCACGAGGGTAGGATCATCCTCGATTCGAAGTCGTTGCAGAGCGCCATCGCCGTGCAGCTGAGCGACATCAAGGTGCTTTCGATCGACGGCGTGCTTGAGATCGACAAACCCCAGAAAAAATGATGAAGGTCGGCATCACCGGGGGTATCGGCAGCGGTAAAAGCACCGTCTGCCGGCTCTTCGCGCAGCGCGGCGCCGCCGTCTACGACTCCGATGCCGCTGCCAAGCGGTTGATGTCGCAGGACGCGCCTTTGCGCAAGGCCATCGTTGCCCGGTTCGGCGCTGCGGCTTACCGCCACGGCGAGCTCGACCGGGCTTTTTTGGCCGGGGCCGTCTTCGCCGATCCCCAAGCGTTGGCCGATCTCGAAGCGTTGGTCCATCCCGCCGTCAAGTCCGATTTCGTGGCTTGGGCCGCCGCGCAGCAGGGCGATTACGTCGTTTTGGAGAGCGCCATCCTCTTCGAGTCGGGGTTCGACCGTCTCGTCGACCGCACGGTCGCCGTGTTGGCGCCCGTCGGATTGCGTATCGGGCGCACCTGCCGGCGCGACGGCAGCGATCCCGAGGCCGTGCGGCGCCGCATCGCCGCCCAGTCGGACGATGATGCGCTCAGCGCCCGGGCCGACTTTGCGATCGTCAATATCCTGGAGGAGGAGTTGGAACCCGCGGTCGCCGAGCTCGACCGCCGTTTCCGCCTCGAAAGCAATACCTTGCAGCATGCAGATTGATTTTTTGCAGCCTTGCGTGATGGCCGTTCTCAACGTCACGCCCGATTCGTTCTACGCCGGCAGCCGTACGCCCGATGCCGGGGCCGTGGAGCGGCGCGTGCGCGCGTGTCTCGACGAGGGTGCCGCCATCATCGACGTGGGCGGTTATTCGTCGCGTCCCGGGGCCGACGAGGTGTCGCCCGCCGAGGAGTGGCGGCGCGTGGCGGCGGGCCTGGAGGTCGTGCGGCGGCTGGCGCCCGGTCTGCCCGTTTCGGTCGATACGTTCCGGGCTTCGGTGGTCCGGTCGGCCGTCGGGCGTTTCGGCAAGGTGATCGTCAACGACATCTCGGCCGGCGAGCTCGACGCCGAGATGTTGCCCACGGTGGCGCAGCTCGGCGTGCCTTATGTTGCCATGCACATGAAGGGCGATCCGCGCACCATGCAGTCGTTGACCGACTACCGCCGCGACATCGTCACCGAGGTGTGCGATTACTTCCGGCGGCGCGTCGAGACGATGCTTGCCGCCGGCATCCGGCGCGGGAACATCGTGCTCGACCCCGGCTTCGGGTTCGCCAAGACTCTCGAACAGAACTACGAGCTGCTCTCCGGGCTGCACAGGCTTTGCGAGCTGGGTTTTCCTGTCTTGGCGGGTGTCTCGCGCAAGTCTATGATCTACAAGGTGTTGGATGCTTCTCCCGCCGAGTCGCTCGCCGGCACCGTCGCGCTCGGATGGGAGTGCCTGCGGCAGGGAGCCACGGTGCTGCGGGTCCACGACGTGCGGGAGGCCGTCGATACGGTCCGTATTTTCAACAAGTTCCGACAATGATACATGTTACCGACATACGCAAGCGCTTCGGCGATCTGGAGGTGCTCCGGGGCGTGACGCTCGATGTGGCGCGCGGCGAGGTGGTCTCCGTGGTGGGGGCCAGCGGGGCCGGCAAAACGACGCTCTTGCAGATTCTGGGCACCCTTTCGCGGCCCGACGGCGGCCGTGCGACGATCGATGGCGTCGATCCTTTCGCTTTGGGCGACAGGGAGTTGTCGCGTTTTCGCAACGAGCGAATCGGCTTCGTCTTCCAGTTCCACCATCTGCTGCCCGAGTTCACGGCTTTCGAGAATGTCTGCATCCCCGGTTTCATCGGCCGCCGGCCGCGTGCCGAGGTGGAGCGCCGGGCCGACGAGTTGTTGACGCTGATGGGGCTCGCCGGGCGCCGCGGGCACAAGCCCAACCAGTTGTCGGGCGGCGAGCAGCAGCGGGTGGCCATCGCCCGGGCGCTCATCAATTCTCCGGCCGTGCTGCTGGCCGACGAACCTTCGGGCAACCTCGATACGCGCAACCGCGACGAGATACACCGGCTCTTTTTCGACCTGCGCGAACGGCTGGGGCAGACTACGGTCATCGTGACTCATGACGAGGGCCTCGCCGCCATGGCCGACCGTAAAATCGTCATGTCGGACGGCAAGATTCTCTGACCCCGTGGACGATTCGTTGCGCGACCTGCTGGAGCGGCTGCACGACCGCTACAACCGCCCCGAATTCATCGAGGCCGATCCCATCTCGGTGCCGCACCGCTTCACCGACTGCGCCGACCGCGAGGTGGCTGGTTTCCTGGCTGCCACCATCGCCTGGGGCAACCGCAAGGCGATCGTGCGCAGCGGCCACCGCATGATGCGGGTCATGGACGATGCGCCGGCCGACTTCGTGCGCAACGCGTCGGACCGTGAGCTGACCGCGCTCGACAGTTATGCGCACCGTACGTTCAACGGCGGCGATCTGCGCGATTTCATCTTGGCGCTGAGACGTCTCTGCGCGAAGTTCGGGAGCCTCGGCGCTTTCTTCGAGAGCCGTTACGAGGTTACGGGGTCGCTGCCGCAGACGTTGTCCGATTTCCGGCGCGAGTTTTTCGCTTGCGACCATGCGCCGCGTTGCGAGAAACACCTCTCGTCGATCGACAAGGGGGCGGCCTGCAAGCGTCTTTGCATGTTTCTGCGCTGGATGGTGCGGCACGACGACCGGGGCGTCGATTTCGGCCAATGGCGCCGCATCCCCATGTCGGCGCTCTACCTGCCCCTGGATCTCCACACCGGCGAGACGGGGCGTGCGCTGGGGTTGCTGATCCGACGGCAGAACGACTGGCGCGCAGTGGAGGAGATTACGGCCGTGCTCCGCGGATTCGATGCCGGCGACCCCGTGCGGTTCGATTTCGCCTTGTTCGGGGTCGGGATCGACCCGGCAGGCCATGTTTGATTCTTGATTTTTGGCAGCAGCGTGTCCGTTTTCCGTTTCAAGCAGTTCGACGTCCGGCAGGACCTCACCCCGATGAAGGTCGGGACCGACGGTGTGTTGCTCGGGGCCTGGGTCTCGGTCGAAGCATCGGACCGGCGCCTGCTCGACGTCGGCACCGGTACGGGGCTCATCGCCTTGATGCTGGCCCAGCGGGCCCCGCAGGCTCGGGTGACGGGCATCGACGTGGAGCCGGTCGACGAGGCTTGCGCCAATGCCGCTGCGTCGCCGTGGGCCGCACGGCTGCGGATGGTGCGCACGGCCGTGCAGGAGTTCGAGCCGAAGGAGCGGTTCGATCTGATCGTCTCCAATCCGCCGTTTTTCGTCGATTCGCTCACGTGTCCCGATGCAGGGCGCACCACGGCACGCCATGCGGTGCGGCTTCCTTTCGCCGAGCTGCGCGATGCGGCGGTACGGCTTTTGCAGCCGGGCGGTCGGTTCGCCGCGATATTGCCGGCCGATGCCGCCGAGCGCTTCATCGCTCTTTGCGACGGGCTGCTTTTTCTCGTGCGCCGTACCAACGTGCGTACCGCGCCCCGGCGGCCGGTCAAGCGCGTGCTGCTGGAGTTGGGCACCTCTGCCCCGCAGGCGCCCCGGTGTTCCGAACTGGTCATCGGCACGGGCGAGCACGAATGTTTTACGCCCGAATACCGGGCCCTCACGCGCGATTTCTACCTCAAATTTTGATACTTCGTCAAAATACGTTATATTCGACTTGCGGCTCAGTCACTTCCGTCTCGGCTAATCAAGCATGCGCTTGCTTTTGCGCCCGACTTTTCGTACATTGGCTTCGTCTTAGACACTTCGCTCGGCAAAATGCAAGGAAGCAGGTTTTTGTTCTTGGCTTATTCGTATCTTTGGCTTCGCCCAAGATACTCCCGCTCGGCAAAATGCAAGCAAGCTTGCTTTTGCCCTCGCTTATTCGTATTTTTAATGCAACGGGAGATAATTGCTTGACTGCAAGCGATATGAGAAAATTATCGTGAAAAAGGCAATGGATAAGTAAGTGGAAAGTGCGTAAGATCACTTCATTTTCACGATTTCAAACGACTCCTAATCCAACTGCAAAATTGATCCTTTTAGGGAACTGCAACAGCAGTACTTTCAAAGTCTTTTTTACATGAAAGGCAATTCATGAAATCCAGTCGCTTGTCATTACGGGTATAACATGTTTAACGGCAAATACGATGTCGTGCTCAGTTTGTCAATGCGAAACATGATGCAACAACAAAGAAGTTACAATGGAGTAATGTCCTCCGGAATAATATCAAAAATCCATGTGTATGTTTGTTCTTGATAACGCTCGGATTTTTTGATATATAGCCGCCAGTAGGATTCGTTGAATAATTGTCTGTCAGCTGCGTTCCGGTCTACATATTTCCATGTTTTTAGTAAAAGTTTATCTTCGGAAAAGAGACTTATATTCTTTTCTTGTCCGTCCCATGCATCGTAAAATATATCAAAAGAAGGGGTGCCTAAATACTGAAATGGATTGAATATATGAATTAATACCGAATCTCCGGGACTTACAACTGCGTCGGTTTCAATGAACGGCGACGTCGTTATGATTAGGATTTGATCGGTATTGTTTTTTGCATACCAAGAAGTCGCATGTGTGTCTATCCATTTCGAGGGGTCGCACGACGTGCTGATTAGCGCAATCGCACATATGAAAACAATCTTTTTCATAGAAAATAAGTTTTTTAATATAGAAACTGTTGGTTTATTTTTTTAGTTCATATTAATTTATATTGTTGTAATAATCGTAAATGGCACCGTTTAATCTGTGTTGCTATCAAAGATAATATTTTTTTGATAGCTTTTGCTATTTTTAATAAAAACCACGAGGTTGATCCTCGTGGTTTTTATCGGTATAACGCATTTATCTTTTGCTTTGTATTGCAGAGCTGTTCGATTTGTGGGCACACATCATCCCTTGTCTCTTCACGAATCAGTCCGACCAATTCGTGAAGATCGTTTCGGACTCTCTCGGGTTCAAAGGCAGTATATCAGTCTTCGTGTCCACAATAATTAACACGTTTTTTCCAAAAACACTTGCTCGAATAATGTAATAATGAATATTCTTCCTATCTTTGTTAATAGGAGAATCATAAAATCGCAAACCATGAAACTCAGAACCTTGGCTGCCGCCCTTTTGCTGTGGGCCGCGGGCGCTGCGGCGCAGAATCCCTACATCGCCCCGCTGGGCGCCTATGAAGGGGCCGGCGGTGTCGTCGTCTCCGATCCGCGCACCACGCTGGCCGTCGACGTGACGGTCGAGTGCGAACGGACGTTGGCAGGGCCCTATGCCCGTTATGCGCAGAAATACCTGGGCGTACGCGCCCCCTTGACCGACAAGAGCGCCTGGAGCGTGCGTTCGGCTTCGGTGGCGCTCATGGAGCCCGCCATGCTCTACCTCGATGCCGAACCCGCTGCCGGAGAGCTGGAAGTGACGGATTATTCCGTTTCCGAGGAGGGTTTCGCGCGCATCCAGCCCGACAAGACGTCGATGTCGATGCCGCCCCTCGACGAGGCGGCCCGCAATGCCGCCAACGCCATCTTTTCGTTGCGCCGCCACCGCGTGGAGCTCATCACGGGCGAGGCCGGCGAGAACGTCTTCGGCGAAGGGTTGAAGGCCGCCCTCGACGAGATCGCGCGCCTGGAGCAGAGCTACCTGGAACTCTTTCTCGGCAAGCGCATCGTGACCACCGAGACGCGCCGCTATGTGGTTTATCCTCAGACCGACAAGAAACAATATATCGTCTGCCGGTTCAGCTCGACCGACGGACTGCTCCCCGAGAGCGACCTCTCGGGCGACATGGTGCTCCTGCAGATCGAGCCTTCGGGCAAGGACGCTTCGGCCGTCGAAGCCGGCCCCAAGGAGCAGAGTTACACGATGTGCCGTTTGGCCGATCTCTCGACCTGCACGGTGATCTGCGCCGGTCGTGAGCTCGACCGCGTCGTGCTCCCGATCTACGAGTTCGGCCGTTCGATCCGCGTGGCGGTTCCGCGCCGCAAATAGGCGATGGAGAACCACACTTCGCGGATGGTCGCGCTGCTGGCCGCCATGCGCCGCGAGCGCAACGGCGCCGTGGCCGACGGCATGCGCTGGTACGGCGCGGACTACGGGCTCAATTACGGCGTGAGCCTGCCCACGGTGCGGGCGATTGCCCGTGCCTGTGAGCCCGACCATGCTTTCGCGCGCATGCTCTATCGCCAGGAGGTGCGGGAGCTGCGTCTGGCAGCCCTGCACCTCGCTTCCCCCTCGTCTCTTACGATCGACGAGCTGCCCGCCTGGGCGGCCGGGATCATCAATTCGGAAGTGGCCGGTGAGGCCGCTTTCGCGCTTTTGGGCCGTGCGCCGGTTCTCCCGCTTATCTTCGAGCGTTGGTGCGAGTCCGACGAACCGCTGCTCGTCTACGCCGCCTTGATGGCGGCGGCACGGTGGTCCGGGCCGCCGGCCGAGTGGGCTTTCCGGGCCGTCGGTGCGGTGCGTCGGATGGGCGGCGAGGTCGCCGCCGGCCGCCTGGCCGCCTGGGCCGAGCGCTTGGCCGTGCAGGGGGCGACCGCTTTGCTGGCAGCCATCGGAGAGCACGACGCAGCGAATCGGCAGGCGGTGTTCCGTGCTGCCGATTCGTTGGGCGACGCTCCTGCCGCCGTAACGCTCCGCGAGGAGCTGGCGTGGCGTTGGGAGCCTTAGCTCTGCTCGATGCGTTCGGTCTTTTCGAGCTTTTCGAGCACCTTTTTCAGGTCTTCGTAGGCGATTACGCCGCTCTGGCGCCACAAGATTTCGCCGCGGCGGAAGAAGATCAGCGTTGGCACCGATGCAATGCGGTAGCGGGCGACGAAGTCGCTCGTGCTGCGGTCGTCGACATCGACCTTGTAGACGTCGATGCGGCCCTGCATCTCTTGCTTGAAGCGGTCGACAACGGGGTGCATCATCCGGCACGGACCGCACCAGGTGGCGAAAAAGTCGACGAAGGTCAGCGCGTCCCGCCAGATAATCTTATCCAAATCCTGCATTTCTATAGAAGTTAAAAGTGAAAGGTTGAAGGTGAATGGCCGCTGTCCGGTCTTCGCTCGCGCGGTTCGCTTTTACGTTTCCGGCCGGGGTGGTTATCCCGAACGGATTTGCGGCTGCGAGCGTTTTAACAAGGTGAGGGCTGTTGTTCCCGCGGCCCGGGGAAGACCCGATTTGCGGTCGTCAGTTCATTTCGGCCCAGGTCATGCGGGCGTAGTGGTTGCCGGCGAGTTCCTTTTCCACATAGCTGATCGTGCGGCGCAGCCCCTCGACCAGCGGCGTGCGGGGCAGCCAGCCCAGTTCGCGGCGCGCGGCCGAGATGTCGGGCGAGCGGCGTGGCGTGTCGTCGGCTCGTGCCGGCAGATGGACGATGCGCGAGCGGCTGCCGGTCAGGGCGATGATCTTCTCGGCCAGCGTGCGGATGGGCATCTCGTGGTTGCTGCCCAGGTCGAGCGTGCGGGTGTACTCGGTGCGCGGCGCCTCCATCAGGCTCACGAGTCCGTCGACGATGTCTTCCACCCAGCAGAAGGTCCGTGCCTGTTCGCCGTTGCCGTTCACCGCGATGTCGCGGTTCTGCAGCGCCGCCGAGATCATCTTCATCACCACGCGCTGGTCCATCAGGTCGGCGCCCGAGCCGTAGGTGTTGAATATGCGGGCTATGCGCGTGTCGACGTCGAATTCGTTGCGGTAGGCGCGGTGCAGCGCTTCGGCCGCCAGTTTGCCTTCGGCCAGCATGCGGTGCGTGGAGCAGTTGTCGCGGCCCTCGGTGCGTGCCGTGGCGCGGTCGATATCGTAAACGCCTCCCGACGACCCGAAAAGCACGCGTGCATGCTCGTTCCGGGCCGTATCGAGGGCGTTGACCGATCCGGTCATGCTCGTTTTCAGCGATTCGACGGGCAGCGCTTTGTTGTAGCGCACCATCGAGGGCGATGCCAGGTTGTAGATTTCGTCGCAGCGGATGCCGAACGGGCTGACGATGTTGTGGCGCACGAAGCGGAACGAGGGGTTCTGCAACGCGCTGCGCAGCAGCGGCGAATCGGCCGCATCGCGTATGTCCACGCAGAAAATCCGATGGCCCGCTTCGAGCAGGCGCAGACACAGATGGGCCCCGATGAACCCTGCACCTCCCAGTATGACGACTCTTTTTTGCATCTTTTGTTCCTTTTGGTCGGAGAGGTGCAAAATCTGTTCCGGAAATGGAGGTCCGTTGCTTCTGGGGCGGCAGGGTGGGCAGCGCGATTTCGCGGCTGTTTTTTTGTGGCTGTCCGCAGCGGTCCTGTGCGGCTGTTTTTTGCCGGGGCGGCACTAAATGATTGCTTATGATTTGCCGGAATGCAAAAAATTGTGTGAGGATGACCGGCCTTGTTGCCGGAATCACATTCGGTGCTGTGCGGACCGCAGTAGGCAGCTGCGGCGGATGCCGGGCCGATGCAAACGGCGGGCAAGAAAGCGACAAGAGCATCGCGGTCAGGCATTCGCTCGTAAAGAGTCGGGAATCTTCCTTGTGCGGGCCGGAGCCTCCCCCGGCGGAGGCCCGCAAGCGTGCCCCGCAGGCTCCGCCCCGAAAATTCTTGCGAATCCGGCGTTCGGCAGGCACTGACTTCGCCCGGGGAAACAACTGCAGAATCCGGCATTCGGCTGGGTGCCGGTTCGGCCCGGGAATTTTTTCGAACCCTTGCTCGATCCAAGAATTTATGCGCACCCAGCCCTCGACCGCTCTATTCCAAGAGTGACGGCCGGAATCCTTGTTGTCCGATCTGCCGAATCCTCGGGTCTTATTCTGCGAAGAGCGCCCGGGGCAGCTGGTCGATGCTGTTGATCTGCACGATCTCGATTCCTTTCGGGCGCTTCCCTTTGGCCAGGTAGCCCGAGACGATGATGCGTTTGAATCCCAGCCGGGCCGCCTCGCTGATGCGTTGTTCGGTGCGCGGCGCGGGGCGCACTTCGCCCGAAAGGCCTATTTCGCCGGCGCAGCACACGCCTGTGCTCACCGGGCGGTCGTAGTAGGAGGAGACGACCGCCGCCACGACGGCCAGATCGAGTCCCGGATCGGCGACCTTGAATCCGCCGGCGAAGTTCAGAAACACATCTTTCTGGAACATCTTCAGGCCGATGCGCTTCTCCACCACGGCCAGCAGCATGCTCATGCGGCGGGCGTCGAAGCCCGTGGCCGTGCGTTGGGGCGTGCCGTAGGCGGCGCCGCTCACCAGGGCCTGTACTTCGATCAGGTAGGGGCGTACGCCGTCGGCCGAGGCTCCCACGGCAATGCCGCTCAGCGGTTCCTCATAGTGGGTGAGCAGGATTTCGGAGGGGTTGTCCACGCCGCGCAGCCCGTCGTCGAGCATCTCGAAAACCCCGATCTCGAACGTAGCGCCGAAACGGTTTTTGATGCCGCGCAGGATGCGGTAGACGTTGTTGCTGTCGCCCTCGAACTGGAGCACCACGTCGACGATGTGTTCAAGAATTTTTGGGCCTGCAATGGCGCCGTCTTTCGTAATGTGGCCGATGATGAAGATCGACGTGGCGGTCGACTTGGCATATTTGAGCAGCGTGGCGGCGCATTCGCGTATCTGCGAGACGCTGCCGGCCGACGAGTCGAGCAGTTCGGTGTAGATGGTCTGTATCGAGTCGACGATCACCACGTCGGGCTTCTGCTCGGCGATCTGCGCCACGATGTTTTCCAGCAGCGTCTCGGCATAGACCATGCACTCCTCGTTGCGGATGCCCAGGCGCGTAGCCCGCATGCGGATCTGCTCGGCCGACTCCTCGCCCGAGACGTAGAGCGTCTTCAGTCCGTTGGGCGCCAGCGCGATCTGCAAGGAGAGCGTCGATTTGCCGATGCCCGGTTCGCCGCCCAGCAGGATCAGCGAGCCCGGCACCAGTCCGCCGCCCAGCACGCGGTCGATCTCGGCATTGCCCAGGTGGATGCGGCGCTGGTCGCTCTCGCCGATTTCGCTCACCCGGCGGGGTTTCGACGCGGGGAGCACCCCGGCCACCGAAGCCGCCGCCGGACCGCTTTCCTTGGCGATGATCTCCTCGGCGAAGGTGTTCCATTCGCCGCACGACGGGCATTTGCCCAGCCATTTGGGGGCTTCGAATCCGCAGTTCTTGCAGAAGTAGGCTTTCTTGATTTTGGCCATGGTCAGCGTAGTTTTCGTGTCGTTCGGGGCGGCGCTCTGCGTCCGGCCGAGACCGGTTCCGGTATGGCGGAAACTTCCCCGGCTGGGATATACCCGGTAGCCGGGCGTGTTGCCGGAGCGTTCGCCGTGCTGCGTCTCGTCGGCTCCGCATCCGGGCCCGACGCGTTTTTACCGGTAGTTCATCTTCGGTTGCTTGCGAGGCGCAGTCCGGGATGCAATGCCGCAGGCGTGGCGGATTATTTGAGGAAGAAGCGGTAGAAGTCGTTGCCGTTGACGTAGATCAGCAGCGCCAGAATCAGGAACAGACCTACGTATTGCGCCACTTCCAGCACTTTGTCGCTCACCTTGCGGCCCGTAATCATCTCCCACAGCGTGAAGATGGCATGTCCGCCGTCGAGCCCCGGGATGGGGATGATGTTCATCACCGCCAGGATGATCGACAGGAAGGCCGTCTTGAGCCAGAAGTCGTGCCAGTTCCACGTGGCGGAGAAGATGCTGCCGATCGAGAGGAATCCGCCGACTTCCTTGTAGAGTTCGGTTTTCGGCTGCACGATCAGCTTGAGTTGCTCCCAATAGGAGGCCAGCGTGCGCCCAGCCTTGCGGAATCCCGCAGGGATCGACTCCCGGAAGGTGTAGTAGCGCGTGCGCGGAGTGTAGGGGGTGGCTGCCAGTACGCCCAGACGGCCCTCGTCGCTTACGGGAAGCGTCAGTTCCAGCGTGTCGGCGCCGCGCAGCACCTCGACGCGTACTTCCTGCCCGGCATGGAGCTGCAGCTGTGCCTTGTAGTCGAAGAATTCCAGATTGCGGTAGCCGTTCATGGCGATGATCTCGTCGCCTTTCTGCAGGCCCGTCGCTGTGACGACGCTGTCCACAAGGAACGGTTCGCGCAGGCGGAACAGATTCTCGTAGCCCTTTTCCTGCCGCATGGCGATAAGGGATTCGAGCGAGAGTTCGAGCATCACTTCCTCGCCGCGGCGTTCGACAACCACGGTGCGGCCGTTTTCGTTGATAAGCAGAGCGTTGAGCAGCGCCATCGGGTCGTCGACGGGCTCGCCGTCCACCGATACGAACCGGTCGCCGTCCTCGAAGCCCAGGCGGTGGCCCGACTCGTTGAAGGCGTAGCCCCAGCGGGCATCGTCGTTGGAGAAGTAGGTGTCGCCCCACGTATAGCAGACTCCGCAGTAGATGACGATGGCCAGCAGGACGTTCATCACCACGCCGGCGATCATCACCAGAAAGCGCTGCCAGGCCGGTTTGGCCCGGAACTCCCACGGCTGCACGGGCTGGCTCCGGAAATCCTTGTCCATCGACTCGTCGATCATGCCGGCGATCTTCACGTAGCCGCCCAACGGCAGCCAGCCGACGCCGTATTCGGTGTCGCCGCGCTTGAACTTGAAGAGCGAGAACCACGGGTCGAAGAAGATGTAGAACTTCTCGACGCGGATGCGGAAAACCCGCGCCATGAGGAAGTGCCCCAGCTCGTGGATGCCCACGAGGATGGTGAAACAGAGGAAGAACTGGATGATTTTGATGAAAAGTTCCATGATCGGAGGGGGTGTCGGGGAAATGCGTTACAGACGGAGGTATTCGGCCGCCAGCCGGCGCGACTCGGCGTTCGCCGCGGCGTAGTCGTCGAGCGAGGGCTGCGCGGCGAACCGGGCGTGTGAAAGGGCGTATTCGATGGCGCGCACGATCTCTTTCCAGCGGCATTTGCCGCCCAGGAAGGCCGCCACGGCCACTTCGTTGGAGCCGTTCATCGTGCAGGCCGCCGTGCCGCCGCGCCGCAGGCAGTCGTAGGCGATGTCGAGGGCCGGATATTTGGTCCGGTCGACCTTGGCGAAAGAGAGCGTGGGGTGGGCCAGGAAGTCGAAGCGTTCGTCGGGGCGGAAGGCCCGGCGGGGGAACATCAGGGCGTAGCTGATGGGCATGCGCATGTCGGGCGTGCCCAGCTGGGCCTTGATGGCGCCGTCTTCGAATTCGACCATCGAATGGACGATCGACTGCGGATGGAGCAGCACCGCGATGCGGTCGGCCGGGGTGCCGAACAGCCAGTGGGCCTCGATCACCTCGAATCCCTTGTTGACCAGCGTCGACGAGTCGATCGTGATCTTGGCGCCCATGCGCCATTGGGGGTGGCGCAGCGCCTGTTCGACGGTGACCGTTTCGAGTTGTTCGGGCGTGAAGTCGCGCAGCGATCCGCCGCTGCACGTGACGATCAGCCGCCGCACGGGCGACTCCTCGCCGGCCAGGCACTGGAAGATGGCCGAGTGCTCCGAGTCGATCGGCAGGATCGGCGCCCGGTGTTCCTCGGCGAGTTTCATCACCGTTTCGCCGCCTACCACCAGCGACTCCTTGTTGGCCAGCGCAAGTTTCTTGCCGGCGCGGAGCGCTGCCACCGTGGGAGCCAGCCCCGCGTAGCCCACCAGGGCGTTGACCGCCACGTCGGTGTCGCCCGCTCCGGCAACCTGTTCCACGGCTTCTTCGCCGGCGTAGACTTTGATGTCGGTGTCGGCAAGCGTTTCGCGCAGCGGCGTGTAGCACTCTTTGTCTGCGATGACCACCGCGTCGGCGTCGAATTCGCGGGCCTGCGCCGCCAGGAGTTCCCAGTTGCGGCGGGCCGTGAGTACGCGCACTTCGAAAAGGTCGGGGTTCTCGCGTGCGATGTCGAGCGTCTGCACGCCGATGGATCCGGTCGATCCCAGAAGGACCAGGCGCTGTTTCATGTCAGAAGATGATGTAGCCTTCGGGATCGACGGGCTTGCCGTTGTTCCACAGTTCGAATTCGAAAGGTTGCACCATGCCGTTCTGCACCTCGGCGCTGTAGCCGATCAGTTCGCCCGAACGGATGCGGTCGCCCTTGGTCACGAGCGGCTGCGACAGGTGGCGGTAGATCGAGAGCAGGTTGTTGGTGTGCTGTATTTCGATGATGTGCCCCGCTTCGGGCGTCCAGCGGTTGATTACCACCGTGCCGTCATCGATGGCCGTGACGGGGCTGCCGGCTGCCGCCGCGACCCGTACGCCGAAACTTCCTTCACGGATGTTGAAGCGGTCGGTGATGATGCCTTCGACGGGCGTTACGAGCTCCATGGCCTCGCGGATCTGCCGCCGCGAGGCGGCCCGGCCTCCTTGGACCAGCGAGTAGGGACCGTCGCCCTCCATCTGGGCGCGCAAGAGCGAGTCTTCGGCCGAGGGCATGACCAGCACCTTGCTCGTGCGCGTGCTGTCCGAGTTGGTGAAGGTCCGCACGACGGGCGTCTTGCCGTCCATGATCATGCCGATGTTCTCGTTGTAGGTCATCATGTCGTTGACCATGCGTTCGATCGAGTCGATGCGGATGATGTTCTGCACCAGGCTTTCGCGCGAGCGGCCCGCTTCGGTGCGGTAGCCCGGCAGGAACTCCAGCAGCGGCGAGTAGGCCACCAGCGTGAGCACCAGGATGAAAAGCAGCAGTACGAACGACACCAGACCGGCGAAGATGCTCGCCGGCGAAAGGTGGATGTGCCACTCCTCCTCGTTGGTCGTGGCGTTGAGCATGTTGAAGCGGCGCTTGCGGAAAAGGTCGCGCCATCGGTCGCGTATGGTCCGTAAAAGTTTCATCTTCGTTCGTCTCTGTTTTTTCGGCGCAACGTCGTGTCGCCGTTCGTTTCGGTTTTGTGTTTCCGGGCTTCCGGGCTTCCGGGCTTCCGGGCTTCCGGGCTTCCGGGCTTCCGGGCTTCCGGGCTTCCGGGCTTCCGGGCTTCCGGGCTTCCGGGCTTCCGGGCTTCCGGGCTTCCGGGCTTCCGGGCTTCCGGGGGTTTGGTTCCTGCAAAGTTAATACAACCCTTGCTGACTGCCAAATTTTACACGATTATATACCTTGTTGTATCAACAATGTTGTAATTTGTTTTCTTACGGATTCCCGACAGAAGCCCCTGTTTGAGGCGGGGGCTTGGGGGCGGAACTTGAATACGCGGCCATAGCCGCGAGTTGCAGCGGTCGGATTCAGGATGCAGGTCCAAGGACGCTGGTACATCAAAATATATAGATGGGAAATTTTATTTGTGTGCCGTCGTCCCTCGCCGCCCTCCGGAGTGCTTCGTGCGGGAGGGCGGCGATTTTTCGGACCGTAAATTTGGACGGAAACACGAAAATCGTTACCTTTAAATTGCTTTTCGCATCCCCGACACCATGAAACGCCTTTCGATCGGTACGCCTCTCCTCATCCACCTCTTCGCCGCGGCCCACGCCGCCGTCGTTGCGGTGAGCCGTGTCTTCGACTACGTGGACGACGTGCCGCTCACCGTGCTGACGCTCTCGATGATCCTGATCATCACGGTCCGCCGCAATTTGCGCGCCGAGTTCGTCGCCGCCCTGTCGCTCATCTGCATCTTCGTTGCCTACTTCTTCGGCATCTACGGGGCGCTGGCCATCCGCCGGGTCATCGACGACGGCGTTCTCGCCCCCGTCATCGCCACCGTGGCCGTCACCGAAGGGATCGGGTGGCTCACGTTTCTTTTCGCCCGGTCGCGCGGTTCGCAGACCGGCAGCCGCATGTACTGGTCGCCGTCCACCCGGCAGATCGTGGGCATCGTCGCGGCCATTCTCCTCTTCCGCATCTTCTACACCACTTTCTTCAATTCGCCCTACTTCGAGCAGCAGGGCGTGCATTACGAGTTCGACCGTCTGCTGGGCAATACGCTGGCTCTGCTGACCATGCTTTGCGGCAACTTCATCTTCGTCAACATCCGGGCCCGGATGCTGCGGCGCCGCGGATTGCGGCTGGTCGGTTCGGCGTTCTTCACGTTCGGATTCGTCTTCCTGCTCACGGCGGCCGTCTATTTCGGGCTGCCCTGGGGCAACGGCGCCGTGCTCGCCGAGCGGCCTTTCTTCCGGCTCTACACCATCGTTTTGCTGGTCGACATCGTGGTCTACGCCGTGATCCAGCTCGTGGCCTACGTCGTCGAGTCGGAGTTCGAGCTGCGTTCCGAGCGCGGGAAGAAGCATCGGGCGCAGTTCCACTACGAGCGGCTCAAGCAGCAGATCAATCCTCATTTTCTTTTCAATTCGCTCAACATCCTCGACTACCTCGTGCAGGAGCAGGAGACCCAGCGCGCCAGCGCTTTCATTCATAAGCTCGCCGACACCTACCGCTACATGCTCAAAAAGGAGGAGGAGCAGCTGGTGCCGCTGGCCGAGGAGGTGGAATTCGCCCGCAAGTACATCGACTTGTTGCAGGAGCGCTTCACCGCTGGCTTCCATGTCGAGATCCGCATTCCGCAGGAGGCCATGCGGCGCCACGTGGTGCCCTGTTCGCTGCAGCTGCTCATCGAGAACGCCACCAAGCACAACGTCGTGAGCCCCGAGAAGCCGCTCCGCATCCTCATCGAGACCTCGGGCGACCGGCTGACGGTGAGCAACAACCTCCAGCTCCGTCTGCATGTCCCCTCCTCCACAGGTGTGGGGCTGAGCAACATACGTCAACAATACCTCGACCTCGCGGGCCGGCCGATCGCCGTCGAACAGAGCGATGCCGCCTTCCGCGTCCAACTGCCGCTGTTATGAAAACCTACAACGTACTGATCGTCGAAGACGAAATCCCGGCCCAGACCAACCTGCGGCGCATCATCGAGAAGCATTTCGACGACCTGCGCATCGCGGGCGTGCAGAGTTCGGTGGTCGGCACCGTCGAATGGCTGCGCGACCCGGCCAACCGGCCCGACATCATCTTCATGGACGTGCAGCTCTCCGACGGCATGTGTTTCGACATCTTCGCCCGGACCGAGGTGCGCGGCAAGGTGGTCATCACCACGGCTTACGACGACTATGCCATCCGGGCTTTCCGCGTCAACAGCGTCGACTACCTGCTCAAGCCCGTCGTGCCCGAGGAGTTGCAGGCCGCGGTGGAGCGCTGCCGCAAGGCCTTGTTGTCGGAAAATCCCGCGCCGGCGCCCGACGCCGCGTTGCTGCGCAGCCTGCTCGCCGGTTCGGGGCGCGAGTACCGCAAGCGTTTCGTCGTCCGTCTGGGCGACAAGATCACGGTGGTGAACACCGAGCAGATCGCCTATTTCTATGCCGAGGACAAGTACACCTACCTCGTGACCGCCGACGGCCGGCGTCTGATTCTCGACACTTCGCTCGATGCCGTGGCCGACCAGCTCGATCCGCGGCTCTTCTTCCGCCTGTCGCGCAACTGCACGGCGGCCATCGCTTCCATCGCCGGCATCTCCCGCCATTCGAGCAACCGTCTTAAGGTGTCGCTCGAGCCGCGGCCCGATTTCGAGGTCTTCGTCAGCCGTTCGCGCACCGCCGACTTCATGAATTGGCTGGAGGACAAGCAGGCGTAGGCTGCCGGTTCCGCTCCTGCGGCCGATTTCTCTTGTACCTTTCTTTACTTTCCCCTGCCCGGCTCCGATCTTTTAGCCGGGGTGCAGGCTTTCATCGAAAAATCATATTTCAAGGTCTCTGACCTTGCGCCCGGGACCGGCTCGCGCCTCAAAGGCACGAGCCCCGCCGCCCGCTCCCGGCCTGCTGTCTGCCATTGCTCGTTTCTCGTGCCGCCGCCGTTTTCTTGACCCGCTCTTCCGCCTTTCTCCTTCGCCGGTTTTCGGTTCGTCGTCCGCTTTCGTCCCGGCCGGTGTTTTCCGCGTTCCGTTTCTCCCGGGTCGTCCTTCAGGGTTTTTCCGCTTTCGTCTCCCGGAAGTTGCCGTTCGTCGGTTTTATCGTGCCGTTCGTCGTGCGGACGTTCCGTTTTCCGGATATTTATTTTTAATTTTATAAACCGAAAACCAAAACTACCGCCTGATCCATGAAAAAACCGAAACTGTCCTTTTGGCAGATATGGAACCTCAGCTTCGGCTTCCTCGGGGTTCAGATCGGCTATTCGCTGCAGAACTCCAATACCTCCACCATCTTCGAGTCGCTGGGCGCCGACCTCTCGCACCTGAGCTACTTCTGGCTGGCCGCTCCCGTCGCCGGCCTGGTCATCCAGCCCATCGTCGGGCTCTTTTCCGACGGCACCTGGACCCGGTTGGGCCGCCGCGTCCCGTTCATCCTCGGCGGCGCCATCGTCTCGGCCCTGGCCCTGGCTCTGATGCCCAACGCCCCGTTGCTGCTCGCTTTCGCGCCGTTGGCCATGGGAGCTTTCATCTTGTTGTTCATGGACTTGTCGTTCAACGTCACCATGCAGCCGTTCCGCGCTCTGGTCGCCGACATGCTCGACGATTCGCAGAAGACCAAGGGTTACGTCGTCCAGACCTTTCTGATCAATCTCGGCGCCGTCGTCGGGGCCGTCCTGCCGTTGATCCTCACGCGCTGCGGCGTCTCCGACGAGGTCGTCCCCGGGCAGGTCGCCCAGCATATCGCATGGTCCTATTATATAGGTGGCGCCATTCTGCTCGCCACGGTGCTCGTCACCGCCTTCCGCACCCGCGAGTATCCGCCCGAGGAGTTCGCCAGGTATAACGACGAGACGGCCGGCGAGACGCCCGAGCGCCTCTCGTTCGTGGAGTTGATGCGCAACGTGCCCCGGGTCATGTGGCAGCTCGGCGTCGTGCAGTTCTTCTCGTGGGCCGCGCTGTTCCTCATGTGGACCTACCTCAAGCCCGCCATCACCGGTGTGGCTGCCAGCGGGGGCTCCGTGCTCTCCGAGGGCGAGGCCCAAACGTGGGTCGGCGTGCTGAACGGCACCTATCCCGTTCCCGCCTGCATCGCTTCGCTCTTCATCGCGCGCATCGCCGGCCGGTGGGGCAACAAGCTCGTCTACGCGCTCTGCCTGTTGTTCGGCGCCGCCGGTTTCGCCGGTTTGTGCTTCCTCTCCGACAAATATGCGCTCATGATCCCCATGGTGGGCATCGGCATCGCCTGGGCCGGTATCCTGGCCATGCCCTACGCCATCCTCTCGCGGGCCGTCGAGGCGCGCCGCATGGGGGTCTACATGGGTATCTTCAACTTCACGATCACCGTTCCGCAGATCGTCGTCGGACTCTCCGGCGGTCTGATCGTCACGCAGTTGTTCGGCGGTCGTCCCATGGCTATGATCGCCCTGGCCGCCGTTTTCATGTTGTCGGCCGCCGTGTCGGTCGCTTTCGTCAAGGACAAATAATCTTCAGTTTATGATCTCCTGCTGCATCTTCGATCTCGACGGGGTCCTCGTCGACACCGCCAAGTATCATTATCTCGCCTGGGCCGCGTTGGCCCGCGAACTCGGCTTCGAGTTCACGCCCGAGCAGGGCGAGGCCACCAAGGGCGTCAGCCGTATGGCGTCGCTCGACATCGTGCTGCGCGCCGGAGGCATGGAAAACCGCTTCTCCGCCGAGGAGAAGGAGCGGATGGCCGCCGGGAAGAATGCCCGCTACCTCGATTACGTCAACCGCATGACCGCCGACGAGGTGCTGCCGGGCGTCCTGCCGTTCCTGCAGGAGCTCAAGGCCAAAGGGGTGGGCGTGGTGCTGGGTTCCGCATCCAAGAACGCCGGGGTCATCCTCGACCGCTGCGGCCTGCGCGCCTTGTTCGACCGCATCGTCGACGGCACGTTGGTCTCCAAGGCCAAGCCCGATCCCGAGGTCTTCGCCAAGGGGGCCGAGCTCGCCGGCATGGAGCCCGCCGTCTGCGTCGTCTTCGAGGATGCCGCCGCCGGGGTCGAGGCCGCTACGCGTGCAGGCATGCGGTCGGTCGGTGTGGGCGGCAGCCCCCTGCTGGCCAAGGCCACCATGCAGCTGCCCACCTTCGAGGGCTTCACGTTCGAGAAACTTTGCAACCAAATAGATTGACCATGAACCAGTTTATCAAGACCGACCCCTGGATGCTCGTCGAGGAGCGCTTCGACCCCGCGCGGGTCAAGTCTTCCGAGTCGCTCTTCGCCCTGGGCAACGGCGTCATGGGCGGCCGTGCCAATTTCGAGGAGCATTATTCGGGCGAATCGCTCCAGGGCAATTACATAGGCGCCATCTACTATCCCGACAAGACACGCGTGGGGTGGTGGAAGAACGGCTATCCCGAGTATTTCGCCAAGGTGCTCAATTCGGCGTTCTGGATCGGGGTCGACGTCTTCGTCGACGGCGAGGCGCTCGACCTGGCCGCCGTCGAGGTCGAATCGTTCCGCCGCGAGATGGACATGCGCCGTTCGGTGCTCACGCGCCGCATGACCGTGCGCATGAGGTCCGGTTTGCGCGTCGAGGTCGAGGCCGTGCGCTTCCTCTCGTTGGAGCGCCGCGAGCTGGGTGTCATCCGCTATGCCGTCCGGCCGCTCGACAGGGCCGCCGAGGTGACTTTTTCGCCTTATATCGACGCCGACGTCCGCAACACCGACGCCAACTACGACGAGAAGTTCTGGGAGCCCGTCGCCACCGACGGCGACGCCGTGCAGAGCCGTACCAAGAAAAGCGGTTTCGACGTCGCCTGGGCGCAGCGCGTCTTCCTCGACGGCGCCGGGTTCCGTTGCGAAACCGTGCCCGAGAAGGTGCGCCATACCGCTGTCGTCCGCCGCGAGGCAGGGGAGTGGGCCACGCTCTGCAAGTATGTCGGCATCTGTTCGTCGCTCAACCACAAGGCCGACGGGTTGATCGCCGCCGCGCGCGCCGTGGCGGCCGACGGTGCCGAGGCCGGGTTCGATGCGCTGCTCAAAGAGCAGGAGCGCGCCTGGGCCGCCCGCTGGCACAGCTGCGACATCGAGATCGGGGGCGACGATGCGGCCCAGCAGGGCATCCGCTTCTGCATCTTCATGCTCTTGCAGACCTATACGGGCGTCGACACGCGCCTCAACATCGGGCCCAAGGGTTTCACCGGCGAGAAGTACGGCGGCGTCACCTATTGGGACACCGAGGCCTACTGCCTGCCGTTCTACATGGCCACCGCCGGTCGGCAGGTGGCGCGCGAACTGCTCGTCTACCGCTACAACCAGCTCGACAAGGCCATCGAGAACGCCGCCAAACTCGGCTTCCGCGACGGCGCGGCGCTCTATCCCATGGTCACCATCAACGGCGAGGAGTGTCACAACGAGTGGGAGATCACTTTCGAGGAGATCCACCGCAACGGCGCCATCGCCTACGCCATCTTCAACTACATCCGCTACACGGGCGACACCTCCTACCTCGCCGAGGGGGGCGCCGAGGTGCTGCTCTCCATCGCGCGTTTCTGGGCCCGGCGCATCACCTGGTCCGAAGCCCGCAAGAAGTATGTCATGCTCGGCGTCACGGGCCCCAACGAGTACGAGAACAACGTCAACAACAACTGGTACACCTCCTACATCGCCTGCTGGTGCCTGCGCTATGCCGCCGAGGCTGTGAAGTGGGTGCGCGAGAACAATCCCGAGGCCTATGCCGCCATGTGCGCGCGCCGTGCGTTCGACGAGCAGGCCGAGACGGCCGTGTGGCTCGAGATCGACCGCAACATGTTCTTCGGCGAGGACCGCGATCTGGGCATCTTCCTCCAGCAGGACGGTTATCTGGACAAGGAGCAGCTTCTGGTGAAGGACCTCGATCCCGCCGAGCGGCCCATCAACCAGAAATGGTCGTGGGACCGCATCTTGCGTTCGTGTTTCATCAAGCAGGCCGACGTGCTGCAGGGCCTCTATTTCTTCCAGGAGGATTTCGACGACGCCACGCTGCGCCGCAACTTCGATTTCTACGAGGCGCGCACCGTCCACGAGTCGTCGCTCTCGCCCTGCGTCCATGCCATCCTGGCCGCCAAGCTCGGATTGATGGACAAGGCCTACGAGATGTACCTGCGTACGTCGCGGCTCGACCTCGACGACTACAACCGCGAGGTCGAGGAGGGGTGCCACGTCACCTCCATGGCCGGTTCGTGGCTCTCGGTGGTCGAGGGCTTCGGCGGCATGCGCGTCCGCGACGGCCTCCTCTCGTTCGAGCCCCATCTGCCCGAGGCGTGGCGCCACCTGGCGTTCCGCATCGACTACCGGGGGCGCGTCATCTCGGTGAGGATCATGCGCGGCACCGTGGAAATCACTTGCGAAGGAGAAGCGATCGAAATCATGCTCGCCGGCGAACGGCTCACGGTCGACGGCACGGTTTCTCGAAACTTGAAATAGCACAACCAACCTAATTATTAACCAACACAAACGGCTTTATGAAGAAAGTTTTAGCTATGTGTTTGGGTGTCATGATCCTATGCGTCTGCACCCCCCCCCTCCGAGTCTTCGCTCAGGCGAAGTACACGGTCAACGGCGTTGTCGTTGACAACTCCGGCAATCCCATCATCGGCGCTTCCGTCGTCGAACAGGGCACCGTCAACGGTGTAACGACCGACATCGACGGCGCTTTCGCCATCACGGTGAAGAGCCCGCAGTCGGTTGTCGAAGTCAGCTACATCGGTTATAAGACGGTCCAGCGCGTGGCTTCGTCGACCGATCTTGCCCGTCTGGTGCTCGAAGAGGACCTTATGGCCCTCGACGAAGTGGTCGTCATCGGCTACGGCGCCGTCAAGAAGAACGACATGACCGGTTCGGTGGCCACCGTCAAGGCCGACCAGCTCAACAAGGGTCTGGTCTCCTCGCCCGCCGATCTGATGCTCGGCAAGAGCGCCGGCGTGGTCGTCACGCCCGGCACCGGCCAGCCCGGCAGCGCCGCGACGATCCGCGTGCGCGGTGCTTCGTCGCTCAGCGCCCAGCAGGACCCGATGATCGTGGTCGACGGTCTGCCCGTCTCCAATTCCGGCATCGACGGCGTCAGCAGCGCCCTGGCTTCGATCAATCCCAGCGACATCGAGTCGTTCACCATCCTCAAGGATGCTTCGGCCACGGCCATCTACGGTTCGCGCGCTTCGAACGGCGTTATCATCATCACCACCAAGAAGGGTTCGGGCACCGATTCGGCCATTCCTCACGTGGCCGTCGACTTCACCGCTTCGCTGAGCCAGAATGCCAAGTATGTCGACGTCATGACCGGCGACCAGATGCGTGCGGCCATGGAGCAGTTCATGGGCGGCACCGACAACGACGCCTACCGTGCTCTCGGCACGGCCAATACCGACTGGCAGAAGCAGATCTACCAGCTGGCCCAGTCCTACGACACCAACATCAGTCTGACGGGCAACGTCAAGATGGGCGAGAAGAACCGCATGCCTTACCGCGTCTCGTTCGGCTACATCAACCAGGACGGTACGCTCCGCACCGACAACATGACGCGCGAGACGCTCACCGTCAATCTCAATCCCATCCTGCTCGACAACCACCTCAACATCAGCCTCAACGCGAAGGGCATGAACATGGACAGCCGCTTCGCCAACCAGGATGCCGTGGGCCAGGCCGTGCAGTTCGACCCCACGCAGCCGGTCTACGACCCCGACGGTCTGAACGGCTACTGGTGGTGGAATAACGGCCGTGTCGATGCCGAGGGCCGTCCCGACCATACTGTTGCCAACAGCAACACCATGGCGACGCAGAATCCCCTGGCGCTGCTCAAGGACAAGCGCGACGAGTCCAACGCCAAGCGTTTCATCGGCAACGCCCAGGTCGACTACCGCATCCACGGTCTCGAAGACCTGCGCCTGAACCTCAACCTCGGTCTCGACTATGTCGAGTCGACCGGCACGGTCGATGTGGCGTCCAATACCGAGCAGTCCATGCATGACAAGACCCAGTCGGGTTCGGGTTACCACCGCAACTATTCGCAGCGCCGCCGCGACCAGACCCTGGAGTTCTACGCCGACTACAACAAGACCATCGGCCGTCATACGTTCGACGTCATGGCCGGTTATTCGTGGCAGCACTTCTACAAATCGTCTTTCGGCGAGACTTACAAGGCCGACGGTACGGCTCCCGACGCTCCCGGATACTACATCTCCAACCCCAAAACCTCGAAGACCGAATATTACCTCGTCTCGTTCTTCGGCCGTGTCAACTACGCTTTCGACAGCCGTTACATGATTACCGCCACGGTGCGTAACGACGGCACCTCGCGTTTCTCCGAGAACAAATGGGGTCTCTTCCCCTCGGTGGCCCTGGGCTGGAACATCTCCAACGAGCCCTTCATGCGCGACGTCCGCGCCGTTTCCAACCTCAAGCTCCGCCTGAGCTGGGGCCAGACCGGTCAGCAGGACCTCAACGCGGGCGACTATCCCACGCTGGCCACTTATATCTATAACGAGCTGGGCAGCTACTATCCTTTCGGCTCCAACGTGATCGTTCCCATCACGCCGGCCGGCTACAACGCCGACTTGAAGTGGGAAACCACCACCACCTACAATGCCGGTCTGGACTACGGTTTCCTCGACGGCCGCATCTACGGTAGCATCGACTTCTACAAGCGCAAGACCAAGGACCTGCTCAACTGGACGCCCATTGCTGCCGGCGCCAACCTTGCCAACTACCTCAATGCCAACATCGGCGACCTCGAAAACACCGGCGTCGAGTTCGAGATCAATGCCGTGCCCATCCAGACCAAGGATTGGACGTGGACCATCGGATTCAATACCGCCTGGAACAAGAACAAGATCACCCGTCTGACTTCCGATGACGAGCGCGAGGATTACTATGGCGTCGATACCGGCGGCATCTCGGGCGGCGTCGGCGTCACCTGCCAGGTGCAGCAGACCGGCCAGCCGCTCAATTCGTTCTACGTCTACCAGCAGGTCTACGATGAGAACGGCCTTCCCATGGAGGGCGTCTACGTCGACCGCAACGGCGACGGCAAGGTCGATTCCAAGGACAAGTATTGTTACAAGAAGGCCGCTCCCGACGTAACGTTCGGTTTCAACACCGCCGTTTCGTGGCGCGCCCTCACGCTGGCTGTCTCGGCCCATGCCAACGTCGGCAACTACGTCTATGCCAACGTGGAATCCAACGGCGGTTCGCTGCGCGACCTCTGGCTGAACAATTTCGTCTGCAACCGTCATGCTTCGGCCATGGCGACCGGTTTCACCGAAGCTCAATACCTCTCCGACTATTACGTGCGCAACGCGTCGTTCCTCAAGCTCGACAACATTACGCTGAGCTACCGGTTCGACCTCCGCAAGTCGTCGAAGCGCCCCATGAACCTGAGTATCTTCGGCACCGTGCAGAACGTCGCCACCATCTCGGGTTACAAGGGCATCGATCCCGAAATCTTCTCGGGCATCGACAACAACTTCTATCCCCGTCCGCGCACCTACATGCTCGGTCTGAAGTTCAATTTCTAATCCACCCTAAAACGAATCTTAGTTATGAAAAGCTATAAAGTGTTGTTGATGACCGCCGCGGCCGCCTTCTCGATAGGATTGGGTTCGTGCGTCGGCGATCTGGATACTACGTCCATCGACGAGAACATCCAGCTTCCGGAGGAGGTGCTCAATTCGCAGGATGCTTACGAGTCGCTGCTGGCCAAGTGCTACCAGGGGCTGGCCGTCAGTTCGTCGCACGGTCCCAACGGCGACCCCGACATCTCGGGCGTCGACGGCGGTTTCGGACAGTATGTCCGTGCGTTGTTCAACATGCAGGTGCTCACCACCGATGAGGCTACCTGCTGCTGGGGCGATACCGGCATGCAGGACATCCACAACATGAACTGGACCACTACCAACCAGTTCATCACTTCGATGTATTACCGTGTATTCTACCAGATCAGTCTCTGCAACGAGTTCATCCGCCGCGCCAACAGCGCCGCGCTCGCCGCTTCCGAGTTTCCCAAGCGTGCCGAGTTCGTGGCCGAGGCCCGTGCGCTGCGTGCGCTGAGTTACTATCACGCCATCGACATCTTCGGCAACGTGCCTTTCTCCACCGAGGGCAACCTCGTGGGCGCCGAGGGCCCCGCGCAGATTTCGCGCGCCGACCTCTACGCCTGGCTCGTCAAGGAGTGCACCGAGTTGCTGGACGGCTCCGACCTGGCCGAGGCCGGTCAGAATGTCTATGGCCGCGGCGACAAGGGCATGGTGCGCATGATTCTGGCCAAGGTCTACCTCAACGCCGAGGTGTGGGGATGCGGCGACCATTACGCCGAGTGCGCTGCGCTTTGCAAGGAGATTATGGCTGATTATCCGCTGCATGCCAAGTATGCCGAGCTCTTCATGGCCGACAATCACCTTTGGACCAACAATGTAACCCACAACGGCGATGAAATCATCTTCGTCGTTCCGCAGGACGGCATCAACGTGCGTTCGTACGGTTGCACCAACTTCATCATCTCGGCCGCTTTGCCCGCTTCGGGTTTCGACATGTCCACCGTTGGCCTTTCCGCCTCGGGCTGGGGCGGCTTGTCGCTCACCAAGGATTTCTCCGAGAAGTTCGACCAGGCCAAGGACGCCCGCGCCATGTTCTACACCAAGTACGGCATGAGCGTCGACAACGTTTCCTCGTACGATCCCTCCGAGGGCGAAGGCGGTTACAAGTCTTTGAAATTCAAAAATCTCAACCATGACGGCACGCCCGGTCAGGACGGTACGTTCGTCGATACCGACTTCCCCATGTTCCGTTCGGCCGATGCCTACCTGATGCTGGCCGAGTGCGCCAAGCGCGGCGGTGCTGCTGAGGCCGATGGTCTGAACGCACTTAACGATGTGCGCGTACGCGCCGGTCTCGACCCGCTGGATGCCTATTCGTTGCAGGACGTGCTGGACGAGCGCGCCCGCGAGCTCTACTGGGAGTGCACGCGCCGTCAGGACCTCATCCGCTTCGGCCAGTTCACCACGGGCGACTACTGCTGGCAGTGGAAGGGCGCCGTCAAGGAGGGCCGCGCCGTCGAGGATCACCGCAATCTGATGCCGCTGGTTCCCGCCGACATCAACGCCAGCGGCAAGCTGACGCAGAATCCGGGTTACTGATCCTTTTCCGCATTTACCAAACCTAACAATCGACTACAATGAAAAAGTTATTGAGCATAGCACTCTTCGCATGGGCCGGTCTTGCGCTGACCGCGTGCGAACAGGATCATATCGATGCGCAGTACATTCCCGGCAGCGTCGTGGCGCCCGTGGCGGGCGAGGTGACGGGTGCCGGAGCCCTCGCCGTCGACGGCCCCGCCGTGACGGTGGCCTATACGCAGCCCGATTTCGGCTGGCAGGCCGCTACCGCCTGTACGCTTTATGCGGCGCTTTCGGAGACCATGGAGGACCGCCAGCCGGTGGCCGTTTCGGCCGGTCCCGAGGTGTTGACCGCCACGGCCAAGGACCTCAACGCCGCTCTGATCAATGCCGGCGGCGAGCCCGGCACGGAGACTGCGGTCTACCTGCAGATCGGTTTCTCGATGATCGACAGCAAGGGCGCCGCCATCGAGGGTACGGAGAGCCTCTCCAACATCATCAGCGCTCTCTTCACGCCCTATAACGCCGAAGTGCTCGACGTCGACCTCTACAACCACGTGTGGATCATCGGCGATTATTGCGGCTGGGATTTCGCAAATTCGCAATTCCTCTACGACTACGACAAGAAAGGCGTCTTCACCGGCGTCGTCGACTTCGGTGCCAAGGCCGCCAGCGGATTCAAGCTCACGGGGGCGGCCGACTGGAACAACGGCAACTGGGGTACCGACGGCGGGGCCGCCGCTCCGGATGCCGAGGCCAAGGAGATAACGTTGATCGACAGCGGCGGCAGCGGCAACATCGCAGCTTACTCCAAGCGTTTCTACTCCTTCTCGTTCAACAAGTCGACGCTCAAGTTCACCCAGCAGTGGGGTGCCGACCAGATCGGCATCATCGGTCTCAATGGCGATTGGAATAACGACATCGTCATGGAGTACAACCCCGTCAAGGTGCGTTTCTACGCCGACATCGAAGCGCCTGCGGATACCGAAATGAAGTTCCGCGCCGATGCGGCCTGGGGTCTCAACTGGGGTGCCGATTGTGCTCAGGGTGGTGGCAACATCGCCGTCAAGGCCGGCAACTACCGCGTCTATCTCGACCTGAACAAGTCGGAAATCGTCTTCAACGAGAAGATGTACGGCCAGCCCGAGCCGACCGAGTAACGAGCATCTTCCGACGGCCGCTTCGCGCCGTCGCCATACAGGCCGGAGGGTTTTGACCGACCCTCCGGTCGCTGCGGAGGAGCGGGCCGTTCCCATCCGGGTGCGGCCCGCTCCTCTTCCGACCTCCAACCGCTATTCGTCCAAAAACATGAAACGTTTCTTCGCCTTTTTGCTCGTGCTCTGCCTGCTCGGCTTCGCCGGCGCTTGCAGCAGCGACCCGGCGGGTTCCGACGGCGGCTCCGTCGTCCTCTCGGCTTCGCCCGCCGGCCTGGAGTTCTTCGCCGACAGCGACGTGCAGTCGCTCGAAGTGAAATCCACCGCCTCTAAATGGATGATCGCCGCCGCCGATGCCTGGTGCCAGACCGACGTGTCGTCGGGCTCGGGCGACCGCAGCGTGCGGGTCTCGGTTGCTGCCAACACCTCGGGCGCTCCGCGCTCCACCCAGCTCACCCTCAGCGCCGAGGGCGCCGAGCCGGTCGTCGTCTCCGTCGTTCAGTCGGACATGGCCGCCGAGCAGCTCGCCGTCGATCCCGAGCCGTGGGACGGCCGCAAACGCGCCGACATCACTTACCAGATTCTGATCTACGCCTTCGCCGATTCCGACGGCGACGGCGTGGGCGACTTCCGCGGCATCGCCGACAAGCTCGATTATCTCGATGCCATGGGTGTCGGCGCCCTGTGGCTCTCGCCTGCCCATCCCGCTGCTTCCTACCACGGCTACGACGTCGAGGACTACGAGGCTCTCGATCCGCGTTTCGGTACCGAGGCCGACTTCAAGGCGTTGATCGACGCTGCCCACGCCCGCGGCATCAGGATCTACATGGACTACGTCATCAACCATACCGGCAAGCAGCATCCGTGGTTCCTCGATGCCGTGCGCAATCCCGACAGCCCCTGCCGCGACTATTACGTCTTCTCCGACAACCCCCGGCAGGACATCCGGGACGGCAAGATTCCGACGATTGCTTCCGAGGGCGCCGCCGGTTACGATGCCGGCCAGTGGTTCACGGCCGTCTGCGGGGGCGACGCGACGCCCAACGTGAAGTTCACGCTCGACTGGAACCGGAAGACCGTCACGGTCGAGCAGGTCGGCGCCGTCGAGAATTCCGGCACGCCGTCGAGCGGCAAATATCTCTTTCTCGGCGACCCGGGCCGGTGCGTCGAGTTCTACGATGCCGGCAGCGGCCTCTATACCTTGTCTCTCGCATTCGATTCGTCGTGGGGCTTCCTCATCCGCACCTCCGCCACGGCCTGGACCGCCGGCACCAAGTTCGGCGCCGCCGCCGGCAGCAATACGATCGCGTGGGGCGAGCCTATGACGCTCGTCGCCAACACGGCTTCGGCCGATCCCGCCGACGTGCTGATGCCCTACATGTCGTCGGTCATGTACCACTCCCATTTCTGGACTTCGTGGTTCGCCGATCTCAACTACGGTCCGGCCGATGCGTGCGCCGAGTCGCCCGCCTTCAAGGCCGTCTGCAAGTCGGCCGCCAAGTGGATCGGCCTGGGCATCGACGGCCTGCGTCTCGACGGCGCCAAGCACGTCTATCACAATGCCTATTCCGACGAGAACCCCCGGTTCTGGAAAGCTTTTTACGACGAGGTCAACGCCCGTTACCGCACCCTCCATCCCGACGGCGACATCTACATGGTGGGCGAGATGTACGACAGCCACGACCGCGTGGCGCCCTATTACCTCGGACTGCCCGCCTTTTTCGAGTTCGATTACTGGTGGCGGCTCCGCGATGCGCTCAACACCTCCACCGGGTGTTATTTCGCCCGCGACATCCTCTCTTACCGTGAGCTCTACGCCAAGGTGCGGCCCGACTTCATCGAGGCCACCAAGCTCTCCAACCACGACGAAGACCGCGCCCTTTCGGAGTTGAAGGGCTCCGTCGCCAAAGCCAAGCTGGCCGGTGCCGTGCTCCTCACTTCGTGCGGTTCGCCCTACGTTTATCAGGGCGAAGAGTTGGGTTTCGTCGGCACCAAGGAGAGCGGCGACGAGTATGTCCGTCATCCCATGAAGTGGGGCGACACCCATACCCCCGAGCCTGTCGACGCTGCGAAGGTCTTCGCCGGCATGAAGGCGGTGGCCGACGTTGCGGCGCAGGAGGCCGATGCGGAGTCGATCCTGCACGTCTACCGCACGTTCGGCGCCCTGCGCAACACCTATCCCGCCTTGGCCATGGGTGCTATGACCGAGCATCTGGTCTACAACGCCGACAATACGCAGTACCGGCAGATCGCCGCCTGGTACCGCACCGAGGGCGACCAGCGCATGCTCGTGCTTCACAATTTTTCGTCGTCTTCCGTCAGCCTTCCGCTCACCGATGCCGTCGACAAGGCCGTCGCCACGCTCAACAGCGTTTCGGGTTCATTCGGCGACGCTTCGTCGGTGCGGCTGGGCGGCTATGCGTCGGTCGTTCTCCTGTTGAAATAGTTGTACTCCATGAAACGGATTTTCCTTTTTCTGTTGGCTGCCGCTGCCTTTGGCGGCTGCCGCTCGCATAGCTTCGCCGATGCGCCTGCCGCCGGCAATGCCGAGCCCATCGTGCCGGCCCGGTTGCAGCCCGGCGCCAACCGGTTGTTTCTGACCGACTACCTCCCGCAGTGGGAGCGGGCCGATTCGGTCACTTCGTCCGAGCTCGGCATCGAGCCGGCTGCCGACGGCTGGGCCGAATTCGTCGTCACCGCGCCCGAGGGGCCGTTCGTCGCCACTTTCGAGGCATGGACCGGCGGCCATTGTCTCTCCGTCGTCGCCCTCGGCGGCGAGCGGGTGTCCGATGCCTGGGCCTTCTCCGAGGGATGCGACGGCTCAAGAATACAGGTGAAAACTTCGCAGGCGCCGCGGCAGGTCGTGGCTTTGTGGCAGAACTGCCGCCTGCCCGACGAGTATGTCTCCATAAGCGACAGGGGGGCAGAGGTCCTGCTGCCCGCCGATGCCGCCGATGCGGACCGTTCGTGGCTGCGGGTCTTCGCCGCTTCGGACGACGCCCGCTTCAACGACCTGCTCCTCCCGCTCGATAAGGGGCGGCCCGTCTCCGACGCCGCACGGCTCAACCGCCGCGACCGGCAGGCGCAGGTGCTCTATTCGTTGATGATCGACCGTTTCGACAACGGCAATCCTGCCAACGATGCGCCCCTCCGCCGGTCCGACGTGCTGCCGCAGGTCGACTACCAGGGCGGCGATCTGCGCGGTATCACCGACCGGATCGAGGCCGGTTTCTTCGATTCGCTCGGCATCTCGACGCTCTGGATTTCGCCCGTCACGCAGAACCCGCGCGACGCCTGGGGACTCAACAAGGAGCCTTTCACCCGTTTTTCGGGTTACCATGGCTACTGGCCCGTCTACACCACGCAGCTCGACGACCGTTTCGGCACGCCCGACGAGTTCCGCGAGTTGCTCGATGCGGCCCATGCCCGCGGCATGAATGTCATCCTCGACTACGTGGCCAACCATCTCCATCTCCGGTCGCCCGTCTTGCAGGCCCATCCCGACTGGGTGACGCCCCTCTACCTTGCCGACGGCCGCAAGAACCTCGGATTGTGGGACGACGAGCGCCTCACCACCTGGTTCGACGAGCACATCCCGACGCTCGACCTCGAGCGCGAGGAGGTGTGCGGACCCATGACCGATTCGGCCTTGTATTGGATCGCCGAATACGACCTCGACGGCTTCCGCCACGACGCCTGCAAGCACATTCCCGAAAATTACTGGCGCATGCTCGGCCGCAAGATGAAGAGCCGCTTCCCCGACCGCAGCCTGTGGCAGATCGGCGAGACCTACGGGTCGCCCGAGCTGATCTCCTCCTACGTCCGCAGCGGCATGATCGACGCCCAGTTCGACTTCAACGTCTACCATACGGCGCTCGACGTCGCGGTGCGCGGCCGTTCCGTACGCGACCTGGCCGCCGAGGTCGACCGTTCGCTCGCGGTCTACGGCGCCCACCACACCATGGGCAACATCACGGGCAACCACGACAAGGCGCGTCTGGTCTCGCTGGCCGGCGGCGCCCTCTCGCCCGACGAGGACCACAAGCTCGCCGGCTGGACGCGTGAAGTAGGCGTCGGCGACCCCGTGGGTTACCGCAAGCTCGCCCTGGTCGAGGCCCTCAACTGCACCCTTCCCGGCGTCCCCTGCATCTACCAGGGCGACGAGTACGGCGAGCCCGGCGGCAACGACCCCGACAACCGCCGCATGATGCGCTTCGGCGGCTACACGCCCGACGAACAGACCGTCCGGCGCCTCACCGGCGCCCTCACGCACCTGCGCCGCACGTCGATGCCGCTTCTGTACGGCGACATGACCACGCTGGCCCTCACCGACGACGTGTGGCTCTTCGCCCGCGTCTACATGGGCGAATGGGTCTTCGTCGCGCTCAACTTCGGCGACCGGCCGCAGCGCGTTGCATCGGCTCTTCCCGCCCTTTTTGCCGGAAATACGAAATTTAAAGCTAACTTTGGGGCCGGTTTCGGCCTCACGCCCGCGGGTGAGCTCGTCGTAGAGCTCCCGGCCCACGGATTCGAAATACTGACCAAAACCGAATAAAACCATGAAACGACTTCTGAACCTGCTGCTTGGGGTCCTGCTTCTCGCTGCGGCCGCCTGCACCTCCGGGTCCGCCTCCGATGCGTGGCGCGACAATGCCGTGATCTACGAGCTCAACGTGCGCCAGTTCACCCCGGCCGGCACCTTCGCCGCCGCCGAGGAGCGCCTGCCGGCCTTGCGCGACCTGGGCGTCGACATCGTGTGGCTCATGCCCGTGCATCCCATCGGCGTCGAGGGCCGCAAGGGCACCTTGGGTTCCTACTACGCCATCCGCGACTACCGCGCCATCAACCCCGAGTTCGGTACGATGGCCGATTTCGAGCGGTTCCTCGACCGCGCCCACAAGCTGGGCATGCGCGTCATCCTCGACTATGTGGCCAACCACACCTCGCCCGACCATGCGTGGGTGACGGAGATGCCCGCCGAGTGGTACGTGCGCGATTCGACCGGAGTTCCCGTCGTACAGTACGACTGGACCGACATCGCCAAGCTCAACTACGCCACGCCTGCCGTGCGCGAGGCTATGTTCGACGTGCTGAAGTTCTGGACCGACAAGGGCGTCGACGGCTTCCGCTGCGATGCCGCCAAGGAGATGCCCGACGACTTCTGGACCGATGCTTTCGTGCGCCTGCGCGCCGTGCGCCCCGATCTGTTCCTGCTGGCCGAGGCCGAGGGTCCGCAGTTCCATGCCGACGGCTTCGACGCCACCTATGCCTGGGAGCTGCACCATCTGCTCAACGCCATCGCCCGGGGCGACAAGTCGGCCGTCGATCTGCGTGCATACCTTCAGGCCGATAGCGAGCGTTACCTCGCCTCGGCTCACCGGATGATGTTCACCTCCAACCACGACGAGAATTCGTGGGCCGGCACCGAGTTCGAGCGCATGGGCGATGCCGCCGCAACCATGGCTGCGCTCACTTACGTCCTGCCGCAGAGCATGCCGCTCATCTACACCGGCCAGGAGGTCGGTTACGACCACCGCTTCGAGTTCTTCGAGAAAGACCCCATGCCCGCCTGGGAGCCCAACGAGTGGACGGAGTTCTACACGCGGCTCAACGCCATGCGCCATGCCAACCCCGCGCTCGCGTCGGGCGGCAAGGGCGGCGAAATGGCCTATATGGGCGGCGCCGTGGCCGACATCATGGCTTTCACGCGCATCCTCGGCGACAACAAGGTCGTCTGTTTCTTCAACCTCTCGGCCGAGCCGCAGGCGGTGATCCCCACCGTCGAGGTCGCCGGCGACTTCACCGACGCCCTGACCGGAGAGCCCCGCTCGATCGTCGCCGGCGAGGAGTTCGCGCTCGCACCGTGGGAGTACGCTATATTGGTGAATAGTGCTTTTTAATTCACAATTCGGAATGCACTATTCATAAGTTCCCATGCTGCCTGTAGAGTCGAACATATCGTTTCAAGGAGTGCTATGACGGGGCGTTTTTCGGTCTCCTTGTTTACTTGTAAAATAATTGTGAATAGTGCATTCTGAATTATGAATTCTTCCGTTATGCTGCATCCCGACTGGAGTTACCGGTCCGTCCTCTACGAAATGAACGTGCGCCAGCTCACGCACGAGGGCACCCTGCGCGCCGCCGCTTCGCGGCTCGCTTTCTTGCGCGACCTGGGTGTCGACGTCGTGTGGCTCATGCCCGTGCATCCCATCGGCGCCGAGGGCCGCAAAGGGTCGCTGGGGTCCTACTACTCGATCCGCGACTATTGCGCCGTCAATCCCGAGTTGGGGTCGATGGAGGATTTCGACGCTTTCGTGTCGGAGGCCCACCGCCTCGGCATGAAGGTCCTGCTCGACTGGGTGGCCAACCATACGGCGCGCGATGCACGCTGGATCACGGAGCATCCCGATTTCTACGTCTACGACAGCGAGGGACGCCCCGCCGTGCCCTGGGACTGGAGCGATACGGCCAAGCTCGACTACTCCAACCGCGCCGTCTGGGACGCCCAGGCCGACGCCATGGAGTTCTGGCTGCGCGACCACGGCGTCGACGGCTTCCGCTGCGATATGGCCATGTTGGTGCCCGTGGAGTTCTGGAACACCACCGTGCGGCGGCTCAAGCGCACCAAGCCCGACCTTTTCATGCTGGCCGAGGCCGAAGAGACCGATCTCTTCGACGAGGGCGCTTTCGACGCCTGCTACGCCTGGGAGATGCACCACCTGATGGTCGACGTCGCGCAGCAGCGCACCCGCGTCACCGCCCTGCGCGATTATATCTATGCCGATCGCGGGCGCTATCCCCGTTCGGCCATGCGGCTGGCGTTCACTTCCAACCACGACGAGAATTCGTGGTCGGGCTCCGAGTTCGACCGCTTCGGCGAGGCCCGCGAGGCCATGGCCGTCTTCTCGTTCGTCGTGCCGCGCGGCCTGCCCCTCATCTACACCGGCCAGGAGGTCGGTTACGACCATTCGTTCGCTTTCTTCGACCGCGATCCGATCGCTTCCTACGAGGTCAACGGCTTCACCCGCTTCTACCGGCGCCTTGCCGCCTTGCGCCATGACAACTCCGCGCTCGCGGCGGGCGAGCTGGGCGGCGAGATGATCGAGATCCGCAACAACGCCGAGGACTGCTTGATGACGATGGTCCGCGAGACGCCCGACAACCGCGTCGTCGCCATCATGAACCTGTCGCCCTACGCCATCCGCGCCGAGTACGGCACCGGCATCTATGCCGGATCCTACACCGATGCGATGACCGGGGCCGAATACAACCTTCCGGAGCAGGTCGCCGAGGACATGGCGCCCTGGAGCTACCGGATCCTTACCCGATGAACCCATGAAAATTCCTCATTTCCTCCTCTCTCTCTGCGCCATGGCCGCTATCTCCTGCAACGATGCCCCGCAGTTCGATCCGCAGTCGGTCGACGATGCCGGCGCCCGCATCTCGCATGTCGAACCTCTGTCGTGGTGGACGGGCATGCGCACGCCCCTACAGCTCATGATCCACGGCGACAGCATTGCCGCCTGCGACGTCCGCATCGAAGGGCCGCAGGGCCTGCGCGTCGCTGACGTGCACAAGGCCGAGAGCCCCAACTACCTCTTCGTCGATGTCGAGGTGGCCCGCACGGCCGAGCCCGGCACGCGTTACCTGGTCTTCTCGCGCGAGGGCGAGACTTTCAAGGTGCCTTACGACATCGCCGCCCGCCGCGAGGGCTCCGCCGCCCGGCAGAGTTTCACCACGGCCGATATGATCTATCTGCTCATGCCCGACCGCTTCGCCGACGGCGATCCTTCGATCGATTCCACGTCCGACACCGCCGAGAAGGCCGACCGCAGCGCCTTTTTCGGCCGTCACGGCGGCGACCTGCAGGGCATGATCGACCGCCTCGGCTACATCGCCGGCCTCGGTGCCACGGCCGTATGGGCCACGCCGCTGCTGCTCGACAACGAGCCGGAGGGTTCGTACCACGGCTACGCCTGCGCCGACTATTACCGCATCGACCCGCGTTTCGGCACCAACGAGCTCTACCGCGACTATGTCGCCGCCTGCCACCGCCACGGTCTCAAGGCGGTCATGGACATCGTCACCAACCACTGCGGCGGAGCCCACTGGTGGATGGCCGACCTGCCTTTCGGCGACTGGGTGCACCGCTTTGCCGAGTATACGCAGACCAACAACCTCTTTTCCACCAACATGGACCCCAATGCCTCGCGCTACGACCTCGGGGTGCAGGAGAGCGGGTGGTTCGACCGTTCGATGCCCGACATGAACCTCGACAACCCCTTCGTGCTGCGTTACTTCCAGCAGTGGGCCGTGTGGTGGATCGAGTATGCCGATTTGGACGGCCTGCGCGTCGACACCTATCCCTACAACGAGAAGCTTCCCATGAGCGAGTGGTGCGCCGCCGTGCTGCGCGAGTACCCCGGTCTCAACATCGTGGGCGAGTGCTGGACCTCCGACGTGCCCCAGCTGGCCTACTGGCAGGGCGGCAACCCCAACCGCGACGGCTTCGATTCGCAGCTCCCCTCGATCATGGACTTTCCGTTGCTCGACGCCGTCCGCACGGCGCTGCCCACCGATTCGCTCCGCTGGGGCGAGGGCATGATCCGGGTCTACAACGCCCTTTCCGACGACTTCGTCTACCACGACCTTTCGCGCATGATGATCTTCCCGGGCAACCACGACACCGAGCGTCTGGCCGATGTCGTGCGCGGCGATGCCGGGCGGGTCAAGATCGCCATGACGTTGATGGCCACCTTGCGCGGCATTCCGCAGCTCTTTGCCGGCGACGAGCTGATGTTCCGCTCGGCCGACCTCTCGCAGGGCCACGGCGGCCTGCGCGTCGACTTCCCCGGAGGCTGGCAGGGCGATGCCGTCGACCTCTTCGATCCGGCTCAGCGGCAGGGCGCGGCCGCCGAGGTGTACGATCATGCGAGCCGTCTTTTCAACTGGCGCAAAACCAAGCCCGTCATCCATTCCGGGCAGACGCTCCATTTCGCGTCGCGCGACAACACCTACGCTTACTTCCGCTACAACGACAGCGATGCGGTCTTCGTCTTCATCAACAATTCGCGCGGCCGCAAGGCGGTGCCCTGGTCGCACTATGCCGAAATCACGGAGTCGCTCTCCTCGGAGGGGCGCGATGTGCTCACCGGCAATCCGGTCGTCGTGAGCGATTCCACGTTCGTCGCTCCGCGTTCGTCGCTGGTCGTCGAGTTCCGCCGCAACGCCCGCCCGTAGTCCGTCCTGCGGTTCGCCGGCCGTGGGGGAGCCTCGTCGGCCGCCCGCTGCCGGAAGCGCTCCGGTCGCTATGAAGCATGGTTTGCCGCCCGCCCGGAGGCTCCGATAGGCCGTTCGGTCGCACTTTTTACTGAAAGCGTCCCGCCGGGGCGCTTTTTTTGCAGAGTTTTGCGTATCTTCGCTTGAAATATGAAACGACTTTTCCTCACATTCCTGTTGGCGCTTGCGGCCGTTTCGGCCGGCGCCCGCACGTGGCGGACCGACGAGGTGCCCAATGTTCAGTTCGCCGACAGGACCCGCTATGTTTCCGATCCCGACGGGATTCTTTCGTCCGCCGCCGTGACCCGCATCGATTCGCTGTGCGCCGCTCTGCGGGCGCAGGGCCTTGCCGAGGTCGCCGTCGTGGCGCTCGACGACATCGAGGGCGGCGAGCCCTTTTCGTTCGCCATGGAGCTTTTCGGCCGGTGGGGCGTGGGCCGCGGGGATGTCGACAACGGACTGGGTATCCTGCTGGTCGAGCGCCTGCATGAAATCCGCTTCATCACCGGACCGGGACTCGAAGGCGTCCTGCCCGATGCCATCTGCAAACGCATCCAGCTCAATTACATGCTCCCTTACTTCCGTGAGGGCGATTACAGCGCCGGCATGGTGGCCGGAGTGGCGGCCGTGGCGGAGCTGCTCGAAAAGGGCGAACTCGATTTCGGCCCCGAAGCGGAGTCGGAGCAGGGATGGTTGTTGGGAATCATTTTGTTGATCGTGGGCGGTACCATCCTCTTGCTGGTGTTGTTGGCGTTGGCCGGCGGCCGTAGCAAGCGGTGCCCCCGATGCGGCAAACGGACGCTCGCTTACCGCAGCCAGGAGTTCGTGGCGGCCACGCCGCTCTACCGGACGATCGAATATACCTACGTCTGCTCCAACTGCGGCAATGTCGTCAAACGACGCGTACGCTCGCCCCGCGACAACGGGCTGGGCGGCGGCCGGGGCCCCTTCATCGGAGGTTTCGGAGGATTCGGCGGCGGCCGCTCGGGCGGCGGTTCGTTCGGAGGAGGTTTCGGCGGCGGTTCGTTCGGCGGTGGCGGCGCAGGCTCGCGCTGGTAGAGACAAGAGTTATCGAAAAACCTAAATACGTCAAGAAAATGAAAAAATGGATTTGGATCGCCGTGGCGGCCGTCGCCGTTCTCGGTGTTGTCTGGGTTTACCGTACCTACAACCGTTTCGTCCGCATGGACGAGGAGGTGAAGAACGCCTGGGCACAGGTCGAGACGCAGTATCAGCGTCGTTCGGACCTCATCCCCAACCTTGTTAACACCGTTAAGGGCTATGCCGCCCACGAGCGCGAAACGCTCGAAGGAGTGATCGAGGCTCGCGCCAAGGCCACTTCGGTCAATCTTTCGGTCGACGAGCTCACGCCCGCGACCATGGCCGAGTTCCAGCAGGCGCAGGAGGGTGTCCGTTCCGCGTTGGGCCGCCTGCTCGTCGTGGCCGAGCGTTATCCCGACCTCAAGGCCAACCAGAATTTCCAGGAGTTGCAGGCTCAGTTGGAGGGCACCGAAAACCGCATCGCCGTGGCGCGCGAGCGTTTCAATACGACGGTCCGCGCTTACAACGTCTCCGTGCGCCGCTTCCCGGCCGTCATCATCGCCGGGATGTTCGGGTTCGACCAGAAGCCTTACTTCCAGGCCGACGAAAAGGCGCAGCAGGCTCCCGTCGTGGAGTTCTGACACGCGGCGTACGTCGGGGTGGCATCCGAAGAGTCATGCGAGTGCAGTTTCCTGCTGCACCCGTACTTTCCCGCATCTCCTGCATTCTCCCGCCGCACCCGTATCCTCCTGCTCCTGTCTCATGCATCGGCAGTCGCTTGTTCCGCCGATTGCGTTCGCATTCGGTTGCGGAGCCGGCCGGGGCATTCCGAGCGTAAGTGAAATTCCGTCTCGGATTCTTCATCGGTCGTTCGCCCTCCTCAGCATGACTGACGGCGGCTTTGCGGGCCGTGTCATCCTGGTGCTGTGAAATTCCGTTTCGGATTCTTCATCGGTCGTTCGCTCTCCTCAGGATGACTGACGGCGGCTTTGCGGGCCGTGTCATCCTGGTGCTGTGGAATTCCGTCTCGGATTCTTCATCGGTCGTTCGCTCTCCTCAGAATGACTGACGGCGGCTTTGCGGGTTGTGTCATCCTGGTGCTGTGGAATTCCGTCTCGGATTCTTCATCGGTCGTTCGCTCTCCTCAGAATGACTGACGGCGGCTTTGCGGGCCGTGTCATCCTGGTGCTGCGGAATTCCGTCTCGGATTCTTCGTCGGTCGGTCGCCCTCCTCAGCATGACTGACGGCGGCTTTGCGGGCCGTGTCATCCTGAGCGCAGCGAAGGATCTGTCGTCGGCCGGTGTTCCCGCCGGGCGCAGAATTGGCCGTCTGTAAGCAATTACAGACGGCTTTTTTCTTCTGCAGCGCCCGCCTCCACGTTCTTGCGGCGGAAAGCTTTGCCCGTCTTGAAGTTGTAGGTCAGCGAGAGCTGGTAGCTGCGGCTGGTCCAGTTCTGGTAGGTATCGACCGTGCGGACGAACCCGTCGCCGCGGGCGCCCACTTTCTGCATCGGCGGCGCTATGGGGTTGCGCACCGTGAAGGTCGCCGTGAACTTGTCGCCGAAGCGTTTCTTGATGCTGGCATCGTTGAAGTGCATCTGTTCGACCCAGCAGTTGCCCAGCCTTACGCGGCTCTGGTAGCGGTAGGAGAGGTCGATGTAGAACTTCGCCGGCAGCGTGAAGGTCGTCGAGACGCTCGCATAGCCGATGTTCGAGTATATTTCGGGACCGCCGGCTTCCATGCGCTGTCCTTGGCGGATGTAGGTGGCGTTGAGGTTGAGCGACCACCACTTGGCCGGCTGCAGCGGAATGCTGGCCGTGGCGTAGTAGTTTTTCGTCGCGTCGTAGTTGATCCAGGCGATCTGCAGCAGGTCGGGGTTGTCGGGATCGGCCTGTATCGTCTGCTGGATTTCGTCGGTCTGGACGATCATGCCGCCCGTGAACGTGTATTTGTGGGCCAGCACGAGCGTCAGGCTTACGTTGTGCTGGAACGCCGGATCGAGTTCGGGATTGCCCGTCTGGTAGGTGTAGTCCGAAATCTGCATGCGCTGCGGGTTGAGGCACCAGAAGCGCGGCCGTTCGATCGTGCGGGCATATTGCGCGATGAGCGAGTAGGCGCCGTCCTTGGAGAGGGCATAGGAGACATTGGCATTGGGAAAGAGCGAAAAGTAGTTCTGCCGCACGGTGCTGTTTTTGCCCCGGGTGCGGGTGTACTCGCCGCGCAGACCCGCCACGGCGCTCCAGCGGCCCAGATCGGCCTTGACGATGCCGTAGGCCGCGGCTATCTGCTCGGTGTAGTCGAGGCGGAAGCTGTGGGCGTCGTTGCGCAGCCATGTTCCGGCCGGGCAATATTCGTAGAGCGCGTCGTTGTGCATGATGTTGCAGGTGTATTTGGCGCCCGCGCGCAACGAGACTTTGGGCGTGAAGTTCTTTTCCAGGGCCAGCGTGGCCGTCAGCACATTGTAGCGTGCCGTCGCACGGTCGCGGTAGAGCGAGTCGAGCGTCCGGTCGGGCGCCGCGATGCGGGTGCGGTTGTCGTTGTCCGTGTCGGAGTCGCGGAAGTTGTAGTCGGCCAGGAACTTGAGCGTCGAGCCCAGCGTGTCGATCTTCCAGATGTAGTTGAAGGTCGTCGATAGTCCGTTCGCCGTGCTGCGCGTGTCGTAGCGGCTCTCGGAGAGGGTCGCAAGGCCGCCCGCCGTGAAGTCGGTGCGGGAGTCGGTGGGGCCCTTGTCGCGGTCGTACCAGTATTCGGCTTCCAGCCCGATGCTGTGGGCGGGCGAGAATTCGTAGATGCCGCCCGCCCTGAAACCGAAGTTGCGGCCCCGGTCTTTCTTGCGGGAGTGGGCTTCGATCTGCGTGTCGGCCGTGGTGTAGCGGGTCTGTTCGTCGGAGAGGAACGAGACCTTCCGCAGGTTGCCCCATCCGCTGGCGTAGAGGTCGAAGCGGCCCGAATGGTGGTTGACGTTCACGCGCGGCGCCAGCATCTTCTCGCGTTCGCTCGTGCGGCCCGTCAGCGATACCGAGCCTTCGGTGCCGCGTTCGCGGCGTTTCTTGAGCGTGATGCGGATGATGCCGCCCGACGAATCGGCGTCGTAGTCGGCGCCGGTCTGAGGCACCACCTCGATCTTGCGTATCTCGTCGGCCCGCAGCGAGGCCAGGTAGCTGAGCAGCTGCTGGGGCTCCATGTGCAGTTCGCGGTCGTTGACGTAGACCTTCGGGCCCGTTTTTCCGTTGACCGATATTTTCTCGCCGTCGATCCAGATGCCCGGCGCCAGTTTGAGCAGTTCGACGCCGTCCTTGCCGATCGCAGCCGGGGCGTTGGCCACGTCCATCACGAAACGGTCGGCTTCGCGCCGGATCAGTTGTCCCGTCACCACCACCTCGTCGATGCGGGTCGCCGCACTTTTCAGCGTGAGGTCGCCCAGGTCGTTGCGCTGTTCCACGCGCACCTCCCGGGTCAGCGGTTCGTAGCCCAGGTAGAGGACCGAAAGGGTGTAGTCGCCCGCCGGAACCTCCAGCGTGAAGCGGCCTTCGGTGTCGGTGGCCATGCCGGTTACCTGTTCGCCGTTTTGCAGCAGCACGACCGTGGCATATTCCACGGCCTGGCCCTCTTCGGTCACCACGCGGCCCGTGGCCGGGTGGAGTTGTGCCGCTGCGGCTTTGGCTGCAAAGGCGGCTGTCGCCAGTGCGACGATCAGAAGCAGTAGAAATCGTTTCATTCCTTTCCGTATTTAATATTTGTGTTTTGTTATTTCCTTACGATGCAAAGATAAGTTAAAATAATTATACTTTGCAATACATAATACTAAATTTTTGCGAATTTTTTTACTACCTATTTATATGGGTTCCGCAGCGGGCGGGGCATCGGGCCGCATGTTGCTTTGGCCGGATCGCCGCCGGGCGTGCCGGTTCGGCTTCCTTGCGTCGTTTTTCGCCGTTCGGGACTATTCCGCCTCGCTAAGGGGATATTGCTTCCGGTTTTTTTTCATGCCTCCGGTCCTTTTTCGTTGCGGCAGCGCCCGCCCGCATCGGCTTCTGCTTTCTTGGTGTTTCGGCTGCGTTCGCGGCGTGTTTTCCCGCTGCTTCGTCGATACTTTGTTAAAAAAAATCGCGGCGCCCTGCAATGATTTATTCCGGAAAAATTCCTACTTTTGCAAGATATTGAACTAATCTTGTTTTTTCGAACTTCATGCTGAGCGTTCTATATTACCTCTTGCTGACCGTTCTGTGCACCGTTTTCATGGTGTTGTCGGCCGTCGCACTGGTGGTTTGCATGCCTTTCGACAGGTCGCGCCGCACGGTGCACGAGTTGTCGCGCCTGTTGGTCCGCATCTTCTTTTTCATTCCGCCTTTCTGGCGTCAGCGGGTCATCGGCATCGAGCATGCCGACCCCCGCAAAAGTTACGTCATCGTGCTGAACCACAATACGGTGATCGACATCCCCGCGCTTTACTGCATCCCGCTCAATTTCCGCTGGGTCTCCAAGCGCGAGATCTTCCGCGTGCCTTTCTTCGGACAGTTCCTCGTGCTCCACGGCGACATCTGCATCGACCGTGCGCGTGCCGCCGAAGCCAAGGAGCAGATGGTGGGCAAGGGGTGCCGGTGGATCCGCCGCGGCGCTTCGATCGCCGTTTTCCCCGAGGGTACGCGTTCGCAGGACGGCGAGATGCGCCGTTTCAAGACCGGGGCCTTCGCCCTGGCCAAGGAGGCCGGCGTCGGGATTCTGCCCGTGGTGCTGGACGGGACTGCGACGCTCATCAAGAAGAATTTCCTTTTCAACTGGCGCAACCGCATCACCGTGCGCGTCCTGCCTCCCGTGCCGGCCGACAGGGTCGCCGCCACCGAGGTGCACGAGCTGGCGCAGCAGGTCCGCGGCGACATGGTCGCGGCCTTGCGGGAAGTGAAATCCGAAAGGTGAAATGTGAAAGGTGCTCTTTACCTTTCGCTTCTAACTTTTCACTTTTAACTTTTCACCTTGTATAAATGGCAGATTTACTTAAAAATACGACTCCTTCCGACAACTACGGCGACGACGCCATCGTGACCCTTTCGCCGCGCGAGCACATCCGCCTGCGCCCGGGCATGTACATCGGCAAGCTGGGCGACGGTTCGCAGGCCGACGACGGCATCTACGTCCTCATCAAGGAGGTCGTCGACAACTCCATCGACGAGTTCATCATGGGGGCCGGCCACCAGGTCGACATCACCGTCGAGGACCGCGTCGTCACGGTCCGCGACTACGGGCGCGGCATCCCCCTCAAGTCGCTCGCCGCGGCCGTGTCGGAGATGAACACCGGCGGCAAGTACGGCGGTTCGGCCTTCAAGAAAACCGTGGGTCTCAACGGTGTCGGCGTCAAGGCCGTCAACATGCTTTCCAGCGAGTTCACGGCCCGCTCCGTGCGCGACGGCGAGGCCCGCACCGTCACTTTCGCCAAGGGACTCGAGCAGAGCGACACGTGGGATTCGGGCGTCGACGAGAAGAACGGCACCTACATCCGCTTCCGGGTCGACGAGGAGGTGTTCGGCGCCTACGACTACAATCTCGAGTACGTCGAGCAGATGGTGAAGAACTACACCTATCTCAACCTCGGCCTGACGTTCAATTTCAACGGCAACAGCTACGTCTCGAAAAACGGTCTGCTCGATCTTCTGAACGAGAACATGACCGAAGAGCCCCTCTACGCTCCCGTCCACCTCTCGGGCGACGACATCGAGATCGCCATCACCCACGGCACCGGCTACGGCGAGAACTACTATTCGTTCGTCAACGGTCAGTATACCTCGCAGGGCGGCACCCACCAGGCCGCGTTCCGCGAGGCCATCGCCAAGACCGTCAAGGAGTTCTACCGCAAGGACTACGACCCGTCGGACATCCGCACCTCCATCATCGCCGCCATCTCGGTCAAAGTCTCCGATCCCGTCTTCGAGTCGCAGACCAAGATCAAGCTCGGTTCGAAGGAGGTGGAGCCCGGCGTCTCGATGCGCAACTTCGTGATGGATTTCCTCACCAAACACCTCGACGACTACCTCCACAAGCACCCCGAGACGGCGCAGATTCTCCAGAAGAAGATCGTCGAGAACGAGAAGGAGCGCAAGGCCATTTCGGGCATCCAGAAAAAGGCCCGCGAGACGGCCAAGAAGGTGTCGCTCAACAACAAGAAGCTGCGCGACTGCAAGATACACCGCACCGACAAGAACGAGTTGGCCGACCGGTCGATGATCTTCATCACCGAGGGCAATTCTGCGTCGGGTTCCATCACCAAGTCGCGCGACGTGCGTACGCAGGCCGTCTTCTCGCTGCGCGGCAAGCCGCTCAACTGCTTCGGACTCACCAAGAAGGTCGTCTACGAGAACGAGGAGTTCAACCTTCTGCAGGCGGCCCTCAACATCGAGGAGGAGATGGACAATCTGCGTTACGAGAAGGTCGTCATCGCTACCGATGCCGATGTCGACGGCATGCACATCCGCCTGCTGATTACCACTTTCTTCCTCCAGTTCTTCCCCGACGTCATCCGCCGCGGCCACCTCTACATCTTGCAGACGCCCCTGTTCCGCGTCCGCAACAAGAAGGAGACCCACTATTGTTATTCCGAGGAGGAGCGTCTGAAAGCCCTCGACCGCTGCGGCGTCAATGCCGAGATCACGCGTTTCAAAGGTCTCGGCGAGATTTCGCCCGACGAGTTCAAGGAGTTCATCGGCGACAACATGCGTCTCGACCGCGTGCGCATCACCAAGGACGACCCCATCCACGACCTGCTGGAGTTCTACATGGGCAAGAACACCTTCGAGCGCCAGGGCTTCATCATCGACAACCTGCGCATCGAGGAGGACCTCGTGGAGCAGGACCTGGCTCTTTCGTAATTCATAATTCACAATTCATAATCCAGAATTGATGTCCCAAGACAAAGATATGATCAACCCCGAGGAGGAGTTCAACGAGGAGCGTCCGGTGCCCGAAAGCATCGCGGACGACCCGGCCGCCGCTCCGGCGGCCGAGGATTCCGCCGATGGCGGCAGCGGCTCCGAAGGTGCCGGCGAACCCGTCCGGAAGGGCAAGTACGACCGCCTCACGCAGGAGGAGGGCGGCGTGCGCAAGCTCACCGGCATGTACAAGAACTGGTTTCTCGATTACGCCTCGTACGTCATCCTCGAGCGCGCCGTGCCCCATGTCGAGGACGGTCTGAAGCCCGTGCAGCGGCGTATCCTCCACGCCATGAAGAGCGTCGACGACGGCCGTTACAACAAGGTCGCCAACATCGTCGGCCAGACCATGCAGTACCACCCCCACGGCGACGCTTCGATCAAGGATGCCCTCGTGCAGCTGGGGCAGAAGGAGCTGCTCGTCGACTGCCAGGGCAACTGGGGCAACATCCTCACCGGCGACGAAGCCGCCGCCGGCCGTTACATCGAGGCGCGCCTGTCGAAATTCGCCCTCGACGTGGTCTTCAACAAGAAGACCACCGAGTGGATGCGTTCCTACGACGGCCGCAACGAGGAGCCCGTCACGCTGCCCATCAAGTTCCCGCTGCTCCTGGCCCAGGGTTCGGACGGCATCGCCGTCGGTCTCGCGTCGAAGATTCTGCCCCACAACTTCGTGGAGCTCATCGACGCCTGCATCGCCCACCTCGAGGGGCGCGACTTCCAGCTCTATCCCGATTTCCCCACGGGCGGCATGGCCGACGTGAGCCGTTACAACGACGGTCTGCGCGGCGGCGCCGTGAAGGTGCGGGCCAAGATTTCGAAGATCGACAAGCGTACGCTCGCCATCACGGAGATTCCCTGGTCCACCACCACCGAGTCGATCAAGGAGTCGATCATCAAGGCCAACGAGAAGGGCAAGATCAAGATCCGCAAGGTCGACGACAACACGGCCGACAAGGTCGAGATCGTCATCCAGGTCGCTCCCGACGAGTCGTCGGACAAGACCATCGACGCCCTCTACGCCTTCACCGACTGCGAGGTCTCCATCTCGCCCAACGCCTGCGTCATCTGGGAGGAGAAGCCCCATTTCCTCGGCGTTAAAGAGATTCTGCGCCGTTCGGCCGACCATACCAAGTGGTTGTTGGGCCGCGAGCTCGAAATCCGACTCGGCGAGCTGAACGAGGCGTGGCATGCCGCGTCGCTCGAACGCATCTTCATCGAGAACAAGCTCTACCAGCTCATCGAGGGGTGCAAAACCCGCGAGGAGGCCTACACCGCCGTCGACAAGGGGTTGGCGCCTTTCAAGAAGTCGTTGCGCCGCGAGGTCACGCTGGAGGACGTGCAGCGCCTCACCGAACTCAAGTTCATCCGCATCTCGCGTTACGATACCGAGAAGGCCGACAACGAGATCAAGCAGATCGAGGAGCAGATCGCGCAGACCAAACACGATCTGGACCACCTCACGGCCTATGCCGTGGCCTACTATACGCGCATCCGCGAGAAGTACGGCAAGGGGCGCGAGCGGCGCACCGAGCTCCGCGAGTTCGATTCGATCGAGGCCACCAAGGTCGCCGTCACCAATGCCAAGCTCTACGTCGACCGCGCCGAGGGTTTCTTCGGCATCGGCAAGTCGATGAAGGACGCCGAGTTCGTCTGCGACTGCTCCGACATCGACGACGTCATCGTCTTCACCAAGGACGGCCGCTACGTCATCACCAAGGTGTCGGACAAGGCGTTCTTCGACAAGGGCATCTACTACATCGGCGTCTTCAAGCGCAACGACGAGCGCACCATCTACAATGTCCTCTACCGCGACGGCCGCAACGGTCCCATCCTTATGAAGCGCTGCGCCATCAAGTCCGTCACGCGCGACAAGGAGTACGATATGACCAAGGGTACGCCGCGCAGCGAGATTCTCTATATGTCGGTCAACCCCAACGGCGAGGCCGAGGTGCTGAAGGTCTACTTCAAGCCCCGTCCGCGGCTCAAGAAGGTGATCGTCGACCTCGATTTCTCGACCCTCGCCATCAAGGGGCGCCAGAGCCAGGGCAACCTCTTCTCGCGCTACGGCATCCACAAGATCGTCTTGAAGGAGCGCGGCGTCTCCACGCTCGGCGGCCAGAGCGTCTGGTTCGACGAGGACGTGCGGCGGCTCAATGCCGACGGGCGCGGCAAGTTGCTCGGCGAGTTCAAGGGCGACGACAAGCTGATCGTCTGGACCTCGAAGAACCAGTACTACATTACCGGCTACGACCTCGCGCAGCACTTCCCCGACGAGACCGTGCGCGTCGACCGCTTCGAGTCCGGCCGCGTCTACAGCGTCTGCTACTTCGACCGTTCGCAGGGTTATTACTACATGAAGCGCTTCACGGCCGAGCTCACCGATAAGTTGCAGTTCTTCCTCGACGAGGAGGGACAGGCCGACTTCGTCTGCATCACCGACCGTGCCGGCGCCCGCCTGGAGATCGCTTACAAGGGCGCCCACGCCTCGCGTCCCGCCGACGAGATCAACGTCGACGAGTTCGTCGGTGTCAAGAGCCATCGCGCCAAGGGCAAGCGCCTGACTACCTACGAGGTCGCTTCCTTGCGCTTCATCGAGCCCGAACTGCCGCCCGAACCCGAACCGGCCGACGACGATTCGGAGGCTTTCGACGAGACCGGCGACGTTGCTTCGGAGGTCGGCGCGGCCGCTGCCGGACATACCGCCGGCTCCGCTGCCGCCGACGGCGTGCGTGTCCCGACCGCCACCGGCGAGGTGCCTTTCGAGATCGAGCGGCCCGGCAGCGAGGCCGAGGAGCCGGCCGATCCCGAGCAGCTGGACCTGTTCTGATCCGCAGCATCATGCGTCCGCTCTTTCTGGTCGGTTACATGGGGTGCGGCAAGAGCACCTTCGCCCGCAAGCTCGGACGAAGACTCGGCATCGGGGTCGTCGACACCGACCGGGCCGTCGAGGAGCGCGAGGGCGCCAGCGTGGCCGACATTTTCCGCTACGAGGGCGAGGAGCGGTTCCGGCAGCTCGAACGCGAGGTCCTGGAGCAGGTCATCGCCCGTAATGAGGAACTCATCGTCGCCACCGGCGGCGGACTTCCCGTCTGGAGCGACAACATGGAGCGGATGAACAGCGCGGGTTTCACCGTCTACCTGCGGCGTTCCGCCGGGCAGATCGCCCGCAGGCTTTCGCCCTACGGGCGGCAGAAGCGGCCCCGGTTGCGCGGCTTGTCCGACGACGAGCTGGTCGGTTTCATGTCCCGCGACATCGCTCAGCGCGAGCCTTTCTACGCCCGCGCCCGTTGCATCGTCGATTGCGACCGTCTCTCCGACGACGAAGCGGTGGAAAATATATTGAGTAAAATTAAAATTGAGAAGTGAGAAACGAAATGTCGGAATCGGTTCGGTTTGTGCGAAAACTTTAATACCCCTGCGGGGTCTTGACTTTGCTTGCACTCGGCATAGCCCGCAAGCGGTCTCTGCCCTCGTTTAATCGCAAAGGTCACCTTTCACCTTGAATAATTCTCCCATAGGCATCTACGACTCCGGGCTGGGCGGGCTGACCGTCTGGCGCGAGGTGCACCGTGCGCTTCCCGGCGAGCCGCTCGTCTACCTCGGCGACGGCAAGCATTGTCCCTATGGTTCGCGCCCGAGGGAGGAGATCGCCCGGCTCGCCGACAGGGCCGTCGCCGCGCTCGTCGACCGGGGCTGCAAGATGATCGTCGTCGCATGCAACACTGCCACGGCCGCCGCCATCGATTTGTTGCGCGAGAAATACGCACCCATGCCCATCGTCGGCATGGAGCCTGCCGTGAAACCCGCCTGCATCGCCACCCGCAGCGGGGTGGTGGGGGTGTTGGCCACCGAACGCAGTCTCGACGGCGATCTGTTCCGCCGCACCGCCGCCCGCTATGGCGAGGGCATCGAGGTCGTCGCCGTGCCCGGTACGGGCTTCGTCGAGCTGGTCGAGTCCGACCGCGAGTCGACGCCCGAGGCCGAAGCGTGCGTCCGCCGGGCCGTCGCCCCCATGTTGCGCGCCGGTGCCGATCAGATCGTCCTGGGGTGCACCCACTATCCTTTCCTCCTGCCGCTCATCGAACGTGTCGTCGCGGGGCACGATGTCTCCATCATCGACCCGTCGCCCGCCGTCGCCCGCCGCGTCGTGCAGCTGCTCGATCGGTTCGACCTCCGCGCCGAGCCCGGCCGCCGGACCGACCTCTCCTTTCTCACCTTCGCCGACGAGGCCTACCGCTTGCGGCTGGAACAGAAAGCGATGGCTTCGCTCGGTTGATTCTCCGCAGCAGATTTCGGGTTCCCGAAGCCCGGAAATCCGAAAATTTTTGCTATCTTCGCTCGGTAAAATCGAGTGCGATCGCATCCGCCGGTGCGGTGACCGCCGGAGCCCCCGAGCGTTCCGGAATCGCCGGTGCGCCGAAGCCTGCGACCGCCAAATCCGCTTGAACCGATGGCAACCCGCAACAACGCTTCTTCATCCAGTGCCCGACAGCGCGTCCAGCGCAGCAACAGCGACAGCGTCCGCTGGATCGTCGGTCTGTTGCTGCTCTGCATCGGTCTGTTCGCCGCCGCCGCGCTCTTTTCGTCGCTTTTCTGCTGGGAGGCCGACCAGAGCGTTCTGCGCAAGTCGCCCGAGGAACGCCGGCTCCTGGGCGACACGATCGGCAACTGGGGCGGCGGTGCCGGCGCCCGGCTGGGGTGGTGGCTCATCGATTCGTCGCTCGGCGTCTTCGGCATCCTCGTGCCCGTCATGCTCGTGTTGGTGGGTGTGCGCATCATCCGCCAGCGGCCGTTGCTGGTCAACCATTCGATTCTCGCCCTCTGTATGGTCATGATCCTCGGTTCGCTCACCCTGGGCGTCGCTTTCGGCACCCGTTGGAGCTTCTGCGCTTCGACCGGGTGGGGCGGGGCTTTCGGCATCGGCATGGCCGAGTTGCTGCGCGGCAGCATCGGCACTTTCGGTACGGTCATCCTGTTGATCGCGGCCTGGATTCTCGTGGGGGTCTTCATCAACCGCAACTTCATCAATACGGTCAATTCGGCCGGCAGCGTCGTCGTCGACCGCGGCGAGAAGTTCGTCGAGAGCTTCCGGCAGAAGGTCGCGCCGCGTGCCGCCGGGACCGGCCCGGAGCTTTCCGACGACCTTTCCGCCGATCCTGCTTCCGATTCCTTGGCCGATTCTTTCACCGAGCCTGCGCCCGACCTTGCGGAGCCAGCCTGGATGCCCCGTGCCGGGCAGAGCTGGGTTCCCGAGTCGCAGGAGCCTGCCGCGCCGGTCTTCGAAGAGTCCGCTCCGGCCGCGGAGCCTTGCCGCATTCCGCCCGTACATTCCCGCACGGAGGATCAGCCTTATCGCATTCCGCCCCGCCGGACAGCCCCGGCATACGTTTCCGACGAGGAGGATCCTTTCCTCGAAATCGTTCCGACGGCAGCCGCAGCGCCCGTCGAACCGCAGCCGCAGGGCCCGGTAGAGGTCGCGTCCGACGGCGAGTTCATCGAATTCGACCTCTCCGACCGGGGACGCATCGTCATGGGACGCAGCGGACTGGTCGAGCTGGAGCGTCCCGTTGTGCCGCAGCCCGTGGTCGACGGACCTTTCACCGAGATCACCGTGGCGCCCAAGAATCCGCCTGCGGAGGAGCCGCGCATCGTTGAGGAGCTCCACAGTCCCGGCGAGCCTTATCTGGTCACCATGCCCCGTGCGGCCCGTGCCGCACAACCCGAGCAGCCGGTGCACACGCTGCCCGCCGACCGGCCCTTGTCATCCGGCCGGTCTGTGCGGTCCGGCGAGCCCTTGCAGGCGGTCCGGACGGAGCGTTCCGTGTCGCCGCTGCGGCCGGCTGCGCCCGAAGCCCCGGATTCCGACGGCGGCGTGGTCGTGACGGTCGAGGAGCGGCAAAAGGAGTTGGTCGATATACGTGCCATCTCCACCGAGGCCTACGATCCTCTCAAGGACCTGGTCAATTACCGCATGCCGCCCGTGACGCTGCTCGAAGACTATGTTTCCGACTCGAAAGTGAGCGACGCCGAGATCTACGAGAACAAGTCGCGCATCGAGGAGACGCTCAAGTATTTCGGCATCCCCATCCAGCGCATCAAGGCTACGGTCGGCCCCACCGTCACGCTCTACGAGATCGTGCAGGCGCAGGGCGTCAAGATTTCGAAGATCCAGGGCCTCGAGAACGACATCGCCCAGAGCCTCAAGGCGCTGGGTATCCGCATCATCGCGCCCATTCCCGGCAAGGGGACCATCGGCATCGAGGTGCCCAACCGCGACAAGCAGGTGGTGTCGATGTATTCGGCCATCCGTTCGGCGCGCTTCCAGGAGTCGAAAGCCGAGCTGCCGGTGGTCATCGGCAGCACCATCCAGAACGAATCCTACGTCTTCGACCTGGCCAAGATGCCCCACCTCCTCGTGGCCGGTGCCACGGGCCAGGGCAAGTCGGTGGGGCTGAACGCCATCATCACCTCGCTGCTCTACCGCAAGCATCCCGCACAGCTCAAGTTCGTGATGATCGACCCCAAGATGGTCGAATTCTCGCTCTACTCCCGCATCGAGCGCCATTTCCTGGCCAAGATGGAGTCGGAGGAGAGCGCCATCGTCACCGATCCCATGAAGGCCGTCTATACGCTCAACTCGCTCTGCACCGAGATGGACGACCGTCTCAAACTCTGTTCCGACGCCGGCGCACGCAACATCATCGAGTATAACGAGAAGTTCACCGCCCGGCGGCTCAATCCGCAGAAGGGACACCGTTATCTGCCCTATATCGTCGTCGTCGTCGACGAGTTCGCCGATCTGATCATGATGGCGCGCGAGGTGGAGCGGCCTGTCATGCGATTGGCTCAGAAGGCCCGCGCCGTGGGCATCCACCTCATCATCGCTACGCAGCGTCCCGACGTCAAGGTCATCACCGGCGGCATCAAGGCCAATTTCCCGGCCCGCATCGCCTTCCGCGTCATGCAGATGATCGACTCGCGCACCATCATCGACCAGCCCGGAGCCAACCAGCTCATCGGCCGCGGCGACATGCTTTTTTCGAAGGACGGCGAGCTGATCCGCATCCAGTGCGCCCTGGTCGAGACGCGCGACGTCGAGCGCGTCGTGGAGTACATTTCCCGGCAGCAGGGCTACACGGCTCCCTATTCGCTGCCCGACTATGTGCCCGAGGGCGGCGAGAGCGGTATGGGCAGCGAGGAGGCGTCGGCGCCCGTCAAGTACGACGTGCTCTTTGCCGAGATCGCCCGCAATGCCGTGGAGGGCGGTTCCATCTCCACTTCCATGATTCAGCGCAACTACGAGGTGGGCTTCAACCGCGCGGGCCGCATCATGATGCAGCTCGAGCGCGCCGGCATCGTGGGCCGGCAGATGGGCGCCAAGCCGCGCGACATCCTTTTCCACGATCTGCCCTCGCTGGAGGCCAAGCTGCAGGAGCTCGGGGTGGGTTGATCCCGCCTCGGGGCGTGTGTCGTTCGTAATTTTTACGGTCATGAAAAAGATAGTTTTCTTGTTGGGCGTTTTGCTCTTTTCGGCTCTCGGCACCACGCAGGCCGCAGGCCGGGCGGCAGAAATCGTCGCCGGGGTCTCGGCTGCGTTCCGCGCCATGAAGAGTTACAGTGTGGATTTCGAGGTGACGATGGGGGAGCACCGCATGGTCGGCAACTACGCCGTCTGCGGCGAAACCTACCGGATCGTCCTGGGCGATGCCGAAGTGTGGTTCGACGGCAAGACCCGCCACGAGATCGACAATCGCCGCAAGGAGGTCACCCTCAGCAATGTCGATCCCGACGACCGCAACATTCTGAACAATCCCGTCCGGGCGTTCGACTTCATCGGCGGCGAGTATCTCCCGTCGTTGCTCCGCGAGCGCGACGGCGAGGCGGTCGTGTTGCTCGAACCTGCGGGCGACGGCGGAATGCCCGCAGGCAGTGTCACGTTGGTAGTCGCTACGGCCACCATGCGTCCCCGGTCGCTCGACTACGACTTCGACGGCGAGCGGGTCACGGTGCGCATTCTCGGCATCGAGCCGCTCCGCAAGGCGTTGCCCGCTTTCGACCGCTCGGCTTTCGCCGCCTACGAGTGGATCGACTTCCGTTGATTCGGGCCGAACGGTTCCGGACCCCGAGCGGTGCGCGCCAAGGTGCGCGCCGGTGCGGTCGGCAGATTCAGCAATCCGCCGGCAGGGAGTCTCCGATGTCTCTGCCGGTTGTATATCCCGGTTTGCCGCGGAGCCGAGAACAATTCAAAATGCAGAATTCAGAATTCACAATTGATCCTTTTCAGTGCGTAAGCAGGGCCGCAGCTTCGCCGGGCGGAGGCCCGCCCCGTTAAGAACGGGGATTCGTAATTTTTGTGCGCCGCCATAAGAGAAAGAGGTTTAGGAACCAATCGTAAAACTCTGTTCTTAGCAGGGTACACACTGCGACCCCAGAATAATCAAGGTTTTCGCTCTTGCGCCCGGGGCCGGCTCGCATCAAAGATGCGACCCCCGCAGCCGGCCCGGGCGAGGAAATCGACGGCGGCCCGACCATCCAAGACAGAGATTGGCACAAGGTCGATTCTTAATTAATCCTCTACGGGGCCTTGACTTCGCTCCCGCTCGGCAAAGCCTGCAAGCAGTCTCTGCTCTCGCGAAATTGTGCATTTTGCATTGTGAATTTTGAATTTTGAATTTGTTCCGCATTCTCTGCGCCATTCATTCCAGCGATTGTTTTTTGCGCCTGCTACGGGCTGCCGCAACGAGTCGGCGGGAGCTTTGAACGCCGTCGGCGCCCGTTGCTACTCCTGGTCGTCGTCGCCCTTTTCGGCCACGAGTTCCAATGGCGGCCGGCTGTGGTGTACGGCGACGGATGTCCATCCGTTGAACAACAATAACCGGTCTTTGGGCCAGTCCGTGCGCTGCGTCCAGCATCTGCGGGCCGTTCGGCTTGCGGCACTCTCCCGGGTGCCGCTTTTTTTGGAGGGGTGCGTTCCGGTTCCGCCCTCTTTCGGCCGGTTTTGCGATGGCAGCACCGCTTTCGAATCCCGCGGGGGTGTCAGCTCCGGAAAAAGAGGCCGTCAGAACGCCGGAAAAGGGGCAAAGAACCCCGGTTGTGTAAAAAACTTCCTCCGGGCGATGCAAAAATCGGCGTCCAAAATTGTTCAGATCGAAAATAAATCGTATTTTTGTTCGTTAAAAAGATTGTAATCTCAGAAGATAACATGTTGACTGAAGAAGAAAAGAATGCCGGTCTGGTGGGGCGCATCATTCCCATCAACATCGAAGAACAGATGAAGTCCGCCTACATCGACTATTCGATGTCGGTGATCGTGTCGCGCGCCCTGCCCGACGTGCGCGACGGACTCAAGCCTGTGCACCGGCGCATCCTCTACGATATGAGCGCGGAGCTCAATCTCTACTCCGACAAGCCTACGCGTAAGTCGGCCCGTATCGTCGGCGACGTCTTAGGTAAGTTCCACCCCCACGGCGACTCGTCGGTCTACGACGCCATGGTGCGTCTGGCCCAGGAGTGGTCGATGCGCTATCCGCTGGTCGACGGCCAGGGCAACTTCGGTTCGATGGACGGCGACTCGCCCGCAGCCATGCGTTACACCGAGGCCCGCATGCGCAAGATCACCGACGAGGTGATGGCCGACATCGACAAGGAGACCATCGACTGGACGCTCAACTTCGACGACACGATCCAGGAGCCCACGGTCCTGCCTACGAAGATTCCCCTGCTGATCGTCAACGGCGCGAGCGGTATCGCCGTCGGTATGGCCACCAACATGGCGCCGCACAACCTCTCGGAGGTGGTCGACGCCTGCTGCGCCTATGTCGACAATCCCGACATCACGGGCGAGGAGCTTCTGCAGTATGTCAAGGGCCCCGACTTCCCCACGGGCGGCATCATCTACGGTTACGAGGGCGTCAAGGAGGCCATGCTTACCGGCCGCGGCCGCGTCGTCATGCGCGCCCGCACCGAGATCGAGCATACGCCCAGCGGCCGCGAGTGCATCGTCGTGACCGAGATCCCCTACATGATCAACAAGGCTGAGATGATCAAGAAGATCGCCGACATGATCAACGACAAGAAGATCGAGGGGATCTCCTACATCAACGACGAGTCCGACCGCAACGGCCTGCGCATCATCATCATTCTCAAGCAGGACGCCGTCGCCAGCGTGGTGCTCAACACCTTGTTCAAGAACACGCCCCTGCAGACTTCGTTCGCCGTCAACAACATCGCCTTGGTCAACGGACGGCCGCAGCTGCTCTCCATGCGCGATCTGATCCGGTACTTCATCGACCACCGCCATGACGTCGTGGTGCGCCGTACGCGCTACGACAAGCGCAAGGCCGAGGAGCGCCTCCATATCGTGCTGGGTCTTCTCATCGCCCAGGACAACATCGACGAGATCGTGCGGATCATCCGTTCGTCGCAGACTCCCGATGCCGCCAAGCAGACCATGATCGAGCGCTTCGACCTCTCCGACATCCAGGCTTCGGCCATCATCGAGATGCGCCTGCGCGCCCTCACCGGTCTGGAGCACGGCAAGCTGACGGCCGAGCGCGAGGAGCTCGAAACGCTCATCGCCCGCCTGCAGAAGATTCTGGAGAACGAGTCGGAGCAGTTCCGCATCATCAAGGAGGAGCTGCTCGAAATGAAGGCCAAATACGGCGACGAGCGCCGTTCCGAGATCGTCTACGCTTCCGAGGAGTTCAACCCCGAGGATTTCTACGCCGACGACGACATGGTCATCACCATCTCCCACATGGGTTACATCAAGCGTACGCCCCTGGCCGAATACCGCACGCAGAACCGCGGCGGCGTCGGCGCCAAGGGCAGCGCCACGCGCGACGAGGACTTCATCGAGCACATCTACGTGGCTTCGATGCACAACACCATGCTCTTCTTCACCGAGAAGGGCCGTTGTTACTGGCTCAAGGTCTACGAGATTCCCGAGGGCGCACGTTCTTCGAAGGGCCGCGCCATCCAGAACGTCATCCGCATCGAGCCCAACGACAAGGTCCGCGCCTATATCAACGTGAAGCGTCTCGACGACCGCGAGTACGTCGACAGCAACTACATCATCATGTGTACCAAGGACGGTACCATCAAGAAGACCAAGTTGGAGGCCTATTCGCGTCCGCGGCAGAACGGCGTCAACGCCATCGTCATCCGCGAGGGCGACCAGCTCATCGAGGCCAAGCTCACGAGCGGTGCCGCCGAGGTGATGATCGCCGCCAAGGAGGGCAAGGCCATCCGCTTCAACGAGGCCACGGTGCGTCCGATCGGCCGCGTCGGCGCCGGTGTCCGGGGCATCTCGCTGGAGGGCGACGACGAGGTGGTCGGCATGATCTGCATCGAGCCCGACGACAAGCACGACGTGTTGGTGCTGAGCGAGAACGGCTACGGCAAGCGCACCGATCTCGACGAGTATCGCATCACCAACCGCGGCGGCAAGGGCGTCAAGACCATCAACATCACCGAAAAGACCGGCAAGTTGATTTCGATCCAGGCCGTCACCGACGAGAACGACCTGATGATCATCAACCGCTCGGGTCTGACGATCCGCACCTCCGTCGGGCAGATCCGTCTGGCGGGCCGTGCCACGCAGGGCGTGCGCATCATCAACCTGCGCGAGGGCGACGCCATCGCTTCGGTCATGGCCGTGCCCGCTTCCGAGGAGGAGCCGGCCGATATGGGCGAGGCAACGGGCGAGGACGCCGCAACGCCTGCCGAAGAATAATTCAACGAACGATCAAAACCTCAAAATTTCAACCATTATGAAAAAGATGATTCGGATGGCCTTCGCCGCACTGCTTCTTCTGGCGGTTTCCGCGGCAAGCGCCCAGAAAGTGAACCGTACGGCTTTCCTCTCCAGAATCGAGAAGAGCGATGCCGACATCGCCGATCCCAAGAAGAACACCAAGGCCGCAACCTGGATCAACCGCGGCAAGCTCTTCTACGAGGCGGCGGCCGAGCCTACCAAGAACCTCTTCCTCAATACCGATGCCGCCCTCCTCAAGATGACGCTGGGCGGCAACCCCTCGGCCACCAATGCTGCCGAGTTGCGCGGACAGGCTTGCGAGGAGTGGGTCTATCCTTACTTCACGGCCTATGTGCTCGACAACAAGGTGATCGCCTGGAAGCAGACCCAGCTGATCGTTGAGGACGCTCCCGCCAAGGCCATCGCCGCTTATTGCAAGGCTTACGAGCTCGATCCCAAATCCGCTGCCAAGGTCAAGGCCGGGTTGCAGCAGGTCAGCGATTTCTGTTCGCAGGCAGGCGATGTCGCCGGCAGCCGCAACGACTACGCCGATGCCGCCCGTTCCTATCGCCAGGCTTTCGAGGCCCAGTCGGCATGCCCGGCGTTCGGCCAGCCCAACCCCGAGCTGCTCTTCTATGCCGGTTACATGTATACGATGGATGCTTCGGAGAACCGCAGTCCCGAGACCTATGCCGCCGGTGCCGATTGCTTCAACAAGGCCCTCGACCTGGGTTACTGCGACGAGGAGGGCAACCTCTACTACTTCCTGTTCCATTGCTACTACGGTCAGAAGGCCAGCGATCCCGAGTTCGTGATCCGCGCCAAGGACGCTTTGTTGCAGGGTGTCGAGAAATTCCCGAAGAACGAGCGTATCCTGGAGGGTCTGACGCAGCTCTACACTTCGTCGGAGGATAACGTCGGCGACCCTGCCGACCTGGTTGCCTTGCTCGACAACGCCATCGCTTCCGATCCCGACAATGCTGACCTGTGGTTCGGCCGCGGCCGCATCTTCTATGCGTTGAACAACTACGACGAGAGCATCGCTTCGTTCAAGAAGATCGTGGAGTTGCAGCCCGATCGCTTCGACGGTTATTACTACCTCGGCGTCTTCTACACCATCAAGGGCGACGCCATGAACACCGAGGCCAACCAGAAGCAGCGCAGCAGCCAGGCCGCCTACGAGGAGGACCAGAAGGCCGTGGTCGAGGTCTACAAGCAGGCCGTGCCTTACTTCGAGAAGGCTCACGAGCTGCGCCCCGACGATGTGGATACGCTGGAGTACATCAAGTCGCTCTGCTTCCGTCTGCGCGACGAGGAGGGCATGCAGGACAAGTACGAGTACTACAACGCACTCTTCAAGAAGGCCAAGGGGCTGGAATAGTTTCTGCTCCTTTCAGCTTGCCAAGCAGGCTCCGGAAAATCCCGGAGCCTGCATTGTTTTGGAAGCATGTTGCGCAGCTTTAGACTCGGTGTGCTCGTCCGCCTTTCGTGCCGAACTGCGGGAGAGTGATCCGTTGTTGGCTGTTTCTGCGGTTTCTCTCCGGGTCGATGAATCCGTTCGCCGGCAGTCTTCCCGGTTCTCTTCTGTCTCCGTTTCCTGCCGCAGAATGAATCTTTTGTCGCTGTCCGTTGTTCTGAATGTTGCCGGCCGGTCTTTTCGTCATTTCGTTATTGTCCGTTTGCTCCGAATGGCATGAATAGTCCGGCTTGCGGTCGCATGGCCGGTTTGCCGCCGTCATCGGTCATCCTTGCGCTATCGTCAGAATGACGTTCTGCCCGGTTTCGGTTTCGTTTCGTAAAAAAGCAGTTCGGTAGATGCTGGACGCAGCGCACGGAGATGGCGTTGGCACGTTTCATGTTGTACAGCGGCGTCACCTCTTCGGCCCAGAAGCGCAGGTAGCCCGCGTTGTGATCGCCGGAAGCATAGGGCGACGAAGACCAGCAGCGTCCGTAGAGGCCGGCGTCCAGCAGGGTGCCCGCGTCGTTGGTGCGGTGGCCCGCAGCAGGTGCTGTAAGCAATCGCTGGAATGAATGCGGCGGAGAGGGAAACAATTCAGAATTCACAATGCAAAATGCACAATTAGTTTCTCGTGAGGTCTCAAAATTTCCATATATGTCATTCTGAGCGTTAGCGAAGAATCTATGATGAACGCAGCGAGCGCAGGGGCCGCTTGCGGACTATGCCGAGCAAGGAGGAGAACGACAAACGCAGTGCAGTCAAACATCTGTATGCCGACGATACAGATTCTTCGTCGCTCTGCTCCTCAGAATGACAAACTACTTAATTAGTTGTGAATTGTGAATTTTAAATTGTGAATTGTTTTCCAGCTCCGCAGCAGACTGGGATGTGCAAAACTGGCGGCAACGCGGTTGGGGAAGCGGGAATTGTTGTTCTGTGTTCGGTTTGCGAAGAAACGAATCGCCAAATCCGGCTTTCAGCCGGGCGACCCCGCCCGGCGGAGGCTCGCAATACTCGCCCCGCCGGCTTCGGCATGAGAACGTTTGATGTACCTTTATTGAACCCGGAAACCGACTGCGGTTCGTGCAACACTGCGAATTGCAAAACCGAAAAAAAACGGTAATAATCGCCCTGAAAAACAAACGATACCTTTAACCCTCCCTGCGTCGTTATGCCGCCAATGGATTGCTGAATCTACTCGGCCGCGCTGGCGCAAGCCGTAGCCTGCGCCATTCCGGGCCGGAAAACTGCTTGAAGTTCTCGTGTCGAATTCCGCGTCATTCGGCTCCGACCACCACCGTCACAAGGTCGTCGGGTGCCAGATAGCGTTGTGCCAGCCGTCGGATGTCGTCCGGCGTCATGGCTTGGATGCGGGCCAGGTTATCGTCGATGATGCTGTTGTCCCTGCCGCACAGAATGTTTTCGATCGTTACGTCGGCTATGCCGAACGGCCCGTCGAGTATGCGCATCGTCTCGCCCGCCATGATTTTCTTCACGAGCGCAAGTTCTTCTTCGGGTACCGGTTCGGTGCGCAGCCGTCCGATCTCTGCGCGGATCGCTTCGAGCGCCGCGCCGGTCGCTTCGGTGCCTACCTGCGTGGCGACGGCCAGATAGCCTTCGCGGTCGAAGTTGACCATCGCGGCCACTACGCCGTAGGTGTAGCCGTGTTCTTCGCGCAGGTTGCGCATCAGGCGCGACCCGAAATAGCCGCCCAGGATGGTCGCCACCACCTGCATCCCGACAAAATCGGGATGGCGGCGGTCGAAAAGCAGCCGCCCGATGCGGATCGACGACTGCACGGCTCCGGGGTGTGCGATGCGGGTTTCGGCCCGGGTGACCGGCGCCGGAAATTCCGGAACGTACATCGGGCCGTTGGGCAGCTGCCCGGCGATCGCCGCCACGGCCTCCCGCACCTCGCTGTCGATACGGCCGCTGCACACCACGAAGCAGTTTTCGGCCGTGTAGTGCGTGCGATAGAAGTTTTCTACGTCGGCGCGGGTCAGCTGGTCGTAAAGCGTCTCGTCGAACGAGATGCCGTAGGGGTGCTGGGGTCCGAACAGCGCTTCGGCGAAGGCTTCGCGCGCCTTGAAGTCGACCTTCTGCCGGTCGATCCGCAGCCGCTGCCGGCGCTTGGCGCAGTAGGTGCGCAGTTCTTCTTCGGGGAAGGTCGGATGCAGCAGAATCTCTTCGGCTACCCCGAGCGTCGGACGGCAGAACTTCGAGAGGGTGGCGAAGCTGATGTATACGAAGTCGCGGTCGAGGTTCACATCGAACCACGAGCCGTAGAAGTCGAGTTGTTCGGCTATCTCGTGCGCCGTGTGGTTCCGCGTCCCTTCGGCCAGCAGGTTCGCCGTCGTCGAGGCGCTGAAAGGCACTCGCTGTACGGCCGAACCGGCCCGGAATACGAAGGTGACGCGCAGCACCTCGAAGTCGTTGGTCGGCAGCAGGTGGAGCGTGACGCCGTTGGCGAGCGTCAGCTGCTCGGCACGCTGTACTTCGATGGCGGAAGGGATGGTCAGGGGCGGCTGTGTCATTTGGCTCGGTAGATTAGGGTGGAGCTGCGTTCGGGGCGGAACGTGCGATGGCAGAAGTCGGCTACGGCGTCGTTCGTCACGGCGCGGTAGGCCTCGACTTCGCGGTTGATGAGCCCGAGGTCGCCCAGCATCTCGTAGAATCCCAGGTTCATGGCCTTGTTCATTACGTTCAGTTCGCCGAAAAGGGTGTTTGCCTCGAATTTGTTCTTGACTTTCTGCATTTCGTAGTCCGGTATGCACTCCCGGCAGAGTGTTCCGATCTCTTCGCGGAAGGCCGCTTCGGCCGCTTCGGGCGTCGTCTCCGGGAGCAGCTGCCCCGTGAATATGAAGAGTCCCGGGTCCGCGTCGCCTGTGATGTAGGCGTTGACCGACGAGAGCAGCCGTCGTTCCTTGACCAGCCGGTTGTAGAGGCGCGACGAATCGCCGCCCGAGAGCAGGTCGGAAACCAGGTCGGCCGTGTAGAAATCGGCCGACGTGCGGCCGCCCATGGGGTAGGCGACGGTGACGGTCGTGGCCGGAACGTCGCGTTCGACTTCCTGGCGCCGGGCCTCCGTCTGCGGAGGTTCCTGCGGGATGGGGGCGGGTGTCGAGGGCCGGTCGGGCAGCTCGCCGAACCATTTTTCAGCCAGGTCGATCATCCGCTCCTCGTCCAGGTCGGCCGAGATCGACAGAATGGCGTTCGACGGGTGGTAGTGGGCACGGTAGAAGGTTTCGACATCGGCAAGCGTCGCTTCGGCTATGTGGTCGGGCGTGAGGCCGATGGCGGCCCAGCGGTAGGGGTGCACCTTGTAGGTCAGGGCCCGCAGCAGCAGCGTCTGGTCGCCGTAGGGCTGGTTCAGATAGCGTTGCCGGTATTCTTCGATGACCACCTTTTTCTCGGTCTCCAGCTTCTCGGACGTGATGTTCAGCCCTCCCATGCGGTCGCTTTCGAGCCACAGGGCCGTTTCGATGTTGGCCGTCGGCAGGGTGATGTAGAAGTCGGTGTAGTCGTTGTTGGTGAAGGCGTTGTTGTCGCCCGAAGCCATCTGCACCGGCAGGTCGAAATCGGGCACGGCTTTCGTGCCGCGGAACATGAGGTGCTCGAACAGATGGGCGAATCCCGTGCGTGCGGGATTTTCGTTGCGCGCACCCACCTTGTAGAGCATGTTCACGGCGGCCAGTTTCGACGTGCGGTCGCGGTTTGCTACGACCGTCAGGCCGTTGGCGAGTATCTTTTTGCGGTAGGGAATCATGGCGGGCAAAGGTAAGCATATTCGGATTAAAAAGAAAGGCCGCTCCTTTTCTCATCCATAATTCTTGCCAGCCGGTGTCCGGGCGCGCGGCGTGCCGTTGAAAAAAGCAACTTCACGTGCAGATGCTTGGACGCAGCGCACGGATACAGCGACGGCACGACGTGCGAGGTAGCCTGAGTCCATCGGCCGCACCGAGGTCGGAGAGAACCACAAGGCACTCGAAACGTTGCCGGTGGAAGAAATGGACGATGAAGACCAGTAGCTTCCGCTCGAACCGATGACCGACAGGACTCCCGTCGCGCAGGCGCGGTTGCCCGCAGCAGGCGTAAAAAGCAATCGCTCAAAGGAATGCGGCGGAGAGGGAAACAATTCAGAATTCACAACTTTACGATTAAGCGAGAGTAAAGACCGTTCACGGGCTTTACCGAGCAAGAGTAAAGTCAAGCCCCGTAGGGGATTAATTCAGAATGCAAAATTCACAATGCACAATTAAGAAGTAATTTGTCATTCTGAGGCGAAGCCGAAGAATCTATTAATCAGCAGTATTTATTCTTCAAGTGCTCGCCCGGGCCGGCTGCGGGGGTCGCATCTCCGATGCGAGCCGGCCCCGGGCGCAAGGTCTTCCGATCAGAAAGAGAAAGAGCCTGCCATAATTGTCATGTTGAGCGAAGCGAAACATCTATTTTGGGCAAGGTCACAGATTCTTCGTCGCTCTGCTCCTCAGAATGACAAACTACTGAATTGTTCGCAAACTCCGCAGCAGACTGGAATAAACAACTGGCGGCAACGCGGGAAGGATGGAGGGAAAAGATGCTTAGAGCGGCCGCGGCTTGCAGAGCTAAACACCGGCGTTCAGCCGGGCGAGCCGAAGCCCCGCCCTGCGGAGGCTCGCAAAACTCGCCCCGCGGACTTCGGCACGAGAACATTTGCGCCACCAGTCGACAGCGTCGGACAAAAAGCCGGTACCGGTATCTCTGCCGAACCAAAATCGTAAGCCGGCTGCGGCTCGCGCAATTCTGCGAATTGCAAAACCGCCAAAAACCGGCGCAAAACAACCGCAAACGAACAACGATTTTCTTTACCCACCACGTCATTACACCGCCAGCGGACTGCTGAATCTACAAACCACGCTGATACGAACCATGATCCGCACCACTCAGGGTGTGAAGTTGCTGGAGCGAAGATAAAACAAAAATAATTGATGCGGAAAAGGCCCCGGAGCGGTCAGCAGTACGCCGAAGCATGAATGATTCCCAAAACAACGCTATAAGCATAAATAGCGGCAAGAAAAATCGAGCAAAGAATAACAGCAAAGAGAATTCTCAGCGAAGGCCGAATCGAATGTGCAAGTTTGTCCCGAAATAGATGCCAAACGAAAGCCGAAGAAAAGCAACCGGGACCGGAAAAAATACTTGAGTCGGCCGCCGCGAAAATCCAATCCGGATTTCGCAGGAGTGACGCACAGCGTTGCAACCCGACGGCTGAAACTATCCGGCCGCCAGTGCACGTGCAAGGTGCAACGACGGTGCGTTCCGCCCCGTTTCTTCCCGGTTCCCGGATTTGCCGCCGCCCCGTTTCCGTTCTTGTTACGCGGTGTGTCCGAATATCAAAAAATGCAATTTATTTGTACGAATTTGAAGATGTTTTTTTCGGCAGTTTTGTTATCTTTGCATCGCGCCTTGCCGGAATATCCGGCGGACAGCGTCCCGCAAGGCAAATATACACATCAAATATTCTTAAAATTCAACAAAATGGCAGAAAAGAAATTTATCACGTGCGATGGTAATTACGCTGCGGCCCATGTGGCTTACATGTTCTCGGAGGTTGCAGCCATCTATCCCATCACACCTTCTTCGACCATGGCCGAGCTCGTCGACGAGTGGGCCGCCCAGGGCCGCAAGAACATCTTCGGCGAGACGGTGAAGGTCGTGGAGATGCAGTCGGAGGCCGGTGCCGCCGGCGCCGTGCACGGTTCGTTGCAGAGCGGTGCGCTCACTTCCACGTTCACGGCATCGCAGGGCTTGCTGTTGATGATCCCCAATATGTACAAGATTTCGGGCGAGCTGCTCCCCGGCGTGTTCCACGTTTCGGCGCGTGCGCTGGCCGCACAGTCGTTGTCGATCTTCGGCGACCACCAGGACGTCATGGCTGCCCGTCAGACCGGTTTCGCCATGCTCGCCACCTCGTCCGTGCAGGAGGTGATGGACCTCGCCGGCATCGCCCACGTCGTTTCGCTCAAGGCCCGCGTGCCGTTCCTGCATTTCTTCGACGGCTTCCGTACGTCGCACGAGATCCAGAAGATCGAGCTCATCGACGAGGCCGCCCTCACCGCCATGTTCGACCGCGACGCGCTCAAGGAGTTCCGCCGTCGCGCGCTCAATCCCGAGCACCCCGTCACGCGCGGTACGGCCCAGAACCCCGACATCTACTTCCAGACCCGCGAGGCTGCCAATAAGTTCTACGACGCCGTGCCCGACATGGTCAGCGACGCCATGAAGCAGATTTCGCAGATCACCGGCCGCGAGTACAAGCCTTTCACCTACTACGGTGCTCCCGATGCCGAGAACGTCGTCGTGGCCATGGGTTCCGTCACCGAGACCCTCAAGGAGACCATCGACTACCTGTTGAAGCAGGGCAAGAAGGTCGGTCTGATCACCGTTCACCTCTACCGTCCTTTCTCCGAGAAGTATTTCTTCAACGTCGTGCCCGCTTCCGTCAAGCGCGTCTGCGTGCTCGACCGCACCAAGGAGCCCGGCGCCGAGGGCGAACCGCTGTACCTCGACGTGAAGTCGATGTTCTACGGCAAGCAGCTCCAGCCCATGATCATCGGCGGCCGCTACGGTCTCTCGTCCAAGGACACCACGCCCGCCCAGATGCTCGCCGTCTTCGAGAACCTCGCGGCCGCTCAGCCCAAGGACCACTTCACCGTCGGCATCAACGACGACGTGACCAACCTGTCGCTCCCCGTCGGCGAGGAGATTTCGCTCGCCAAGCCCGGTACGTTCGAGGCCCTCTTCTTCGGTCTGGGAGCCGACGGTACGGTGGGTGCCAACAAGAACTCCATCAAGATCATCGGCGGTACCACCAACAAGTATTGCCAGGCCTACTTCTCCTACGACTCCAAGAAGTCGGGCGGTTACACGTCGTCGCACCTGCGTTTCGGCGATCTGCCCATCACGTCGCCCTACCTCGTCACCACGCCCGACTTCGTGGCGTGCCACGTGCCGTCGTACGTCGACAAGTACGATGTGCTGAAGGGTCTCAAGAAGGGCGGTTCGTTCCTGCTGAACTCCGTGCACGACGCCGAGACCACCTGCAAGACCCTGCCCGACCGCATGAAGGCTTACCTGGCCAAGAACAACATCAATTTCTACATCATCAACGCCACGAAGATCGCCGCCGAGCTCGGCCTGGGTTCGCGTACGAACACCATCATGCAGTCGGCTTTCTTCAAGATCGCCAACGTCATTCCGTTCGAGAAGGCCGTCGAGGAGATGAAGCACGCCATCCTCAAGTCCTACGGCAAGAAGGGCGAGGACATCGTCAACATGAACTATGCTGCCGTCGACGCCGGCGGCAATGCCGTGGTCAAGATCGACGTGCCCGCCGAGTGGGCTTCCATCGAGGTCAAGCCCGCCGCACACAGCGTCGACATGTCGCGTCCCGAGTTCGTCCGCAGCATCGTCGATCCCATCAACGCCCTCAAGGGCGACGACCTGCCCGTGTCGGCCTTCAACGGCCGCGAGGACGGTACGTGGGACAACGGTACGGCCGCCTACGAGAAGCGCGGCATCGCCGTCAACGTTCCCGAGTGGCAGATCGACAACTGTATCCAATGCAACCAGTGCGCCTATGTCTGCCCCCACGCCGCCATCCGTCCGTTCCTCGCCACCGAGGCCGAGGCTGCCGCTTCGGGTGCCGAGTGGAAGCAGGGCCTGGGCGAGACCAAGGAGTACAAGTTCCGCATCCAGGTGTCGCCGCTCGATTGTACGGGTTGCAACAACTGCGTCGACGTCTGCCCCGCCAAGGAGAAGGCGCTGGTCATGAAACCGCTCGAGTCGCAGATGAAGCAGGCCGGGAACTGGGATTACATCACCAAGAACATCGGTTACAAGGAGGTCGTCGACAAGACCAAGTCGGTCAAGAACCTCCAGTTCGCACAGCCGCTCTTCGAGTTCTCGGGTGCCTGCGCCGGTTGCGGCGAGACGCCTTACATCAAGGCCATTTCGCAGCTCTTCGGCGACAAGATGATGGTGGCCAACGCTACGGGCTGCACCTCCATCTACTCCGGTTCGGCTCCTTCCACTCCCTATTGCACCAACGCCAAGGGTCAGGGTCCCGCATGGGCCAATTCGCTCTTCGAGGACAACGCCGAGTTCGGTCTGGGTATGCACGTCGGTGTCGAGAAGCTCCGCGACCGCATCCAGGAGACCATGGAAGCCGCAATCGCCAACTGCACCAAGTGCTCCGATGAGCTCAAGGGCGTCATGAAGGAGTGGATCGCTGCCCGCGGTTCGTCGGCCGCTTCGGCCGAGGTTTCGGCGCGCCTCGTTCCCATGATGGAGGCTTGCGGCTGCGATTACTGCAAGAAGATCCTCGACATGAAGGAGTGGCTCGTCAAGAAGTCGCAGTGGATCATCGGCGGCGACGGCTGGGGCTACGACATCGGTTACGGCGGTGTCGACCACGTGCTCGCTTCGGGCCAGGATGTCAACATCCTCGTCGTCGACACGGAGGTTTACTCCAACACCGGCGGCCAGTCGTCCAAGTCGACGCCCGTGGGTGCCGTCGCCAAGTTCGCATCGAGCGGCAAGCGCATCCGCAAGAAGGACCTCGGCGCCATGGCCATGACTTACGGTTATGTCTACGTCGCCCAGGTTTCGATCGGTGCTTCGCAGCAGCAGCTCTTCAACGTGCTGAAGGAGGCCGAGGCTTATCCCGGTCCGTCGCTCGTCATCGCCTACGCTCCCTGTATCAACCACGGTATCAAGGGCGGCATGACCCGCACGCAGACCGTCGGCAAGGAGGCCGTAGCCTGCGGTTACTGGCATCTGTGGCATTACAACCCCCAGCTCGAGGAGCAGGGCAAGAATCCGTTCGTGCTCGATTCCAAGGAGCCCGACTGGTCGAAGTTCCAGGACTTCCTCAAGCGGGAGGTGCGTTACACTTCGCTCCAGAAGGCGTTCCCCGCCGAGGCCGAGGAGCTCTTCCAGGCTGCCGAGCAGAATGCCAAGTGGCGTTACAACGGCTACAAGCGCCTTGCCGCCATCGAGTATTGATCCGTCCCGATTCTCCTTTCGGAGTCTCGAATATCTTTCGCGCCGCGACCCTCCGGAGAGGGTCGCGGTTTTTTTATGGATTCTCCTTTTGTGCTGTTCCTCTCCCGTCCTCTCCCGTCCTCTCCCGTCCTCTCCCGTCCTCTCTTCACTCCTTATGCCCCTTTTATTCTTGGGTGTCCGATTATTTCCGTTTGCATGGCATGACGGGCATTTATGCTGTTGTTTCGTGTCGCTTGCGCCGTTTTTCGGGTTAGTTCACGCTTCGGTGTCCTTTTATGCAGCCGTTCCGAAGAACGTTGCTTTTTGATACTTTCACTTTTTGCCTTTATCTTCGCTCCCGGCAACTTCACACCCGGAGTGACAGGGGTCACGGCTCTTGTCAGCGTGGTTTGTAGATTCAGCAATCCGCTGGCGGCGTAATGGCGCGGGAGGATTACGGAAAACCATTGTTCGTTTGCGGTTGCTTTTGTCGTTCGGCGTTTTTAATTCGCGACCGCCCGGTTTCGATAGTGGGGCCGCAGATGTTTTCGTGCCGAAGTCCGCGGGGCGAGTTTTGCGAGCCTCCGCAGGGCGGGGCTTCGGCTCGCACGGCTAAAGCCGGTGTTTAGCTCTGCAAGCTGCGACCGTCCTAAGCATCTTTTCCCTCCACCTTTCCGCGTTGCCGCCAGTTGCATATTCCAGTCTGCCGTGGAGCTGGAAAACAATTCAGAATGCACAATTCACAATTCACAATTAAGATAGTAGTTTGTCATTCTGAGGAGCATAGCGACGAAGAATCTGTATGCTGACGATACAGATGTTTGACTGCACTTCGTTTGTCTCTCTCCTCCTTGCTCGGCATAGTCCGCAAGCGGTCTCTGCGCTCGCTGCGTTCGTCATAGATTCTTCGCTAACGCTCAGAATGAC
>Ga0137306_100086_pt1 | contig 143515 bp, 129 predicted proteins | sample Inofroosms_March_FD_97187 | JGI IMG/M metagenome (GOLD analysis project Ga0137306, IMG submission 97187) | Mouse cecal microbial communities from Vienna, Austria - N-Acetylneuraminic and N-Acetylglucosamine D2O microcosms_March | ecosystem: Host-associated > Mammals > Digestive system > Large... | reverse complement strand
CGATTTAAGAAAAGATAACATATTTAGAAAACCTCCTATGTATCCCTCGATTGTTTCACTGTTAATTTTGATTATACCGTTGCAGATGAAATGTGTCAAGTAAATATGAAACAAGGAAAGCAGAGTATCAGGGTATTCTTCTAAAACCTACCAGAAAATAGAATTCGGAAAGTCTCTGGTCATGCTCTGGATCTGAATCGATATTTCCCTTTTCCATGTCCGGATACCGGTTCGATGACTCCTTTTTCTGCCATCTCCTTCAGAAGCTCGGACGCTCTGGATGGCTTAATATCAATGACTTCCATCACATTCGAGCGCCCAAAGATCATTTGATCCGGAAATGCCTCACGAATCTTAAGAATGTGACTCGCGGTTTTTGGCTGAAATTCTGTCTCAATGTCCGGTTTTATATCTTTAATGTCTGGTTTTTCTGTCTCAATGTCCGGTTTTCTTATTTCCCTGAACATGCCGCTGATGTGCAATGTCCGGTTATGAAGAGGATGAGTCTCGTCCAGCAAAAGATTTCTCAGAAATAATTCCAGAAATTCCGTCGTCTCGTGAATGCCGTTTTTCAGATCATTATAGTTTGCCCGAACAAGAGAGTTCCGGAAATACCATGCATGTTCAGCGAAAATATCGTTTGTTACGTCAAAGCCAAGGGTGCGCAGATATTTGATAAAAAATACGGCGGTTGTTCTCGTGTTGCCCTCGGCAAATACATGGATCTGCCACAGTCTCGAAACAAATATTGCCAGGTGACGGATAATCTCATCCATTGTGAGATTTCGATAGGAGTACTGTCTCTCTTCGGAAAAATCATAATCCAGTGTCGCCCGCAGTTCCGTGGCGCTTCCATAAAGCACCGTCGCTCCATCAAGCACCCATTCCCTTTTTGTGATGTTAAAATCCCGGATACGGCCTGCATGAGAATAGATTCCGCTAAACAGTTTTCTGTGGATAGAAAGATATTCGCCAGGGGTAAAACTAAAGGCTTTCTCAGATAAGAGTGCTGCGATTCTGGCGGAAACCTTGTCAGCCTCCTCGGTACGGTCCTCCGCCTCACAGGCAGGATTCTCTTCATAATAAGTCTGCAGAAGCGCATTTGCCTCTTCAAAAGATATTTCGCCCTCGATATTGCGGAGGGCAGTGTGAACCAGGTATTCAGATGTTTTTAACCCGTCAACAGCCTGCAGGCCGATGGCTGTGTGCCATGCATATCGTTTATCCCGCTTATTCGGTTCGGATTCTTTGATATATTCTTTAAAAGGATCTGTTTTCACTCTATAACACCTCTCTGCTGCCTTATTGTCTCTGTAGGGACACTCACTGCATGGTATCTCTATTATAATACTTCTGTATCTGATTGCAAGGCGATTTGTATCTCATCAACACTGTGACGATAGTGTAGTGTAAACGGTATCTACTGTTTACCCGGTCTCTCTTGTTTCGCCTCTCGAAAATGAATTTACTGTTAATTCTTCGTGTATAATATTGTTTTTTTCGTGCAGATAGCATATACTGTAGTCATCAGAAGGAAATATCGCGAGGGTATATCATTATGCCCTGGGAACATGGGCAGGAACAATGAAAGGAGATGGCTATATGGCTGGCTCTACTACAAACATCAGCATCCGTATGGATTCAGACCTGAAAGCGCAGGCAGACAGCGCCCGTATTATATTAAATCCTTGGGCAGAGACGGCGGCGTGTATGTCCGCGTAGCAGGAACTACCCGTCTTGCGGACGAGTACATGATCAAAGAGCTGATGTTCGAGGGCAGCAACCGACACTTCGATCAGACTCTGTGCACAGGGTTGAGTGTTACAGATGAGGAAATCGATGCTCTTTGCAGGGCTATGAAAGAACAGGCAGTCAAGAATGCTCATAATGAAGAACAGAAGGCAGCTGTCAAAGAGGTCGGCAGACAGCAGCTGCGTTCATGGGGCGTTCTGATTGAGCGTGACGGAAAAGACTATCCTTCTAATGCCTATGGTATTTTGACCGGAGCCACACTTCATGTCGCGACTCAGTGCGGCGTGTTCAAGGGTTCGACCAAAGAGGTTTTTGTAGACCGCCGGGAGTATACCGGACCGATCTGGGAACAGATAGAGGAGGCTTTTCAGTTTGTTCTGCGGAATATCCATCTGGGGGCGGCTATTGTGGGTATCTACCGACAGGATATTTATGAGATCCCGCCGGAGGCGATTCGTGAGCTGATCATCAATGCCGCGGTGCATCGGAGCTATCTCGATCACGGCAATATACAGGTCGCCGTCTATGACAACAGGCTGGAGATTACTTCTCCGGGCAAGCTTCCAATGGGACAGACCCTGGAGCGTATGAAAGAAGGCTATTCACAGATCCGGAACGAAGCGCTTGCCTATGCGTTTTCCTATATGAATCTAATCGAGCATTGGGGCAGCGGTATTCCGAAGATTATTGGCAAGAGCAGCCGGATTGCGGGAACCAGAATTTATTGGCGGAGAGGTCGATCTGCGTATCAATATTTACCGAGGCCAGATTGACGGCACTATTGATCTTAATTATAATACTGGTGACAAAAAAAGTGCCGGGAAAGTGCCGGGAAAGTGCCGATGAGCGAACAGGAGCAGCGGATTTATAAATTTATATTGAAAAATGCTTCCATCACAACCGCACAGACGATGAAACTTCTTGGCGTGAAACAACGCAGAGCCAGAGAAATTCTGGCCAAAATGGCTGAAAGTAAATGGCTGAGGAAAGAAGGTGTTTCACGAAGTACAATTTATGTGATAAACACGGAAGATAAAAAGGAGCCTTCGCCATGTACACAAAATCACTGATATCCAAAATCCTCCATTCCATATCTGTACGGACCGCCCCATGGTTTTGCTGCGTCCTGTGTCTGGCTCTCTCGGCATGCAGCTCCCGGGAGCCTGCGGACACCAGCCGGTATGAAAGGAAGGCAGAGCTTCTGCGCCTTCAGATCCTCACAGACGACGTGAGGGAAGCGGTGGGACAGGCCCCGGCGGGAGAGGCAGGCCATGTGGTGTTCCTGTCGGTCTGCGACGGCACACAAAGGGCCAGAGTGTGTACGGGCGCAGGATTAACTCTGGATGCTGCCTGGGAGGCGGCGGATAAAGCAGCCCTTGAGCTGCTGAGAGCCGGAGGACCGGAGCCGGTGTGGGTCAAGGCAGATGTGGTCTGTGTCTCCAGAGAGATCTCACAGGAGGAACTGAAGGATGAGGTACTGTGGGCAAATGACGAAAGCTATTTTTGGGGAGTGTCCCTGGACGACAATTATGACACGGCTTTTCTGGAGGCAGAGCTGAACGGAAACAGGATTTATGACTACGAAAACGGCGGCCTGAACTCTGCCTATATCAATACTTATCTGCGGGAAGCGGGACGGCCCCTGGTGAAGAGACTGCCCGGGGACTATACCTTGTTCCGGTCTGTGGGCTGGCTCTGCGACGAAGAGGACAGGATCTTTCAGCTGTCCGCCGATGAATCCGGTTACGGGAGGCGGAAGACAGAAATCATAGACAAAGAATGCGCAGGGGAGGTCATAGAGGAAGCCTCTGAGTTTCTGGCGGAGCAGGTGAAGGAAGACGGCTCCTTCGTCTACGGCCTTTATCCCCGGTTTGACAATGAGATCGACAACTACAACATCATCCGCCACGCGGGCACGGTCTGGTCCATGATCTGCAGCTACCGGCTTGCGCCGGATGAGAAGCTGAAGGAGAAGATCGATGAGGCCGCACAGTACCTGATCTCCCAGGTAAGGTATGATCCCCTGGGCCAGGCTTATCTTCTCGAAGCCAAGGACGACGAGTTCAAGCTGGGAGGCAGCGGGGTGGCGGTGGTGGCCCTGACAGAGTACATGGATGTGTTTGAGGACGACCGGTATCTGGATGTGTGCCGGGCCCTGGGAGACGGCATCCTGGCGCTTATGGACCCGGACACGGGGGAATATTATCATGTGCTCAACGGGGATTTCAGCAAAAAGGAAGAGTACCGGACCGTATACTATGACGGGGAGGCCACTTTTGCCCTGTGCCGTCTCTACGGCGCCACGGGAGAACAGGTGTGGCTGGATGGGGCCTGTCTGGCGGCGGAGTATTTTATGGCCAATGACTACACCCAGTACACGGACCACTGGATCTCCTATGCCATGAACGAGATTACCAGATATATTCCCGACAACCGGGATTATTACGAATTTGCCATGAATAACGTCCAGGACAACCTGGAGATCATCTATAGCCGGAAGTCCGGACACCCTATCTATCTGGAACTGCTGATGGCGGCATTTGAGACCTATGAGAGGATGCTGGATCAGGACATCCATGTGGATGGGCTGGACCGGGACATGTTTCTGAAGACGATCTACATCCGGGCAGACCGTATGCTCAACGAACATCTCTACCCGGAGACTGCCATGTACACAGGGAATCCCCGCCGGATTCTGGGTGCATTTATGGTGAGACAGGAGGGATACAGGATCCGTATCGACGATGTGCAGCACAATATCGGCGGATTCTATATGTATTACCGCAATTATGACCGACTGGTGCAGGAAGGGATGCATGAGTGCCGCGACTGAGGGGATTCGGGCTCCCCTGGCTGCCATGCCGTGTCCGGGCGCGGGCCGGTTTTCAGGAGAGGAGGTAAGAGGCCGGAGCACATGAACGAAAATGAAACTTGAAGAGGGGAGGTGAAAACCTGAAAAGCCCCAGAAAACAGGGATAAAACGGCAGTTTAAGGAGGGACAAAAAACTGCACAAAAATCCCGTAAAAACAGGGGTATATTTATCTAAAATAAGGGTTGATATTTTTTTAACAAAGCAGTACAATGAAACCATAAGATATGTTAAAAAATTATCAATCCCAACCCGCAACATATCATGAAACCAGCAAACAAAGTTCCATTTAGGAGGTCCAGTATGGCAAAGATTGAGAAGAACACCGTACCAGAAATCATCGACAGTGTGGATGCGCTGACTGCCAAGATGAAGGCGATGCGTGAAGCACAGAAGGTATTTGCTACCTACACTCAGGAGCAGGTAGACAAGATCTTCTTCGAGGCTGCAAAGGCGGCTAACATGCAGCGTATTCCTCTGGCCAAGATGGCTGTCGCAGAGACAGGCATGGGCGTAGTAGAGGACAAGGTTATCAAGAACAACTATGCGGCAGAGTATATCTACAATGCCTACAAGAACACCAAGACCTGCGGCGTCATCGAAGAGGACAAGGCTTACGGCATCAAGAAAGTCGCAGAACCTATCGGTCTCATCGCGGCAGTTATTCCCACCACCAACCCGACTTCTACTGCTATTTTCAAGACCCTGATCGCACTCAAGACCAGGAATGCAATTATTATTTCCCCACATCCGAGAGCTAAAAACTGTACGATCGCAGCGGCAAAGACCGTTCTGGAAGCAGCCGTGAAGGCGGGAGCGCCTGAGGGTATCATCGGCTGGATCGACGTGCCTTCCCTGGAACTGACCCAGGAAGTGATGAAGAATTCCGATACCATCCTGGCAACCGGCGGCCCCGGCATGGTTATGGCGGCTTATTCTTCCGGTAAACCGGCTCTGGGCGTAGGTGCAGGAAATACTCCGGTTATCATCGACGACACAGCAGATATCAAGATGGCAGTAAGCTCCATCATCCACTCCAAGACATTTGACAACGGTATGATCTGTGCTTCCGAGCAGTCTGTGACGGTTATGGAACCTGTTTACGATCAGGTGAAGAAAGAATTTGAACTGAGAGGTTGCTATTTCTTAAAGGGCGACGAGCTGAACAAGGTCCGCAAGACCATCCTGATCAACGGCGCTCTGAACGCCAAGATCGTAGGACAGAGCGCATACAAGATCGCTCAGCTGGCAGGCGTGGAGGTTCCCCAGAGCGCCAAGATCCTCATCGGCGAAGTGGAGTCCGTGGATATCTCTGAGGAGTTTGCTCATGAGAAGCTGTCTCCTGTACTGGCTATGTACAAGGCCAGGACCTTTGATGAGGCTGTCGCAAAGGCAGAGAGACTGGTGGCGGACGGCGGCTACGGCCACACGGCTTCCCTGTACATCGACGTGAGAGAGCAGGAGAAGATGGCAAAGCATGCGGCTGCCATGAAGACCTGCCGTATCGTTGTCAACACACCGTCTTCCCACGGCGGAATCGGCGACCTGTACAACTTCAAGCTGACTCCATCCCTGACACTGGGCTGCGGCAGCTGGGGCGGCAACTCCGTATCCGAGAACGTAGGTGTGAAGCACCTGCTGAATATCAAGACCGTGGCCGAGAGGAGAGAGAATATGCTGTGGTTCCGCGCACCTGAGAAGGTATACTTTAAGAAAGGCTGTATGCCGGTAGCCTTAGAAGAACTGAAATATGTACTGGACAAGAAGAGAGCGTTTATCGTCACCGACTCTTTCTTATACATGAACGGCTACACCAAACCGATCACCGACAAACTGGACGAGATGGGCATCGTATATCAGTGCTTCTCCAACGTTCAGCCCGACCCGACTCTGGCCAACGCCCAGGAAGGCGCCAAGGCCATGACAGCGTTCAAGCCTGACGTGATCATCGCTCTGGGCGGCGGTTCCGCTATGGACGCAGGCAAGATCATGTGGGTAATGTACGAGCATCCGGAAGTAGATTTCCAGGATATGGCTATGCGCTTCATCGATATCCGCAAGAGAGTGTACACCTTCCCCAAGATGGGCGAGAAGGCTTACTTTGTGGCTATCCCCACTTCCTCCGGTACAGGTTCCGAGGTGACTCCGTTTGCCGTTATCACCGATCAGGAGACCGGCGTGAAGTATCCTCTGGCTGACTACCAGCTGCTGCCCAACATGGCTATCGTAGATACGGATAACATGATGAGCCAGCCCAAGGGCCTGACCAGCGCTTCCGGTGTGGATGTTCTGACTCATGCTCTGGAGGCATATGCTTCCGTTATGGCCACGGATTACACCGACGGCCTTGCATTGAAGGCAATGAAGAATGTATTCGAATACCTTCCGACCTGTTATAATGAAGGCAGCAATGTGGATGCCCGCCAGAAGATGGCCGACGCTTCCTGCCTGGCCGGTATGGCATTTGCCAACGCGTTCCTGGGAGTCTGCCACTCCATGGCTCACAAGCTGGGTGCGTTCCATCATCTGCCCCACGGCATTGCCAACGCCCTGCTGATCTCCCTGGTAGTGGAGTACAACTCCGCAGAGTGCCCGGCCAAGATGGGTACCTTCTCCCAGTATCAGTATCCCCATACCCGCGCAAGATATGCAGAGTGCGCCCGTTTCGTAGGCATCCAGGCTCAGGACGACGAGGAAGCCGTTAAGAAGCTGATCGAGAAGATCGAGGAGCTGAAGACAGCCGTAGGCGTGAAGAAGACTATCGCAGACTACGGTGTAGACGAGAAATACTTCCTGGATACTCTGGATGAGATGGTAGAGCAGGCATTTGACGATCAGTGTACCGGCGCCAACCCCAGATATCCGCTGATGAGCGAGATCAAGGAGATGTATCTGAGAGCGTATTACGGGGACAAGAAGAGCGAAGCGGCAGAATAAGTATATGTGCTTGCAATAACAATGGTAATGTATAAGGAAGGGAGAATAATATGAAGACAGATAACATCCTGGCTACACGTACCCATAAGATCATCTATCAGGTAGGAAACACAGCCGTTAAAGTATTTGATAAGAATTTCCCCAAGGCTGACGTCCTCAACGAGGCGTTGAACCAGGCCAGAGTTGAGGAGACCGGACTTCCGATTCCCAAGGTTCACGGCGTGAATGTGACCGAGGACGGAAACTGGTGCATCATCTCCGACTTCATCGAGGGCAAGACCCTGGAGCAGGTGATGGCGGAGGATCCGGACAACATCGAGAAGTACATGAGAGATTTTGTGGCTCTTCAGATGGAAGTTCACAGCAAGAAATGTCCCAAGTTAAACAAGCTGAAAGACAAATGGAACGGCAAGATCTCCGAGTCCAAGGAGTTAAACGCCACCACCCGCTATGAGCTGCACACCCGTCTGTCCAGTATGCCCAAGCACAACAAGGTGCTTCACGGCGACTTCAACCCCAGCAACATCATGGTAGACGCCAGAGGCCGCTACTATATCCTGGACTGGTCCCACGCCACTCAGGGCAACGCCTCCGCGGACGCAGCTACAACCTACCTTCTGTTCTCTCTGAAGGACCAGAAGCTGGCAGAGCTGTATCTGGATACCTTCTGTGAGATGAGCGACACCGCAAAACAGTATGTTCAGAGATGGCTGCCTATCACCGCGGCTTCCAGACTGAACAAGAAGCTTCCGGGAGAGAGAGAACTGCTGGAGAGCTGGCTCGACGTGGTAGAGTACGAATAAAAAGCGCCGCAGCATGAACCGAATAAAGGGCCCTGCCGGCTTTCAGATATCCGTCTGAGAGCCGGCAGGGCTTTTTTCAGTTGTTTTTTGCGGCAAAGGAAAACAGATCCATCTGTTCAAATTCGTTTTCCTGCTTTGTTATGGTTTCATAGACGGCAATCTCTGAGAGCTCATAAGGGATGGCTCCCTTTTCTATCAGTTTCAGGTTTCCTTCATAGTCCTGATGATTCCAGACAAACACCTTTGTCCAGCCGTTTTTCAGAGCCTCATTGGCCCCTGCCCATGTTCCGCCCTTATTATAATCGGACGAGACCACAAAGGTTCCGTAGGAAGAGGCGTAGATATACTTATTCCGGTTCATTGCCCTGGCCACGGTAAAACCTGCCTCCGGCTTTATATCCGATATTAACAGTCTCTGTTTGTTGATAACCGAATCTATGATTTCTTTTTTCCTTATTTTTGAGGTCAGAGAATCGGCCAGGAAAGACACGGCAGCGCTGCCGGACTCCACGGCGGTCTGTTCGGAGACCGTATCCACGCCTTTGGCTCCGCCCGAGTATATGACCAGATGTTCCTCTGCTGCTTTTTTAACCAGGTTCTGGGTAAACCGGATTCCGGCGCTGTCCACATTTCTGGAACCTGCGATGCCGATTCCTATCTTTTTGGCCAGAGTGATGTCCCCGCAGTAAAAGAGGACAGGAGGCGTCTTCTTTTTTAATTTACGTTTCAGCAATACAGGATAATCCGGATCAAAGGGGGTCACGATATCGATCCCCTTTTTCTCCAGGGCTTCCAGTTCGAAAGCTGCGATCCCTCCGCGGGAAGTCAGCCTCCTGACCCGTTCTATATACTCGGGGGCGTATCCTGCTTCTTTCAGAAAGTCCTGATCCTGACATTTGATGACGATATCAGGCTTTTGTCCGAGACGCGTTATCGTGTCCAGAAATTCGTTCCACTCCGTCTGAGAGAAAGGCTTTAAAGAATCCGTACTCTTAATCCCCACATAGGAACATAACAGGATGGCGCTCATTGCATTATCAGAAAAATTCATTTACTCATCTCCCATTCTGCCGGCACTGTTAGCCAATGCAAACGGAAACACTTTTCCGTTTCCTTTTTTTCTGAGTTTATATCCGCACACGGTAAATGTCCATCTGGAATCTACCATGTCGTCTACCAGCAAAACATTGCCTGCCAAAGGCTGTGTGGCCTCAAAAGAATTCTGTGCATTTTCATATTGAAGGTAATTGGTATTCAGTTCTTTCTGGCATACGCTGTTGGGCTTCTTTTCCAGTGCTTCCACATACCTGAGGTGCAGACGCTCCGAGAGCCTTCTGGCAAATCCCGATACCAGCTGAGGCCGTCTCAGAGAAGGAATATTGGTCACCCAGGTGATCTCATGCTCCTTCACAAAATCCTCAAGCAGTTTTGCTGCGGCTTCCACCAGGTCGTCATTAAAATAGTTCTGTCTGTATTTTCCGTCGGTTACCAGACGGCCCCATCCGGCATCTCCGTAGTTGCTCAGGACTTTGCCGGGCTCACAGAGCAGTTCCGCTGGGAGCACATTATGCCCGTCAGCGTCCCTCACCCCGTCAGGCAGCCTTTTCCGCGGCTGGATCACATTAAAACCGTCTCTGATAAACTTCCAGGTTTCTTCCAGAGTATCCCTTTTTATATCCGGAGAAATGAGAGGATGCCCCAGACAGTTGGAACATCTGCCGCATATCCCGGCGTGGGAGTCATCGAGGATTTCTGCGATATGTTTCATGTAGCAGCTCCTGATGCCGGTAAACTCATTGATCTGTTTCAGTTCATCTTCCCTGATCTCTGTGATTTTCCTGCTTTTTTCCATATCCGGTTTCCAGGGACGGGAGCTCCCTCTACAGCCAGATATTTGACGCAGGCCTTGATCCTGGCCGGCTTCATATTGATCGTTTTCTCCAGGTCCTGCTGCTTTAAGCCGGGATCGGGCCGGTTTCTCAGGGCAGCCATGACATCTTCCATAAGATTTTCCGTGGGGAACGCAGAATCAATAAAATATTGATTGATCAAATCATCTTCTTTACCGCACAGCAGGACAGCCGGCGCTCTGTCGATTCCGCGTCCAGCCCGTCCGATCTGCTGATAGTAGGCCACCAGGTTGCCCGGTTTCTGGAAATGGATCACAAAGCCGATATCCGGTTTATCAAACCCCATGCCGAATGCCACCGTGGCTACCAGAGCTTTGATCTCGTTGTTCATAAACAGGCGGATGATCTCCTCCTTGGTTTCCGGCTGATCCTTCTCCACACCTGAATAATAGCATCTGCTGGGGATGTGCTTCTCCTGGAGCCACCTATGTACCAGCTGACAGTCTCTGATCGTAAGACAGTAGATCAGACCCGTATTCGGCAGTTCTTCGATGTGATCAGCGATCCAGGCCAGCCGCTCCTCTTTTGTATCTGCTTTTATAATCTGCAGCTCCAGTGATTCACGCATCAGGCTGCCCCGGCTGACGGCAATATCTGTTCCCAGCTGACTTCTGATATCATTGATGACTCTGTCGTTGGCCGTGGCCGTAGTGGCAAGGACGGGGACATTGGAGGGCAGCATGTTGATGATATCGACGATTCGCCGGTAATCCGGTCTGAAATCATGTCCCCAGTCGGAGATACAATGGGCTTCATCGACTACGAACAGATTGATCCTTAGAATCTCTGAAACCAGATATTTTTTAAAATCGTCATTTGCCAGCCTTTCCGGAGAAATGATCAGAGCATCGACCTGATTGCTCTCCAGTTTTTCATTGACATCCGCCCAGTCATTTTTATTTTCTGAATTAATGGTTTCCACACAAAGCCCCAGCTTCTGGGCCGAAGCGATCTGATTATTGATCAGAGCCAGAAGAGGGCTTATGATCAGGGTGATTCCCTGGACCCGTTTTCTCATCAGCTTTGTTGCGAGGAAATAGACCAGACTCTTCCCCCAGCCGGTTTTCTGGACCACCAGCATACGTTTTCCGTCTAATATCCCCTGGATCGCCTCTTTCTGTCCGTCTCTGAACTGTGCCTCATCTCCGTAGGCGGCCTTTAACTCCTGTAACAGTTCGTCCATTAAAACTCCTTTCTTTATTCGCTGCTAAAATGCCAGTGCTTTTAGTATAACGAATTTTTTTCTGAAATACAAACATTTCCAAAAATAAAACTGTGACAAAATTGTCTGATTTTTTCCCTTCGCAGTCTATATTTTTTCCAGGATGTCAGATATAATCAATTTATCAAATCCAGGGAGGTGCTCAGATGAAGATCTATTACAGATGTTATCCGGTGCAGCGTGATTTTGACAGCAGAGTATCCTGACTCTGCTGTTATACAAAAGGCCGGAAGGGGCCGGGGAGGACTGAGATGATGAAATATGTACGGGTGATGACGGCTGTCTATAAAAATATCTGTCTGTCTACAGGGGAGGCAAAAAATATCCGCGGATTTTTCGCCGATCTGGATCATGCAGACAGCTGTCTTCATAATCATAAAGAAAGCGGTGAACAGATATACAGATATCCTCTGGTCCAGTATAAAGTAGTAGGCGGACATCCGATGATCATTGCTATGGAGGATGGTATTCGGAGTATCCATCCTCATCTCATGGAGCAGACCCGGATAACCCTGGGGGAGAAGATCTACACGGACATGGCTCTGGACATCAGTCTTGCCCGGCGCCCCATGGGGGACAGCAGGGAAATGAGGCAGTATCAGTTTCTGACACCATGGTTGGCTTTAAACCAGAGCAATTATGAGAAATATAAAGAAGCGGACGGAGAAGAACGAGCAACGCTTTTATCGAATATACTGGCAGGCAATCTTCTGTCGATGTGCAAAGGATTTGGAGTGACGATAGAGAACCGGATGATTGCTACACATCAGCTGAGAAGCGTCTCTGTTTGGTACAAGGGAAAAAAGATGGAGGGCTTTATGGGAACATTTCAGGTGAATTGCTGTATACCGGATCTGTGCGGTATCGGGAAAGGGACGGCCAGAGGATTCGGAACGGTGAAGGTACAGTCAGACAGGATGGGGGAAGAATAGATGGAGTGCAGGGAAGCGGTAATGGCCGTATGGCTGATGAATATAGGCCGGTTCTGCGATGAGGGGGCAGAGGGGCTGGTCAGAAGTTGCCGGAGGGTTCTGGAAGCATTTCTGGACACAGAGAAGCTGTTGGGAATCCTCGGAAAAGAACCGGAGTATGAGAAGATGTGGAAATTGGCGGACACTGCCTTTCGCATGTCTCTGTGGGAGTCTGAGGACAGCGGAAAGCTGGCTAGAGGGAGAAATCTTACCAGCGTATTTTCCAGGGTTACGGTGAAAGATCAGGCGGGGCCGAAAAAGATGTATTATTCCATAAGAAAAGAGTCTCCCCAGGCCGTATTTCCCCAGGAGGAAGGCAGTGATGAAGGCCGGAAAAAGCTGTCTGCGGAGTTTATGGAGGAACTGCAGTCTCTGGAACATCATCTGCCGAAGTCATGGGAAGACTTTATCGTGGTCTTTGACGGGCTGTTGAGAAAATATGTGTGGTGTATCACAGCTTCCGACTATGAGGGAGAGGATATCTCTCTGTACAACCAGTCCAGGATCGCAGGAGCCGTGGCCGCCTGTATGCTCCGGAGCCGGGATCAGGAGAGCAGGTATTTTAAGCTGGCGGCAGGAGATTTTTCAGGGATTCAGAACTATGTTTTTTCCGTGGCCAATGTGAGCGAGAAAGGCGTGGCCAAACGTCTCCGCGCCAGATCCTTCTATGTAGATGTAGCCGTATCAGCCATAGCCCAGGACATTATTTACCGGTTTGGTTTGACTCAGAATCATATCCTTATGCTGACAGGGGGAAAGTTTTATCTGCTGCTTCCCAACACTGCCGATTCCGACCGGCTGCTGGAGACCATAGAAACTGAGATAGAAAAAAGCTTTCTGTCTCTGTTTAAAGGGCAGATCGCTATTCACCTGGCATGGATCACCATAGGAGCGGAAGGACTGGAGAACTACAGCCGGTCGGTGACCGAGATCATGAGAGTGTTGGGTGAGAAAAAAGCCAGGGCTTTTCATCACAGCCTGACAGACGGGGAAGGATGGGCCGAAGAGAAATTTAATCTCTATAAGGAACTGTCAGGAAAACACATCTGTCAGTCCTGCTGCAGAGAACTTACGGACAAAGACCGAAACTATTGTCCCAACTGCACCGTGCAGACAGAGATAGGAACCCGGCTTCCCAGAACAAGATACATATCTTATTACAGAGGAGAGAAGAAAGGCGCTTATCATATCTACGGGGATTACTGGATAGGACTGTGGACGGAATTCAGGAGGGACGGGGCGTTTCTGACAGAGCAGATCAACGGGACCAGTCTTCCGGATGAGGCCAAGGGAGCGCCGGTGAAGATACGGTATATGGCCAATTATATTCCTGTAGACGACCAGGGGGAAGTGATGACATTCCAGGACATGGCAGAAAAAGCCAGAGGGACCAAAAGGCTGGCAGTTCTGAAGGCGGATGTGGACACTTTGGGCTATATCTTTGCGGACGGACTTCGGAGAGGAAAGAAACATTTCGGAACCATTTCCAGAGTCAATACCATGTCCAGATTTCTGGAGATTTTCTTCTCAGGCTATGTCAATGAGATCCTGACCAGGGACAGAACCTACAGGAATGTGTACAGCGTATTTTCCGGCGGGGATGATCTTTTTCTCATAGGCCCCTGGGACGTGATGCCCGGACTGGCGGAGAGAATCAGCAGGGATTTCCGGGATTTTGCCGCAGAGAATCCGGCGCTTACGGTCTCGGCAGCTGTCAGCGTGTTCCAGCCCAGAGAGCACATCGCTAATATGGCGGAACTGAGTGAACGGAGCCTGAAATATGTAAAGAATCACACCATAAAGGAGCTGTATCCGGAGAAGACAGGAAGAGACGGGGTATGCTTCATGGGGCAGCTGTTTGGCTGGGACGATCTGAGAGAACAGCTGGAAGTCGGAGAAAAACTGGCCGGACTTCTGGAGCGGAAGCTGGTGAGTACAGGCGCTCTGAGAAGAATAGGAATTTACAGCAGGATGTATCGGGAATTTCTCATTAGCCATGATGTGATGTCTCTTATGTTTGATCCCCTGTTTTACAATGACAGGCAGAGAAACTATGGGGATCTGGAGAAGGAAAAAGAGAAAGATAAAGTACTGAAATGGTTTCTCGATGATTATGTCAGGGATCTGTCAGAGAATGCGGCGGATCTGAGAGTTGTCAGGAAGAATCTGTTTTTTGCGGAAGCAGCAGTCGCTTATGGACTGAATATCACGAAGGAGGAGAGAGGGTAATGGAAAATACCACCAAGAATTTTAAAAACGAACAGGGAGGGGGAAAAAAGGACTCAAACAATAATTATAAAAAAGAGGAACTGCCGGAGGGCTATCTGTCAGGAGGGTATTTTAAGATAGCAGATGGGGAGAAAGTCCTGAGACCGGAGTATATTGTAAAGTATCCTAAAAAGATTGCCGTGGGACTTTCAGGGATTTCTTCTAAAAATAAGAGAAGCCAGGTGCGCAAATATTATCAATATATATTGAGGATACAGGGACTTTTGCGGCGGAAAAATAATAATTTTCCGTCTGTTGAGGCGGAGCTGGATCGTCTGCTGCCTTTTGTAAAATATGCAGAGAGCCGGGGTACTGTGTCACCTTTGTTTCGGAATTTTATAGAGAAAAATATTATGATCATCCACAATGGAGAGGATCTCAATGCGTTTGTGAAACATTTTGAAGCTGTTGTTGCATATCTGCCAAAGGAGAAAAATTAGTAGGAGGGTGTACTTATGAAGCTGAAAAAAATCTGTAAATACGAAGGTGTCATTAAGGTGATCACAGGTCTTGCCATCAAAGGAGCCAGCAATGAGTTAAATATCGGTGGTGCAGACAGTGAAGTGGTGAAGAATCCTCTTACAGGAGAGCCCTATATTCCCGGGTCAAGTCTGAAAGGGAAGATGAGGTCTCAGCTGGAAAAAGTTTATGGAACAAAGGATAGAGCTGTTAATCCTCCGAAAAAATCTGATAATATGTCTCAGCAGAAGAAAGATCACGAAAGGAAAGATGAGGGAAATCCGTGCGGATGCGGGCAAAAGACCTGTATGGTGTGTACTTTGTTTGGGGCGCACAAGAATACAAAAGCTGAATCCGCACCTACCAGAATCATTGTCCGCGATTGTGAACTTACAGAGAATTCCAGAACAAAGATTCAGGATATGCCTGTGGAAAGGGGCAGTTATCTGGAAGTGAAGGCAGAAAATCTTATCAGAAGGGATAAGGGAACAGCAGAATCTCCCAGGTTTATGGAACGTGTGCCTGCAGGATTGGAATTTAATCTGGAAATTCTGGTTCAGGTTTTTGACGGAGATCAGGAAGACAGATTAAAAGAAGAAGTTGAAAAAGCCCTGAGGATGGTGGAATTGTCCTACCTGGGAGGAAGCGGTTCCAGAGGATACGGTCAGGTTCAGTTCCAGGGAGAATGGAAAGAGATTGAGGTGAGATAATGGTATTGTATCGTGCAGTAATTCAGCCTGTCATGTCTTTTGCCTCCCCTTTGCAGGGTGACACGTTGTTTGGTGCATTCTGCTGGAGCTATCGGTACTGTTATGGGGAAGAAGAGCTGACGAAACTTTTGGGGGCAGTGAAGACAGGTACACAGCAGGTCGTATTTTCCAATGCATTCCCAGAGGGCACGCTTCCGCTGCCTCTGGGAATCCGGGATACGGCTGCGGATTTTGAATGGATTGAGGCAAAGGAAGAGAGAAAACGGGCTTATGAGAACCATAAGAAACTGAAATCTGCAAAATATGTGACAAGGGAATGGTTTCGAAAGATCCAGAAAGGCGATTATGCGGGTTTTTCGGCAGGACTCTGTGACGAGAGAGTCATAGAACGGTCGGTTGTTCATAATATGGTGTCCCGGCAGGAGGGTATCGTGAGAAAGATTGAGGAAGGCGGAAGTCTGTACGAAGGAGATGAATTTTTTCCGGAAAAGGGATGCAGGTATGACGTTTACATTCTTTCTTCGCTGCCGGAAGATCAACTTCGTACAGTGTTGGATATGATGTTTCTGCTGGGAATCGGAAAGGATAAATCTACGGGAAAGGGTGCATTTGAGGTCGAGGGGTGGTATGAGGAAAGAGAGCTGCTGACCTGCGGGCGGAGTAACGGCTTTGTCGCTCTGTCAAATTTTATCCCTGCACAGAGCGATCCAACAGAGGGCAGGTATAAGACCTTGGTCAAATATGGGAAGCTGGACAGAGAATATGCCATGTCGGAAATTCCGTTTAAGAAACCCATGATATTTCTGCAGGCAGGGGCTGTTTTTATGGATCAGCAGGTGAAATTGCACTATGGGCGGTGTGTGTCAGGAATTTCTGCGGTGGAGGGAGTTATAACTAATGCACAAACAATAGCGGTGCCGCTGCAGATAAAATTGGGATAATTGTATATGAATGAAAGGCAGAAAAGAGAAGGTGGAAAGATAAATAATACCAGATATAGCGGGAACTGAATTGAAATACAGGATATCTTGTAGGATTTTATTTTGGTAAGTAAGAAAAGAGAATCCATTAAAATAAGGATTGAGACTTTTGTAATACTCACACCGTTTCACCTCCTAGCTTAGCTAGGTAAGAAAAGAGAATCCATTAAAATAAGGATTGAGACATTGTTTCACTGAGTACCTTTTTCACATCATCCCAAATCGTAAGAAAAGAGAATCCATTAAAATAAGGATTGAGACCCAGCAGCTCCACTTCCGATTAACTTGATCTTCATTTCTGTAAGAAAAGAGAATCCATTAAAATAAGGATTGAGACCTCTTAACCTGTCTCTCCATTTTTACCCTCCTTAAAATGTAAGAAAAGAGAATCCATTAAAATAAGGATAATTTACTGTAGAAGTTAAGACATGATACAAAGCCGGAATGAGATTAAAAAGCTGCAAAATACCATAATATTTACCCTTCATAGCTTAGACAAAATAACAAAAAATTTATATACTTAAGTCACAAGAAAGCAAAAGATAAAAAGCCAAAAGCGGCAAAACACTAGAATCTTTTCCCTTAGAGCTGCTGGCAAAAATCCAGAAATGGTTTATAGTTGATGTATCAAAAACGAGGAGGTGTTGACATGTTAGATAGCAAGTGCCGCTGCTGTCCCATGAGGCTGATCTGCCTCATCGGTTCTCCGCTGTGTTAGCGGAGAGTTATGAGTCGGCCCGGAGGCCGACGGTAAGTAGTTTAGTGACCATCATTTTTATACAGACAGGAGGAGATCCATATGTTCAGTTTTGGTGAGATACTTGTTCGTGCAGCAGGCGCCGCAGCTGCGGGGGGAACCGTTGGGGCCCGTATCGGCGGCAGTGCGGCTGCGGTATTCGGCCCGGGTTCTGTCGTTACTGCTGCTGGCGGCGGTTTGGCTGGTTCGGCTCTTGGGTTTGCGGGTTCCGTGATCTCCGATCTGTCGGAGTGATTGCCGTTCCAGATATCGGATACTCCGATACCTGGAAAATCACAAAGCAGCTACAGAAATATAAATAAATATCCCATAAGTCATGTATGATCCAAAGGAGGAAGGAATGATTCTGACTGTTCAGGAATATGGTGCTAAGATCGGGAAACGCAGCAACTGTCTGACAATTACATCTTCAAAAGGCGAGAGAGAAATTTGTGCGGATAAGGTGAAAGAGCTCCATATCTGTCCCGCATGCAATATCTCTGCAGACGCGGTTCAGCTTTGTATGGAAAAAGATATTTGGATTTTGTTCCTGGACAGTTATGGAAATCCGAAAGGTGAGATCCTTCCTTTCTCCGGCGGGAGTTCTCCTATCTATAAAAGAAAACAGCTGTTGCTGACTCACAGCAGAGAAGGGGTAGAACTGGTAAAGGGATTTCTCCTGAAGAAGATTGGAAATCGTATCCACCAGCTGGAACAGATTCTTCTGGAGTCTGCAGACGGAGATGAGATCCTGTACCTCAATACCCGGATAAAAAGTATGAAAGAATCTGAGGAAAAACTGAAATCGGTTCAGGGGATGGACATGGATGAAGTCAGGGAAACCTTGCAGGGGATCGAGGGAAGTGCAGGCCGTCCTTATTTTGAAAGCATCTCGTTTCTCATGCCAGCTGATATGAAATTCTCTCAGAGAAGAAGAAACGCTCAGGATGTCTATAATTGTGTACTGAATTATCTTTACGGGATTTTATATGCCAAGATTAAGAAAATGATGTATCAGTGCCGCCTGGATCCTTATATAGGCATCATGCATGTAGATATTTATAATAAACCTACTTTTGTCTTCGACTTTATTGAAGGTCAGAGAATTCTCTGCGAAGAGATTGCATATGAGATTTGCCATGCCAGACTGATTACATTTGATGACATGAACCCGGATGTCAATGATGCTAATGGTAGACTTTTGTTTACAGAAGAAGCGAAAAAAATGCTGATTTCCCGTTTTTACAGTGCGCTTCAGCAGAAGGTATACTGGAAGAAAAAACGGATCACGCGGGAGCGGAAGATGTATATGGAGTTGTTGGAAGTAGCAGAGATGATAGGGGAGAAGAAAGAAGATGTATTGGCTGTTGTATGATATATGCAGTCAGCAGCGAAGGCTGAGGGTGGTGCAGCTTTGCAAAGATTATGGCATGCGGCGGATACAGAAAAGCTGTTTTTTCGGCGTTATGGATTCGTCACGCAGCAGGGAGTTTAGCCGTGAGATGTCACAGATTGTGAAGACGGAGGATTGTGTATGTATGATTCCTGTAAATAAAGACATGATGAATCAGGTAAAAATATGGGGAAGCGGGCAGGCGGAGATAGATATAGAAGATGAATTATTGTGTTTCATATGATATTACCTGGTTTACGGTTCTTGAAAATTTCCGGTCACCGATATAATAAAAAGCAGCAAAACAGCAGAATCTTTTCCCTTAAAGCTGCTGTGGAAATTTTGAAAACATTCTATACTTAATACATCGGAAGGTGAGGAGGTGTTGATATGTCAGGCTGTAAATGTCGCTGTTGTCCCATGAGGCTGATCTGCCTCATCGGCTCTCCGCTGTGCTAGCGGAGTCATGAGTCGGCCCTGGGGCCGGCAGCAGCAGTTTGTCAACCATGATTCTTATTTAAGGAGGAAGAGATTATGTCAGATTTCAGTGATGCGATCGTTCGTGCAGCCGGAGCGTCTGCTGTGGGGGGAACTGTGGGAGCCAGTATCGGCGGCAGTGTTACTGCAGTGTTTGGCCCTGCAGCGGCCGGCGGTGCGGCTGTTGGGGGCCTGATCGGGTCCGCCGGCGGTTTTGTCTGTTCCCTGTGTTCGGACTTCTTCGACGGATATTGATCCGTCGGAGCGACCGCCGTTTCCGGTATCAGGTTTTCTGATACCGGAAGAATCAAAAAGAAAGATATGATAGTGATCAGATGAGGTAACATGGAGAACAGGGGCAGCTGATACTCCCCTTCTTGCGGTCCATAATAAAGTATGCTATAATGACCCCATTATGAAGACCTTTAAGAATTACATTGTATTTGATCTGGAATGGAACCAGAGTCCGGAAGGGAAAGAGAACTCCGTCGAGTCCATGCCCTTCGAGATCATCGAGGTGGGGGCCGTGAAAATGGACGGAGATTTTTCCGTGATTTCGGAGTTCCACCGTCTCATCACCCCCCAGGTCTATCCCCAGCTTCACCGCAAAATTTCAGAAGTAACCCATATGGACATGACGGAGCTGAAAAGAGGAGGAGAGCCGTTTACAGAAGTGATCCGGGATTTTCTGGAATGGTGCGGCAGCGGCTGCCGGTTCTGTACGTGGGGAGCCATGGACCTGACGGAATTGCAGAGAAATATGGGATATTATCACATAGAGAATCCTTTTGAAAAACCCCTGTATTACTATGACGTGCAGAAGCTCTATGCGCTGGTCCGCGGGAATATCCGGGAGAAGGTATCTCTGGACCGGGCAGTGGAGGAACTGGCCATCAGGCAGGACCGTCCGTTCCACAGGGCTCTGGACGATGCCTTTTACACAGGGAAGGTTCTGCAGCATATGGATCCCGGGGTGTGGGAGCCCTATATCTCCATGGACTATTACAGGGTGCCGGAGACCAGGGAAGAAGAGGTGGAACTGAGATTTCCCACCTACTGCAAATTCGTATCCCGGACTTTTGAGACCAAGGAGGAGGCGCTGGAGGACAAAAAGGTCACAGAGCTGGTATGTCATCAGTGCCGGAGGATGCTGAGAAAAAAGGTTCGGTGGTTTTCTCTTAACCAGAAGCAGTATTTTACCCTGGGTATCTGTCCCCAGCACGGCTATGTGCGGGGAAAGATGCGCATGAAAAAATCAGAGAGCGGGGAGATCTATGTGGTGAAAACCATGAGAGCCGTAGATGAAGAGGGCGCTCAGAGCGTGTTCCAGAAGAAAGAGGAACAGAGGAATAAGCGCCATATCCGGATCGACGCCAGAAAAGAAAGGCCTATTCCTCGCGCATCCGATAGCCCACTCCGATCTCCGTAAAGATGTACTCCGGTTCTGCCGGATTCTTCTCCAGTTTCCTGCGGATGTGGGCCATGTTGACCCGGAGGATCTGGTTGTTGTCGTCGCTGTAGGGTCCCCAGATCTGACGCATGAGATAATCATAGGTAAGGACCTTGCCGGCCTGTCTGGCCAGAAGCGACACCAGCTTGTACTCGATCTGGGTCAGGTGAACCTCCTGGCCCTCAAGGGTGATGAGCCGTTTTTCAAAATCGATCACCAGCTTTCCGCAGCTGTATACGGGATCTGCGGAGTCTGTACTCCGGTGGTGTCTGAGGGCCGTGCGGATGCGGGCCATAAGCTCTGAGGTGCCGAAGGGCTTGGTCACATAGTCGTCGGCCCCGGCATCCAGGGCGGCTACCTTCTCATCCTCCTGAGTCCGTGCAGAGATGACGATCACGGGAGTGTCGCCAAACTGTCGGACTCTGCGGATCACCTCCAGACCGTCCATGTCGGGAAGCCCGAGATCCAGAAGGATGATGTCGGGACACTGGGAAGTGATGATCGAGAGTCCGTCTGCGGCCGAGGCAGACGTAAAGGTCCTGTAGTTTTCGGCGCTGAGAACCGTTTCTATAAAACGGCATATATGTTTCTCATCTTCAATGATCACTGCGGTCAATTTCTGATTCATAGATATGCTCCCCCAAAGGTAAAGTAAATGTAAATTCCGCGCCGTCTGGATGATTGGCGACGGAGATCTGTCCGTGATGGGCATTGATAATGGTCCTGCAGATAGACAGCCCGATTCCCATGCCCTTATGGGAATCACTGCTGCGATTCTGAGTGGAAGTGTATCCGTCAAACAGGGTATCCAGAGAATCGGGGTCAATGCCGCGGCCGTAATCCCGTATCCGGAACCAGACCAGACGGCTGTCTGCGGATACGGTCAGAAGGATAGGAGTAGCGGAGCCGCTGTGGTACACCGCATTTTCCAGGAGGTTGATCAGCACCTGTTCGATGAGAGTGGCATCCATGGGCACCATGATAAGGTCGTCAGGGATCCGAACCTGGACTTTGGAGTCAGGGATCCGTTTGTGCAGGCGCTGCAGAGCCGAGGAGACCACTTCCTCAAGGGGCTCCAGGGAAGTGGTGACACCGGCGGTCCGGTCGTTGATTCTGGTGACGGACAGGAGATTTTCCACCATATGAAGGAGCCACTGGGCCTCGTCGGCGATGGCTTCCACCAGGTCGGCTCTGTCGCTGTCCGTCATCTGGGAACCCTGCTCCAGGTAGGAAGAGGCGGCTCCCAGGATCCCTGTAAGGGGAGTGCGCAGGTCGTGAGAAATAGCCCGCAGCAGATTGGCCCTCATCTTCTCTTTCTCGGCCTCCATGAGCATGTGCTCCCGCTCTTTGAGAACCCGGGTCTGGTCCTTTAAATGAGTGGTGAGAGTGCTGGTAAGGGAAGAGATCAGCAGCATCCCCAGAAAAGTCAGAGGATAACCATCCCGTGTAAAGTTCAGCGCCATGTACGGATAGGTAAAGACCATGTTGATCAGGATGACGCTGATGACAGAAGCCATCATGCCGGGGATGTAGCCTTCCGTATTCTGAGCGATGAGGACCGTGGCCAGAACGTAGAGGATGGCTACATTAGCAGTATTGTGGGACAGCAGGAAGAAACCGGATGCCAGCAGTGTGGCGACGGTCATGCAGAACAGGGAGACCGCCACATCGCGGCAGAGGACGGACCGGCCGCAAAACGGTTCGTGATGGAGGCGGGAGTTCCGTTTAAACCAGCTCATCATCATGATACCTTCTGAGGCGGGAGCCACGTTTCTGAGCAGCCATGGAGCGGCGTCTCTGGACCATGGAGTCGAATTCGTCAGGAGTTATGCCTGCCTGCTCCAGACGTTCCAGACGTCTCTGACGGCGCAGAATCCGGTCCTCCTCTTCTTTCTTTCTGGAGTGAATGACAAAGATGATCCCTGCGGCTGACAGAAGGAGGATCCCCGCCCCACAGCCGGCGATCAGGTACACGAAACGGGGAATACCCGGGGTCCCTGTAAGGGAGGCAGCCTCCGTGGGATCGGTCTCGTCGGACAGAGGAGCCGGCTGGCCTTCCCAGGAGGCGGGAGCCGGAAGAACTGCCTGGTCTCCGGAAGCTTCACTCAGAGAAACGTCATCGCTGCCGGTCTCCTGTCCGGACAGATTCTCCGGGTCTGTCTGTGCCGGCGATTCGGCCAGGGAGGAGACCTGAGCCGGAAGCATGACCTGATCCGGGGAGACGGCTGTGACAATCAGGTAGGTGAAACCGATAGGCCGTTCGTCCCAGTAATACTGAACGCGGGCAATAGAGCCTGCCGGATCCTGATCTGTCAGATCATAGGACAGACGGGAGGTTATGGAGCTGTATACCGCATCTTTTGGGATAGTGATCTTCATGGAGGGATCCAGCTCCAGGCCGGACAGGCCTGTAGGGGAAAGGCCTCCGATGGTCATGTCGTTGTCAATGGAGGTAAAATCCTTGTCAAAATCCGCGGCAGGAACCGTAAGAAAATTTCTGAAGCCGAAATTCAGCATGGTTTTGGTGTCCGAGTAATGGGTTGAGTGTCCGTTGAGGACCACGGCAACCAGGTTCATGCCATCCCGGCTGGCGAAAGTAACCAGAGTGTTGCCTGCCAGGGAAGTGTAGCCGGTCTTGCCGCCCAGGGCGCCGCTGTAGTATTCCGGCATGTTTTTCTTGATCATCTTGTGGCCCGGATAGATGGTGAGCCCCTCCTTGTTCCGCTTGGTGACGGGGAGATCGTAGTAAAGTGTGGAATCGATCTCCATAAACGTGGGATTCTCAAGGGCGGCCCGGCCGATCAGGGCCATATCATAGGCGGAGGTATAGTGGTTCGGGTCATTGAGTCCGCTGGGGTTGGCAAAATGGGAGTCCTGACAGCCCAGAGAGGCAGCCCTGACATTCATCAGCTCCGCAAAACTTTCCGTAGTGCCGGCCACATGCTCTGCCAGAGCGTTGGCAGCCTCGTTGGCAGACTTTAAGAGCAGGGCATAGAGACAGTCCCGGACGCTGAGGACGTCGCCCTCATCCAGTCCGGCGCTGCTGCTCCCGGATTCCACATTGTATACCGCATTGTGGGAGAAGGTCACCATCTCGTCCAGGTCACACCGCTCGATGACGATTAGGGCGGTGAGGATCTTGGTAATACTGGCCGGATAGTAGGCCGTGTGAATATTTTTTCCGAATATAACGGTTCCTGTGTCCGCATCCATGACAATGCCGCCCTCGGCCTGGATGGAGATGTTTTCAGGCCAGAGAGGCGCTGCAGCCTGTACCCGGAAAGGAAACAGACCTGCAAGTAAGACAACGGACAGGATCAGTGATAATAATCGCTTCATATCAGTCACGCTCCGTCTGTCCCGGCCTTCCGGTTCCTGAGAAGCAGGAAAAGGCACAGGAGAAAGATAATCAGTACCGGGATAGCAAACACCAGGGCGATCCGGCCCGCGGTGTCCATAAAAAAGGGCTCCGGCACAATATTGATCAGCAGGTCTGTCTCAGGATCCAGGATCCACAGGTCATTGTCAAAAAAGATCTGATGGAAAATGATAAAATACCTGGTGAAATCTGTGGAGATCAATGCAGCCAGCCCGCATATAAGTGCAAAAAACAGTCCGGTCCCCCCGCACACGGCCCCGGGAAGTACACGGCGGATCCGGGCTTTGAGAAGTACCAGCAGGAGCAGGCACATTAAGGCAGCCGCGATACAGATGCGGCGTACCATAAGTCCGCCCAGAAAAAGGCCTCTCACATCCTCCATGTGAGCGATCTCCCGGTCGTTGAAAAATTCTCTGGGGTGTCCGTCCACCACAGTGGGAACATGAAGATCATCCCTCCGGCCTCTTAGATAGGCCATCATCTCCCGGGTCACATCCAGCAGATCCTCCATCTCCATGGAGACAACTTCAGTCACCTGGTATCTGGCATATTCCTTCTCGTAGTAGCCCGGAGTCCAGTAGGTCACTGCCTCAACGGAAGTAATAAGCAGTACGGTCATGAGGCAGAAGGCAAACACGATCCCGAGGCAATAGTGGATATATTTCATAAAAGAACCCTCTTTTCTTTCTTTCCTGTCAGATACAGTATTATATTATAATATGAAGGATGAGACAAGTGGTAAGAGGCAAAAAGATGCACAACAGGCAGGGAAAACGGCGGTTCCCTGCCTGTTACAGGAGCTTTAATCGTGAATCAGATACTGACTGGACACATAGGCCTGTACGCCGTTGTAGTTGATTATGGTCCACTCATCGTCATAATCTTCTACATAATCCACGATGGTGCCGATCTCCAGGACAGTCAGGATCTCTCCTGCGGTAGACGGTTCCGAGCGGACGTTGAGGGCGCTGGAAGTCTTATAGACAGGGGCAGGGGTGGTATCAGCCATAGTCTCCGCAGGGGGAGTCGTGGTGGGAGCCACGGTCTCCGGCAGGGTGGTCTCCACAGGAAGGGAGGAGGAAGAGGAAGTCTCATCTTCTTCCGGTTTTTTGGGAGTGATGAGGCGGACGGTCAGCGCGATGACCAGCACCACTGCCAGAAGGAGACCGAGGCGGATCAGATCCACAGGAGTGAGAGAGAATCCGCTGGGCTTAGGCCGTCTGCGGCTTCGGTTTCCCTGACTTTTGGAGTTTCTGGAGCCGGAACTGCGCCGGCCGGAATTTCTGGAAGAATTCCGCCCTGCGGAGGATCTGGCCCTGGGATCCCGGGTACCCTGTCTGCCGGAACCGGAGGAGCCTCCTCTGGGAGCCGGGCCTCCGGCGGCGGGCCCGCCGCCGGAACGGCCTTTTTTGTAATCATTGGCAAAGGTGTAGACCTCCTGGGACAGAAGATGATAGGCCTGATTGGCATCATAGCCGTTATCGTTGCCCTCGTGGACTGCTTTGTTGCCCAGCATGCGGATCTTGTGATAGTGCTCGCAGGTGGTCTTGCTGATCCACTCGCTTTCATAGAGGGTATCGATGGAGGAAGCCAGATCTTCCTCTGAAAATGATGCCGCGTTGCACAGATAATCAACCATCAGTTCGAGAACCTGACGGGATTTTACCATAGAGAGGTTGTATTTTTTCTGGGTGATCAGCATCTCGGCATCTTTCACGCCCTGCCGTATCTTATCCCAGGTATTCGCAATATCTGATACTGCCATAGAGTCCTCCTTTGTAGATCAAAAATGAACCGTGCTATCCATATGTACCATTATACTAGTTTTCGACAGTTTATGCACGCACTATTTTACATTGTAAGAAAAAATAAAACAATAAAAGAGAAACTTGAAAAGATCATGACCGGATGATAGAATGATAAGACAAAAGAATTTCCGGAGGAGGAACAGCTATGAGATTGCGTCATATCCCAGGGGCGGAGGAACAGATTGGGGAGAGTCCCTATGTGATCCAGGAGCCCCGGGAGTACAGAGGCCGGTGGGCGGAGCTTTTCGGCAACGGGAACCCTGTCCGCATCGAGGTTGGGATGGGAAAGGGGAGATTCCTCATGGAACTTGCCGCAGCCAATCCGGGGATCAACTATGTGGGGATCGAGATGTATTCCACCGTCCTTTTAAAGGCTATCCGGAAGCGGGAGAATTTAAACCTGCCCAATCTGTGGTTCCTTCGGGTGGATGCCAGGACTCTGGCGGACATCTTCGGACCGGAAGAGGTGGACAGGATCTATCTGAATTTTTCCGATCCCTGGCCCAAGGACCGCCATGCCAAAAGGCGCCTGACCTCCCCGGAATTTCTGGCAGTTTATCACAAGATTCTGAAATACGACGGGGTTCTGGAGTTTAAGACAGACAACCGGGAGCTGTTCGATTACTCCCTGGAGTCGGTTCCCGCGGCCGGCTGGAGGATACAGATGTATACCTTTGATCTTCATCACAGCCCCTATGCAGAGGCGAACGTCATGACCGAATACGAGATGAAGTTCTCCGCAGAAGGGAAACCTGTGTGCAAACTGGTGGCGGACAGGGCAAAGCCTGAAGAAAGCTCCCGGACACCGGAATAGAAAGACAGAATCTGCGTATCTTATTAGAAAACGGATATGGGGTGAAGACCCATGGCTGTGAAAGATACCATTATCAAGAAACTGCAGCAGGCCACCTGTGACAAGACAGAACTCAACAGACAGATCGTCAGATGGCAGAAATCTTTAAAAGAAGCCGAGAAAGCCTTAAAGGACGGCGGCAAGAAAAAATAACCTGGAAGGGAAGGAGAGAACAAGATGGCATTGAAACTGACAACCAATAATTTTGAAACAGAGGTGTACCAGTCCGACATACCGGTACTGGTGGATTTTTATGCGGACTGGTGCGGCCCCTGTAAGGCCATGGCTCCGGTGGTGGATGCCCTGGCCGGCGAATATGAGGGCAAGGCCAAGGTGGGCAAGATCAATACGGATGAAAATCAGGATGTGGCCATGGAGTACGGCGTCATGTCCATCCCTACATTTATCGTGTTCAAAGGCGGAAAAGCCGTGAAGAAGATGATCGGGATGCAGGATAAGAGGACGCTGGTGGCGGCTCTGGAGGAAGCTCTGTAAAGAGCAGACGAAAGTCCTCTGCCGAAACGAGATATATCTGCGATTCACAGCCTCTTTGCGAACATGTGAAAACTACTGATTTCGCTGTCTGCCGCCTTTTTGCGGTTTTCCGTTTTGGCTGTGGCTGTGAATCGCAACAGAACAGACTAAAATTCTCATAGGAGAATTTGTAAAAAATGGTTGACAAGCCCTGAGTGATGCGTTATAATGCCTTACGTGTCTTACAGGACATTATATATTAGAAAAGCGCCTTTAGCTCAGTTGGTAGAGCAGTAGACTCTTAATCTATTTGTCCAGGGTTCGAGTCCCTGAAGGCGCAGGTAAAGTACTGGTTTTGATGATAACAGCATGCATCGGGGCCGGTGCTTTTTTGTTGCGGGAAACTTGTAATCACTGCCCGGAGATGTTATAATTCAACCAGAAAATACAGCATTTAAAGAAAGGGCGGGTTAAGATGGAAGAAGGACTGCGGGAGAGAAAGTATCTTTGTCTTGACGTGGGAGGAACCAGTATAAAATACGCGGTGTGCCGGGAAGACGGGGATATCCTGTCGTCAGGCACCGCAAAAGTGGGGAAGACTCTGGAGGAATTTCTTCATTACATGGCCATAGGCTGTGTCAATGTCCAGTTTGCCTATGATCCGGAGATCATCGCCATAGGAGGCGGTATCAGTGCGGATCCATGGATCATCGAAGAGATCGGCAGGACTTACAGAGAGTTGGTGAAGGGTCAGCAGATGGAATATCTATTGCCCAGGATCGTGGCCTGCGAGAAGGGCAATGACGCTAATCTGCTGGGAGCATTAAAATATTTTTTTGAATTATATCCTTGACAATTACGATTGTTGGCCTTACAATAATAAAGGTCAAAGCGCCTTTAGCTCAGTTGGTAGAGCAGTAGACTCTTAATCTATTTGTCCAGGGTTCGAGTCCCTGAAGGCGCAGGCGAAGTACTGGTTTTGATGACGGAAAGCATCGGGGCCGGTGCTTTTTTGTTTCATAGGAAATTGCGTCCTATGAAACAAAAACGCTCCGCTTAGGATGCGCACTACGCGCAAGGGAGAATGTTTTTGTGAAGGGGAGATCATGGGACAGGATACAAGGATCGCCGTCATCGGCATCATCATAGAGGACAAGAAGGCAGTGGAGGAAGTGAACCGGCTGCTCCACCAGTACGGTGAGTTTATTATCGGCCGCATGGGACTGCCCTATGAAAAGAAAGGGGTCAGCATCATCAGTATCGTCATCGATGCACCCATGGACAAGATCAGCGCGCTGTCGGGGAAGCTGGGAAGGCTGCCGGGAGTTTCCGCCAAGGCACTGTTTTCAAGATCAGGAACAGGGAAAGAGACATGAGACATGTGTCCTTTCCCTGTTTTATTTTTCACTTTTATTTTCTCACGGCGGCCTTGGCGCGGTCCAGGATGATCTTGGACTCTTCCATGGAGCAGTCCATCAGCTGGAGCAGAAGCTGCTTTTCCATGGTGGGGGCGTAATAGAAGCCCTGCTGATACAGACAGTCGGCCCGGCTCAGCACCTTCAGCTGATGCTGGGTCTCCACGCCTTCGGCGATCATCTTCAGGCCCAGATTTTTTGCCATCTGGATCAGGCTGTCCACCATGATGCGGGCCTTGGGGTTATTCTCCAGCTGCCAGATGAACATGCGCTCAAATTTTACCGTGTTGACGGGAAGGTTCATGAGGCTGGAGATACTGGAGTATCCGGAACCGAAATCATTTAAGATGATCTCTACTCCCATCTCGGCCAGGCTTTCCAGGGCCATGCTCATGTTCAGCTGGGTGGTGAGGAAAGCGTTCTCGGAGAATTCCAGAGCCATCTTGCCGGCAGGGATCTGATAGCGCCGGATCAGGGTCTCGATCTTGGCCAGAAAGTCGTCCTGTATCAGCATCAGAGGAGAGATCCGGGTGCTGACAGATTCAAATTCGATTCCCTGTTCCATCAGTTCTGCGATACAGGCTCCCAGATGTTCCAGGGCAAAATATTCCAGCGTCCGTATCTGGCCCGAGTCCTCGGCCACAGGCGTAAATTCAGGGGTCCCCACAAAGCCCAGGCCTTTTACGAAGATTCTCAGATACAGTTCTGCCCGGACAAATTTTTTCTTCTCTATGCTGTAGGTAGGACGGTATCTGACTTCGATCTCCTGGCGGTCCAGGGCTTCGTTCAGATACATGGCGATAGTGTGGCGCCGAAGGGCCTGCTCCTGCAGAGAGGAATTGTAGACGGCCATCTGATTGGAACCGAACTCGGAGGCCTTGGAAACAGCCATATCCAGGCACTTTAACAGCTGACCGGCAGAGGAGGCGTAGGAGGGGAAGGAACAGATACCGATCTGGATGGAACAGACACAGTCGATCTCCCCCACGGTCCACACATGTTCGAAGCGGTCCAGGATCTCCTGGCATATGGCCTGAGCCTGACTGCTGGTGGTGTGCTCCAGGATAACGATGTATTCCATACCGATGAAATGGTGGAGCCGCTTTCCCGTGGCCCGCCTCAGATAGTCCAGGATCTGCTGCAGCAGCGCCTCGCAGTAGTCGTAGCCGAAGATCTCATTGAGCCGCTTGAAATTCTCGATGTAGATCTTAATGGCGGAACCGCTTGCACGGCGCTCCGTCTCGGATAATATGGAATCCAGATATTCATAACATGGATTTTTTTTCGAAAAATCCATGGGAGCCTCAGGGGACGGCTGGCGTTTCGCAGTCCTGGGTCTGGGCTGGGGAGCCGGTTTTTTTCCAAATAATTTCATATTCAATCTTTGCCTCCATAGTAAGATTTCCGGAACGCTCCTTCCGGACGGATCTAAAAGCTTTCTGGTTTTAAGTATAAGGAAAAATGTCCCGAAAGTCCAGAGTTATCTGTTATTTCTCCGGGGAAGTTTCGGGAAAACGCATTGAAGGGGGAAAACGGATATGGTATACTAAAATCAGAATTCACGTGGACCATGAGATAAAACAGGAGGGAGGGCCATATGCGGGAAGCGACTGTAAAGAGGCTTGAAACCATAGCAAATGAACGGACGGGCTATATCACTACCGAAGAATTGCTGAAAAGCGGTATCACCAACCGCCAGATCGCCGTGTTTGTGGACAAGGGGATGCTGGAAAAGATCTCTCACGGCCATTACTGGCTGGCCTGCGCCGGCTGCGGGAAAGCGGCAGAGTACAAGGCGGTTGAACTGTGTATCACCAATCCGAACCTGATCATCTGTGCAGACAGCGCATGTTTCTATCAGGGACTGATCTCCGTGGAACCGGAGCGGGTGTCTGCAGCCACCAGAAGAAGTGACCGCAGCAGGTTCCGGATGAATTTTCCCGTGTCCAGACATTATTTCGGGGACAGTCTTTTCAGGGAGTATTCCAGAAAGATAGAGACTGCCTTCGGCTCATATACGGTGTATGACCTGGAGAGAAGCGTCTGCGATGTCATCCGGTTTAAGGACAGCATAGATCCGGCAGTCTTTGACCTGATCATTGACAGCTATCGCAGGAGCGAAGCGAAGCAGGTGGACAGACTGCTGGAGTATGCTGCCATGGTGCGTATATTAAACCGGGTGAAGAACTATTTGTGATGCTCCACGGCCTCTGTGCAGAGGATCATCTGCCCCAGAAGCATGTAATCCTTCACGCTGTCGATCTGAACGATCTCGGGGATATATTTGCGGGGAATATACTTTTCCAGTTCCTTCACCAGATCTTCGATTCTGACGATCAGGCGGCAGGACAGCAGGATGATCTCCGGCCCCAGGATGCTGATGATGGAGGTGATGCACTGTGCCGCCCAGGCCAGAGTTCCCTCCGGAGTCAGGAATGCGGGGGACAGAAACAGGCCGTCTTCATTGGCCTGAGACAGAAACTGGACTTCCCCGGCTACATGACGGTAGCCTTCGATCAGCTGGCCGTTGTGGATACTGCCCACTCCTCCGGTGGATCCGATATTGGGCTGGAAGAAGAAGGACAGAGAATGATACTTATCCTGGGAAGAGTAGTATCCCACGGCGATACAGTTGGCATCGTTGCTGATAATAAACTTCCGGGAGTACCTCTGGGACAGGGATTCCAGGACGTCGCTTTCGTCAAAGCCCTGTTTGAGAAGGGTGATGCGTCCCTGATCGATGATCCCCGGCATGGCCAGGCCTGCCACTTTGATCTCAGGATAGATGGCGAAAGCCGTGTCACAGATATCGCACACGTCGTCCATGCTGATCCGCGGTTTGATGCTGACCTCGTCGAAGATCACGCTGTGGTCTTCTCCGTAGATTCTGGAGGACAGGAGATAGTGGTCATCTTCCCGGATCAGGGCGATGGTCAGGATCTTTACGTGCGCCTTTACCTGCTGCTTTAAGGGCAGCTGCCTGATCGGGGCTCTCCCGGACTGCCTGGAGGAAGAGATCAGGGAATCCAGGTCCGAGAACACGGATTTCACATCATAAGTAGCGAAGATTTTGGGAGGGATCAGATACACTTTTTTATTGTGAAGAACCTTTTTCACGGTCTCATATACATAGGAGATCTGAGGCGCCAGAAGGATGATGTCATACTGGCTGGCCACATGATACAGATTTCCGTAAGAGACGGCTGCAAACTCGTAATTGAGGGCCAGAAGCTGGGCCGACTCATTGAGCTTCTGGGCAAAGAATCCCGTAGTCAGGCCGCTGGTACAGGACAGAAGGACCCGGACGGGAGGTTTCACCGCCAGCTCCTTTACGCTCTCCACCATCTCTCCGAACAACTTCATGGCGTGATCCAGGGTGTGCATCTGAAAATGAAGATAAAACTCATGCCGGTTGCTCATGAGATTCAGCACGTTCAGCTGGATGATCTCCATGGGGAAGAAAGTGACCTCCCCGCGGCAGTAGCTGGTCTCCAGCACGATCACATTGTCATCTTTTTCATTGACAAAGAGTTTATAATCCGGACTGGTCTGAGTGAGGACCCACTGTCTGAACTGCCGGATCAAGGTGTTGTCTGACGATTCTGTCATATGTACGATCCCCCTACATTCCCAGATAATATTTCTGATAGTACTGGATCCGGAGCAGGTCAAAGATCTGCATCAGCTGGTAATTAAAGTCCAGCCCGTCATACCGCCCGGGAAGTCTCAGGACATAATTGCTGATCTTGTGCTCCTGCCGGGTGTACACCGGATTCTGAGTGATGAGAAGGCTGGTGGCCGCCTCCGGGTTCAGGCTGCCTTTGGCCTGGAGGAATCCGTTCATGGCCCTGCCTGTGGCAGAGATGAACACCAGCATATCATCTCCCGTAAAGGTAATTGTCGGATCATAATTGTGGTACTGAACCACGTTCTTGCCGAATGTGATCAGGTCGGTCTGAAATTCCACGGCAATGGACATGGGGTAGAGGGCTCCGATGATGAAGATCCTCTTGTGGCTGTCGATCTGTTCACAGATCACGGACACATAGTCCAGCATCTCCTGGTCGGACATGTCTTTCTTCATGTTCTTTACCAGATCGGCAGCTCTCAGGCCCACCATCCGTCCCCGGATCTGATCCAGACGGGTCAGATGGTGCTGGACAAAGATCCGGTGAAAGGTCTGCCAGTCAAAATCGCAGCCCAGGCGGCCGATAAAATTGTCCATATTGTTCTCGTCGATGCCGGTCTCTGCCAGGATCCGTTCCTTTGTCATGGATTCCATCTCAAGATAATGATCCACGATGTAAGTGCAGAACTTATAGGCATCGTCATAAACAAGCGCTCCGTTTAAATATTTGAGAATTCTTGCCAGCAGCACATCCATATCACACAGCCTCCCTTTCCCCTCCCAGGTCTTTTTTCTTGATTACGGTCACCGACATATCGTTCAGGCAGATGCAGTTCAGCTGCCCGTTGTCAAAGGGCCCCAGACCGCCGTCGATGCCGATTTTGTCATGATAATAAGGATCGAACCAGACATCAAAATTATTGCCGCCGTTGAGATGACACAGAGGCGTGTGACCGAATATGATGGTCTTGCCTTTCAGGGCCGGCGACATGTAGAACCACTCCCGGATCCAGGCGCAGATCTCTTCGTCCTGCTCGTGGAGAGGCTTTTCCGGGTCGATCCCCGCGTGGATCAGCACCAGGGCCTGGCCTCCTACATTCAGCTCAATATAGCTGGGCAGCGAGTCCACATACTCGATAAGCCAGTGCCGGAATTCCTTTCGTTTACATTCAAAGTCCTTGTGGGTGCAGCAGTCCTTCTGCAGAAACTTATCCATCTGTTCCATGGTCTTGTCTCCGCCGTTGCACTGCCAGATCCTACCCTGGGGACAGGTCCAGTCGTCTTTTAAGAGGAAATCCCTCATCATCAGCTCATGGTTTCCTTTTAACAGAAACACATTATCCTGGTGCTGCTGGATAAAATGATAGATCTCCATGGCCTTCTCCCCCCGGTCATTGCAGTCACCTAAAATATACAGCCTGTCATCGTCACAGAAACGGATTTTCTTAAGCATGGCGCAAAGAGCGTCATAATGTCCGTGAAGATCTGACAGAGCATACACTTTTCCACTCATAGATCCTTCTCCTTTCCCTAGTAATTATAATATGCTTCCCCCGGCTTCGCAACAGCCTTTTGTGCATATAGCATGGAAATATAAGAGAAAATATGATATGGTTATGAAAACTGAAGGGAGGCTGAAAGACTTGCTAACGGAGGAGAAAAGACTGCTGAGGATGTTTTATCTGCTGTCGGACACAATGGATTACAAGAAAGCCAGTGAACTGGCAGCCAGACTTCAGGTCAGCGAGCGCACGGTGAAGAAGGACGCGGAGCGGTTAAAAGACCTTGCCAGGAAAAAAGGCTGCCGTCTGGAGGCGGTCAGGGGAAAAGGATACGTGCTGAAGGTGGAAGATCCTCAGTGCTTTGAGCAGGCCAAAGAGGCTCTGGATATCCTGTTCTGCAACACGGAGAAGGGATATAAAGAAAATCCGGTCTACCGCATCGCCAGGGCGGTAATCAGCCGGGAAAAGGCGGATGAGGACGGATATTTCCGCCTGGAGAACCTGGCCGAAGCCCTCTACATCTCGGAGAGCGACATGAAAAAGAAGATGGCCGGGGTACGGGAATTTCTGGGTTCTTTCGGTCTCACGCTCCGGGCCAGACCGGGAAAAGGACTTAAGCTGGAAGGCGACGAGCTGAGCCGGAGGCTTTGCTTTCTGGAGCTGTACGAGAATCATTTTCGAAAACGGGTGGTGGCCTTTCGCGACGATAAATTTGAGGAGGCCTTTGAGGACAGAGGGGACCGGGAGGAGATACGGAACGCGGTGCTGTGGATCATCCGGGGTTCCAGCCTGGAGATGTTTGACAGCTTTTTAAACAGGATGATCAACTATACTCTGCTCATGAGGAACCGGATGAAGGCAGGACGAAGGGTGAACCGGGAGGACTGCCTGTGGGGGCAGTACAGGGAAGAACTGCAAAGAAGCCCGGAGTATGAGATCGGGGGCCGGATCATGAAAGCATTAAAGAAATTTCCTGAATTTCAGGAAGACGATGAGGAGACGGAAGCCCTCTGCGTGCTGCTTCAGATGTGGGCGGACCTGGAGGAGGAGGACGGCCTGAAGGAACGGTTTCCCGAGTGTTACGAGAAAGCGCAGAAGGCTTCGGGGGAGGTGGTGGAGATTCTGACCCGCCGGTGGAACCTGCCTTTTCCCGACATCGATCCCGGCTTTGCCCGGAAGCTGGAGCCCTGGTTTGTCCGGATTTTTCTGCAGGCCAGGTACGGCTTCTGTCAGTCCCGGACAGTGGGAAACATCGTATCGGACAACGACATCAAGGATTCGGTGCTGTCCATGCAGCTGGCGGACGAGACGGCACAGATCCTACGATCTCGTTGGGAAATCGAGATCAATGAATACAGCATCCAGCTCCTGGCAGTGAGATTTTTCAGGATGATCAGCCGGATCTCCTATTCCTACATTCCCCGCAGGATCCTGATCTGCGCCAGAAACGGCAAGGAGAGCGCCTGGGTGATTGCGGACAGCCTGAAACGGCAGCTGGGCACGGAGTGGATCGGCAGGCTGACCGTCAGCGGCCTGTATGAGGGCAGAAAATATCCGCCGGAGGATTATGACTGTCTCATCGGCAGTTTTTCGCCCTACGCCTACCGGTATACCTGGCCCTATATCCAGGTGAGCCAGATCCCTCAGCCGGAGGACTGTGAGCGGATCCGGAGGGAAGTGGTGAGGAAGGGGTATGACCTGGGATCGGTGGCTGCCAGGTGCGGATGGGACACGGTGTGGGTCCACAGAGATTTTGCCGCGGGACAGACCGAGGGCATCTTCCAGCTGATCGCCTATCAGTGGGGGAAGAATCCGGAAGAGAAGGAACGGCTGGCCAGGTATTTTTCGGAAAGACGCATCGCCCGGATCCACAGCCAGATCCTGACTCTGATGATCCCGGCGGAGGATACGGGCCGGCGGATCTTTGAACTGTTTCTCCTGAAAAAGCCGGTGACCTATATGGAGAAAACGGTCAGGGCGGTGGTGTTTGCGGCAGTGGATTTCGGCGGGGATCCAAAGATCCTTAAGATGACGGAACAGATCCTGAGAAAACTGTCCACGGGCATGGAGAAACTGGCCGGGGAGGTGGATTCGGACAATCTGATGGATATTTTGACGGAGAGGATCCGGGAAGAATTGTGAGGGACAGAAAAATGCACTATGGCAAGGGCAAAAACGGATACGAACCTACACATCATGCACATAAATAGATGGAACCATTTTCCGATTCCGCTATAATGGAACTATCAAAACGTTTTCTGGTTTACAGAAAGAAGAAAGGGGAATTGATTTATGGTACAAAGTGGATTGATCTGTGCGTTTGTGTGGCTGCTGGTTCAGGGCATCGACCGGCTTCTCAGCTGGCAGACCCTTCAGAGGCCTATCGTGACGGCTACACTGACCGGACTGCTTCTGGGGGATCTGAGGACGGGAATCGTCATGGCTGCATCTCTGGAAGCCATCTTTATGGGAATCTCCGCTATCGGAGGCTCCGTACCGGCGGACGCCTGCGCCAGCAGCATCGTGGCCGTGGCCTACACTATTCTGACAGGTGCGGATGTGGAGACGGGACTGGCCCTGGCCATGCCCATAGGAACCCTCATGGGGTCTGCCAATGAGATGTGGAAGCCGGTTCAGGCGGCTCTGGCTCCCTACTGGGAGAGGATGGCAGGAAGCGGAAAGGTAAACTCCTACCGGATGCAGGTCATCGGCTGCGGCCTGTTTTTCGACCGTCTGCCCCAGGCCATTATCCTGTTTGCGGCTATTTCTTTCGGTGTTCAGGGCTTAGAGAGCGTCATGAACGGCCTTCCACCCTTTATCATGTCCGGTTTAAGCGCGGCCAGCGGTATGATGACCGGTATCGGATTTGCTATCCTGATCTCCATGATCTGGAACAAAGAGATCGGCTGGTTCTTCTTCATCGGCTATGTGCTCCAGAAGTATATGCAGCTGCCTACCGTGGCCATCGCCATCATTGCGGCAGTCATGGCCTTTGTCTACTTCAATACGGAGAAGAAGATCAATGATGTGAAGAGAAGCAGGGCAGCGGACACGGCAGAATCTGCAGAAGAGGAGGATTTATTCTGATGGCAAAGACGACTTACAGCGAGCAGGAGAAAAAGACCCTGCGGAAGATGTTCTGGAATTCGGGACTGGTATTTTCCGGCTTTAATATGGTGAAGATGGAAGGCAATGCATTTGCCCTGACCATGGCTCCGGCCCTGGAGGAGCTTTATGAGGACCAGGAAGAGCGCAACGAGGCCATGAGACGGCACAACGGATTCTTCAATACCCACGCGGTGCTGTTTTCCCTGATCGCAGGCATCACATACGCTCTGGAGAGGCAGAAAAAGACCACGGGCAGCGTGGACGACGGGGTCATCGAAAATATTAAGGTGGCTCTCATGGGCCCCACGGCAGGAATCGGAGATGCCTTCTTCTTCAACTGCCTGAGAGTCATCGCGGCAGGTATCGCCATCGGCCTGTGCAGCCAGGGAAATCTCCTGGGAGTCCTTCTGTTCGTGCTGATCTACGGCGGTTCCCAGATGGCGGCCAGATGGTATCTTCTCCGGACCGGTTACAAGTACGGAACCTCCTTTATCGACTCGGTGTTTGAATCGGGCCTTATGGAATCCCTGACCAAGGCGGCAGGCGTCATGGGTATCACCATGGTAGGTGCTATGGTGGCCTCCTCCGTCAACGTGAAACTGGCCTGGACCATCACCGTGGGACAGACTTCCGTGGTGGTTCTGGATATCATCAATTCCATCATGCCCGGCCTTCTGTCCATCCTCCTGGTGTTCGGACTGGTGCGGCTGATCAAGAAGGGCCATAAGCCCATTACCCTGGTCTTCGGTATCCTTCTGATCTCCATCGTGCTGGCGTTCTTCGGGATCTTTTAAGGAGGGGCGGACTTATGGGGAAAATGACCTGGAAATCGAGACGTATTTACACGGAAGACGGGGTCGTGGACGGCTACCTTACCATAGAGGACGACAAAATAGCCTGCGTCAGCGGCAGGTGGGATGGGCCTTATGAGGATCTGGGAGATCTGTGGGTCTGCCCGGGCATCATCGACGTTCACAACCACGGCTTCGGCGGCTGGTCCATGACGGACCCCTGTGAGGACAAAGATATCAGAGGGTATGTGAAGGCCCTGGCCTCCGTGGGAGTCACCGGGATCCTGCCTACGGCCAAAGAGGAGGCCTTCGAGGCCATAGTCAGAGTCATGGACCGGGAGTATGAAGGCGCCAGGATCCACGGTATCCACAGCGAAGGTCCCTTCTGGGCCAGAGGCGGAGAGAACACCGTGGGAGAGAAATGGCCTCTGCCCAGCGTGGAGGAGACCAGACGGCTGGTGGAAAAGGCCGGGGGGCACATGGCGGTCATGGCCATCGCTCCGGAACTGCCGGGAGCCTATGACGTCATACGGTATCTCCATTCCCAAAACATCAGGGTGGCCTGCTGCCATACGGCGGCCCATTCGGAAGAGATCTTCGCGGCGGCAGCGGAGGTCGGGTTTGACATTGCCACCCACCTGGGCAACGGCATGAGAGGGATCCATCACCGCAACGTAGGCGCCCTGGGAGCGCTGCTGCTTCTGGATGATATGTGGTATGAGGTGATTACCGACTTAAACCACATCTGCGCCGATATGCTGAAGCTGATGTTCCGGTTAAGGTCATATGACAGATTCTGCCTGATCTCGGACTCCAACTTCATAGCCGGACTTCCGGCAGGAACCTATATGCGCTACGGCCGGGAGATGCGGGCCGACGAGAAAGGGCTGATCCTCAACTCCGACGGGCGGATCTGCGGAAGCGGCAAATGGGTGTTAAGCAATATGGGTCAGCTGGTGAATCATGTAGGAGTCTCCATGGAGGAGGCGGTGAAGATGGCTTCTCTGAACCCGGCCAGGTATCTGGGCATAGACGGGGAGACCGGTTCTGTCCGGCCGGGGAAACGGGCTGATCTGACGGTGATCGACAGGAATTTTGTCTGCCACAGAACCTATGTGGGCGGAAGACAGGTATATGACAGAGAGACGGACACTCCAGAGCGGATCTTTAATCCGGAGGCCATGGCAAGAAGAGTGGAGGAAAAATCATGATCAAATTATTCAGAATCGACGAACGGCTGATCCACGGGCAGATCGCCATCAAGTGGTCCCGCCATACAGGTGTGGACAGCATCGTGGTAGCCAACGACAACGCGGCTGCAAGCCCTATGATCCAGAAATCCTTAAAGATGGCGGCGCCTCCGGGGATCAAGACCGTGATCAAGACCCTGGATTCGGCCATAAGTACCTTAAACGACCCCAGATGCGAACCTTTAAAGGTTCTGGTCCTGGTCAACAGCCCTGCGGACGCCCTGAAGATGGTTCAGAACGTAAAGGGCATCCCCTTTGTCAACGTGGGCAACTACGGCCGCGTGGCGCCGAAAAAACCGGGAAAAGAGAGAGCCAGATTTGACAACAACCTGTACTGCGACGACGAGGAGACAAAGGAGTTTCAGGAGCTTATGGGCCTGGGCCTGGAGTGTATCTACCAGACCACGCCGGAAGAGCCTGCCGTTCCCTTAAAGAAACTGATTCCGGAAAAATAGAAAAAACGGTGGAGACGCTATGAAAATAATTGTACAGTCCGACGATTTGGGTATCACGGAGGCCGTCAGCTGTGGTATCGAAAAGGGGATCCGGGACGGCGTGGTGACCTGCACAGGCCTTTTCAGCAACATGCCGGCGGCAGAATTTGCCCTGCGGTTGGTGAAGCCTTACTCCCATGTGTGTCTGGGCCAGGACATCAACCTGGTGGCAGGGCGGCCCTGCGCAGACCCGGGACGAATCCCATCTCTGGTGCAGGAGGACGGAAGCTTTAAGACCTCCGGCATGCATCGGGCCATAGACGCAGAAGACGGCAGTCAGGATCATGTGGTCTATGAGGAGTGTGTGACAGAGACGGAAGCACAGATCCGGCGGTTTATGGAACTGGCGGGAAAGAAGCCGGAGTATCTTCACGGCCACTCCTACAGCACCCCGGCTACCTGGAGGGCCATGGCAGCCATGGGGGAGAAGTACGGGATCCCCCTGGTGAGAGACATGATAGAGCGGTACGGCATCGTCAGACAGACAGGCTGGAACAAGAAGCCCTTCCCTCTGGAGGAACAGATGAACACGGATCCCATGGAGTGTATTCTGAGAGACAGGGAATTTCTGACCCATCCCATCGGGTTCATCGGGACCCACTGCGGATATGTGGACCAGGAACTGTTTCAGGTGTCTACCTACACCCTGATCCGCAACAGGGACTTATCCATGGTCACCGGCGCCAGAATGAGGCAGTGGATCCGGGAAAATGACATACAGCTGATCAGCTACCGGGATCTGATTGCAGCAGGATCTTAATACGAGGAGGAAATCATGGTAAAATTCTTTTTGTCAACCCACGGCCACATGGCCAGCGGACTGAAAAGCTCCATAGACATTCTTCTGGGGGACAGCAGCTGCATGACCGTGTTTGACGCCTATGTGGATGAGAAATCCCTGGAGGATGAGCTGAACGCTTTCTACGGGACCGTGGAGCCGGAAGATCAGGTGATCCTGCTGTCCGACATGTTCGGCGGAAGCGTCAACAGCATGATGTATCTGTTCTTAAACCGGCCCAATACCATGCTGGTTACGGGAGTGAACCTGGCTCTGGTCATCGGACTGATCGTGGGAAAGGATTCCCTGACCAGAGAGTCCGTGGAGGAGCTGATCGGCCAGAGCCGGGAGGCCATCCGCATCGTGGAACTGGAGGAGGACGGCGGGATAGCTGAAGGGGACGATCTGTTTTAAAAATATTTTTCAGACTGATGTGTAAAAGGGCCGCCGGGGATCCGGCGGCCCTCCGATTATTTAAAAATAAAAATTAATACTTGGCTCACAGGGAGTATTTTGTTATAATGGTACTAATTATATGCAATGGAAGCATAATTAACGCATGATAGCACAGCTATTGACGGTAAGAATGGAGATTGCACATGGTTAGCAGGCAAATGAGTGATATTTATCGAAGGCTGTCAAAAGATGAATATCAGACAGCAGAGGGATTGGCAGAAAGCCTTGGCGTCAGCAGTAAGACGGTGCGTAATCAGCTTAAGAACCTGAATGAGTTGCTGAAGGATTACGGCGTCTGTGTGGAGTCGAAGCATGGTTCGGGCTACCGTCTGGCAGTTAAGGACATAAAGAGACAGAAAGAACTGGAAGAGTTGATGCAGAAGAAGGAGCTTCAGGAATCAGGAATTCCCAACTCTTCGGAAGAACGGGTGGAGTATCTGCTGGAATATCTGCTGAACACGGACGGATATGTGAAGCTGGACGAGCTCAGCGAGATGCTCTACATCTCCAAGAAGACTCTGACCAGCAATCTGAAGGAAGTGGAGCACCTTCTGGAGGAGCATCACCTGCATCTGCAGAGAAAGCCCAATTACGGCATCAGAGTAGAGGGAAGAGAGTTTGACAGAAGGCTGTGTATCGCCGGATATGTGGCCAAGAAGATCCAGCAGACGGAGAAGCTGGACGGAGACCAGGACGTGACGGAGGAGATCCAGTGGATCCATCAGTGCGTTCAGGAGTGTCTGTCCAGATATCATTTTGACATTTCCAACATTGCTTTTCAGAACCTGGTGCTCCATATCCAGATCGCGATCCTTCGCATGAGAGGCGGACATTACGTCCCCATGATGGAGAATGAGGCGGACAAGGTCCGGGACAAGAAGACATACCGCATCGCGGAGGAGATCCTGGGCAGGATCAAGGAGAGATTCCAGGTAGAGTTTCCGGACAGCGAGATCGGCTACATCGCCATCCATCTGGAGGGCAAGAAGATGCTGATCAACACCACCATAGCGGAGGAGACCGAGGGGAACCTGATCATCAGCCCGGAGATCAGTGATCTGGTAGGTTTTATGCTCTCGGCAGTCTATGACGCGTTCAAATTTGATTTTCGGGATGATCTGGAATTGAGGATGTCCTTAAGCCAGCATCTGGTACCTCTGGTCGTGCGCATCCAGCACGATATGAAACTGACCAACCCTCTTCTGAAGGACATCAGAGGGAGGTATTCTCTGGCCTACAGTATGGCCACTACATCCTGTGTGATTCTGAATCATAAGTATCACAAGATCGTGAAGGAGGACGAGATCGGCTATATCGCCCTTTTATTTGCGCTGGCTCTGGAACGGAAGAAAACAGAGATCGCCAAAAAGAACATCCTTCTCGTATGCGCATCCGGAAAAGGCAGCGCCCAGCTGCTCCTGTACCGGTACAAGACGGAATTCGGCCCCTATATCAACAAGATCAGTGTCTGTGATGTGGGAAGGATCCAGGAACAGGATTTTGCGGACATTGACTACATATTTACCACGGTTCCCATCCCTGTGAAGGTTCCGGTTCCCATCCAGGAAGTGGAATATTTTCTGAAAAATTCCGATATTCAGGCAGTGAAAAGGACTCTGATGGGCAAAACGGACAGCCCGGTCCTGGATATCTATCCCAGGGAGCTGTTTCTGCCTCATATGAAATTTGCCGACAAAGAAGAAGCTCTTCAGACCCTCTGCGGTTTCGTGTATGAACGGGGCCTGGTGCCCAAAGAATTTCTGGCTTCCGTCCGCGCCCGGGAAGTCCTGGCCAAGACCGCCTTCGGCAACATGGTGGCCATGCCTCATCCCATTGAGGTTATGGGAAAGACGCCTTTTGTGTGCGTATGCGTGCTGGACGAGCCTATCCTGTGGACCCCGGGGGTTCCGGACAGCCTGATCCAGGTGATCTTCCTGGTATCCGTGGCCAATTATGAGCACTTTGACGTTCAGAAGTTTTATCAGGTGACCGCCAAGCTTCTTCTGGACGGTTCCAGCATGAAAGAACTGATCCGTACTCCCACTTATGAGACGCTGAAGACCCTCCTTCTTAAGATGGAACAGCTTGTTGACGATGAGGGATGATGCCGTTTCACAAAAATACAGTAAAAATACATAAATCCGCTCCGAATTGAAGAATAAAATGTGGATTTTTTAGTATTAATATGCTATAATCTAGTTTAAGTCAGTCAATGTGACTAACTTAATCGCGCGCGTATTAAGAAATGAAAACTTAGGAGGGGATTGTAATGAAAGATAAACTGATGAATGGATTTCTTATGTTTGCCACTAAGATCCAGGGTCAGAGACACATCAACGCGATCAAGAACGGATTCACCAACCTGATGCCTATTATCATCGTTGGCTCTGTCTGTACCCTGATCTCCAACGTTGTATGTAATACTACAGAAGGATATGTCAGCCTTGCCAATATTCCGGGGATGTCCTGGCTGGGCTCTTTAAAGCCCATTTTTGACGCCGCAAACTATGGTACCATGAACATGATAGCGATCTGTATCTGTGTTCTGGTCGCCATGGAACTGGGCGTGACCCTGGGACAGAACGACTGGGCGATCCCGGTCACGGCTCTGGCCTGCTACATATCCGTAGTTGACACCAGCAATGGTCTGGGCACCGATATCACTGCTGCAGCAGGTCTGTTCGTAGCGCTGATGGTTTCTCTGGTTGCCACGGAGATTTACTGCAAGCTTGTTACCAGCGGTAAGCTGTCCATCCGCATGCCGGACAGTGTTCCGTCCAATGTGGCCAAGTCCTTCAGTATTCTGCTTCCCGCTGCCATCACGATCTTTATTATCTCTACGTTTGGTTTTGCGTTTAAGGCCATTACAGGCATGTCGGTTCCGCAGGCGATCATTATCTTTATTCAGACTCCTTTAAGCGGTATTATGACTCATCCTCTGGGCATTCTTGTAATAGCATTTATGTGTTCCCTGCTGTGGGTATTCGGTATTCACGGCCCCAACACGTTAAACGGTATCTATGAGCCTATTTTCCTGGCAGCATATGCTCAGAACGAAGCTGCCTATGCGGCAGGTACGGCTGCTCCCAATATTGTATGTTCCCCGTTCTGGAGCACTTTCTTTTCACTTACCGGAAGCGGTATCACAGGAGGACTGCTGATTGCCATCTTCCTGTTCTCCAAGAGGGATGACTTTAAGGCCATTGCCAAGCTGGCTCTTCCCTGCGGAATTTTCAATATTAACGAGCCGTTGATCTTCGGTCTTCCTATCGTTATGAACCCGATGCTGATGATCCCGTTCATGCTTGCGCCTCTGGCATCCGTAGGCATCGGCTATGTGCTGACGGTTATCGGTTTCTGTCCCAGACTGGTTGTGAACGCGCCCTGGACCACACCTCCGTTCCTGTGCGGTTTCCTGGCAGGCGGCGGAAGCATCACTGCAGGACTGTCACAGATCATCGTTATCCTTGTTGCCGCTGTCATCTATACTCCATTCGTCATCATGCTGAACAGCCAGGAAGCACCGGCAGAAGAGTAGGAGAGACGGAATGAGTTCCAGAATCAGCAAAAAGAAAAAGTCTTCGACAACAGAAGAGACCAGGAAAGCAGAACCTCATGGGCGTAACCGGCAGACGTCGGCAGTGCCGGCAGTACAGGGAGGGATGCTGGAGCGGTTTACCAGATGGCGCGTAATTTCCTATGTGAGCGTCATATGCCTTCCGCCTTATGGACTGTATCGGATCTGGTCAAAAGAATCCACATTCGAGCTTCCGGAAAAAGTGGTGTGGACGTTTATCACCTTTGTCTATGTGATGCAGCTTTCAAAGTTTATTCTGTTTTCATGATGAAATAAAAGGCCGGGACAGATATCTCTTATCTGTCCCGGCCTTTGTCTGTCTTATTCCTCAAACAGGCATTCGCCGTTGGTCTCAATAACTTTCTTATACCAGTGGAAGGATTTCTTCGGAATCCTCTTGTAGGTTCCCTTGCCGTAATCATCGCAGTCCACATAGATGAAGCCGTATCTCTTGGACATCTGCTTGGTGGACTCGGATACGATGTCGATACAACCCCAGGAAGTATATCCAAGGCACTCTACGCCGTCATACTCGATGGCATCCAGCATGGCTCTGAAATGAACGTCGAAGTAATCGATACGGTACTGATCGTCGACGGTGCCGTCCTCGTTTACCACGTCCTTGGCGCCCAGGCCGTTCTCCACGATGAACAGAGGCTTGCGGTAGCGGTCATACAGGTCTACCATGGAGATCCGCAGTCCGGTCGGGTCGATCTGCCAGCCCCAGTCGGAGGACTTCAAGTAGGGATTCTTCACGGCTGTGATGGTGTTGCCGGCAGTGGTATCCAGCCCCTCGGTGCTGTGAGCGGAACAGGAGGACATATAGTAGGAGAAGGATACGAAGTCAACGGGATAAGCCTTCATGATCTCGTCGTCGCCGGTCTCCTTTACAATGTGGATGCCTTTGTTCTTAAAGCGGGACAGCAGGTATGCAGGATACTCGCCGAACACCTGGGTATCGCTGTAGCAGTAGGTGCTTCTCATCATCTGCTGGGCTTCCAGAACATCTTCCGGCTTGCAGGTGTAGGGATAGTAGGTGAGCTTGGTCAGCATGCAGCCTACCATGGAGCCGGGGATGATCTCGTGGCAGATCTTGGTGGCCAGGGCAGAAGCCACAAACTGATGGTGCATGGCCTGGAAGATCACCTCCTCGAAGTTCTTGCCGGGGAAACGGTCCTCGATGAGGCCGCCGGTGGTGTAGGGATGGCGGATCATGGAGTCAACTTCATTGAAAGTGAGCCAGTATTTTACCTTGTCCTTATACCGGGTGCAGATGGTCTCCACGAATCTGGTGAACATGCCGATGACTTCTCTGGAGTACCAGCCGTTGTACTTGAGAACCAGATTTAAGGGGGGCTCATAGTGAGACATGGTCACCAGAGGTTCGATGCCGTATTTCCTGCACTCGTCAAATACTGCGTCGTAGAAAGCAAGTCCTTCCTCGTTGGGAGTCTCGTCGTCGCCGTTGGGGAAAATACGGGACCAGGCGATGGACATACGATATACCTTAAAGCCCATCTCGCCGAAGAGTTTGATATCTTCCTTATAATGATGATAGAAATCGCTGGCATGACGTTTGGGATAGTTGATCTCATCCTCCGGATGAGCCATGGCCTCCTCGATATCAGCGGTAGTGATGGTATTGTGAGCCTTGTAGTTGGTCACATCCGTGTCAAAATGAGCCCGCGCACAGTCGGATACGGACCAGCCTTTGCCGCCTTCGTTCCAGCCGCCCTCTACCTGATTGGCAGCAGTGGCGCCTCCCCACAGAAAACCTTCGGGAAATCTTCTCTTTGCCATTAGTTTACCTCCTGGTATGTGTTCTCTATAATTATGATATTTCTATTATAATAGAAGAGAAAGACGAAACTCCATTACCAGTTTTTCCAGTATGGAAGTGGACATAAGTTCCAAGACAGGGAAGAAAGACAGTTTGACCGGATATGTGTTTTACACAAATCCGGACAGCCCGTCTCCTGCAAAAACCGACACATTCACAACAGATCCAAAACGCGAAGGGAAAAAGGTTCCACTTTCAAAATGGAAAAAGTTGATATGGAGTTCCGTTTTTTGATGTGATATGATGAATACCAGTCAAATTGACACTCCTGATAAGCGCGCACATCGGGGAATGAAATTTTAGGAGGGTTCAACATGAAAGAGGAAATAATGAATGGCTTTCTTATTTTCGCCACAAAGCTTCAGTCGCAGAGGCATGTCAGCGCGATTAAAAACGGCTTTACCACATTAATGCCTATCATTATCGTAGGTTCTTTCTGTACATTGTTTTCTAACATCGTATGTAACACGACACCGGGCTATGTCAGTGTTGCCAATATTCCTGGTATGTCCTGGCTGGGCAGCTTGAAGCCCATGTTTGACGCTGCCAACTGGGGTACTATGAACATGCTGGCCATCGGAGCCTGTATCCTGATCTCCATAGAGCTGGGCGAGGCTATGGGACAGCATGACTGGTCTCTGCCGATCACTTCTCTGGCCTGCTACATCGCTCTGGTAAAGACAACTACCACAGCTACAGCTCAGTCCGGAGAAATCCTGACCATCAACAACGTTCTTACCAACGAAGTTACCAGTGCCAGAGGTCTGTTCGTAGCCATGATCGCTGCTTTGGTCTCCGCTGAAGTTTACTGCCGTTTGGTTGCCAGCGGCAAGCTGGATATCCACATGCCGGAGAGCGTTCCGTCCAACGTGGCAAAGTCCTTCAGCGTTCTGTTCCCCAGCTGTGTGACTGTATTCGTAGTAGCCGGCTTCGGTCTTCTGTTTACAGCCGTTACCAAGATGACGGTTCCGGAAGCCATCATCAAGTTCATCCAGACGCCTCTTACAGGTATCATGACAAGCTGGCTCGGATATGTAGTTCTGGTATTTATGACTGATGTACTGTGGATCTTCGGTATCCATGGAACACAGACCTTAAAGGCTATCTACGACCCCATTCTTCTGGCCGCATTTGCCGAGAACGAGGCTGCATATGCCGCAGGCGCGCCGATTCCCAACATCGTCAACACACCGTTTATGAGCTGCTTCGGTACTATCACAGGCGCAGGTATCACAGGCGGACTGCTGATCGCCATTTTCCTGTTCTCCAAGAGAGAGGACTACAGAGCCATCGCCAAGCTGGCTGTTCCCTGCGGAATTTTCAACATTAACGAGCCTCTGACCTTTGGTCTTCCCATCGTTATGAACCCGCTGCTTGCGATTCCCTTCATGATCGCTCCGGCAGTATCCAACATCTTCGGATATTTCATGACAAGTATCGGATTCTGCGGCAAGATGGTTGTAAACGCACCGTGGACCACGCCTCCGGGATTAATGGCCTTCCTGGCTTCCGGCGGAAATATCGGCGCAGCCATTACACAGCTTCTGGTTATCCTTCTGGCAGCGGTTGTCTATGCTCCGTTTGTCATCATGACCAACCATCAGGCTATGCCGGAAGAGGAATAAGATACATAGAGTCAGCATAGAACCGCAACACTAGTTATCGGAGGACATGGAATGAGCGCGAAGACCAAAAAGAAGAAAAAGTCCAAGTGGTATGACTGGCAGCCCAAGCGTCAGTTCAGTGAGAGAAATCAGAAGCTCATTGATGATCTGAACGCCATGCCGAGAGATTACAGCATCATGGAAGTTCTTTCCAAGTGGAGGCTCATAACCTACCTGTGGGTGGTGTTTTTCCCGCCCTATGGGCTGTATCGGATATGGAGCAGTGAATCCACTTTCCGCAAGTCGGAGAGGTACGTGTGGACTTTTATGATTATCTGCTATGTGGTGTATTTCTTCAAGCTCATTCTGTTTTCATAAATTATAAAAAAGGAGGAGTTACCAATGGACGAGATGGCAATTATGAATCTGGTTGTCAACAGTGGGAACGCGAGAAGTCTTGCGCTGGAGGCCTTCCGTGATGCCAGAGTCGGCAAGTTTGAGGATGCTGAGGCAAAGCTTAAAGAAGCTGATGAGGTTCTGCTGGGCGCTCATGAAGTTCAGACTGAGTTGATTCAGAACGAGCTCAATGGTAAGGGAATTGATATCAGCCTTCTGGTTGTACATTCTCAGGACCACCTGATGTGCGCTATGGTTGTGATCGACCTGGTTAAAGAGATGGTCGAGATGCTGAAGAATAAATAAGATAATTTCAAATTGAAAGGAGAACTTATATCATGAGAAAAATCGTATTATTATGTGCAGCAGGAATGTCCACCAGCCTTCTGGTAAACAAGATGAAGGCAGCCGCAGCTGACGAGGGTTATGAGTGCGATATCGCTGCATTCCCGGTTGCAACCGCAAAGGATCACGCAGATGCCGACATCATTCTGTTAGGGCCCCAGGTTCGTTTCGCAAAGGGCAAAGTTCAGGGCGAAGTTCCCGGCAAGATCGTTCAGGATATTGACATGCAGGCTTACGGCACCATGAATGGCAAGAAGGTAATCGCTCAGGTTAAGAAAGCTTTGGGCGACGCGTAAGTTTGTCAAAGAGACATCATTTTTTTGGGGAGAGAGTATGGTGTTTATTTCTTAAAGGGGACCAGTTTACCAGTTTTGACATGAAGGAGTAGAGGGATGGAAAAGACATTATACCTGATGCGCCACGGACAGACTCTGTTTAATGTGAGACGTAAGATACAGGGGGTATGTGATGCGCCTCTGACAGAACTTGGCATCGAGCAGGCGAGAAACGCCGCTCGGTATTTTCGGGATCATCAGATCAGTTTTGACCATGCATATTCTTCCACCTCGGAGCGTGCCTGTGATACGTTGGAACTGGTTACGGAAATGTATTACAAGAGGGTAAAGGGCCTGAAGGAGTGGAATTTCGGTGTCTTCGAGGGGGAGAGCGAGGATCTGAATCCAAAACTTCCGTATGGGGATTTTTTCAAGGCCTTCGGCGGTGAGAGTGAGATGGAGGTGCGGGAGCGGATGAGCCGCACGCTGACTGAAATCATGGAACAGGAAGGATATCAGACAGTGCTGGCGGTATCTCATGGCGGCGCCTGCCGGCAGTTTATGAGACACTGGGAACACAAGAGTACAGTTATGCCTGAGGGACGTCTCGGGAACTGCTGTATCCTGAAATTCAAGTATAGTGACGGTGAGTTTGAACTGTTAGAGATCGTGAACCCGAATCCGTAGGGGGACAGGGAGAACTTTTCGTGGAGAAAATGCTGCAGAGTTTCTGCAGCATTTTCTGATGCCCGCAGCCGTTGCCGGGGTACTTGACGGCGGCCGGGAACCGTGCTATAGTAAACCACGAATTAATTGGCTGATTTTATGGAATATACAGGAAGTTTGACTGCAGAGGAATGGATTATGGGAAAGTACTTGTTTTTTGATATAGACGGAACCCTGGCCGGCGCTTCCAGGAGGATCACCGAGAGGACCAGATGGGCCGTGAGAAATGCCAGGGAGAAGGGCCATAAGGTCTTTGTGTGTACAGGCAGAGTTCCTGCCTCCATTGTGGGAGACGTGACGGAGCTGGAGGTTGACGGCGTGGTCAGCGGGGCCGGCAGCTTTGTGGAGATCGGGGGCCGCTATATTTATGAGCATTATCTGGAGCCGGAGCTGGTGAGGCAGGTTATGGAACTGTTTGAGGAGAACGGTCTTTTGTTTACTCTGGAGACCCGGGATGCGATCTATCAGACTCCGGGCGCCAGAGAGTTTTTTGAAACAAGGACCATGGAGCGGATCCGGGATAATCCGGAACTTATGCGCTACCATGAACAGGTGACAAAGGGACAGAACCTGAAACCTGTGGCAGAGTTTGATATTGCCAGGACGCCTGTGGCCAAGATGTGCTATATCGCCATGGAGAGAAAGCAGATCGAAGCCTGCCTTCCTTTTCTGAAACAATATTTTAATGTGATTGTATTTTCAAAAAGCAGTGATCCTTTTGTGAACGGGGAGATCATTCTGAAGGATTGTACCAAGGGAGACGGGCTGCGTAGAGTCGTGGATTATTTTCAGGGAACCATGGAAGAATCCGTAGGTTTCGGAGACAGCATGAACGACTATCAGATGCTTGAGGCCGCCGGAGTGGGCGTGGCTTATGAGGAGGCGCCGGAGGAGATAAAAGCTCTGGCACAGTACTATTTTAAAGAACCGGACCAGGATGGGATCTATGACGTGATGGTCCGGATGGGGCTGGCAGACGAGATGGAAAGCCGGAGAGAGGAGAAGAGAGCATGATCGGAATTATCGGGGCCATGAGCCAGGAAGTGGCCAATCTGAAGGAAGCCATGAGCAGTGTGGAAGTGAAATCCATGGCAGGTATGGAATTTTACCGGGGGATCATCGGCGGCAGGGAAGCTGTGGTGGTGCGCTCAGGTATAGGAAAGGTCAACGCGGCGGTGTGCAGCCAGATCCTGGTGGATCATTACGGCGTGACGGCCATTATCAATACAGGCATCGCCGGATCGCTGAGAAACGAGATCAATATAGGCGATATCGTCCTCTCGCGGGATACGCTCCAGCACGATATGGACGCCACCGGTTTTGGCTATCCCCTGGGTGTGATCCCTCAGATGGAACAGTCCGTGTTCCGGGGAGACGAGAGGCTGATCAGCCTTGCCAGAGAGTGCTGTGCCGCGGTTGTGCCGGAGATCGGTGTCCATGTGGGGCGGGTGGTCAGCGGAGATCAGTTTGTGTCAGACAAGGCTAAGAAGGCATGGCTGACAGAGAATTTTGACGGCTTCTGCACAGAGATGGAGGGGGCGGCCATCGCTCAGACCGCGTGGCTCAATCAGGTTCCTTTCCTGATCATCCGGGCAATCTCCGATAAAGCCGATGACAGTGCTGAGATGGATTATGAAGTCTTTGAGAAACAGGCCATTGAACACAGTGTGAAGCTGGTTAAGGCCCTCCTTGAGAAAATGGATTAAGTTCACAATCGAATCGGAGGAGAATTTGTCGAACGATTCCGGGCTTCCTGAACTTCCCAAATGGATAAGCTGCGGTTATAATAAAGACCGTCGTAAAAATTTGAGAAGAAAGGGGAGCTTTTTATGATGCTGGATTTTTTAGAAACAGGAAAAGCTTTGTACGTGCTGGCAGCAATCTGCGGCCTGGGCCTGGCAGTCAGACTGGTGGCACGGAACCTGTACAAAAGACTGATCAAAGAGACAGACAATATGACACTGACGAAAAACCGTTATCTGCGGGAACTGAAACAGAAGACGGAGAATACATACCGCTTAAATCAGGGAATCAACAACAGCCGGGTATATCTGGAGAAACAGCTGGCCTCCTACCGTTTCCTGGGCGTGGGACTCAGCGGATGGGGAGCCATGGGGGGACAGATGACGATCCTCTGTTTTCTGCTGGGAGCTGCGGCTTCCTTCGGGGCTTACTGGTATCGGTGCGACAGCTATTATATTGTGCTCTACGGTTCCGTAGGCATCATGGCAGGCCTGGTGACCATGGCGGCGGATTACTGGGCCAATCTGCAGGAAAGAAAGCAGCAGCTTCTGAATTCTCTCCAGGATTATATGGAGAACTCTCTGTTTAACCGGCTGATGCGGGAGACGGCGCAGACGGCGGAGGAACCCAAGCGGGCCGAACAGAGAGAGTCTGTCCGGATCATGGACAGGAGGAGCCGGACAGAGAGGATGGCGAGAGAAGGAGGAAACCGGGAGGAAACGGACATGGAGTCCAGGAGGACCGGCCCGGAACCCGCAGAGAAAAAGGCCAGGGATGAAAGCGACGATGACCTTCAGGCTCAGGATCTGGAAAGTCTCGGACGGAGCAGCCGTCTGGCTAAGAGAAGGGCCGGGGAGGAACGGAAGGAGCCGGAACCGGGCCAGGGACGCCGGGATGTGGACTACCTGAAAAACAGTCTGGATCAGATTGCCGCCAGCCGGGAGAGGAGCCGGACCGACGGCGAATGGTTCAGGGATCTCTCACAGGATGAGCTGGAGATCGTGGGACAGATTCTGAAACAGTATCTCGGGTAAAGGCCGGAAGAAAGAGGGGTTTTTCATAAAATTTATCGCCAATTATGGAGAAATGTGGTATACTATTGAAGAAAGTGAGTGACAGTGCGCAGAGGTATCTGTATGCCACAGGATTTTACCAGAGTAGGAAAAGGAGAGAAACGCTATGGGAAGAGAAGTAAGTTTGGATTATTCCAAGACAGCCGGTTTTATTTCTGCAGAAGAAGTAAAGAACATGAAAGACGCAGTGATGTGCGCCAGAGATGTTCTGCTTAAGAAGACCGGAGCAGGCAATGATTTTCTTGGCTGGATCGACCTTCCGGTTGACTATGACAAAGAGGAGTTTGACAGGATCAAGAAGGCAGCTGCCAGGATACAGGGCGATTCCGACGTCCTTCTGGTAATCGGCATCGGCGGTTCCTATCTGGGTGCAAGAGCAGCGATCGAGTTCTTAAGCCACAGTTTTTATAACACGCTTACCAGAGAAGACCGAAAGACTCCGGAGATCTATTTTGTGGGAAACAGTATCAGCAGCAAGTATATCACAGATCTGAAGGACATGCTTAAGGGGAAAGATTTCTCCATCAATATTATCTCCAAGTCGGGTACCACTACAGAGCCGGCCATCGCATTCCGTGTATTTAAGGAGATGCTCATCGAGAAGTACGGCAGGGAGGAAGCCAACAGAAGGATTTATGCCACTACGGACAAGGCCAGAGGTGCCTTAAAGAACCTGGCTAACCAGGAGGGCTATGAGAGCTTTGTGGTTCCCGATGATGTAGGAGGGCGGTTCTCTGTTCTCACTGCCGTAGGCCTGCTTCCTATCGCGGTCAGCGGCGCGGACATCGACCAGCTGATGGAGGGCGCGGCATTCGGAAGAGAGAAGGCGTTGAATACCGCCTATGAGGAGAATCCGGCTCTGCTCTACGCGGCTGTCCGCAATATTCTTCTGAGAAAAGGAAAACAGGTAGAGGTAGTGGCCAATTATGAGCCAAGCCTTCACTATGTATCTGAGTGGTGGAAGCAGCTCTACGGCGAGAGCGAGGGCAAGGATCAGAAGGGGATCTTCCCGGCAGCCGTGGATCTGACCACGGACCTGCACTCCATGGGACAGTTTATCCAGGACGGCGCCCGGATCATGTTTGAGACGGTTCTGGATGTGGTGGAGTCCTCCGCAGAGGTGGTTCTGAAGGAAGAGGAAGTGGACACCGACGGCATGAACTATCTGGCAGGCAAGACCGTGGATTTCGTCAACAAGAGTGCCATGAACGGAACCATCCTGGCTCATACCGACGGCCAGGTTCCCAACCTGAAGGTGAACATCCCCGCACAGGATGCATACTGTCTGGGACAGCTGTTCTACTTCTTTGAGTTTGCCTGCGGTATCAGCGGTTATCTCCTGGGCGTGAATCCGTTTAACCAGCCGGGTGTGGAGAGCTATAAGAAGAATATGTTCGCTCTTTTAGGCAAGCCGGGATACGAGGCCGAGAGAGAGGCTCTGCTGAAGAGATTGTAATAAGACGGGACTTTAATATAGGGGGAGTGTCAGAGAGACGGACACTCTCCCTGTCTGCGTCCGGCCTTTACATTTATCCTGAAATCCGCTATACTTAAGCTGATAAAGGAGGACGGCGATTATGTTCCGTATGTGGGGAAAGCTGATAAAGAACAACCGCCTGACAGACGACACCACGATCCATATCGGAGATTACAGCTTAAGCCGTACTCAGATGGTGTTCCAGGCACTGGATGAGATATGTTATTATTTTGACCTTGGCAAACCGATCTGGCTGGATTCCAATGTAAGAGATTTCCAACTCCACGCAAAGACCAGATTCTGCCAGGATAATTTTATCGAACAGATTGAATTCGATTTTCTGGAGATCCAGATAATAGAGGAATAAGCATAAGTATGCAGAGGCGCCAAGGAGGAAAGATGGATGGAACAGGCCATTACTGATTATGGTATTTTTTTGAAGGAAGCCAGAGAGGCAGTGACGGAGCTGGAAGAAAAAGAACGGCAGGAAGGAGCGCTGTCCAGGCAGCTGAGAGAGAGCAGAAGACAGCTGGAGTCAGAAGAAAAGGCGGTTGCGGACCGTATCAGCCAGACCGTGAAGCGGCGGGGAGACGACATTGCCTCCAGCTATGACAAGGAGCTGAGCAAGGGCCAGGAACAGCTGAAGAAGGCGAAGGCCAGGAGAGAGAAGGCTAAAAATCAGGGCGTCCGGGACAGGATCACAGAGGAGACGGCTGCCCTTCGGGAAGAGAACCGGCAGATGAAGCTTCAGATGAAGACTGTTTTTCAGCAGAACCATGTGCCGGCGTTCTGCAGAAGCAGCTGGTATTACCGCTTGTTTTCGCCGCGGCGGCTGACGGAGTTTGGCTGCCTTTTTCTCATGGTCCTCATATGTTTTCTGGGAATTCCCTACGGCACCTATCTGCTCATACCGGAGAGAGGGCCTCATCATCTGGTGGCGATCTATTTTGTGTGCATCCTGGTGTTCGGCGGGCTGTATGTGGCGGTGGGAAACCGGACAAAGGACCGGTATGCGGCTGTCATTAAGGAAGGCCGCCAGATCAGAGACCAGATCCACGCCAATGAGAAGAAGATCAGAAAGATCACGCGGGAGATCCGGCGGGATAAAAACGAGGCTATCTATAATCTGCAGAAGCATGACGACGAGATCGCCCGCATCGAGCAGATGATGTCGGAGACGGCGGCCAAGAAGAAGGAGGCTCTGAATACTTTTGAGACCGTGACCAAAAATATCATCATCGATGAGATCACTGCCAGCAACCGGGACAAGCTGGAAGTGCTGAAAGAGACCTGTGAGTTTCAGGAGAAAGAGCTGGAGACACTGCGGGAGGAGCTGAAGACTCAGAATCTGTTTATCACGGACAGATTCGGAACCTATCTGGGGAGAGAGTTTCTGGATCCGAAGCGCCTGGATGCTCTGGCGGACATCATCCAAAACGGAACTGCGGCCAATCTGAGCGAGGCCATAGAAGAATATAAAAAGAGAAATTCAGGACGGTAAAGATACGCATAATCGGCAAAAAGCCTGTCTATAATAGGATTAAGAAAAGAGACAGGTGAGACATGATGAGTGTATGGAAACGGATGGCTCCCTTCAGACAGAGGGAGCTTTATTATTATGATACCAATCAGGAATTCGAGACGGCGGAGCTGGCCGCCAGGCTGTATATGATGATTCGGGAAGAGATGGAGAGAAGCAGGAAAGAAAAGATCCTTCTGCTCTGCATCGGAACGGACCGCTCTACAGGGGACAGTCTGGGGCCTCTCATCGGATATCAGCTGAGAAACCGGGATCTGAAGCACATCCAGGTGCTGGGGACTTTAAACCGGCCGGTACATGCCATGAATCTGGAGGATACTCTGGGGCTGGTGGAGCAGTATTATCAGGACCACCTGGTCATTGCGGTGGATGCTTCCGTGGGTATGAACGACCATATCGGCTGCATCACTCTGGGGCGGGGCTCTCTCAAGCCGGGCCTTGGGGTCAGCAAGGAGCTGAGATCCGTCGGGGATCTGTTTATCACAGGCATTGTCAGCGGATGCAGCAGCTATGACCCTGTGATTCTTCAGAGCATCCGCCTCAGCGTGGTCATGCGCATGGCGGAATGTATCAGCGAGAGCGTGTGCCTTGTCGAAAAATTATGGGAATCCATGGCCCTGGTTTGACATTTTTTGCAGAGAAACCATGCTATGATTCATCTTAACGGAAAGAAGAATGATAGCGGGGTGAACCTATGGGAGAATTATATAATCCGTTTCCCAGGCTGCCGAAAAATATCCGGCAGATCGGAGAAAGGGATCAGACAGTCCGCCTGTATCTGGAGGACTATGTGAATACGTATCTGAAACGTCTTTATCCGCGGGGTGGACAAGACCTGCGGGTCGGTATACTGCTGGGCAATATGGAAGAGCACGACGGCACGCCTTATCTTTTTGTGGATGGAGCCATGGAGATGGAGGATGTGACGGAAAACGGAGAAAAGGTGGCATTTACAGAGACGGCGTGGAAGAAAGCCTGGCAGGGCATCGAGCAGATGTTCCCCAAGCGGGTGATTATGGGCTGGTTTCTCTGCGGGGCGCCGGGAAGCACTCTGAGCCCTCTCAATTACTGGAAAGAACACGGACAGTATTTTGCCGGAAAGAATCAGCTGATGTACCTGAACTCGGGGCTGGAAGGCGAGGAAGCCGTATATGTAACGTCGGAGGACGGTTTTTATAAACTGCGGGGCTACAGTATCTACTATGAAAGAAACCAGATGATGCAGGATTATATGATCCTGCGCAAGGACGCCAGGAGGGTGGAATCGGGAACAGGAGAAACGGTGATCCGGGATTTCCGCCAGAGGATGGAGGACAACCGGGTCCAGGCGGTGTCCCGGAGAGGGGCCATCCGGGTCCTGGGAAGTCTCTGCAGCGCCCTGTCCATCGTGGTTCTGGCCGGGGCCGTGGTCATGTTCAATAATTATGAGAAGATGAAGGAGATGGAATCCGTGATCGCGTCCGCCCTTCCCGCGGTCAGACAGGGCAGCCGGGAAGGGGTGTCAGGAGAAGAAGAACTGATGGTGGAGGAAGCCAGAGGACAGGTTTATCCCACGGCAGCCTCGGAAACCATGTCGGGTACTTATCCCGGGGAATCCCGGGAAGAGGGGGCAGTGGACAGTGGACAGGCCGGGGAGACGGCTTCCCTGGAGGCGGACATGCCTTCCTCCGGGGAGGAAACCACGGGAACTGCCGGGACTGTGCAGGAGCAGCAGTGGGCAGAAACCGTCCCGGAGACGGGAGCAGCGGAGACCACAGCCGTACAGGCGGCTTCCTCCCAGGAACATATCGTATACAAGGTTCAGGACGGAGAGACTCTGTACAGTATCTGTCTGAAATTTTATCACAGTCTCAGCCGGGTGGATGAGATCTGCAGCCTTAACGGTCTGGATGATCCCAATAAGATTATCTCCGGACAGAATTTGATTCTTCCGTAAACGGAAAGGGTGTGGTATACTGTTGTTGTAAACAGTGAGCCGAAGCAGGGCCGGAGGCTTCACCTACGGGAGAACCAAAGATGAGTGATATGAGTTCTATGAGCAGAGAATTAAAAAAAGATCAGCTGCGCCGCCGGGTTATCAGTCCGGGAGGACCGCAGCGTGGTACTCCCCGGGAAGACAGTGAGGAGATCGTAAAACAGGCCCGGCACACGGTGCGCCGGCGCCGTGTGATCATGGCTCTGATCCTGCTGGTCCTGGCTGTCACCGGAGTGACGGCCAATTACTGGTATAAAAGGAATTATTTTTATAAAGAGGCAACCGTAGTCTGGGAGCGGAAGTTCGAGCGGGATGAGGCCGGTTTTGTGGACTATGAAGCTTATGGGGACAACCTGCTGAGATTCAGCAAAGACGGCGCTTCCTATATCGGGACCGACGGAAAGGACGTATGGGTCCAGCCCTATGAGATGCGGGATCCCATTACGGCGGTAAACGGAGATTATGCCGCCGTTGCGGACCGGCAGGGCAACAAGATCTATATATTTGACAAAAGCGGTCTGCTGGGAACGGCTACTACCGTGTTGCCGGTTATCAAGATCACCATCTCGGGGAAGGGACTGGTGGCGGCCATTGTGGAAGGCCAGACGGCCAGCCATATCTACTATTACATGAAAGACGGCACAGAGCTGAAGATCTATATAACCGGTTTTCTCGACGGTGAGATCGGCTATCCCCTGGATATCAGCCTGTCCCCGGACGGCACCATGCTCATGGGTTCCTATGTCTATCTGGAAGGAGGAGAGGTAAAAAACAGAGTGGCGTTTTACAACTTTTCCGAAGTGGGAAAGAATGCGCCGGACCGGTTTGTAGGCGGTTTCCATGAGATGTACGGAAGCAGCATGATCCCCAGAGTACGGTACCTGGATAGCGTATACTCTGTGGCCTTTGCGGACAGCAGCATATCCTTCTACAGTTCGCTGGATGTGATGTCCCCGGTACTGCTGAAGCAGATCCCCATAGAGGAGGAGATCAGAACCATATTTTACGGCAGCCAGTACGCGGGCGTCATCGTGAAAACCGTTGCGGGAGAGGCTGACAGCCGGCTGGATCTGTATTCGCTGGAAGGAAATCACATATTCAGCCAGGAGTTTAGTTTTGACTATAAGTACGTGGATATTGACGGCGAGAATATCTTTTTGTATAATGAAGACTCATGCAGGATTTATAATCGTTTTGGCAATTTAAAATATGAAGGCACTTTTGATTTCCCGGTCTCCAAACTCTGCAGCGGCAGCTTTTCGGGCGAGATCATTGCAGCGGGACCCCAGGCAGTCAAAAAGATCAAATTACACTAGGAGGCGTACTAATGAACAAGATTGACGCATTGTCAGTAAACACCATCCGCGTGCTGTCCGCCGATGCCATCCAGAAAGCGAAATCCGGCCATCCCGGTCTTCCTCTGGGGGCGGCGCCCATGGCTTATGAGCTCTGGACCAGGCACATGAACCATAACCCGGCGGATCCGGACTGGCCCAACCGGGACCGTTTCATCCTGTCGGGAGGACACGGGTCCATGCTTTTGTATTCACTGCTCCATCTTTTCGGCTACGGCGGTCTGTCCATGGATGATATAAAGGATTTCCGGCAGCTGGGTTCCGTGACGCCGGGACATCCGGAGTACGGCATTACCGTAGGAGTGGAGGCCACCACAGGCCCTCTGGGAGCAGGTATGGGTATGGCTGTGGGCATGGCCATGGCAGAGGCCCATCTGGCGGCAGTATTTAATAAAGAGAATTATCCCATAGTGGATCATTATACCTATGTGCTTGGCGGGGACGGATGCATGATGGAAGGGATTTCTTCCGAGGCGTTTTCTCTGGCAGGCACTTTGGGGTTATCGAAGCTGATCGTATTATATGACTCCAACCGGATCTCCATCGAGGGCAGCACGGATCTGGCCTTCACGGAAGATGTGACAAAGCGTATGGAGTCTTTCGGATTCCAGACTCTGACCGTGGAGGACGGCAATGACCTGGAGGCCATCGGGGCTGCCATCGAGGAGGCGAAAGCCGATACACAGAGACCGTCGTTTATTACCGTCAGGACGGAGATCGGATACGGATGTCCGGCCAAGCAGGGCAAGGCCAGTGCCCACGGGGAGCCTCTGGGTGAGGAGAACGTGGCAGCGCTGAAGGAAAATCTCCGGTGGCCCTGCGCCGAGGCTTTCCAGGTGCCGGAAGAGGTCTATGCCCATTTTGCCCGGCTGTCGGAGGAAAAGGCCGAGACGGAAGCTGCCTGGAAGGTGATGTTTGCCGCCTACTGCCAGGAGTATCCTGATATGGAGGCATTGTGGGATCAGTACCACGATGAAAATCAGGGACTGCAGTTCAAGAATGACGAGGAGTTCTGGGCGGACAGCGGGAAACCGGAGGCTACCAGATCCCTGTCAGGCAGGATCTTAAACTATATGGCAGGGAAGATGCCGAATCTGATAGGAGGCTCCGCGGATCTGGCGCCCTCCAACAAGACCGTGATGGCGGGGAAGGGGGACTTCTCCAGGGAGACTCCAGAAGGGTGCAACATCCACTTCGGCGTCCGGGAGCTTGCCATGACGGCGGTGGGCAACGGTCTGATGCTTCACGGCGGTCTCCGGCCGTTTGTGGCTACCTTCTTTGTGTTCAGCGATTATATGAAGCCCATGGCCAGGATGTCGGCTCTGATGAATCTGCCGCTGACTTATGTGCTGACTCATGACAGCATCGGCGTAGGCGAGGACGGACCTACCCATGAGCCGGTGGAACAGCTGGCCATGTTACGGTCCATCCCCAATTTCCGTGTGTTCCGCCCCTGCGATTCCACTGAGACGGCGGCCGCATGGTACAGCGCCGTTACCTCCAGATATACGCCTACGGCCCTGGTTCTGAGCCGTCAGAACCTGCCGACGGTGGAGGGCACCGGAAGGGGAGCTTTAAAGGGCGGCTACATCATATCCGACTGCGAGGGAACTCCGGAAGTGATTCTGATCGCCACAGGTTCCGAGGTGAGCCTGGCTCTGGAGGCCGCGAAGGTCCTGACGGCAGAGGGGAGAAAGATCCGTGTGGTTTCCATGCCCTGCATGGAGCTGTTTGAAGAGCAGACAGACGAATACAAAGAATCCGTGCTGCCCAGGTCCGTGACCAGGCGGGTAGTCGTGGAGGCTGCCGGTTCCTTTGGCTGGGGGAGCTATACAGGACTGGATGGTGCCTGTGTGACCATGGAAGGCTTCGGAGCCAGCGGCCCGGCGGCCCGGTTGTTTGAGCATTTCGGCTTTACCGTAGATCATGTAGTGGAGACGGTAAAGGCGCTGTAAAATATATTACAAAAAGAGGAGGAGACGATCATGGGGAAGAAATGTATTGGCGTCGATGTGGGAGGCACCAGCGTAAAACTGGGACTGTTTGAGGTTACGGGAGAGCTTCTTAAGAAATGGGAGGTGCCTACCAATAAAGAAGAGCAGGGAAAAGCCATCATCGGCGACATCGCGGAATCCATCCTTCAGGTTCTTGATCAGGAGAAGATCCCCCTGACGGATGTGGAGGGAGCAGGTATGGGAGTACCGGGTCCTGTTATGCCTGACGGCTATGTGGAGGTCTGCGTCAACCTGGGCTGGAGGGACAAGTATCCTGCCAGGGAGCTGAGCGACGCCTTAAAAGGTCTTCCTGTAAAATGCGGCAATGATGCCAACGTGGCGGCTCTGGGCGAGATGTGGCAGGGCGGCGGAAAAGGATTCACTGATATCGTCATGGTCACTCTGGGCACAGGAGTAGGAGGCGGCGTGATTATCGACGAGAAAATCATCACCGGCAAACACGGCCTGGGAGGAGAAATAGGCCATATCCATGTGAGAGACGAGGAGACGGAGCACTGCAACTGCGGAGGCGTGGGCTGTCTTGAACAGATCGCCTCGGCTACAGGGATCGCCAGGGAAGCCAGAAGAAAGATGGCGGCCTGCGACACGCCTTCTCTTATGAGGAATGCGGGAGATCAGGTGACGGCCAAGGATGTCCTGGATGCAGCCAAGGAAGGGGATGCTCTGGCACTTGAGGTTATGGAGATAGTGGGCCATTATCTGGGAGTGGCTCTGGCCTCCCTGGCCCTGACCGTGGATCCCCAGATGTTCGTCATCGGCGGCGGAGTGTCCAAGGCAGGCCAGTATCTGATCGAGGTGATTAACCGCCATTATGCACACTATATGCCCATCTCCGAGAACCGGGCAGCCATCGGCCTGGCCAGACTGGGCAATGATGCCGGGATCTACGGTGCCGCAAGACTGGTACTGAACTGAGAACGGACAGCAGAGGAGTGCCGGCGCTCTGTTCGGGGAGGAAGCAGCTTGAACAGGGCGCCGGCCTCCTGTTCAGGGAGAAGAACAGCATCAACAGGAGGAGGGGACTATGGAGTACAACAAAAGAAAAACCATAGTGATCGGTCATAAGAATCCGGACACGGACTCGATCTGTTCTGCCATCTGTTACGCCAGACTGAAAAATACTCTTACAGGTATGGAATATGAACCGGGGCGTGCAGGACAGGTGAGCGGGGAGACGCAGTTTGTATTAGATTATTTCGGGGTGGAGGCGCCCCGGCTGGTCAAGCACGTGAAGACAGAGGTAAGAGATATTGAGATCAGGGAAACCAAAGGCGTGAAGCGGAACATTTCTCTGAAAAAGGCCTGGAATATCATGCAGGAGTCCAATGCGGTGACCCTTCCCGCGGTGACCGACGACGGCAGGCTGGAGGGGCTGATCACTGTAGGCGACATTACCAAGTCTTACATGAATGTCTATGACAGCAAGATCCTGTCCAAGGCCAACACTCAGTATTCCAATATTATTGAAACCGTGGAGGGAGATCTGATCGTCGGCGATGAGAACGCTTATTTTTCCGAGGGAAAGGTATTGATCGCCGCAGCCAACCCGGATCTGATGGAATTTTATATTAACAAAAACGATCTTGTGATCCTGGGCAACCGGTACGAGTCTCAGCTGTGCGCCATCGAGATGGAGGCGGCCTGCATTATCGTTTGCGAGGGTGCCGGCGTGTCCATGACCATCAAGAAGCTGGCGCAGGAGCGGGGCTGTACGGTCATCGCCACAGCCTATGATACATATACCGTGGCCCGTCTGGTGAATCAGAGCATGCCCATCAGTTATTTCATGAAGACGGATAATCTGGTCACTTTTGACGAAAATGATATTATTGATGAGATCAAAGATGTGATGGCCAGCAAGCGCTACCGTGATTTCCCGATCCTTGACAAAAACGGCAGGTATAAGGGCATGATCTCCAGACGGAATCTTCTGGGGGCTCAGGGAAAGATGCTTATCCTGGTAGATCACAATGAGAAATCCCAGGCGGTAGACGGCATCGAGAATGCCAGGATCATGGAGATCATCGACCATCACAGGCTGGGCACTATCGAGACTATATCCCCCGTATTTTTCAGAAACCAGCCTCTGGGCTGTACGGCTACTATCGTGTACCAGATGTACCGGGAGTCCGGGGTGGAGGTGGATAAGACCGTTGCAGGACTTCTGTGCAGCGCCATTATCTCTGACACCCTGCTGTTCCGTTCCCCCACCTGTACGGAGGTGGATAAGAGGGCGGCCACAGAGCTGGCAGAGATCGCGGGCATCGGACTGGAGGAATATGCAGGAGAGATGTTCACGGCAGGAAGCGATTTAAAGAGCAAGACCGACGAGGAGATCTTCTATCAGGATTTCAAGCGGTTTACCGCAGGTAAGGTATCCTTTGGCGTGGGACAGCTCAGTTCCATGAATACTCAGGAGCTGGAGACCCTGAGAGACCGCCTTCTGCCCTATATCGTGGAGGCTCACCAGCAGCAGAGAGGGGTGGATATGATGTTCTTTATGCTGACAAACATTCTGGACGAGTCCACCATGCTGATCTGCGAGGGAACCGGGGCGAGAAAAACCATTATAAGTGCATTTCATATAGAAGACGACGGAAACGACGGGCGCAGCAGCGCAGTCCTTCTTCCCGGGGTAGTCTCCCGCAAGAAGCAGCTGATTCCCGCCATCGGCCTGGCTCTCCAGGCATAGGAGGCAGAAGAATGACATTTATCTATCCCGCAGTATTTACACCCCATAAGGACGGCAGAGGGTATCACGCTTATTTCCCGGACCTGGACGGCTGTGAGGCCGACGGGCCGGACCTGGAAGATACCATCGAGAATGCCAGAGAGGCGGCTTATAACTGGCTCTGTGTGGAGCTGGAGGAGGAATCGCCGGAGTTTCCCATGGTCTCTCACGAGGAAGATATCCCTCTGGCTCCGGGAGAAGAAGTGAGGCAGATTATGACTGTGATCCGGCTTTTGCCGGACAATGACTGAGACTGTCGGAAAGGCAGGTGTTATCTATGGGAAGAGAAAAAGAGATATGGAAACCAGGGAATATGCTCTACCCGGTGCCGGTGGTGATGGTCAGCTGCCAGAGGCCGGGGGAGATTCCCAACATCATCACCGTAGCATGGGCGGGAACGGTCTGTTCGGATCCGGTGATGCTGTCCGTCTCCGTGAGGAAGGAGCGGTACAGCTATGGGATCATAAAAGATACCGGAGAATTTGTGGTAAATTTAGTGACCAGAGACCTGGTCTATGCCACGGATTACTGCGGTGTCAGATCTGGACGGGATACGGACAAATTTAAAGAGATGAAGCTGACGCCTCTTGAGTCCTGCCATGTCCGGGCTCCGGGGATCAAGGAGAGTCCGGTAAACCTGGAATGCCGGGTGAAACAGGTGATCGAACTGGGAAGCCATGACATGTTCCTGGCTGAGGTTGCGGGGGTCACCGTGGACACGGAATTTATAGACGACGGGGGAAAGTTTCATCTCAATGACACGGGTCTGGTCGCCTATTCTCACGGAGAATATTTTCAGCTGGGCGAGAAGCTGGGAAAGTTCGGATACTCCGTGCAGAAGAAGAATTCCGGGACGAAGAAAAAATGACGGGGCCGGGCAGTATGGCAGACAGGGAAAGGAACGGAACAAATGACACAGAAGGACAGAAATTTTACACTGATCGGCATGCCGGCCTCAGGCAAGAGCACAATAGGAGTGCTCCTGGCCAAGAGACTGGGATATTCCTTTGTAGACGTGGATATTGTGATCCAGGAGAAAGAAGGGCGGCTTCTCAAAGAGATCATTGCCCAGGAGGGAACAGAAGGCTTCATGGCAGTGGAGAACAGGATCAATGCCTCCCTGGAGGCGGAACACTCGGTGATCGCCCCCGGAGGCAGCGTGATCTACGGAAAAGAAGCCATGGAACATCTGAAAGAGATCAGCACCGTCATCTACCTGAAGCTGACCTATGAGGAGCTGGAAAGCCGTCTGGGCAATCTGGTGGACCGGGGAGTGGTGCTGAAAGAGGGGATGACTCTCCGGGATCTCTATAATGAGCGGGTGCCCTGCTATGAGAAGTACGCAGATATCACCATAGACGAAACAGGCCAGACTGCCGGTGAGACTGTGGATCATCTGCGGAGGCTCATAGAGAAACGGTTTGATTCTTAAGACCGGGGCCGTGTCGGAGAAGCCTGTGTTTCTGGCTTACAGCATCTCCATGTAAGCAAGAACCTTGTCTAAGAGCTCCATCCCATAGTGGAAAGCTATGGCCAGGATAATGAGGGTTATGGTCAGGAAGAGGAGCTTGTAGAGCAGGTAGGCTTTGGCGAATTCCCGGCGCGGGCCTTTGGATGGACTCAGTGCCAGGATGATCAGGTAGAGCCATCCGATGACCGGGATATTCATGCACATCAGAGTGACAAACCAGCGGTGGACGGGTACCTGGACCGGCGGTTTCTTCCGGCGGCGGGAGTCTGAGGACTCCTCCGGATCCGGAGAGTCCTTGGGAGAGGTTTCCTGCGTATCGGCGGCGGGAGAGTCTGAAGCTTCAGACTCTCCTGTCTTTTTTTGGTTATTCCAAGGTAATCGTAATCTGTTCAAGGTCAGTTCCTCCCTGGTCCGTATGATTGAGGCTGATTCCAGTAGTACCGCTCAGTACGATACAGCTGATACAGCTCCTGCTGTTCTCTGGCTCCCTGAGAGACAGCCGCCGATCTCTGCTGTGCCTGATAGGTGTTCCACTGATCTTCCGTAGGAAGGGAGCGGATGCGCTTAATGGCATTTTCCAGACGGGTACGGTAGGCGGCAGTGTCCGTGTAGCCGTAGAGCTCGTTCAATTTGGTCAGAGCAGTGGTGACCAGAGAATCGGCATCTGAGGATTGGTATTTCATATCTTCCAGCATGGCCAGCGCTGTCTCAAATGCGGTGATCCGGTCCTGGATCTCCTGCTGCTTTCTGTTAATTTCAGCCTGTTCGTCGGCCTTGCGACGTTCCTGCTGCTGCAGAAGAGCCTGCTGATCTTCGTAGGCCTGGATAGCGCCGTTCATGGAGTCGATGATCTCCGAAAATTCCTGCCATCTGGTCTCCGTGCGGTCAAACAGTTCTTTTCTCACATCCCCGTTTTCCAGCTGTTTCAGTTTCTCCGAGATGGTTTCGTGGCTGGCCCGGATGTCATAGATATCGGCGGCAGAGTTGATGGTTGCCGCCTCAAAGGCAGCGATCAGATCTTCCAGTTCCCGGGTAAGGCGCTGCTGGGATTTTTCCGACAGGCTCTGCTGGGCGATAAACTGGGAGGAGGTGCTGAAGTAATCGATGAGATTGCTGCCTGCAGCTGTCTCAGGTTCGATGTAGAGCCCCCCTTTGAGAAGGGTGACAGGAGGAGCCGGAAGAGGCCCTGTTTCCTCGGCCTGCTCTTCCTCTGAAGGCAGTTCGGCTGGATTGTCGGCATTTTGGCCGGTGTTTTCTGCATTCCCCTGGCCGCCCTGGGAATCCGGTTCTGTATCTGAGCCCGTGACGGTACCGGCGGCATTGTTTTCATCCTGTTTTTCCTCGTTTCGCCGGGCATCTGCCTCGGCTCCGGGGCCATAGGGAACATATCCCGGCGGAGTAGGATGGGAATATTGGTTTTCGGCGCCGGTTTCACCGCCCGGTGTCGTTCCCGGTCCCACACCGGGGCCGGCCATGGGGTTTATGTAGAAGCCAACCCTCTGTCCGTGCAGGGAGGCGGCAGTGTATATCCCGTCGGTACCGGCGGAACCGGATACAGAGTCCGGGGCTTTGGCGCCGGAAGCGGCGGCCGTCCGGGCGGCGTTTCTGCCGGCGGGCTTCCGGTCCTGGCCGATGACCGTATTCATCAGTCCTCCCTCCTGAGCATCTTTTTTGGAAATGGCAGTGAGGGTGGGATGGAGCCGTTCACCTGTGACAGAGTTATAGGTATCTTTGACCACAGTCTCCGGCCTGTCCCAGTCCAGAGGTTCCAGGCCTTCGTGGAGATCATTCATGATATCCCGCCAGATGACGCCGGCATAGGTGCTGCCGTAGATGCCGGGCATGGCCCGGGGGGTGTCATAGCCCACCCAGACCGCAGCGGTATAATAGCGGGTATAGCCGCAGAACCAGGTGTCCTTGCTGCTGTTGGTGGTTCCTGTCTTGCCTGCAGCCGGCATGCCCCCTTTCAGCCCCAGCCCTCTGCCGGTTCCGTAGGGAGAGGTCATGGTGCCTTTGAGCACATCGGTGAGCATAAAGGCAGTGTCGTTTGTGTAGACCTGGGTGGTCAGGGCGGGAATCCGGGATGTAAGGGTGCCGTCGTGTTCATGTTCGATCCTGACGATACAGGTACTGTCGTTGTAGGTGCCGTTGTTGGCCAGAGTGCTGAATCCCTTGGCCATATCCACCACCCGGACGCCGTTGGTAAATCCTCCGATACTTAAGGAGGCCACTCCGTTGTCCACATAGGTCAGTTTATGGAACTGCATACTGTCCAGATAACTGAGACCCGTATCGATGCCGATGTCTTCCAGAACCTGCCATGCCACGGTGTTAAGACTGCGGTTTAAGGCCTCCCGGATGGTCACGGGTCCCCGGTATCTTCCCCCGCTGTTGGAGGGGCCGTCCTCCCACTTGTGATCGTTGACCACGCGGGAGGGATAATATTCTCCGGTATCGAAGGCCGGGCCGTAGTCGATAAGAGGCTTGATGGTGCTTCCCGGCTGTCTGGCGCTTAAGTATCCCCGGTTAAAGGCATCCTCCGTGCCCCGGCCGCCTACGACGGCGACTACATAATTGGTCTGGTTGTCCACGATCACGGCAGCTCCCTGAAGGGCGAACTTGCCGTTCTCCTGAAGCTCCGTATAGGGGGACAGGACCTGATCCAGATGGGACTGTACCGTCTCCTGGATCTCCTGATCCAGAGAGGTATAGATCTGATAACCGCCGCTGCGGATAGAGTCCATCTTTTTATTGTAGACGGTGGTGTAACGCTCCATGTACTCGTCATAATCCTGCTTGTCGACAAAGGTATAGCGGAAGTCAAATTCCTCCTGCTTCATCAGCTCCAGAGAGGCGCAGTGGACGGCATAGCTGATGAGATAACTGTCGTCGGTGCCCTCCTGCAGCTCCTGGAGGATGTTCAGAGGCTGAATGGCAGCTTTGGCATATTCCTGTTCCGTGAGCATCCCCACTTCCAGCATGCTCTCCAGTACCTCGTTGCGCTTCTTAAGAGAAGCCTCGGGATGGGTGATGGGGTCATAGGCGGAGGGGCTGTTGCTGATCCCAACCAGCACGGCTGCCTCATGGAGGCCCAGGTCTGCCGCATCCTTGCCGAAATAGTACCGGCTGGCCGCCTGGACGCCGTAGCACTGATGACCGTAAAAGTTGGTGTTGCAGTAAAATTCCATAATGTCTGCTTTGGAATAGGTCTTCTCGATCTCCGGGGCCAGAAGGATCTCCACCATCTTTCTCGTAAAAGTCTGCTCCTGGGTCAGATAGGTGTTCTTGATCACCTGCTGGGTGATGGTGCTTCCGCCCTGAGTGATGGCGCCCCGATGTTTGATAAGGGCCAGGCCTGCCCTGGTGGTGGCGATCCAGTCCACTCCGTTGTGAGTTTTGAACCGGCGGTCCTCCTGAGCAATGTAGGCGTTCTGGAGATTCAGGCTGATGCGGCTGATATCCACATATTCGTAATGACCTGCATTGATGAGGCCGATCCGCTGTCCGTTCCTGTCATAGACTTCCGTGTCCGAGAGCATGCTGAAATCATCTCTGTCCATCTGGGCCAGAATATCATAGGCCACCTCCCGGCTGCGGTCCAGGTGAGGCTTGACCTTGATAAAAACCACCAGGCCTGCCGCGAGACAGAGGATAAAAGCCACGGTGACTACCTGGAGCAGAGTCTGGAGCAGCCAGCCCACGGCTCCCAGGAGGCTGAATACCATGGCGAAGAGGACACGGACGAATGCTTTAATATATTTCATGTCTTTGGTCCTTTCTGAACATAATGAAACACATACTTTATATTATAAAACAAAATGAGAAAAAAGGGCAGTTAATTTTATTAAAATATAAGGAAAATCTTGAATCCGGCAGGCAGATGCTATAAGATGAGAGAGAGGAAGGATATCTCAGCAGATAAGGAGGATATTTGAATATGCAGTATCGGATAATCGGAGAGACCATGCCTGCGGTGGAAGTGCTGTTTGAGGCTGCCGGGGAGGGGATGTACACCCAGTCCGGGGGCATGGCCTGGATGACAGAGGGGATAGAGATGACTACCAACACCAAAGGCGGCTTCATGAGAGGTTTGGGCCGCGTCATGGCCGGAGAGTCCCTGTTCATGGCTACTTACCGGGCACAGCGTCCCAAAGCCCTTATCGCATTTGCCTCCACGGTGGCCGGCCGGGTCCTTCCGGTCAATGTGGGGGTCAACGGCGGACTGATCTGTCAGAAGGGAGCATTTCTGTGCGCCCAGGAGACCGTGGATCTGAAGATTACATTTACCAAGAAGTTTTCTGCGGGACTGTTCGGAGGGGAAGGATTCATCCTTCAGGATCTGAGCGGCAAAGGCATGGCCTTTCTTGAGATCGACGGAGATATGGTGGAGAAGAACCTGGGGCCAGGAGAGGTTCTGAAGGTAGACACGGGTAATGTGGTGGCCTTTGAGAGGACCGTGAGCTATGAGATCGAGACCGTAAAAGGTCTGGGCAATATTTTCTTCGGCGGAGAGGGGCTGTTCCTAACCAGGCTGACAGGACCGGGAAGAGTGGTCCTTCAGACACAGAATATAGCTGAATTTGCGGGGAGGATCGCACGGTTCATTCCCAGCAGCAAGTAGGACAAATTATAAGGAGGAATCAGGAGGATGAGACGTTTACTGGCAATCGGGGAGGCGCTGATCGACTTTATCCCGGAAGAGACAGGAAAAGAGCTGAAAAATGTATGCGGATTTCAGCCGGCAGTAGGGGGAGCTCCCGCCAATGTGTGCGGCGCCTTTGTAAAACTGGGCGGAGAGGCGGCTATGATCACTCAGCTGGGGGATGACCCCTTCGGAGACAAGATCGCAGACGAGTTCAGGGCCTGCGGCATCAGCTGCGACTATGTAAAGAGAACGAAAGAGGCCAACACCTCCCTGGCCTTTGTGGCATTAAAAAGCGACGGAAACCGGGAATTTTCCTTCTACCGGAAACCGGGGGCGGACATGCTCATGAAACCGGAGGATATGGAAGAGTCATGGTTTGAGGGGGCTTACGCCCTCCATTTCTGCTCGGTTTCCCTGGGTGACTTCCCCATGAAGGAGGCCCACAGGAAAGCGGTAGAGTACGCTCTCAAAAACGGCCTTCTCATCAGTTTTGACCCCAATCTGCGGCTGCAGCTGTGGGATGACCAGGAGAAGCTGCGCAGGGCGGTGAGAGAGTTTGCCCCCATGGCTCATGTGCTGAAGATATCCGACGAGGAGCTGGAATTTATCACAGGCTGCAGTGACATCAAAGAGGCCCTTCCCGGACTGCTCACAGGCAACACCCGGCTGGTGATCTACACCAGGGGATCGGAAGGAGCGGAGTGTTATACTAAGACCGGCTGCGGTGCGGCAAAGGCCAGGAAGGTAGAAGCCGTGGATACCACGGGAGCCGGGGACGGCTTCATCGGTTCCTTCCTGTACTGTCTGGCGGAGGGGGGAGTGACCCCGGATAACATCCCGGATATGACAGGGGAACAGATGGAGCAGTATCTGGGATTTGCCAACGATTTCTGCGGCATCAGCGTTACGGGACACGGAGCCATCGCCTCCTACCCTACCATGGAGGAGATGAAAAAGCGGAAACAGACCATGTGACCACCAGATAGATCCCTGAAGTAAGGATGAAACGGGAGAAAATAGGAAAAGGCGGGAGAATCAGTAGATTTTCCTGCTTTTTTTTATTATAATAAGAAAAAATGGATAAAGGCGGAATGAGTATGTATGAAATAGACTTTAACAGACCACAGCATGTGCATTTTATAGGAATCGGCGGCATCAGTATGAGCGGACTGGCGGAGATCCTCATGGAGGAGGGCTTCACGGTATCCGGTTCGGATCCCCAGAAATCGGAGCTCACCGTTCATCTGGAAGGGAAAGGAGCCAGGGTATTTTACCGGCAGCAGGCCTCCAATATCGGAGACAGCATCGACGTGGTAGTCTACACGGCGGCAGTACATCCGGATAATCCGGAGTATGCCAGGGCAGTGGAGAAGGGTCTTCCTGTCCTGAGCCGGGCAGAGCTCCTGGGGCAGATGATGAAAAATTATAAATATGCGGTGGGTATCGCGGGAACTCACGGAAAGACCACTACCACTTCCATGGTCACGGAGATCCTTCTGGCCGCACAGAGGGATCCGACCATATCCGTAGGGGGTATCTTAAACTCCATCGGAGGAAATATCCGGGTAGGCGGCCCGGAACTGTTTGTGACAGAGGCCTGCGAGTATACCAACAGCTTTCTGTCCTTTTACCCCAACATGGAGGTGATCCTCAATATCGAGGAAGACCATCTGGATTTCTTTAAAGATCTCCAGGATATCCGGCGGTCCTTCCGCCTCTTTGCCCAGAGGATACCGGATACGGGAGTTCTGGTGATCAACAGTGATATCGACAACTACCAGGAGATCACGGAAGGCCTTAAATGCCGTGTGGTGACTGTGGGAAAGAGCGCGGACAGCGATTACACGGCAGGCCATATTACTTATGACAGATATGCCAGAGATACCTTTGATCTGATGATCCACGGGGAGAAGGCTGAGGTCATCACCCTGGGAGTGCCGGGAGAACATAACGTGTACAATGCCCTGGCCGCCATCGCCCTGTGCCGGGAGCTTGGGGTAGATATGAAATACATCAAGAAGGGGCTGGCGGACTTTACGGGAACCAACCGGAGGTTTGAGAAGAAGGGAGAGCTTAAGGGAGTGACGATCATCGACGATTATGCCCACCATCCCAGGGAGATCTCGGCGACTCTGGCCACGGCAAAGAACTATCCCCACAAAAAACTATGGTGTGTATTCCAGCCTCACACCTATACCAGGACCAAAGCGTTTCTGGATGATTTTGCCCGGAGTCTGGCGGCGGCAGACGAGGTGATCCTGGCAGAGATCTACGGGGCCAGGGAGACGGACACTCTGGGCATCAGTTCTGCGGACATCGCCGTGCGCATCGAGGCACTGGGGACAAAAGCCCGTTGTTTTTCCACATTTGACGAGATCGAAACATTTATTTTAGAAAAATGTGTTCAGGGTGATCTGTTGATAACTATGGGTGCCGGAGACATCGTAAAAGTGGGAGAAAATCTCCTTGGTCAGTAAGTTATCCACATTATCCACAGAGTTTTCAACATTTTTCGGTGAAAACTTCTGTGGATTTTTTGATTTACATAAGAAGTCATCAGACACTTTATAAATCCCGAATTTATGGGTATTCTTACAAAATGCGACAAGATTTCCATGATTATGTAAACATGGAATCCACATTATCCACATTATCCACAATCTGAAGGTGGATAAATTCCGGCTATTTTCTTTTGGAAAGACATGTGATATGATGGAAAAAGAGAAAAGGACAGGGTGAATCGCGGATATGAAAAGTTGTCTGGAAGTGAAGGCGACCATGGTTGCCAACGAATTTATCGACCAATATATGGCCGGGGCCAATGGGGAGTATGTAAAAGTGTATCTGTATGTGCTTCGGCATCAGGGAGAGTCCCCGGATCCGGGGCGGATCGCCGATGACCTGAACCACACCGAGGCGGATGTGAAGAGAGCCCTGAATTATTGGGTGAGACAGGGGGTTCTGGCGGAGGCGGCACCCGGCGGCAGGGACAAGTCTGAGCCGGCCGGATCCGGGGCAGGAGATTCAGGCAGGACGGCAGGAAACGACGGGGAAGGCTTTCGGGAGACGGCGGCAGGAAGCAGAGCGGGAGGATTCCGGGAGACGGAGGCAGGGAGCGGCACAGGAGAGGGCGGCAGGATTCCGGCAGCAGCCGGGTGCACAGCCGGTCCGACTGTGGTCATGTCCCGGGAAGAGACCCGGGGGGCTGCCGTCAGACCGGAGGCGGGTGCACAGCCGGCAGCGGGAGGCAGAAAACTCTACACGCCGGATCAGGTAAGCCGCCTGGCGGGACAGGAAGATTTTACCCAGCTGCTGTATGTTGCCCAGAAGTACATGAATAAAGTGTTTACGTCCCGGGAGTGCGAGGTCTTTGCCTACCTCTATGACGGTCTGGGCATGGAGGCGGAGCTTCTGGAGTATCTGACAGAGTACTGTGTCCAGGGAGGCCACTACAGCATCCGCTACCTGGAGTCCGTGGCTCTGGACTGGCACGCAAAAGGGATCCGCAGCGTAGATATGGCCAAAGATTACACGGCCACATTCACGAAAGAAGGATTTGCCGTCATGCGGGCTTTCGGCATCGGCGACAGGCGGCCGGGAGAGCCGGAACTGCAGCTGATCCGGAAATGGTTTCGGGAGTACGGCTTTACGAAAGACATCGTCGTGGAGGCCTGCAGCAGGACCCTGAGAGCCATCCATAAACCCAGTTTTTCCTATGCGGACAAGATTCTGACAGAGTGGAAAAAGGGCGGGGTCAGGATCCTGTCGGATGTGAGGAAGATGGATGAGAAGAGAGAAAAAGAAAGCACGGACAGAGAAAGCAGAAGGAGCGACCGGAATCCTGTAACACCCAGACCGGCAAAAAATCAGTTTCACAATTTTGAGCAGCGCAGCACCAACTATGATGCCATGGTGCTGGAACGGCTGAAGGAGCGGCTGGGAGAACAAAAAGAGGGACAGGGTCAGAGCGGGCCGTCCCGGCCGCTTTCGACCCGGGAGTAAGGAGGAGTCATGGCACTGAGCAATTCCCAGTACAACACCATTATGCGGCTGTATAATGAACGGCAGTTTCAGAACAAATATGAACAGGACAGACGGGTGAAAGAAGTCTATGAACGTCTTCCGCAGATACGGCAGATCGACGAGGAGGTCAGCACTCAGGCGGCGGCCTGCGCCCGGCGTCTTCTGGACGGGGATACGAAAGCCAGGGCGGCGCTGAAACAGCGGCTGGAAGACTTAAGGGAGCAGAAGGCAGCGCTTCTGGAGGCCGGCGGCTATAAGCCTGATTATCTGGAGATGCACTATCACTGTCCCGTGTGTCAGGACACGGGATATGTGAACGGAAAGAAATGCCGCTGTTTTAAAAAAGAGGAGATCAGTCTGTTATACTCTCAGTCCAATATCCAGGAAGTCCTGAAAAGAGAGAATTTTTCCACCTTTACCTTTGAGTATTATGACGACAAAGAGACGGTGGACCAGATCGGTATGACTGTGGCAGACTATATGGACCAGGTTTACGGCTGGTGCCGGGAGTTTGTGGAAGGGTTTCCGGAGCAGGGAGGGAATCTGATCTTTACGGGAAGCACAGGAGTGGGAAAGACGTTTCTCACCAACTGTATTGCCAAGGATCTGATCGACCGCTATCAGTCGGTGATCTATCTGTCAGCCAACGATCTGTTTGATATCTTCTCCAAAAACAAGTTTCACTATGAAACAGAGGAGGAGATGCGGGACATGTACCAGAACATCCTGGACTGCGACCTGCTGATCATCGACGATCTGGGGACGGAGCTGAACAACACCTTTGTTTCATCCCAGCTGTTCTACTGTATCAATGAGCGGCTGATCAGAAAGAAAGGCACCATCATCTCCACCAATCTGTCCATGGATATGCTGAGAGACGCCTATTCGGACCGGATCTCATCCAGGATCATCAGCCAGTATTCCATTATCCCGCTGTACGGCGGAGATATCAGGACAAAAAAGCGATGAGCCGCTTGACTAATTACATACATAATGATATAAAGAATTTGTCAAATCAAACCGCACGGATGGAGGAAAGAAATGATATACGAAGAGAAGACCATTGAGACGATACCAGTTGGCCCCCTTGGACTTGTTCCCCTGAAAAGCTGTACGGAGCTGGGGAAGAAAGTCAACGACTACTTAGTAACCTGGAGAAGAGAGAGAGAAAGCGAACATAAATCGACCATTGCCTTTGCAGGATATCAGAGAGATTCCTATATCATTGGTGCCAAGACGCCCAGATTCGGTTCCGGAGAGGCAAAAGGAGCTCTGGAGGAATCGGTCCGCGGCGACGATCTGTATATTATGGTAGATGTGTGCAACTACAGCCTGACCTATTCCTTATGCGGTATGACCAACCACATGTCACCTGATGATCATTTTCAGGATCTGAAAAGGATCATCGCGGCAGCAGCCGGCAAGGCCCGCAGGATCAATGTGATCATGCCCTTCCTTTACGAGGGAAGACAGCACAAACGGTCCAGCAGAGAGTCTCTGGACTGCGCTCTGGCTCTTCAGGAGCTGGCCAACATGGGCGTGGAGAACATCATCACCTTTGATGCCCATGATCCCAGGGTCCAGAACGCTATTCCGGAAAAGGGGTTTGAGACCGTGCAGCCGACCTACCAGTTTATCAAACATCTGCTGAAGGTGGAGACGGACCTTCAGATTGACAGCGACCACATGATGGTCATCAGCCCGGATGAAGGCGGCATGAGCCGCGCCGTGTACTTTGCCAATGTGCTGGGGCTGGACATGGGCATGTTCTATAAGCGCCGGGACTATACCCGGATCGTAGACGGCAGGAACCCTATCGTGGCCCATGAATTCCTGGGAAGCAGTGTGGAAGGGAAAGATGTGATCATCGTCGACGACATGATTTCCTCCGGTGAGAGTATGCAGGATGTGGCTGCGGAGCTTAAGCGCCGGAAGGCAAGAAAGGTGTTTATCTTCTCAACCTTCGGCCTCTTTACCAACGGTCTGGAGAAATTTGACGACTATTACGAGAAGAGGATCATTGACAGAATCCTGACTACCAATCTGGTGTATCAGAGTCCTGAGCTTCTGTCCAGACCCTACTATGCCAGTGTGGATATGAGCAAATACATCGCCCTGATCATCGATAACTTAAATCACGATGCTTCCCTCAGCGATCTGCTGAATCCGGCGGGAAGGATCAACCGGCTGCTGGAGCGGTATCGGAATCAGAAAAGATAATTTGACCGGCGGCTTCAGACCGTCTCCCGCACCACCTGAGCCAGAGCCCGGGCCGCCCGGGACTGGTAGGTGGAATAGGGGTGAGCCAGTGCCAGATCCAGAAAAACACCGTTCTCCCCGATCGAGAGGTACACGGCATCCTCATAGTCGATGGCACAGGAGTGATAGGTAAATGCCAGCCCCAGTCCTTCCCGGGCCATGGCGACTCCCATGGCAGCCGTGATATTGGAGTTGTGGGAGATCACGCGGATGCCGGCTTTTTTAAATTCCCGGCGGCTGATGCTGCCAAGGATAGTGTCATAATCGCTTAAAATGTATTCATATTCTGAGGTATCTTTCAGATCTACCCAGTAATAAGGGGAGTCTTTTTGCTTCCGGGCGTGTTTCATGACCGGATGGTGTTTGTTGGCGACAAGAAAGATTTCGTCCCGCTTTAAAAATTCCACTTCATGGTCCAGACGGGTTAAGGGGAGAGCCACAATGGCAAGATCCACGGATCCGCGGACCAGATGGTCTTCCAGGGCCATACTGTGAGCTTCTGTAATATCTACCCGGACTCCGGGATATTTCTCATAAAATTTCTTAAGGATCTTCGGCAGCATATATTCACCCCGAAAAGAACTGATTCCCAGGATCACCCGCCCGCCTTTCAGTTGGGCCATGTCTGACAGCTCATTCTGTACCAGACGGTAATGGGTCAGGATAGACCGGGCATTGTCCACAAAGACTTCGCCGGCGCTGGTAAGCCGGACGCCCCGCGAGGTCCGGACAAAAAGCTCGATCCCCAGCTCGGATTCATACTGTCTGAGATATTCGCTGAGACTGGACTGAGCCATGAAAAGTCTGTCCGCGGCCCGGGTGATACTTTTTTCGTCAGCCAGAGTTACAATATAGGTAAGCTCTTTCAGATGCATCCTGTGTCCTTTCTAATATCGGTTTTACCGATATACTCTATATAGTATTTTCTATTTCGCCAATAGTAACTCCATTATATGATAAAGATATCCAATAAGCAAGAACGATAGAGAGAAGGAGGCAGTTTTTATGGGAACAGTTTCATTAAAAGGGGTTATTGATATGCATGTACATTCTAACCCGGATATCCGTCATCGTGCCTATGATGATTTTGAACTGACAGAGGCGGCTGTCAGAGTTGGCGCCAGAGCCATTGTCATCAAGACTCATCAGGGAACTACGGTAGACAGAGCATATCTGTGCAACCGGTATAATGAGAGGGTCCATGGCGGAGATAATGACTTTACCATGTTCGGAGGAGTCACCATGAACCGTCAGGTGGGAGGTATCAACCCGGCAGCAGTGGAGAGCGGACTGAAGCTGGGGGCTAAAGTGATCTGGCTTCCTACTCAGTCAGCCAGGAACCATCTGGTAAAAAACAAAGCAGACACGACAAACTGTGTGGAAGTTGTAAAAGACGGAAAGGTGGTGCCGGAGCTGAACAGTGTGTTTCAGCTGATCAAAGATCATGATGCAGTTCTGGGAACAGCCCATGTATCGCCGGAAGAATGCTTCCGGGTAGTAGAAGCGGCCCGGGACGCAGGGGTAAAAAAGATTGTGGTAACTCATCCGGAATGGTGGCTGGTAGGTATGAGTCTGGAAGATCAGGTAAGGATTGTCAAGGACTATGACGTGATTCTGGAGCACTGTTATGCACAGCCTCTGGGCGGCGGAAAATATAAGAGTAACCTGGAAATGAATCTGGAGGCTGTCAGGGCCTGCAGTTATGAGCATGTGATGGTGTGTACCGACGGAGGACAGGTGGAAAATCCTAATTGGGAGATCGCTCTGGAAGAGTATATGCAGTATCTGGCCGATCATGGGATCACGGAGAGCCAGCTTTATTATATGACACATACGATCCAGGCCGGACTGCTTGGGATCAACTAGACAGGAGGAGTATTTATGCTGAGTATACTGATTATTGGATCTATAGCCATATCCGTGGCTATCGGCTACAAAACCAAATTCAACACCGGATTTTTCGCCATGGTATTTGCCTATCTGATCGGCTGCTTTGCTCTAGGGATGAAGACAAAAGAGGTGATCGCAGGCTGGCCTGTAAGCACCATGTTCGTCATCTTTTCCGTGTCCCTGTTCTATAACTTTGCGCTGGTCAACGGGACTCTGGAAAAGACCGCCCGCTATCTGCTGTATGCATGCCGGAGATTTCCCGGACTTCTGCCTTTTGCTCTGTATCTGGCCAGCGCAGGCATCGCGGCTCTGGGAGCCGGATTTTTTACGGTCATGGCATTTATGGCGCCTATTACGATCCTGATCTGTCGGGAAGCAAAAATGGATCAGCTTACAGGAGCCGTAGCTATCAACTGCGGAGCCCTGTCAGGAGCCAATTTTATGACCAGCGGCAGCGGAATCATCTTTCGGGGGCTGATGGATGAAGGAGGGATGGCAGAAGTATCCTTTTCCTACTCGGCAGTGATCTTTGTGGCCAGCGTTATATTTTCTCTGCTGCTGATCGCCGCCTTTCGGTATATTCCCAGGAACAACAGAAACATTGGTAAAGACATGGCATTTGAAAAGCCGGAACCCCTTACAGGAAAACAGAAGCTGAATCTGTATCTCATGCTGGCCATGATCGCGGCAGTGCTGATCTTCCCGATCTTACATATTATTCTGCCCGATGCAAAACTGATTACTTTCATCAACAGTAAGATCGATGTGGGGCTGGTGGCAATTGTATTTTCCGTCATCGCCCTGTTCTGTGACCTAGCGCCTCAGAGAGACGTGATCGGAAAAGTGCCGTGGAATACCATCATCATGATCTGCGGCGTGGGAATGCTGATCAACGTGGCCATAAAAGCAGGAACTATCGAGATGCTGTCCGCGTGGGCCGGAAGCAGCCTGCCGGTATGGATCGTACCCATCGCATTCAGTATCATAGGTGCGATTATGAGTTTCTTCTCCAGCACCCTGGGCGTTGTATGCCCTGCACTGTATCCTCTGGTTCCCAATCTGGCAGCAGCAACAGGACTAAGCCCTCTTGTTCTGTATACCTGTATCGTTATCGGAGCTCAGAGTTCGGCCATCTCTCCGTTCTCGTCAGGAGGAAGTCTGGTTCTTGGTTCCTGCAGTACGGAGGAAGAGAGAAATACCATGTTCCCCCGTCTTCTCTTTATAGCGGTCCCCATCAGCGTCCTGTCTGCCACCGTATTTAATCTGATCCTGTCATTTATTTTATAAGAGATAAACAGAAGCCCCTGGATTCCAGGGGCTGAAATTCTGCAGTTCTTCCGGTGACAGCCGTCATGTGACCGTTGCCCGAGGCAGAGTAAAGATAAACTCCGTTCCCACTCCCTCGGTGCTGATCACGTCGATGGTTTCCCCGTGATTCTGTATGATCTCTTTTACAATGGCCAGTCCCAGCCCGGTTCCCCGCTTGTCCTTTCCGCGGGACTGATCCGTCTTGTAGAACCGTTCCCAGATCTTCTTTAAACTCCCCTTGGGGATTCCGATGCCGGTATCCTTCACGGAGATAAAAACCTTCTCGTATCTGAGAGAGGTCTGGATATAGATCACCGAATCCGGGTGACTGAATTTGATGGCATTGTCAATGAGGTTGTAGAGCACCTGCTGGATCTTTCCAAGATCTGCGTAGACCATGGTGATGGTCTCAGAGAAGGTTAAGTCCACTACGATGTTCTTGGCATCGCAGGTACCCTCAAAGGAGGCGGCTGTGTCCTTGATCACCCGGTTGATGTCAAAATTGGTGCGGGACAGGTAGCCCTTGCTGTCCAGAGAGTTAAGAGTCAGAAGTCCCTGAGTCAGCTTGTTCAGCCGGTCCGTCTCGGAGATGACCCGGGTTAGGTATTTCTCATACATCTCCGGCGGGATGGTGCCGTCCAGTATGGCCTCCAGATAGCCCTTGATGGAGGTGAGGGGAGAGCGGAAATCATGAGAAATATTGGCGATAAAGGTCCGCTGATATTCCTCCATTTTGTCCAGCTCATCGGACATATAATTTAAAGTGGCAGCCAGATACCCCATCTCATCCTGAGTATGTATGGTGGTCTTGTATTTCAGATTGCCGTCCGCGTACTGGTTGGCCGCCTCAGTGATCTTTTTCAGAGGGCCGTACACGGTTTTGGTAAATACCAGGAGTATGATCAGGGACAGGCCGAAGATAATACCCGACACGATGTACAGAATATTCAGGAACCTGTCCTTGGAACCGTGGATCTGTCTCAGGGGCAGATGGATGAGCACATAGCCGTAGGTGGTGTAATTTCCTGTAATAGGCGCGGAGACGGTCATCACATCCTCTGTGAAACAGTCGTTGTAGGTTCCGATCGTGTAGGGCTGATTGCCGTTGAGCACAGGGTCAAAGCCCTCTATAATCATGCCGGTCCTGGAGGAATTGCGGCTGTCCACCACAATGGTGCCTCTCCTGTTGACGATCCAGATCTCCGCTCTCAGATAGGTGGATACGGCTTCCAGCTGAGGAGACACCGAATCGATGGTCAGGCTGCGGCCTTTGTATACCTGGCTGTATCTGGCGGCCAGAAGGCTGGCCTCGTCATAGAGAGCGGCGGATTCTTCTTTCATCAGCTGATTATAAGTCAGCTCCGAAGCCACCGTAGCTACGGCCAGAAAGGCCACCAGGCCGAAGACCAGATAGCCTAGGATAAACTTGTAGTACAGAGAATGCTTCATGGCCTGTCCTCAGCGCTTGACTTCGAATTTGTAGCCGATGCCCCACACCGTAGTCAGGGCCCAGCGATCATTGTCCTTGATCTTCTCCCGCAGGCGCTTGATGTGTACGTCCACGGTCCTGGTATCTCCGATGTACTCATATCCCCAGATGTGGTCCAGAAGCTGTTCTCTGGTAAAGACCTGGTTGGGGGAGGAGGCCAGAAAATATAAAAGTTCCAGTTCCTTGGGAGGCATGTCCACGGAGCGGCCGTTGTAGGTTACGGAATAATTGGTCAGGTTTACGATGAGGCCCGGATACTCCACGAAATCTCCCTGCTGGTCGCTGCCGGCAGTTCCGGGGGAGGCAGGCGCGGCATGATATCTGCGCAGCACCGCCTTGACACGGGCCACCAGTTCCTTGGAGTCAAAGGGCTTGATCATATAGTCGTCGGCTCCCAGTTCCAGCCCCAGCACTTTGTCGAAGATCTCTCCCTTGGCGGAGAGCATGATGATGGGGATCTGAGAGGTGGTCCGCAGTTCCCGGCATACCTGATATCCGTCGATGCCGGGAAGCATCAGGTCCAGAAGGATGATGTTGGGTTTAAATTCCGGGAATACCCGCAGAGCCTCTTCTCCATCCAGAACAATCATGGTCTCGTAACATTCTTTCGTTAAATATAGGGAAATCAGTTCCGCAATATTGGCATCGTCATCAACGATCAGTACCCGTTGTTTTTCTGCCATCTGAATACCTCCTGCTACTTAAAAATAACAATAGTAACTCCCGAGTCCCCCTCGCCGAATTCGCCGAGACGAAACTCTTTCACATATTTCAGCTTTTTCAGCTTTTTGTGCACAGCGGCTCTCAGGGCTCCCGTACCTCTGCCGTGGACCACCCGCACCTGAGGCAAATGGGCCAGATAGGCATCATCCAGATATTTGTCCAATATGGGCACAGCCTCATCTGTGGTCATGCCGATCAGGTTGATCTCCGGGGATACGGAGAAGGATTTGGACATCTTGATCTTGCCGCTGCCGGTCTTCTGTCTGGGAGAAGAAGACGGTTCGGCCGGAGCCGGGCCGGCCATCTCCAGGTCTTTGATATTGACCTGAGAGCGGAGGATACCGATCTGTACATACAGGTCTCCTTTGGAGTTGGGCAGAGTGCTGACAGTGCCTTCCATATTCAGGGACAGGACCTTAACCGTATCGCCTGGCTGGATAGTTTTGGGAGAAATCGTCTTCTTCGGGCCTTTGGCCTTGGGAGCAAGTTTCCCGTCTACCTGGTTCATCTTCTCCCGAAGTCTGGTGCGCTCGGCCTCCAGCTCTCTGGCAGCGCCGGAAGAAGAGGCCAGACGATTAATATTCCTGATGGTCTGGTCCGCCGTCTCTTTGGCTTCCCGCAGGATCTTCTGAGCTTCCTCGTTAGCCTGGCGGAGAAGCTTGTCTTTCCGCTCATCCAGCCGCTCCTCCTTCTGGGAGAGGCGGGCCCGGAGCCTGGCGGCTTCTTCTTTGTAAAGGCGGATCTCCTCCCGCTCTTTCTCGATGGTTACCCGGCTCTCCTCCAGATGGGCGATCAGATCCTCGAAGGTCTCGTCGTTGGCCTCCAGATGGTTTCTGGCATCCTGGATGATAAAGTCGGGAAGTCCCAGTTTCCGGGAAATGGCGAATGCATTGCTCTTACCGGGGATGCCGATGAGCAGACGGTAGGTGGGCTTCAGACTCTCGACGCTGAATTCACAACAGGCATTTTCCACACCCGGAGTCGTCAGGGCGTAGACCTTTAATTCGCTGTAATGAGTGGTGGCCATGGTGCGGCACTTCATATTGTGAAGGAAATTCAGCACTGCGATGGCAAGGGCAGCGCCTTCCGTAGGATCCGTGCCGGCACCCAGCTCGTCAAAAAGGCAGAGAGAACGGCTGTCGGCCTGATCCAGGATAGATACGATGTTGGTCATATGGGCGGAGAAAGTACTCAGGCTCTGCTCGATGCTCTGTTCGTCTCCGATATCTGCAAATACTTCCTCAAACACCGCCAGTTCGGAGCCGTCAAATGCAGGGATATGCAGCCCTGCCTGGCCCATGAGGGTGAACAGTCCCACGGTCTTTAAAGAGACGGTTTTGCCGCCGGTGTTGGGGCCCGTGACGATGAGAAGATCAAAATCTCTGCCAAGGTGGATGTTGATGGGAACCACTTTGGCCGGGTCCAGGAGAGGATGGCGGCCGTCCTTGATGTTCAGATAGCCTTTGGAGTTGAACACAGGTTCACTGCAGCGGTAATGCCGGGACAAAGCCGCTCTGGCAAAGATAAAGTCCAGTCTGGCCAGAACCTCCTGGTCCAGACGGATCTCCTCCAGGAAAGGAGCGGCCTGATTGCTCAGATCAGCCAGGACGGCTTCAATCTCTTTCTTCTCCTGGATCTCAAGTTCCCGCAGCTGATTATTCAGCTGGATCACTGCCATGGGCTCGATAAACAGAGTGGAACCGGTGGCAGACTGGTCGTGGACCATACCGTTTACCTGGTTCTTATACTCGGATCTTACGGGCAGGCAGTAGCGGCCATCCCTCATGGTGATCACCGCCTCCTGAAGATAGGAGCGGTTGGAATTGAGAAGGGAGTTTAACTGGGTGTGGACCTTGTCGTTTAACACCTTCATAGAGCGCCGTACATGGCGCAGTCCGGGGCTGGCGTCGTCGCTGATCTCATCCTCGGACAGGATACACCGCCGGATCTCCGTATTCAGGGGAGTCAGAGGCTCCAGCATGGAGAACATGGATTCCAGAGAATCCTCCGGCAGCTCCGAGTCTTCGTGGCGCCCGTAGGCCTTGGCCCTGGCGGCGATGGTAAGGATGGAGCTGACGGATAAAAGCTCGATGATGCTCAGAGAACTGCCGACCTCCAGCCGCTTCAGGGAGTCTCCCACATCCTTCAGACCGGTAAAGGAGATGCTGCCTTTCTGGCGGACCCGGGTCAGAGCATCTGTGGTCTGCGTCTGATTGAGGCGGATCTCCTGGATGTCTGCGGAGGGGAGCAGATCTTCGCACAGCTTCCGCCCCAGAGGGGAGGAGGCATATTCTGCCAGCTGGGAGATGATCTTGTCATATTCTAAAGTCTTTAATGCCTTTGTGTTCATAGATGTTTCATACCTCGTTCAAAAAGAATACTTCCTTACAGTATACCACAAGTTTCAGAGGAACAGTGACTTTTTTTCTTAATTCTTCAAATTGAATTTGACATCAATTTAACAAAGTGGTAAAATGTCTTCGCGGTTACGGAATGTGTTCCGGGGACCCGGCAGACGCTCCACAGCGGCGACTGCCACCATATTATGAGGAGGAAGTATTATGAGAAGATCAGGAAAGAAACTGATGTCAGCGGCCCTGGCGGCAGCCATGGTATTATCTCTGGCAGCATGCGGCAGCCAGAGCGCCGATACTACCACAGCTGCAGAGACTACAGCTGCGACCACAGCGGCAGAGACCACTGCTCAGGAGACAACCGAGGCAGAGACCGAGGCGGCTGCGGGAGAGAATCAGCAGGCAGATATCGTGGTCATCGGAGCCGGCGGAGCCGGCATGACGGCAGCTATCCAGGCAGTACAGGACGGAGCCACGGATGTGGTGATCCTGGAGAAGATGCCCATCACCGGCGGCAACACCACCCGCTCTACGGGAGGACTGAACGCGGCAGAGACTTCTTATCAGAAAGCAGACAATATCGACGATTCCATTGAGCTGTTTGTGGAAGACACCATGAAAGGCGGCAAGGAGTTAAATGATAAAGAACTGGTAACCGTTATGGCAGAGAATTCGGCGGCGGCAGTAGACTGGGTCAATGAGATCGGCGGAGACTTAAGCGTGGTAGGCATGTTCGGCGGTGCAAGCGTAAAACGTATTCACAGACCCACAGATACCTCGGCAGTAGGTCCCATGCTGGTAAAGGCTCTCAATGACAAGGTAGCAGAACTGGAGATCCCGGTTCTTCTGGAGACCACGGCAGAGAAGATCCTGGTAGACGACAGCGGCAAGGTGTGCGGTGTCACGGCTGTGGACAAAGACGGCGAGACATTTACCATCGACTGCACTGCAGTAGTTCTGGCTACCGGCGGTTTTGGAGCCAATTCCGAGATGGTTGTCAGGTATCAGCCGGATCTGGCCGGTTTCTGTACCACCAACCACGGCGGGGCAACGGGCGACGGCATCGCCATGGCAGAGGAACTGGGAGCTGCTTTTGTAGATATGGAGCAGATCCAGACTCACCCGACAGTAAATCCCGATACGCAGACCATGTACACGGAAGGCGTCCGCGGAAACGGCGCCATCCTGGTAAATAAAGAAGGCAAACGTTTTGTAGACGAGCTGGAGACCAGAGACGTGGTGTCCGCAGCGATTCTGGAGCAGACAGACGGACAGTGCTACCTGGTATTTGACCAGGCGGTGAGAGAGAGCCTGGCAGCCATCGAGTCTTACATCAAAGCCGGTATCGTCACTGAGGCAGACACACCGGAGGAACTGGGAGAAGCCATCGGCGTAGACGGCGCGGCACTGGCAGAGACTCTGAAAACCTATGCAGGATACCAGGCGGCAGGAAAAGATGAGGAATTCGAAAGAGACAGTATGGAATTTCCTCTCGATCAGCCCAAGTACTATGCAGCCCTCTGTGCACCGGCGATCCATCACACCATGGGCGGAGTGAAGATCAATACGGAGACTCAGGTACTTAAGGAAGACGGAAGCGCTATCCCCGGATTATTTGCAGCAGGCGAGGTTACCGGCGGCGTTCACGGAGGAAACCGCCTGGGCGGCAATGCGGTTACGGACATCGTAGTATTCGGACGTATCGCAGGCTCCATGGCAGAGGACTATGTAGTCTCTAACGGAGGTCATACGGAAGCCGAGATCACGGCAGAAGCAGACAGCCAGCAGGCAGTTCCTGGCGTAAAGGGCAACTACAAAGACGGCGTATACGAGGGAACCGGCAAAGGAAATAACGGAGATATTACCGTAGAAGTGACTGTAGAAGGCGGCAGCATCGTATCCGTAACCCTGAAAGAGCATGGAGAGACAGCGGGGATCTACGAGGCGGCAGAAAAAGGCGTCACAGAAGCCATTATCACCAGTCAGAGCGCCGAGGTGGACGGCGTGGCAGGAGCCACCAACACCAGCAACGGCATCAAAGAAGCCGTGGCTGCAGCACTGGAAGGAGCAAAATAAGATTTTAGGCACCAAAGAATCAGAGGCATAAGGAACAAAAACCCGCCGCGGCAGCATGAAAATGTGCTTCCGCGGCGGGTTTTATGTACAGCTCCTTTTGTTCATATATGGAGCCCCCTCAGCGAAAATTAATAAAAACTGTGGAAAACCCTGTAAAATCATTGCCATTCTCATTCTGTCGTGATAAAATTCTTTCAGAATCGTGTATTTCTTGGGAGGATATGATGTCAGTCAGAATGGTCGTCAGCGACATGGATGGAACACTTTTAAATAAACGGGCAGAGATCTCAGAAGGGAATCTGGCAGCGATCCGCAGGCTGGAACAGAACGGGATCGAATTTGTCATCGCGTCGGGGAGAGATTACCACGGCGTGTATTCCCTCCTTGAAGAGTATGATCTGAACTGCGAGGCGATCCTGGGCAACGGCTCTCAGTATGTGGACAGAGAGGGAAAGGTCCTGATGAGCTGCTATATGGACAAGTCTGTGGTGAAAGCCGTGACGGAGATTTTTGGGGACAGAGGAATTCCCTATATGATCTTTGCCACCGACGGATTCTATACAGGACAGGAGCCCTCTTTTGTCAGAGGGAGATTTATCGAGAGAAGCTGCAAAAGGTTCGGCAGATCCAGGGAAGACTTTGACCAGGGCGGCAGATATAAGTATATGCCCTGCAATCAGCTTCAGAAGATAGAAGATTTTGATGTTTTTTTAAAACAGGATATGGAGATCATAAAGGTAGAGGCATTTGCCATGAAGACGGAGGAGATCCGCGGCGCCAGAGAGATCCTGAAGGAGATACCGGGCATATCATATCTCTCATCCTTTGACGACAATGTAGAGGTTACGGACAGAGGCGCTCAGAAAGGATATATCCTGGAGAAAGTGATCGGGATGAAAGGACTTTCCAGGGAACAGGTTATGGTGATCGGAGACGGGATGAACGATCTCACGCTGTTTGAGTGTTTCCCTGTTTCCTATGCGCCGGCCAATGCCCAGGACAGGATCAGGGAGCTGGCCATGGAAGTGGTGGCCGATTGCGAAGAAGACGGATTTGCTCAGGCAGTTGACCGGATGCTGGAGGGCGGAGAGACTGTCCGGTCGTGAGGATAAGCCCCGGAGAGGAGGGAGTCTATGCCGGATCTGAACGGTCCCGAAAGGGAGAAGCGTACATTTATACGGGAAAAGATCGCAAGACCGCCTATGACCAGAAAACAGCTTGCAGGCAGGATCCTTTTGTGGGTCTTCCTGGCAGTCGTGGCGGGGACGGCGGCAGGAGTCGGTTTTGCCGTCGCAGGGCCTCTGGCAGAACGATATCTGGCAGAGACTACTGCAGAAGAAAGTATTTCTGTCACCATTCCCAGAGACGATCCTCCCGAGGGACAGACTACGGAGACAGAGAGCCGGCAGGAGGAGACGTCTCCCCCGGAGGGCCGGGAGGAATCTGACAGCGAACCGGAGACGTCTCCCGCAGAAGAAGACACAGAATCCGAGACGGAATCGGAGACAGAGACAGAGACAGAGTCTGAGACGGAACCTCTGGAAGAAGTGATCCGGTCCGCAGTGGAGACATATGAATATACAACAGAGGACTTAAATGAACTTTACGGGGTTCTGCGGAAGGTGGTCCAGGAGGCGGACCGGGGTATCGTGGAAGTACATTCGGTCAGACAGGAGACGGACTGGTTTGATAATCCGGTGGAGACTGCCGGGCTTTATGCCGGTGCGGTCATCGCATCTACGGAGCAGGAACTGCTGATCCTGACTATGGAACAGGCAGTGGAACAGGCGGATTCCATTAAAGTGACATTTCAGAACGGTGTCCAGGCCGACGGCGCTATCAAACAGGTGGATGCCATATCGGGTATGGCTATCGTAACCGTACCTGCGGAACAGATCGACGAGAAGGTTCTTTTGCAGGTGGGAGTGCTGAAGCTGGGCAATTCCTACAGTATAAGGCAGGGAGATCTGGTGGCGGCTCTGGGAGCACCTGCAGGCATCGTCCATTCCAGCGCCTACGGCAGTATCTCTTATGTGGCCCGCAATGTTCAAGTGGCCGACGGAGCAGCCAGGCTGCTGTATGCAGATGTTCAGAGCGATGCCCGGGCGGGAACTTTTCTGGTGAATATGGCGGGAGAAGTCGTAGGCTGGGCCACAAATGAATATGATGAAGAAGACAGAGACGGTATGACCGTGGCAGTGGCAGTATCTGACTATAAGTCCGTTTTGGAGAAGATGTCCAACGGACAGCCGGTTCCCTATCTGGGGATCTACGGCCAGGAGGTCAGCGCCGCCATGCTGTCGGAGGATATTCCTCCGGGTATTTATGTGACAGATTGTGTGCTGGAGGGACCGGCCTATGCAGCCGGTATCCAGAACGGCGATATCATCGTGCGCATAGGGGGACGGGAAGTATTTACCATCAAGGATTATCAGAATCAGGTGGAGGGACTGAGCCGGGATACGGAAGTGACGGTGGTGGTTCAGAGAAAAGGCATCGACGAATACAGGGAGCTGGAATATCAGGTGATCGTAGGGGCCAGGTAAGAGTCCGGGAGAAGGCGGTCTCTAAGGAAAATGGAGGATAAGAAGATGAAATATATCGACACACTGCGGGAGGGAATGCGCATATCCGAGGTTTATCTGTGCAAAAGCAAACAGATCGCGCTGACCAAGGCAGGAAAAGAGTATGGCAATCTGGTGCTTCAGGATAAGACCGGAACCATTGACTCCAAGATATGGGATCTCCACTCTCCGGGGGTCAGCAGTTTTGAGACCATGGATTATGTACATGTGGATGCAGATGTAACCGTATTTCAGGGCTCCAATCAGCTGAATGTGAAGAGGATCCGCAGAGCAGATGAAGGAGAATATGAGGCGGCGGATTATCTTCCGGTGTCTGCCAGGGATATCGGAAAGATGTATGAGGAGCTGCTCCAGTATGTAAAGAAGATCAAAAATCCGTATCTGAGCAGGCTGGCGGAAAGCTTTTTTACAGATGATCAGGAATTTGCAAAGGCATTTCGGTTCCACAGCGCGGCAAAAAGCGTTCATCACGGCTTTGTAGGGGGCCTTTTGGAGCATACTCTGGCAGTCGTGAGGATGTGCTACTATTTTTCAGGTTATTATCCGATGCTCAACAGAGATCTGCTGCTGACCGCAGCCATGTTCCACGATGTGGGCAAGCTTCGGGAACTGTCCGTATTTCCGGAAAATGATTACACGGACGACGGGCAGCTGCTGGGACATATCCTCATAGGGATCGAGATGGTGACGGAACGGATCCGGCAGATCCCAGGTTTCCCGCCAAGGCTGGAGTCTGAGCTGAAGCACTGCATCGCGGCTCATCACGGGGAGCTGGAGTACGGGTCTCCCAAGAAGCCTGCCCTCCTGGAAGCCATGGCCCTGAATTTTGCGGACAATACAGACGCCAAGATGGAGACCATGATCGAGGCTTTGAGGGCTTCCGGAGACGGAGCAGAATGGGTGGGCTACAACAGGCTTCTGGAGACCAATATCCGCCGGACCACAGAAGAATAGAGAGACTACAGAGACAGCAAAAGCGGAGCCCTGAAAAGGACTCCGCTTTGCCGTAGTCAAATTGTCTGTATGTAAAAAGCAGGAGGGCCGCTTGAGTTTTTTGTCGGAGCCGGCAACGGTTGCGCGCTGGTTGCCGCCAGCCCCATTAGTATAAGATCTCCGGCCTGCCCGGCAGTTTGTCTGCCGTGTCTCTGGCCGTTTCATATCTTATCAATGCTATGGTTATATGATACCAGGGAATTATGAATAGAGTTTGTTTATTCCATAAAAGATGTGTAAAATTTTGGAATTAATTCTTAAGAAAGAGGGAACAAAGAGGACAGATATGGAAATAAAGAAAAATGACCGTTTTGTGGTAAAGATTCAGGACATGAGCGAGGACGGGGCAGGCATCGGAAAAATGGATGGCTATATCTGGTTTATCAAGGATACGGTCATCGGCGACGTGGTGGAGGCCGGCGCCATGAAGATGAAGAAGTCCTACGGCTTTGCCAGGCTGATCAGGGTGGTGGAACCGTCTGTATCCCGGGTGGAGCCCCGGTGTCCTGTGGCCAGACAGTGCGGCGGCTGCCAGCTTCAGGCCATGAGCTATGAAGAGCAGCTGCGGTTCAAGGAGAACCGGGTGTACCATAACCTGCTGCGGATCGGAAAATTTGAGAATCTGGTCAGGGTGGGTGAGAAGAACGGGACAGAAGAGGCAGGTGAGTCCGGCGGCCCGGAGGCAGGTGAGTCCGGCGGCCCGGAGGCAGGTGAGTTTCATACTGTGCCGGGGGCAGAGGACCGGGCTGTGTTTCTGCCGATCATGGGGATGGAAAACCCGTGGAGGTATCGGAACAAGGCCCAGTTTCCCTTCGGAACGGATCGGGACGGGAAGATCATTACCGGATTTTATGCGGGGAGGACTCACACCATCATTCCCCAGGAGGACTGTCTTCTGGGCGTGGAGGAGAACCGGGAGATATTAAGAGTCATAAAGGATTTTATGAACCGGTACCAGATCAGTTCCTATGACGAGGAACGTCATAGCGGCCTGGTGCGCCATGTGCTGATCCGCAAGGGATTCCGCACCGGGGAACTGATGGTGTGTCTGGTGATCAACGGGAAAAAGGTGCCGGAGAGCGGAAAACTGACGGCGGAGCTTCTGAAGATCCCGGGCATGACCGGCATCTCCTTTAATATCAATCAGGAGAAGACCAATGTGATCATGGGCAGGGAGACCATCCACCTTTACGGCCCCGGCTATATCACGGACTACATCGGCAGCATCCGGTATCAGATCTCTCCCCAGTCTTTCTATCAGGTAAATCCGGTGCAGACGGAGAAGCTGTACGGGACGGCTCTGGAGTATGCGGGGCTTACGGGAGGCGAGACTGTGTGGGACCTGTACTGCGGCATCGGAACAATCTCTCTTTTTCTGGCACAGAAGGCCAAAAAAGTATTCGGAGTGGAGATCGTCCCTCAGGCCATCGACGATGCCCGGCGCAATGCAGAGCTGAACGGCATGGAAAATGTGGAGTTTTTCGTGGGAAAAGCAGAGGAGGTGCTGCCCCGGGAGTATGAGAAGAGTCAAATTCCCGCGGACGTCATCGTGGTAGACCCGCCCAGAAAGGGATGTGACCGCCAGTGCCTGGATACGATCATCCGGATGGCGCCGGAGAGAGTAGTGTACGTCAGCTGCGACCCCGGGACCCTGGCTAGGGATCTGAGATACCTGTGCGACCGGGGGTATGAGCTGAAGAAGGTGCGATGCTGCGATATGTTTGGGTGGGGGGTGCATGTGGAAAGTATCGTGTTGCTTTCAAAACTTCATACAAAATAGAATATAGAAGTAGAATTGAAAACAAAAAAGAAATTTCAGATGATATAAAACAAGTCTGGAGCATGAAAGATATTGAGAAGCAATTGGATGATAAAAGTGCAACGGATGTTGCACAATTTAGAAATGGAGTGTATGAGTGAATAACTGGGAAACTATGGAACAGAAATCGAATATTCTGGATATTTAGACTTCGCAGAGCGTCAGGCGGAACGTGAACAGGCAATGACCATGAAAGATTGGGCGGAACATTTAGATCGTATTCTTACAATGACTGATAAGAAATGATAAAATATATGATTTAACTTTGGACAACGATAATCATGTTGAGACGGTTGTCTTTCCCTAAATCCTTTATAATGGTCATACCTGCTGAAAGTTTCACAAGGGACGGAAGGCAGGTTGGAGACATCAGCGAGAGCGAGTGAACACTCCCTATTTGGAGGATACGCACCTTCGGGACGGGTTTAATTCAGGTTAGACCGGTGCCAAAACCATCAAAGTCACTTGTAATCTCATATATAATGTTATAAAATAATTCCTGAAATGACAAAGATCGGACAAAGGAGCGGTCAGAAATGAAGAAAAAACATATTTTCGTATATTGTATAGCTGTGGCTGCTGTATTTTGTATGGCGGCCTGCGGCGGCGGGAAAAAGACGGCGGCCTCCATGCACCTGGTCAGGACCGAGGGGGCGGTGCAGGTAGATGACGAAAAAGGAAAATCCGTAGAGATCATGGAAAATCTCGGTCTGTACAGCGGCTATGGGGTAATTACCCGGGCGGCAAGCTACGGGTGGATCAATTTAGACGATGTCAAGCTGGCTAAAATGGACCAGGAAAGTGAAGTGGAAATTGTAAAGGAGGACAAGCTTCTGGAGATCAACGTCTCTTCCGGCAGTCTGTTTTTTAATGTCACCGAACCGCTGGCAGAGGATGAGACCATGAATATCCGCACCTCCACCATGTTTGTGGGCATCCGGGGTACCTGCGGCTGGGTGGAGACAGAGACGGAAGATGTGATGAATGCCTATCTGCTGAAAGGGCAGGTGGAGTGTACTATCGTTGATGAAAAGGGCAACATTCTGGCCTCTGCCATGCTGGATGCGGGACAGACCGCCAGGATGGAGTATGACGGAAAAGACGCTTCCATTACTGTAGAAAAATTCAGCGATATTCCCGATTTTGTGGCAGAGGAAATCGATGATGATGATATTGACCCGAGTTTGCTTGAGACAACTCCGCCGGAGACGGAAACAGAGCCAGAATCGGAGACGGAAACAGAGGAAGAGTCGGATGACGGAGATGTGATTTATTTCGGACTGTGAGTTTGAGATCTGAAAAGAGAGGCCCGCAGATGTCTGCAGGTTTTGATCTTTCAAAAGGAGAACAAAGACCCAATGAAAAATCTGTATCTGATCGGCGGCACCATGGGAGCGGGCAAAACCACGGTGTGCCGTATATTGAAACAAAGATCAGACCGCTGTGTTTTCTTGGACGGAGACTGGTGCTGGGACATGCAGCCCTTTCAGGTGACTCCGGAAACCAGGAAAATGGTAATGGAGAATATCATTTTTCTCCTGAACAATTTTCTTCGCTGTCCCGCATATGAAAATATATTTTTCTGCTGGGTCATGCATGAACAGAAGATCATTGATGATATTCTGGCAGGCCTGGACACGTCCGGGTGCCGGGTGAGGAGTATTTCTCTGGTGCTCAGTGAAAAAGCTCTCAGAGAGAGGCTGCAGAGAGATGTGGCGGCAGGCATCCGAACCGGGGATATTATCTCCAGGAGTCTGGAACGGCTTCCGATGTATGATCGTCTGGATACGGAGAAAATCGATGTGTCGGACCTTTCGCCGGAACAGACGGCAGAACGGATCATGAAGTATGGACAGAACGGCGGTATTGGCCAGGAAAAGGAGCAGAAAATATGAAAGAGCAGAGTGGGATCATGAAAACAGAATCTTTAAATTTAAAGCCGGGCTTTTGCACGGCTCTGGCAGACGGAGTCATGGTGCCGGATTCCCCCTGTCACATGGCTACGGAGGAATTTTACAGGGCGGTTCCGGGCAGCAGGATCCACCTGTGCAGGGAGGGCTTTGTATTTGCTCCGGCTATATTTTCCATGGAACGGGATCCGAAGTATATCTATACTTATGATTATCAGCCGGAGGAGAACTGGTCTACGTACTCCGGGAATCTGACTCCGGACAGCTATCAGAAGGAAGACTATATTTTTCAGGAAGACTGCTGGTTCCGGCTCTGTGTCAGGAGGGAAGACAAAGAAGTGCTGACAGAGGAGGACCGGGGGCAGGCCGGAGAACTGGCGGTGCTGATCGGAGAGCCTGTGGCATATAAGGAAAAATCGTGTCTCAGGGATGAGGCAGAGGCAGTTATCCGGAGAATAAAGGACCGGGAAAGCCCTGGAGCCCTGAAGCTCTGTATCCTGACAGACACCCACTATACGGTCAACGGCAACTGGGATGACACGGTATACAGTATCAGAAAAGTGGCGGAACATGCAGGATATGATGCCATTGTCCATCTGGGAGACCTGACAGACGGCATGATGTCCAAAGAGACTACATCCAAATATGTCCGCAGGATCATGGATGATCTGAGGACGTGCGGAGTCCCGCTGTATATTGCCCTGGGAAATCATGACAATAATTATTTCCGGAACAGGCCCAATACCTTTACTCTGGAGGAGATGAGAGAGCTCTATCATCTCTGCGGAGACGGGGATGACAGAGAAGACGGGGCTCACATTCCGGAGACGGACAGGAGTTTCAGTTACTATGTAGATATGCCGGAACACGGCATCCGGATGATTTTTCTCTCGTCCTTTGACGACAGGGCGCCTGTGAGGTACGGCTATACGGACCGGCAGATCGCATGGCTGAAAAAAACTCTGTACAGCGCACCGGAGGGAACCGGATTCCTGGTTTTTTCCCACGACGGCCCCCTGGCCCGGCTGGATATCTGGAGCTTCTATATGTTCAACGGAGACAGGCTGCTGAAACTTCTGGAGGAGTGCAACAGCTGCAATGAGTATCAGGTCATCGGATTTTTCTATGGACATACCCATGGGGATTATATATTCAGGGAATGCAGTTTCCCGGTGGTCTCCATCGGCTGTTCCAAGCTGGAATGTCTGCCTCCGGACAGGATGCCTCCGGGCGCTGTGGCCCATATGAGAGAGGCGGATACCCGGACCCAGGAGCTGTGGGACAGCGTGCTCATTGACCGGGAGGGAGAAACTATCCATATGATCCGTTTCGGAGCCGGCCAGGACAGGGAGATCTCTTTTAAAAAGAAGAAAGAAACTTTCAGCGGCCGGACGGCGGCCATCCGGGCCGGGAGAAAACCCAGGATCTGGGCGCACCGGGGAGCCAGCGGCCATGCTCCCGAAAACACCCTTCCTGCATTTGAACTGGCTTACAGGCAGGGAGCCGACGGCATCGAACTGGATGTGCAGCTGTCGAAGGATGGGGTGCCGGTGGTGATTCATGACGAACAGGTGGACCGGGTCAGCGACGGTACAGGCTGGGTGAAAGACTATACTCTGGAGGAGCTTAAAACTCTGAATGTAAATAAACACTTTCCCTCATACGGCAGAGTGGAGATCCCCACTCTGGCGGAGGTCTATGATCTGGTGAGAAAGACCGAGCTGACGGTGAATCTTGAATTAAAGAACGGCCGGATTTTTTATAAAGGCCTGGAAGAGCTGGTGCTGAAGCTGGCAGAGGAGAAAGGTCTGAAAGACAGGATCCTCTACTCATCTTTTAACCATTATTCCATAAGAAGGCTGCAGCGGCTGGCCCCGGGAGTCAGGACAGGTTTTCTCTACGATGAAAGATTTCTGGACATGGCGGAGTACGGAGCCAGGTTCGGAGTTTATGCCCTCCATCCGTCTGTGCGGCAGGTGTGTCTGGATCTGGAGGAAGCCGAAGCCATGGCAGGGAAGGATGGTTTGACAGAGTATGGAGATTTTATCAGACAATGCCATGAGAGGCAGATTCTGGTCCATGTGTGGGGCGTTAACGATGAGGCTGATTTTGAGAAGATGAAAGCTCTGGGAGCAGATGCGGTCATAACAGATTTTGTGGAGAGAGGGTAAAAAGGGATGAAAAAGGGAACAATGATCTTCATGATCCTGGCCGGGGGGATTCTCGGGGCGTGCGGAGGGAAACAGGATCAGATACAGGAAACGGGCCAAAGCGGTGAGACAGGTACTTCGGAGATTGTGATCGAGATTTCCGGGGACAGACAGGAGACAGAAAGGACACGGGCTTCGGAGTCAGACTCCGGGGCAGGCCGGGAAACTGCAGAGACGGAGGTTTCGGATCAGGAAGAAACGGATGCCGGGGATGGGCGTATCGCCGGCCAGACATTTGAGGTAGAGCTGAGCGAGTATGAGGGAAAGGTACTGTTTGTTCCTTATGCCCCGTCAGAAGAAAATCCTGATTTTCATATGGAGATTATTCAGGATGAGAAGATTCTCACAACAATACCGGGCTATGTTCCGGAGAAACTGGCAGGGGAAGACTTTGTCAGCCTGGATGCAGTGTCTTTTTATGATATGAACTATGACGGCTTTACGGATCTTGTGCTGATCGAGACCTACGGGAATACAAGTTTTGCTGCAGTGTATTATGGATTTGATAAAGAAGCAGAGGAGGATTATGATCAGTATTTTTCTCCCCGGTGGGATCTGTCGGAAGCTATAACCAGAGAGGCTTTGGTCCTGTCTGTTCCGGGGATCCGTGATCTGATGTCAGGAGGCAAAAAAAACGGGCAGTTTGCCGATTATAAGGAGGCCTATGAGGCCGTTGCCAGGCTGTGCCGCTTGGACGGAGGCGATGAGATCACATACAGTCTGGTTTATTTTGACGAGGACCAGATTCCGGAGCTGGCGGCGGACCAGAAGGGCTATTATATAAGTCTGTACACTTATAAGGACGGAACCGTCTCCGTGCTCATGGATAAATGGAGCTATGGAGCCATGGGAAATGCAGGCTATGAGTATGCTCCGGGAAAGAACAGTCTGAGAAATTACAACACGGATTATGCAGGAGCGATCTTACATACCACGTACATGTCAAAGACAGAGAAGAATACTCTGGAAACCAGGGCCCGGATCGACATCTATAATTTTGATGATGTTAATGGGAACGGAATTCCGGATGAGAATGAGACAGGCTCCATGGGTTTGTACAGCAAGATTTATGTCAACGGAGAGGAAGCCGCAGATGAGGAATGGAAGACATATGATATGGGTGAGTATGAAATCCTGACAGGAGATATGTCTTTTGAAGAGCTGAAGATAAAACTTTCAGGAGAAAATTAGCATGTACGGCATCGTCTGTACACAGATCGTGGCGGATGTCTGTACAGTGGCGGCTTCCTTTTATGTGTACCGGCGGTTTGTGGCTTCCATGGCAGAGACAGATGCTAAAAATTCAGAAAAGGAAGGGAGTCCGGGATGGAAAAAATAGTATGGATCGTCATATGCCTTCTGTTGTCCGGTTTCCGGGTGTCTTCCCTGGAGACGGATCAGCCATTCTATGGGACAGAGACGGGAGAAGAGTCTCTGTCTCAGAAGGACGGCAGTTATGTTACCACTACGGTTCGGGGAAAACTGAGGGAAGATATGGAGGAGTTTTCTTTTGACATCGAGGCGCAGCTTTATGATAAAAATTCCACATACCGGGTCAGGTCTGTCACCGTCCGGGAAGGGGAAGAGACTATCCAGGTCATTTCCGTGCCGGAGCTGTCTCTTTTTGGTGAGACGGCGGTGTGGGCCGACGACCAGGAGAATATGGGGCTGGAGCTGGAGGATGTGAATTTCGACGGCTACAGGGATCTCCGCCTTTTCGACACGCCCAATGGGAATTATCTGGTGGAATGGATTTATCTGGTGTGGGACCCGGACAGGGGACAATTTGTCCACGACCCCAGGTTAAATGAGATCCCACTGGCAACTTTTGACCAGGAAGATCAGCTGATCTACGGTATGCAGAGAGGAGGGGCTGCCCGCCATTATTTTTATACTTATGAGTACCAGGAGGGGGAACCGGTGATGATCTGTGAAGAGAAGAGCATCTATCTGCCGGACCCGGACTCGGAAGCGGTGAGGCGCTGTGTCCATGAGAAGCTGGGGGATGGGAACGTTCAGGTCAGGGATGTATGCCGGGAGACCGTGGAAGAACGGAATCCGGAAACCGGGGAGATGGAACAGACAAGGGATGAGTTTATTTTCTTTCTGGTGAAGGAAGACGGGATAGAGGAAACGATTATTGTGGAGGCGGACTCGGAGATGGAGAGGCTTTTAGGCGCGGAAGGAGAGTTTTAGACGCCAAAACTCAGGAACCGGAAAGTCTGTCCCTTTCCGGACGCGATCTTGACAGGAGGGGGGATATAAACATATAATCGGTGTAAAGAACAAAAGAAGGAAAAAGGAGGAGCAGGATATGAAGCGATGGAAACAGGTTTTGGTGTCAGCGGGACTCATGGCGGCGATGGAGGTGTCCTCCGTTTACGCTGCCGGCTGGCAGTGGCTGGACAATAACAATGACGGTGTCAGTGAGTGCTACTATATTCAGGACGACGGCACGGCGCTTTTGGGAACCGTCACACCTGACGGGCATACCGTGGATGAACAGGGGGCCTGGATCGTGGATGGGGTGGTTCAGACTCAGAATACCGAACCAGCTCAGGCAATGGAGCCAGCCCGGTCCAGCAGCCAGACCACAGTGGCTCCCCGCATCACCCGGAGTTCCATGCAGACCAGCCAGCTGGGACAGTTCCGGTACATTTTGTATTCTCCCGCGAATCCCACAGATAATATGGCCCTGGTGGTCTATCTCCACGGCCATGGCCTTGGAGACAAGCTGAACGACTTGGAGAAAGATATCGAGCCCCTAAAAAAAGAGGCAAAAAAAACATCCGACGCGTTTATCCTCGCGCCTCTTCTGCCGCCGGAGCTGGACTATGGAAGGAAGGGCATGTGGCCGGGAATTGACCCATCGATCATGGAACTGATAGAGTCGGTCATAACGGAATACCACATAGACAGAGACCGAGTGAGTATGATCGGGGGGAGCATGGGGGCAGATTCGGCTATTCAGATTGCCGCCGCCCATCCGGATGTATTTTCCTGCTGTGTGGGAATCGCTCCCTTCCACGAGAACAGCCCCATGGCGAAATGGGAAGAGGGATGGGGAGAAAAACTGAAAACCACCCCGTTCTGGTTTTTTGTGGAGGACGAGACGTCCGCGAGGAGCCTGGCCAAAACCACATCAGAGGGAATCATAGCGGCCGGAGGCCAGGCGTGGGTAGAAGTGAAAGAAGGAACCACCCACAAGACAGTGGGCCAGCAGGTGACGGACAGAATGGGAGTTGGCGGTTACGGGATCTATAACTGGCTGGTTTCCGTGAGAAAAATCAGATAAAACAGATGAAGAAGGAGTTGCTGTCAAGTAGACAATTGAAAAATAAAAAGTTTTTCTGCCGGCGGGTTGAACTCGCCGGCAGTTTTTTAGTACACGGAGCGGAAAGGAAATTTGTACACATGTACCCAAAGAAAGATTGTCAGCAAAGCTGATGGGTGCCCGCTCTTTTTGCTCATATACAGGCTATGTGATTTCCAATGGCTGAACGATTATAAAAAATCAGAAATTGACGGGCAGGGCGATATTCCCGCTTTCCAGCACCAGCAGACGGCCTCTGTCGATTCCCGTCTCAATGGCATAGCTGATGGTGCTTTCTATGACATTGCCCCGTCTGGAGAAACCGAATTTTTTCGCGGTCTCCCGGATCAGATCGGGCCGGGGCAGACTGACCTGTTCCCTCAGGACTTCCGCGGCGGCGATTAAGATCTCCTCGGATGGGATATCATCCATACTTCTTCTACTGTCCTCGTCCTCTCCCGGGCGGTAAACGGCAAATTCATTTGGATTCTGATCTTTTTTCCAGAAAAATTCCCGATCCTCGTCTCTGGTGGTGCTTTTTTTGATCTTTCTCATGGCGTCAGAAAAAATATTCTCTACTCTGGCGCCTGACCGGGTGATGCCCCAGGCTCCCAGCACTTTTTTCATCAGCAGCTTCCGGCTGACGGGGGACTCCTGTTCCAGGATCTTCTGAGCCAGGCGGACGATCTTTGACTGTGACCGGGGAAGATAAAATTCTTCCGGTGTGCCGGAGAGAGGGGGCCGAAAGCTTACATAGGGCGCTTTCGCGGTCCGGAAAAATTCTTCTTCCTCCATTTTTTCCAGCTGTTCCAGAGGGGCGAAGGTGTCCTGGGAAACATTGTCTTCTTCCTGCCGGCCGGGCAGGGTCTCCAGGATTTCCCGGATTTCTCTTAAGACCCGGTCCGGATCGTCCAGCCAGTCCAGGGTCCAGACCCGGATCACATTCCACCCCAGCCCCTGGAGTACGGAGGGCTGCAGGAGAAATCTGTCCCGGGCAGTGGCGGTTTTCCTGCAGTTTTCGCCGTCCAGCAGAATTCCCAGAAGATAAGTGTCTTTCTGCCGGGGATCTACTACGCCGATGTCGATCTTGAACCGGGAGCTGCCGATATTGCAAACTGCTTTGTATCCCATGGCTTCGATGGCCCTGGCGATGTTGGGGATCAGGTAGTCTTCTTTCCTGGATCCGGCTTCCGCCTTCCTGGCCAGGGTGTTCTGGCCTGTGGCAGCGAATTCCAGAAATCCTTTCAGACCGGCCACGCCTTCAGATCTGGTGCGGGCCAGATCAATCTGCTCAGGGCGGAGCACGGAGTAGACGATCATGGATTTCCGGGCTCTGGAGATGGCTACGTTGAGCCGCCTCCAGCCGCCGTCCCTGTTAAGGGGGCCGAAATTCATGGACACGTTTCCTGATGAGTCCGGACCGTAGCCTACGGAGAACAGGATCACATCCCGCTCGTCTCCCTGGACGTTCTCCAGGTTTTTGATGAAAACAGGCTCTTTGGAATTGCGGTCCCATTCTTCCAGCTCCGGGTGTTTTCTGAATTCTTCAAACAGCATGTCGTCGATCAGATTCTGCTGGGCAGAGCTGAAAGTGACCACGCCCAGGCTGTCGTCGCGGAGGCGTTCGTCCTTCAGCCTCCGCACCACTTCCGCCACAATGGCCTGGGCTTCGGCCCTGTTCTGTTTGGTTTTTCCCTTATCGTAAAATCCATCCAGGCAGACCAGCTTTACTTCTGAGGCCAGATCCCTGGGAGAGGGGAAAGTGTACAGCTTGTTGTCATAATACTTCCTGTTGCTGTAGGCGATCAGGCTCTCATGGCGGGAGCGGTAATGCCATTTGAGAGATTCCTGGGGCATGGAGATGGCCAGGCAGTCGTCCAGCAGGCTTTCCAAATCCTCCTTGTCGCTGTTTTCCTCGTCGATCCGGTTGGATGAGAAGAAGTTGGTGGGCGGAAGCTGTTTGGGATCCCCCACGACGACCACGTTTTCTCCTCTGGCTATGGTTCCCACGGCCTCGCTGGTGGGCAGCTGGGAGGCCTCGTCGAAGATGACCAGGTCGAATTTAGGGAAGGAGGGGTCTATGTACTGGGCCACGGAGAGAGGACTCATGAGCATGCAGGGGCACAGTTTCCGCAGCAGCGTGGGAATCTGGTCAAACAGTTTTCTCAGAGACATCATGCGGCCGTTGTTCCGTATGGCTTTTTTCAGGATCCCAAGCTCCGAGGAGGAGGCGTTTGTCCCGCCGGGGACAGGGATCCGGGCGGACAGACGGGCTGCCAGCTCCTGGATAGTAAGCTGCTGATAACGGCTCACCAGTTCCCGGTATTGGATGATCATGTCGTCATATTGTTTCCCGTGGAAGGAAGCGAGACGGCTGTCTCCGGCTATGGTCATCAGAGCCAGTTCATAGTTGAGATCTGCTGTAAATGCCGGTACAAGGTCCTGGTTGCTGATCCGTCCGTCTTTATAGGCAGTACTCACTGTCTCCAGGCCGTTTCTGATAAGGGCATCGTCGGCCTGATTGAAGATGGTCTTGTTCCGCAGTTCATCCAGGTGTTCCAGATATCGGGAGAGGATCTGCCCCAGATCTGACAGCCAGTGTTCTTCCGTATCATTACAGATTTCCGGCCGGATCTGCCATCGGGTCAGAAAACCGTCTGTCTCTTCCAAAAATTCTGTCAGTGTATCCACATGACCTGTGAGGATGTCTTCATCCCCGCGGCGGATAGCTTCCATGACGGCTCTCCGGTCATTTCTGTTGAAGCGGGAACAGCTTTCCTCAACTGCCGCGGCTTTGGCCACAGCCTTTTCCAGACTGTCCCAGTCCGTAGACAATTCCATATACATACCGGAAAGCAATCCTGTAAGCTGGGGCGGCGTCTCAAGGATCTCCCTTTTTCGGGCCTGAAGAAGGCACAGGTCGCCGTACAGGGCCTCCATGTTGTCTTTGGTGACGGACTGTGGATATTTGGCGTAAAGCCTCAGCTCTTTTACCAGTTTGTTCCGGGCGAGAGTTCTGGGCAGGAACCAGCGGTTCCCCGCCTGCTTCCATTGCAGGGAAGCGGACTCCGCGCCGTAGGTAAGGACGGAAGATTCAAATTGTTCTTCTATCCGGTGACGGATCTGGTTATATTCTTTTCCGGTGTCGATGAGCCTGTGAAGGCGGTCGGAGAGATCCCGGAAATCAGGCTGGTCCAGGAGTGAGGTGAGAGCCGGAGCAGTCAGGAGAGCGGCCCTGGCCGCGGACACCAGGCGGTCCGTCATCCGGCGGCTCCTGTCTGTGATGCCTCCGGCCCAGGAATAGAGACTTTCCTGGTGAGCCGCGGCCTGGTCCCACCGGGCCAGAAGACAACGGAGTTCCTTTTGAAAAGTTTCTTTGAGCTCTATGGAGTATTCTTTCCCTTCATATCCCAGAAGAGGATGATGCGTGTAAACGCCCAGTTCCTTTATGGCTACCATGTACTGGCGGATCAGCTGTTCCCATTGGGCCATACGGTCCTGATCCAGGGATTTCAGGGATTCCCTGGAGAATGACAGTGTTCCCCTGTAGTCTTTGTATCTTTCCAAGAGCTCAATGGATTGGTACAGAGAGGAGCCGTAAGCCCTTTTTTCATGGAGCGCTTCTATGAGAATGTTGAGGCCGGCCCGGAGGCCATGGATTTTCTCGGCAGTTTCCAGATGATCCTGAGGGGGGCGGATTCTGCCTGTTTCCAGGGTTCTGTCCAGTTTGGCCAGGACAGAACTTTTTACGGTTTTGTTGGAGTGAAGCTCCAGGCAGAATGGATCCAGCCCGATATCGGCCAGCCTTTTCTGTACCACATTGAGGGCAGCCATTTTTTCCGCCACGAACAGAACGGATTTCCCCTGGTACAGGGCATTGGCGATCATGTTGGTGATGGTCTGGGACTTGCCGGTGCCCGGCGGGCCGTGGAGCACGAAACTCTGGCCTGCGGCCGCCGCGGCAATAGCTACCATCTGGGAGGAATCGGCGCTGACAGGCACGGCCATATCGGCCAGGGAGAGGGACCGGTCCAGGTTTTCGGCAGTGATGTGCTCTGTACCGGGGTCCCAGTTCATTTTTCCCTCTATAAGGCTGGAGACCACCTTATTCTTCTCGATCTCCGAAGAGCGGCTGCGGATATCGTTCCACATGACGAATTGCCCGAAAGAAAACAGGCCCAGAAACGCCATTTCCTCCACATTCCACCTTTTTTTGGCCATGACGGCCTGACGGATAGTGTGGAATATCAGAGGAAGGTCCACTCCGTGTTCGTCTTCCGGCAGAGGGTCCAGACCGGAGATCAGAATACCATGATCCTGGCGCAGATATTCCAGAAGAGTCACATTCATCTGGGTTTCTTCCTGGCGGCTGCGGATCACAAAACCTTTGCTGCGCACGTTTCTGACAATATCCACTGGCACCAGCACCAGAGGAGCGTATCTGGCCTTCTCGGACAGATCGCTTTCGAACCAGCGAAGGAACCCCAGGGCCAGAAACAGGGTATTGGAGCCGTTTTCTTCCATACTCACTCTGGCGGACCGATACAGGCCTTTCAGGTTCTTGTCCAGCTCGGCCTCGCTGAGAAAAGTACGGATGCGGCTGCTTTTAAATTCCTCGGCTGCAATGGTGCTGATCAGATCTTTTTCGGTCTCGATCTCAAATATATGGGAATCCCGGAGAGTCACCGTCCACTCGGAAGGCATCTCCAGGATGCGGAAGTCTTTTCCGTCAGACAGCTGATCCTCCAGCTGGCAGAGGTCAGACACCATGAGCTGAAAGGCGTTTTTAGTCGCCCGGAAATTTAAAAGTGTATTCCGGAGACTGAAGTCCAGCAGTTTCCGCTGCCACAGCTTCTGTTTGGTAAGAGGTTCCCCGGCGCCTTCCGTCACACGGCCCATGAGGGAGTGATCCAGAGCCGAGGGGGCCTGGGGATTCAGGGAGTTTTGTCTTTCTTCTGTCTGATCCGCCTCTGTATCCAATGTCAGGAGGGGAAGGGGAATCGGGCGGATACCGCTGCCCCGGGTGCGCTGGATATCGATGGCGCATATGAAATCTTCCTGGGAAGCCAGATGATCCTTTCCGTGTTTCACGGCTTTGTCGAAATCGGCCGTTCTTCCGGACACGAAATCCGTGCATTCTACCAGAAGCATCTCTTCTGCTCCTGAGGCGGTTCTTTTTTCTATGGCTGACATGTCGTCTGTGACACAGTCGGCGAAAGTCTCTTCTTCCAGCCAGCAGCCGCAGAAAGCATGCCCCTGTATAAACAGCAGAAGGGGAAAAAGACCGGCGGCCTCCAGGCAGGCTCCATAGAGCAGAGACAGGTCCAGACAGGTGCCCTGCTTCTGCCCAAGGACAACATGGGGCAGGCGGATGCGCTGTCCCACAGACTCATAGGTGGCAGGCGGATTCATGTAGGCAATATTCTTTTTTCGCAGAGCCTCGTAGATTGCCGCCATCTGCAGTTTCACATGGTTGGGGTTGCGGGTCTGGTACCCTGTAAAGGAAGGACTTTTGCTCCATATTTCCAGAAATCCGGAGGCCTCCCGAAGGACCTGGGAGATACATGGAAGGTTGGGGGTGGCGAAAGCGGCGATGATCTCGGGCATAAAGAGAAGGCCGCTCCACTGGTCGGCAGCCAGCAGCTCGATCTCCTGCTGGCGGGAACAGAGATTTTCCTGTCCCTGGAACAGTTCCATAGTGACGGCTCCCAGGATCTTTTCTGTCAGCGAGAAGAGATAATCTGTCTTTAACTGGATCCTGACAGGGGAGATCTCCACAGACTGTCCCGGGGGTATGTCTTCTATGGGAAAATGATATTCATTGGCAAAGTCCGGTTCAAAGCGGATCTTTAAGTCCAGGCGGGACAGGTTTTCGCCGGTTTCATTTTTTATGATCAGATTCCGTATGAGAGGGACATAGTTCTGCTGCATGGCAAAATTAATGGATCGGATAAAGTTGCCTTCGATACGTGCTTTATGTTCCATGATTTTCCTCCTGCTCTGTATCTGGGAATAAAAGCGATATCTTCTTATGACAAGAATTATAACACAAATGGCAGGAAAAATTAAGGAGATTTTCAGGGTACCCGGGTCCGACGGTGGGTTACCCGGATGGAATGTCTTGAAAAACAGGATATTATGAGGTATTCTGATATCAGAAACAAAATTGGAGGAGGATAAAAATATGGTACATTTTGAGAGAGAAGTGAAGGAGCGGGAATTGATCGAGGCGATGCTGCGCCAATTCCATCATGTGAATCTGGGGCTGCATGATACTGACGGATATCCTTACGTCGTCCCGCTGAACTTCGGGTTTGAGATCCGGGATGACCGGCTGTATGTCTATGTCCATTTCATGAAAAAAGGACATAAACTGGATTTGATGAAAAATGATCCCAGGGTATGTCTGGAGTTCAGCATGTTTCAGGATTTTCCGGACCGGCCTTACAAGGGACATCGCCACGACTACCGAAGCGTTATCGCGAAAGGCGATATCCGGGTCATAGACGCGAAAGAAGATTACGAGACCTTTGAGAGGGGCTATAATTTGCTGTATACCTGCAACAACAGAGAGATTAAGCCTCTGAAAGAGAGAAAAACTCTTCCTGCCATGTATATGGGCATGATCGTCTGCGACATGAAAAACGTTACCGCCAAATCGGAGTTTCCTCTGAGGACGCCGGAAGATGTCCCGTTTATCAATGTGTACGATATGCCTGAGGACCTGGAGCCTTTTGATATCAGTGATATTATAGAGAAGAGGAAAAGAGAAAAGATGTGACAGGTTTAGGGCAGTGTGACTTTCTCCGGAAACCTGGATCTGTCCGGAACTGTTTTCTGTGTGTGAAAATCAGGATTGGGAAGAACCGCGTATTGAAGAACGGTTGGATTCGCCGGACAAAGCCGGAGGAGGAAAAGCATGGCCAGACAGCCCATACAGCCGCATATTTTTTCGCCATGAAATGGGATGGGCAGGTCCGGCTGTCCAATGAGCACCTGGCCATGAGATGGCTGGGCTATGAGGAGGCTTACGACCTGATCTATTATATGGATCAGAAGATTGCTCTCTATGAGCTTCACGAAAAGCTGAGGCGGGGGATGCTATGAAAGGACGGGTATTGACGCCGGAGGAGGAGGCGCTGCTTCGGGAGGTGGGAGTGGTGATTACGGTTCAGCCGGGCCGTTTGATCTATATGAAGGGTGATCCGGCGGACAGGGTATACTATATTCTGAAGGGGCGGGTGCGGATTTTCGAGAATCTGTATTCGGGCCGGGAGATGACCCTGGACGTGGTGGGAGCCGGGCGGATGTTCGGGGAATCGGCTTTCGCCGAGCAGGGAAACCGGCCTGCCTGCGTCCAGGCGGTGAACCGGGTGACCCTGGTCTCTTTCCGGATGGCGGATATTCTTCCGTATTTCGGGAGCCGGACAGGGCTGGCCCTCCATTTTCTCCAGCTGTGTTCCAACACCATGGATTACCTGGTGGACCGGATGGAGGAACAGTGTATGTTGGACCGGTACGGGAAAATAGCCAGTTATATTCTGGCCAGAACGGCTCCGGATTCTGAGGATCTGGGGACCGAGGGAGGGGTGCTGCCTTACACTCATGAGGAACTTTCGGTGTCTCTTGGGCTGAACCGGTCTACAGTGACGATGGTCTTGAAGAAATTTCAGGAAGAGGGGTGGCTGGAGAGGGGCTATGGCTCTCTGAAGGTTCTTGACCGCCGGGCCCTGGAGGAAGTGGTGGAGCGGCAGAAAAACGGTGGGTGAATGATGGAGGAATCATAATGGAACAATTGATAAAAGGAAGTGCTCAGGTTTCTGCCCCGGATAATTTTTCCTGAATTGTTATATATACAACAATCTTTGGTTCTCCTTTGCTTATAATAAAAGCAGTTAATGAATAAGAAGAACGGCGGATTTTTTGCCGGGAATGGAGGACCGTATGAAAAGATTAGAGACCTTGTTTTACATCGTGATTGGAAATGTTTTTCTGGCTTTTGCCGTGTGCGCTTTTGTGGTTCCAAACAGGTTTATGCTGGGAGGTTCTACGGGGATCGCTCTGGCGGTTCAGTCCTGGATTCCGGCACCCATCTCGGTGATCTCCGCTGTAGTGAACGTATCCCTGTTTTTGCTGGGATTTGTGTTTCTGGGAAAGCAGTTTGCCATGACCTCCCTGCTTTCTACGGTTATCTACCCGATCATTCTGGGATTTTTCGAAAAACTCCCTGTGGGCACCTGGTTTTCAGGGGATACCCTGCTCTGTGCCGTGTTCGCCGGAGTGATGATGGGAGGCGGAATCGGCCTGGTGATCCGGGCGGGAGGCTCCACGGGAGGCATGGATATTCCTCCCTGTATCTTACAGAAGTTAAAGGGAATTCCTGTGGGCAATTCCATGATGGCGTTTGATATTCTGATCCTGGGCGTTCAGATCATGCGGGGCGGCTGGGACGGCATCCTCTACGGGATCGTGGTCATCGTCCTCACCTCCGCCATGGTCAACAAAACACTTCTCTCAGGAGAGCAGAAGATCGAGCTGATTATTATTTCTCCCCGCTATGAGGAGATCTGTCAGGCGATTCTGAAGGAACTGGACAGCGGCGTGACCTTTCTCAACATCGAGACAGGCTATCAGAAGGAGCGGCAGAAAGCCGTATTCAGCGTGGTGTACGGAAAACAGTATGCCGGATTTCGGGATAAGGTGCTGTCCATCGACCCCAGCGCCTTTATTGTGGCCGCGCCGGTGATGAACGTGAATGGGCGGGGGTACACCCTGGCCAGGTAGATTGAATGATGAATTTGGTAAAAGCGGCTGAAAACCTCAAGTCCAGGTTTTCAGCCGCGAAATCATTTAGATCGGATGATGTTATTCCTCAGCCGCCGCGTTGGCTCCGGCGACTCTTCCAAAATACACCGCCGAGCCGATGGCCATGCCGCAGCAGGGATACTCGGTGCCGAACAGTCCGGTAAAGGCTACCTCCCCGGCCGCGTACAGCCCTTTGATAGGCTGATCCTGGGTATCCAGAACCTGGGAATTCTCATTGATTCCCAGACCGCCGAAGGTGACGGAGGAGCCGGGATTCATGGCAATGGCATAGTAGGTGTCGCCTTCCAGAGGAATCATATATTCCGCTGGTTTTCCAAAATCTTCATCTTCGCCTTTGGCGCACAGTTCATTGTAGCGGTCCACGGTGGCTTTCAAAACTGCCGGATCCATGGAAAGTTCCTGGGCCAGCTCTTCTACAGAGGCCGCTTTTACCGTGCTGTCCAGGGTAAGGCCATACTGCACTGTGGGATTGGGGTCATTGTCAGTGGCAATGTAGTATCCCTTGGGACTTTTGGCCTGAGCCAGAGCCTCGGCCACATGGGACTGGTAGGACCACTCATTGACCACCCGTTCTCCGGATGCGCTGACAATCAGTCCTGACTCTTCATTGATTCCCACGCCGCAGGTGTAGCTGACATATACCAGCTGTAAACCTTCGCTCTCAAAGTTCTTGGCACCAATGGCCTCTGCCATCAAAAGTCCTTCACCGATGTTGCCTGCGGGCACAGAGGTATTTTGGTTGGAAGGGAGAAATTCCTGATAACGGGACATCAACTCTTCACTGCTGGCATATCCGCCGGTGGCCAGTATCACTGCCTTGCCTTTCACTGTAATCTGTTTGCCGTCAGCTGTCTCTGCCTTGACACCGGTTACGGAACCATCCTCTTCGGTGATCAGCTCTTTTCCACTGGTGTTATATACAAACCGCACGCCTAATTCTTCAGCTCTGTCATTGAGAGGAACCATGATCTGACCGCCGTGGCCGCTGGTCTGACCGCCGCCGCCCTCGGAATTATGCACTCTCCACGGAGTGAGAGACGAGTGGATCGGCTCTACGTCCTTGACCTTCATGCCGATGTCCTCCAGCCAGGTCAGATTTTCAGCGGAATTATCGCAGAAAAGCTTTAACAGATCTTCATCAATGAGACCTTTACTAAAGCTTATCAGATAATCATACATCTGTTCAGGAGAATCTTCAAAATCCTGTTTGGTCTGCCATGAAGTCCCTGCCGCCAACACCTTGCCTCCGCTGCGGGTGGTGGAACCTCCGGTAATTCCCTGCTTTTCAATGAGCACCACATCAGCGCCAGCTTCTGCCGCCGTGATTGCCGCGGACAGACCCGCGGCCCCGCCGCCTACGACCACTACATCGGTTTCCATGTTGTCCTGGTAATCGAAAGAATCCGAAACCTGGGCCATGGATTTGGGATCGCCTCCTGCCTGTTCAATACAGTCGGACACGGCCCGCTTGATGGCCATACATGTGATGGTTGCCCCGGTGATGGAATCCACGTTTACACTCTGGGCTTTCACAATCTTTTCCGGCATGACTTCCACAGGAGTAGTGCTCATGCCGTAACCGATTCCGTAAGTCTCCACATGGTCTTTTACTGTGACATCGGTGATACTGTCCTCGTCAAAGGTCACTTCTACCGTCATATCCCCTTTCATGCCCGGGGTGGTTCCTGTGTAGGTGCCTGCGGTGTAAGTGCCTTCCTTCTCCTGGGTTGGCGCTTCTGTAGTCGGTGCCTCTGTAGCGGCCTCTGTAGTCGGCGCTGCTGTGGCAGTGGCCCCGGTGTCCTCTGTTTTTTGCCCGCAGGCAGTCATGGAGACAACCATGGATGCCGCAAGAAGAACTGCCAAGTGATTTTTCCTCATTTTTTCTCCTTTCTTTCCCCTGACTCCGGCCGAAAGGCCAAAGTGGTATCCTTTAGGATTTCCCTGACTCCGGCCGGAAGGCCAAAGTGGTATCCTTTAGGGTTTCTTTGATATCGGCGTGAAACTGTCGCGGATGAGCTGGTGACACTGTTGTTTAATGTCTTCGCTTTTCCATAGATCCGGTTCCTGCTGAAAGCCATGATACAGTCCCTGGGCGATCCCGTAATAAATCCGGGACAGGAGAGAGACGGGCAAATCTCTTAACTCGCCTTTTTCCGAGCCTTCTTTTACCACTTTTTCTATGGCCTTATACATCTCCTCACGATAGTAGGGGGTGTGTTCTCTGGCGGATGAGAAGGTTTGGTACATTTGCTCGATCCTGGCCTCTTTTGGGTGGCTTAGAAGATAGTCAATGATATTGTCCATACGGCGGCACAGTTTATCGATGGTATTTTTCTGTTCTTCCACACCTTCTTCGCAGGCTCGGATATCCATGTCATAGCAGTATCTGTAAACTTGTTGTACCAGATCCTCTTTTGACTTGAAGTACAGATACACGGTTCCTTTGGCTATGCCCGCTGTCTGAGCAATATCTTGTACGGAAGTGGTCTCAAAACCTCTTTCTGAAAAGAGATCCATGGCAGCTTCCAGAATATGTTGGTATTTTCCTGATTCTTCCACCAGAGGTCCTCCTTTCTGATGGCCATATTGTTGGCTGGTGACTGTATATGACTGACCGGTCAGTCATAAGGTTAGAGTATCATATTGCTATTTTTTTGTCAATCCTGTTTTTGCTATTTTGGGGAAATTAATATACAACATATATGGAACCATTTTCTAATTTCCATGAATCCCCTACTTTGGCCGGAAGGCCTGTTGTGGGATTGATGGGAATTTCTTCTTTTATATTATTGTCAAAGAGTTCCTGCGGCGTGTCGCCATAATAAATGCTACAGAAAATCAGCTCTTCGTATCCAAAGCGGTCAAAGTGTCCCTTTCCGTCAGCAGAAATGATCCCCATATACAGGGTCTTGTCTTTACATACGTCAGACTTATGTAAATCAATTTCCAGGTTGTCTGCCAGATTGACAAAGTAAGCCACATCGTCGAGGCTGCGGGGAATAAATTTGATCGGAATGTCTATGCTGCGGTTGTTTTTGTTATCTCCGTTATTGTTCAGCCACTCTATGATATAGTCCCGGGCAGCCAGGTAAACAGGGTCTTTTGAATAATCTTTTCTGCTGCCGTCTGTGCCGAATTCTGTCCTGGTCACAACATTTGTATGCAATAAATATTGTCCGTCAGTGGAGCTTAAGACAACGGGAACCAGGGCGTTGTTCCTGGCGGTTGTCTCTGCCGGAAATACGGGCAGTTCTGTGGTCAGGAGGTGAACCCGTGATTCAATCTGAGGAGCGGTGTTCTCTGCACTGTCTGAGTATGGTTTTCTTCCTTCTGCTTTTCCGTAAGTAAGATAATGCTGGTAGAGAGCATTTTCATCCGTTCCGCAGGCCGCCGCCACGTCCGGGTTAGTCTGAGCGTAGTATTCTGAATCAAATACGGTCCCGTCGGGCATTGTCCGGGGACTTGCCAATACGGTTATTGTGGAAGACAGGCCCAGGAGCCCGGACAGTAATGCCAGCAACATTCTTCTTTTCACTTTTTCTCTCCTTATTGATTTTACTTTTTGAATTATTATATCTTCTTATATGCATAAAGTCAATGCGCATAGTAAAAATGCATTTATATTCTGGAAAGTATGATATAATTCCTACTATAAAAAGTCCTGAACAGCAGCCGTGGGTTTCCACAGGGCGGCTTTCAGGAAAAACAAAAATCAAAGGGAGGCTTAAACCATGGAGATCAGAGTTCTTCGCTATTTTCTCACAGTAGTTCAGGAGGAGGGGATCAACCGGGCGGCGGAGGTCCTTCACATCACCCAGCCCACCTTAAGCCGCCAGATGGCCGGGCTGGAGGAGGAGATCGGGGTGAAGCTCTTTGACAGAGGGGCCAGGAAGATCACCCTGACCCGGGAAGGGATGCTCTTAAGGCGGCGGGCGGAGGAGATCCTGTCTCTGGTCCAGAAGACGGAGGAGGAGTTGGCGGAGCAGGAAGAACTGGTGGACGGGAAGATCGTCATAGGCTGCGGAGAACTGGCCGCGGTCCAGGTTCTGCCGGATCTGTTTCGGACCTTCAGCGAAAAATACCCCCTCGTCACCTATGACTTATTTACGGCCACGGCCGATCTGGTGAAAGAGCGGATGGAGCGGGGGCTGGTGGATATGGGGATCCTTCTGGAGCCCATAGATGTGGAGAAATTTGATTTTATCCGGTTTCATCAGAAGGAAAGATGGGTGGTTCTCATGAGGCCCGACGATCCCCTGGCCCAAAAGGAGGGAATTACGGCAGAGGATCTGGAGGGACTTCCCTTAAGCCTTCCCCGAAGGCCAAATGTCCAAAATGAGCTGGCCAGCTGGTTTGGCGATTCCTTTTCCAGGCTCCATGTCCTCTTCACAAGCAATTTTCCCACCAATGCCGCCATCATGGCCCGAAACGGTCTGGCTTACGCCATCACCGTGGAGGGAGCCCTGCCTTTCTGGGATAAAGACAATGTGGTCAGCCGGCCTTTGCATCCGGAGCTTTCCGGCAGCAGCGTCCTGGCCTGGAGAAGACAGCAGATGTTCAGCCCGGCTGTGACCAGATTCATTGACCATGTAAAGAAAAATTTAGGATAATCCCTCTTTTTTATAAAGTTTCCACCCCATGAGCACGATCCACACATAGGCCATGGTTTTCGGAATCATAAGGATCCCCACCATGGGCGCCACGCCGCTGAACAGCACAACCGGAAGATAGAACCCGAAAGAAAGTCCCACAGCCAGAGGCATAAACCGGAAAACAGAGTCATGGACCTTCCTCACCTCCCGGGCGAAAATAACGATGATGAGGATTCCCATGACGGCAAAAGGCACATTGCGGAGGATTCCGAACAAAAGGGGCTGACGGTAGGTGAGCCATTGATTCTGAGGCAGGAGGCAGAAGCCGATGCGCAGCAGGGCCAATGCCCACATGATCCCTGTAAGATTTTTTTGATCTTTTACCTGGAAATACTCCCGCCATACGTAATACAGAATCAGATAAAAGACAGTCATGGTGATGGAAGTGATAAATTTTCCGATTCCCAGGGCAGCAGCGTTTGCCTCCAGCCCTGCAGTCCAGAGGGCGTAAGACCTGGGGACCAGATGGAAGGAGTCTCCTGCGCCCAGCAGCGCGGCCATGAGCCCGGTTTTTTTCACCAGCGGGCTCTTTCCTTTCATCAGCATGGTAAGCCCCGCGGTCAACGCGAAACCAAGGTACAATACGTCAAAAATAGTTTCTCCAATCGCTTGCGGCATAAAAATTTCTCCTTTCATGAACAAGTTCATTTATATTATATACAGGAATATGAGGCGTGTCAAGGTTATATGAACGTGTTCATAAATAATTTAGGGTTGGAGGTGGGTGCGAAAACATATGCCTTAAAAGCATAATTTATACATAAAAACTAAGTATTTGCTATATCTAATCATCTGGACTATACTGAGGACATAGAAAAGAAAACCGTGAAAAAAGAAGGAGGTTTTTCCTATGTTCTCCAACAAAGATTTGAAAGGACTCATCGTTCCCCTGTTCATGGAGCAGCTTCTTGTCATGCTGGTGGGGGTGGCGGACACCTTTGTGGTCAGCTACGCGGGGGAGGCGGCTGTGTCGGGAGTGTCTCTGGTCAATGCCTTTAACACCATTTTCATCTACCTGTTTACGGCTCTGGCCTCAGGCGGGGCGGTGGTCATCAGCCAGTACATCGGCCGAAAGGAGCAGGACACGGCAGGCCGGGCTTCCAGCCAGCTTCTCATGGTGTCCACAGTGTTTTCCCTGGTGATGGCTATGGCGGTCCTTGTGGGAAATGAGTCTCTTATGAGCCTTATGTTCGGACAGGTGGAAAAGGATGTCATGGAGGCCTGCGTCACCTATCTGAGGATCTCCGCCTACTCCTATCCGGCCATCGCCGTCTACAATTCCGGGGCAGCGGTGTACCGGAGTCTGGGAAAGACTTCCACAACCATGTATCTGTCCGTTGTGTCCAATGTGATCAATGTGGTGGGAAATCTCATCGGCGTCTTCATCCTGAAAGCCGGTGTGGCCGGTGTGGCCTATCCCTCCCTCATCGCCAGGGCCGTGTCGGCTGTGGTGATCACGTATCTCTGTTTTTCCGCCGGAAATCCGGTCAGATACAGCTGGGGCCATATTTTCCGGTGGGATGGAGGGCTTCTGGGGAAAATCCTCAGGATCGCGGTTCCCAACGGCATGGAGAGCGGCGTGTTCCAGCTGGTGAAGGTGGCCCTGAGCAGCGTGGCGGCTCTCTTCGGCACTTACCAGATCGCCGCCAACGGGGTGGCCCAGAGTATCTGGGGAATGGCGGCTCTGGTGGGAGTCACCATGGGTCCCGTGTTTATCACCGTCATCGGCCAGTGTATGGGGGCCGGAGATGTGGAAGGGGCAGAATTTTATTTCAGGAAACTGACGAAGATTTCCGTGGCCGGTGCCGCTCTGTGGAACGGGCTGATCCTGGCTGTGACCCCTGTGCTGATGAAATTTTACGCCCTGGACCCGGAGGTGAAGCGGCTGATCATCCTTCTGGTGGTCATCCACAATGTGTTCAATTCCGTGGCTCACCCATTTTCCGATCCCCTGGGAAAAGGCCTGAGAGCAGCAGGAGATATCGGGTTTTCCACCTTTGTCTCCCTGTTTACCACCCTGGGAGTGCGGCTGGTGTTCTCCCTGATTCTTGGAATCGGTCTGGGAATGGGAGTCGTGGGAATCGCCCTGGCCATGTGCCTGGACTGGATCATTAGGGGATTCATCTTCTGGAGAAGGTTTCAGAAAGGGGCGTGGAAGAGGTTTCGGGTGATTTAGACTGTACAAAGATCAGGGTATTGGCAATATCGATGTCAGACGGAGTCAGATCGGTCCCAGCCTGTTTTTGTCGGAAAAGTGTAAGATTCTATCGGAAAACTCCATGGGCATTTTTGCCCCGATTTCCTAAAATAAACTCAGATTGAAAAATCGGAGAATGGGAAAGGAGAAAAATGATGAATCAGACATGGAAAAAGCGGTTTCTGGCTTCTGCTGTGACTGCTGGCATGGTGGTCTCTTCCCCGGGCTTTGGCGGGCCGGGTGAGGGGATGATCACGGCTATGGCGGCAGAAAGCCCGGACAGAACCACCGGAAAGACTGTCGCGGAGATTGATTTCTCCCGGAAGGCGGATTTGGGCAGCCTGGACGGCTGGACGGTCTCGCCGGGAGGCGGGACGGCAGAGCTTGTGGAAGATGGGGGAGCCAATGCCCTGAAGCTGACAAAGCCTAACGGAGGTACCACGGAGCTTTCCAAAAGCGGGTTGGGGATCGACGAGAACGAGTATCGGTACGTGTCCGTGACTACGGTGATGAAGGCGGGGACGGAGAACCATGACAAGCAGTTCAGCCTTCCCTACCTGTCAGACAGCGGCAACGGGGTTGCCTATACCATGTACGTGGATGACAACTGGAGCCAGTTTAAAACCCACGTCAACGGAAAAAATGTGAAAGTAGCGGGAACCGCCAGGCCGGGACAGTGGCAGACGGTCCGTATGGACATTGACTTAAAGGAAGACACCTTCCGGATTATGGTAGACGGAGAGTATGAGCTGGTCAATGAGGCAGCCAGAAGCAAGGTGACGAACCTGAATACCATCCGGTATTATGCCGACAGCTGGAACCAGGGAACGGTGTACTTCCGTTCCGTGAAGGTGGAAGCTTTCAAAGACCGCTCAGCCAGCACTACCTTTTATGTGAGCAATGACGGCGACGACTCGGCCGCCGGCACCAGCCCGGAGACGGCCTGGAAGACCGTGGCCAGGGTCTTCCAGGCCCACTTCATCCCGGGCGATCAGATTCTGTTTGAGCGGGACGGAGAGTGGAACGAGACCTTATCGCCTCAGGGAAGCGGAACAGCAGGGAACATGATTACCATCTCCAGCTACGGGGAGGGTTCGCTGCCCAAGATCAAGGTAGACGGAGCCAGTTCCGACGCGCTGTACCTGTACAACCAGGAATACTGGGAGATCAGCAATCTGGATATCTCCAACACCGTGCCGGGCTTCCGGATGCTTTCCGGCGACGGGACAGGAGATGGGACAGCGCCCACTGGAAACGTGACAGAGAGAAATAACGAAGATGGTTCGAAACTGGGAGATTACCGCGGAATCCACGTCGCGGGACGGGATGTGCCCACACTGAAAGGATTCTGGCTCCACGACCTTCTGGTCCACGATGTTACCGGTTATGTGTCATGGATCGGAAATACCGGTTTGGAGGATGCGGGAATCAAGAATAATATGGGCCTTGACGGTTCCAAGAGGACCGGCGGAATCCTGTTCGAGTGTCTGAAGCCCACAGGGAGCCAGGCCACTCAGTTCAGCGACATTGTCATTGAGAAGAGCCAGTTTATCAACAACTCCTTCTGCGGAATCACGGTGAAGCAGTGGAATGGCTCAGGTGGTCAGTATGGCAGCAATCCAGGGTGGGCAAACAAGTCAGGCCAGGGGAGCAAACCCAATTATACCAGCAGCCATTGGAAACCTCACAGCAATATCATCATCCAGGACAACTACATCAATCAGGGAGCTTCCGCTTACGCCTGCAACGGGATCTACCTCACCAGCAGCCGGGATTCAGTGATCCAGAGAAATGTGCTGGAGCACATCGGGACCTGCGGAATCGAGCTGTATTTTACGGATAATGTGGCGGTACAGTACAACGAGGTATCCGATGTGGCCCACAAGGGCGGCGGACAGGACAGCAACGCCATCGACCCTGACTGGATGGTGACCAACGCCCTGATCCAGTACAACTATGTACACGACTGCGGCGAAGGCTTCCTCCTGTGCGGCGTCGCCTTCAACAGCGGCGTGATCCGCTACAACCAGGTGCAGGACTGCCGGTTCAGCTATGTCCATTACTCCATGGGCGGCGGGTATTTCCAGATCTACAACAATGTGTTCTATCGAAGCAAGGACGGCAGCGGAACCAGCAACTTCGACCCCTGGGGAGGAGGAAAGGTTTCCTATGTGAACAATATTTTCTATGACGGAAAAGGAACGGGATTTGGTTTCAGCGGAGGTTCCAGTTTTGCCTTTGACAACAACGCCTACTACGGAACGGCGGCTCCGGCCAAGGACAAGAATCCTCTGATCCTCACGGAGGACCCATTTGAGGGAGAGGCCCCAAGTCTTGCCCGCAAGGGAAGCGCAGAGACAGGTCCGCTTCTGGAGGCCAACGGCTTAAGGCCCAAGATGGATTCTCCTGTAATCGGTGCAGGTGTTATGACAGATCCCCTGGGAATCAGTCTTGACAATGGACTGAAGTCCGCGGGCACGGAATTTAATTTCTCGGCCTTAGACAAGGCAGACACCAATTTCTTAGGTGACTGTATCTACATAGGGAGGGCGGATTATCCTACCTTTGAGAACACCGGGGAAGATGCAGTGATCACTTCAGCCATGAGCCAGAAGACGGCCAGCACCACAGCTCCCGCTATGGGAATGTTTGAGGTCAGCCTGCCAAAGGATGCGGTGATCTTGAGAGGAAATGTAAACGATGGAGTTAACAAGGTTTCCGGTGCAGCGGTGGAAGTGACATCAGGCGGAAAAACCATTACGGCCACAACCGACGAAAACGGAAACTACAGCATAAGGGAAGGTCTGGCGGCAGGCGGCGTATCCATCAAAATTTCCTATGGAGAGGACGGGAGCAAGTCCTTTGAGAAGGAAGGAAAGCTGGAGGCGGGAAAGGTCAATATTATCGATCTCCAGGTTCCCATGGATGACATGCCGGAGCCCTATGAGGAGACTCTGATCGACGAGACTTTTGACACTCAGACAGACCCTGCCAACTTTGGATTTAACTGGGGGACCAATATAGCCGGCGGCCAGCTGGTGCTGACCACAGGCATGGGCAACAATTCTGCAGCCGTGAAGATCTTTGACGCGGATATCGCTGCCAGGAAAGGCGCGGATATTACCTTTGACTGGAAGGTGCCGGACGGCAACAAGATGGGATTCGAGTTCCGGGATGACTATGGAAGACTGGTATTTGCCCTCTGTGCGGCTCCAGGTAAGTCGGATTTACGGCCAAGTGTCATCGGAGCGGCGGTTGACGACAGCAGGGCGGCTTCGAAAAGCGAGCCTGTCTGGAATTTGAATGAAAATATCCTGAAGACCAATACAACCTATACTTTCCGGATTCACGCGGATTTCGAAACTCAGACATTGAGCTATCGGATCTGGGAGAAAGAAAGCGGAGAGATTGTAACTCAGAAATTGGATCTGCCTGTCGAAGGAACCAACCTTTCGAGGATGATTGCCTGCAGCTGGTATGATTCCAAACCTCAGTACCTCGATAACTTCGTGCTGACAGCGCCGGTGTCTGACCTTCCTCTGAAGGAAAAGACCGTTTACGCTTTCGGCGACAGTATCGTGGAAGGCCATGAATATAAGAAAGCCGGATTCGCCAGCATCTCGGCGAGACAGGAAGGGATGGAGCTGGCCAACTATGCTAAGAACGGCGCCACCATGCTGGACGCCAACTACATGGGAGGACAGATCCTGGCACAGGTTCAGAACGCTCCCAAGGAGGCTCCGGACTACGTATTGTTTGACGGCGGAACCAACGACGCGGAGTATCTGTTCAAGAACAACAAGGAAATCGGAACCGTGGCAGAAGGAAAGGAGCCGGAAAGCTTTGACACCGACACCTTTGCCGGAGCGTTTGAGAATACGGTTTACGCGATGAAAGAAAAATGGCCAGAGGCCCAGCTGGTCTATGTGGCGGTCCACAAACTGGGAAGCCGGGACTGGGAGACCCAGGAGAAGCTTCACAAGACAGAGATGGAGATCTGTGAGAAGTGGGGTATTGCAGTGGCTGATGTGTACACAGAAGAAAGTCTTGAAAAGCTCAATGAGGCCATCGAGGCTGCGAAAGCGGTAGAGGCCGACGGGGAGGCCGCTCAGGCTGAAGTCGACAGCCAGGTGAAAGCCCTGAAGGAGGCTATGGACAGCCTGGAGAAGAAGGATACTCCCGCAGACCCGGAGAAACCAGCAGACAAGGCGACACTGAGCAACGCCATCAGGAAAGCGGAGGACGAGTCCGAGAAGACCGATGTGTATACAGAGGAGAGCCTTGAGAAGCTCAATGAGGCCATCGAGGCTGCGAAGGCGGTAGAGGCCGACGAGGATGCCACCCAGGCCGAAGTTGACAGCCAGGTGAAAGCCCTGAAGGCAGCCATGGACAGCCTGGAGAAAAAGGATACCCCCATAGGTCCGGAGGAACCGGCGGAGTCGGAGTACCGCACGATCAGGATCAGAGTGACCAGGGCGCCGGATAAGACGGAGTACCAGGTAGGGGACGATCTGGACCCGACGGGACTGGAAGTGGCGGCGGTTCAGAAGGCCACCGCAGGCAATGCTTCCAGAGAGAAAAAGATACCTGTGGATGAGCTGGAGTTTGATCCGGACTCTTTTGAGGAGGAAGGTGAGACCAAAGTAACTGTCTTCTATCGGGAGGCTGATGAGGAAGGCGGGGAAAAAGAATTTACGGCCAGCTTCAACGTGAAAGTAACGGAATATCTGGATGAGGACAACAGTTATGTAGATCGGATCCATATCAAGAGGAAGCCGAAAAAGCTGGTCTATCTGGCAGACGAGGAATTTGATCCGGAAGGGCTGACCGTGGAGGTGATCCGCAGGAGCCTGACCAGCAGCAAGACGGTCAGGGAAGATATTTCCCTTGATGAATTGTCCTATAATTATGACTTCAGCCAGGCAGGAAGCCCTGTGACGGCAGGAACCTGGAATAAGGATGAGAAGGGCTGGAGATTTAAGACCACGACAGGAAACGACGTGATCGGAAAATGGATTCTGGCGGAGTGGAACGGAAGCTTCCAGTGGTATCTGTTTGACAAGGACGGATATATGATGACAGGCTGGACAGAATGGGAAGGAAATCAGTACTACTTACATCCTGTTTCGGACGGAAAGAAAGGACAGATGTATACCGGCTGGCATGAGATCGACGGAACATGGTATTTCTTCCAGGAGATCTCAGACGGAAAGAGAGGCGCGCTTTTGAAAAACACTACCACTCCCGACGGATACCAGGTGGATGAGAAAGGCGCCTGGGTGAAATAACACAGAAGACCAGGGCAGGAGAGGGAGGGAAAAGACGTGAAACATACAGATGATTACAGAGATCAGGAACTGGATCTGATTCTGTTTGCGGGACAGTCCAACATGTCGGGGCGCGGAGAGGCCGCTTCGGCCGTCACCTGCGACGCCGCTGCCGGATATGAATACAAGGCGGTCACAAACCCCGACGGACTGGTACCTGTCAGGGAACCCTTCGGCCTGGGGGAAGACAGAGAAGGGGGGATCTGGGACTACGATTCCGACGGCAGGTCCAAGCGCACCGGAAGTATGGTCAGTGCGGCGGTCCAGGCTTACTACTCCAGGACCGGACGCAGGATAGTGGGGGTGTCGGCCTCTGTGGGCGGCTCCGACACGGTTCAGTGGAAGCAGACCTATGTGGCGGATGCGGTGGAAAGACTGGACCGGGCGAAAGCGTTTCTGACAGAGTCCGGCTGTCGGGTGAAAGAGATCTTTGTCGTGTGGTGCCAGGGCGAGAGCGATGGGGACGCCAGACGGTCTGCAGAGGATTATGCGGCCAACACCCGGGAGATATTCGGACAGTTTAAGGCCCACGGAGCCAGGGTATGCTTCCTGGTGCAGACAGGACATTACAATTATGTGGATTTCCCGGGCATAACAGACGGTCTCACCGGAAGACAGTGGGATATGCACTACGAGACCATCCGCAGCGCTCAGGCCAGGCTGTGCCGGACAGACGACGACTTTGTACTGGCGGGAAGTTTCGAGCCCTGTCTTCACCAGATGAAGGACCGCTACCACTATAATCAGGAAGCCTATAATATGGTTGGTAATAAAGTGGGAACCATTATGGCCGATTATGTGACGGAAAACCTTCCTTCCTGCCGTTGACTGCACTCCTTTTTCTGTCCTGTCCGTTTCGGTATATGATATACTGATTCTATCTATGGAAAGGAATCCCCTGTATGAAAAGACTAAAAACTTTCTTCAATTCCTTAAGCCTGGCCGGAAAGATGGCTGCTATCTACCTGGCTGTATTCGGAATCATCTGTGTCATCACGCTTTTGGCTCTGCAGATAACCCTGGATTTCTACGACGGCAAAATGTATGAGAAATCCCTCCAGGAGCTGGACTATTTTACCAAGCAGGTGGACCGGGAGCTGGAAGAACTGGAGAAATTTTCCTACGACGTGGCTCTGGACTACAATATTCAGAGTCAGCTGTCCCAGATCATGGAGGCCAGCAACCAGAGCGAGTATAATTTCCGCATGTCTCAGATCCGGAGCCGCCTGACTCAGGAGGCCGGATATTCGGATTAGATCGCGGAGATGGTCTATACGGATAAAAAATGGATCAAATACATGATCGGAAATCATTACCTGGAAGTGCCGGAGCCGATTTACAGCCAGATGCTGGAAGAGTTTGCCCAGGCCAGGGGAGCCTATGTGTGCCGATACCCCACAGAAGAATTTCCCTACATGGTCTCCGGCAGGGATATCCGCAAATATCTGGACGCCAGCATGAACTATCTGGGAAGCCTGATGTTTGTGGTGGATGTGAAGAATCTTATCGGAAGGCATGTGGACGAGCTGGCCACCAAAACTTCCACTCTGTATGTTTGGAACGGGGACATGCTGCTGTACGAGGACGGACAGGGGGTACCCAAGAGTCATTTCCGTTTTGATGGGGAAAAGGATTATCAGATCGTGAAGATCGACGGACAGAAATATTTTGTCTGCCGGCTGGCCTCAGCCAAGACCGGCTGGACCTATCTCAATCTGTTTTCCTATGACGAGATCTACGCCATCAACACTTATGTGCGCTACGGGCTGATCCTGGGACTTTTGGTTCTGTTTGCGGGGGCGGCGGCAGTGACCAGGAGGCTGGCTCTGGTGATCACCAGGCCTCTGGAACAGCTGACCGCGGCCATGGAGCTGGTGGAGGACGGACAGTTTGCGGAGGCAGGGGCTCATCTGCCAGATCAGGACCGGAAAGATGAGATCGGGATCCTGACCCAGGAGTTTGGACGTATGATCGATAAGATCACAGAGCTGATCCATGAAAATTATGAGATGCAGCTTCTGATCAAGGACACCCAGTACCGGGCGCTTCAGGCTCAGATCCGGCCTCATTTTCTCTATAATACCATGAATTCCATCAATTGGCTGATCCGGTCGGGCCGGGGAGAGGAGGCCTCTCAGATGACCGTGGCTTTCAGCGATTTTCTCCGGGCTTCCTTTTCCAGCAAACTGGAAGACACGGTGGAAAAAGAGGTGGAACTGGTGGAAAATTACATGAATATCCAGAAGCTCCGATACCAGCGGAGGGCGGAATTTGTGCTGGAGGCGGAAGGAGACCTGGGGCGGTATCTTATGCCCAGGATGATCCTTCAGCCCCTGGTGGAGAACGCCATCAATTACGGGGTGGACAATTCCCTGAAGCTGTGCCGGATCATGGTCCGGATCCGGGAACGGGAGGAGACTCTGGTCCTGGAGGTGGAGGACGACGGCCCGGGCATGAGCGCGGAGGAGCTGGAGGCTGTCAGAACCTTTACCATGAAGCCCAAGGGAAACGGCATAGGACTGAAAAACATTGCCGAGCGGCTGAAGCTGTTCTTTGGCGGCCAGGCGGTGATGGAGATACAGAGCAGTCCCGGGGAGGGGACGAAGATCTATATGGAGATACCAAAAAAGGAGAGAGATGCCCATGTATAAAATGATCGTGATCGATGACGAGGATATTGAGAGGGAATGTCTGGCCTCCCTGATCCCCTGGAAGGACTACGGGATCGAAGTGGCGGACACGGCCTGGAACGGCATCGAGGGCCTGGAGAAGATCCGGGCCTTAAAACCGGAGATCGTGATTACGGACATCAAGATGCCGGTTATGAGCGGAATCGAGCTGATCAGGAAGGCGAAAGCAGAGTTTCCTCAGATCGTGTTTGCGGTGCTGTCCGGGTACGGCGAGTACGAGTACACCAGCCAGGCCATGGAGCTGGGAGTCCGCCACTACCTGTTAAAGCCCTGTAAGGAAGAGCAGATCATCAAGATGGCCCAGAAGGTCCGGGCGGAGCTGGATGAGATGAGAGAGCTGGATGAGAGCCGGCGCCGGGAACAGAGCCGGCTGCGCTGTTTAAAGCCCAGGGCTCAGGCTCAGCTCTTTGCCGACATGCTGGAGGGCAGGGAGGACGGAAGCCTGGATTATCGGGCATTTCTGGAGGAGCACGGGGAGAAGTATCCGCAGATCTTTCTTCTGGTCATGAAATTTCCCAAGATCCCCGATTATCTGGAATCCTTTTCTCTGACCAACATTCTCGCGGAGCTCATGGGGGAAGATCATATCCTTTTGTCCACCTCTGTAGAGCAGGAGGCGGTATATCTTCTGGACGACAGGATCCGGGGCGATATGGAGCCGGTGGCGGAGCGGGTGAGAAAAGAATATTTCAAGCTGTTTTCCATAGACTTAAAGCCGGTGATCTCCGAGTCAGGGGGGATTCCCGCCGTATCATCCCTGTACCGCGGGATCAGGGCAGAAGGGGAGAGCACGGACCCGGATGTACGGGCGCTGGGAGCGGCAGATACCTGGGAGCAGGTGTTTTTTGAGGTCAGGCTGTTTTTGCTGAAGATGAAACTGGGGCAGATGCCCCTGGAGAGGCAGAAAGACCGGGTATATGAGGTCTTGTCGGAGGTGTTTAGGTCTCCGGCAGACAGAGAAGACACAGAGTCCGTTCGAGACGAAGAGAGCCTGTTTGAATATCTGTCGGAAACCCTCTGCCGGGAGAAGAAGATCAAAGAGCCGGAAGACAAAGATGCAAGGCGGGTTTATGGGATACTCCGGGAATTTTACAGAAACATCGGCGACCCGGAGCTGAGTCTGCAGAAACTTTCCAGAGAAGTGATGTTCATGAATGAGGACTACTTAGGGCGGCTGTTCTACAGGCAGATGAAGAAACGGTATTCTGCCTATACGGTGGAAAACAGGATCCGGATAGCCGCCAGACTGCTGAGACAGATCCCGGACGTGCGGATCTCCCAGGTGGCGGAGGAGTGCGGATACCCGGCGGACGGACAGTGTTTTTCCAGGATGTTCAAAAAACTGATAGGGCAGACACCGTCGGAGTACAAGAGCGGGGAATGAGAAGGTCTGATGAAAATGTAGGTTTTTTTCAAGTTTTTTCCGTTTTAATCCATTTTTCAAACAAGGCATGGAAGGTATAATGGGACCATGAAAGCAAGAGCAGCCGCCCGACGGCACAGGACAGAGACAAGATGAAAAGGGGCGGCCGGTAAAAGAAACAGAAGCAATGACAAAAAGGAAAAAGGAGAGGAAAACGATGAAAAAGAACTGGAAACGACTTACAGCGATTACCATGGCAGGTATCATGGCATGCACCGCGGCTGGCTGCGGATCAGGAAGCTCGGGCGAATCCCAGAGCACGGAAGCAGCAGGCGGCACTCAGGCGCAGACCACAGCGGCAGCCGGGTCAGAGACCACTCAGGCGGCAGGCGGAGCTCCATCCTCAGGAAGCGGAGAGAATGTGACCATCAAGATCACCTGGTGGGGCGGTCAGGGCCGCCATGATTACACTCAGAAACTTCTGGATGCCTACACGGAGCTTCACCCCAACGTGACATTTGAGGCCATGCCGGCAGGCTGGGACGGATATTTCGAGAAGCTGTCCACTCAGGCGGCGTCAGGCTCCATGCCGGACATCGTTCAGATGGATTACCTCTATATCACGACTTACGCGAAAAACGGTTCCCTGGCAGACCTTCAGCCCTATATGGACAATGGGACCATCGATGTCTCCAATGTGGACTCCAACCTTTTAAATACGGGAAAGATCGACGGCAAGATGGTGGGAGCGGTTCTCTCGACTTCCGCTCTGGTCACCGGGTATAACCCTTCCGTTCTGGCGGAGGCAAACTACGCGGAGCCGGGCACAGACTGGACCTGGGACGACTTTAAGACCATGTGCCAGACCGTAAAAGACAAGACCGGAAAGCTGGGAACGGCCGTAGGCCCTGTCGATGACACCAACATCTTCCATTACTGGGTGAGAGAGCACGGAGAGAGCCTGTTCTCCGAGGATAAGAAGTCCCTTGGATACAAGGACGATGCCGTTTGCGCCGATTATTTTGACATGTGGAAGGAATTGATGGACGGCGGCATGGCTGCCAACCCGGACGAGTACGCTCAGATCCAGACTCTGGGTCAGGAGGCAGGACCGGTGGTGACCGGGGATGCGGCTTCCGTCTTCGAGTGGAACAACTACACCTCCAAGGTGGCGGCTGTCAACGATACTCTGAAGATGACCACACCTCCCATGCTGGAAGGCGGCAGCAAAGGCCTGTGGCTGAAGCCCGGAATGTTCTTCAGCGTGGCAGAGACCTCCAAGGTAAAGGATGAGGCGGCAGCATTTATCGACTGGTTCATCAACTCCGAGGAAGCCAACGACATCATTATGGCAGAGCGCGGAACTCCGGTGTCCTCCAAGATCCGTGAGTATCTTGTGGGCACGGGAACCATGTCCGCCCAGCAGCAGGATATGTTTGACTATGTGGATGCGGCTGCGGAATTAAGCGGCAGCACTCCCGCTCCGGACCCGGTAGGCATGTCCGAGGTCAACGAGGCCTTCAAGAACGCGGCTTACAGCGTGTTCTACGGTCAGGCCACATCAGCAGAGGCAGCGGCTGCCTTCCGCGCGGAGGCAGATGCCATTCTCGCCAGGAATAACTAATCACCCGGCCTGTGAACCGATTCGGCCCGGCGTCCTTAAGCGGCAGCCGGACCGAATCGGGCACGGCCCGGGGTGATTGCCCCCAAGAGGACTGATGACCAGTCCTCTTATTTAAAAGGAAGGAGATCCCAAGGTGAAACTATACAAAGACAATAAGGTGGCCTATGTGCTGCTGGCCCCGTGGCTGATCGGATTTTTTGGAATGTGGCTGATCCCCATGTTCATCTCCATCTACTACTCATTTACGGATTTTAATCTCTTAAATACCCCAAGCTTTATCGGGCTGGCCAATTACATGAGAGCCTTTACCCAGGATAAGATGTTCTACCAGGCCATGAAGGTGACATTTTCCTACGTGCTGATTCTGGTTCCCCTGCGTCTGGCCTTCGCCCTGTTTGTAGCCATGCTGCTCAACAAGAAGCACAAATGTCTGGGGCTTTACCGGACTCTCTACTATGTGCCCTCCATCATCGGCGGAAGCATCGCGGTGTCTGTGGTGTGGAAACAGATCTTCGGCAACAAAGGCGTGGTCATGTCGATCCTGGAAGTATTCGGAATCCAGCAGAAGATGTCCCTGGTGGGCAATCCCAGAACAGCCCTGTGGGTCATCGTTCTCATGGGAGTGTGGCAGTTCGGTTCCTCTATGCTGATCTTTCTGTCAGCCTTAAAGCAGATTCCCGGCTCCCTCTACGAGTCGGCCAAGATGGACGGGGCAAACGGCTGGGTGACATTCAGCAGAATCACCATCCCCATGCTGACTCCCACCATCTTCTTCAACCTGATCTTACAGATCATCAACGGATTCCGGGTATTTACGGAGAGCTACGTCATCACAGACGGAGGACCGCTGGATTCCACCCTGTCCTACGTACTGTATCTGTACCGGAGGGCCTTCAATTACTTTGACATGGGCTACAGCTGTGCGCTGGCCTGGATCCTGGTGGCTGTCATCGCCGTGTTTACGGTAGTGCTGTTTAAGACTCAGAACAACTGGGTTTATTATGAGACAGGAGGAGACGAATAAAATGGGAATGCACGCAAAGAGAAATCTGAACTCGGTCATATTTCACGTAGGTGCCTGCCTGCTTGGACTTTTGATGATCTATCCGCTGGTGTGGCTTCTGACCAGCTCCTTCAAGAGCAATGCCACCATGTTCCACAACACCTACTCCCTGATTCCCGAGGAGTGGGACATCGCAACCAACTTTAAAAGCGGTTTTGAGGGAATCGGCGGCGTGAAATTTATCACCTTTTTCATAAACTCCACCATCGTCACCATAGTTGGCATGGTAGGCTGTGTGGGAACCTCCCTTCTGGCGGCCTATGCCTTCTCCAGACTGGACTTTAAGTTTTCCAATTTCTGGTTCGGCTGCGTCATGATGACCATGATGATCCCGGCCCAGGTTATGGTGGTGCCCCAGTACATCATCCTGAAAAAGGTGGGACTCATCGATACCAGAGCCGCCCTGGTGCTGCCCTGGTTTTTCGGAGGAGCCTTCTTCATCTTCCTCATGGTGCAGTTCTTCCGGGGGATCCCCAAAGAACTGGACGAGGCGGCGGCCATCGACGGGTGCAATAAATTCCAGATCCTCTTCAAGATCCTGGTGCCCATCGTGAGGCCCTCCATCATCACCTCATCCATCTTCGCCTTTTACTGGATCTGGCAGGACTTTTTCCAGCCCCTGATCTTCATGAACAGCACCAGGAAATTCACCATCCCCCTGGCCCTGAACATGTACCTGGATCCAAACTCCTACAACAACTACGGCGGACTGTTCGCCATGTCGGTGATCTCCGTGCTGCCTATCATCATCTTCTTTATCATCTTCCAGAGGTATCTGGTGGACGGAATTGCAATGGATGGCATTAAGGGGTAGGAGAAAAGGTTGGGACCGTATATTCCCGGAAAAGCCATTTATGCCGCGGAGCTGAGACCATAGAAAACAGGAGGGCCCTCAGCCCGAGTGTTTTCTGCTTTACTGGGCTTAAGCGGAGCACGTTTGGCATAACGGAGGCTTTGGAGGGAATATACGGTCCCAATCTTCTCACACCGTCGCCTTCCGAAATTTTATGTAGAAAAAGGAGGTTTTGGTATGATTTTGAGGGAGGGTTTTGGGGTGGACTTAAGCGGTCTGCCCGGAGAAGTCTGTACAAAGGCCGTGCTGGGGGCTGCAGATCACTTAAAGAGGGATATGGGATTTGTGCTGGCACGGACGGATGAAGAGGGAGGCGGCCGGATCGTCCTGGAGTACGGCCGGATGGAGCGGGAGTGTTATGAGCTTCGGGTCTGCGGCGAGGAACTGCGGATCTTGGCGGGGGATGAGCTGGGTTTCGTGTACGGGATCTACGGGGTCAGCAGGGAGATCCTGGGGGTTCATGATTTCTGGTTCTGGAATGACCAGAGGTTTGAGAAAAAGGATCGGATTGAGGTGCCGGAGGGATTTTACAGGAGAAGCCGGCCTTTTGCGGTGGCTTTGAGAGGATGGTTCATCAATGATGAGGTGCTCATCAGCCGGTGGAGTGTGGACCGGGATCCGGTGAAGCCCTGGGCCATGGCCCTGGAGGCCCTTCTGCGGTGCGGCGGCAACATGGTGATCCCGGGGACCGATAAGAACAGCGAAAAGTACCGGCAGCTGGCCTCGGATATGGGGCTTTTCATCACCCATCACCACGCGGAACCCTTGGGAGCACCCATGTTTGCCAGGGTGTATCCGGATTTGAATCCTTCCTACAAGGAGAACGGAAAATTGTTCCGGGGGCTGTGGGAGCAGGGACTTGAGGAGCAGAAGGATCTGAAGGTGGTGTGGAACCTGGGATTTCGGGGACAGGGAGACTGCCCTTTCTGGGAAAATGACCCGGAGTACGCCTCAGACGAGGACAGAGGACGGCTCATGGGAAATCTGATCGAAGAGCAGTATCAGATGGTGAAGAGACAGGATCCGGAAGGAGTCTGCTGTACCAATCTCTACGGGGAGACCATGGAGCTGTACCAGAAGGGCTGTCTGAAGCTTCCAAAGGACGTGATCAGGATCTGGGCGGACAACGGATTCGGGAAGATGGTTTCCAGAAGGCAGGAGAATCACAACCCGCGGATCCCCTCACTCCCGTCAGAGACGGACACAGACGGCTGCCATGGGATTTATTATCATGTGTCTTTTTATGATCTCCAGGCGGCAAACCACATCACCATGCTTCCCAACTCTCCGGAGCTGGTATGCAGGGAGCTGGAGAGGGTGATGAGCCGGGGAGCAAAGGATTACTGGCTGATCAATTGTTCCAATGTGAAGCCTCACATGTTCTATCTGGGACTGATTTCCCGGATCTGGAGAGATGGGAAGGCGGACTGGAGGGAGTATTTAAGGGCCTATATCCGGGATTATCTGGAACTCTACGGTTCTCTGGCAGAGGCGCTTTTCTGGTCCGGGAAGACCCGGTTTCTCACAGAGCAGATGGAGTGGTACAAGGGATTATGTCTTCAGGGAACGGACAATTATACCAGGTTTGTGAGGGAGTGTGAAAGGGTGGCGGCGAGTCTGCCGGAGCATGGGGAGGTGGTTTTCAGAGACGGACTGCTGCTCCACGGACAGATCTATCAGTACTGCTATACAGGGGCCGGTCAGTTCTGTATGAGATATGAACAGGCCCTGGCAGGGGATCTTAAGAAGGCTTTCTATCATGTGGGAAAAGCGGCGGAATGTTATCAGAAAGCCAACGAGGCTATGAGGGCCAGGGAACACGGAAAATGGCTGGGATTCTATGCCAACGAGTGTCTGACGGACTTAAAACAGACGGCTTGGGTTCTTGGGGGACTGATGGCCTGGATTCGTACCCTGGACGACGGACCCCACTATTATCTCTGGCAGAGGGAGTTTCTCTATTCGGAAAAGGACCGGAGGGTTCTGCTGATTCTCAATATGGAAAACCATCTGACCGATGAGGAGATCTTTCAGCTTATGAAGGAGAGATGGGAGGCTTGACATTTTTGCTCTATAGTTGTAGAATAAAGATATATTCTACATTTGTAGAGAAAGGAGACTGCTTCTATGGGAATTACCATCCGCCGTCTGCCGGATACGGAGCTGGAGGTGATGCAGGCCATATGGGCCTGTGAGTCTCCGGCGGCCCGGACAGACATCAATGAAATCCTGAAAGATACTCACCCCATGGCGCCGACCACCCTCTTGACCGTGCTTGCGCGCCTGTCAGAAAAAGGGTTTGTTCAGATTCAAAAGGAAGGCCGCAGCGCCCGATATATCCCGCTGATTGCAAGGCAGGACTATCTTGCACAGCAGAGCCGGAGCTTTGTGGAGAAGGTCTGCGGCGGAAGCCTGCCCGCCTTTGCCGCGGCTCTGTGTGACAGCGGGCTGACCAAAGAGGAACTGACGCAGCTGCGGGAGCTCCTGGAGAGGGGGGCCCTATGACATCAGAACTTCTCATCAGGGGAGTGATGGCGCTGATCTTCAGTGCGGTATTTGCCTGGGGGATCTTTGACCGGAGCCGGGACAGGGATGGGGACGGCAGCCGTCAGCGGTATCTGCCTTATATCTCCGGCTCAGTGCTTCCCGCCTGCGTACTGGCTCTTTTGATCTGCTCCTTCATCCTGAGTGATGCAAAAACCGCTGTGGGGACTACGGTCACATTCTGTTTTGGGGTGTTTCTCCATATCTGTATCTATTACCTTCTGCTGATGCCGGCCCTGCCTTTTTTGCGGCGGCATATCAGTGCGCGGGCCTGCGCCGTCCTGTGGATGCTCCCCAATTATCTCTATGTGACCCAGATGAACTATATGCGGCTGCCCGGACCTTACTGGGTGATCGAGGCTCCTTTCCGTCTGGTACAGATATTGCTGACCCTGTGGCTGACTGGTTTTCTGGCGGTTCTGGGCGGGAATATCCTCTCCCATCTGATCTTCCGCGCACGTATCCTGCGGGACGCCTTCCCGGTTACCGATCCGGCGGTTCTGGCTATATGGCGTCAGGAAGTAGAGTATGCCCGGTTTGACAAGCCGAAGTTCAGGCTGGTAGTTTCGCCTGTACTCAAAACGCCCCTGTCCGTGGGCCTGTTCCGGCGGTCTGTCCGGGTGGTGCTGCCGGAGAGGGACTATACTCCTGAAGAACTGTCCCTCATCTTCCGCCACGAGCTGGTCCATATCGGCCGGGAGGATTCCTGGAATAAATTCTTTCTTGTATTTTGTTCGGCTATGTGCTGGTTCAATCCCCTCATGTGGATGGCTGTGAGAAGGAGTTCCGAGGATCTGGAGCTGAGCTGCGATGAGACCGTACTGCTGGATTCCGGCCATGAGGACAAACGCCGATATGCGGAATTGCTCTTAAAGACCGCCGGAGACGAGAAGGGCTTCACCACCTGTCTGTCCGCCTCCGCGGGCGCCCTGCGCTACCGGCTGAAAAACGTGGTTAACCCGGAGAAAAAGCCCTCGGGCGCACTGGTGGTCGGGCTTATATTTTTCCTGCTGTGTATGAGCTGCGGTTATGTGGCCCTTGCCTGGGAGGAGAGCACGGGGGCCGACGTGATCTACCGGTCCCGGCCTCTGGAGCAGTATGGCCTGATGAGCACAAACTGGGATGATCTGACCTGTACCGATGAGGCGGCTCTGCACCGCTATCTGTCCGCCCAGCCCATGGAGCGCATTTCAGGGAACTACTCCTTTGACGGGCAAGAGCCATCCCTGTCCCTGCTGCTTCACACCCCGGAGGGTCTGCTGTCCATCACCCTGTCGGACCGGTTTCTGAAACTGGTTCCGCTGTATGACAGGACAGAGGTCCAATACTACTATCTGCCGGATGGTACGGACTGGGATGCGCTGAGAGCGTATTATCATTGATAATGCTTTCATCTTGCAATCTCCCCCAAACCGTGATATAACAGGTCAGGAAAAGGGAGGAGTCAGAAGATGGAAATGACAGCAGTATTAACCAGGGCAGCTTGTTTTATCGGAATCATTTTGATGGGATATCTTCTGAGGCAGGCAGGTTTCTTTAAGCCGGAAGATTTCCATGTGCTTTCCAGGATCGTGCTGAAGATCACCCTTCCGGCAGCCATTATCGTCAGCTTCGCGGGCAAGGAGATCGATGTCTCCATGCTGGCATTGTGTCTTCTGGGTCTCGGAGGAGGCCTGGTCTACATAGCGGCGGGATTCCTGATGAATATGAGGGCTTCCAGGGATAAGAAGGCCTTCGAGATCCTGAATCTGTCGGGGTACAATATCGGAAATTTCACTTTGCCCTTTGTCCAGAGTTTTCTGGGCCCCATGGGGGTGGTGATCACCAGCCTGTTCGACACCGGCAACGCGGTGGTCTGTCTTGGAGGCGCTTACAGCGTGGCTGCCATGGCCAAGGGAGAGGGAAAAGGGGAGCCTGTGGTACAGGTGGCCAGGACCCTGGTGAAATCCGTGCCTTTTGACACGTATATGATCATGACAGTTCTCTGTCTTCTGGGGATCCGGCTTCCGGACCAGGCCATATCCTTCGCAGGGATCATCGCTGACGGCAACGCGTTTATGGCCATGCTGATGATCGGAGTGGGCTTTAAGCTCTCCGGCGACAGAAGTCAGATGGGAACCATCATAAAGATCCTGGCAGTGAGGTATGGTGTGGCGGCGCTTTTGTCTGCGGGATTTTATTTCCTCCTTCCCATGCCCTTAGAGTACCGCCAGACTCTGGCTATTCTGGTATTTGCCCCCATCGCGTCGGCGGCCCCTGCTTTTACGGCTGACCTGAAAGGGGATATCGGACTGTCCAGCGCCGTTAATTCCATATCCATTCTCATCAGTATCTGCTGTATTGTGGCCGTGGTAGGGCTGGTGCTGTAAGAAGAATTTTTCCCGGGAGCATCAGGCACAGGGCCGTTTGGTGATCACTACCTGTCCCACATGTTCCCGGAGGATTCGGAGAATGACCTCCTCATCATTTCCATAAAACATCTGATGGAGAATGGAGAAGGAGGTTTTGTCTTTCAGGTGGAAGACGAAACTGGTCACAAAAAGCTCGCTGGCAATGGGCAGGAAGATTCGGATATACTTGGTGTCGTGGATGACAGACACCTTTTCCACCTGGTCATAAGACACGTAGGTCAGTGTGTCCTGACGGTGAAAAGTCTTCTGCAGGAAGCGGATTTTTTCCTGGAGAGTTTTGGGGCTGATATAGGCTATGCCTTCCCTGGAAAATTCCACATACTGAAAGTAGCGGTCAGCTATATTTCTCAGTCCCAGCTGTGGGATGCCAGAGCCGAACAGAACAAATATGAGGGCGGCTCCCAGGGTCAGAGGGACGAACAGGGGAGGGACGATTCCCCACACATGTTCAAACTGACAGAGAAACAGGCTGACGACAGCGATGACGCTGACAAACCAGACACCATTCCAAAACAGCAGTTTTTCCAGCCTCTTTCGGTCCGGGTGTGTGCCGATGTGAAAAGGTTCCAGAGCCTTTTCCTACCCGCCCAGGCCGATTTTTGGCTTGTGGAGTTTTTCCAGATCGTTGATCAAAGGCGCTTTGGTATCAGCGTAAAAACGGACCTTTTTTTCCAGGTCTTTTATTTTGGATTCTTCCTGGTGTAAATAGGCTTTCTGCTGTTCAAAAATCTCTTCCATTGACAAATGTCCATTGAGGATCTGGCGGATATGTCTATGGAGATATCCATATTCCGGAGCAGTTTGATCAGCTGAAGAGTTTTGACGTCCTGGTCAGAATATTCCCGGTATCGGTTTTCGTTTCGTTCGGGATGGATCAGCCCCTCTTTTTCATACCAGATCAGTGTCTGTTTGGACAGTCCGGTTAATTGTTCCGCTTCTTTTGCCTTCATAAATCATTTCTCCTTCCTTTGAGGCCATCCGGCACAGGCCTGGCGGCTTTGGGGGATCTGTGTGTTAATATGATTAAACACCATATAGCAGCTATATAGTCAAGGTTTTTTTTATGTTAGTGATTTGGTTTGTCCAAAGAGGCTGAAAAAAGAGGCAGATTTCTTATGATAAGAGTGGTATAATTGGAAAAAATAAAAACAGGAGGGCAGCGGGCATGAGCATAGTGGTAAATCTCTATTATTCCGGAACAGGAGAAAACGCGAGGAGATTCGCAGAGGAAATGGAGGCCAGCGGGACCGCGGCAAAGATCCGCAGAGAGGATGGAAATCTGCGGTATGATTATTTCTTTCCCATGGCGGACCCGGAGACGGTGCTGCTGATTGACTGCTGGAAGGATCAGGAGTCTATTGACAAGCATCATGCTTCTCCCATGATGGAGAAAATCACGGAGCTTCGGGTGAAGTACGACCTGCATATGAGAGTGGAGCGGTATGTGTCCGACGAGGGCGGGATACCGGAGGCGGACAGCCGGTTTATAAAGGAGTAGAGGGCGGCACAGACACAGCGCAAGCGGGGCAGAGGATCCTTCCTGCCCCGCTTGTCATAGACCTGTTTTTACAATTCTTTTTTATTCTCGGAACCGGGAGTGGTGACGATGACTTTCTCCGGGGTGATGACCAGCGCTCCCTTTGCCGTGGCGGCGCCGTTGAACATCTTCTCCACCATGGCCTTGAAGGCGGCGACCACATCGCCCTCGGTCAGGTACTCCGCTTTTCCCTTGATCTGATAGCCTTCCAGATTTTTCCCGTCATACACAGAGACGGCGATCCTGCCGTCATTGGCCTCTATGTTCTTCAGAGTAGTCTCAAGAAACACGTCGCCTACCAGTAGTTTTCCATCTTCCGTCACATCCTTGAAGGCAACCGGCACCACATTGGGGTTTCCGTCGTGGCAGGTAGCCAGATCCCACATGTTTTCTTTCAGCAGTTTTGTCACATTCTCATTTAACATAAAATTTACCTCCGCCTGAAAATTTATTTGAAACTGATGAACCCATTATAGAAAACAGGCTTCCAGGCGGCAAGATATTAACAAATTTATGAGATACTAATAAATTTCATAGTGTCAGACTGCTTTCTTTTTGATTTTCAGCAAAAAAAGCACCATGCAGACCCCGGTCAAAATATGGCCGATGCCCGCGATTCCGGAGATAGAGGCGTCCAGGCCTCTGGTCAGCTCACTCCCCCACACCTGAGTCAGGCCTCTCATGAGAAAGCCCAGTCCTGTGATGTTCAGCCCTGCCTGGTAGATTGCCAGGATCCTGCCGGTGTTATGGTCAGAAAAGGAAAATACTTTTTCCGCCAGCATCAGCAGGAAGAAAAAGAACATTCCCAGCAGGAAATAATGGGTGTGCATGACAGAAAGATTGGTCCGCCCCGTAAAATGGCTGAATTTTGTATACTCCCTGTAAAAGACTCCGAATATCATGGCAATGACCGAATAGATCAAAGCCAGATTGGCATAGCGTTTAACCATAGTAATATTGTTCTCCTTTTTCATATGATGATAGTCCGTTGGATGATCATGATAAAAAAGTCTATGTCGGCTGCCCCGGATTTCAGCAGCACCATCATGTTCATCAGAATAAAGTGGGCGAATTGTTCTCTGGTAAATGTCTCATTCCAGATATCGTCCCTGATGCCCGGGTCCTGGGCCATCTTCTGGACCAGATCCTGTTCCAGGGCGGATTGCATGGACACCATGGATTGAAGTCCCTGGGTTTCCACATTGCCCAGGCTGCCCATCAGTTTGCCGGCGGATTGATCGATCCGCTCCTTAAGAAACCCGAAGATCTCCCTCAGCTGACCGCAGAAATCATGAGAAGTTACGGCGGTTTTCATCTCAGACAGCGTCTGCCTCCAGTATTCTTCTGTGAGGGCGAGAAGAATCTCGTCTTTGCTGGAGAAGTAGTTGTACACGGTCCCCGTGGCCACACCGGCCCGCCTGGCCAGAGAGCGGATATTTACGGCGCTGATCCCTGCCGTCTCTGTCAGCTGACGTGCCGATTCCAGCAGGGTATCCCGCAGCGTGTCGTCTTTCCTGCGCATGACCGCCTCCTTTTTTAATTATATGAACGTGTTCATTTATATTATAGAAGCCATGAGGCAGTTTGTCAATGGAAGAAACAGAGCACTAATAAATTTCATAGTTACTTGTCAATCAAGATGACTTCTCTTATAATCAAAGCGGAATCTGTTTTAAGAAAGGCGGGGCCATGTATCAGAAAAAGATCCCTGCGGATATCCGCTGTCCATTGGAATACGGACTTGAGATATTTGGCGGAAAATGGAAGCCCAGGATTATCTGCGTGCTCAATGAAAAGAAGGTTCTGCGGTACAGCGGAATCAGAAAAGAGATGACCAATATCACGGATGCGGTCCTGTCGGCGGCTTTGAAGGAGCTGATCCGGGACGAGATCGTGGAGCGAAGATCTTATGACGAGATCCCGCCCAGGGTGGAATACAGTCTGACTCCAAAAGGTAATTCTGTAGTTCCGATCTTACAGAGTATCTGTGCCTGGTCCGGGATCTTCCGTAAAAATGACGGAGACCAGATGCTGGCCCAGTGTGAAAAGTGCGATTACAACGGGGCCGCCTCCAGCGTTGGCCCGGTGTAGAAAAGCGGACAAAAGCGGCCTTGCGCGCAGGCGGGAGAGCCTGTTAGCCTCCGGTTTCCCTGCCCCGGGGAAGGGTATAAAGGAATTCACGGTTGACGAAACCCGTTATTTGTTCTAAACTGATACGGAAGGTTCCTCTGTGGGAACCTGGGTAATTGTGAAAGTCAAAGCTGAGAGAATATTAAGCTGAGTTTTGAGTTTCGCAAGTGCCTGACAGGAACTAAGAGAAAGGAGAGATGGACCATGAAATATGTATGTGATGTATGCGGCTGGGAATATGACGAGGAGAAAGGATATCCGGAGGGAGGTATCGCTCCGGGGACAAAGTGGGAGGATGTGCCCGAGGATTTCGAGTGTCCTCTGTGCTTCGTGGGAAAGGATCAGTTCTCAGAGGCGTAACATAAGACAACTTCACAGCTGACAAAAATCCGCCTTTTCCATGGGCGGATTTTTCGTTTTATAACCAGACCCCGGAAAGGAATATTGCTGCCTGTGGGCGGCACGGGGGCCATGCGGCCAGCGGGGGAAAAGCCTCCCCCACTGGATTGTACACGGAGCGGAAGGGAAATATGCCCTCTCTACAGCACCGACAGCATATTGTACAGTTTTAAAAGCCGGATATCTTCCCGGGACACTTTGAGCCGTTTGATCAGGGCCTCGTCTTCCCGAAGCCGTGTCCGGGAGAAGAGCATTTTCATGGCAATGGGCATCATGGGGCGGGTGGAGAAGCCGTTCCAAAGTCCCCATTTGGTATCGGAATTTAAGTAGGAGGCCAGGATCTGGACGCTGGCTTTTTCCATGGGGCTGTCCTGGTTGGTAAGCTGGATATTGGTCAGGGCGTCATAGTGTTCGATGTAGCCCCAGTATGTATTTTCGCAGATCTGATAGCGGTCAAAATCGCGGAAATTCATGTACATCATGATCTTGTACCCAGAGACTTCCGATTGGGAGAGGACATCAAAGACGCAGCGGGTCAGCTGATTGTTCCTCCCGTCAAACAGATAAGAATAAAACTGGGACACACCGCTGAAAAAAGACGGGCTGGTGTCCGTGGTTCGCTCCGGAGGCGTGATGGTGGGCAGATAATAGAAAAACTGCTCGATATGCACCTGCAAAGTGACGGCGATGAGATAGAGGGTCTCGATGTCCACAGGGATCTCTCCCTTCTCATACTTGGATATGGTGGATTTGCTTTTCCCGATGATACGGGACAGCTCCTCCAGAGTCATCTTCCGCTGCTTGCGGTAAGCCCGGCCCTGTTTGAGCTGGTGGAATACATCTGTAAGCCGGACGAGAAGGTTCTGTTTCTGACCCCTTCCTACGCCTACTTTAAATACGCGGCAGAGGCCAGCAGCCGGGAGTATGTGTGTTCGGACCTGATCTATGAAGACGGATACTACACCATCGACTTTGAGGATTTTGAGAAAAAGGCGGCGGATGAGAAGACCACCTTGTTTATCTTCTGTAATCCCCACAACCCCAGCGGCAGGGTGTGGAAAGAGGATGAGCTTAAGAAACTGGCCGGGATCTGCGAGAGACAGAACCTGTGGATCATATCCGACGAGATCCACTGCGACCTGCTCCGCATGGACCAGCGCCATATTCCCATGGGGAAGATCATGCCGGAGTATCGGCGGCTCATCACCTGTATGGCGGCCAGCAAGACCTTTAACCTGGCGGGAATGATGATCTCCAACGTGATGATCCGGGACGACCACATGAGGGCCGTGTGGCTTGACAAGCACTACAACTTCGACAACCCCTTGAGCATCGCTGCGGTTCAGGCAGCCTATGAGAAGGGTGATGAGTGGGTGCTGGAGCTGAGGGCCTATCTGGACAAGAACTTTGAGTTTACCAGAGACTATCTGGCGGAGCATTTGCCCGAAGCCAGGTTTCGGATCTCCGAGGCCACTTACCTGGCCTGGGTGGACTTAAACGCCTACTTTGAGCCTGACGAGCACCTGCCTCTGTTCTTTGCCTACAAGGCGGGAGTGCTCCTGGAAGGGGGCAACATGTTTGTACAGAGTTCCGACGGATTTATCCGGCTGAATCTGGCCTGCCCCAGGGCGACTCTGGAGGAAGGGTTAAAGAGGATCTGCGAGGCGGTGAATACGAAGCATACCCAGAAGTATCTGGGGGAAAATCAGTAACCGCCAGGGCCGGCGGGGCGGCGTGAGGAAGAACCGTCCCACGATAGATGAGAGAGAGTTTTAAATGTAAGAAAATAAATCATCAAGAGGAGGATCTTATGAGAAGACAGGGAATGAAGAGAGGACTGGCGGCGATTTTGGCGGCGGCAATGGTTCTTGGCGGATGCGGAGGCGGACAGTCAGCGGGAGGTTCGGGAGGCGGACAGCAGGCGGCAGGCGGCGGGTCACAGACAGAGGCCGGGGGGACAGCAGGCACTGTGGCGGACAGCGTTATCACTTTGGGAGACGGCGTGGACATCAAGCATATGGATCCCCAGGAGACAGATGATATCTATTCCATGTTTTTGCTGAAACATCTGTACAACAAGCTGTTTAAGCTGGGAGAGAACAACGAGATCCTGTGCGACCTGGCGGAGAGCTATGACGTGGAAGATGAGCTGACTTACCACATTGTGCTGAGACAGGGGGTCAAGTTCCACGACGGAAGTGAGATGAAAGCCAGCGACGTGAAGTTTACCCTGGAGAGGGCAAAGGAGAAGGCAGGCACCAAGGTGAACGCCAAATACATCGATTCTGTCACCATCAACGGAGACTATGACCTGACCATTAAAACCACGGATCCTTATCCGTCTCTCCTGTACTTTTTAAGCGGCGAGTCCATGTCCATCGTATCAGAGGCCGTGGTGACAGCCGCTGAGGCAAACGGCGGTATCTATGAGGAGCAGCCTGTGGGAACCGGCCCCTTTAAGTTTGTAGAGTGGATGCCTAACGACCACTGGACCATTGAGCGGTTTGACGATTATTTCGGCGACACTCCCATGGCCAGTTCCATTACCTGCCGTGTGATCCCGGAGGCCAGCGCCAGGGTCATCGCCTTGGAGACCGGGGAGATCGACGCGGCACTGAATGTAGGCGCTGTGGAGGCGGCCAACGTGGAAGCCAACTCGGACCTGGTTCTGGAGACGGGAATTTCACCGGCCGTATCTTACCTGGGACTCAACACCCAGAAGGGGGCCCTGGCGGATCAGCGGGTGCGTCAGGCCGTGGCCTACGGTGTCAACAAGCAGGAGATCGTGGACACGATTCTGGAGGGAAGAGGCGAGGTGGCCAACTCCTTTATGGGAAAGACCATTCCTGGCTGGAATGAAAGCCTGGAAGCCTATCCCCGTGATGTGGAAAAGGCGAAAGCGCTGCTTGCGGAGGCCGGATATGGGGACGGACTGAAGCTGGAACTCTTCATCAACGGCGACCAGAATAACCGCTCGGCCCAGCTTATTCAGGCTCAGTTAAGTGAAGTGGGCATCGATGTGGAGATCAGCATGTATGAGTGGGGCGCTCTTACAGAAGCTGTAAAGGCGGGGAAGCATGACATGTTCATCATGGGCTGGGCAAATCGTTCCGGCGATCCGGATTACAGCATGTCTCCTCTGTTCCATTCTTCCAGCATTGGCTCCAACAACTCTTCCTTTATAGCAGACGACAAGCTGGACGAGATGATTATCACGGCCAAGACCGATATGGACAATGAGCGGCGTATGCAGGAGTACAAGGATATCCAGACATATCTGAAAGAGCTGTCTCCCTGGGTGCCTCTGTATTACTCCATGAGCACAGCAGGCAGAAGGGCTGATCTGGAGGGGTTTGAGTTCAGCGCGGCCACAGGAAATTACGCCGGAAACTGCCACTACAATAAGTAAATGTTGGAATAGAACCGTCTTTGGACATCAGTAAAACAGTATCCGGGCGTGGGTTTTGTGCCTGCGCCCTTTTAAGGAGAGGTATAAATGAGCAAATACATAGTTAAGCGTCTGATTATGCTGATACCGGTTCTGATCGGTGTGACATTCCTGGTCTATTTTATCTTAAGCATGTCGCCGGGAGACACAGCCACCATGATCGCCGGGGAGGGGGCGGAGGCAGAGACCATCGAGGCCATAAGAAAGGAATACGGTCTGGATCAGCCTGTGATCGTGCAGTATGGAAAATACATGTGGAATCTGCTTCGTGGCGATATGGGCAGGTCTTACCTGACCAGGAGAGATGTGTTCACCACCATTGCCGGGGCATTTCCCAACACGGCAAAGCTGGCTTTCTGGTCCATTCTGGTGGCCATGGCCATCGCTCTTCCCATCGGTATCATAAGCGCTACCAGGCAGTATAGCATGGTGGACAATGTGGGCATGGTGGCAGCCCTTCTGGGTGTGGCTACCCCCAACTTCTGGCTGGGGCTTATGCTGGCTTCCCTCCGGCGGGATGAACGGCTGGCAGAGTTACATCATGCCTGCCATTACCCTGGGAACCGGAGATGCCGCTCTCATCACCCGCATGACCCGTTCTTCCATGCTGGAGGTGGTGCGTCAGGACTATATCCGCACCGCCAGAGCGAAGGGAGTGCCGGAGAAGGCCGTGATCCGAAAGCATGCCCTGAAAAACGCTCTGATTCCCGTTGTGACCGTAATCGGATTACAGTTCGGCGGATTGTTAGGAGGCGCCACACTGACCGAGACCATCTTCGCCTGGCCCGGGGTAGGGAGGCTGCTGGTAGATTCCATCAAGAGCAAAGACACTCCCATGGTTTTAGGAGGCGTGATCATGCTGACGATCACATTCAGCGTGATCAATCTGCTGGTAGATATCCTGTACGCCTTCATAGACCCAAGAATAAAGGCCCAGTACAGATGAGCGTGAGGGCAAAGGTTGTGAGAATATTATAGAGAAGGAGACGGCATATGGAAGCAGCAAAAATCAATGGGGCGGTCCAGGAGGGCGGGGCTGTGAAGAAGCGCGGCCAGGCCGGAGAGATCTGGCGCCGTTTGAAGAAAAACAAGATGGCTATGGCAGGGTTGGCGGTTCTGGTGCTGCTGATTCTGGTTTCGATATTCGCGGACGTGCTGTTTGACTATAACGAGATTGTCATCAAACAGGACACATCAATCCGCCTGCAGGGGCCAAGCGGGGCCCACTGGCTGGGGACGGATGAGTTCGGGCGGGATATTCTGGCCCGTCTGGTACATGGTTCCAGGGTTTCCTTAAGCGTGGGCGTGATCGCCGTGTCCATCTCCCTGGTCATCGGCGGGGCTCTGGGGGCGATCGCGGGATTTTACGGAGGGAAGACGGACAACCTGATCATGAGGTTTATCGATATCCTTCTGGCGGTTCCAAGCCTGCTTCTGTCCATCACCATCGTGTCGGCCCTGGGCCCCAGCATTTTCAATCTGATGCTGGCCATCGGGGTCTCGTCGGTGCCCAGCTATGCCAGGATCGTCCGGGCATCGGTGCTGACGGTGAAGGACCAGGAGTATGTGTAGGCGGCCAGGTGCATCGGGGCCAACAATTTTGAGATCATTGTGTCCCACATTATTCCCAACTGTATGGCACCCATTATTGTGCAGGTGTCTTTGAAGGTGGCCTCAGCCATCTTGTCTACCTCCGGTTTGAGCTTTCTGGGTCTGGGAATCAAAGCGCCGACACCGGAGTGGGGAGCCATGCTTTCCGGCGGAAGGGCTTATCTGAGGAACGCGCCACATCTGACCCTGTTCCCGGGACTTGCCATTATCATCACGATTCTGGCTCTGAATCTTCTGGGAGACGGTCTGAGGGACGCTCTTGATCCGAAACTGAAAAAATAAGGGGGACAAATCATGGCAGAGCAGAAGAAAGATCTGGTTCTGGATATTAAGGACCTGGTGATACATTATGAGACAGATGACGGTGTGGTGGAAGCGGTAAACGGCATTGATATTCAGCTGGAACACGGCAAGACCCTGGGGCTTGTGGGGGAGACGGGATCCGGAAAGACGACGACGGCTCTCTCCATTCTGAGGCTGGTGCCGGACCCGCCGGGGGTGATCAAAAACGGCTCTATCCTGCTGGACGGGAAAGACGTGCTGAATCTTCCCGTGGCGGAACTGGAGGCCATCAGGGGAAATCTGGTGTCCATGATCTTCCAGGACCCTATGACTTCTTTAAATCCGGTGCTGACCGTGGGAGAGCAGATCGCGGAGGTCATCGCTCTTCACGAGAATATCAGTGAAAAAGAGGCGCAGACAAAGGCGGGAGACATGCTGGAGGTGGTGGGAATCCCCAGGGAGCGGTACGGAGAATATCCCCATCAGTTTTCAGGAGGCATGAAGCAGAGGGTGGTCATCGCCATGGCTCTGGCCTGTAATCCCAAGCTTTTGCTGGCGGACGAGCCCACCACGGCTCTGGACGTGACCATTCAGGCCCAGGTTCTGGAGACCATGAAAAAACTGCGGGAACAGTACGGGTCAGCCATGATCATGATCACTCACGACCTGGGAATCATCGCCGAGGTGTGTGACCAGGTGTCCGTGGTGTACGCGGGCCAGATCGTGGAACACGGCACCCTGGAGGATATCTTTGAGTCCACTATGCACCCTTACACGGAAGGACTCTTCGGTTCTCTCCCCAATATCGAGGAGAGGAAGGCCCGGCTCCAGCCCATTACCGGACTGATGCCGGATCCCACCAACCTGCCAAAGGGCTGCTGTTTCGCTCCAAGGTGCAAATATTGTACGGAGAACTGCGCCAAGAGCCGGCCGGACAAGAAGTGGGTCAGCGATACTCACTATGTGCGCTGCTCCCGATATGAGGAACCGGGATTTCAGATTGAAAGGAGGGGGCAGTGATGGCAGACCATATTCTTGAGGTGAAACATCTGAAAAAATATTTCAACACTCCCAAGGGGACTCTCCACGCCGTAGATGATGTGAATTTTACTCTGGAGAGAGGGAAAACTTTGGGGATCGTGGGAGAGTCGGGCTGCGGCAAGTCTACTACAGGCCGTTCCATTCTGCGCCTCATCGAGCCCACTTCCGGGGAAGTGATTTTTAACGGGGAGGATATTCTGAAAAAGGACAAAAAGGCCATGCGCCTTTTGCGCCGGGAAATGCAGTTGATTTTCCAGGACCCTTACGCCTCTCTGGATCCCAGGAAGACCGTCAGCGAGATCATCGGGGAACCTTTAAAGCTTCAGAAGCTGATTCCTGACCCAAAGGCCAGGGAAAAGAAGGTCCGGGAACTGATGGAGGTGGTGGGCCTGGCGGACAGGCTGATCAACACCTATCCCCACGAGTTGGACGGCGGACGGCGCCAGCGTATCGGCATTGCCAGGGCCCTGGCCATGGAGCCCAAGATGATCATCTGCGACGAGCCGGTATCGGCCCTGGATGTGTCCATTCAGGCCCAGATTCTGAATCTTATGCAGGATCTCCAGGAGCAGATGGGGCTTACCTACATTTTTATCACCCACGATTTGTCGGTGGTCAATCATTTCGCCAACGATATCGCTGTCATGTATCTGGGACAGATGATCGAGAAGGCTCCCTCCGAATTGCTCTTTGACAATCCGGTTCACCCATATACCCAGGCCCTTTTGTCGGCCATTCCAGTGCCAAGCCTGAAGAAAAAGCGGGAGAGAGTGATCCTGAAAGGGGAGATCTCTTCTCCCATCAACCCCAAACCCGGCTGCCGTTTCGCTGCCAGGTGCCCCTATGCCACAGAGCAGTGCCGGAGTCAGGAGCCGAAGCTTGTGGAGATCGAGAAGAACCATT